>JADGMW010000002.1_pt2 | contig 719341 bp, 681 predicted proteins | sample 8641801 | NCBI WGS metagenome assembly JADGMW01 (sample SAMN16272018, study PRJNA661076) | feces metagenome | isolation source: fecal sample from diarrhoea affected cattle A | host: Bos taurus | place: South Africa: Lokaleng Village, Mahikeng | collected 2019-09 | reverse complement strand
GCTCGTCGGGCTCATAACCCGAAGGTCGTAGGTTCAAATCCTGCTCCCGCAACCAGACACAGAAAAAGGCCACTCAATCGAGTGGCCTTTTTCGTTTCCGCCGATCGGTTTTCTGCGCAAGTTGTTGATTCGCAAAAACTATCGGTTGACACGTCCTCATCAATCAGTAGAATGGCCGGCGCGGGATGGAGCAGTCTGGTAGCTCGTCGGGCTCATAACCCGAAGGTCGTAGGTTCAAATCCTGCTCCCGCAACCAAATACAGAAAAAAGGCCACTCAATCGAGTGGCCTTTTTCCTTTCTGGAGCTGCAGTCTTATGGCGCTCAAGAGCGCTCACGTCGCTTCGCCTCTCGCCTTAAAAAAAGCGGCGGAAGGCCTGGATGAATGGTGGAAAAGCTGAAAAGCTGCCGTTAATATTGCGCACTTTTTTTCGCGCAGCGGCGCTTGTCAAGCACGCCCCTTGAGGTCATCCATGTCCACCACCGCTCCTAAAGTCGGCTTCGTTTCCCTGGGCTGCCCTAAGGCCACCGTCGACTCCGAACGCATCCTTACCCAACTGCGCATGGAAGGTTACGAGATCGTTCCCACCTATGAAGATGCAGATGTGGTGGTGGTGAACACCTGCGGCTTTATCGACAGCGCCAAGGCCGAATCCCTGGACACCATCGGCGAAGCCATCGCCGAAAACGGCAAGGTGATCGTCACCGGCTGCATGGGGGTCAATGAAGGCAATATCCGCGACGTACACCCCAGTGTGCTGGCGGTGACCGGCCCGCAGCAGTACGAGCAAGTGGTCAATGCCGTGCACGAAGTCATCCCGCCGAAGACCGACCATGATCCCTTCGTTGATCTGGTGCCACCGCAAGGTATCAAGCTCACCCCACGCCACTATGCCTACCTGAAGATTTCCGAAGGCTGCAACCACAGTTGCGCCTTCTGCATCATCCCCTCGATGCGCGGCAGGCTGGTCAGCCGCCCAGTAGGCGACGTGCTCAGCGAGGCCCAGCGCCTGGTCAAGGCCGGGGTCAAGGAGATCCTGGTAATTTCCCAGGACACCAGCGCGTACGGCGTCGACCTCAAGTACAAGACCGATTTCTGGGACGGCCAGCCGGTCAAGACACGCATGAAGGAATTGTGCGAGGCCTTATCGAGCATGGGCGTGTGGGTGCGCCTGCATTACGTCTATCCGTACCCGAACGTGGACGATGTGATTCCACTGATGGCCGAAGGCAAGCTTCTGCCGTACCTGGACATCCCTTTCCAGCATGCCAGCCCCAAAATCCTCAAGGCCATGAAACGCCCGGCCTTCGAAGACAAGACTCTGGCGCGCATCAAGGCCTGGCGCGAACTCTGCCCTGAGCTGACCATCCGCTCCACCTTCATTGTTGGTTTCCCCGGCGAGACCGAAGAAGACTTCCAGTATCTGCTCGACTGGCTGAGCGAAGCGCAACTGGATCGCGTCGGCTGCTTCCAATACTCCCCGGTGGAAGGTGCACCCGCCAATGACCTGGGCTTGGAGCCGGTGCCGGCTGCAATCAAACAGGACCGCTGGGAACGTTTCATGGCGCATCAACAGGCCATTTCCGCTGCCCGTCTGCAGCGCAAGATCGGTACCGTAATCGAAGTGTTGGTGGATGAAGTCGACCATGAAGGCGCAGTGGCCCGCTCTGCCGCCGACGCGCCGGAAATCGACGGCAGCGTCTTCATTGGCGATCCCAGCTTGCAAGCGGGCGAGAAGGTACGCGTGCGCGTGATTGACGCCGATGAATACGATCTCTGGGCGGAACGCGTGTAGGTCGGACTGCCGGAACCCGTGCAATGAGAGAGGCGGGATAACTCCCGCCCACCCTCAGTCGTTTGCCCGAGAGCCTTGATCGCCTACTTGATATCGTTGATCAAATCCCGGCGCACCATGGACTTGATCTTCAGCAGGTGATCGTCTTCCTGGGTCTTGGCCTTTTCGAAGCTCTTGGCGATATTCGGATGACCGCCCGCCTCGGCCAGTTCTATAAGCAACTCCCAGGCTGCGTTGTCCTCCAGCTCTGCGGTCAGGAGCGCGCCGAGCCCCTGCGCAACGTTGGTCCTTGGGTCGGTCAGCACTTGCATCAAGCCCATTGATTTGACTGCGGCGACATCGGCGCATGGGGTCTGCGCCGTGGGGTCCGCACCCAGGGTCTTGATCGCATCCTCGACCAGCAGCATGTGCTCGAACTCTTCGTCACGGATGTGCTGGAGTACGCTCACCAGATCCGAACCGACGACATTCATGGCTTTGACCTTGGCGATCATCGCGTCGTACAGGCGAACCCCGCTACGCTCGAATGCCAGGCGCTCGCCAAGCTTGTCGACCAATAGCTCCGGGCTTTTACCCTTGATCATGTCGAAGGTCGATTTGAGCATGCCCTTGGCCGAGCCAGGAATCGGCACAGAACCAATACGCTCGGCCTCTTCGTTACGTTTGACTCGCTCGGTCGCGAGCAGAGCGTCATCACCCGGTACATCGGGAAGGATTTGCTCAACGGCTTCCATCAGCCGCTCCGTATCTTTGGGGGACATCTGTATGCCGGTGAGATTGCTGCCCAACTTTGCTGCAGTCGCCATGTTCGTTCTCCTTCAAGAAATCTTGCGGAAAAGTTCGCCACCCGGTGCCCACTGATAGCCCGCAGACACGATGTCCGATGCGAGCCCTTCCGAGGCCAGGTGCTTGCGATAGTCGAGCGAGGACTTGGGCTCCTTGTCCTTATTGACGTAAACGGGGCCGGCTGTGCGCAGATCCACCTCGGCAGCCAGAACCTGGCGCACGAAGTCGCGCTGACTCTTGAACTCGACCATTTTCGGCAGCGGGCCGGCGAGAATCTCTGCTGGGTCGCGACCTTCAATTTTCTTGAACCATTCGCACGCGACATTCAGGTGTCCCAACTCGTAGTCGAGGAAACGCTCCCAGATGGCCTTGATCCGCGGGTTGGTCTCCTGCTCCGCACAGCTGGCGTACATGTAGACCTCCATCGCCTCATGCACGATCCACTTCTCGATATGACTCTCGGTGGGGTCGGACAATGCGCCATATTGAGTCACGTGCTGCTCTTCAACCGAGGCAATTTCAGCGTAGAGCTGGCGGGCCACGGGATCGGCAAACAATGGGCCAATGTTCATGTAGTAATCGTGGGTCTGGTACTCAGCTCCGGTGATCAGCGCGGCATGGATCTTGGTGATCAGCGCTGCGGTGTTCTTTTCGTAGTTGTCGCGAATGTCATTCTCGGGATGACGATGATGTTCTGAGGTTTTGCGCCCCGGAACGATGTCGGTATAGCCCTGCAGGATATTGTTGGCATCCTTGCCTTCCAGGCGATCGAGCATCGCCGAGTAGCGATACAGGTGATCGAAATCCTCAAGCAGACCGAAGCGATAGGTTTGCGCTTGGTAGGGGTCAGGTTCGACCTGGGCTACCGCTGCAGTGACTTCGATAGCCACCTGCTCATAGGCCACGGTTGTTTCCAGCGGTGAGTGGTCAGCACCGATTAGCCAGTTGATCATGGTGGCCTGGTGTTGTTCGGTGCGGCGCACCTGGGCCAGCGGCAGGCGCAGCTCCTTATTGAAGCGGGCAATGCCGTGCTTGAGGCGCAACGCGTCGATTTCTACACCATTCATGAGGATGATGCGCACACGGGTAAACGCATCGTCGTCAAGCTTGCTGATCGGCTTGCCAGCCAGTTCCTTCCACGTGAATTTCTGCTTTTCCAGGGGCGTGCCTTTGTTATCGAAGATACCGGCAATGGTATTCATGGAGCCTCCATATCAGGCGTGGATCTCAGCATCAGGGTTGCCGCCCGTAACGGACGACGTCTTAAGGGGACTGGAAGCTCCCACGCTGAATTCAGTCAGCCCGACAGAAGAGCACCTAAAACAGCCATTACGGACCGACGGTCTTGGGCTGCTGGATAGAGCGAAGCCGACACAGGACTTTCGCAGCACAGCCAGTTGGGCAAAAAAAGCGATACCCTTTCACTCTCACGCGTTGCCACGTCGCCTCGTTCTACTCCTGGGCATAAAAGGGAACCCGTTCACAGCACCAATCGGTGAAGAAACTCCAGACTGCAGGCCCTGTGCTGACCGGCACGTGATTAACAAGGACGCTCAATGGAACACAACCTAATCCTCCAACCGCTGTTCGCTTTGATCATGCTGACCGCCATTGTCTGGATATTTATGTATGTACGCCGCCTCGCCTTCATACTGAATAACCGCATAGATCCACAACATATTGCGACCCCCGAGCAACTAAATTCCGTCCTGCCTGCTGAAATCAACAATTCATCCAATAACCTGAAAAATCTGTTCGAACTGCCGATCCTCTTTTACATCCTTTGCCTGATACTTTTTGCAACGCAACATGTAGACATGATCTTTCTTTACTCAGCCTGGGCTTATGTAGGACTACGGGCGATTCACAGCCTGATTCACTGCACAACCAATGTGGTAAATCTCCGCTTTGCCGCCTATTTTCTGTCCAGCCTGGTGCTTTGGTTCATCACCGTCCGCCTTACAGTCTCTGTGCTTTAATCCGCTGCGACGTTTTTGGGCCACCAACCTTAATCTGGAGTTCATTGATGGATTCGCATTACATTTTCTTCCCCATGCTGGCGCAAATAGCGCTTACGCTGGGAATGTACGTCCTATTGGCCTTGCGTAAGGCCCAGGCACTCAGGGCTAAAACGTTGAACATCAAGGAAGCGGCTCTAGACAATAAGGCCTGGCCGGATGCCGTGGTCAAGGTGTCAAACAATATCGCTAACCAGTTTGAAACTCCGGTGCTCTTCTATGCCTTGTGCCTGATTCTTTTTACCATCAATGGCGTTACCCTTCTCAGCATTGCCCTGGCCTGGATATTCATTGCCTTGCGATATATGCATGCTCGCATACACATAGGCACCAACCATGTACCTAAACGCATGCGCGTATTTGTGATGAGTTGCGGTGTTCTTATGGCGATGACGGCTCTGGCAGCCTGGCAACTGGCCTCTCTGATTTCAACGTAATTGGCCTTTAAATCGGCTTATCAATTCGGTTACGCACAAAAGCGCCGCTTGGAAAACATAGGCAGTCGTGAGGTAATCCCATAGAAGCCAGATAACTGATTGAACCTGAATGCATCGATACGCTACCCTTCGGTGCATTTTTCAACATGAGGTCAGTATGAAAACCGTTCTTAAAGCCGCCGTATTTGCAGTCGGGCTTGCGACACTTGCCAGCGCACAGGCTCAGATGGGGCCCTATGTTGGCGCCAACATTTCGAGGGTAGAAATCGATCACGCCGATCTCACTTCCCTCGGTTACAAGCTGGGCTATCAAGCCAATCAGAACTTTGCTGTCGAAGCGCGCCTGGGCACTGGCCTGTTTGATGACTCGGTAGATCATCGCACCTATGAGATCGACAATTATGCCGGCCTCTATGCCAAAGCCATTCTGCCGCTGAACCACAATTTTTCCGTATATGGTCTGGTCGGCTACAGCCGTGCCGAACTGAAAACCTATACCCGTTACGGCATGGTGAATGACTGGTCCGATCGGGACGTCAGCAGCGGCCTCGGACTGGATATTGGCATTGAGCGCAACCTGTCCATCAACCTGGAATGGATCAATCTGGTTGAGGATGTCGACCTGCTGTCGTTTGGTATCAATTACGGATTCTGACGTTGCGCCGGTTTTCCGGCGAGCTCCGGCTCATACCGCCTCCCTTTGATAGGACCAGGCCATGAGCCGGTACCCCACCGCAGACACGTCGATCAAATGACCACGGTGACTACCATGCGCTTTGCTGGCTTATGCCTGATTGCCTTTACCCTGGCCGGTTGCGCCACCGCGCCTGTTCCCGCTCCGGTCCCGGGTGAACCCGTGATCTATCGCGGCCACTTGGTCATGACGCCGGAAATGCAGGTGATCGTGCCCTGCAATACCGAGGAGCCGCTTTGGGTGGTGGCCGACGAGAAGACTCAAGCGTATCTGCTGAGTCGTTACCCCAGACTGGTCAACGAAGCCGATGAAGAAGCCTTCGCCGTCCTGCAGGGGAAGCCTGGGCCTACATTGGATTGCCCGCTGTGCCGCGATTTCCCGGGCAGTTTCCAGGTCCAAAACGTGCTCGAATACCGCAAGGCGACCCCAGACGATTGTCATTAACAGCTTATGCGGTTGGTTGAGCCCGGTGCCGTAATTGACCAAACAGACCACCAGCCTCAAGTGCCAAACCCAGCGGCGCGCATGAATAGGCGAAGCAGATAAGCCAGCCCGCCCAGCGCCAGCACGCTGGCACACCAAAGTCCCAATAACCAGGCCAGCCGCTGCCACAGCGGCCTGGCCTCATGGCTGTGCTCGTGCTTCATACGCTCTGGTCGCTGATGCTCAGTGATAGCCGCTCTCCGGGGTGACTTTGCCGCGGAACACGTAATAGCTCCACGCGGTGTAGACCAGAATCAGCGGAATGATGAACAGCGCGCCAACCAGCGTGAAGGCCTGGCTTTTCGGCGAGGCGGCGGCGTCCCAGATACTCACCGACGGCGGAATGATATTTGGCCACAGACTGATACCCAAGCCACTGTAGCCGAGGAAGATCAGCGCCAAGGTCAGCAAAAAAGGCGTGTAATGAGCATTTCTGCGAATAGCCCGCAGCAAGGCGTAGGTACAGAGCAGCACCAGAATCGGCACCGGTAGAAACCAGAACAGATTGGGCAGGCTGAACCAGCGGGCGGCGATCTCCTCATGGGCCAACGGGGTCCACACGCTGACAATTCCGGTTACCACCAGTACCGCCCAGACCAGAGGAGTCCCCAGGTCGTGCATGCGCTGCAGCAGCGCACCGCTGGTCTTGATCATCAGCCAGGTACAGCCCAGCAATGCATAGGCGACGATCAACGCCAAACCGCAAAACACCGAAAACGGCGTCAGCCAGTCCAGTGCGCCACCGGCGTAGGTGCGATCGACTACTGGCAAACCATCGATGAAGGCCCCCAGCACCACGCCTTGGGAGAAGGTGGCGAGCAATGAGCCGCCAATAAACGCCTTGTCCCACAAATGTTGCTGCTCCTCGCTGGCCTTGAAACGGAACTCGAAGGCGACACCCCGGAAAATCAAGCCGATCAGCATGAAGATGATGGGCAAATACAGCGCCGACAGCACCACCGAATACGCCAGTGGAAACGCTGCGAACAACCCAGCGCCACCCAGCACCAGCCAGGTTTCATTGCCGTCCCAGACCGGCGCCACAGTGTTCATCATCACGTCTCGGTCACGGCTGCCCGGGACGAAGGGAAAAATGATTCCGATACCCAGATCGAAGCCATCCATTACCACGTACATCATCACCCCAAAGATGATGATCACCGCCCAGATCAGTGACAGATCGATGGCCATGGCTCAGTTCCTCGCGCCGAGTTGGTCGCTGCGTCCTTCCGGAAAACCTTCATCGGCCGCCGAAATCGGCCGGGCCGGCGTGCGCGGACGACCTGGGCCGCCGCTGCCGGTTTCACGGCCTTCATCGGGTACCGGTCCTTTGCCCACCAAACGCAGCACGTAATAGAAGCCGACGCCAAATACCGCGAAGTAGACCACCACGAACATCACCAGGGTCAGGCTCATTTGCGCCACACCATGGGCGGATACGGCGTCGGCGGTGCGCAACAGTCCATGCACCACCCAGGGCTGACGGCCAATCTCGGTGGTGAACCAGCCGGCCAGCAGCGCGATCAACCCGGACGGTCCCATCCACAGCACCAGGCGCAGGAAGGGGCGAGACGTGTACAAGCGTTCATTACGGCGTAGCCACAGGCTCCATACGCCCGTGACAATCATCAGCAGGCCAAGCCCGACCATCACCCGGAAGGTCCAGAACACGATGGTCGAATTGGCGCGATCCTCGGGGGGAAAGTCCTTAAGGGCAGGCACCTGTTCAGTCAGGCTATGACGCAGGATCAGACTGCCCAGGTAAGGGATTTCCACCTTGAAGCGGGTTTCCTCGCGCTGCATGTCCGGCCAACCAAACAGGATCAACGGCGTTGCTTCGCCCGGCACGTTTTCCCAATGGCCCTCGATGGCGGCAATCTTTGCAGGCTGGTATTCAAGGGTGTTGAGGCCGTGGTAATCACCCACCACCGCCTGGATCGGCGTGACGATCAGCGCCATCCACATGGCCATCGACAGCATCTTGCGCACCGCCGGATTGTCGCGCCCACGCAACAGGTGCCAAGCTGCCGAGGCGCCGACGAAGAACGCCGTGGCCAGAAATGCCGCGATCGCCATATGCGTCAGTCGGTAGGGAAAGGACGGGTTAAAGATCACCAGCAGCCAGTCCACCGGTACCGCCCGGCCATCAATGATTTCATGACCCTGGGGAGTATGCATCCAGCTGTTCGACGCGAGAATCCAGAAGGTGGAAATCAGCGTACCGAGGGCCACCATCAGCGTGGAAAAAAAGTGCAGGCCCGGCCCTACGCGATTCCAGCCGAACAGCATGACTCCCAGAAAGCCCGCCTCCAGGAAGAACGCGGTGAGTACTTCATAGGTCAGCAAGGGGCCGGTGATATTGCCCGCGAAATCGGAAAATACGCTCCAGTTGGTGCCGAACTGGTACGCCATGACCAGCCCCGAGACCACGCCCATGCCGAAGTTGACGGCGAAGATCTTCGACCAGAAATGGTAGAGATCGCGGTAGACCGTCTGATGCGTTTTCAGCCACAAGCCTTCGAGCACCGCCAGGTAACTGGCCAGGCCAATGGTGATGGCTGGGAACAAAATGTGAAATGAAACCGTGAAGGCAAACTGGATTCGCGCGAGCTCAAGAGCCTCCAGACCAAACATGGACTCATCCTCGTGTGTCCGGGAACCGGCGTACAGCAACAGACCGCCGTTTTTTCAATCAGTGCAGTGTATTCCCGGCATCGCCTGTCGAGAGCAGCCCCTGAGCGCGTCGGCAGCAAGGTCCGCCGGTGTACTTTTTTTGTACAGGCAATGCTGTCGTGCCGGCTTAAGCTCACCATCCTGAAGAGCCTGGGGCGTCCATCTGATCCGGTTTTAAATGACAAATCTGGGTCTGTTATCCAATCAACGTGGCCTCCACCATTACCGCCCATCAATTGCCTGATGGAAGTTGCCATGACCGAGCGCATTCCCGCCAAAATCGTCGAGACTCTCGACCCGCGCCAGCCTCTGCGCCTGACGCCCGCCCAATTGGGCGGCCCCATTCATACCCGCAGCTTTACGGGCCTTTTTCGCAATCTGCGCCTGTTCGGTGCTGGCTTCCTGTTCCTGTTGTTCTTCGGCACCGCCTGGCTGAATTGGGGCGATCGCCAGGCCGTGCTCTGGGACCTGGCCGAGCGCAAGTTTTATATTTTCGACGCTACCGTCTGGCCCCAGGACCTGATCCTGCTGTCGGCCCTGTTGATCATCTGCGCCTTCGGCCTGTTCTTCATTACCGTGTTCGCCGGACGCGTCTGGTGTGGATACACCTGCCCGCAAAGCGTGTTCACCTGGGTGTTCATGTGGGCTGAAAAAGTCACCGAAGGAGACCGCAACCAGCGCATCAAACTCGACGCTGCCCCCTGGTCAATCAACAAGCTGCTGCGTCGCTCGGCCAAGCACGGGCTTTGGTTGGCCATCGGCCTGTCGACGGGCATCACCTTTGTTGGCTACTTCACGCCGATTCGTGAACTGGTAAGCGAGCTGGTCACGCTGCAACTGAGTCTGACCACAGCCTTCTGGGTGGCTTTTTTCACCACTGCCACCTACCTGAATGCCGGCTGGCTGCGTGAAAAAGTGTGTCGCGACATGTGCCCCTATTCGCGCTTTCAGAGTGTGATGTTCGATGCCGACACACTGGTCGTCTCCTACGATGCAGCCCGAGGCGAGGCGCGTGGCCCGCGACGCAAGGATGTCGATCATCGTGCAAGCGGCCTGGGCGACTGTATTGACTGCACGATCTGCGTACAGGTCTGCCCTACCGGGATCGATATCCGCGACGGCCTGCAACTGGACTGCCTGAGCTGCGGCGCGTGCATCGACGCATGCGACGAGGTGATGGACAAGATGGGGTATCCACGCGGCCTGGTGCGCTACAGCTCCGAACATGCGCTGGCTGGCGGCAAGACCCGCCTGCTGCGTCCACGGCTGGTCGGTTACGCCGCCATGCTGCTGGTGATGTGTGCGGCCTTCGTCTGGGCCTGGCAAGCCCGCCCGCTGCTGTCCCTGGACATCACCAAGGATCGCGGCCTGTATCGAGAAAACACCGCCGGACAGATCGAGAACATTTATCGTCTGAAGATCATCAACAAGACCCAGCAGCCGCACCGCTACGCCGTGTCACTGCTCGAGCCTGGACCTTTTGTCCTGCAGGGCACCCGTGAAGTGCAATTGAACGCAGGAGAAATCCTCGACCTGCCGGTGAGTGTGGCGCTGACCACCGAACGGGCCGCCAGCCCTACCCAGCCTGTGTATTTCCAGGTAATCGAGGTGGATCAGCCGGAACATAAGGTCAGCGCCAAAAGCACGTTTGTCGCACCCATGCATCGCTAAGCTGCGTTGTCGTTTCGCTATGCATCACCGGACGCTACCGATGCACGTCTAAAAGCCCCGCTTGGCGCGGTCCTCGCTCAGGGGAATTAACCCACGTTCCTCTGAGCGTGCCTTGTACGGCGTAAACAGACATCAGGAACGATATCGCATGGCAACGCATCAACCGGTAGAGTGGCAGCCTCCCTCCGCCATTCAGCAAGACACGATGAAGCGCTACGAACGGTTAGCCGATGAAATTGCCGGCCTGATTCGCAGTGGCGTATTAGCTCCCGGCGAAAGAGTGCCGTCGGTACGCAATGCCAGCCGCATCTATGGCGTCAGCCCCTCCACGGTGTTCCAGGCCTATTACCTGCTGGAAGACCGCGGGCTGATCCTTGCGCGGGCACGTTCGGGGTATTTTGTACGCGAACATGCCCAACGCCCGCTGCCAGAACCGGAGATCGGCCCACGTTCTACAGGGGCGACCGAAGTGGACGTCAGCGACCTGGTCTTTTCCGTACTGGATTCACTGAAAGACCCCAACACAGTGCCGTTCGGCTCGGCCTTCCCGAGCCCTGACCTGTTTCCTCTCGCTCGCCTGGCCCGCTCGATGGCGCAGAGCATCCGCGCACTGCCCCCCCACGCGGTCATCACCGACATGACCACCGGCAATCCCGATCTGCGTCGTCAGTTGGCCCTGCGTTATATGGTCAGCGGCGTGATGTTGCCGCCCGAGGAACTGGTGATTACCACCGGGGCGATGGAAGCGCTCAATCTCTGTCTGCAGGTGGTGACCGAACCGGGCGACCTGGTGGCCATCGAAGCGCCGGCCTTTTATGCCACCTTGCAGGTGTTAGAGCGCCTCAAGCTCAAGGCCGTGGAAATTCCCGTGCACCCACGCGACGGCATCGATCTGGGCATCCTTGCCGACCGACTGGCCCAGCTGCCGATTAAGGCCTGCTGGTTCATGAGCAGTTTTCAAAACCCACTGGGCGCCAGCCTGGACGCTGAGAAAAAGCGCCGGCTGTATGCATTACTGAAGCGCCATCAGGTGCCGATGATCGAAGATGATGTGTACGCCGAACTGTATTTCGGCATTCAGCCGCCACGTCCGGTGAAGAGTTTGGATGATGAGGGCCTGGTAATGCATTGCGGCTCATTTTCCAAATGCCTGGCACCCGGCTACCGAGTCGGCTGGGTGGCAGGCGGCCGCTACGCCGAGCAGATCAGCAGACTCAAGCTGATGACCACCATTTCCCCGTCTGTGCCAATCCAGGCCGCCTTGGCCGACTACCTGCAGCACGGCGGCTACGACCGGCATCTGCGCAAGCTGCGCCACGCCCTGGAAACGCAACAGGCATCGATGCTGGCCTCGGCGGCTCGGCACTTTCCCCCCAACACGCGAGTGACTCGACCCGGCGGCGGGTATTTCCTCTGGTTCGAATTCCCCCAGCAGGTCGACTCACTGCAACTGTTCCAACAGGCGTTGGCCCAGGGCATCAGCCTTGCACCGGGGCCGATCTTTTCCGCCACCCGACGTTTCGGCAATTGTGCGCGCCTGAATTACGGCCATCCTTGGGATGTCCGCAGCGAACAGGCCATGGCCGTGCTGGGGCGCATCATCGCGTCGTTTTGAGTTCGCAGAACAGGTCGGCACAGGATGGGCCCCTCGGGCACCATCCTGTTGATTACGCCTTGGGCAGGGTGACGCCGGTCTGACCCTGATATTTGCCGCCGCGATCCTTGTAGGACACTTCGCACGGCTCGTCAGACTCTAGGAACAACATCTGCGCCACACCTTCGTTGGCATAGATTTTCGCCGGCAGGGTGGTGGTGTTGGAGAACTCCAGGGTTACGTGGCCTTCCCACTCCGGCTCCAGCGGCGTGACGTTGACGATGATGCCGCAACGCGCATAGGTGCTCTTGCCCAGGCAGATGGTCAACACATTGCGGGGAATGCGAAAGTACTCGACGGTACGAGCCAAGGCGAAGGAGTTCGGCGGAATGATGCACACCGGCCCCTTCACGTCGACGAAGCTTCGTTCATCGAAATTCTTCGGGTCGACCGTGGCCGAGTGAATATTAGTGAAAACCTTGAATTCGTCGGCGCAGCGAACGTCGTAGCCGTAGCTCGAAACACCGTAGGAAATCAGCCGCTCGCTGCCTTCGGTGCGCACCTGGCGCTCGACGAAGGGCTCGATCATGCCGTGTTCCTGGGCCATGCGGCGAATCCACTTGTCCGATTTGATACTCATGGTGCGATGCCTGCCACTGTCAATAAAGCGCGTATCGTAACCGGGCTGGGCCTTCTGCCGCAAAGCCGGGTCATGCGAAACGGGCACTGCCTCAAACCGGCCCTGACCTGAGCGCTCAGCCGTGCGGTGTCTCCGTTGCCGCGGCAATAAAGGCGGACGAATTATCACTTCGCGCGGTCGATTGTCGATGAATGAAAAAAACACTGGTGTTCCCGTAAAAATCGGGTACTGTGTGTCCCTAGCTGCTGCTGCATGTGTCACCGCGAATCGCGACATGTTTAGATTTCGATCCATTCATTGCTTCGACTCCTTGTACTCCTTGCACACAGTTCCAGTTCGGGCTTTTCCGAGCATCTTTTCAAAATCCGTTCAAGGAGACATTCACATGTCCAATCGCCAAACCGGTACCGTTAAGTGGTTCAACGATGAAAAAGGCTTCGGCTTCATCACTCCGCAATCCGGTGACGACCTCTTCGTACACTTCCGCGCTATCCAGAGCGACGGTTTCAAGAGCCTGAAAGAAGGCCAGCAAGTCTCTTTCGTCGCTACCCGCGGCCAGAAAGGCATGCAAGCTGAAGAAGTCCAGGTTATCTAACCTGAGCTTTAAAGCTTAAAAAAAACCCGCTTCGGCGGGTTTTTTTATGCCTGTCGTTCCATGCCTAGGCTTCGGGTGGCAGGCGCGCCGCCACCCGAAGCAGATTTTCAGTCGTCGCTGATTTCGATCTTGGGCATCGACTGCGCAACGATCTGCCCACTTTGGGCGATACGGGCACCCACTGTGCGCGCCATCTGCTGGTAAATCATCGCGATCTGGCTTTCCGGATCGGCAATCACCGTCGGCGTGCCAGCATCCGACTGGCTGCGAATCGCCATGGACAGCGGTAGCGAGGCCAGCAGCTCGACGTTGTACTGCGTCGCCAGCTTCTCACCGCCACCTTCACCAAACAGATGCTCGGCATGACCACAGTTCGAGCAAATATGCACGGCCATGTTTTCAACTACGCCCAGCACCGGAATGTTCACCTTGCGGAACATTTCCACCCCCTTCTTGGCATCCAGCAGCGCCAGATCCTGTGGCGTCGTGACGATTACCGAACCGGTAACCGGTACCTTCTGGGACAGGGTGAGTTGGATGTCGCCCGTGCCCGGCGGCATATCGATCACCAGATAATCCAGATCGCTCCAGGCAGTCTGGGTGATCAACTGCAGCAGCGCACCGGAAACCATTGGCCCGCGCCACACCATGGGCGTCTTGTCGTCGGTCAGGAATGCCATGGACATGACCTGCACGCCATGGGCTTCCAGCGGCACGAACCACTGCTGATCCCTGACCTGCGGGCGTGTCCCCTCGGGGATGCCGAACATGATGCCCTGACTGGGACCATAGATATCTGCATCCAGCATCCCCACACGTGCGCCTTCGCGAGCCAACGCCAGCGCCAGGTTGGCGGCGGTGGTGGATTTGCCCACCCCGCCCTTGCCCGAAGACACCGCGATGATGTTCTTCACGTGGGCCAACGCCGGCACCTGCTCCTGGGCTTTGTGTGCGGCGATCACGCAGTCGACCCGCACATCGGCGTGGGCAACGCCGTCCAGGTTCTCGAGGGCCATTTGCAGGAGCTGCGCCAGCCCTGTCTTGAACAGCGCCGCGGCATAGCCCAGCTCCAGATGCACACTGACGCGATCGCCATTGATATCGATCAGCTTGACGCAACCGGCACTCACAAGATCCTGATTAAGGTGCGGATCGATGTATTGACGCAGCGCGGCTTCAACCGCTTCACGGGTAACAGGCATGGGGGCTCCAGGAAAGACCGAGTAAAACAGGCAGTTATCTTAGCAGCAGCAACCGGCTTGCGGCTCCAGCAGAAACGCCGATCGGCACAGCGCCAGGTTCCAGCCTTGCCACACTTGCCTGCCGCCAGTGGCCTGTACCCGGCCGCTTCCTTTATAGTTGCCGCCTTCCTCGTTTTACCGGTGCAGCCATTCCCATGTCCGAAGTCCGCAAGATTCTCGTCACCAGCGCCCTGCCCTATGCCAATGGGTCGATCCACCTCGGCCATATGCTCGAGTACATCCAAACCGACATGTGGGTGCGCTACCAGAAATTGCGCGGCAATACCTGCACCTATGTGTGCGCCGACGATGCCCACGGCTCGGCCATCATGCTGCGCGCCGAGAAGGAAGGCATTACGCCGGAACAGCTGATCGCCAATGTGCAGACCGAGCACATGACCGACTTCGCCGATTTCCTGGTGGATTTCGACAACTTCCATTCCACCCACGCCGAAGAAAATCGCGAGCTGTCTACCGCCATCTACCTCAAGCTGCGCGACAACGGCCATATCGCCACCCGCTCGGTGACCCAGTATTTCGACCCGGAAAAGGGCATGTTCCTGGCCGACCGTTTCATCAAGGGCACCTGCCCGAAATGCGCGGCCGAAGATCAGTACGGTGACAACTGCGAAAAATGCGGCGCCACCTACGAGCCCACCGAGCTGAAGAACCCGCGCTCGGCCATCTCCGGCGCCACGCCGGTACTGAAAGACTCCAAGCACTTCTTCTTTAAGCTGCCGGACTTCGAGGCCATGCTGAAAGAGTGGACTCGCAGTGGCGCCCTGCAGGAGTCGGTCGCCAACAAGATCGCCGAATGGCTGGATGGCGGCCTGCAAGAGTGGGATATCTCCCGCGATGCGCCCTACTTCGGCTTTGAAATTCCCGACGAGCCGGGCAAGTACTTCTACGTCTGGCTCGACGCACCGGTCGGCTACATGGCCAGCTTCAAGAATTTGTGCGCGCGCCGTCCAGAGCTGGATTTTGATGAGTACTGGAAAAAGGACTCCACCACCGAGCTGTACCACTTTATCGGCAAGGACATCATCAACTTCCACGCACTGTTCTGGCCCGCCATGCTCGAAGGCGCCGGCTTCCGCAAGCCGACCGCGCTTAATGTGCACGGTTACCTGACCGTGAACGGCCAGAAGATGTCCAAGTCGCGCGGCACCTTTGTCAAAGCGCGCACCTACCTGGATCACCTGAACCCGGAATACCTGCGCTACTACTACGCATCCAAGCTGGGCCGTGGCGTCGACGATCTCGACCTGAACCTCGAAGACTTCGTGCAGAAGGTCAATTCCGACCTGGTGGGCAAAGTGGTCAACATCGCCAGCCGCTGCGCGGGTTTTATCCACAAGGGCAACGCCGGCGTGCTGGTGAGCACCGACATCGAGCCGGAGCTGCGCGCCAGCTTCAGCGAGGCCTTGCCGAGCATCGCCGACGCCTACGAGAAGCGTGACTTCGCCCGCGCCATGCGCGAGGTCATGCACCTGGCGGACCTCGCCAACGCCTGGATCGCCGACAAGGCGCCCTGGGCGCTGAACAAGGCCGAAGGCAAGCAGGCCGAAGTGCAGGCGATCTGCGCGTTGGGCATCAATCTGTTCCGCCAGCTCATCATCCTGCTCAAACCCGTGCTGCCGAACCTGGCCAAGGCCGCAGAAGATTTCCTTAACGTCGCGCCGCTGAGCTGGACGGATCTGGACACGCAGCTGGCCAATCATCAGCTCAACCCCTTCACCCCACTGATGACCCGCATCGAGCCAGCCAAGGTCGAAGCCATGGTCGAGGCGTCCAAGGAAGACCTGGCCGCCACTGCTGAAGCTTCGCAGGATAGCGCCCCAGGGGGTAACGGCGAACTGGTCAAGGAACCGCTGGCCGAGACCATCGATTTCAACACCTTCGCCGCTGTCGACCTGCGCATCGCTCTGATTGAAAAATGCGAGTTCGTCGAAGGCGCCGACAAGCTGCTGCGTCTGACCCTCGACATTGGTGATGCTAAGCGCAACGTGTTCTCCGGCATCAAGAGCGCCTACCCGGACCCGAGCAAGCTGGAAGGTCGACTGACCCTGTATGTCGCCAACCTGGCTGCGCGCAAGATGAAATTCGGCGTTTCTGAAGGCATGGTGCTGGCCGCCGGCCCCGGCGGTGAAGAGATCTACCTGCTCAGCCCGGACAGCGGCGCCAAACCGGGTCAGCGTGTGCACTAAGCGCTAGGCTCACGCAGCATATAAACAGGCGGACCTCGACAGAGCTCCGCCTGTTTCATTTTGGCTTGATGAGCATCAGCTGTTGCGCGGGACTGACTACTTTCCAGTCCACCCGGTGGCATCGCGCCGATACCCAATAAGGGGCAAGACCACGCGATGGGTATCGCTGCGCTCAGCACCCGACCGGTAAACACTAGCGCGTGCCCCGGTTGCGATTGAACCGGTTCGGGGCCACCCTGACAGTGGTTGCCTCGTCCGAGCGCCGCACAGCGCTCCCCAGCCGGGAGATGCCCCATGCCACAGCCCAAAGCCATGCCGCTTTTCGGCATCGAGTTCGAATACCTGCTGATCGACAGCGGCGGACCACAGGCCGGACGCATCCGCGACTTCACCAACCTGGACTTCCTTGAACTCAGCGCCCTGCTCGCTGACAAGCCCGGCCTGGACGATCCCGAGCTGGCCGCTGGCGACATGGGCATCCGCAGCGGCTACTGGTACCTGGAAGGTGACGAACGCGCCCATCCCGACGGCAGTTTCAGCACCCTGGCGGTGAAAGGTATCGAGATTCGCACACCGCCACGCCCGGGCGTCGAGGCGGCGCTGGCCTGTCTGCTGGATATCGAAACCCAACTGAGCCAGCGCCTGGCAGCCCATGGCCTTGGCCTGGCGATTGCCGCCCTCAACCCGCGCCATGCGCGTTACGACTTCGACACGCCACTGAATGCCTTCGAACACCAACTGCGTGCCGAGGACCATGAATACGACGGCAGCGAGATTGCCACCCTGACCTTCGGGCCGGATATCAACCTGTCCATGCCCGACTGGGATTTTGACCAGAACCTCAACGCCGCGCGCAAACTTAACTATTACGCACCGTTTATCGTGCCGTTCAGCTTCAATTCACCCTGGTACGCCGGCGCACCCTGGCACGGCTGGTCGCGGCGCACCTGGATGCGCTGCGCCCACCGACCCGCAGTCAAGCTCTTCGTCGATCCGGCAGACTTTCCGGTGCTGGCGCGAGAGTCGACACTCGTCCGCCCAGCGCGCCTGACCCGGGAAATTGGCCGCATCGAATTCAAGGCGTTCGATGCTATGCCATCACTGGAGCTTCTTGGCGCCTGTTGCCACCTCCTGATGGGCCTGTGCCTGGACGAGACGTTGCCCGGACGCAGCGAGCATGCCGATGTAGACCTGTACCGCATCGCGGCCGTAAAGGGCTTCGAGGAGGCGGAAGTTGCCCACGGAGCTCGCCGGACTCTGGCCGCAGCACAGCAGGCCCTCGCACAGGCAGGCGACCCTGTCTCTGCAAAGACCTTGGCGCCCCTGGAAAACACCCTGGCCAGCCACACCCTACCGGCCCATGCACTGCTCGCCAGCGGCCGGATGTACCAACCCGGCGGCCTCGCCCAGCGCGAATCGAATTACTCTTAACCTCAGGTGTGCCGACCTGCCACGAGGGCTGACTCGTTCCGCCTGCCCACGCGACATCCCGTCGCGCCTTGTTTGCCCCGTCCGGGTCCCGGATAATACCGGCCCCTTTTCAACGGCCCTGCCAGAGCGACGGACCCCTGCTATGACCGAACTCGCCCTGATCATGGTTAGCGCCATCCTGGTCAACAACTTCGTCCTGGTGCAGTTTCTCGGCCTGTGCCCCTTCATGGGCGTGTCGAAGAAAATCGAAACCGCCATCGGCCTCGCACTGGCCACCACCTTTGTGCTGACCCTGGCGGCCATGTGCAGCTACCTGGTGCAGGAATACATCCTCGAACCCCTGGACCTGGAGTTTCTGCGCACCATCAGCTTCATCCTGGTGATCGCCGTGGTGGTGCAGTTCACCGAAATGGTGGTGAACAAGACCAGCCCGCTGCTGTACCGCGTGCTGGGGATTTTCCTGCCGCTGATCACCACCAACTGCATCGTGCTGGGCGTGGCGTTGATCAACGCCAACAAGGCCGACTTCACGTTTATCACCGCCACCGCCCATGGCTTTGCCGCCGGCCTCGGTTTTTCCCTGGTGCTGGTGCTGTTCGCCGCCATGCGCGAGCGCATCGCCATCGCCGACGTGCCTCGAACCTTTCAGGGCGCCGCCATTGGCATGGTCACCGCCGGACTGATGTCGCTGGCGTTCATGGGCTTTACCGGGTTGATCAAGCTATGAGCCTGGTCCTGATTGCGGTGCTCGCCGTGCTGGCGCTGTGCCTGGTGTGCGGTGCGATTCTCGGCTTTGCCGCCGTGCACTTTCGTGTCGAGGGCGACCCCATCGCCGAACAGATCAACGCCCTGCTGCCGCAGACTCAGTGCGGCCAGTGCGGTTATCCCGGCTGCAAACCTTACGCCGAGGCCATTGCCGGCGGTGACAAGATCAACAAATGCCCTCCGGGCGGCGAAGCGACCATTGCCGCGCTGGCCGACCTGCTGGATGTCGAGGCCGAACCGTTGGACGCCGAGGGCGGCGAAAAACCGCAGATGGTCGCCTACATTCGCGAGGCCGAGTGCATCGGCTGCACCAAGTGCATCCAGGCCTGCCCGGTGGACGCCATCGTCGGCGCCGCGCGGCAGATGCATACCGTGATCGTCAGCGAATGCACCGGCTGCGACCTGTGCGTCGAGCCCTGCCCGGTGGATTGCATCGACATGCTCGAAGTAGGCGGCACGCCGCACAGCTGGAAATGGGAGTTGCCGCTGGCACCTGGCCAATTGATCGCCACTGACCGGGAGCAGGCCGCATGAGTTCGCTGAAGATTTGGGACATTCCCGGCGGCATCCATCCGCCCGAGTGCAAGGAACCCTCCACGCGCCTGCCGATCCAGCAGGCTCCGCTACCCGCGCGTCTGATCCTGCCGCTGAACCAGCATATCGGCGTGCCGGCCGAGCCCTGCGTGATAGTCGGCGAACGGGTGCGCAAGGGCCAGAAGATCGCCGATGCGCAGGGGTTCGTCAGCGCACCGGTGCATGCGCCGACCTCCGGCGTGGTCAGTTTCATCGGCCCGCAGCCCTACCCGCATGTGTCCGGTATGCCCGCTCCGGCCATCGTCATCGACAGCGATGGCCAGGACGAGTGGATCGAGCGCGAGCCCCATCCGGACTACCGCGACCTTGAACCCGCTGCGCTGCTGCAGATCATTCGTGACGCCGGCATCAACGGTTTGGGCGGAGCCGGTTTTCCCAGTGCGGTAAAACTCGGTGTGCGGCCCAGCCAGAAGATCCGCACGCTGATCATCAACGGTGCCGAGTGCGAGCCGTACATCACCGCTGACGATCTGCTGATGCGCGAAAAAGCCGTCGAGCTGGTCGCCGGCATCGACATTCTTGTCCACCTGCTGCAGCCCGAAGAGGTGCTGATCGGCATTGAGGACAACAAGCCAGAAGCCATCGCCGCCGTGCGCGCCGCGGTGGGCGAACGGCCCTTCGTGGTCAAGGTGTTCCCCACCAAATACCCCTCCGGCGGCGAGCGTCAGCTCATCCAGATTCTCACCGGCGTGGAAGTGCCCAGCGGCAGCCTGCCGGCGGACATCGGCCTGCTCTGCCACAACGTCGGCACCTGCGTGGCCATCCACGATGCGGTACTGCTGGGCCAGCCGCTGATCTCGCGTATCACCACCTTGACCGGTGCAGCGCTGGCGCGGCCGATGAATGTCGAGTGCCTGCTCGGCACACCGGCCGGCGAGCTGCTGGAGTTTGCCGGCCTGGATACGACAAAGCTTCACCGACCGATCATGGGCGGGCCGATGATGGGCTTTACTCTGCCCGCCCTCGAGGTGCCGGTGATCAAGACCAGCAACTGCCTGTTGGCCAGTACCCGTGAGGAATTGCCACCGCCGCCACCGGCGTTGCCCTGTATTCGCTGCGGTGAGTGCGCCGAGGTCTGCCCGGCCAGCTTGCTGCCCCAACAGCTGCACTTCTTTGCCCTCGGCCAGGAACACGAACAACTCAAGGCGCACAACCTGTTCGACTGCATCGAATGCGGCGCCTGCGCTTATGTGTGTCCCTCCAACCTGCCGCTGGTCCAGTACTACCGCGCCGCCAAGGGCGAAATTCGCCAGCTTGAGCAAAAACAGCAGAAAGCCGAACACTCCAAACAGCGTTTCGAACTGCGCCAGGAACGCCTGCGCCGCGCCGAAGAGCAGAAGGAAGCCGAGCGCCAGGCCCGTGCCGAAAAAGCCGCTCGCGCCAAGGCGGCACAGCCTAGGGCCAGCACGTCAGTAACAAGCACGACACCGGCCGATGAGCAGCTCAAGCGGCTGAAGATCGAAGCCAGTATGGCTCAGGTGGCGCTAAACAAAGCCGAGAAACAGCTGGCGCAGCACGACACGCCGGAGCTGCACACCCAGGTTGCCGACTTGCGCAACGCGGCCGAAAGCGCACAGAAAGCCCTGGAGTCGGCCCTGGCCGCCGCGCCTGCGCCTGCCGCCAAACCGGCGGCTGACGAGGCCCTGAAAAAAGCCAAGATCGAAGCCGCCATGCTCAAGGTGCAAATCCGCAAGCTGGAAAAACTCGAGGCGCCGGATGACGATCAGCAGGCCGAATTGGCCCGTTTGCGCCAGGAACTCGAGGAAGCCGAAAAAGCCTTGAGCAGTGCCGAACAGCGCGCAGCCCAGCCTGCCGCCAAACCTGCCGCTGACGACGCCCTGAAAAAAGCCAAGATCGAAGCGGCCATGCTCAAGGTGCAAATTCGCAAGCTGGAAAAACTCGAGGCGCTGGATGACGATCAGCAGGCCGAATTGGCCCGTTTGCGCCAGGAGCTGGAAGTAGCGGACAAGGCATTGAGCGAGGCCACAAACAGCGCACCCACGGCGACGCCGCACACCGCCGGCGTGGAGGCGCTAAAAAAAGCCAAAATCGATCTGGCCATGAAGCGCGCGGAGTTGAAAAAAGCCGAGCGCGCCGGAGCGGAAGAAGCCGAACTGGCGCCTTTGCGGACTGCATTAAGCGCCGCTGAGCAAGCCTTGCACGCAGCCGAAGACGCCTCGGGCAAACCCGCGCCGGAGTTGGTGCGTACTGCCAAACCCGGCGTTGACGCTCGCCTGCGCGAGCTGAAAACGGACCTGGCCTTCGCCCGCGCCGACCTGCGCAAGCTGGAGCACACCGTGGATGCCGATCCCGCTGCGCTGGAGGCCGCCCGCAAGCGCCTCGCCGAAATGGAGCGCATGCTTGCGGAGCATTCGTCTAGCTGACGTAGGGTGGATGTCGCTTTTCACATCCACCGTTTTCGCATGTCGACGGTGGACAGACAACGCGATGTCCACCCTACGCCACGGCGTCGCTACAAGGATTCCGCACTGACAAAACAGGCCTTCGCCACGCCGGTGAAGGCACAAGACGCACAGGAACATCGGAGCCTATGGCCCTGCCCCGCATCACCTCGCCCCACGCCACGGGCACCAATCGCACCCAGCGCGTCATGCTGCTGGTGCTGGCCGCCACCCTGCCGGGTGTGGTCGTTCTCACCTGGCTATATGGCGCCGGCACGCTGATCAACCTGCTCTGGGCCAGTGCCCTGGCGCTGGGTTTCGAAGCCGCGATCCTGAAGATGCGCCAACGTCCGGTGCAGTTTTTCCTGCGTGACGGCAGCGCAGTGGTCACCGCCGTGCTGCTGGCCCTCGCCCTGCCGCCTTACTCGCCCTGGTGGTTGACGCTGATTGCCGTAGGCAGCGCCATCGTCTTCGGCAAACAGCTGTATGGCGGTCTCGGCCAGAACCCATTCAACCCGGCCATGGTCGGCTATGTGGTGGTGTTGGTGTCCTTCCCGCTGGAGATGACCAGTTGGCCCTTCCCCCACGCCGTGGGCCTGCTCGACGGCATCCAGCACATCTTCGGCCTCGCCCCGCTGGCGGATGGCTGGAGCCACGCCACCGCTCTCGACGTGCTGAAAACCAACAAAAGCCTGACCCTCGACGAGCTGTGGCAGAACCGCGCCTTCGGCCATTTCGGCGGTATCGGTGCGGAAGTGGTCAACCTGGCTTTCCTGGCAGGTGGCCTGTTCCTGCTCAGCAAACGGATGTTCACCTGGCACGCACCGGCCGGCATGTTGGCGGCCCTGGCAGTGATGAGCCTGCTGTTCTGGAACGGTTCCGGCTCCGATACCAACGGCTCGCCGCTGTTCCACCTGCTGTCCGGTGCGACCATGCTCGGCGCGTTCTTTATCGTCACCGACCCGGTGTCTGGCGCCACCAGCAACCGCGGCCGGCTGATCTTCGGCATCGGTGTCGGCATTCTGGTCTACGTAATTCGCGCCTGGGGCGGCTACCCCGATGGCGTGGCCTTTGCCGTGCTGCTGATGAACCTCGCCGCCCCCACCATCGACTACTACACCCGTCCGCGCACCTACGGCCACCGCAAGGCCGAGCGCGGCTTCAAGCTGGGCGAATGACTATGATCACTGCCGAAATCAGCCGCTCGATGTTCAAGAACAGCCTCGTGCTGGGCGTGTTCGCCATCGTCACCGTCGGCATCGTCGCGATTACTCAGCAGAGCACCGCCGAGCGCATCGTCGCCGCCGAACGCGAGGCCCGGGTCGCCGCGCTGGCGCAGATTCTCCCCGCGGGCAGCTACGACAACCACCTACTCGACAGCCAGGTCGAAGTACACGACCCGCTGCTCGGCAATCGCGCCCCGACCCCGGCCTATATCGCCACCCTCGACGGTCAGCCGGCTGCGGTGATCCTGCAAGCCACCGCGCCAGACGGCTACAGCGGCGCAATCTATCTGCTGGTCGGCGTGCTGGCTGACGGTCGCCTGAGTGGCGTTCGGGTAGTCGGTCACAAGGAAACCCCGGGGCTGGGCGACAAGATCGAACTGGCCAAAAGCCCGTGGGTTCGCAGTTTCGATGGCAAATCGCTGGACGATCCCGACGAGAGCGGCTGGGCGGTGAAGAAAGACCAAGGTCAGTTCGACCAGTTCGCCGGCGCCACCATCACCCCGCGCGCAGTGGTCGCGGCGGTGCACAATGCACTGCGTTATTTCGACGCCCACAAACATGAGCTGTTCGCCACGGAGACCCCCAATGGCTAGCTACCGTGAAATCGCTGCTAATGGCCTGTGGAAGAACAACCCTGGCCTGGTCCAGTTGCTGGGTCTGTGTCCGCTGCTGGGCACCAGCAACTCGACAGTCAACGCCCTCGGGCTTGGCCTGGCCACCGCGCTGGTACTGGCCTGCTCAAACGCCGCCGTCTCGCTGATCCGCAACGCGGTGACTCCGGCCGTGCGTCTGCCGGCGTTCGTGATGATCATCGCCGCGCTGACTACATGCATCGAACTGCTCATGCAGGCGTTCACCTACGAGCTGTACCAGATCCTCGGCATCTTCATTCCGCTGATCACCACCAACTGCATCATCCTCGGACGCGCCGAAGCCTTCGCGGCCAAAAACAACGTGGCTCGCGCCAGCTTCGACGGCTTGATGATGGGCATCGGCTTCGGCCTGGTGCTGGTGGCCATCGGCGCGGTGCGAGAGCTGTTCGGTACCGGCGCACTGTTCGCCAACATGCACCTGCTGTTCGGCCCGCTGGCGGCCGACTGGCAGATCACCTTCATCCAGGACTACAAAGGCTTCTTGTTAGCCATCTTGCCACCGGGAGCATTCATCGTCCTCGGCCTACTGATCGCCCTGAAAAATCGCATTGACCATGCCATTGCCGAACGGGCCAAGGTCGAAGAGCCCGAAACGCCAACGCCGAGCCGGCGCGTGCGAGTCACCGGGGTGATCGAATAGCGCCGCTGCAAGCTGCCTGGACGGTGGGCTGGAGAAGATGCTCAGCCACCAGAATTTTCGCTCGGTGGGCCAACCGCCCGGAACCGCACCCTACGCCTGAAGCCTGAAATATGAATGCCGCCAAACGCCTGGAAATCTTCCGCCGCTTCCACGAAGACAACCCCAACCCGACCACCGAACTGGCCTACAGCACTACCTTCGAGTTGCTGATCGCGGTAATCCTCTCCGCCCAGGCCACCGACGTGGGCGTCAACAAAGCCACGGCAAAACTCTATCCGGTGGCCAACACCCCGGAAGCCATCTACGCCCTGGGCTACGACGGCTTGTGCGAATACATCAAGACCATCGGCCTGTACCCGAGCAAAGCCAAGAACGTGCTGGAAACCTGCCGCCTGTTGATTGAAAAGCACAACAGCCAGGTGCCCGATAACCGCGAGGACCTCGAAGCACTCCCCGGCGTGGGGCGCAAGACCGCCAACGTGGTGCTCAACACTGCGTTTCGCCAGCCGGCCATGGCGGTGGACACGCATATTTTCCGGGTCAGCAACCGCACCAACATTGCGCCGGGCAAGACTGTGCTAGAGGTGGAAAAGAAACTGCTGAAGTTCGTGCCGAAGGATTATCTACTCGATGCCCACCATTGGCTGATTCTGCATGGCCGCTATGTATGCCAAGCGCGCAAACCGCGTTGCGGCAGTTGCCGGATCGAAGATCTGTGCGAATACAAGCACAAGACTTCCGACGATTGAGAGATATAGCCTTTTCCACCGGTCATCATTGATAAAATCTTGTGTACCCGCCACGCCTTTGCCGCTATAAGGTGCGCCATCAGCACCCCGCAGCCTGGAGTGACACACATGACAGACAAAGCCGAACTTGAATTGGATGATGACTTTGTTGGAGAGGACGCGGATGACAGCGTGGAACCTCGCCACGAAGTGGCCAAGACCAACCTGACCAAGCGCCGCATCATCGACAATTTGCTGGACGAGCGCCGCCTGAAAAAGAACTTGGCCGAATACGACTTCGATCTTTGACACGTTATCTCAACCTCAAAAAAAACCGCTCGGCGAGCTGATCGCGAGCGGTTTTTTTATGGCTTCAAATTGCCCGAGAAGGCTCTGGACTGCGACTTTCCCACAGATCACCAAAGTCCCCTAAAGCAGCGCAGCGCAACTCTGTCGTAAAAAAACCGGCCACATCAGTGGCCGGTTGGGGTACGCCCCAGGGGTAAAGGTGTACGAATCACTCAGGCGATTTCAGCGACCTGAGCTTTCGCCGTGCTCAAGCCTTGCACCGGCGCATCGCCACTCAGGGCCTGGCCTTCCGCGTGGATAAAGCGCACATCGGTGATACCGATGAAGCCCAGCGCCTGGCGCAAGTAGGGCTCCTGATGATCGAAGCTGCTACCTTCGCCACTGTAGACGCCGCCACGGGCGGTCAATACATAGGCACGCTTGCCGGTCAGCAGGCCTTGCGGGCCAGTTTCGGTGTACTTGAAGGTAACGCCAGCACGCAGCACATGGTCAATCCAGGCTTTCAGGGTGCTGGGAATAGCAAAGTTGTACATCGGCACGGCCAAGACCAGTACATCAGCGGCCTGCAGTTCTGCGGTCAGTTCGTTGGAGCGCACCAGCGCTGCCTGCTCGGCCGCGCTCTGCTCCTCGGCCGGCTTCATCCAGCCGCCCAGCAAATTGCCGTCCAGGTGCGGGACCGGCTGTTGGCCGAGATCCCGAACCTGAATGCTGTCGCCGGGATGAGCGATTTTCCATTGTTGGATAAAGGCTTCGGTAAGCTGACGGGATACCGAACCTTGTTGGCGGGCACTGCTTTCGATGACGAGTACACGGGACATGGCGAAACTCCAAAACAGGTGGACTACCTTGATGGCCCGCACGTTACTCAGGATGAAGTTGATTAAAAAGCGAGTAATATCGCTTAATCCAATCGACTAATTTGATCAAAAGGCCGGCTTTCGCTAGGCTGCCCAGCATTACTCATCGACTCGTCGCGCAGTCGATAAGCACTCAACATCGATACGCAAACGCACCACCTGGCGATGAAGCTTGACGGTGAGATGAGCCGTTTCCCCAGGCGCCAGCAACGTGCGACGTATGCGCGGCATTTCCGGTCCGTTATTGAACGTGACCGTACAGCGCGCAGGGTTTTCACCCGGGTTGACCAGGGTCAGGCTGGCAAGATCCGCCGCAATGTCATGGGCGCTGTAGCTGATCTGGGTATCACCGGGCACCATCTCGACGTCGATCGGATACGCCAGTGATGACAACGGCAACCCGGCCAGCAAGGCAACACACCACCTATTCATATTGAGCCTCCGCAAGAGTGCCCAGCGTAAGACAAGAGGATTCGAGTATGAAAGCGCCCCGCGTAACCCTGGACCAATGGCGCACCCTGCAAGCGGTAGTCGACCAGGGCGGTTTCGCCCAGGCGGCCGAGGCTCTGCACCGTTCGCAGTCTTCGGTGAGCTACACGGTGGGTCGCATGCAGGAACAACTCGGCGTGCCGTTGCTGCGTATTGAAGGTCGCAAGGCGGTGCTCACCGATGCCGGTACCGTACTGCTGCGGCGTTCACGGCAATTGATCAAGCAGGCCAGCCAGTTGGAAGACCTGGCTCACCATATGGAACAGGGTTGGGAAGCTGAAGTGCGCCTGGTGGTGGATGCTGCCTACCCGAGCGGTCGCATCGTCCGCGCGCTCGCCGATTTCATGCCAAAAAGCCGGGGCTGCCGGGTGCGCTTACGCGAGGAAGTGTTGTCTGGAGTGGTCGAAGTGCTGCAGGAAGGCACCGCCGATCTGGCGATCACTGGCCTGGAAATTCCTGGCTACCTGGGCAGCGAGCTGGGCAGCGTTGAGTTCGTTGCCGTGGCCCACCCTGAGCACGCCTTGCACCAGTTGGCGCGCAGCCTGAATGCCCAGGACCTGGAAAGTCAGATGCAGATCGTGATTCGCGACTCCGGTCGCGAGCAACCTCGCGACATCGGCTGGCTCGGCGCCGAACAGCGCTGGACCGTCGGCAGCCTGGCCACCGCCGCCACCTTCGTCAGCCGGGGTTTGGGTTTCGCCTGGCTGCCGCGCCCGCTGATTGCCCGCGACCTGCATGAAGGCCGGCTCAAGCCCTTGCCATTGGAACAGGGCCGTACACACACGCCGCGTTTCAAGCTGTTCGCCAACAAGGACAAGCCCCTCGGCCCGGCGACTCAGATCCTCGTGGACTCGATCAGAAATTGTGCCGCACCCGACCCCAGCGAGGAATGTACGGAATGACCCTGCGTGCCTCTTCGCATAACAGGTCGTAACCACTATCCTCGCCCCGGATCGCCCCGGATCTTTTCCCCTTATCAAGGATTGCCAGACCATGCTGAAAAAACTTGTCCTCACCACCTGCGCCCTGCTGTTCGCCACCAGCTTGCTGGCTGCGGAAAAACCCCGCGTGCTGCTGACCACCAGCCTGGGTGAAATCGAAATCGAACTACAGGACGACAAGGCGCCGATCAGCGTGCAGAACTTCCTCGCCTATGTGGACAGCGGCTTCTACAACGACACCATTTTCCACCGGGTGATCCCCGGTTTCATGGTCCAGGGCGGCGGCTTCGATGCCACCATGAAGCAAAAGCCCACCCAGGCACCGATCAAGAACGAAGCCGACAACGGCCTGCGCAATGAGCGCGGCACCCTGGCCATGGCCCGTACCCAGGCACGCGACTCAGCCACCAGCCAATTCTTCATCAACCACAAGGACAATACTTTCCTCGACCACGGCAGCCGCGACTTCGGTTACGCCGTGTTCGCCAAGGTGGTGCGCGGCATGCCCGTCGTAGACCAGATCGCCCAGGTGCCGACTGGCAACCGTGGCATGCACCAGGACGTGCCGCGCGAGGCGGTGGAAATTATCAGCGCCAAGCGGTTGTAAGAGCAGGTGCGGGTGAGGCAGCGCTTGACCCGCACATACGCCAGGCAATGAATTCGCCCCACCGGCGTACTGAGCGTCGATAGGCTTATCCCTGCCGATACGGCAGCATCTCCCGCGCCTCTTCGGCATAGGCCAGTACGCCTTGTTTTTCCTCGGCGAGGAAATCCGCTACCGCCGCACGCAGACCCGGATGGCGCAAGTAATGCCAGGAGCGCGTGATCACCGGCTCGAAACCGCGGATCAGCTTGTGCTCGCCCTGGGCACCGGCATCGAAGCGTTTTAATCCCAAGGTGATCGCCTGCTCAATGCCCTGATAGAAACAGGTCTCGAAGTGCAGCCGGTCGTATTCGGCCAGGCATCCCCAATAACGGCCATACAGGCTGTCGCCATCCATCAGCGAAAACGCCATGGCTACCGGACGCATGCCTTGCAGTGCCAGCACCACACGGATCGCTTCAGGCATGCGTTCGGCCAACAGGCTGAAAAACGCCCGGGTCAGATAAGGCGCCTGGCCGCGCACCTGATAGGTGTTGGCGTAACAGGCGTAGACAAAATCCCACTCCGCCTCGCTGAGCTGATGACCTGCGCGCCAGTCGAAGTCGATACCCTGGCCGGCAACTTGCTCGCGCTCCTTGCGCAACTGCTTGCGCTTGCGTGAGGTCAGCCCATCGAGAAAATCCTGGAAATCACGATAGTCCCGATTGAACCAATGGAACTGGCAACCCAGGCGTTCCAACCAACCCTCGCGGCCGCGCAGCAGGGCATCCTCCGCCGGCGTGGTGAAATTGATATGCCAGCCGGACTGCCCTCGCTCCGCCAGAGAGCCAGTCATCGCGTCCAGCACATCGGACAATGCCGCCGGCTCGCCCAGCAAGCGCGCGCCGGTTACCGGCGTGAAAGGCACACCGGTGAGCCACTTGGGGTAGTAGGCGATGCCGGCCCGCTGGCATGCATCGGCCCACCCCCAGTCGAACACATACTCACCATAGGAATGTGCCTTGCTATACAGGGGCAGCGCAGCCAGCAGGCGGCCCTGCCCGTCTTCCAGCAGGCGATGCACCGGTTTCCAGCCCGTACCTGGGCCGACACTGCCACTGTCTTCGAGGCAACTGAGAAAGGCATGACGCAGGAAGGGCTGGGCGTCGGGCAGCAACGCGTCCCAGGTGGCGGGCGGACATTCAGCGAGACGAGACAAAATTTTGATAGGCATGTCGGCAGTCTGGCGAAAGCCGGACACAAATAAAAGTGATCAGGCAGGCTCCGGTAAGTGCTCAGCGGTCGAGACATAAAAAACCCCGCCGAAGGCGGGGAAAGGAGCATAGGGTCAGAGCCTACTGCAGGCCCATGACGATGGCGTGACCGCCATCGTTACTGTTTCCTGCGGTGATGTCCGCGAGAAGGCTTACTGCTGCGCCCACTCCAGGAACGCCGCACGGCTTTCTGGGCTGAGCAACAGCCACAGTTGCTGCAGGGTGTTCAGAGTCGCGTCGTTGTGCGGCAGGTTCTGGGTGGGCTTAGCCGCACGGGAGGATGCAGACATTGCAGCGGCTGTTTTTGCCGGTGCGCTGTTAAGCGGCTCAACGATGGATTGTGTATCGGTGATGGCCGAACCACCGCCCAACAACTGGTTGATCGTCGAAACAGGCTTTGGGCCCGCCTCGGTGGCAACACGCTCCCGGGTACGCTGATTGATTGCCCATCCCGCGAAGGTATCCACCATGGCCTGGGCCTCTTGCAGGTTGGCCGGCTCGTCGTACTGCAGCTTCCAGACATCACCCGCGTGACCGTCCAGGCTGTACACCGCACTGCGCGTGCGCACGACTTCATGGCTCAGGCCTCCACCGATGTCGAAGCCGTTCTTGTAATAGGCGTTGATGCGGTATTCGCCTGGCTGCAGATGCAACGTCTTGTTAGCGGTGCCGAACAGGGCATTGGCTGCAGGGACTTGCTGACCGTTGATGCTCAGTACCTCCAACTCGTTGGGCACTTCAACCACCACCACCTGTGCCAGGGGCAACTCGGAGCCCGCATACAGTTTTACGTGAGACTGCTGGGCACAACCTGATAACAGCCCCACTACAAGAGCAACCCCGAAAAAACCGCGCATGAAGACTCCTTGAAACGATAAGCGAACCGGGTTGCACGAACTGGAATGGCAACCATCTTGGATAACAAATTGAGAAGCCAGAATAAGTACAAATAATTTCAGTTCGATGACAAAAAGCCGGGTTGCTCAAGGAGAGCAACCCGGCTTGATGTTTCTGATCCCGCTAGGCGCAATTAGAAGTCGTAGCGCAGCCCCACGGAGAAGCCAGTGGCTTCTTCACCTGCAGCACCACCTGGCGTAGCAGTGCGAGCTTGACCCCACGGAGTCAGAGCAACGTTTTCGTCATTGTCGACCACCGCATAGTTGGCGTAGACACGTACGGCCTTGTCCAGCTTGTGCTCCACACCCACGACCCACATGTCGGAGTCATAGCTGTCAGCGTCTGCATCACGTGTCATCCACATCGCCTTGACGGCCGTGTTAGCCGCAACCTTGAACTCGCCGCCCACACCGTATACATCGGAGGTCAGCAGATCACGTGTGGCATCAGACGTAGCATCGGTGCCGGTGTAGTCCAGCGTCTGGTAGAAGCCGACCATTTTGAAAGCGTCGGTCAGCTTGTAGGCGGCAGCGGCACGAATGCCATCACGCTCTCCACGACCCGTGTCCTCCTCGGCCTGCTCGTAAGCCAAGGAAGCCTCGAACGGGCCACCAGCGTAGTTCAGCGACATGCTCATGGAGTCGGTTTTCAGCGAATCGCCGTCAGCATCAACTTGAGCCGACTCACCTTCATGTACCGAGTAAGCCAGCTTGGCATTGAAGCCGCCGAAGCTCGGCGTGGTGTACTGAACCGTGTTGTCATAACGCTCGTCAAAACGCGCATTGCCAACGCGAGTCAGGTTACGCATATCACCGACCTGGTCACCGAACAGGTTGGCCGGACCACGGGCAACCTTGAACGGGCTGTCGAAACGGCCCAGCTGCACGGCACCGAATTTTTTGCCGCTCAAACCCACGAAGGTATCGCGGGTGTTGAAACCGTTGCCATCACCACCATTGGTGAAGTTGATTTCCTGCTCGATCTGGAAGAATGCCTTCAGATCCGGGTTGATTTGATGATCGCCCTTGAAACCCAGGCGAGAAGAGTTGCTGGAGATGTTGGTTTCGGAATAATCAGCACCGTCGTCCAGGAAATCGGTTGATACATGAGCGCGACCATAAACAGTGATATCGGCAATCGCCACGGCAGGCAATACGGCTGCAGCACTTACAACAATCGCAATCAACTTCTTCTTCATCTGAAAAGCTCCATCGGGTTTGTATAACGTCCCAGCGACCTGAACGTTTCGTTGTTGGACTGAAGCGAAGTATGGAAACCCGATGTGACAGAACTCTTGCTGAATTATGAAGATTTGAAGTCAACGGAACTTTTCGAGAAAAACCGGAAAAACAAAGGGTTGCAGTCGATTCATTCCGAGAAAAGCCTTTCTTGCTCTTATTATGTTACGAGGCGAGGAAGGCAACAGATATTGCATCTGTACATTGCAGGGGGAATTATTCGACACAAAAAAAAAGGGGCGACCGAAGTCGCCCTAAATGCCTTGCGTGCTCTTGAAACTGGAAAGATCAGTTCGCTTTGGTTTTCTTGGCGTCTTTCCAGATGAAATATCCAAATCCGGCGCAGAACACGACGCAAAGTCCAACAATCAGGACTCCTGCAACAACTACTTCGTCGATGTACATATCCTGTCTCCTGGGCTGGCGCTGTTGCTTTGAATAACTGCAGATTGCCACAACCCTGTGGCCAGCCATTGACGTGGGTCAACTTTCGGCCCCGGACGGCAACCGAGTACAGCGCAAACTGATCTGAATCAAGAGATAAGAGTGTGTGAGGAAGACGGGCCAGGTCGTCGCCCAAGCCAGCAGCCGTTCGCGGCGAAGGCGCTGCCCAACGGAAAATCGAGCTCCCGCATCTACCTATGAGAGGCGGCTCGCCCTCGGGCGAAGCTTCGAAACTTCACCGCTTCTTCGGGGTGCCTTTGGGCTTCTTCGTGGCCTTCTTGCCCTTGGGCAGCGGCAGTGCCTGCTCGAAGGCCTGACGCACATCATTCAGGCGCTTTTCGTGCAGATCATGGATGCGCTTGCCGCGTTCGGCGGTAAAGTCGATCAGCTTGTCGTCTGGATTCATGGTCAGCTTCAATCGGGTCGGAATCGGTGATGCACCCTAGAGGGATGCGCCTGGACAATAATGATGCGGCGTCAGAGCGCTGATGACCAGCGCAACCACCTACTCAGGCCTTGATGTCCACCCATATGCCCTTGCGCGGCAGGTTTTCATCCAGGCTGTACTCCTCCTCAAGCGCCTCGCCAGAGGCTTCGCCCTCGGCCCGGGCTCGTTCGCGCTGCTGCTGGCGGCGGCGCTGCTCCTCGCGCAGGCGCATGGCGGTTTCTTCTGGATCACGCTTATCCAGAGCCACTGAATTGTCGGCTGAGGTTTCCTCAACCGGCACCACAGGTGGGACATCGGGACGGGCTTTGGGCGGGTCCTGCTGACTGGTCACCGCAACCTGACTGGGCAAGATTGGCGGAAGCATGGCTGATTCTCCTTGTTATCCACTCTGTCGGCAGCCGCCAGTCGGGCTTGAGGGGTCACTACACTACTCGGAAACCCTCCGCGCTTCCGGTACCATACCCGGCTTTTTCACTCGACGGAGACACGCATGGCGCAGCAGCAGTATCAACCGGGGCAACGCTGGATCAGCGACAGCGAAGCAGAGTTGGGGCTCGGCACCATCCTCGCTCAGGACGGCCGCCTGCTTACCGTGCTCTACCCTGCCACCGGCGATACGCGTCAGTACGCTCTGCGCAGTGCTCCGCTGACCCGCGTGCGCTTTGCTCCCGGCGATGAAATCACCCATTTCGATGGCTGGAAACTGATGGTTCGCGAAGTCGAGGATGTTGACGGCCTGCTGGTCTATCACGGCCTCAACGCCGAGAACGAAGAGTGCACGCTGCCTGAAACCCAGCTGTCTAATTTCATCCAGTTCCGTCTGGCCAGCGACCGCCTGTTTGCCGGCCAGATCGACCCCTTTTCCTGGTTTGCCCTGCGCTATCACAGCCTGACGCACCGCAGTCGCATCCTGCAGTCGCCGCTGTGGGGGCTCGGCGGCGTACGTGCGCAGCCGATCCCGCATCAATTGCACATCGCCCGCGAAGTGGCCGACCGCATGGCGCCGCGCGTTTTGCTGGCCGACGAAGTGGGCCTGGGCAAGACCATCGAAGCCGGCTTGGTGATCCACCGCCAGTTGCTTACCGGACGCGCCAACCGCGTGCTGATCCTCGTGCCGGAAAACCTCCAGCACCAGTGGTTGGTGGAAATGCGCCGGCGCTTCAACCTGCAGGTCGCGCTGTTCGATGCCGAGCGCTTCGCCGAGAGCGATGCCGATAACCCCTTCGAGGACACCCAGCTGGCGCTGGTTGCCCTGGAGTGGCTGAAGGACGACGATAAGGCACAGAATGCCCTGTTCGCCGCTGGCTGGGATCTGCTGGTGGTCGACGAAGCCCACCACTTGGTCTGGCACCCGGAGCAGGCCAGCCCACAATACGTGCTGGTCGAACAACTGGCCGCCGCCATCCCCGGCGTTTTGCTGCTCACCGCCACACCGGAACAGCTGGGCCAGGACAGCCACTTCGCCCGCCTGCGCCTGCTCGACCCGAGCCGGTTCCACGATCTGAAGGCGTTCCGTGCCGAAAGCGCGAACTACAAGCCCGTGGCCGAAGCGGTGCAGGAACTGCTCGACGAAGGTCGTCTGTCGGACCAGGCACACCGCACCATCCACGAATTTCTCGGCGATGAAGGCGAAGCGCTGCTGGCTGCCGTCACGGATGGCGATATCCAAGCCAGTGGTCGTCTGGTGCGCGAACTGCTCGACCGTCATGGCACCGGCCGCGTGCTGTTTCGCAACACCCGCACCGCGGTGCGCGGTTTCCCCGAACGTGAGCTGCATGCCTACCCGCTGGCCAGCCCCGACGAATACATGGAGCTGCCCGTCAGCGAGCACGCCGAGCTGTACCCGGAACTCGGCTATCAGGCCGGGGCGCAAGAAGAGGAGCCGCGCTGGTGGAGTTTCGATCCGCGCACGGAGTGGCTGATCGATACCCTGAAGATGCTCAAGCAGTTCAAGGTACTGGTGATCTGTGCCCATGCCGAAACGGCACTGGACCTGGAAGAAGCCCTGCGCGTGCGCTCCGGCATCCCGGCTACGGTATTCCATGAGGGCATGAGCATTCTCGAACGCGACCGCGCCGCCGCCTACTTTGCCGATGAAGAGTTCGGCGCACAGGTGCTGATCTGTTCGGAAATCGGCAGTGAAGGCCGCAACTTCCAGTTCGCCCATCATCTGGTGCTGTTCGACCTGCCGGCCCACCCGGACCTGCTCGAACAGCGTATTGGCCGCCTCGACCGCATCGGCCAGCAGCATCGCATCCAGCTGCATGTGCCCTACCTGGAAAACAGCGCCCAGGAGCGGCTATTTCAGTGGTACCACCAGGCCTTGAATGCCTTCCTGAATACCTGCCCGACCGGCAACGCCCTGCAGCATCAGTTCGGTCCCCAGTTGCTGGAGCAGCTCGAAGGCGGTGATGACCATCAATGGGAAACCTTGCTGAGCAATGCCCGTACCGAGCGCGAACGGCTTGAAGCCGAGATGCACAGTGGCCGCGACCGTCTGCTGGAGCTCAACTCCAGCGGCGCCGGCGAAGGCCAAAGCCTGGTCGAAGCGATCCTTGAACAGGACGATGAATACGCCCTGCCGATCTATATGGAAGAGTTGTTCAACGCGTTCGGTATCCACAGTGAAGACCATTCGGACAACGCGCTGATCCTGCGCCCCAGCGAGAAAATGCTCGACGCTAGCTTCCCGCTTGGCGACGACGAAGGCGTCACCATCACCTACGATCGCAACCAGGCACTGGCTCGCGAAGACATGCAGTTCCTCACCTGGGAACATCCCATGGTGCAGGGTGGCATGGACCTCGTGCTCTCCGGCGCGATGGGCAACACCTCGGTAGCACTGATCAAGAACAAGGCGCTCAAGCCCGGGACCGTATTGCTCGAACTGCTCTTCGTCAGCGATGTGGTCGCTCCGCGCGCCCTGCAGCTGAGCCGCTACCTGCCGCCCGTGGCACTGCGTTGCCTGCTGGATGCCAAGGGCAACGACCTGGCGGCCAAGGTCGGTTTCGAAACCCTCAACGACCAGCTGGAAAGTGTGCCGCGCATCAGCGCCAACAAGTTCGTTCAGGCCCAGCGCGACGTGCTCGCCACGCAGTTCAACCTGGCCGAAACCAAGATTCAGCCGCGCCATGCCGAACGTGTCGCCGATGCCAAGCATCGCCTGACCGCAGAACTGGACGAGGAGATCGCCCGTCTCACCGCGCTGCAAGCGGTTAACCCCAGCGTGCGCGACAGCGAGATCGATGCCCTGCGCCACCAGCGCGAAGACGGCCTGAGCTACCTCGACAAGGCCTCGCTGCGTCTGGAAGCCATCCGCGTACTGGTGGCCGGCTGATCCATGTCAGGACCTGAGAACAGGGACGCTCTCAGGTCTGTCTGGTTATCGCTAGCATAAGCAAAAGAAATAAGCATTTTGCCATCACGCCCTTTTCTTATTAAGCTCTGCTTAAACTAGAAGAGCCTGCGTGCATGGATGTATTTAGCTCGAAACTGGTGTCCAGTCTGCCACCGGATGACCAGTTCATTGTCTTGCAAACCAGTCATGATGCTGGGTTGGTGCTGTTGTCGCTGTTGGTGGCGATTGCCACCAGCTTCACCACACTCAGCCTGATTGAACGCATGGCTCATGCGTTCGATCCCCTGCGCCGCGCTTTCTGGGCCGCCGCAGCCACGTTGTGCCTAACCAGTGGAATCTGGTCCATGCATTTCGTGGGCATGCATGCCTTCCAGGCGCCGGTCGAGCTGCACCATGAACTCCCGCTCACCCTGGTATCGCTGGTGGTCGCCCTCGCGGCTTCGGCTCTGACTATCTATACACTGGGCCCGCGCTGGCTGCGCTTGTCACACGTCGGCCTGGCCGCGTTGATCATCGGGCTGGGTATCAGTGCCATGCACTACACCGGCATGGCCGCCATGGCCACCGCGAAGGCCACCGCCTATTACCACGGCGAACGGGTTCTGCTGTCGGTACTGCTGGCGGTCGCCGCCGCCATGGCCAGCCTGCTGCTTGCCCGCCACGCCCATCGCCTGCGCTACGACCTCGGGCGGCTGATCAAATTTCTGGCCAGCTTGTTGCTGGGCGGCGCAATCCTGGCCATGCACTACTGTGGCATGTGGGCTTTGGTACTGATCCTGCCCATTGACGCGTCCCTGCCGACGATCCCCCCCCTTCATGACCCTGCACGGGGACAGGTCATTGGCCTGGCCATGCTGCTGTTTGCCGCTCTGTGCCTAGGCGCGACTTGGGTCGATCGCACGTTGATCCAGAAGGAGCGTGCCCTGCGCCGTGCCAATGCACGCCTCAGGGAGTTGGACCAGGCCAAGGACTCCTTGCAGGCAATTGCCCATCGCGACGCGCTGACTGACCTGCTCAATCGCCGAGGCTTCGAGGAGCAGTTCGCCTGCCGCCTGGATTCGTATAGCCGGCGCGATCAATCACTGGCATTGATGTTCCTCGATCTGGATAACTTCAAGCAGATCAATGACAACCTCGGCCATGCGGTCGGCGATGAGCTGCTCAAGATCGTTGCCCAGCGTCTGCGCCAAGTGTTGCGAGATGATGACGTGATCGCCCGTTTCGGCGGTGACGAATTCTGCGTGCTCATCGGCCTGCCTCGTCAACGCGACCCGGTGTTTTTGGCCCAGCGTATCGTGCAAGACCTCACCCAGCCGGTCCGGCTCGTCGGGCAGCGCGTGGAAATCTCCACCAGCATCGGCGTCAGCCTGTTCCCCCGTGACGGTAGCAACGTTGGCGAGTTGCTCGAACATGCCGACATGGCCTTGTACGAAGCCAAGGAAGCTGGGCGAAACCAGGCTTATTTCTTCAACCAGGAGTTGCGCACGCGCTCGGTGGACGTTCGCCACCGAGAAGGTGAACTGCTACAAGCCCTGAAGCAGGATCGCGGGTTGCTTTTGCACTATCAGCCCATTATCGATCTGCACAGCGGCAAGGTCGTCAAGCTGGAAGCCTTGCTCCGCTGGGAGCATCCCCAGCTGGGCCTGCTGATGGCCGAGGACTTTCTGCCTCTGGCCTCAGCGGCCCTGCGCGCGAACCTGGATGCCTGGTGTCTGCGCCGCGCCCATCATGATCTGGCTCGGCTGGGGCTGCCGCAGCAACTGACAATAGCCTTGGACGCCGCGATTCCGCAGCTGGGCCAGAACCTTTGGCTCGATGGTTTGCGGGGCATTCTTGAAGCGCAGGCAATTAACCCCGCGCAGGTCGAGCTGGAAGTGTCGGCCGCTAATCTGAACAAACTGCAGGTCACCACCTTGCTCTTACAGATACGAGCCTTGGGGGTGAACCTGTCCATCGATCATTTTGGCGCTGCGCCCTTCGCCCTGGATGTACTGCAGCGTCTGACGCCGAGCGGACTGAAAATAGGCCCTGGCCTTGTCCAGTCGGCGCAGGGGCATAAGCAAATGGCAGCCGTCGTTGCCGTGGCCCATGCCCTGGAATTGCAGATCACCGCACTGGATGTGGAAAACGAAGAGCAGCTTCAACTGTTACGTCAGCAGGGCTGTAATCTGGCCCAAGGACCGTATTTCGCTCCGGCCATGTCGCTGCAGAGCCTTCACGATTACCTGACGAACCCGTGCTACCTGCTCGAACCGGCGTTGATCTGACAAGCGCTTCAGGCACATCTGTGCGGAATCGCTAGAACGCCTTCTGCCGCCAGCGCAACAACCAGTCAAGATCGGCGCAGGTACCCGCGCCTGCCGGCACGTACTCAGCCGCCAGCCACCCCTGATAACCACTGCGCTCGAGCGCCGCCAATGCGGCGGCGAAATCTACGCGACCACTACCCGGCGCCCCACGGCCCGGGCAGTCGGCAAATTGCACATGGCCGATACGCCCGGCCAGCCGTTCGATGGCCAGGGGCAGGTCCACGCCCTGACGGGCCATATGATAGAAATCCAGCTGGGCCGCAAAGTTGGGATGATCCACCGCACGTAACAGCTCATCGAGGTGCTCAGGCGTGTTGATAAGGAAGCCCGGCATGTCCAATGGGTTGATCGCCTCGGCCAACACGCGAATCCCCAGCGCATCGAACGCCTCGGCGCTCTTTTGCACGTTGCCGACCAAGGTGCGCATCGCCTCGCCACGACTGACACCCTCCGCCAGGCGCCCGGCCAGCAGGTTCACGCAGCGTGGCCGTACCATGGCCGCATAGCTCAAGGCTCCTTCCAGCGCAGCATCGAATTCGCCCTGGCGCTGCGGCACGCCAGCCAACCCCGCACCACCCTGCATGAAATCGCCAGCCGGCAAGTTGATCAACACCAAGGGCAGGCCGGCTCGCTCCAGCTCCTCTTTGAGGCGTATGGCAGGCAGCTCGTAGGGAAACTGGATTTCTACCCCATCGAAGCCCGCTACACTTGCGCCGCGAATACGGTCGATCAACGGTAACTCGGTAAACAGTAAGGAAAGATTGGCGGCGATTTTCATTTCTGCTCCTCGCGATACATCTGCACCAGCGTCGCCGGGTCTTGCGCAAGGTGACCCTGACTGCCATGCAATCGCATCAATTGGGCGGCCAGGCCACTCATCGGCGTGGCACTGCCCTGCTCGCGGGACAGTTTCACGGCGGTATCCACATCCTTGAGCAAGGTGCGCACATGCCACTTGATCGGTTCAAAGCGACTTTCAGCCATTTGCGGTGCAAGGATCTGCAACGGCTTGGAATCGGCAAAACCACCGGCCAACGCCGGCGCAATCAAGCTGGCATCTACCCCGGCGCGCTCAGCCAGCGCCACCACCTCGGCAATCACCAATGCATTGCAGGCGACAATCATCTGGTTGCACACCTTGGTGACCTGGCCCGCGCCGACCTCGCCCATGCGCGTCAGGCGCTGGCCCAAGTGCGCCAACACCGGGCGCACTCGCTCGATATCCGCAGCATCCCCGCCGGCCATGATTGCCAGCGTACCGGCCTCGGCGCCGGGGGTGCCGCCCGATACCGGCGCATCGATCCAGCGCATGCCGGTACGCGCTTCCAACTCGGCGGCCATTTCACGGGTTGCCGCTGGTTCCAGGCTGGAAAAATCCACCAGCAGTTGACCGACGCGCGCACCCTCGACGATGCCGCCCTCGCCGAACACCACGTCTCTCACCGCCGCCGTGTCGGCCAGGCAGAGCATGACGATCTCGGCATCGCTGCATAGATCAGCCGGTCGCTGCATTGCACGGGCACCCAGCTCCACAAGCGGCGCGCACTTGTCCGCCGAGCGGTTCCAGACAGTCAACGGATAGCCGGCGGCCAACAGGCGTCGGGTCATTGGCAGACCCATCAGGCCGATACCGGCGAAGGCGAGGGAAGGCAAAGGCTGCATACCTGGCTCCAGGGCAAAAAAAAGAGTGGCATCCTAACAGGCGGTACACTGATCGAAATTGGCTGACGCTCCGCCTTTCCCGACGATCAAAACTGCCTACGGACGATCTTTCTCCACATGATCCAGATTGATTGGATCACCGGCCTGCGTTTCCAGCTTTTCGCGAATATCGTCGAACATTCGGTCATATTCATCGTGGTGCGTCAGGATCAGTCCTTGCTCGGAAGGCAGGCCATGACGCGAGGCAAGTCGGGAGGCAACGCTGGCAAAGTTGAACGCGGTGTCACGGTGCAGGGTAAAACGTTCCTCGAAAGGCCGCTTCTCCACCACGCCACTCATGCGCAGCTCAAGCACCTTGCCTTCAACGGGATCGCTGCGCACCTCGTAATAAAGATCAATGGCATAACACGGCGCATCACCAGGCAGGCTGGCGCGGTGAAGGTGTCCGGGCTCGAACATGTGGGCGTACCTGTTGAACAGGAACGCTCAGCTTAGTTGTTTTGAGCCGTTTCAGTGCAGCGCCGAGCGCTCTGCCTTTTCTTGCACCAGTACCCAAGGGGCTACGACCACCGCCCAGAGCTGTGGATCACGGGACAGCAGATCGCTCGCGCGCTCTTCCTCGACCTTGCCTAGCGAGCCTTCGGCCAGCCAGCCGGAAACCTTGCTCGCCTGGTTTTCCGCCACCGCCTCGGCCACGGCAATCAGATCAAGGCCTTCATTGACCCACAGCAACGCGCCACGGGCAAAGAACGGCTGCAATTCCTGCCACGTGATGGAAGCAGTTTCGCCCAGCAGCTTGGCATAAAGGGGGCTTGGTGATTGCGACATGAGCAGAACTACCGGTTGCGTTGGGCCGAATATGATAACGCCCTCACCGGCAACACAACACTGACTCCGGTTAATGGCCAGCAGAGGGATCGGGACAACACTCATCAGGCGCCTATCGCTGCGATTTGGCGACAGGTTCTCGGGATTCACCCCCGCCGGCTTTCCAAGCGATCAAACAGCGCTCTACACTGAGTTCGATACGGTTTGGAATCCAGTACGCCAATCGCCCGGGCTCCCCGTCCGGGATACAACAACAATGAGACGAGTGGACATCATGACCAATACGACCCAACACCTGTGCAAACTGTTCTCTGCCATTGCCCTGGCCGGTTGCGCCAGTTACTCGATGGCCGCGGACACCATCAAGATCGCCCTTGCCGGCCCGGTGACCGGTGCCGTGGCGCAGTACGGCGAAATGCAGTTCGTTGGCGCCAACATGGCCATCGAGCAGATCAACAAGGCCGGTGGTGTAGACGGCGCCCAGCTCGAGGGCGTGGTCTACGACGACGCGTGCGACCCGAAACAGGCCGTGGCGGTGGCCAACAAGATCGTCAACGATGGCATTTCCTTCGTAGTCGGCCACCTGTGTTCCAGCTCGACCCAGCCGGCCTCCGATATCTATGAGGACGAAGGCATCCTGATGATCACGGCGGCATCCACCAGCCCGGACATCACCGCGCGTGGCTACGAGCTGATTTTCCGCACCATCGGTTTGGATAACATGCAGGGCCCGACTGCTGGCAACTACATTGCCGATCACGTCAAACCCAAGGCTGTTGCGGTCGTGCATGACAAACAGCAGTACGGCGAAGGCATCGCCACGGCGGTGCGCGACACCTTGAAGGAAAAAGGCATCAATGTCGTCGCCTTCGAAGGCATCAACGCCGGCGACAAGGACTTCTCCGCGCTGATCGCCAAGCTCAAGCGCGCCAACGTCGATTTCGTTTATTACGGCGGTTACCACCCCGAACTCGGCCTGCTGCTGCGCCAAGCCAAGGAAAAGGGCCTGACTGCACGCTTCATGGGTCCCGAAGGTGTCGGCAATAAGGAAATTTCCGCCATCGCCGGCCCGGCCTCCGAAGGCATGCTGGTCACCCTGCCGCGCTCATTCGACCAGGACCCGAAGAACCAGGCATTGGTCGAGGCGTTCAAGGCCAAGAAGCAGGACCCCAGCGGTCCGTTCGTGTTTCCGGCCTATGCCGCGGTACAAGTGATCGCCGAGGGCATCGAGAAAGCCGGCAGCACCGACACCGAGAAAGTCGCCGCCGCGCTACGCGCCAATACCTTCGACACGCCCACCGGCTCCCTGGCCTTCGACGAGAAGGGCGACCTGAAGGACTTCAGCTTCGTCGTCTATGAGTGGCATCAGGACGGAACCAAGACCGAAGCTCAATAACCTGCCGCGCAAGCCCCCGCCGCATACCCGCGGGGGCTTTTATCCGAGTATCCCGAGGCATTGGCCGTCCACCGGACGGTGCCGGCGCGTACCCGAGGAGACAGGTAAATGCCTGAGATTTATCACTACCTGCAACAGTTGGTGAACGGCCTGACCATCGGCAGCACCTATGCGCTGATCGCCATTGGCTACACCATGGTTTACGGCATTATCGGCATGATCAACTTCGCCCACGGCGAGGTGTACATGATCGGCTCGTACATCGCCTTCATCGCTATTACCCTGCTGGCCATGGCCGGCATCGACAGCTTGATGCTGATCATGGTCGTCGCCTTTGCCGCCAGCATGATCGTCACCAGCGCGTTCGGCTACAGCATCGAACGGGTCGCCTACCGTCCCCTGCGTGGCGGCAATCGGCTGATCCCGCTGATCTCGGCCATTGGCATGTCGATTTTCCTGCAAAACGCCGTGATGCTCTCGCAAGACTCCAAGGACAAGGCCATCCCCAACCTGCTGCCCGGCAATTTCGTGTTCGGCGAAAGCACCATGAGCGGGGTGACCATTTCCTACATGCAGGTGCTGATTTTCGTCGTCACCTTCCTGGCCATGCTCGGCCTGACCCTGTTCATTTCCCGATCACGCTTGGGTCGCGCCTGTCGCGCCTGCGCCGAAGACCTGAAAATGGCCAACCTGCTGGGCATCAACACCAACAACATCATTGCCCTGACCTTTGTGATCGGCGCTGCCCTGGCCGCCGTGGCAGGCGTACTGCTGGGCATGCAATACGGCGTGATCAATCCGTATCTGGGCTTCCTCGCCGGCATCAAGGCCTTCACCGCGGCGGTACTGGGCGGTATCGGCAGCATTCCCGGTGCGGTGCTGGGTGGCCTGGTCCTCGGCGTGGCAGAAGCCTTCGGCGCCGACCTGTTCGGCGATCAATACAAAGACGTGGTGGCCTTCAGCCTGCTGGTGCTGGTGCTGCTGTTCCGTCCGACCGGGATTCTCGGCCGTCCGGAGGTGGAAAAGGTATGAGTCGGAACCTCAAGACCGCAATCTTCAGCACCGTGCTCCTGCTGCTGATTTCCTACCCCCTTCTCGGCCTCAAGCTCAGCGTGATCGGCATCGGTTTGCAGGTCGAAGGCGCCTCGCCCCGCACCCTGTGGACCATTGCCATCGCCGCCGCGCTGGTGTTCGTCTGGCAGTTGTTTCGCGACCGTTTGCCCGGCAGCGGCCGATTCACGGCGTTGCTGCCGTCCATGCCAAGCAGCGTCACGCACCGTCTGACTTTGCCCTCGACCCAGCGCTGGATCATTATGCTGCTGGTGGTGGTCGCGCTGGTCTGGCCGTTCTTCGGTTCGCGGGCGGCAGTGGACATCGCCACGCTTATTCTCATCTACGTGATGCTGGCCATCGGCTTGAACATCGTCGTCGGGCTGGCGGGGCTGCTCGATCTCGGTTATGTCGGCTTCTACGCGGTGGGTGCCTATACCTATGCACTGCTCGCTGAATACGCCGGCTTCGGCTTCTGGACCGCACTGCCGATTGCCGGGCTGATGGCCGCCACCTTCGGCTGCGTGCTCGGTTTTCCTGTGCTGCGCTTGCGCGGTGACTACCTGGCCATCGTCACCCTGGGCTTTGGCGAGATCATCCGCATCATGCTGCGCAACCTGACCAGTATCACCGGCGGCCCCAACGGTATCAGCTCGATTCCCAAACCGACGCTGTTCGGCCTGTCCTTCGATCGCCGCGCGCCGGATGGCATGCAGACCCTGCACGAGTTCTTTGGCTTCGCGTACAACTCCACCCACAAAGTGATCTTCCTTTACCTGATCGCCCTGCTGCTGGTGCTGTTGGCCTTGTTCGTCATCAACCGGCTGATGCGCATGCCCATCGGCCGGGCCTGGGAAGCGCTGCGCGAAGACGAAATCGCCTGTCGTGCCCTCGGACTCAATCCCACCGTAGTGAAGCTTTCCGCCTTCACCCTTGGCGCCACCTTCGCCGGGTTCGCGGGCAGCTTCTTCGCCGCGCGCCAGGGGTTGGTGACGCCGGAGTCTTTCAGCTTCATCGAGTCGGCCATGATCCTTGCCATTGTCGTGTTGGGCGGCATGGGCTCGCAGCTGGGCATCATCTTTGCCGCTGTGGTCATGGTGCTGCTGCAGGAAATGCGCGGGTTCAACGAGTACCGCATGCTGATCTTCGGCCTGACCATGATCGTAATGATGATCTGGCGTCCGCAGGGTCTGTTGCCCATGCAGCGACCGCACCTGGAGTTGAAGCCATGAGCCGCGCAATTCTCGAGGTCAGCGGCCTGTGCATGCGCTTTGGCGGGCTATTGGCGGTCAACGGGGTGAACCTGACCGTCAAGGAACAACAGGTGGTGTCGATGATCGGCCCTAACGGTGCGGGCAAGACCACGGTGTTCAATTGCCTCAACGGTTTTTATCAGCCCACCGCTGGGGAAATCCTGCTCGATGGCGACCCCATCCAAGGCTTGCCTGGCCACAAGATTGCCTGCAAAGGCGTGGTCCGAACGTTCCAGAACGTGCGCCTGTTCAAGGAGATGACCGCGGTAGAAAACTTGCTGGTGGCTCAGCATCAACACATCAACACCAACTTCTTCGCCGGCCTGTTCAAAACGCCCGGGTATCGAAAGAGTGAACAGCAAGCCATGCGCCACGCCGCTGAATGGCTGGAACGGGTCAACCTCACTGAGGTGGCCAACCGCCCAGCCGGCACTCTCGCCTATGGCCAGCAGCGACGTCTGGAAATCGCCCGCTGCATGATGACCCGTCCGCGCTTGCTGATGCTCGATGAACCCGCCGCTGGCCTCAACCCACGGGAAACTGAAGGCCTCAAGGCCTTGATTGGCCAGCTACGGGACGAACATGGCGTCACCGTACTGCTGATCGAGCATGACATGAAGCTGGTGATGAGTATTTCCGACCACATTGTCGTGATCAACCAGGGTGCGCCCCTGGCCGAGGGCACGCCGGAGCAGATCCGCAGCAACCCGGATGTGATCAAAGCCTACCTGGGGGAAACCTGATGCTGCAGTTCGATGATGTTTCCACCTTCTACGGCAAGATCCAGGCACTGCACGGGGTCAGCCTGACCGTGCAACGGGGCGAGATCGTCACCCTGATCGGTGCCAATGGCGCCGGCAAATCCACCTTGCTGATGACGCTGTGCGGCTCACCGCGGGCCGCCAGCGGCAGCATTCGTTACGAGGATGAAGAACTGGTCGGCCAGGACACCTGCGACATCATGCGCAAAAGCATCGCGGTGGTGCCCGAGGGACGTCACATCTTTGCCCGCCTGACGGTGGAAGAAAACCTGGTTATGGGCGCCTATTACCTGGCCAAGCAGGACTACCAGCAGCAGTTGGATAGGGTGCTGGAACTGTTTCCGCGCCTCAAGGAACGTTTCACCCAGCGCGGTGGCACCATGTCCGGCGGCGAGCAGCAGATGCTCGCCATCGCACGGGCACTGATGAGCCAGCCCAAACTGCTGCTGCTCGATGAACCTTCGCTGGGCCTGGCGCCGATCATCATTCAGCAGATTTTTGAGATCATCGAGCAATTGCGCAGCGCCGGCGTGACCATTTTTCTGGTCGAACAGAACGCCAACCAGGCGCTCAAGCTCGCCGACCGAGGTTACGTACTGGAAAACGGCCGCATTGTCACCCAGGGCACTGGCGAGGAATTGCTCGACGACCCCAAGGTTCGCGATGCGTATCTGGGAGGTTGACTGCGCTCTGTATGCCGGCAAGACATCTTGCCGATACGAATAAACCTAAGCCCGGCGAGCCGGGCTTTAATTATGGAGCGACGAATAGTAGAGAACCTGTAGCTGACGGCAACGCTCATCACATCGGGGGTTCGGTACATTAATTAGCGTCGGAGCGCCCGCAAAATGCCGGGGACTGCGTGATGGGTGAAGCGGCGACAGCCTGGTTTCAACGGGCCAGGGGGCAAGAAGGCATCTACAGTAAAACCACCGGCGGCTATCCCTGCTCCGCCCTGTCACCGGGAGATTTAAGATGCATGGCCCGTCACGCCTCGCCTCGCTGCGCACCCTCGCCAGCCTGCTGCTCGTCACTTTGCTGAGCGGCTGCGGAATCAACAACATTCCCAGCTATGACGAGCAAGTCAAATCCGCCTGGGCGCAGGTGGAAAACCAGTACCAACGCCGCGCCGACCTGATTCCCAACCTGGTGGAAACCGTCAAAGGCTACGCCCGCCAGGAACAAGAAACCCTCACAGCGGTGATCGAGGCACGGGCCAAGGCGACCTCGATCCAGGTGGATGCCAATACCCTCGACGATCCTGCCAAACTGCGTCAGTTCGAACAGGCCCAGGATCAGTTGAGCGGCGCCTTGAGCAGGCTGATGGTGGTGGTGGAACGCTACCCTGACCTCAAGTCCAACCAGAACTTCCTCGCCCTGCAATCCCAGCTCGAAGGTACCGAGAATCGCATCGCCGTGGCGCGGCGCGACTTTATCGCCGCCGTGCAACGTTACAACACCGAGATCCGCACCTTCCCAGGCCGCATCTGGCATACCTTGATGTACAGCGACATGCCGATCCGCGAGACCTTCGAGGCCACCTCGGAGAATGCGGAGCAGGCCCCACAAGTGCAGTTCTGATGCAACGGGGCCATGCCGTTGTCGACTGGCGGTATTTGCTGCTGTTCGCCCTGCTGTTCTGCCTGGGCGCCACTGGCGTGCAAGCACAAGTCCAGTTTCCGCCACTCACCGGCCGAGTGGTCGACCAGGCCGAGCTGCTGGACGCTCCCAGCGAAAGCCAACTGGCCCAGCAGCTTGCCGCCCATGAACAGGCCACCGGCGAGCAATTGGTGGTGGTCACCGTGCCCGATCTGCAAGGTCGCAGCATCGAGGAATTCGGCGTCGAGCTGGGCCGCCACTGGGGCATCGGTCAGAAGGACCGGGACAACGGCGCGCTGCTGATTATCGCCCGCGACGAACGCAAGATCCGCATCGAGGTCGGCTATGGCCTGGAAGGCCGACTCACCGATGCGCAATCGGCGCTGATTATCCACAACCTGATCGCCCCGGCCTTTCGCCAGGGCGATTACGCCGGGGGCATTCGCGCCGGTGTCGACGCCATGCTGCAGGTGCTCGGCGGCGAGCCGCTGGAAGGCTACAGCGCCGCCCAGGGCGGTGGCGAACAGCAGCCCGCCGGGCTGCTGTTCTTGATCATGTTCATTGCGATCATCCTGTTTCTCGGCGGGGGCGGCGGCGGACGGCGCAAGCGTGGACGAGGACGGGATGTGATTGCCGGCGCGATGCTCGGCACCTTGCTTGGACGTGGCGGCGGGTTTGGCGGGGGAGGATTCGGCGGGGGCGGCGGCGGTTTCGGGGGCGGTGGCGCCTCCGGTGGCTGGTAAACGGAGAGACACATGAGCCTACTCAGCGAACAGGAACAGCAGCAGGTCGCCGATGCGATTACCCGCGTCGAGCGCAGCACCGATGCCGAGCTGGTCACCGTACTGGCGGCCCAGGCGGACGATTACCATTACATTCCGCTGGTGTGGGCCGGCCTGATTGCCCTGTTGCTGCCCGGCATCCTCAACGTATTCGGCGATTGGTTTAACGCCCGTCAGCTCTTGCTGAGCCAATGGAGCAGCTTTCTGCTACTGGGCTTGCTGTTCAGGCTTCCCGCGCTGCGCCTGCGCCTGATTCCCCTGCGGGTGCGTCACTGGCGGGCGGCCAACCTGGCACGTAGACAGTTTCTCGAACAGCAGTTGCACCACACCGACGGCGATGTAGGCCTGCTGATCTTCGTCAGCGAAGCCGAGCATTATGTGGAAATTCTCGCCGACCGCGGTATTTCCAGCCGCATCGGCAACGACGTGTGGGAAAGCCTGATCGCACGCTTTACCCAGCAGGTACGCCGAGGGCAAACCCTGCAGGGTTTTCTTGACTGCATCGAGGGCTGTGGCCGGCACCTCCAGGCACACCTGCCGGCAACCCATGAGCGCAACCAGCTGGCCAACCGGCTGGTGGTTCTGGAGTGAAGCTTGGGATTCAAGTCAGCGCGTTGGGCGCAATCAGGAGATTCAGAGCAACCCGATGGGATCGCGCCAAGACGCATCAAAAATGTCAAAACACCGGTATCGCTGCGCTCAACTTCACCCTACGTGAAATATCGATGCTTACTTGGCCTGGTAGATGATCCCCGGACTGCACTGCACCATCTGGTAATGATCCGATAAGCCATTGAGCGCTTCGGAGGCCCCCAGGAACAGGTAACCTCCCGGTTTGAGCGTTCCATGGATGCGCAGCAGGATGTCGCGCTTCACCTCGGCGGAGAAATAAATCAGCACGTTGCGGCAGAACACGATGTCGAACTTGCCCAGCACGGCGTAGCTGTCCAGCAGGTTCAAGGCACGAAACTCGATGCGGCTGCGCAAGGCTGGCTTGATCGCCCACCGTCCCGGTGCGACCTGGTCGAAATACCGTTGCTTGCGCTCCGGAGACAAGCCGCGCGCCATGGCCAGGCTGTCGTACTCGCCGGCCTTGCAGGCCGCCAGCATGGTGCCGGACAGTTCGGTGGCAACAATCTGCGCGCCCATGCGCAACTGGCTGGGATAGGTGCGCTCGTACTCGTCCAGGGTCATCGACAGCGAATAGGGTTCCTGCCCCGAAGAACAGGCTGCCGACCAGATACGCAGGCGCTGATGCGGGTTGGCCTTGAGCAGCTCCGGCAGTACCCGGCTTTTGAGAACCTCGAACGGATAGCCGTCGCGAAACCACAGGGTTTCGTTGGTGGTCATGGCGTCGACCACCAGCTCACGCAGACCGCTGCGCGGCTGGCTCTGGATTCGCTGCACCAGCTCGCCGAGGCTTTTGATGCCTTGCTCTTCCAGGAGCCGGTTCAGCCGGCTGGACACCAGATACTGCTTATTGCTGCCAAGCAGAATCCCACTGGTTTTTTCCAGAAAGTCCCGGAACAGTTCAAAATCCAAATTACCCGAAGACACCTAACCCGCCTTTAACGTTATGGAATGCCGAAAACCGCAGCTCTTAGTTGCTTTGCGCAGTGATTCGCTCGATGACTCGGGTCGCGAGTTCATCCGGGCGAAACTTGGCGAGGAAGTCGTCCGCACCCACCTTCTTGACCATTGCCTGGTTGAACACCCCTGACAGCGAGGTATGCAAAAGCACATGCAGCTTGCTCATGCGCGGGTCCTGGCGAATTTCTGCGGTCAGAGTGTACCCATCCATCTCCGGCATTTCGATATCGGAAATGACCATGAGCAGCTCCTTCTCAGGGCTGCGCCCCTCGTTGAGCATGTTTTGCAGATACTCGAGTCCCTGGCGACCATCGCACAGAGCAGTGACCTCGACGCCAAGGCTTTCCAGGCAACGAATCAGCTGCTTGCGGGCAACCGATGAATCATCCACCACCAGCACGTGCTGAGTCTCGGCAAACTGCTGAGCCTGCGCGGAAATGACGTGATCAGAGACCGTTTCTTTGGTCGGTATGACTTCGGCAAGAATCTTTTCTACATCGATGATTTCCACCAGCCGATCATCCACATGGGTCACCGCAGTCAGGTAATGATCCCGTCCGGTGCCCTTGGGCGGCAGATGCACCTCATGCCAGTAGAGGTTGACGATGCGTTCCACCGAGCGCACCAGAAAGCCCAGCACGCGTGAGTTGTATTCGGTGATGATGACGAAACTGTTCTGCCGCTCGGTCAGAGCGCGACGGCCGGTAGCCATCGACAGGTCGAGAATCGGAACGGTGCCGCCACGGATATTCGCCACGCCACACACTACCGCGCTCGATTTGGGCATGACATTCAGACGAGGACAAGGCAGTACTTCCTTGACCTTGAAGACATTGATGCCATACAGCTGACTGCCGTCGAGACGAAACAGCAAGAGCTCCAGGCGATTCTGTCCGACCAGCTGAGTGCGCTGGTTTACCGAGTCCATTACACCAGCCATGCCGGCTCCCTTGATATGAATAGAACGTTGTATGTTCAGGTAGGGACGGAAAGTGCCGCCGTGCTTACCCACACGCGCACCAAAGTTCGATGCTCGCTCTTTACCTGGCGGCACGTACTTTGCTTCTTTTAGGACATGAAGATTGCCCTGTCATTTTTACGACGTTTATCCAGGCTTGCTCAGCCCCTCGCCTGCGTTGCCGTGCTGCACAGCACCTCGTCACAGGCGGCGCCAACACCACAAACGCTACCTGATCAGCTTATCGGCACAGCCCAGGCATTTCTTGAGGCCACTGTCGCCGACTACTTGCAGCGCAGCGCCATCGCCGGGCGCCATGAAATCGACATGAACCGGCTGGACCCACGGTTGCGCATGCCGTTTTGCGACCAACCCCTGTATGCCAGCCTGGAAAACCCGCCACAGCCCATCGGCCGGGTCACCGTGCGCGTCGGCTGCAGCGGTCGTTCGCCCTGGAGCGTCTTTGTCCCCGCCCAAGTGCGCCTGTATCGCGACGTAGTCGCCGTCGCCCGCCCCTTGGCGCGCTCAAGCACCATCGGTTTTGCAGATATCCGCCTGGCGGAGCGCGACGTCGGCCAGCTCAGCCAAGGCTATCTGACCGAGCTGGATCAGGCCCTGGGTTACAAATTGACGCGCCCCGTCACCGCCGACCAGATCCTCACCCCCAACCACCTGGAACGAGCCGATGTGGTGAGCAAAGGTGATCAGGTCGTCATCAGCGCCCGCAACAGCGGCCTGAATGTACGCATGCCCGGCGAAGCGCTGAGCAACGGAGCGCCAGGTGAACAGATCCGGGTACGCAACCTGGGCTCCCAACGCATCATCAAGGCCAGGATCAGTGGCCCCGGACAGGTGGAAGTGGACCTCTAAACCGTCAAGAACTGTTTAAATCCTTTAAACTGTGACCCGAAACGCAAAACCGTATCGGATCGCACTAAAGTTCCTGCCTCCCTGGCCGAGAATAATGGCATGCGTCCATACACCCGTCCGAGGTAGCGAATCATGGTTATCGACATTCAGCGGTCGAACGGCACCCCCGTCCCGCCCAGCACAAACCGCAGCAATGCGGCGCAGCCGCCGATCGACACCGCGCTGGCCCAGCCTGCAACACCGGCCAAAAGTGGCGAGCCTGTACTTCTCAGTGCTGAGGCTCAACAGTTGCAGCAGATCAGCGATCAATTGCGTAGCCAGCCCAGTGTCGACCACGAACGCGTGGCACAAATCAAGCAAGCCATCGCCGATGGCAGCTATCAGGTCGACAGCCAGCGCGTGGCCAGCAAGCTGCTCGGTTTCGAAACCCTGCGCTGATTGACCCGCGAGGGAGCAGGACGCCCGCTCAACAGAGGTTGTTATGCCAGCAGTAAGCCTTTTGCAGCAGTTCAATGACGATATCGCCAGCGCTGAGCGTCTGCTCGCGCTGCTCGACAGCGAGTATCAGGCCTTGAGTCGCAGTGAGCTGACGCTGCTGGAAGAACTGCTGGAAGAGAAACAACAGCTGCTTGCCCTGCTTGAGCAGCATCGCCAGCAGCGCAGCGAGCTGTTGCGTGGTCTGCAACTGACGCCCGACCGTGATGGCCTGCAAGCGTTTGCGCAACGCTCGCCGCAGGGCCCCGCACTGATGGAAAGTGCCGATACCCTGAGTGAACTGCTGCAGCGCTGCCAGGAAGCCAACCTGAGCAATGGCCGCCTCATCCAGCATGGCCAGAGCAGTGTCGAAGGGTTGCTGATGATCGTGCGCGGCAAGAATGACACCGCCGGGCTCTATAACCGTCGCGGTCAGAGCACCGGTAACATAGCCCGCCAGCGCCCCATCAATCTGGCCTGAATTAATAAACTGATCTGCCTCGATGCTCGCAGGGGCAGGTCGGTGTCGTACCGTTCGGAGACTTCGAGACAGTGTCAAAATTCCTGGATGATGACAACGCGCCCCAAGGCCCGGTGATACTCCGGGAACCCTTGGAAATCCTCGCCAGTTTAAAGCTGCTCCAGCAAGGCCTGGATAGTTTGACAATCACCTTCGACGGCCAAACTCAGCACTACCAGAGCCTTCTGGTGGATCTTGATCGGGAGCGTGGCTTGCTCGCGCTGGATGAACTGGTACCTGCCGACGGCGAGGCCCGCCTGCTAGGGGGTGAGAGCTTCCATGTCCAGGGGTATCACGAAGGCATACGCATGGCCTGGCGTACCGAGCGTGCCCAGATTCGCCGCGGCGAACATCAGGGGCATCGCTGCTACTGGATCGAGCTGCCTGAGGAAATGGATTATCACCAGCGCCGTGACGCCTACCGCGCCCCCCTCAAGCCCAGCCAGATCCCCACGATCAATCTGGCCGGCAGCCTGCTCTCCCCCTCACTGGTCGGCAAACTGCTGGACATCTCGGCCACCGGTTGCAAGCTGCGCTTTCCAGGCAACGTGCTGAGCGTTCTGGAGCGCGGCGAAGTCTACGAACGACTGAGCATTGCCCTGCCCGAAGCCACTCTGGTGCTGGCCGCTGAGCTGCGCCACTTGCACTACGAAGAACGCCACGAGGCCAGCTTCGCCGGCATGCGCTTTCACGAAATCAGCGGCCTCGAGCAGCGGCAGATCGAGCGCTTCGTCTTTCAGGTACAGCGAGAAAGTCGCCGCCTCGAGCGCGAAGGCCCCTTCGAATAATCGTCGAGCCCGCCACGGAGACGCTCCGCGCGTCTCCGATGCAGCGTAATGCACTAATACCTTTCCCTAGCCGCACGGCTAATCCTGCATCTGCTCCTGCACCACGTGCTCGTCGACACGCGGGTCCAAGGCGGCCTGCAAGGGCGAGCCCGCCATGCTATCCAGCACTGGCACGTGATGCAGCGGCGCATCTTCGACCTGGTGCAGGTTGGTTACCCGATGCGGACGAACACTCAGTGCCAGCAGCAGCCCGCAGCCACTGAAGAAGGCATACAGCAGATTTGCCCCCAACACGCGCATCAATACCCCCGCCAACAACGGCCCAATCGCCGCGCCGACACCGAAGGTCATCAGCAGCATCGCCGTCAGTGATACCCGACGCTCCGCTTCCACGTGGTCATTGGAGAACGCCACCGCCAACGGGTACAGGCTGAACATCAACAGGCTGGCCAGGCAGCCAATGGGCAGCAGCAACCAGAGCGATCCCTCTTGCAGCAGGGCCAGCGGCAGGCTGGCCAGGCTGAGCAGCAAGGCACACACCCGAATCAACTGTGGCCGGTCGTAGCGATCGGACAGCCAACCCAGCGGCCACTGCCCGACAAGTCCGGCCAGAATGCAGCTGCCCATGAACAGGCCGACCTCGGCCGTCCCCAGCCCCATGCGACTGGCGTACAGTGGCGCCAGACCATAAAAGGCCCCGACGACCAGTCCCGCCATGACTACCGTGACCAGCGATTGCGGCACACGGCGCATGAAGAAACGCGGCTCCATCGGTGCAGGGTGCAAAGGCGCCGGGTGGATGCGGTCGGTCAGCGTGACCGGCGTCAGGCACAACGCAAAGCACAGCGCCACCAGCATGAGCAGTTCGAGCCCCAGCGAGGGGTACGCCACCAGCACCAGTTGCCCCAACACCAACCCCCCGTAGGAGGCCGCCATGTAACCGGCGAATACCCGGCCGCGCTGATGGTCTTCAGCCTGCTCGTTAAGCCAGCTTTCCACCACCATATACAGGCACATCATGCCCAAGCCGACCAACATGCGCAGCACCAGCCAGATGGGCAGCCACTCGATAAGGCCATGGCCCAGCACTGCCGCGGTGACCGCGCCGGCGCTCGCCGCATAGGTGCGAATGTGCCCGACTCGGGCAATCAAGTGGTGGCCAATCTTGCCGCCCAGCACCAGTCCCAGATAATAGGCCGCCATCAGCGCACCCACCCACACACCATCCATCACCTCGGCCACTCGCAGGGCCAGGTAGGTGCTCAACAAACCGGAACCCAGCAGCATCAGCAGGGTGGCCATATACAACGCAGGAAATGATTTCAGGGCGCGAAACATAGCTGGATCAGACAAGCCTCCATATAAAAACGGCCCCCGGTACGGGAGCCGCAGCGTCCATCATACCCATGAGGCCAGGTGACGACGCTCCCACGGGGTGATTTCGTCGTAATAACTGCCCAGCTCCATCAGCTTGCTGGCAGCAAAGCCTTCGATGAACTCTGCCCCCAACAGTTCGCGCGCCAATTCACTGTTCTGTAAGCGCTCCAGCGCGGCCGACATGGTGAACGGCAGGCGCAACGCCTGCGGCGCGACGAATTCGCCCTGCGCCGGCGAACTCGGCTCAAGCCCCAGGCGCATGCCGCGCAACCCGGCCGCCAGGCTCGCGGCGATGACCAGGTAGGGATTCGCGTCGGCACCGGGCAGCCGATTTTCCACCCGCCGCGCCTCAGGACCACTGACGGGCACGCGCAACCCGGCGGCGCGGTTGTCGTACGCCCAGCACGCATTGTTCGGCGAAGCAAAGGGATGAAACAGGCGCTGGTAAGAATTCACATGGGGAGCGAACAGTAAAGTCAGATCGCCCAGCGCCGCCTGCAGCCCACCGATGAAATGCCGAAACTCGGGGGTTTCCTCGCCCTGCCCGTCACTGAAAATATTATCGCCACCGTCGGCGCGCACCACGCTCTGATGCAGGTGCATGGAGCTGCCCGGCGTGCTCGCCAGCGGCTTGGCCATGCACACGGCGATCAAGCCATGCTTGAGCGCCACCTCCTTGAGCAGATGCTTGAAGAGAAAAGTCTGATCGGCAATCAATAATGGCTCGCCGTGCACCAGGTTGATCTCATACTGACTGATCCCCATTTCGTGCATGAAGGTGTCGCGCGCAAGCCCGAGCGCGCCCATACCCTCATATACCTCGGCAAAGAACTCGCGCAAATTGTGGTTGGCCGTGACACTGAACGCCGACGAACCGGTTTCCGGTCGACCGTCGAGGCCGCGCGGCGGCTCAAACGGCTGCAACGGATCCGGGTTGCGGGCGAATACGAAAAATTCCAACTCAGTAGCCACCACCGGCGCCAGGCCCTGCTGCGCATACTCGCCCAGCACCTGGCGCAGCAGGCTGCGTGTCGACAGCGGGCAAAGTCCACCGTCCATGTCCACGCCATCGCAGATCGCCAGGGCGCGCGGCTGTTCACTCCAGGGCACTCGATGCACCTGGTTAGGATCGGGACGCAGCACCAGGTCACCATCATCGCCGCCGTAATAACCGGGCGGCGGATAACCACCCATGATGCATTGCAGCATCACGCCCCGAGCCATCTGCAGGCGCCGTGGTGCGAAAAAGCCTTCGGCGGTCATCACTTTGCCGCGTGGTACACCGTTGAGGTCAGGCGTTATGCATTCGATCTCGCCAACCCCGGCAAGGCGCTCGGCGAGCGCCTGGAAGTCCATCTCGGTCATTGCGTCCAAACCTCTGCGTGCATGCCAGCATGGCAACCTCATTACAGTAGGTAGCCCAGCCCGCAGAGATCAAGCGAGCATGTGGATATAAACGCCAACCACATTTCGCACCACGAGGTCGACGAACCCGCAGGGCCAGCGAGTTCGCCCTGTACGCGGAGAGGTTTACACCTTGAAGCGCATCACCAGACCTTTCAGCTGTACTGCCAGGCGCGCCAGCTCCTGACTCGCGGAGTTGGTTTGGTGAGCCCCAGCGGACGTTTGCACGGCCAGATCACGAATATTCACCAGGTTGCGGTCAACCTCACGGGCCACTTGCGCCTGTTCTTCCGAGGCGCTGGCAATGATCAGGTTGCGCTCGGTGATATTGCCGATCGCCGCGGTGATCTGCTCCAACGCCTCGCCGGCGGCACGCGCGATGTCCAGCGTGGAGTGAGCGCGATCATTGCTCGTCTGCATGGCGGCCACCGCCTGATCAGTACCCTGCTGGATACCGGCCACCATCTGCTCGATCTCCTGGGTCGACTGCTGCGTGCGATGGGCCAGGGCCCGCACTTCATCGGCCACTACGGCGAAGCCGCGGCCGGCATCACCGGCCCGCGCTGCTTCGATGGCCGCGTTAAGGGCCAGCAGGTTGGTCTGTTCGGCAATCGAACGAATCACATCGAGAACCGTGCTGATGTGGCGAATGCGTTCGGCCAACTGCTCGACTTGCCCACCGGTGGAGGTCACGTCGTTGGCTACGTGATGAATCGAATCGACCGTGCGGTTGACTTGCTCCTGACCCTTGCGCGCGACCGTGTCGGAGCCGCGCGACGCTTCCGAGGTAGCTACCGCGTTGCGCGCCACTTCATCCACCGCAGCCGTCATCTCGTTGACGGCCGTAGCCGCCTGCTCGATTTCATGGTTCTGCTGATGGAGGATCTTGCTCGAGTTCTCGGTGACCGCATTCAGCTCCTCGGCAGCCGAGGCCAGCTGATTGGACGAGTCGCCAATGCCCTGGATGGTCGCCTTGAGGCTTTGCTGCATGGTTCTGAGCGCGGCGAGCAAGCGTGCCGGCTCATCTTCGCCGCTGACGCGGATGTCCTGCGTGAGGTCGCCTGCGGCCACGGTTTCCGCAACACGCACGGCCTCGCCCAGCGGCGCCACGATACTGCGGGTAAAGATCAGTGCCAGCCCGACAGTCAACAGCGCGGCGATGATCAGGAAAATCATCACACCGATTTCCGCGCGCTGGTATTCGGCGCGGGACAATTCGGTAAAATCAGCAGCCGCTTCGCTGTTCATCTTGACCAGCTTGTTCAGCTGCGCACCCAGAGCAATGGACAGCCGGTTGTAATCGCCGCCCAGCAAGGCATGCATTTGTTGCAGATCGTTCTGGTGGGAAAACTGCACCAAGCGCTGGTGAATGCCCACATAGTCATTCATCGCCCGCTTCAGTTCGGAAAACTGCACCCGCTCCGCATCGTTGCTGATCAGTCGCTCGTAGCCACCAATCTCGGCCGAGAGCTCGCCGACCAGCTCGTCAGCACGTGCCAGGGATGCCTTGAGCTTGTCCTCTTCGCGGTCGACCAGAAGGCGGAAGGACATGATGCGCAGGCGCAGCATCTTCTCGCTGACGGAGCCTAACGAGACATAGCTTGGCAAGGTGTTATCTAGCAGCACGAGCGTCGCGCCGCGAATGACCTTCATCTGACTCTGTGCGAACAAGCCGAGCAACACGACCAGCAACGCAACCAGGGAAAAGCTGATGAATGCCCTGGGACCGACCTTGAAACGCCGAAGAAACATGGGATGACCTCATCCGAAGTGATTTGTTTTTCTTCTTACCGGTGCGCGCACGTGAAGCAGAGCACACCACAAGCAGTGGTGGGTATATCGGCGGCCCGGTCAGCGTCATGACATTCTGACGTCAAAGAAAAGGCCTTTTGACGTCACTCTTTCCTTAAGGGGGCGTTAAGGCGAACAAAACACACTCCTGACGACTGCTGGTGGATATAGCGTTTTACATCCACCCTGGCCCTGCGCGGTGGCTCGATAAAGCGCCATCCACCCTACATTTCGCCACTGCCACAGGCACCCAACTCACGCCAAGGAGTCACTCGCCCGTCGCGGTCACGATCAGTGCCGGCATGCTGAACTCGACCCGACCATCCGCCAATACGAAGGGCTGCAGCGACTCTTCGGCCTCCTGGCGCAGGCGGGCGAACTGCCCATCGTCAAGCAGACCGCCTAGCGTCCAAACACAGGCACGCTCGGTGGCGACCAGCGCCTCGACAGAGGCAAAGCGCACCACTCCGTCATGCCGAGTAACCTGGGCTTCATTCAGACCGGACGCAACGGCCTGGCTGCGCAAGGATTCTCGCTCGCCACAGGAAAACGGCATGCGAAAGGCCTCAGCCACGGCCTCACCGAACAACCGCTGCAGCAACTCGGCGAGCACCGCGTAGCCGGGAGAATGATCGAGCGCATCGCACACCGCCACGGCCAGGCGTCCTCCGGGGCGAAGCACGCGGCGCATCTCCCGCAGCGCCGCCACCGGATCGTCAAAGAACATCAGGCCAAACTGACTGACCACCACGTCGAAACTCTGGTCGTTGAAGGGCAATGCCTCGGCACGACCGCTGAGCCATTCGATCGTGGTGCTTTTGCGGCGCGCCACGGCCAGCATGTCCTCGTTGGGATCAAGTCCGGTGACCGCTCCACCGCCACCGACCCGCTGGGCTGCGGCACAGGCCAGCACGCCAGTGCCGCAGGCGACGTCGAGCACGCGTTGGCGAGTCTCGATACCCGCCACGTCCACCATGACCTCCCCCCATTGTCGGAACAACGCAGGGACGAAGAACTGCTCGTATACATCGGCCGGCGAGCCGGCCTCTTTCAGGTTCATGGCACACCTCCATCCATTGCACCCATTTCATCGGTAGACAATGGGCGCGGGGGATAATCAACACCCAGAGTTTCAACGCCGAGTCTGTGTCCTTTCTCTCAAGTTCAGCGAGCCGTCAGCCGATAAACGGTAAAGGCACAATTGTGATGCGCAGCCAGCCTCTGCGCTTTTCCAGCCCGCTTTCCATTGCCAACCGTCCGGTACAGCGAAGTCCGTACGGTCGCACTTCTCCCTCTCCAAGGAATGTGTCATGTCTTTTGCCAACTCGCTGCGCAGCCAAGTCCTGATCCTGCTGGGCGGCAGCCTGATGTTGATGCTGATGATTGCTCTGGCCTGCTTTCAGTCCTTGAGTGACAACGCCCATGCGTATCAACGCCTGCTGGCCGGCCCGACGCATTCCACACTGGTGCTTAACCAGGCCAATCTCGACTTCAAGACCCAGGTTCAGGAGTGGAAAAACATGCTGCTGCGGACCCGGAGCAGCAACGACCTGGCGTCATTCTGGAACCGCTTCGAGGCCCAGGAACGCGACGTGCAACAAAGTCTGGAGAGTCTCATCAACGCCCCTGATATCGATCCCGCGCTCAGGGCGCGGCTGGTTGAGCTGCGCAATGAACACCAACAGGTCGGCCAGGCCTATCGTCAGGGCCGCGAGGTCTTTCTGAGCAGCGGTTTCAATGCCCGGGTGGCGGACCGGAACGTTCAGGGAATCGACCGTAACTTCAGCGATGAGCTCGAATTGATGGGGCGAAACTGGCGTGAGCAGACCGAGGCTGAAATTCCGGTCCTCCAGCGCTCCACCACTAATACCGTCACCTATGGCCTGTTGTTCATGCTGTCGTCGAGTCTGGTGGTCGGACTGCTGGGCCAATGGCTTATCAACCGTCGTCTCATTGCCCCCATCAACGAACTGATTGAGCACATCGCCCAACTCAGCCAGGGGCGCCTGGGTCTGCCGGTGGATGCCAGCCGGCGCGACGAGCTAGGTCGATTGGCCCAGGCAGCCAATCGGCTGCGCGAGTTTCTTTCCGCTACGTTCAGAAATCTTCAGCAAAGTACGACCCAGTTGGATCAGGCCAGCGGCGAATTGAACACCATTTCCTATCAGATGGCCGAAAGCACCCGCACCCAGTTCGACCGCACCGATCAGGTGGCTACCGCCATGCACCAGATGTCGGCCACGGCTCAGGAAATCGCCCGACACACCACCGAGGCGGCCAGCGCGGCCGATGCGGCAGAAAACATCACTCAACAAGGCGAGGCTGCCATGCAGGACATGGTCACGAGCATCGAAGCGGTTCGCAACGAGATCATCCATGCCGCCGACGTGGTGCACAGCCTGGAGAGTGATACCGGACGAATCGGCGCCGTGCTTGAGGTGATTCACGGCATTGCCGACCAGACCAACCTGCTGGCCCTAAATGCGGCCATCGAGGCAGCGCGGGCGGGCGATGCGGGGCGCGGCTTCGCCGTCGTCGCCGACGAGGTGCGCACTCTGGCCAAGCGCACAGCAGAATCCACCGCCGAGATCCAGCAAATCATCGAGGCAGTGCAGAGCGGTGCGCTTAATGCAGTACGTGCCATTGAGAACGGCCAACAGAGCAGCGAGGATGGCGTTGAACAGGTGAAGCGCGCCTGTGACATTCTCGGCGGCGTCACCGACGCCGTGGAAACCATCCGCGACATGAACCGCCAGATCGCCACCGCTGCCGAAGAGCAAACCTCGGTGGTTGAGGGCCTGACCCAGAACCTCACCGAGATCACCGACATTGCCAGCACCAATCAAGGCCATCTGCAACGCACCCAGGAGGCTGGACAGCATTTGCACAGCCTGTCCAGCACGCTCAGCGCGTTAACCCGGCACATTCAGGCCTGACACCAGCGCACCGCCGTGTCTGGCGCTGCGGTCTGGTGAGCCTGCAATGTGCAGGCTCGCCCATCAGCGCCATGCTTACAGCGGCCTTGCAGCCGGTCCAATAGCGCACGCCTTGGTTGCGAATGGTCCCTGCGCAGGACTGGACTGCGTCTAAGCTTTCCTCGCGCGTCCCGCTTTGACGAGGAACCCCCATGCTGCTGCGCCGCATGCTCATCATGCTTGCCGTGGTCGTGCTGGTAGTTTTGGCTCTGGCTGCCTACAAGGGCTATTCGATTTACCAGCAGGTCCAGCTTTTTTCCGCCCCGCCGCCGCCCATCAGCGTGGAGGCCGAACCTGCACGGGAAATCCCTTGGCAGCGCCGCCTGCCGGCTATCGGTACGCTCAAGGCCATTCAAGGCGTGGAGCTGACGGTTGAAGTCCCCGGCACCGTGCAGCAAACGCTGTTCGAGTCGGGGCAAAAGGTCAGCCAGGATCAACCGCTGATCCAGATGAGCAGCGAGGTGGAACAGGCCGGCCTGGCTTCCGCCGAGGCCGCCTTGGGCCTGGCGCAGGTGGAACTGGGCCGCGCCCGCAACCTGGTCGGCCGGCAGATGATCTCACGCAGCGAGTTCGACCGACTGAACGCAGAGGCCCGCCAGGCCCAGGCCAGCGTCGAGCAGTTCAAGGCCAGCCTGGCCAAGAAACGCATCTCGGCGCCCTTCGCCGGCACCATCGGCATCCGCCAAGTGGAGGTCGGCGATTACCTGGGCTCCGGCACACTGATCGCCACGTTGCAGGATTTGTCCCGCCTGCAGGTTGATTTCTTCCTGCCGGAACAGCGCGTGCCGCAACTGCGCGTCGGCCAGCAGGTTCAACTCAGCGTACCGGCCTATCCCGATGAGGTGTTCACCGGGCAGATCAGCGCCATCAACCCGCGCACCGAGGAAAGCACGCGCAATATCCAACTGCGCGCCCAGTTGCAAAACCCCGAAGAAAAACTTCTGCCAGGCATGTTTGCCAATCTGGATGTCCTGCTGCCCGAGACGCCGCAGCGCGTGGTGGTACCGGAAACCGCCATCACTTATAGCCTTTACGGCAACGCGCTCTATGTCGTCACGGATCAGCAGGATGAGGCCGGCCAGGTACAGACCGACGAACAAGGCCAGCCACGCAAGCGTGTCGAGCGTCGTTTCATTACCACGGGCGAACGTCGCGACGGCCTGGTGGTGATTGAAAAGGGACTGACCGCCGGCGAGTGGGTAGTCAGCTCCGGCCAGTTGAAACTCGACAATGACACCGCCGTCTCCATCGTCGCACCCGAAGCCCGGCCTTGAATGGGCAGCACCAGGACATTGAAAAGGCGGGCAAGGCTTCAAACGGTCGTAAACGCAGAGGATATTGTCCATGGCCTTCACCGATCCCTTCATCCGTCGCCCGGTGCTGGCCAGCGTTATCAGCCTGTTGATCGTGCTGCTCGGCTTCCAGGCCTTCAAGCAACTGTCAATTCGCCAGTATCCGGAGCTGGAAAGCGCGCTGATCACGGTGACCACGACCTATCCCGGCGCCAATGCCGAGACCATCCAGGGCTATATCACCCAGCCCCTGCAACAGAGCCTGGCCAGTGCCGAGGGCATCGATTACATGACATCGGTGAGCCGTCAGAACGTATCGCTGATTTCCATCTATGCGCGCATCGGCAGTAACAGCGACCGTCTCTTCACCGAGTTATTGGCCAAGGCCAACGAAGTGAAGAACCAATTGCCGCAGGATGCCGAAGACCCGGTTCTGGCCAAGCAAGCCGCCGATTCCACGGCCCTGATGTACATCAGTTTCTATAGCGAGGAGCTGTCCAACCCGCAGATCACCGATTACCTGTCGCGGATCATTCAACCCAAACTGGCCACCCTGCCGGGCATCGCCGAGGCAGAAATCCTCGGCAATCAGGTGTTTGCCATGCGTCTGTGGCTCGACCCGATCAGACTGGGTGCGTATGGGCTGAGCGCGGCGGATGTCAGCAGCGCGGTGCGCCGCTACAACTTCCTGACCACTGCCGGCGAGCTGAAGGGTGAATACACACTCACCGCGGTCAATGCTGAAACTGAGTTGAAGACCGCTGAAGCCTTCGCTGCCATTCCGCTGAAAACCGCAGGCGACACCCGCGTGCTGCTCGGCGATGTGGCCCGCGTCGAGATGGGATCGGAAAGCTACGACAGCGTCAGTTCCTTCGACGGCACCCCTTCTGTCTACATTGCCATCCAGGGCACGCCCAGTTCGAATCCGCTGGAGGTGATCGAAAACGTCCGCGGCCTGATTCCTGAATTGCAGGCGCAGTTGCCGCCCAATCTCAAGCTGTCCATCGCCTACGACGCCACGCAGTTCATCCGTGCCTCGATCGACGAGGTGGTGAAGACTCTGGGCGAGGCAGTGTTGATCGTCATCGTCGTGGTATTCCTGTTCCTGGGTGCGCTGCGTTCAGTGCTGATTCCGGTAGTGACCATCCCGCTGTCGATGATCGGCGTGCTGTTCTTCATGCAGTTGATGGGCTACTCGATCAACCTGCTGACATTGCTGGCCATGGTCCTGGCCATTGGCTTGGTGGTGGACGACGCCATCGTCGTGGTGGAAAACATCCATCGACATATCGAGGAAGGCAAGACGCCGTTCGAGGCGGCCCTGGAAGGCGCGCGGGAAATCGCCGTGCCGGTGGTCTCGATGACCATCACGCTGGCGGCCGTTTACGCACCCATCGGTCTGCTGCAAGGCCTGACCGGCGCGCTGTTCAAGGAATTCGCCTTTACCCTGGCCGGTGCAGTGATCATTTCCGGCATCGTCGCGCTGACCCTGTCGCCGATGATGTGCGCAAAACTGTTGCGCCCCACCACCAATCCTTCCGGCCTGGCCCAGCGCATCGATCGCACCTTTGAGCGCGTGCGTTTGCGCTACCAGCGCCTTCTGCACGGCACCCTCGATACACGCCCTGTGGTCCTGGTCTTTGCGCTGATCGTGCTCGGGCTGATCCCGGTCCTGCTGATGTTCACCCAGAGCGAGCTGGCTCCAGAGGAAGATCAGGGCGCGATCTTTCTGCTCAGCAACGCACCGCAGCCCACCAACCTGGACTACACGAACAGGTACACCGACCAGTTTCGCGACATCTTCAAAGCCTTTCCCGAGTATTACTCCTCGTTCCAGATTAACGGCTTCAATGGTGTGCAATCCGGCATTGGCGGATTTCTGCTCACCCCGTGGGACGAGCGCTCACGCACGCAGATGGAACTGCTGCCCCTGGTGCAGACGCGTATCAACCAGGTACCCGGCCTGCAGATCTTCGGCTTCAACCTGCCCTCGCTGCCCGGCACCGGCGAGGGTTTACCGTTCCAGTTCGTGATCAACACGCCCAATGATTATGAATCGCTGCTGCAAGTGACCGACCGCATCCGGCAGCGCACCCAGGAATCCGGCAAGTTCGCTTTCCTCGACGTTGACCTGGCGTTCGACAAGCCCGAATTGGTGGTTGAAATCGATCGGCAGAAAGCCGCGCAAATGGGCGTTTCCATGCAGGAAGTGGGGCAGACCCTGGCGGTCCTGCTCGGTGAAGGGGAAATCAACCGCTTCACGGTAGAAGGCCGCAGCTACAAGGTCATCGCCCAGGTGGAGCGTGCCTGGCGCGACAATCCCGACTGGCTGGACAGCTATTATGTGCGCAACGAGCAAGGCCAGATGTTGCCGCTGGGTACGCTGATCCGTGTCCACGACCGTGCGCGCCCTACCCAGCTCAACCAGTTCCAGCAGCTCAATTCAGCAATCATTCAGGGTGTGCCCATCGTCAGCATGGGCGAAGCCATCGACACCGTGCGCACGATTGCCGAAGAAGAAGCGCCGCGCGGCTACGCCTTCGACTATGCCGGAGCGTCACGCCAGTTCATCCAGGAAGGCGGTGAGCTGTATGTCACCTTCGCCCTGGCGGTGGCGATCATTTTCCTGGTGCTGGCCGCGCAGTTCGAGAGCTTTCGCGATCCGCTGGTGATTCTCATCACCGTGCCGCTGTCGATCTGCGGCGCTCTGATCCCATTGTTTCTTGGCATTTCAACCATGAACATTTACACCCAGGTCGGGCTGGTGACGCTGATCGGACTGATCAGCAAGCACGGCATTTTGATCGTTGAATTCGCCAACCAATTACGTCACAGCAAGGGGCTGACGCCTCGCGAGGCGGTGGAGGAAGCCGCAGCGATCCGACTGCGTCCGGTGCTGATGACCACCGCCGCCATGGTATTCGGCATGTTCCCGCTATTGCTGGCCACAGGCGCAGGTGCCGTCAGCCGTTTCGATATCGGCCTGGTGATCGCCACCGGCATGTCGGTGGGCACGCTGTTCACGCTGTTCGTGCTGCCGAGCATGTATTGCCTGCTGGCCAAACCGGATGCGTACCGGCAGGCGCTGGAGCCGGCACATTGAAGTGTGTCGGTATACGCATGAAAAAGCCCCGACGCGCAAGGCGCATCGGGGCTTTCCGTAGGGACTCGTAGGACGAGCGGTCTCCGTCACTGCCATGTCTCATCCGCGAGACTGAGCACTCTGCGACAAACCGTACAGCAACAGCAGCAATTCTTCTCCGGGTTGAACCGACAACACCTTCTCGCGCGCGTTGGGAGGAATCGGGCAATGCGTCAATCCATGACTTCCTTGTATGATGCCCGGTCCCGGCTCGTGCCAGGCCGCGGTGGCCAGGGAAACCACGCCCAGAGCGCCCATAAGGAACAGGCCTCTAGCGATTGTGGACGTCATGACAGTAACCTCATGCTGGTTCCGCCATATGCAGCGAATGATCACGCCATAGAAAATCGCAGGCGAGACCGCTGAGATAGCGTAACGTTGCGAAAAGCAGAGCCTATCTGTCGTAGATGATCCTTTTTTGACTGTCCCTCACCGGCTACGCGCGACCACGCCTCTCAGCGGTCTTAAATACGCTAGTCGAGTGCCAATCCTTCCGAGCCGGCAATAGACCAGTGGCACACGGTTCAAGCGCGCTCGTCGGGCTCGTCACACTGCCGGGTAACCTGCGACACCTCTTGGTCCAGTTCTTGCTGAACGTCTTGCTGCAGTTCGGCCCACAATTGGGCGGCGCCGGAAAACTCGGCGCCGCAGTCATCGCTCAACTGTTCTGGATCGAAGCGCCTCACGCAGCCCTCACCCACTGTGGGCGGCAGGCTGGCGCTCGCGCGGCGCATTGGATCGGTCATGTGTGTACCTGCGTTAGGCAAACACCACGGTCTTGTTGTCATGCACGATGACTCGATCTTCCAAATGGAAGCGCAGGCCACGTGACAGCACCATCTTCTCGACGTCCTTGCCCAGGCGCACCATGGTTTCGATGCTGTCGCGATGGGTCACACGGACCACGTCCTGCTCGATGATCGGGCCGGCATCCAACTCCTCGGTCACATAGTGGCAGGTCGCGCCGATCAACTTCACACCCCGCAGCGACGCCTGATGATAGGGCTTGGCGCCCACGAACGACGGCAGGAAGCTGTGGTGGATATTGATCACCTGATGACGATAGCGCTGGCACAGGTCGGGCGGCAGGATCTGCATGTAGCGAGCCAACACCACGGTATCGGCGCTGTAGTCATCGACCAGACGCGATACTTCATCGAAGGCCGGCTGTTTGTTCTGGGGATCGACCGGCACATGGTGGTAAGGAATACCATGCCACTCCACCATGCTGCGCAAGTCTTCGTGGTTGGAAATCACACAAGGGATCTCGCAATCCATTTCCCCACTGCGCCAGCGGTGCAAGAGGTCTGCCAGGCAGTGCGATTCACGGCTGGCCATCAACACTACGCGGCGCATCTCCGCAGAGTCGCTAATCCGCCAAACCATGGAAAATTCCTTGGCAATCGGCGCGAAGGCTTGTCGGAAGCCGTCCAGATCAAATGGCAGCGAATCGGCACGGATCTCATGACGCATGAAGAACCAGCCGTTTTGATTATCCGAATGATGGCTGGCCTCGGTGATCCAGCCATTGTAGGTGGCCAGAAAGTTACTGACCTTGGCGACGATCCCGACGCCATCCGGGCAGGCGATTACCAGCCGAAAAGTGCGCATGTGTTGAAAGCTCCAGTTCGCAAAGGGCAGCAATTCTAGCCGTACGCCACAAAAAGATCAGTAACAGGCTGACAATGAACTTACCGCTGCAGGCCACGCACCTTGAGTGTCTTGCCTCGTTCGCCGATGAACAATACCGTTCTTGCCATTTCCACCCTGCCCTGCAAACGTCTTTGCGGCATATCGCTCCCTATCTAACCTTCACGACACTTACTCTGCAAACGCTTCGTTAATTCAACTATTTCTCGATCCGGTGTTATGATTGCCAGCAGGCGCTTCAACACGCCAAGTACACTTAGTGTCTTGGCGTGTGATCAAGGACCGAAAACCTTTTCAAAAGTTTTAAGTTCAGTTTACTTGTGCACTACAGCTGACTATCATTTGTTTCACGAATCCTGAAACAATCCTCCTATTGCAAGGAAAAAAAATGTCCCTTCTCTCTGAATACCGCGCCACTAAAGAAGCCATTGAAGAACTTCAAGAGCGCCTGAAGAACCTCGAGCAGGACGAAAAGCTGCAAAAGGAAAAGCAGTTTGAAGAAGAACTGCGCAAACTGATGAGCACCCACGGCAAATCCCTGCCGGATATTATTGCCATCATTGACCCGAACGCCCGCTCTTCCAAATCGGCACTGGTTGCCAAGCCTGCTCCGGCCAAGCGTACCCGCAAGGTCAAACAGTACAAGAACCCGCACACGGGTGAAGTCATCGAGACCAAAGGCGGCAACCACAAGGTTCTGAAAGCCTGGAAGGCCAAGTGGAGCTCCGACGAAGTAGAGAGCTGGGCCACCCTGCTCGATTAAACATCGTTTCGCTTAAACAAAAAACGCCAGCATTATGCTGGCGTTTTTTGTTGTATTAATCCTGCCTCAGCGAACATGCCCCACGCGTGGGCTATAACCCTCTCAGCCCCTTGATAATGGGCAGTTGCCAAAGCCACACCGCCACGCCTGGCACATAGAACAGCGACGTTTCCAGATTTCAATACTGAAATAAAGAGCGCCAACACATTCTAAAATGCTTCAACAGCAGTCGATACACCATAATCCTCAGCGCGTTTCTTGGCATAGTCTTTCCAGGCCAGCAAGATGGCACGCTCTGACGGCGAAGCACGCCCCAGCAACTCCAGAGTGGCCGTTTGGAAGGCTATATAGGTTTGGGGAGCACCCATGGCGGGATCATTCAACCGGGATCGACAAAACGTCTGCCATCGCTGTTGTTCATCGGCAGTCAATGTCTCGGCGAAGTTGCGCGCGCGATAGCGGAACAACAGTTCAGGCATGCGCAGATCATCGAACGGCCAACGCTCGCTCGCCAGCCTGCTCGCTTCGGCATTACGCACCTGATCGCACAACAGGCGATCCCGATCCCCTAAAAACCCGCCATACAGCTGCTGCTCTGGGTCGTCGACGCCCGCAAACTCATCTTGTGCATAGACCGTCGCCAGCTTGCCCCGCCATTGCTCCTGAGCATCCCTCAGACGCTGTGCCTGTTGCAGACAATGGTCCAGGTTGAGCTGCAAGCGCTCGCGATCCTCGCCGCGAAGCACCTTTAGCGGAGCCACTACCGGACATTTGTTGATATGCAGCAATTTCAGCGGCACGGGCAGTTGGCCCTCCCCCAGTTCGTCGTGCCGCGTATAGAGACGTTGCCGCAGGGTCTCGCCATCCAGCTCCAGCAGCGGTGTCAGGTCGGCCTGCAAGTCGCAAACAATCAAGGCATTGCGATTCTTGGGGTGCCAGGCCAGCGGCAGCACCACGCCCAGGTAGCTGCGTTCGGCTGAAAACCGTCCCGAAACATGCACCAGCGGCTGCAGCAGGCGAATCTGCTCCATGACCTGGGCTTTGCCGCGTAAACGGTACAGGTAGTCATACAGGCGCGGCTGGCGCTCACGCAGCAGGCGCGCCAGCCCGATCGTGGCGCGCACATCGGACAGCGCATCGTGAGCCTGGCCATGATCAATGCCGTTGGCGGCAGTCAGAAGCTCCAGGCGCAGGCTGACGCGCCCGCCCTGCTGCGGCCAGTTGATTCCGTCCGGGCGCAATGCATAGGTAGTACGCACCAGGTCAATCAGGTCCCAGCGACTGTTGCCGCCCTGCCATTCCCGTGCATAGGGATCGAAGAAGTTGCGGTACAGGCTGTAGCGAGTCACTTCGTCATCGAAGCGCAGGCTGTTGTAGCCGGCTCCGCACGTCGCGGGGCGGGACAGTTCAGCATGCAGGCGGGTCATGAATTCAGCTTCGCCAAGACCCTGCTCGTGCAAGGTTTGCGGGGTGATGCCGGTAATCAGGCAGGCTGCTGGATGCGGCAGGATGTCGTCGGCCGGTCGGCAGTACAGATTGAGCGGCTCGCCGACTTCATTAAGCGCCTCGTCGGTGCGAATGCCGGCGACCTGCAGAGGCCGGTCGCAACGCGGGTTGATGCCAGTGGTTTCGTAGTCGTACCAGAAGATGGTCGGGGTCACGGAGGCGTCCTTTTTCAGCAAGCCACCGAGTCTAGGACCTTTCAGCGTGTGTTTGCGAGCGAACACGCGCTGAATGACCCGTCATTGAATGCTTGTTTTGCTTACTTAGGCAGACGTCGCCAAGCGTTGAAAGGTGAAGTACTCGCGCAAGGCACCTACCATTTCGAGGTATTCCGGCGGGGGGGATTCAAGACGAAAACCCGAGTCGTAACTGCCGGGGGTGACATCTTCCTGGCTCCACTGGCAGGTGCCAAAAAAATCGACTGAACGCCAGCTACCGTCCTGGGTGGGGATTTTCAAGCGCATGTCGAATCGCGCACCCACCAGCAAGGGCCACTGGCTGATCAACATCAGTCCTTCACAGGACACATTGCCAAGGCAGCCCATGGGCCGATCAGTGATGCGATTGAATACTTTCAAGTAATAGGGCAACTGGTGCCGCTGGATGGATCGTTGTCGGGACATTATGTAATTCGCTGCTGTTGATCTGGAATGGGCCTTGTGCTCACGCACAGAGTCCCGCAACTCGATCGCGCAACTGCTGGCGCGCCTTCGTTAGCTGTTCATCGCTGTAGAACCGATGTTGCTGCTCATCGTCCAGATAATAGAAGCGGCCACCACGCTCCAGCCTCGCCAGGTGTTCGCGTAACCGCCGACATTCCTGATCACGCTGCGCCTGGCGTTCCCGGGCATTCTCCCGGGCCTGGGACTGCTCCTGGCGCCGAGCATCGAACACCTCCGCGACCCGCGCCTCGCGTTCGCGAGTGGCCTGATCACGTTCGATAATCTGGGGTTGCACCACGATGAGGTTGGCATCCGCGCCGGCTTGCGCTCTCGAACCGAAATGCACCCGCCCCTGGGTATCGGTCCAGCGATAAATCTCGGCTTGCGCTACTACTGGCAACAGAACAAGCCCAAACAACCACGATCGCATCGAGTGTCTCCTCCCTGAGAACCCGAGCTTAGCCGCTAGCGGCCATCGCTACCAGCATGTTGATGACAGATGCAACCTGCAAACCCTGCCCGCGATGATCAGCGCGTAGCCTGGACTGGTTTTTCTGGGTGGTAATGGCCCAACTGGCGCAGGGTTTCCAGGCGCGCCCGTGCACGGTACGAATACTCGCTGGTTGGGAAACTCTTGATGATGTACAGGTAGGTTTGCGTCGCATCGATGAACAGGCTTTGGCGCTCCAGGCATTGCCCACGCAGCATGGAAATTTCCGGCTGCATGTAGACACGAGAGCGGCTGGCACGATCAGCCAGCGACAGCTGCAGCATCACTTGTTCGCAATCGCCCTGATCATAAGCGCGGTAGGCCTGATTCAGGTGTTTGTCGAGTGAAGCACGCGTACTGCAGCCAGCAACGGCGAGCATGGCAACCAGGATAAGCGGGATTTTCATAGGGGGGTTCTCCTTCGTTTGCCAGTGTATCGACAGCCCGTCTGTTTTCTTCAGCCCATTGCATAACCTCCGTTGGGTTGTGCCCGGGCTCGGCCCAGCCAGCAAACCGCCGCTGCTAAACTGCGGCGCTACGCCTATCGCAAGGAATGCACATGCGCTCTGTCAGCCTTACCCTGCTCATGCTTACTCTGCTTGTCGGCTGCGCACCCACCACCCCGCTTTTCATTGCCCAGATCACCACGCAAGAAGTCGAAAGCTACAAGGCCATGAAAGGCAAGCGCATGACCGCTGCAGTGGAAGAGGAAGGCGACCTGCTGACCTACAGCGCCCTGGCCATACGCGATGCCCATAGCCCCCAAGCCGAGCAGCTTTACCTGAGCGGTTATCGAGACACCAAGCTGAGTGAAGAAGTCCGCGCCATTGCGCTGTACCAGAACGGCCTGATCTATATGAGCCGCTACAACGACCAGCGCGACGATGCCAAAGCCCTCGCTTATTTCAAGCAGATCCTTGATGAGTTCCCCTCTAGTCGGGCGGCTGAACGTGCCGAGGCACGTATCGTCATGCTCCGCGAGCGAGCAAGCGAGTCGATACAAAAAAGCTCGCGGGAACTGCTCGCCACCTGGCAACCGCAACGCAATCTCGACCTGGACAAGCCCAGCCTCAATGAAGACATGACCTTGCTGTCACGTCGCGCCGTGCTCAAAGACCGGGTTCCCGAAGCCGAAGAGCTATACGTGCTGGCCCTGCGCGACCCCTCGATCAGCACCAGCATCAAGGAAAAAGCTCTCTATCAATTGGGCCTGATGTACCTGGCCCCCGACAACCCACGCGCCGACCGGGACAAGGGCATCGGCTATCTGCGCCGCCTCCTCGTTCAGTACCCAGAGAGCGAGCTGACGGCCAAGGTCTCGCGTCAGCTCGACCAGGCGCTGAACCGCCAGCCACCTGAACGACAACTCTGACCCAGATCAATCTCAGCCGGGCGATCTATGCTGGAATGCCTAGGGTCTGGTTCCTCTGAAGGTAAAAAATGAACACCCACCAGTTGCTGGTCGTCATCGACCCCACCCAAGAAGTCCAGCCCGCCCTGCAGCGCGCAGCCTGGCTCGCGCGTCAAACCGGGGCCGCGATGGAGTTGCTGCTGTGCGAATATCATTCGGCACTGGAGGGCGGCCTGCTCGATGGCCCACGGCTGGAACATGCGCGCCGTACATTGCTCGAGCAGCGCCTCGCCTGGTTGCAGCAACTGGCCGAGCCCTTGCGCGCCGAGGGTTTGACTGTAACGTGCGAGGCCCGCTGGGGCCGCCCGCTGCACAAGATGATCCTGGCCCGGGTGATCGAACTGCAGCCTGATCTCCTGTTCAAATCCGGCCACCAGCATGGCCTGCTGCAACGCCTGTTCACCACCAATACCTGCTGGCAACTGATCCGCCAATGTCCTTGTCCCCTCTGGCTGACCGGGGACCTTGACTGGCAGCCCAAGCGCCTGTGCGCCGCAGTCGACCCGCTGCATGCGGCGGACAAGCCGGCCAGCCTAGATCACCAACTGATCGAAACCGCACGACAGCTGGCTGCCACATTCAACCTGCAAGAGCACATCGTGCATAGCTACGGCCCGGTGCCCAACACACTGATCTTCGATGTCGACCTGGCGACTACCTACGAGCAGTACCGCGAGGAAGAGGCCAAAGCGCACCGCGAAGCTTTCGCCGCGCTTCTGGACAGCCATCCTGGCAGCGCGGCCAACAGCCACTTGCTGGAAGGCTATGCCGAGCAAACCATTCCGCGTTTCGTCAAGGAGCAAGGCATCGACCTGATGCTGATGGGCGCCATTGCCCGAGGCAGCCTGGACAACGCCTTGATCGGTAATACCGCCGAACGCATCCTCGAAGCCGTGCATTGCGACCTGCTGGTTCTCAAACCGGCCCAATTCGGTAGTGCACAGGAACAATGACTACAGGATGCCGGCGTAGTAGCCTCGGGACATGCTTGAAAAACCAGGAGTCCTGAATGATTTCGCGCCGCACTAAAATTGTCGCCACCCTCGGCCCCGCCAGCAGCTCCCCAGAGGTTGTGGAGAAACTGATTCTGGCGGGTCTTAATGTGGCCCGTCTCAACTTCTCTCACGGCACCCCCGATGAGCACAAGGCACGTGCCCGCATGGTGCGTGAGATTGCCGCCAAGCACGGGCGCTTCGTCGCGCTGCTCGGCGATCTGCAAGGCCCGAAAATCCGCATCGCCAAATTCGCAGACAAGCGCATCGAACTCAAGGAAGGCGACAGCTTCCGTTTCTCCGTCACCCATCCGCGCGACGCCGGTACCCAGGACGTGGTCGGTATCGACTACCCGGACCTCATCAAGGACTGCCGCGTCGGCGATGAGCTGTTGCTCGACGATGGCCGTGTGGTGATGCGCGTCGAAAGCACTACCGCCGATGAACTGCACTGCGTAGTGCTGACCGGCGGTCCGCTATCCGACCACAAGGGCATTAACCGCCGCGGTGGCGGCTTGACCGCCCCGGCTCTGACCGCCAAGGACAAAGCCGACATCAAGCTCGCGGCGGAAATGGAGCTGGACTACCTGGCCGTATCCTTCCCGCGCGATGCCGCCGACATGGAACTGGCCCGCCGCCTGCGCGATGAAGCCGGTTGCACCGCCTGGCTGGTGGCCAAGATCGAGCGTGCCGAAGCCGTGGCTGACGACGACACCCTCAATGGCCTGATCCGTGCCAGCGACGCCGTGATGGTCGCCCGTGGCGACCTGGGTGTGGAAATCGGCGATGCCGAGTTGGTGGGCATTCAGAAGAAGATCATCAAGTACGCCCGCGTGCAGAACAAAGCGGTGATCACCGCCACGCAAATGATGGAGTCGATGATCACCAACTCCATGCCGACCCGTGCGGAAGTATCCGACGTGGCCAACGCCGTGCTCGACTATACCGACGCGGTGATGCTCTCTGCCGAAAGCGCCGCCGGCAGCTATCCGATTGAAGCCGTGGAAGCCATGGCGCGTGTCTGCTTGGGCGCCGAACGCAACCCGATCAGCCGCAAATCGATGCACCGCCTCGGTGAACAATTCACTCGCTGCGACGAGAGTATCGCCCTGGCGACCATGTACACCGCCAACCACTTCCCCGGTATCAAGGCCATCATCAGCCTTACCGAAAGTGGCTACAGCCCACTGATCATGTCGCGTATCCGTTCCTCGGTACCGATCTTCGCTTTCACCCCGCACCGTGAAACCCAGGCCCGCGTGGCGCTGTTCCGCGGCGTAGAGACCATTCCCTTCGACCCGGCCAACTTGCCGTCGGAGAAGGTCAGCCAGGCAGCGGTGGACGAACTGCTCAAGCGTGGCGTGGTGCAGCAGGGCGACTGGGTCATCCTCACCAAAGGCGACAGCTACCACACCATCGGCGGCACCAATACCATGAAGATCCTGCACGTGGGCGAGCCGCTGGCCTGACGTACACAGCGTATGGCGTGCTCATCGCGGGCCATATCGCGTCTTGCCGAGTCGAACTGCCAGTGGTAGTTCGACTCGCTGACACCCCCTCGCATTGACTGATAACGCACCGCACTGATCTGTGGCGAATTTTCACGCGTCCTCTTCCTTATGCGAATCAGGCAGGCAGCACAGCGGCGGCCCAGCCGCATTACTGCCGAGGGTGCCAATCGAAAATCCCAACCGGGTCGATACCTGCTCAGCGACCAAGGTCGAGGCCTCGCGGCTGTCGGCCACCCAACCGGCGCGTTATACTGCCGCGCCTTATTTTGGTAATGCGCCGGGTCGTGGTCCGGCGTTTCCTTCGAGTTCCCGCCTTCCAGAGGAGCGCACCCATGACCGTGATTAAGCAGGATGACCTGATCCAGAGCGTCGCCGACGCCCTGCAGTACATCTCCTACTACCACCCCACCGATTTCATCCAGGCCATGCATGAGGCCTACCTGCGCGAAGAGTCGCCGGCTGCGCGCGACTCCATGGCGCAGATCCTGATCAACTCGCGCATGTGCGCCACCGGCCACCGGCCGATTTGCCAGGACACCGGCATCGTCACCGTATTCGTGCGTGTTGGCATGGACGTGCGCTGGGATGGCGCCACCCTGAGCCTGGACGACATGATCAACGAAGGCGTACGTCGCGCCTACAACCTGCCGGAAAACGTCCTGCGCGCCTCGATCCTGGCCGATCCGGCCGGCGCGCGCAAAAACACCAAGGACAACACCCCGGCGGTGATTCACTACTCTGTGGTACCCGGCAATACCGTGGAAATCGACATCGCGGCCAAGGGCGGCGGCTCCGAGAACAAGTCGAAGATGGCCATGCTCAACCCGTCCGACTCGATCGTCGACTGGGTTTTGAAGACCGTCCCGGAAATGGGCGCTGGCTGGTGTCCGCCGGGCATGCTCGGCATCGGCATCGGCGGTACCGCCGAGAAAGCCGCGGTGATGGCCAAGGAAGTGCTGATGGAGTCCATCGACATCCATGAGCTGAAAGCTCGCGGCCCGCAGAACCGCATCGAAGAGATGCGCCTGGAGCTGTTCGAAAAGGTCAACCAGCTGGGCATTGGCGCCCAGGGCCTGGGCGGCCTGACCACCGTGCTCGACGTGAAGATCATGGATTACCCGACCCACGCCGCGTCCCTGCCGGTGTGCATGATCCCCAACTGCGCCGCCACCCGCCACGCGCATTTCGTGCTCGACGGCAGCGGCCCCGCCGTGCTGGAAGCACCGGATCTGGACGCCTACCCGGAAATCGTCTGGGAAGCCGGCCCTTCCGCGCGCCGCGTCAACCTTGACACCCTGACCCCGGAAGACGTGCAGAGCTGGAAGCCGGGCGAAACCGTCCTGCTCAACGGCAAAATGCTGACTGGCCGCGACGCCGCGCACAAGCGCATCGTCGACATGCTCAACAAGGGCGAGACGCTGCCGGTGGACCTCAAGGGCCGCTTCATCTATTACGTCGGCCCAGTTGATCCGGTTGGCGACGAAGTGGTTGGCCCGGCTGGCCCGACGACCGCCACGCGCATGGACAAGTTCACCCGCCAGATCCTGGAAAGCACCGGCCTGCTGGGCATGATCGGCAAGTCCGAGCGCGGCCCGATCGCCATCGAAGCAATCAAGGACAACAAGGCCGTGTACCTGATGGCCGTGGGCGGCGCCGCCTACCTGGTGGCCCAGGCGATCAAAAAGTCCAAGGTACTGGCGTTCCCAGAACTGGGCATGGAAGCAATCTACGAGTTTGAGGTGAAGGACATGCCGGTAACGGTCGCAGTCGACACCAAGGGCGAGTCCGTGCACCTGACCGGCCCTGCTCTGTGGAACAAGAAAATCGCTGAAAGCTTGGCGGTTGAAGTGAAGTAAGCAGTAAGCACGCTCCGCGCGCGCAACAAGAAGCCCGGCCTATGCCGGGCTTTTTTTGTTCTGCGCGGAGCGACTGCAGCTGCCTCAGGCGGCGCAGCAGTGGAGCATCAAAGGCTTATCTGCGTCCCCAGCACACTCAGGAATTGCGCCAGCCACGCGGGATGGGCCGGCCAGGCAGGTGCGCTGATCAAGTTGCCATCGGTGTGCGCCTGATCGACGGGGATCTCCACGAACTCACCGCCGGCCAGACGCACCTCCGGCGCGCAGGCCGGATACGCACTGCAGGAGCGGCCCTTGAGCACCCCGGCAGCGGCCAGCAGCTGGGCGCCGTGGCAGACGGCAGCAATTGGTTTATCCGCATCGGCAAAGTGGCGCACCAATGCCAGCACCTGCTCGTTCAAGCGCAGATATTCCGGCGCGCGGCCGCCGGGAATCAACAGCGCGTCATAATCAGCAGCCCGCACGTCGGCAAAGTCGAAGTTGAGGGTAAAACGGTGCCCGGGTTTTTCGCTGTACGTCTGCGCGCCGTCAAAGTCATGAATGGCCGTATGGACGTACTCGCCCGCTTTCTTGTCCGGACATACCGCATGGATCAGATGCCCCACCATTTGCAGCGCCTGAAACGGCACCATGGTTTCGTAGTCTTCGGCGTAATCGCCCACCAGCATGAGGATCTTTTTCGCGGCCATAGAAGGAGCTCCTGTTGGGATAGATCGGCTGAAATCAGCCTAGTCCCAGCCCAGGAGAGGAGCCAGGCGAATCAAATGCCAATCTTGTCCAGCACTTCCCCCACCCGGCGCCAGAAGCCGCGTTGCGGGCGTTCATGCTCAACACTCAGGGCAACGTTGCGCTCCGGCTGGGCCTGGTTGGTAAACAGCACCTCCCAGCCGTACAGGCGCTCGCCCACCAGTTGCAACGGTACGTCGCCCCGGTTGACCTGATCCGGGTGCGAAGGTGGCGGATTGAGCTCGTCGTAACGCAGGTAGTAACTGCGCCCCGCCTCGGTATCCAGCATGAAGCTGGCCACATGGGTGAAATCGAACGGGCTTTCGGCGAGCAAGGTCCAATACAGACCGAACAACGGCCGACGCACTTCCAGCTTGTAGGTGCCCGGCTCAGCACGCAGCAACAGATAACTGTCGCTGGGCAGGTTGCCCACATGCCGGTTGTCGAGAAACAGGCCCGGCGCTTCCAATTCCTGGTTGGCCCAGGCGGATTTGGGGCGATAAACGAAAATCAGCGCCTCTGTGGGCGTGTTTTCCCGTGGGTGGTAAAGGGTTCCATTCGTGGGGGCGAAAAAAGCCCCACGTGACGCACAACCGCCAAGCAAGAGGACTAAAAAAATCAACAGCGGGCGGCTCATGGGCGCACCTCGTTCAGGAATGTGGCCACGAGCATAGCCGCCGGTCGCCAAGCCCCTCCCCCCGTCAAAAGTGTGGAGACAGTCAGTCGCGTCGCTGATCGATCAAGTTGATCACCAACCGGTCCATCCAACCCCAGACCCGTTGAAAAACCCGAGTTCGCAACGGCCGGGCGTGCCAGCTTTCCAGGGTAATTTCCAGGCTGTTTTCGAAGCCTTCGACGAAACAGTCGGCGACAGCCGCAGACAGGGATGGATCGTAAGCCTCCAGATTGGCTTCCAGATTCCAGCGCAGGTTCCAATGGTCGAAGTTGCACGAGCCGATACTCACCCAGTCGTCCACCTGCACCATTTTCAAATGCAGAAAACGCGGCTGGTATTCAAAGATTCGCACCCCGGCGCGCAACAGGCGCGGGTAATATCGCTGGCCGGCATAACGCACCGGCGGATGGTCGGTGTTACGACTGGTCAACAGCAGTTTTACGTCAACGCCGCGCAACGCCGCCTTGATCAGCGCGCGGCGTACCTTGCGGGTCGGCAGAAAATACGGCGTGGCCAGCCACACCTGTTTTTTCGCCTGCCCCACGCTGCGCAACAAGGCACGCAGGATATCGCGGTGCTGGCGGGCGGCGGCATAGGCGACCCGCCCCAACCCTTCTTCGCGTGGTGGAGCGGCCGGCAGGCGCGCCGGCATCAGCGGCTCACGCGGCCACCAGAAGCGCCGTTCACCACAGCGTTTCCACTGGTAGTCGAACAGGGCCCGCCAGTCATCCAGCAAAGGCCCGCGCATTTCCACCATCACCTCGTGCCAGCCCTGCTCGGGCTGGTCCGGATCCCAAAACTCATCTGTGGCGCCGGTGCCGCCCACGTAGCCGACCTCATCATCCACCAACAGAATCTTGCGATGATCGCGAAACAGGTTGCGCACACCCCGACGCCAACGCAGCGGGTTGTACAGCAACAGCTCGACGCCGGCGGTCTGTAGCGCTATGCGACTGGCATTACTCAGCTTCAGGCCACCGAAGGCGTCGAACAGGCAACGTACCCGCACGCCTCGTTGCGCGGCGCCAATCAATACCTCGCTCAGTGCCCGGACGCAGCGCCCGTCCTCGACCAGATAGAGCTCCAGCTCCACCTGCTCGCGAGCCTGGGCGATGGCCTCCAACATGCGTGGAAAAAAGCACGCGCCATCGATCAGCAGGGCGAAGCGGTTGCCGCCGCGCCAGGGGAAAACCGCGCCGTCGCGCATCAGCGGGCCACGAATATCAGCACCGCGCCCACCGGCACTGCTTGACTGATGGCACGCACGTTGGCCAGTTTGCGCAGCACTTCGACACCGTCAGCCAGGCCAAAATCGCCGGCATGCAGGATCACAGGCGCCAGCGTTACCACCTGGAAGCGCTTCTCATCCAAGCGCGTCACCAGCAACTCGGCGCGCTGGGTTTGCTCGTGGCCATGCAACCTGACCACCAGCGGCAGGCGCAATTCAAGCTGTGCCCCGGGAGCCAGCTGGGCGATTGTGTTCAAGGACAAGCGCGCCTCGATGCTCGCCAAAGGGTGATTCTTGACGTCGAACAACAGCGCGCGCATGCGCTGGTCGCGTAAGGGAATGCCGGTGCTGACCGAATCCAGGGCAATCTGCAGGTTTACCTGGCCTTGATCGTCGACTCGGCCTTCCAGGGTCAGAAAGCGGTGCACCTCGGAAAGATTGCCAGTCTGGGTGGAGATGAACGACACACGAGACGAGTCATTGTCCAACTGCCAGTCGGCGTAAGCCGGCAGTGCCAGGATAAAAAACACACAACTCAGCCAGCGGTGCATGCAAGCTCCCTTTCAGCATATAAAAGTGCAGCACACGATAGCCGTCGCGCTCGGCGTACTCAACCAGCGAGGCCTAGGCAGCCAAAGCGCAACCTGACAGCACCGGCATTGGATTGAACAGGTATTTCCCAGCAGATTTGCCAGGCATCGGTACAGCCCGGCACACAGCAACCCTCGAGGGCCGCCATGCCAGCTTCGCTCGATACCGCTCCCCTCCGGCACGCCCAGAGCGCCGAACACCTGCTTGCCCAGTTGCAGGCAAGCCCTCAGGGCCTGAGCACTGCCGAAGCCGCCCGACGACTGCACGCATTTGGCGAAAACCGCTTGCCGGAGGCCAAGCAACGCGGCCCGCTGCTGCGCTTTCTGATGCAATTTCACAACCTGCTGCTCTACCTGATGCTGGGCGCCGCCGTGATCACCGCTTTGCTCAGCCATTGGGTGGACAGCGCGGTGATTGTCACCGCCGTGCTGGTCAACGTACTGATCGGCTTCATTCAGGAAGGCAAGGCGGAGAATGCCCTGGACAGCATTCGTCAGTTGCTGTCGAGTCGCGCCACGGTGCTGCGCGATGGTCATAAGCTCGAAGTCGCTGCCGAGCACCTGGTGCCCGGCGATATCGTGCTGCTGAGTTCGGGCAACAAGGTACCGGCTGACCTGCGCCTGCTCGAGGTCAAAAACCTGCGCATCGAAGAAGCCGCTCTGACCGGCGAATCGCAGCCGGTCGACAAGGACTGCGCCCCGGTTGCGCCGGACGCGCCGCTGGGCGACCGCTTCAACATGGCCTGGTCCGGCACACTGGTGGTCAATGGACAGGGGCGGGGGTTGGTGGTGGCCACCGGCGCCCAGACCGAATTGGGGCATATCAACAGCCTGCTGAACCGTGTGCAGGCGATTTCCACGCCGCTGCTGCGCCAGATCGACCGTTTCGGTCGGTGGCTGGCGCTGGTCATTCTCGGCATGGTCGTCGCGACCTTTGCCCTCGGCACCCTGTGGCGCGGTCATGATCCCGGCGATATGTTCCTAATGGCCGTGGCACTCACGGCTTCGGCCATCCCGGAAGGCCTGCCGGCGATCATGACCGTAATGCTCGCCCTCGGCGTTCAACGCATGGCGCGCAAGAACGCCATCGTTCGGCGCTTGCCTGCGGTGGAAACCCTCGGTTCGGTGACGGTGATCTGTTCGGACAAGACCGGCACCCTGACCCGCAACGAGATGACCGGGCAGCGTGTGGTCTGTGCCGACGCGATCTACGAGGTAGAGGGCATCGGCTACGCGCCGCAGGGCGGGTTCAACCTGAACGGTCAAACGGTCGATCCCCTCACGCAACCAAGCCTGCTGGCCAGCCTGCGCGCCGGGCTGTTGAGCAATAACGCCCGCCTGGTGCATGGCGACGGAGGCTGGAGCATCGAGGGCGATCCCACGGAAGGCGCCTTGCTGGTGCTGGCGGGCAAGGCCGGCTTGAGCCATGACGCGGAACACCGCGACTGGCCTCGCAGCGACGCTATTCCCTTCGAGTCCGAACACCGTTTCACCGCCAGCCTGCATCACGCCGCCAACGGTTCGGCACGCATCCATGTGGTCGGCGCACCTGAACGCATTCTGGAGATGTGCAGCCTGCAGCGCGGTGAACAGCGCGACCAGCCACTGCAGCCGGATTACTGGCGGCGCATGTTCACCGACACCGCCGCCAACGGCTTGCGCATGCTGGTGATCGCCGAAAAGGACGTGGCGGTGGAGCAACATCAGCTCGGTTTCGAGGACATGGAAAGCGGTTTCACCCTGCTCGCCCTGATCGGCATCATCGACCCGCCGCGCAGCGAAGCCATTGCTGCGGTCGCCGAATGCCAACGGGCCGGCATCCGCGTCAAGATGATCACTGGCGACCATGCCGGCACTGCCCGCACCATCGGCGCCCAACTGGGCATCGGCGTCGGCAAGCCGGCCATGACCGGCGCCGAGCTGGAACTGCTCGATGACGCCGAACTGCGTCGCCTGGCGCAGACGATCGACGTCTTCGCGCGCACCAGCCCGGCGCACAAGCTGCGCCTGGTGCAAGCCTTGCAGGCCAATGGCGAAGTCGTCGCCATGACCGGCGACGGCGTCAACGACGCGCCCGCGCTGAAACGCGCCGACGTCGGCGTGGCCATGGGCCACAAGGGCACCGAGGCGGCCAAGGAAGCCGCCGACATCGTGCTCGCCGACGACAACTTCGCCACCATCGGCAATGCCGTGCGCGAAGGCCGGGCGGTCTACGAAAACCTGAAGAAGTTCATCCTGTTCATGCTGCCCACCAATGGCGGCGAAGCCCTGATCGTGATCGCAGCCATTCTGTTCCAGCTGGCCCTGCCACTCACTGCGGTGCAGGTGCTGTGGATCAACATGGTGACCTCTGCCGCGCTCAGCCTGGCCCTGGCTGCCGAACCCATCGAACCCGGCCTGATGCGCCGCCCGCCGCGTGATCCGGGTGAGCCGCTGCTCTCCGGCCTGTTCATCTGGCGTGTGGTGTTCGTCTCGATTCTGATGATGACCGCCGCACTCGGCCTGTTTCTCTGGGAGCTGGAGCGCGGCACGCCTTTGGACCAGGCGCGCACGCTGGCGGTCAACGTGGTGGTGGCCTGTGAAATGTTCTACCTGCTGAGCAGCCGCTTCATTTTTGCCTCGGTGATCAACCGCAACGGGCTGCTGGGCAACCCTTGGGTACTGATGAGCATTGCCGCGTGCATCCCCCTTCAACTGCTCTTCACCTATGCCGCACCGCTGCAGAACCTGTTCGGCTCTGCGGCCCTGAGCCTGAGCGACTGGGGCAAGGTGGTCGCGGCGGGATCGCTGGTCTTGATAGGTTCAGAGCTGGAAAAGTGGGTGATCCGCCAGTTCGATTTGCACCCACAGGCGCGGCTGCACGTACAGCCCGCCTGAACCTACGAGCGAGTCGCCTGACCGTGGATTAAAACGCCAGCCCCAGCCCTTCCAGCGCCTTGTCCAGGCGCTTGTCGCGCGCACTGGCAGCGAGCTTGAGCAGGCTGCGATCACGGCGCCACAATCCGGCCCACGGCTGCGGCGTGCTGGCCAACGTGGCGTCCAGTTCGGCCTCCAGTCCATCGCTTTGCGCGAACAGGCCGGCGAGCAGCACATGGGTGACCGGATCTTTAGCATCGTGCCGGGCCAGTTCGGCCCCCGTCGCCAGCAGACCGGCCAGACGCAGCTGCAAATGCCGCGGCCAGCCGCAGTCAAGGCCGACGCCATATAGCCATGCGGTCAGCGCCATCAGCACATGCAGGTCCTCGATGCTGCGAAATGGCTTTACATAATCATCCCAGCCGTCACCGGGTAGCACGTCGGCCGCAGCATTGGCCAGATGCAAACGGGCGTGAGGAATGTCCGCCAGCATCGCCAAGGGCGGCAGTTCTTCCAGACGTACTCCGGGCGCAGTCTTATGCATCATGCAGAGCTTCAACCGTGGCGCTTCGCCAGCCGGTTCGCTGCGCGCCGCCACCAGGTACCAGTCCGCCGCCGTGCCGGCGGTGACGAAATCCTTGCAGCCCTGCAGGTGGCCGTCATTCAGACGGGTGCTCAAATCCGCCGGGCGCACACTGCGGCGTTCGGTGACGCAGAAAGCTCCGAGGCTCAGCGGCGCCGCCGGCCAGAGCGCGCGCAGGGCGGCCTGATAGCCCGCCAGAAACGCCAGCCCCGGCGTGCTCGCCAGGCGACCGCCGAGCATGGCCAACCCGATCGGGTCCAGCCCGTCGGCATTAGCCAGCAGGTTGGTGTACCAACTATTCAGCTCAGTAGAAGGCAGACGATCGAGGGGGCCGAGTAGCCGTTTCCAGGGCATCGCGAAGTCCATGCGTGGGGAGATGGGGCGAGGCTAGCAGGTCAGACGACGTCATGTCCTCGACTGAGCGTACCTTCCGTACGGAGCGCCCCTGGCTGCGTTCCCACGCGGAGCGTGGGAACGATACATACCGATCAAACCAGCTCGATGCGATCCGCTTCGATGCGAATCAGGCCCTGCTTGTACAGCCCGCCGATGGCTTTCTTGAAGTTGCCCTTGCTGACGCCGAAGCGCTGGGCGATGACCTCCGGCGCGCTCTTGTCGGACAGCGGTAGCATGCCCTCGTTGTCGCGCAGCTGGGCAAGGATCTGTTCGGGCAGGCTGTCCACCAGTTGCTCCACCGGCGGCTGCAGGCTCAGGCTGATCTTGCCGTCGTCACGTACGTCCTTGATGTAGCCGATCTCGCGCATGCCGGGGCGCAGGAACTTGAACACTTCGTTCTTGTGGATCAGGCCCCAGTGCTGGCTGTCGATAATCGCCTTGAAGCCCAGGTCGGTGGGTTCGACGATCAGCAGATCGACCTGCTGGCCAGAGGTGTAGCGGGCCGGGGTGTTGTCCAGGTAACGATCCAGGCGCGCAGTAGCCGTGATGCGCCGGGTGCGGCGATCCAGGTAGACGTGCACCACCACATAATCACCCACTTGCAGCGGACGCTTTTCTTCCGAGTGCGGCAGCAACAGGTCCTTGGGCAGCCCCCAATCGAGGAAGAGGCCAACGCGGTTGATTTCCACCACCTTGAGGCTGGCGAAACCACCGACTTGCGCCTTGGGCGTGAGGGTCGTGGCAATCGGTCGGTCGTCGCTGTCCAGATAGACGAACACGTTCAGCCAGTCGTCGATCTCGCTCGGCTCGTTCTTGGGGATATAGCGCTTGGGCAGGAGGATTTCCTCGCCTGCGCCACCGTCCAGGTACAAACCGAAATCGGTGTGTTTGATCACCTGCAGGGAGTTGAACCGTCCGATCAGTGCCATTTTTGCAAAACCTCTGTGCGCCAGGCCGCGCATTCTACCTGTCCGGGCAGCGATTGCCCGTGGGATTTATCGCGCGTACCGATTCACTTTGCCCCAAGACCGACGCGCAGCAACTGGCCGTTCGGCGCGTCGGTGAGCAGGTACAGATAACCGTCCGGTCCCTGGCGCACATCGCGGATGCGCTTGCCCAGCTCACCCAGCAGGCGCTCTTCGTGCACCACGCGGTCGCCGTCCAGCTGCAGGCGAATCAGTTCGCCCTTCAGGGCGCCGATAAACAGGTTGTTGTGCCAGGCGGGAAAGCGCTCATGTGCGTAAAAGGCCATGCCACTGATCGCCGGGGATTGTTGCCAGACATAATGCGGCGCCTCGGTGCCGGGCACGCTCTTGCCCTTGGCTTCGGGGATCGGCAGCAGGCTGTAGTTGATGCCGTGGGTCGCCAGCGGCCAGCCATAATTTCGCCCCGGCTGGGGAATATTGATTTCGTCGCCACCGCGCGGACCGTGCTCGTGGGTCCAGAGCTTGCCGGTACGCGGATCCAGCGCGGCCCCTTGCTGGTTGCGATGGCCATACGACCAGATTTCTGCGCGGGCGCCGGCCTGGCCAACAAAGGGGTTGTCGTCGGGGATACGTCCGTCGGCATGCAGGCGCACCAGCTTGCCCTGCAATTTGTCGAGATCTTGCGCGGTGGGTCGCTGGTTGTTTTCGCCCAGGGCGATAAACAGATACCCCTCACGGTCGAACACCAGCCGCGAGCCGAAGTGGATGCCGGTGGACAGCTTGGGCTGTTGCTGAAAGATGCGCTGAAAGTTTTCCAGGCGCTGCCCGTCGGTGGACAGTCTGCCGCGCCCGACCGCGGTGCCGGCCTTGCCGTCGCCGGCTTCGGCGTAGGACAGGTACACCAGCCGGTCGGTGGCGAACTGTGGCGACAGCGCCACATCCAGCAAGCCACCTTGCCCCTGGGCATAGACCTTGGGTACGCCCGGCAATGGCGCCGAGAGTTCACCCTGGCCATTCAACAGGCGCAGCCGTCCGGGCCGTTCGGTAATCAACATGCCCTCGTCATCCGGCAGAAATGCCAGCGCCCAGGGGTTTTCCAGCCCGCCGACCACTTCCTCTACCTGCACGGTGCCCTCTTCGCTGCGGTACTCTCTTTGGTTTTCAGCCGCCATGGCCTGGCCCAGCCAGCCGGTCAGCATCAGGATCATCAATAAACGCATAGGTCCTCCGGCTATCCTGTGTCCTTTGAGCAGACACTATAGAAGTAGCCGGCATGACGCTTCTGTTTTGCGCCTGCCGCCCCTGTTGCCGTAGTCGGTTCCTGACAGCAAAGCGAAGCTTTTGTCAGCCCCTGCGGCTACAATCATGCCCCGTTTTCGAGTCGATGCCCCCATGAGCGAGCCTGTCCGTCTGTCCAAACGCCTGGCCGAGCTGCTGCCCTGCTCGCGCCGTGAGTCCGAACTCTATATCGAGGGCGGCTGGGTCACGGTCGATGGCCAGGTGGTGGAAGAGCCGCAATTTAAGGTCGCGGACCAGCGCATCGAGCTGCTGCCCGGCGCCACGCCAGAAGAAGTGCCGATGGTCACCCTGTTGCTGCACAAGCCAGCCGGCTACGGCATCGGCGATGGGCCGAACTCGGTGCAGCAGTTGCTCACCTCGGCCAACCATTGGAGCGAAGACCCGTCGGGCATTCGTCCGGTAAAGAAACACCTGCTGCGCCAGAAGATGATCGGCAGCCTGGAAACCGATACCAGCGGCCTGCTGGTGTTCACCCAGAACTGGGGCGTAACACGTCACCTGGAGAATGCCCGCAAGCCGCTGGAAGAAGAGTACGTCGCCGAAGTCACCGGCCACCTGGGCGAAGGCGGCCTGGAACGCCTCAAGCGCGGCCTGGAGCTGCGCGGCCAAAAATTGCCGCCGTGCAAGGTCAGTTGGCAGAACGAAACCCATCTGCGCTTCGCCCTCAAGGCGCCCCAGCCCGGCCAGATTCGCCAGATGTGCGCGGCCGTCGGCCTCAAACTGATCAGCTTGCGGCGCATCCGACTGGGCGCGGTGAACATGGCCAAACTGCCCCTCGGCCAGTGGCGCTACCTGATGCCCAACGAGCGTTTTTGAGTTCTAACTGCTGCGGCTATCCCACAAGCGCAGCAATTCCTCGGGCGCGTCGTGTTCCGGCACGCTGAAGCTCAGCGGCTCGGGCTCATCGTCGGTGAAACTCAGCTCGATCAGAAAATAGCGCTGGTCGCCCCGCCCGGCCTGCTCCGTCGCAACCGCCTGCGGCGCGGCGTCCTTGACCACCTGACAGATGGCCTCACGCTCGTCCGGCGGGCAGTCTGCCAAATCGATGGTGCATCTTTGGCGGCGTCCCGGCAGGTAAGCCACCCCGCCCTCGCGAGACAGGTATAGGCTGCTGACACGCCGCAAAGAGGGTAATTCGATCATCATTCGACTCCGACGGTCGCCCAGGCGGCCGTTACCGCTTGCTGTTCTTCACTGTGCACACCGAAAAGTTCGCCGGCTATTGTCCCGCTCAATCCGGCAAACGCGATGAAATCGGCCTGGGCATCCAGCCGCTCGTCGCACAAGGTTTCATACCAGATCCGTCCGGCGCGCTCCCAGGCATAACCGCCCAGCTGCGTGGCGGCCAGATAAAAAGCCCTATTGGGAATTCCCGAGTTGATGTGCACGCCGCCATTGTCATAACGCGTCGCCACAAAACCGTCCATATGCCCCGGCTGCGGGTCCTTACCGAGCAAAGGATCGTCGTAGGCACTGCCCGGCTGCTCCATCGAGCGCAAACCTCGGGCCTGAACCGCCGGGCCGAACAGCCCGGCACCGATCAGCCAGTCGGCCTCCTCCGCACGCTGGCCGAGATAATGCTGCTTGACCAACGTACCGAACACATCGCACAGCGACTCGTTCAACGCGCCCGCCTGCCCCTGGTAGATCAGTGCGGCTTCCTGGTCGATTACCGCATGGGTCAGCTCGTGGGCAACGATATCCATGGCGATGGTAAAGCGCTGGAATACTTCACCGTCGCCATCGCCGAAGACCATCTGTTCACCGTTCCAGAACGCGTTTTCATACCCCTGGCCATAATGCACGGTGCCAACCAGGGGCATGCCGGCATTGTCCGTGGAATGCCGCCGGTACACCTCCCAGAACAGCGCGTAGGTGGCGCCCAGGTGGTTGTACGCCTCATCCACCGCGGGATCGCCGGTTTCCACCTGGCCTTCTTCGCGGACCAGCCGGCCCGGCAGCGAATTGCCCTGATCGGCGCTGTAGATGCGCCTCAGCACCTGCCCGGGCGGGCTGCTGGGCGATTGGGCAGAGATGCTTGACGTCACCCCTGTGCCGATTCGCTGGACCAGTAGTTGCCGGTTCAGCGCCAGGGTATCGCTGGCAAAGGCACGTAGACGGGCATGCCCGTGGCGGATCAGATGATCCAGCAAATAGGGCGGCAGTACCTGATGCGGTCGATGACAAATAATATCCATGCACGGGCATCCTGAACCACAATGAGCAACAGTTCGCAAAACTGCGTAGGCGAACCACCGATTACCGGTAATTCAGCTAAGACCATGTGACGCTGGAAAGCACTTCGGTTCCTGCAATCCGGAGCCAGTGGCACACCTGAACCAAGAGATGCATACCCATGATGAAGTGGATGTTTCTGGTTGCCCTCCTGGGACTGGCCGGCTGCGCAACGCAGTCGTGCGAGACCCCGGTGGCACTGGACAAGCAAACGCAGCGGCTGTTGTTCAACAACGACATGCTGCAAGCCAAGCTGCTGATTACCTCCGGCGATCTCGAGCACTTGCCGCTGGCCGACGCCCTGCTAGAGCGCAACATTGCCCAGGACACCCGCGGCGAGATCGCCTTCTACCAGGCGATTTCACGGATTCGCCAGGCGGCGCCGGTGAATCAGATACTCGACGCATTGCAGCGCTCGGCCGGCCGGCAACACCCCCATGCCGTGGCGCTGCTCTACAAGATGTACAACGAACCCTTCCTCCTCGCCCGCGCCGATCGCGCCAAGGCCGCCGAATACCGCGCGGCCTATGCCGACCTGGACGTGGCGAAAAGTGGCTATCCCTCGTTTTCCCGCGCACTGATGGTGGTCGACCGACTGGTCAACCCACCGCCGGAGTTCGCCAGGCGCCGGTGACGGCACGTTGCGTTGGTTTTTTTGATGTAACGGCACGGCTCCATACCGAAAACGTGCCTGGACACCGTAGGGGCGAATTCATTCGCCGAGCGCAGTATCTTGCGGCCAGCCCGCCGCTGCGACAAACGTCGAAGCCCTCACTCACTCAGCTCGTCCAACCGTCGTATTGCCGGGGCGGCGTCCGGTGGATGCCGTTGAGCGCAGCGATATCGATGCAAACTCCATATTCGCAACACAACCTACGCATTTTGCGAGATCTCCAACATTTCAATATCCAGTTCGTCCCTGCCCTGTGGGATGTCGGCAGCCTCGGTGTCAGGCGAATGAATCGCCCCTACAGGTGCCTCGCTCGGGCATCGCCTTAGATGCCCGCATTCCGAATCAACACCCCGCGCAACCGCTCTTGTTCGGCGGGATCGTCCACGCCCCAGAACTCGGGCTGCCCAGCGCTCATCGCGGCCACGGGTACGCCATCGCGGTAAAGCACGCGGTTGCCGGCCAGCGCGGGCACCTTGGCGCCGGGCAACAGTGTGCCGGCCAAATTCAGCGGGTCGCTGCCGCTGACGCGGGTCAGCGCACCGTCCAACGGGCGTTTGCGCACGTCGCGCAATAAGCCAACCGCCTCAGGCAAGGCGAATTGCTCACCCGGCAGGCCGGCGACGAAGCGCCCGCCGCGAATCTCGCCGCGCGCTTCCAGGCGGTGATACACCCGCAGCAATTCGCGCCACGGCGGCAGCCAGTCCGCTTCACGTTCCAGCAGTCGCCAGAACACCACCCCGTAGCGGCGCAGCAATACCCGCGCAATATGTTCCACCCTGTCCGGGTCTGGGCGCGAGGCGTCTGCTTCGCCGTTCGGCCGGCGCAACAGCGCCCAGCGCCCGGCATCGGCCATGCCACCCAGATAGGCGCCACCCCGGCGGCGGCGACCGTGGTGTGACTGGCGCTTGCCCGCCGGGACCAACAAGGCGCGCAGTCCGGCGAAACTGTCGGCGTTGATCAGGCCCTGAGCGACTAGCTCGCCCAGGGCATCTTCCAGCTCGCTGCGCAGCAGATGGGCCTCGTCCAGCAACTCGTCGAAGAACAGCGCACCGTGACGCTGAAGGGCCTCGGCCACCCGCAGCGCACGGGGCGACGGTTGCGCCTCGGCGCCGGCGGCCTGCGTCATCCACAGCGGTAACTGACGACGCGGCAGCAACACGATGGGCGTGCTGCGCACCGGGCCGGCGCTGGCCTTCTGGCGCCCGGCCAGGCGCGTCCACACGATGCGTCCGGAGCGGCATAGCGCATCCAGCCAACTGCCGCTGTAATCCTTGAGCCGCGCCGGGAGGATTTCGCCTTCCCAGGCCGAGGCCGCTGCTTGGTAGCCCTCCAGTTGATCGAGCACCGCCGCCAGCGCCTCGGGGCCTTCGCCACGCCGCCCCGGCGCCAGGCGCTGCCAGTCGAACAGGAAGCGCATGAAATCGCTGCGCTCCACCGGCTCGATCTCCCGGCGCAGGCGCTTGACCGTGTAGCGGTGAATGCGCGCCAGCAGGTGGCGCTCGCACCATTCCTCTTCGCGCGCCTGGGGCGTAAAGCGTCCGCGCAATACATAGCCTTCGCGCTCCAGGTGGGCCAAGGCCACGGCCACCGCACTGGCCGGCTGGGCCAGCGCACGGGCGATGCGCGGCAAGGCCAGCGGGCCGAAGCCGGACAGCCGCGCGCGCACGATATCGACCAGCACCTCTTCCTCAAGGCCGGCGTCAGCGAACTCCGAGGGAACCGTCAGCGCCGGCGAACTTTTCACCCGTGGATACAGCACCTGAAACTGCGCCAGTCGCTCCAGCGGCACCCACACCCCTTCGCCCTCGGCCACCTCCAGACGAGTGGCGCGCCCCGCTGCTGCCAACGCGGCGAGCAACGCCGGCCACTGCGGGTTCGACAGCACTTCGGCATCCGTCAGACAGGCCAGCCCCATCAAGGCCTCGTGCATCTCATCGCTAGTTCGCGCCTGCGGCCAGGCTTCCTCGGCCACCGCGACGATGGCCTCAGGATCGAGGGCGCCCAGGTCATCGGCCGATTCGGGATCGCTCCAGCGCCGCGACAACACCGCCTGGGTCCGTCGCTCTTCCAGGGGTGCGTCGTCGAGAAAGGCGTATGGCTTGGCGTTGAGGATTTCCGCCGCCAGCGCCGAGGGGGCCGGCAAGTCCCGCGCCACCAGCTGCACTTCGCCGGCTTCCATGCGCTTCAACAGTGCCAGCCAGCCTTCGCAATCCATCGCCTCGTGCAGGCAATCGCCGAGGGTTTGTATTACCAGCGGGTGATCGGGAATCTCGCGCTCGCCAACGATGTTCTCCACGCAGGCCACCTGATCGGGGAACACCGTGGCCAGCATGTCCTCGCTGCGCATGCGTTGAATCTGCGGCGCTATCTTGCGTCCACCGCTCATGCGCGGCAGCGCCAGGGCCACACCCGCCACCCAGCGCCAGCGTACGCCGAACAGCGGCGCATCCAACAACGCCTGGATCAGCACCTGCTCGGCGCTGTTGGAATGCAAGTAACGCCACACCTCGTCGAGGGCAAAACTGTGGCTGGTGGACAGCGAGAGGATGATCGCATCCTCCGTGGCCGCCGCCTGCAGCTCAAAGTTGAAGGTGCGGCAAAACCGCTTGCGCAGGGCCAGCCCCCAGGCGCGGTTGATGCGACTGCCGAACGGCAAGTGGATAATCAACTGCGTGCCGCCGGACTCATCAAAGAAACGCTCCATTACCAGCGTGCTCTGGGTCGGCAGCACACCCAGCGACGCCCGGGCGCGAGCCAGGTATTCAACGATCTGCTCGGCGGCCGCCAGGGACAGGCCCAGCTCGTCGGTGAGCCAGGCAATAGCCGGGGCCAGGCGCCCCGTGGCGTGGACACCGTTTCTCCGCTCCACCCGCGCCACCGCAGTGACCTCTTCGGTGGATAACGCTTCGCGGTTATCCACCCTACCTGGCTGTACGCCGGTTGAGGGCGCGTCCGCCGGGATAACCCCGGCCCCACAGGAAGGTGCGGCAGCGCTGGCTTCCAACCGTCGATCCACCTCCTCGCGCAAGCGCCCTACCGCGCGCGATAACTCATCACTGCGTCCCGGCGCCTCGCCGAGCCAGAAGGGCATATTCGGCGGCTGGCCCTGGGCGTCCTCGACGCGCACGCGACCGGGTTCGACGCGCAAAATGCGGTAGGCGGTATTGCCCAGCTGGAACACATCGCCGGCCAGGCTTTCCACAGCGAAGTCCTCATTCACCGTGCCGATATTCAGCCCTTGAGGTTCGAGCAGTACCTGATAATCCGCGGTTTCCGGAATGGTGCCGCCACTGGTCAACGCCGCCAGCTGGGCGCCACGCCGACCGCGCAAACTGTGCGTCACCGCATCGCGGTGCAAATAAGCGCGGTGGGCACCGTGGCGACTGCTGTAGCCCTCGGCAAGCATGCGCAGCACCGCCTGGTAGTGCTCTTTGGACAAATCGGCATAGGGTTCCGCGCGGCGAATCAGCGCCAGCAGGTCTTCTTCGGCCCACTCGCGACAGGCCACCTCAGCGACAATTTGCTGAGCCAGCACATCCAGCGGAGCGCGGGGAATCTGCAAGCGGTCCAGCTCGCCCCGGCGCACGCAGTCCAGCAGTGCGGCGCATTCGATCAACTCATCGCGGGAGGTGGGGAAAATCCGCCCCTTCGACACCCCACCCACCTGGTGCCCGGCGCGGCCGATGCGCTGCAAGAACGCCGCGATCGAACGTGGCGAGCCCAGCTGGCAGACCAGCTCGACCTCGCCAATATCGATCCCCAGCTCCAGCGAGGCGGTGGCCACCAGCACACGCAGTTCTCCCGCCTTGAGGCGTTGTTCGGCAGCCAGGCGATGCTCCTTGGCCATGCTGCCGTGGTGCGCCGCCACCACCGCACTGCCCAGCCGATCGGACAAATGCCGCGCCGCGCGCTCGGCCAGTCGCCGCGTATTGACGAACACCAGCGTGGTGCGCTGCTCGCCGATCAACTCGGCGAGGCGGTTGTAGACCAGCTCCCAGGCATCGTTGCTCATCACCGCTTCGAGCGGTACGGGCGGGACCTCCAGGGCAAGATCGAGACGGCGTCGGTGGCCGATGTCCACCAGGGCGCAGTCCTGCCCGCCGGTGAGAAAACGCGCCACCGCCGACAAGGGCTTCTGGGTCGCCGACAGCCCGACCCGCACCAGCGGTTGCGAGCACAGCGCCTGCAGGCGCTCCAGGCTCAGCGCCAGGTGGCTGCCGCGCTTGTTACCCGCCACTGCGTGGATTTCATCAACGATCAGACTGCGCGTGCTGGCCAGCATTTCCCGTCCGGAGGTCGAGCCGAGCAGCACATACAGCGACTCCGGCGTGGTCACCAGAATATGCGGCGCGCGTTTGCGCATCGCCGTGCGCTCGCCCTGGGAGGTGTCGCCGGTGCGCACCGCCGTGCGGATGTCCACGGGCGGTAATCCCAGCCGCTGCACTTCTTCGGCGATGCCCGCCAGCGGCACTTCAAGGTTGAGGTGAATGTCGTTGGACAGCGCCTTGAGCGGCGAGACATACACCACCTGCGTGGCATCCGGCAGCTCGCCGCCATGGGCCAGCCCTTGACGCAGCAGGTCATCCAGCGCGGCGAGAAAGGCTGTCAGCGTCTTGCCTGAACCCGTCGGCGCTGCCACCAGGGTTGAACGCCCGGCGTGAATCGCCGGCCAGGCCGCCACCTGCGCCGGCGTCGGACCCGCAAAGGCACGCCGAAACCAACCCTGCACAGCCGGGTGAAAGGCCGCCAGCGGATCGACAAGGTCAGGCATTTCCGAAGGACGGTTCATGTCGGCACTATGAAACGGGCCGGGTTGGGACTCAAGGGCTGGCGGTCGGGGCGGACAGTCCTCTAGCCGATCGGAGTGAACTTATGCGCCAACGACACGCTCCGTTTGTAAGGCACACAATCAGAGCGAATCTGCTGGGCCAGCGCATCCGCCCGAGCATCAGCCCAGGGTCGCCGCGAACAGGAGAGCCCACCGTGACCGTAACCACCTACCGTTACCGAAGCACGCCCAATCCTCTGCACGCGACATTGCTGGCCGGAACCGTTCCCCTGTTCCTTGGCGCCCTGTTAAGCGACATCGCCTACTTTCGCAGTTATCAGATTCAGTGGAGCAATTTCTCCTCCTGGCTGGTTGCCGGCGGGCTGGTCTTCTGCGGCCTGGCGCTGCTGTTCGCCTTGGTCAACCTGATCCGCGCCACGCCCAAGAAAGGGCGCCCCTTGGCTTATTTTCTGCTCCTGCTGGCCACTTGGGTGCTGGGCTTCATCAATGCCCTTGAGCATGCCAAGGACGCCTGGGCAGTCATGCCCGCCGGCCTGGTTCTCTCGGTAATCGTCACCTTGCTGGCCTGCGTTGCCACGTGGATCGGCCTCACCATGCGCTCGGGAGGTGTCGAGTGAACTACGCCAGCCCCTTCACCGCCCTGACTCTGGGGTTGTTGCTGAGTGCCTGCGGTAGCGATGAGCAGGATACCGCCGAGCTGTACGGCCCCGATCCCAAGCTCCCCGCCCCTGAACGGGGCTTGCTGCCCAGCATGAAAATTGCCGAACCGGTGTTGTGGGCCGATCAGACGCCGACGGTGCCGGAGAATTTCACCGTTACCGCCATCGCGACCGACCTGAAAATCCCGCGCCAGACGCTGGTGTTGCCCAACGGAGATATTCTGGTGGCGGAAGGCCGGGGCGGCGGCGCTGCGAGCCTCAAGCCCAAGGACGTGATCGCCGGCTATATCAAGGCGAAGGGCAACACCACGGTCAAAGGTGGCAATCGCTTGACCCTGTTACGCGATGCCGACGACGACGGCACTTACGAGATGCAAACCGTGTTCGCCGACAACCTCAACGCGCCGTACGGACTGGCCTTTTTCGAGGGCACGCTGTACGTGGCCAATCAGGATGCGTTGGTGCGCTTCGATTATCAGGACGGCCAGACCGAAGCCAGCGGCCCACCGACGACCATCACCGACCTGCCCTCGGCAATCAACCACCACTGGACCAAGGCGTTGACCGTGAGCCCCGACGGACGCTTTCTATATGTCGGGATCGGCTCCAACAGCAATACCACCGAGCGCGGGATGGAAGCTGAAGTCGACCGCGCCCTGGTCTGGCAGATCAACGCTGACACCGGCGCCTACAAGCCCTATGCAACCGGCCTGCGCAACCCCACGGCCCTCGCCATCCAGCCCGGTTCGGGCCAGCTGTGGGCGGTGGTCAACGAACGGGATGAACTGGGCGAGGACCTGGTGCCGGATTACCTGACGGCGGTGCGTGAAGGCGGCTTCTACGGCTGGCCCTATAGCTACTGGGGCAAGAACGTCGACCCGCGCGTGCGGCCGCAGGACCCGGACAAGGTCGCCGCTGCGATCACACCCGACTACGCACTGGGTTCCCACGTCGCTGCCCTTGGCCTGGACTTCTCCAGCGCGGCCATGGGCGAACAATTTGCCGACGGCGTGTTCATCGGCCAGCACGGCAGCTGGAACCGCAAGAATCCGGTGGGCTACAAGGTGGTTTTCGTACCCTTCAGCAACGGACACCCCTCGGGCCCGCCCGTTGACTTCGTGACAGGCTTTCGCACCGACGAGGGCAAGACACGCGGACGACCGGTGGGCGTGACCGTCGACCCGCGCGGCGCGCTGATCGTCGCCGACGATCTGGCCAATACCGTGTGGAGGGTGACTCGCACGCAGTGACGGATGTGGCAGGAACTCGCAGATAAGCCGACGATCGTGACGGTCGGCGACGGCGACTGATGCGCACGTTGTTACCTTGAGCATCTGTAGTGGCAGGGGTTCGAACGTCTGCGCATCTACGTCGGCATGGCCCGTCATTCCCGGAGTTTACTTCCGCAATTCCTTCGTTACACGGATGAGGCTTATCGCCCCGCCTGGGCTACGGGTGTGGTTTAGCGCTGCCAAAACGGCGTGGACGTTGTCCTACTAGCGCTGCTATGAGCTTGGAGGTTGCCGACATGTCTGAACACACGCACTACAGGAAAGCCGCACGCGCAGGGATTCTGCTGGGTATTGGCATGGGCGGTTTTGTAGACGGGATCGTTCTGCATCAGATATTCCAGTGGCACAACATGGTTTCCAACTGGATTCCACCCACAACCATGGAAGCCATGAGCACAAATATGCTGTGGGATGGCCTCTTTCATGCATTTGTCTGGGTCGTAACGCTGGTCGGCATCATGATGCTGTGGAGCGCCGCTTATCGGCGTGAGCCAATCCCCACGCTTAAATCCATGATTGGCCGGCTTATCTTGGGTTGGGGGTTGTTCAACTTGATCGAAGGCATCATCAATCATCAGATTCTGGCTATTCATTATGTAAGGCAGGTACCCAACTACACGGTTTATAACTGGACGTTTTTGGCCATTGGCGGTGTGCTTTTCATACTGCTGGGTTGGATGCTGATGAAAGCGGGGCAACGAGTTACGGCAGAGCGCAGCCTGCCAGATACACACAAAGGATAATACCGATTCGAGCGTACCTCTTGCAGACTCGAGCACAGCGAGCTAGCAGGAGAAGAAACCAAGCCAGCCGGGCGTTTGAATAGCTGGCGACTATTAACCTTCTGTAGGTCTCTCGCAGCAGGCGTTCGGGAGCAACAATGATAAAAAATTCCTGGCGTGGCCCTATACGGGGCTTGATAGTAATTGTGCTAATCATCGGTTGCGCTTTCTACTTATGGGATTGGGCAATTGTTGAAAATATGGCAAAGGCCGCGCCGGCATCACTGATTACGCTCCTTCCTGCCTGGGTGCTGATGCTTACAGCACCCTTTATTCTTTTTATTATTACGCTTATTTATTTTATTTATTCCACGCGCGAGAGCGATATCCGCGAGCCAGACTTCGTTGCCTATACGGAGGACATCCTTATAGATATCCATTGGTCATGGCGCTGGTTACCACCGACCCTGCACGGCAATCTCTATACCCTCGTTAACCTTACGCCTTACTGCCCTTCCTGCTCAGTGTTGCTCGCCATAAACAACCACAACAATCCCCTGGTTATCTGCGCTAACGAACGCTGCAACTGGCAGTGGGACGGGCAACTTCAACATGATTTGCGTATTTGCACTGCCGCTGATCTTGATGCAAAAGTACGTACTGAAATCGGTCGGAAAACCCACACCCGATAGCAACATAAACGCTGCGCCTGTCAGGCTTGAACAACACGTCGAAAGAGAAAAGCAATGCATACGCTCGAAAACAAGATACCTCCGCCCCTTGTCGCCTCCCTCATTGGCGCCGCAATGTGGTTACTGTCCTTCTATGTTCCGAGCATCGCGGTTGCCGAATGGGTGCGCATTGCCTTGGCGTTGACCATTACGGCGCTGGGTACTTTTTTCTGCCTGTCGGGTGCTGTCTCATTCCGCCGTGCCAAAACTACCGTGAACCCCTTAAAGCCTGAAACCGCTTCAGCCTTGGTGAGCTCGGGCATTTATCAATACTCACGAAATCCCATGTACGTCGGCTTCGCTCTGTTTCTGGTCGCCTTGGCGGCTTATCTGGCGTCGCCTGTAGCCTTGCTCGGGCCTCTTGGCTTCGTGCTGTACATGAACCGATTCCAGATTGCACCTGAGGAGCGCGCCCTGACGGCGCTGTTTGGCGCTGAGTTCCAGGCCTACCAGGCACGGGTGCGCCGCTGGTTGTGAGTTAACCGACCTTGCGGAGGCTTCCAGTGATGCCCAATCTCTTGTTGCGCGTATCCGGCCGATGCGTTTGCCGCTGAGCAGTGCGCTGATTCTCGGCATTACGCCTCTTTTTGTGCCCAAAAGCGATCAAACCTGCATGGCTTAGCAGCATTCAATCCAGACTTTCCGCCACACGGAATCGTACGGACCGGGTCTACTCCTACACTGTCCAGATCATTTTCTTAGCGGGGGTGACCGATGCCCCATGTGGTTTTCGCCCCGGCGCTGCAGCGCCACCTCGCCCTGCCGGAGCGCGAGGTGCTAGGCGATACGGTAGCCAGCGCACTGCATAGCCTGATGCAGGAGCAGCCGCGTCTGCGCAGTTACCTGCTCGATGATCAAGGTCAGTTGCGTCGGCATGTGCAGATTTTTGTCGATGGCCTGGCCGTGCGCGACCGCCAGCGGCTCAGCGATCCCCTCGGTGATTCCAGCGAGGTGTTCGTGGTACAGGCCTTGACCGGTGGCTGACATCGGGAGGCTGACATGCATGAACGCCTGCTGATCGCCACACGCAAAGGCTTGCTGATCTTCGAGCCCATCGCCGGGCAGTGGCGACAAACCGAAACGCATTTCATGGGCGAGCCAGTCAGCATGGTCCTGGCCGACCCTCGTGACCAGACACTCTACGCCGCGCTCAACCTTGGGCATTTCGGCGTCAAGCTGTGGCGCCGCCCGGGCTCCGGCGGCCCCTGGCAGGCCTGTGCGGTGCCCGTCTATCCGCCCCAACCCGAAGCGATGTCCACAGCGGCTGGCACCGATCTGCCGCCGGCGGCGCCCTGGAGCTTGGAGCAAATATGGGCGTTGGAAGCCGGCGGTGCCGATGAACCCGGCGTGCTCTGGGCGGGCACCCTTCCTGGCGGACTGTTCCATTCCTCCGATCACGGCAATAGCTGGACACTGAACCGCCCACTCTGGGATCGTCCGGAACGCGCCGAATGGGCAGGTGGCGGCTACGACTGGCCGGGCATCCATTCGATGTGTGTCGATCCTCAGGACAGCCAGCACGTCAGCGTGGCGGTGTCCTGCGGCGGGGTCTGGCAGAGCCGCGATGGCGGCGCCAGTTGGGCCTGCACGGGTGAAGGCCTGCAAGCCGATTACATGCCGCCCGAGCGGCGCTACGATCCCAATATCCAAGACCCGCATCGCATGGTCTGCTGTCCGGCCAACCCCCACCACTTGTGGATTCAGCACCACAACGGGATTTTTCGCTCCACCGATGCCGGGCAGTCCTGGCAGGCGGTCGAGGCCCGGCCGTCGAGTTTCGGCTTCGCCGTGGCCGTACATCCGCTGCGACCGGGCACCGCCTGGTTCGTACCAGCGGTCAAGGACGAGTGCCGCGTACCGGTCAATGGGCATTTCGTGGTCACGCGCACGCAGGACGGTGGTCAAAGCTTCAGTGTGTTCGACCACGGGCTGCCCGCGCCGCCAGCCTATGACCTGGTCTACCGCCATGGCCTGGCGGTGGATGACAGCGGCGAGCGCCTGGCCATGGGCTCGACCACCGGCGGCCTGTGGCTGTCGGAAAACGGCGGCGAAGGCTGGCAATGCCTGAGCGCTCATCTGCCGCCGATCTACTGCGTGCGCTTCGGCTGAAGTGCCGCCAGGGACAACGCTTGCCGGCGCTGCAAGCGGGTAAGGAGCCATTTTTACCGGACCCCGAGGTGCTCCCATGTCCTCGCTTACACCGCACCTGCCGCGCCTGGATGGCCACCTGTTTCTCACCGACGGCGGACTGGAGACGTCACTGATCTTCCATCATGGTCTCGACCTGCCCTGCTTCGCCGCGTTTCCGCTGGTACTGAGCGAGGCCGGTCGCCTGCAGCTCGACCATTATTTCCAACCGTTCCTGCGCACGGCGGCCCGGCATCGACTGGGCTTTGTACTCGACACGCCCACCTGGCGCGCCAATGCCGACTGGGGCGCGCGACTGGGCTTTTCCGCCCATGCGATGAATGAAGTTAATCGCGAGGCGGTGATCTGGGCACAGGCGCTGCGTGCCGAACATGCCGCTCCCGAGGCGAATATCCTCATCAATGGCGTGCTCGGCCCGCGCGGCGATGGCTACAAAGTCGAGGCACGCATGAGCGCTCAGCAAGCCCAGGACTACCATCGTGCGCAAATCACGAGCCTGACGCAGGCCGGCGCGGAATTGATCAGTGCCTACACACTGAATTACAGCGAAGAAGCCATCGGCATTGTCCGCGCCGCCGCTGAACTGGGCATTCCGCTGGCGATTTCCTTCACAGTGGAAACCGACGGCAAGCTGGCTTCGGGCGAAAGCCTGGGCGAGGCGATTCAGCGTACCGATCAGGCCAGCGCCATACCGCCTCTGTATTTCATGATCAATTGCGCCCACCCGACACACTTTGAAAACGTTCTCGACACCGAGGCCGACTGGCTGAGGCGCATCGGCGGCTTGCGCGCCAATGCCTCGGCCAAGAGCCATGCCGAACTGGATGCCTCGGAATCCCTGGATGACGGCGACCCGCTAGACCTGGGGCGGCGCTACCAGACCTTGCGCAGGCGCATGCCCCAGCTGTCGGTGCTTGGCGGTTGCTGCGGCACTGATCATCGGCATGTCGCGGCGATCTGCGAAGCCTGTCTGGCACCGTGAAAAGTTGTAACGCGGGTGCACCTGAGCAACCGTTCCAGACGTTTTTTGGGCAAGCGGGCAACCCTCAGCCGTTCCACCGGTCAATCCAAACACCGGATGCCAAGGGAGAGCCCGCATGACCACGACCCTACTGACCCTCGATAACGCCATGCAGTTGGCTTCAAACGCCTTTCAGCCCTACGGCTGCGTTACCGGTGCCAACGCCGAGGACGACAGCTTCAGCCTGAGCATCATGAGCCTCAGCGGCAACGAGGTGCTGAGCGTGCCGCATATTCCGCGCACTCAATACGCCGACCCCGTGCGCCTGGCCGGCGTGCTCGAGCAGATGCGCCTGGACCTGATTCACAAGGGCTGCAACCTCGAGCCCTGGTCGATGCCCTACATCACCGACCCCAGCGTCATTCCGGAAAGTCCGCCGAATTATTGAGCGCAGCCGCAGCAGTCGACGCGAGAGCCCACCATCGGACAACCGGGAAAGCTTCGCCTTGCCTGTTCGGGAAAGGCTTCATATGCTCCTGCCGCACAAGGACTCAACACCGCAAAAGGACAGGCACATGAACACCCGACTGGCTTCCGTATTTCTCACCGCAGCCATGATGGCAGCGGCACCCGTCGTGGCCGATGACATCAAGGACGCGCTGCAGGAAGCGCTGCAGGCTTATGAGCAAGGCGACATGGCGCTGGCCAAGGAAAACCTCGGCTACGCCACGCAACTGCTCAACCAGCGGGGCGCCGATCACCTCGCCCAGGTATTGCCACCACCGTTGTCCGGCTGGGAAGGCGATGAAGCGGAAACCTCCGCCGGCACAACGGCATTCTTTGGCGGCGGCGTGCAGGCATCGCGCACCTATCGCAAGAATGACCAGCAGGTTCAGGTGGAGATCATTGGCGACTCGCCCCTGATGTCGCAAATGATGATGGTCATGGCCAACCCCGCCCTGGCGGGCTCCATGGGCAAGATGATCAAGGTCGGCAAGCAACGCGGCATTCTCGACAGCAACGGCAAGATCCTGGTCATCATCAACAACCGTTTCATGGTCTCCGTGGATGGCGATGCCGAGGCCACCGACAAGCTGGCCTATGCCGAAGCCATTGATTTCAACGCTTTGCAGGCACTCTAACAGGCGGTTAGAGCGATTACATGGCTCCCACGTAGAGCGTGGGAGCCTCGCCACTGTAGGGTGGATCGCGCTTCATCGATCCACCGGGTGGCGCTCCACCGAGCGGGGCCCTGGTGGATGTAAAAACGACATCCATTTTACTGGGAAACCTCGCTGCCCTTCTCTGCCGGCCGCTCCTTCTCACTTTGCTGCAGCGTCCACATCTGCGTATACAGCCCCTGACGGGCCAGCAACTCACCATGGCTGCCGCGTTCGACGATGCGCCCGGCGTCCATGACCAGGATCTGGTCGGCGTTCATCACCGTGGACAGGCGGTGGGCGATGACCAGGGTGGTGCGTCCGACCTGGATACGCTCCAGTTCAGCCTGGATGGCGCGTTCGGACTTGGAGTCCAGCGCCGAGGTGGCTTCGTCGAAGATCAGGATGCTCGGGTTCTTCAGGATTGCCCGCGCGATGGCCACGCGCTGTTTCTCGCCGCCGGAAAGCTTCAGGCCGCGCTCGCCCACCGGCGTTTCGTAGCCGTCGGGCAGGCTGACGATGAAGTCATGAATATGCGCCGCGCGGGCGGCAGCCTCGACCTCTTCGCGGCTGGCCTCGGGGCGACCGTAGCGGATGTTGTAATAAATGCTGTCGTTGAACAGCACGGTGTCCTGCGGAACGATGCCGATGGAGCCGCGCAGCGAGGCCTGGGTCAGTTGGCGCAGGTCAACGCCGTCGATGCGGATGGCGCCTTCGCCCACGTCATAAAAGCGGTACAGCAGGCGCGCCAGGGTTGATTTCCCCGAGCCGGAGTGACCGACCACCGCCACGGTACCGCCAGCGGGAATTTCGAAATCCACACCATGCAGAATCTCGCGGCGCGGGTCGTAGCCAAAGCGCACGTTGTCGAAGCGCACGTTGGGGCGACGGGTTTCCAGCACCTGGGCATTCGGCGCGTCCTGCACGTCCTGGCGCTCGTCCAGCAGGCCGAACAGGCGCTCCATATTGGTCAGCGCCTGTTTTACTTCGCGGTACATCATGCCGAGCAGGAACAGCGGTGCAGAGAGCTGCAGCAAGTAGGCGTTGACCAGCACCAGGTCACCGACCGTCAGCTTGCCGGCCACCACGCCGGCGGCGGCCAGCCACATCATTGCGGTGACGCCGATGGCCACTACCACGGCCTGACCAAGATTGAGCACCGCCAGGCTGGTGGTTGCCTTGACCTTGGCGTTTTCCAGATGACGCAGGTTTTCGTCGTAGCGCGCCGCTTCGTGGCCTTCGTTGTTGAAGTATTTGACGGTCTCGTAGTTGAGCAGCGAGTCCACCGCGCGCTCGTTGGCGCGTGTGTCGGCTTCTACCGACGCGCGGTAGTAGCGGGTGCGCCATTCGGTGACACCAAAGGTCCACAGCGCGTAGGCGGTCAAGGTCGCCAGGGTGATTGCGGCGAAGCGCCAGTCATAGGCCCAGACCAGCACGGCGGTAACCAGGGCCACTTCCAGCAGGATCGGAATGATCGAGTACAGCGTCCAGTCCAGCAGGTCGGCGATGGCACTGCCGCCGCGCTCCACGTCGCGAGCCACGCCGCCAGTGCGCCGGCCGAGGTGGAATTTCAAGCTCAGGCCATGCAGATGACGGAACACTTGCAAGGTGACCTGCCGCGAGGCGCGCGCCATGACGCGGGCGAACACCACCTGGCGCAATTCGGTAAACAGCGTGACACCGATGCGCGAGGCGCCATACGCCAGCAGCAAAGCAACGGGCAACAGCAGCAGGCTGGGCTCGACGTTGAGTTCATCGACGATGTACTTGAGGACGAAGGGCACCACCAGGTTGAGCAGCTTGGCGGCGAACACCAGTCCCAAGGCCAGCAGGATGCGGCCCAGGTAGGGGCGCAGATAGGGCAGCAGGTCGCGAATCACGGCGAAGTCGCCGCGCGCCTGCTCGGCGCGTTTGACCGGCTCGGCGCCGGTCTGCTCGGGGGTGGTGCTGGATGTCATTACGGCAGGATCCTGTCGGTACAGAAAAGCGGGTGCCTATGCTGGGCCGGGCGCGCGTGGGATGCAACGGCTGACAGTGTCCGCACACGCGACATCGGCCCATGGCGGGCTTCCCGGCATGCACCGCATCTCTTCCGTACGCCGTGCTGCTGGCGCGGCCCCTCTACGAGTTCCGTGGCGCCATATGGAATGTTTACGGGCACCAATCGCTGAACTTTCCGTTGTCGCGGCGTGTCGCTCTTAAGAACCGTCCCCACCGACCGAACCACCGGAGGTTGTATGCCCGCCGAGGCGCGCCGTGATGACGATGCCCGACACACCGCCGCGCTGGCGCAATTGCGTGAGCGCTTTCGCCAGGTGCGCCCAGCCAGCGCAGCGATTTGTGCGCCGCTGGCCATCGAGGACCATGTGTTGCAAGGCATGCCGGACGTCAGCCCGCCGAAATGGCACCTGGCCCATGTCACCTGGTTTTTCGAAACCTTCCTGCTATTGCCCTACCTGCCCGGTTATCGCTGCGTCGATGCGCGCTACGACCACCTGTTCAATTCCTATTACGTCACCCACAGCCTGCCCTTTCCCCGTGCGGAACGCGGCTCGCTGTCGCGGCCCACGGTGGCCGAGGTGCTCAACTATCGCCAGCAGGTCAACCTGGCCATGGAGCAGTTGCTCGACCACCCCCCGCAGGACCATTTACCACAAATCCTGCAGCGCCTAGAGCTCGGCCTGCAGCATGAACAGCAGCACCAGGAATTGCTGCTCATGGACATCCAATACAATTTTTACCTCAATCCGCTGCAGCCGGCCTACCGTCAGGACCTGGCCACTGCGCAAACAACGCAACCGCCCGCCCCGTTGCGCTGGCTGGAGCATCCCGGCGGCTTGCTGGAGTTCGGTCACAGCGACGAGGCCTTTGCCTTCGACTGCGAGCGCCCGCGCCATCGAGTATTCCTCGAACCCTTCCGCCTGGCCAACCGTCCGGTGAGTAACGCCGACTACCTGTCGTTCATTCTCGATGGCGGCTACAACCGCGCCGAACTCTGGCTCGCCGATGGCTGGGAGTACGCGCGCCAAGCCGGCTGGCAGGCCCCGCTGTACTGGCGGCATGACGATGACCGTGGCTGGCTGCAGTTCACCCTGGGAGGGCTGCAACCTCTGGAGGCCGGTGCGCCAGTCTGTCACCTGAGCTTCTACGAGGCCGATGCCTATGCGCGCTGGTCCGAAGCGCGCCTGCCGACCGAGGCGGAATGGGAAGTGGCCGCGCAGGGCCTGCCAATCACCGGAAACTTTCTCGAACAGGACAGGTTGCGCCCGATGGCGAGCCCGTTACAGGCCGGGCCCTCGCAGATGTTCGGCGATGTCTGGGAGTGGACCGCCAGCGCCTTTCGCCCCTACCCCGGCTTTCGCCCGCTGGACGGCAGCCTGGGCGAGTACAACGGCAAATTCATGTGCGGACAGATGGTGCTGCGCGGGGGCTGTTGCGTTACGCCCCGCAGCCACATGCGCGCCAGCTATCGAAATTTCTTCTATCCACACATGCGCTGGGCCTTCAGCGGGATGCGCCTCGCCCGGGATGCCCACGCATGAGTGTTGCCATCCACTACCACGAGCATTACCCGGCCAGCCAGCAGGACGGCATGCGCGATGAGATCCTGGCCGGCTTCGCCGCAACACCGAAACACACCTCGCCCAAGTATTTCTACGATGCGCGCGGCTCAGCGCTGTTCGAGATCATCTGTCAGCAGCCAGAGTATTATCCGACCCGCACCGAGGAAGCGATTCTGGCCCGCGCCGCCGGCGAGATCGCCGAGCTCGCCGGCCCCGACGCGCCGTTGCTGGAGCTGGGCAGTGGCGCCAGCCGCAAGGTGCGGCTACTCCTGGACGCCATGCAGCCCTGCCGTTACCTGGGCATCGACATTTCACGCGATTTTCTGATCGACAGCACACGCCGCCTGGCCGCCGATTACCCCTGGCTTGAGGTGCATGCCGCCTGCGCCGACTTCTCTACGCCGCTTCAACTGCCAGATGATTTCGCCCAGGCGCGGCCCCTGGCATTCTTTCCAGGCTCAAGCATTAGCAATTTCGATCCGCCCCAGGCCCTCGCATTTCTGCGTAATTTGCATGGGCTATTGCCCCCCGGCAGTGGACTGCTGATCGGCGTCGACCTGATCAAGGACATCCGTGTGCTGGAAGCGGCTTACAACGACGAGGCCGGAGTCACCGCCGCATTCAATTTGAATCTGCTAGAGCGCATTCGCGCCGAGCTGGACAGCGACGTCAACCCGCGAGCCTTTGTTCATCACGCCTTTTACAACGCGGCCGCCAAACGGATCGAAATGCACTTGGTCAGCAAGCGTGCCCAGACGGTGCAGATTGCCGATCGGTGCTTTCATTTCCAGGCCGGCGAGAGCCTGCACACCGAAAACTCCTACAAGTACAGCGTTGCGGGCTTCCGCCAACTGGCCGCACGGGCCGGCTTTGGCGCCGTGGCGCTGTGGACTGATCCTAATGCGCTGTTCAGCGTGCATTACCTGTGCAGTGAAACCTGAGCGCGCTCATCACTTCATCCGCAGCGAGGGCCACACGCCATGAAACTGCTTCTCCCGCTCATTGCCCTGTTCGCCTTCACGCCTGCCCAGGCAGAGAATGCTGAATGCACACCGGAAGACGTCACGGCCAAAGCCGAACAATTGGCGGAAAAGGTTAATCAAACGGCAGAGCACGATCCGGAAAAGGCCAGGCAGCTTCACGAAGAACTGGAAACCATGAGACTCAAGCGCACCCCGGAAGGCCAGGAAAACACGCCGCAAGGCCTGGAAGATGAATGCGCCATGTACGACCAGCGCATGCGGGAGATTGAGCAAGCGGAAAAGCAGGTGGAGTGAAGGTGACGGGATAGATCCACAGAGTTGTAGGGTGGATGTCGTCTTTTACATCCACCATGGCTCCGCTCGGTGGGCCGCCCCCGGTGGATCGCCACCCGGTGGATCGCCACCCGGTGGATCGATTAAGCGCGATCCACCCTACGTGATAGGCAAGGGAGCCAGCCACCAGACCGAGTTTATTCTTCAGCCGGCTTGCGACGCTTGAGCGGCGCCATGCCGTCGGTGCTGACCAGCCCGGAAGGAGCGTTGGGCTTGCGCTTGGCAGCGGGCCTGGCAGACTTTTTGACGGCTTTTTTGTCGCCTTTCTGATCGGTCTTTTTCTTCTTCACGCCGGCGGCCTTGCCGGACGCTTTGAGATTCTTCGGGCCCTGGTAGCTGCCCTTCAGTTCACTGATCACGCGTCGATCGAAACGCTGCTTGAGGTAGCGCTCGATACTGGACATCAGGTTCCAGTCGTTATGGCAGATCAGCGAAATCGCCAATCCTTCGCCGCCGGCACGGCCGGTGCGTCCAATGCGATGCACGTACTCGTCGCCCGAGCGCGGCATGTCGAAGTTGATCACCATGTCCAGGCCTTCCACATCCAGCCCACGGGCTGCCACATCGGTGGCCACCAGCACCTTGACCCCGCCCTGCTTCATGCGGTCAATGGCCAGCTTGCGGTCCTTCTGATCCTTCTCACCGTGCAGGATGAACACCTTGACGTCATCGGCCACCAGATGCCCGTACAGGCGGTCGGCCTGGGCGCGCGTGTTGGTGAAGATGATCGCCTTCTGGTACGTCTCGTTGGCCAGCAGCCATTGCACCAAACGCTCCTTGTGGGTCGCATCGTCGGCGGTGATGATCTGCTGGACGGTTTTCTCGTTCAGTTGACTGATGCGGTTGAGCATCAGGTGCAGCGGATCGCGCAGCACCTTGGCCACTACATCGCGCAGGCCATTGCCGCCGCTGGTGGCGGAGAACAGCAGGGTTTGCTGGCGAGCCGCGCATTCACCGGTCAGGCGCTCGATGTCTTCGGCAAAACCCATGTCGAGCATGCGGTCGGCCTCATCGAGCACCAGCGCTTCGACTTCATTGAGTTTCAGGTTGCCGGCATTGAGCTGCTCGATCAGTCGCCCCGGAGTGCCGATGAGGATATCCGGCACCTTGCGCAGCATGGCCGCCTGGACCTTGAAGTCCTCACCGCCGGTGACCAGGCCAGACTTGATGAAGGTGTACTGGGAAAAACGCTCCACTTCCTTGAGGGTCTGCTGAGCCAGCTCGCGGGTCGGCAGCAGGATCAGCGCACGGATACGCACGCGCGGCTGGGCATCGCCGATCAACCGATTGAGCAGTGGCAAGACGAACGCGGCAGTCTTGCCGCTGCCGGTCTGCGCAATGACGCGCAGGTCACGTCCTTCCAACGCCGGTGGAATGGCCTCGCGCTGCACGGGAGTCGGCTCGGTAAACTTCAGCTCGGCTACGGCCTTCAGCAGGCGTTCATGCAGGGCGAATTGGTCAAACACGTCGGAGCTACCTCAAGAAAAAGCGTTATGGCGGCATAGCCTAAAGGGAAACCCTCCACGGCGCTGCACTTGTTTTTCAAGCAAGGATCAAAAGTTATTCATGTCCCACCAGGGGAGGAGGGTAATCGTCAGCAGATCGAGAATAGTCCAGCGCTAGCCCCCGAGACCCCGGCAACAATTAACTCCTGGCCAACCCGCGCCAGACGACATTTCTCGTCGACTGAGCCCGGATATTGAGGAGCAACAACTCCGTAGTATCAAGGCTACGAGTGGCATCAGGCTGGCCAGGACGTCCTCCTTATCAAGGAGGACGTCCTGGTCTATGAGGTGCGCTGGACTGAGCGGATAAATCAGTCGTTACGCTGCGGCGAAAGCAACTCGATTTTGTAGCCGTCCGGGTCTTCAACAAAGGCCAGGATGCTGGAGCCGTGCATCATCGGACCCGGTTCTCGGGTGATCTTGCCACCCCGGGCGCGGATGTCGTCGCACGCTTTGTAGACGTCTTCCACTTCCAGCGCAATATGGCCGTAACCGGTGCCCAGTTCGTAATGCTCGACACCCCAGTTATGGGTCAGCTCGATCACGCTGTTCTCGGCTTCGTTGCCATAGCCGACGAAGGCGAGGGTGAATTTGCCGTCCGGGTAATCCTTGCGGCGCAGCAGCGTCATCCCCAGCACTTCGGTGTAGAAGGCGATGGATTTATCCATATCGCCGACGCGCAGCATGGTGTGTAGCAGTCTCATTACATTCTCCTTATCCGATCCGGTTTCCATCGGCTCAAAATGCAAACCCCGGCACATGGCCGGGGTCGTCAGGCACTGTACAAGCTTATCAGAGCGGCGAACGGCCCTTGCCGGCGGCGATGCGCAGACGCAGGGCGTTAAGCTTGATGAAGCCAGCGGCATCGGCCTGGTCGTAGGCGCCCGCATCGTCCTCAAAGGTGGCGATGGTGGCGTCGAACAGGGAATCGTCGGACTTGCGACCGGCGATGATGATGTTGCCCTTGTACAGCTTCAGGCGCACCACGCCGTTCACCGTGGCCTGGGACGCGTCGATCATCTGCTGCAGCATCAGACGCTCCGGGCTCCACCAGTAGCCGTTGTAGATCAAGCTGGCGTATTTGGGCATCAGCTCATCTTTCAGGTGGGCGACTTCGCGGTCCAAGGTGATGGACTCGATGGCGCGGTGGGCCTTGAGCATGATGGTGCCGCCGGGTGTTTCGTAGCAGCCGCGGGACTTCATGCCCACATAGCGGTTTTCCACGATGTCCAGGCGACCGATGCCATTTTCGCCGCCAATGCGGTTCAGCTCGGCCAGCACGGTGGCCGGGCTCAGCTCCTTGCCGTCAATGGCGACGATGTCACCGTTGCGGTAGGTCAGCTCGATGTAGGTCGGGGTGTCCGGCGCGGCTTCTGGGGACTTGGTCCAGCGCCACATGTCTTCTTCGTGCTCGGTCCAGGTGTCTTCCAGCACGCCGCCTTCGTAGGAGATGTGCAGCAGGTTGGCATCCATGGAGTACGGCGATTTCTTCTTGCCGTGGCGCTCGATCGGGATCTCGTGCTTGGCGGCGTAATCCATCAGCTTCTCGCGGGACAGCAGGTCCCACTCGCGCCAGGGTGCGATGACCTTGACACCCGGCTTGAGCGCATAGGCGCCCAGCTCGAAACGCACCTGGTCGTTGCCCTTGCCGGTCGCGCCGTGGGAAATGGCGTCGGCGCCGGTTTCGTTGGCGATCTCGATCAGGCGCTTGGCGATCAGCGGACGGGCAATGGAGGTGCCCAGCAGGTATTCGCCTTCGTAGACGGTGTTGGCGCGGAACATCGGGAACACGAAATCACGCACGAACTCTTCGCGCAGGTCGTCGATGTAGATTTCCTTGACACCCATGGCCTGGGCCTTGGCACGGGCCGGCTCGACCTCTTCGCCCTGACCGAGGTCGGCGGTGAAGGTCACCACTTCACAGTTGTAGGTATCTTGCAGCCACTTGAGAATCACCGAGGTGTCCAGGCCACCGGAATAGGCCAGAACTACCTTGTTAACGTCCGCCATGCCATCGCTCCACGGGGTAGTACGAAAACCTGAGATTCTACTGGTCCCGGCGCGCAAATTACAGCGCCGCATGCCCCGGCGGTGCGGATTGCGCCCCGATTCAGGCCGGGTTGGCGGTGCCCTGGCCTTTGGCGACCTGCTCTTGTTTCACAGCGGAGGGCTCGATGCGATCGAGGTAGAGCGTCACGCGGCGATTTTTTGCCTTGTTGGCTTCGCTGCTGTTGGGCACCAATGGGTAACGCTCGCCGTGAAAACGCACCGTGATGTGCTCTTCAGGAATGCCGTTGGCTTTCAGGTAATTGGCCACGGCCAAGGCCCGGCGGCGCGACAGGTCGCGGTTGGTCAGCCGGTTGCCGGTATTGTCCGAATGCCCTTCGAGCTGGATCTGATTGATGCTCGGATCAGCCTTGAGCAACAGCAGAACGCGATCAAGTTCCACGCGGGTCGCCTCGTCCAAGTCGATACCGCTGTAGGCGAAGCCCAGCTGCAGGCGCTTGACCTGATCGAAGTTCACCGGCAGCAGCTGGGTGGCGCAATGCTGGTAATCGGCATAGGCCTTGCCGAAACTCACCGGCAACAGGCGCACCTCCAGTGCTTCGTTGGTCTGCCAGGTGCGATGGCGCACCAGCGGCGAGCGCCCCTCCAGCAAACCGGTGAGCAGACGCGCCGCCTGCAGCTGGCTGCTGCGCAGCGATACTTCACCCTCGCCCACCGACACCTTGCCTAGATCGATGTCCTTGCGCTCCGGTTGCCAGGGCGCCGCAGCCGCCAGCAAGGTCGCGGACCCCGGACGCATCCAGCGTTGATGACTGACCAAACGGAAGGTTGCCTGCTCGCCAGCACGGCGCACGAACTGCCCGGCACCGAATTTGTTGATCGGCTGCGTCAGTCGGCATTCGAACTGATCGCCTTCGACCTGCCATTGCGCATGCTCCAGGCGAGGCTGAAACGACAAGGCAGCGGCCGGCAGGCTGACGAACAGGCTGACGAACAGGCTGGGCAGGATGAAGTAGCGCTGGCGCACGGAGGGCTCCACGGAATAAGCGGCGTTCCTGTGAAGTATCGGAGCCGGTGGAAAAAACTTGAGGGGCAAATGGGTGTAGAGCGGCGGTTTTGCGCGAACGCGCACAGATTCAACCTCTCCGGGTTGCGGTGCTTTATCGACTTTTCTGCTGGCAGTCGATGGCGTGCAGCCGGAAGCAGCGTTTTCCGGTAGCATTCGCGCCACGTTTTACCCGTTTGGAACCTTCGATGACTGACCGTCTGACTCTGCTGCGCCCCGATGACTGGCATATTCACCTGCGCGATGGCGCCACCCTGGCGCAAACCGTAGCCGATGCCGCACGCACCTTTGGCCGCGCCATTATCATGCCCAACCTGGTGCCGCCGGTTCGCAATGCCAGCGAGGCCGACGCCTATCGCCAGCGCATTCTCGCTGCGCGCCCGGCAGCCAGCCGCTTCGAGCCGCTGATGGTGCTGTACCTCACCGACAAGACCAGCGCCGAAGACATCCGCCAGGCCAAGGCCAGCGGCTTCGTGCATGCTGCAAAGCTCTATCCGGCCGGCGCCACCACCAACTCGGACTCAGGTGTGACCAGCATCGACGGGATTTTCCCGGTCCTCGAAGCCATGGCCGACGTCGGCCTGCCGCTGCTGGTGCACGGCGAAGTCACGCGCGGCGAGATCGACGTATTCGACCGTGAAAAGGCGTTCATCGACGAGCACATGAGCCGCGTGGTGGAGCGTTTCCCGACGCTGAAAGTGGTCTTCGAACACATCACCACCGCCGATGCCGCGCAGTTTGTACGCGAGGCCTCCGCCAACGTCGGCGCCACCATCACCGCCCACCACCTGCTGTACAACCGCAACCATATGCTGGTCGGCGGCATCCGCCCGCACCTGTATTGCCTGCCGATCCTCAAGCGCAACGTGCATCAGGACGCGCTGCTGGACGCCGCCACCAGCGGTAATCCGAAGTTCTTCCTGGGCACCGACTCGGCGCCCCACGCCCAGCATGCCAAGGAAGCCGCCTGCGGCTGTGCCGGCTGCTACACCGCGTACGCCGCCATTGAGCTGTATGCCGAAGCGTTCGAGCAGCGCAATGCCCTGGACAAGCTGGAAGGCTTCGCCAGTCAGTTTGGCGCCGACTTCTACGGCCTGCCGCGCAATACCGATCGCATCACCCTGGTGCGCGAAGACTGGACCGCACCGGTCAGCCTGCCGTTTGGCGATCAGCGCTTGATGCCGCTGCGCGCCGGTGAAGTTCTGCGTTGGCGCCTGCTGGAGACCCAAGCGTGAGTGAAGATCTGTACGACGACGAACTCGACGGTCGTCCCTCCGCCGACCTGCGCCATCCCATGGCCCGCCGTTTTCGCGGCTACCTGCCGGTGGTCATCGATGTCGAATCCGGCGGCTTCAACTGCCAGACCGATGCGCTGCTGGAAATCGCCGCCGTCACCATTGCCATGGATGAACAAGGCCTGTTGTATCCGGACCACACCTACTTCCATCGCGTCGAACCCTTTGCAGGCGCCAACATCGAGCAGGCGGCCCTGGATTTCACCGGCATCAAGCTGGACCACCCGCTGCGCATGGCGGTGAGCGAAGAACACGCACTGACCGATATTTTTCGCGGCGTGCGCAAATCGCTCAAGGCCAATGACTGCAAGCGCGCCGTCCTGGTCGGCCACAACAGCAGCTTCGACCTGGGCTTCCTGAATGCCGCCGTGCTGCGCACGGGCATCAAGCGCAACCCGTTCCATCCGTTCTCCAGCTTCGACACCGCCACCTTGGCCGGGCTCGCCTACGGGCAGACCGTACTGGCCAAGGCCTGCCAGGCTGCTGGTATCGACTTCGACGGACGCGAAGCGCACTCGGCGCGCTACGACACCGAGAAAACCGCTGAGCTGTTCTGCGGCATCGTCAACCGCTGGAAGGAAATGGGCGGCTGGGATCTGAACGACTAAGCGTTCCCACTCCAACCTGGCGCAGCCGATCGGGTCTGCGCCATTGCGCCATGACGTGCGCTTCCCCCGCCCCACTGCTTGTCTGGCTTCGTCACCGCTCGGGGACCGCCGTTCATCCTAGCAAGTTTTGACAATCATTCTCATTGCGATTAGCATCCCCCGCATCCAGTCAAGCGTAACGAGTAGTGTTTATGTACGTCTGTCTTTGCCAGGGTGTCACCGACGGTCATATCCGTGATGCGATCTACGAGGGCTGCTGCAGCTATCGCGAAGTACGAGAAACCTTGGGCGTAGGCACCCAATGCGGAAAATGCGCGTGCGTCGCCAAACAAGTGGTGCGTGAAACCATTAATGAGGTGCAGGCCGGGCAATCCTCGATGCTCGCCTACCCTGCCAGCTTCAGCGTTGCCTGACCCCGTCGGGCAAAGGTCACCCAAGCCGGGCTTCGCCCGGCTTTTTCGCTATCGCTAGAATTGGCTGCGCAGCGCAACGCTGACTGTAATGAGATTGTTTCGCTTTGCGATCAAGGACTTAGGTTTGACACTGGCAGGCCGCGAAGCCAGACTTCTCATTCTCTCCATCTTGCCAGGCGGGCTACTATGAAAGGCGACAAGCAAGTCATTCAGCACCTCAACAAGATCCTTGGCAACGAGCTGGTCGCGATCAACCAGTATTTTCTACATGCTCGCATGTATGAAAACTGGGGCCTGAACAAGCTCGGCAAGCACGAGTATCACGAATCCATCGACGAGATGAAGCATGCGGACAAGCTGACCCAGCGCATCCTCTTTCTCGAAGGCCTGCCCAATCTGCAGGATCTGGGCAAACTGCAGATCGGCGAAAACCCGCGTGAAATGCTCGAGAGCGACCTGCGCCTGGAGCATGCCGGCTTGATCGACCTGCGCGCCGCCATCGCTTATTGCGAGAGCGTCGGCGACTACGGCAGCCGTGACCTGCTGGAAGACATCCTCGAGTCCGAGGAGGAGCACGTTGACTGGCTGGAAACCCAGCTCAGCCTGATCGGCTCGGTCGGTCTGGAAAACTACCTGCAGTCGCAGATGGGCGACTAAATCGCTCACTCGCGAACGCCACGCATAAAAAACCCGCCGATTGGCGGGTTTTTTATGCAGCCGATTCAGGCCTGGGCCTTGGCTACCGCTTCCTTGATCAGGGTCTGCAGTTCGCCCTTCTCGAACATCTCGCTCATGATGTCGCTGCCGCCGACCAGCTCACCGCCGACCCACAGCTGAGGGAACGTCGGCCAGTTGGCATAGGCCGGCAGGTTGGCGCGAATTTCCGGGTTCTGCAAAATGTCCACGTAAGCGAACTTCTCGCCGCAACCCATCACGGCCTGCGCGGCACGTGCGGAGAAACCACACTGCGGGGCATTGGGCGAGCCTTTCATGTACAGCAGGACGGTGTTGCTGGCGATCTGCTCTTTGATGGTTTCGATGATATCCATGGGGCACCTCGGCTAAAACGATTGCCGACCCAGGTCGGCGGGCAGGCGGCGATTGTAGCGGAAAACCCAGCAAGACGCTCAGTCATACTGTTCTTGCAGGCCGGCGAATTTTTCGCTTGGTGCGCCCTGCTGTCGCCTATCCTTGGACGTTCCAGGCTGCGGTATGGGGAAAATGTGACGGAGTGCGAGGCAATTTGCACCGACGCGACATTTCCCGATAAGATCCGGCCCTTTCCCACTTCGTCGCCCCCGAGCGACCTCATCGCGCAGGTCTTCCTCTGGTTGTGTTGGCGTGTTTCGCCAGCGAGCCTGACAGCGTTGTAATTAAGGTAATGAAAATGAGCGCACGGCACTTTCTTTCGCTGATGGATTGCACCACCGAGGAGCTGAACGGCCTGCTGCGCCGCGCCATCGAGTTGAAAGACCTGCGCAACCGCAACATGATCTTCGAGCCGCTGAAAAACCGCGTACTGGGGATGATCTTCGAGAAAGCCTCGACCCGTACCCGCCTGTCGTTCGAAGCCGGCATGATCCAGCTCGGCGGCCATAGCATGTTTCTCTCCCCGCGCGACACCCAGCTGGGCCGTGGCGAGCCGATCAGCGACAGCGCCATTGTTATGTCGAGCATGCTTGACGGCATCATGATCCGCACCTTTGCCCACAGCACCCTGACCGAATTCGCCGCCCATTCACGCGTGCCGGTGATCAATGGGCTGTCCGATGAGCTGCACCCCTGCCAGTTACTGGCCGACATGCAGACCTTTCTGGAAAAGCGCGGCAGCATCGCCGGCAAGACCGTGGTCTGGATCGGCGACGGCAACAACATGTGCAACACCTATATAGAGGCGGCCATCCAGTTCAATTTTCAGCTGCGCATCGCCTGCCCGGCCGGTTACGAACCCAGCGCCACATTGCTCGCCAAGGCAGGCGACCGTGTGCAGATCCTGCGTGATCCGCGCGAGGCGGTAGCCGGCGCCCACCTGGTGAGCACCGATGTGTGGACGTCCATGGGTCAGGAAGAAGAAGCCGAAGAGCGCCTGGCCAGCTTCCGCCCCTACCAAGTCACCCGTGAACTGCTCGACCTGGCCGCCGAAGACGTGCTGTTCATGCACTGCCTGCCCGCGCACCGTGGCGAAGAGATCAGCCTCGATCTGCTCGACGACCCGCGCTCCGTGGCCTGGGACCAGGCGGAAAACCGTCTGCACGCCCAGAAGGCCCTGCTCGAATTCCTCATCGAACCGGCCTACACCAACGCATGAGCAACGAACTGCTGCTTAACCTGCACGATCTGGCCTGCGGCTACAAAGATCAGAAAATCGTCCAAGGTCTCAACCTGCATTTGAACAATGGCGATATCGGCTGCCTGCTCGGTCCCTCCGGGTGTGGCAAGACCACCACGCTGCGCGCCATCGCCGGGTTTGAGTCGGTCTTCGACGGGGAGATCCGCCTGGCGGGCGAAGTCATCTCCCGCGCCGGTTTTACCCTTGCCCCGGAAAAGCGCCGCATCGGCATGGTCTTCCAGGATTACGCGCTGTTTCCCCACCTGAGCGTGGCGGACAACGTGGCGTTCGGCATTCGCAAACACCCCGAGTGCGCGCGCATCACCGCCGAAATGCTCGATCTGGTCAAGCTCGGACATTTGGGCAAGCGCTACCCCCATGAACTGTCCGGCGGCCAGCAACAGCGTGTCGCACTGGCCCGTGCACTGGCACCGCAGCCGCGCCTGTTGCTGCTTGACGAGCCCTTCTCCAACCTGGATATCGAACTGCGCCGCAAGCTCAGCCATGAAGTGCGCGAGATTCTCAAAGCCCGTGGTACCAGCGGCATTCTGGTCACCCATGATCAGGAAGAGGCTTTCGCGGTCAGCGACCAGGTCGGCGTATTCCGCGATGGCCGCCTTGAGCAATGGGACACCCCGTACAACCTCTATCACGAGCCGGTGACCCCGTTCGTCGCCAGCTTTATCGGCCAGGGCTACTTCATTCGTGGCCAGTTGCTGTCGCCGGAAACCGTGCACACTGAACTGGGCGTGATCCACGGCAACCGAGCCTACAACCTGCCCGTCGGCAGTGCCGTGGATGTGCTGCTGCGCCCGGACGACATCATCTGCGACCCCGACAGCTCTCAGAAGGCCTTGATCATCGACAAGACCTTCCTCGGCGCCTCGACGCTCTACCTGCTGCAGCTGTCGACCGGCACTCAGCTGGAGTCGATCTTCCCCAGCCATGCCGACCACTGGATTGGTGAAAACGTCGGCATTCGCGTAGCTGCCGACCATCTGGTGATCTTCCCCGCCCAGGGCAGCATCGCTGCCCATACCACCCTGCCCGAATCCGGCGTCCGTCGTTTTAGCAGCGCCAGCTGAACCCATTCCCCGGTGTGCATACTCTGCCCCCGGGGAATTTTCTCGTCAGTCCAGATACAACTCGCCGCGCGCCACCAGAGTAGCGTGGCCGGCAATCCGTACCCGCTCTCCATCAAGGCGACACTGCAATTCGCCCCCACGCGCCGAGCATTGGAAGGCACTGAGCTCCTCGCGCCCCAGACGCGCAGCCCAGTAAGGGGTCAGCGCGCAATGGGCGGCGCCGGTCACCGGGTCTTCATCGATACCGATGGCCGGTGCGAAGTAGCGCGAGACGAAGTCGTGGTTGTCTCCTGGCGCACTGACGATCACGCCTTGCCAGGGCAGCCGCGCCAGCTCTGCCAAAAGAGGCCTACAGGCACGCACCTGAGCCTCGCTGGCGACAATCACCAGCAGGCTGTCTTTGTTGGTCAGCACCTGTTGCGGTTTCAGACCAAGAATTCTGGCCAGCTCCTGGGGAGCTTCCATAGGGCCGGAAGGAATCGCCGGAAAATCCAGTTCCAGGCGCTCACCGAGCCGGCGCACGCGCAGTACGCCAGACTGACTGGTAAACGACAAACTGTCACCCGGCTCGCCATACACGTCGAACAGCACCTTGGCGCTGGCCAGTGTCGCGTGGCCACACAGTGGCACCTCAGTCGCCGGGGTGAACCAGCGGATATGCCAGGCGTCGGCCTCACGTACCAGAAACGCCGTCTCCGCCAGGTTGTGTTCGGCGGCGATGTGCTGCATCTGCTCGTCAGGCAACCAGTGCTCAAGGCGATAGACGATCGCCGGATTGCCCGCAAAGGGGCGGTCGCTGAAGGCATCGACCTGATGAAAAGGCAAGGGCATGGCAGTTCCTCGAAAACAGAAAGAGATTGTACGGAGCGTACGTGGAGCCGCTGGGCGGGACCGTGATATGCCGCTACGAAACGACCTCGCTGCGCACCCGGCTCACTGCATTCAGCCAACCGGCATATAACTCGGCACGCACCGTTTCGGCCATGTTCGGCTGATAACGCTGCTGGCGTTGCCAATGCCCGGCGATTTCGTCGAGGTCGCGGTACACTCCGGCCTGCAAACCGGCCAGGTAGGCTGCGCCCAAGGCCGTGGTTTCATTGATTTGCGGGCGCTCCACGGGCACGCCCAGGATGTCGGCCAAAAACTGCATCAACCAATTATTGACCACCATGCCGCCGTCCACACGGAGCGCGCTGGGTGCAGCGGCACCGTCCTGCGCCATGGCTTCGAGCAGATCGCGGGTCTGGTAGCACACCGCCTGCAGGCCGGCGGTGACGATTTCCTTGATGCCGGTATCACGCGTCAATCCGAAAATCGCACCACGCGCCTTCGGGTCCCAATAGGGAGCGCCGAGGCCGGTGAACGCCGGCACCAGGTACACGCCGCAGGCCTCGCCGGTCTGGCGGGCCAGCTCTTCACTGTCCTCGGCATGCTTGATCAGCTTGATGCCGTCGCGCAGCCACTGCATGGCGGCACCGGCGACAAAGATACTGCCTTCCACTGCGTAGGTGACTTCGCCCTTGAGACGGTAGGCCACGGTAGTCAGCAAGCGGTTGCGGGACGTCACCGGCGTGGCGCCGGTGTTCTGGATCAGGAAGCAGCCGGTGCCGTAGGTGCTCTTGACCATGCCCGGCGAAAAACAGGCCTGCCCGATCAAGGCCGCCTGCTGGTCGCCCGCCATCCCTAGTACCGGCAACGCGGCGCCCAAAATCCCGGGTTCGATGACGCCGAACTCCGCCGCGCAGTCCAACACCTCGGGCAGCAGGCTGCTCGGAATGCCGAACAGCGCCAACAGGTCCGCATCCCACTGCTGGGTATGGATATTGAACAGCAACGTGCGCGCGGCATTGCTGGCATCGGTGCGATGCACCTTGCCGCCGGTCAGGCGCCAGAGCAGGAAGCTGTCCACGGTGCCGAAGCGCAGCTCGCCGCGTTCGGCCCGCTCACGGGCACCCGGCACATGCTCGAGAATCCAGCGCAGCTTGCCGGCGGAGAAATACGGGTCGATCAACAGGCCGGTGCGGGCGTTGATCAGCGCCTCATGGCCTGCAGCCTTGAGCGCGGCGCAGTAATCCGCGGTGCGCCGATCCTGCCAGACGATGGCCGGGTGGATCGCCTCACCCGTGGCCGCGTCCCACACCAGGGTGGTCTCACGCTGATTGGTGATGCCGATGGCGCGGATGTCCGCTGCCTGCAAACCGCTCTCGCTCAGTGCTTGGCGGCAGACCGCCAGGGTGCTGAACCAGAGATCCTCAGGATCGTGCTCGACCCAGCCATCGGCGGGAAAGTGCTGAGCAAACTCCTGCTGAGCACTGGCCCGCGCTCCGCCATGGGCATCGAAGATGATTGCCCGGCTGCTGGTGGTGCCTTGATCGATAGCCAGAAGGTAGTGGCTCATGGCGTTTCCTTGTTGTTATGGCTGCGGCGAAAAAACGTGGGCGGCTCGCCCAACACCGGAACAGTGGGTGGAAGTATGCCGTGAGTACCAGCCAGCCGCAGCCTATCGTCCAATGACAGCAAAGCTCCCTTGGGTATGCACGGCCAGCACTTCGGCGGCCAATTCGACTTCCAGACCACGACGCCCGGCACTGACATGGATGGTTGGATGCGTGCGAGCCGATTCGTCGATGAACGTGCGCAGCCGCTTTTTCTGTCCCAGCGGGCTAATGCCCCCGACCAGGTAACCGGTGGCGCGCTGTGCGGCAACGGGATCGGCCATTTCCGCTTTTTTCACCCCGGCGGCCTGGGCCAGCGCCTTCAGATCGAGAGTGCCGGCGACTGGCACGACGGCGACCAGCAACTCGCCCTTTTCGCTTACGGCCAGCAGGGTCTTGAACACCCGCTCCGGTGCCAGACCGAGTTTTTCCGCCGCCTCCAAACCGTAGGAGGCGGATTTCGGATCGTGGTGATAACTGTGCACCTGATGGTCGGCACGGGCTTTTTTCAGCAAGTCGATGGCGGGTGTCATGGTGAATAGGCAGGATGGTGGTCGATGCTCGCTACGGTAGCGCAAAAACACGGGCAGTTAACCTAGAGTTTCACTGATGCCGTCCGGCCCCAGGAGCCCGCATGACCCTATCCCCTCCCCCGCTCGCCGAAACCTATGACCTGGCCGTGATCGGCGGTGGCATCAACGGCGCCGGGATTGCCGCCGATGCCGCTGGACGCGGCCTCAAGGTATTTCTCGGCGAGCAGCACGATCTTGCCGAGCACACCTCCTCGGCGAGCAGCAAGCTCGTCCACGGCGGTCTGCGTTATCTGGAGCATTATGAGTTCCGACTGGTGCGCGAAGCGCTGGCCGAACGCGAAGTGCTGCTGGCCAAGGCGCCGCATATCGTGCGGCCGCTGCGCTTCATCCTGCCGCACCGCCCGCACCTGCGCCCGGTGTGGATGATTCGCACCGGACTGTTCCTCTACGATAATCTGGGGCGTCGGCAGACACTACCCGCCTCGCGCAGCCTGCGTTTTGGCGCGGACAGCCCGCTGCGCTCAACCATGACGCGCGGTTTCGAGTACTCCGACTGCTGGGTAGACGATGCCCGACTGGTGGTGCTCAACGCCATGGCTGCCCGCGAACAGGGCGCCCATGTGCACACTCGCACACGCTGCGTCAGCGCACAGCGCCGCCATGGCCTGTGGCACCTGCATCTGGAGCGTGCCGACGGCAGTCGCCTGTCGATCCGCAGCCGGGCCCTGGTCAATGCCTGCGGGCCCTGGGTGTCTCGTTTTATCGAAGATGAACTCAAGCAGCGCTCGCCCCGCCAGATACGCCTGGTGCAAGGCAGCCATATCGTGGTGCCGCGCCTGTACGAAGGCGAGCAGGCTTATATTCTGCAGAACGAGGACCGGCGCATCGTGTTCGTCATTCCCTGGCTGGAAGCCTTCAGCCTGATTGGCACCACGGACCGAGAATACGTGGGCGACCCTGCCCGCGTCATGATCGGTGACGAGGAAATCGATTACCTGCTGGCGGTGGTCAACCTGCACTTCAAGCACCCGATCAGCCGCACCGATATCCGCCATAGCTACTCCGGAGTACGTCCGTTGCAGGAGGATGAATCCGACGATCCGGCCGCGGTGACGCGCGACTATTGCCTCGAGCTGAGCGACCAGGCGGGCAACACGCCCTTGCTTTCGATATTCGGCGGCAAACTGACCACCTATCGCAAGCTGGCTGAAGCGGCGCTGGAGCAGTTGAGCCCCTACTTTCCGAATATGGGAGCCCGCTGGACGGCAGACACCCCACTGCCCGGCGGCGAAGGCATGAGCAGCCCGGAAGTCCTGATGAACGAACTCTTGACTGAGGCCCCATGGCTGCCCAAGGCCCTCGCGCGGCGCTGGGCAACCAGCTACGGCACGCGCAGCTGGAAACTGCTGGAAGGCGTCACGCAGCTGGCCGATCTGGGTGAATACTTCGGCGCGCAGCTGTATGCCCGGGAAGTGGATTATCTCTGCCGCGAAGAATGGGCCTATGCAGCCGAGGACATCCTCTGGCGGCGCAGCAAGCTCGGCCTGTTTCTGAATGCCGGGCAACAGGCAACACTGGCCGCCTACTTGCAGCGCGAATATCCGCATCGACCCTGGCCGCAGGCCTCGGTCACGCTGGGTTAACGCTGCAGACGAGCGACACGAACCAATGTAGGGTGGATGTCGTTGTTCACATCCACCACCGCACCGCTCGGTGGAGCGCCACCCGGTGGATCGCCACCCGGTGGATCGAGAACGCGTGATCCACCCTACTTTTCCCCCGCTATCGGCCGCCCTTAGGCAAACTGCCCGCGCAACTGCCGTGCCGCCGCCACCATGTTGATCAGCGCCGCTTCGGTTTCCGGCCAGGCGCGGGTTTTCAGGCCGCAGTCCGGGTTGACCCACAGCCGTTCGGCGGGGATGCGTTTCACCGCTTGTTGCAGCAGTTGAATCATTTCCGCCGTGTCCGGCACACGGGGCGAGTGGATGTCGTAGACGCCCGGGCCAATGTCGTTGGGGTAGTGGAAATCGCGGAAGGCTTCCAGCAGCTCCATCTGCGAGCGCGAGGTCTCGATGGTGATCACGTCGGCGTCCATCGCGGCTATCGCTTCGATCACATCATTGAACTCGCTGTAGCACATGTGCGTGTGGATCTGCGTTTCGTCGCGCACGCCACTGGCACACAAGCGGAAGGCATCCACCGCCCACTCCAGATACGCCTTCCAGGCCGTGCGGCGCAACGGCAGCCCTTCGCGAAACGCCGCTTCGTCGATCTGCACGATGCGAATGCCGGCGGCCTCCAGGTCGCACACCTCGTCGCGGATCGCCAGCGCCAATTGGCGGGCCTGGATCTCGCGCGACACATCTTCGCGCGGGAACGACCACATCAGCATGGTGACCGGGCCGGTGAGCATGCCCTTCATCACCTTGGCGGTTTGTTGCTGGGCATAGCGAATCCACTCCACGGTCATCGGCGCGGGACGGCTCAGGTCGCCATAGATCACCGCCGGTTTGACGCAGCGCGAGCCGTAGCTTTGCACCCAGCCAAAACGGGTAAAGGCGTAGCCGTCCAGCTGTTCGGCAAAGTACTCGACCATGTCATTGCGTTCGGCCTCGCCATGCACCAGCACATCCAGACCTAGCTGTTCCTGCACCGCCACCGCATGGCGGATCTCGGCGTGCATCGCTTCGGTGTAATCGGTCAGCGACAGCTTGCCCTGCTTGTAGGCCTGGCGGGCCAGGCGGATCGCCGGTGTCTGCGGGAACGAGCCGATGGTCGTGGTCGGGAACAACGGCAATTGCAGACGCGCCCGCTGCAATGCGCTGCGCTCGGCAAACGGCGAATGACGCTGGCTGTGGCGCGGCTTGATCGCCGCCAGACGGTCACGCACCTGCGGTTTGTGAATGCGCGGCGAGGCGGCGCGGCTGGCCTGCACGGCGCGGCTTTCGGTCAGCGCGGCCTGCACGACGGGGTGTTCCGGCTCGTTCACGCCCTTAGCAAGCAGCGCAACTTCGCGGCATTTCTGCACGGCGAAGGCCAGCCAGCTTTTCAGTTCGCCATCCAGTTGGTCTTCACGCTCGAGGTCCACCGGGCTGTGCAGCAACGAGCAGGACGGTGCCACCCACAGGCGCTCGCCGAGGCGTTGGTGGGCCTCCTGCAGCAGCGTCAGCACCGGTTCCAGATCGCAGCGCCAGACGTTGCGGCCATTGACCACACCCAACGACAGCACCTTGTAGGCCGGCAGGCGGTCGAGAATGGTCGGGTATTGCTCGGGAGCACGCACCAGGTCGATGTGCAGGCCGTCCACCGGCAGGTTGGCGGCCAGGCCCAGGTTGTCTTCCAGGCCGCCGAAATAGGTCGCCACCAGCTTCTTCAGCGGCTCGCGCTGCAGCAGGTTATAGGCCCGCTCGAAGGCACTCTTCCAGTCCTGCGGCAAATCCAGCACCAGGATGGGTTCGTCGATCTGCACCCACGCAACGCCTTGCGCAGCCAGGCGTTGCAGCACTTCGCCGTACAGCGGCAGCAGTCGTTCGAGCAGCTCCAGCTTGTCGAAGGCCTCGCCCTTGGCCTTGCCCAGCCACAGGTAAGTCAGCGGGCCGATCAGCACCGGCTTGACCGCATGGCCCAGCGCGCGCGCCTCATCCACTTCCTCGAACAGTTGCTCCCAGCTCAGGCGAAACTGCTGGTCGACGGTAAATTCCGGGACCAGGTAGTGATAATTCGTGTCAAACCACTTGGTCATTTCCTGCGCCTGGGCACCGCCACCGCAGCAATTTTTCGTGGCACCGCGGGCCATGGCGAACAGCGTATCCAGTCCGGGCTTGCCGCTGGCAGGACGAAAACGCTCGGGAATCACCCCGAACAGCAGCGAATGGTTGAGCACCTGGTCGTACCAGGCGAAATCACCGACCGGCAGCAAGTTGATGCCAGCATCGCGCTGCACCTGCCAATGTGCAGCCCGCAGCTCACGGCCCACCTGACGCAGGCCCGCTTCATCCAGGCTGCCTTGCCAATAGGCTTCGAGTGCTTTTTTCAGCTCCCGGTCGCGACCGATACGGGGGAATCCAAGGGTGTGGGTGATTGCCATGAAGCTGTCTCCATCAATGATGCCGACATTCTCAGCGCTCTTGCGAATTGAAACAAACTCAAGATTCTATTGTTAATCAATAGATTTACTCATATTTAAACGAGCTCGACACGCAAGGTAGTTTGGGCGAAACTTCGCGACCATCATGAACAGCACTCATGCTTTCTTGTGTCCGAACCTGGAATTTATCAATGCTGGAAGTCCGTCACCTGAGAACCCTTCATGCACTGCGCGAGTCGGGGAGCCTGGTCGAGGCCGCCGAGCGCCTGCATCTCACCCAGTCGGCGCTTTCCCACCAGTTCAAGGAGCTGGAAGAGCGGTTGGGCATGTCCCTATTTATGCGCAAAACCAAGCCGGTGCGTTTCACCAGCGCAGGCCTGCGCCTGCTGCAGCTGGCTGACACACTACTGCCACAACTGCGCGGCGCCGAGCGTGACCTGGCTCGTCTGGCCGGCGGCACGGCTGGGCGGCTGCACATGGCCATCGAATGCCACAGCTGCTTCCAGTGGCTGATGCCGACCATCGATCAGTTCCGCGATGCCTGGCCCGAAGTGGAGCTGGACTTGGCCTCGGGATTTTCTTTCGCGCCATTGCCGGCACTGGCCCGTGGCGATCTCGACCTGGTGGTGACCTCCGACCCGGTCGAACTGAGCGGCATTACCTATGTGCCACTGTTTACCTATGAGGCACTGCTGGCGGTGGCCAATCAACATACGCTGGCCAGCCGCCCATTCATCGTGCCCGATGACCTGGCCCGGGAAACCCTGATCACCTATCCGGTGGAGCGCGACCGCCTGGATATCTTTACGCGCTTCCTGGAGCCGGCCGATGTCGAGCCGGCTCAGGTGCGTACCTCGGAGCTGACCGTGATGATGACCCAACTGGTCGCCAGCGGACGCGGCGTGTGCTGCCTGCCCAACTGGGCGCTGCATGAATACAGCGCCCGTGGCTACGTGACGGCCAAGCGGCTGGGCGAGAAGGGATTGTTCTCCACCCTGCACGCAGCCATCCGCAGCGACATGCTGGATGCACCCTTCATGCGCGATTTTCTGCTCACCGCCAAGGACACCTCTTTTGCCACGCTGGAAGGGGTTAGCGCGGCTCCCAAGCAATCACGCTAGCCAGTCGAAACGAAGGTGCTGGATGCTTTCATCCTGTGCCAATTTGTCGCGCCCGCAGTAGGGACCGGATGACTGGTGAGGCTCTGAGACGCGGCGCATAATCGCCGCGTTTCTCCTGCCCTGCTCCCTCCTATTGTGGACATCCACGTAAATGATCGTTCGTCCGCGCCCTGGCGCGCTGCAGCTGTTTTTTATTCTTCGCGGTTCCATCCTTCCCCAAATTGCTCTCAAGATTGCCTTCATCAGCCTCCTGGCCTGCGTGGTGGTGGCGTGCTATGAAAACGGACTGCTCAACTCGCTCAAGGGCCTGAGCGCTCCCCCGTTCTCCCTGCTGGGTGTAGCGCTCTCGGTGTTTCTCGGCTTTCGCAACAGCACCTGTTACGACCGCTGGTGGGAAGCACGTAAACAGTGGGGCGAACTGATCATCCAGACCCGCAGCCTGGCCCGCGAATCCCAGGCGCTGCTGGTTGGCGAGCAGAACGCTGCGCTGCGCGAACGCCTGCTCAAGCGCAGCATTGCCTTCGCCTACGCCTTGGTGGCTCAGCTGCGTCACGAGGATACGCTCGCCGCCATTCGCGAGCGGGTCAGCGCCGAAGAGCTCGCTCGCCTGCAGACTCGGCGCAACGTGCCGGACTCCCTGCTGCACTGGATGCATCAGGATCTGGCTGCCTGCGTACAAGAGGGGCGCCTGAGCGATATTCTTTACCAGCGCCTGGCTGGGCACCTGGACGCCTTGGGCGCATCTCAGGCGATCTGCGAGCGGATCAAGAACACCCCGACCCCTTTCGCCTACTCGCTGTTGCTGCATCGCACCGCCTGGCTATTCTGCCTGCTGCTGCCGTTCGGCCTGGTCAGCTCGCTGCAACTGCTGACGCCGATCGTGGTGGCGATCATCGCTTACACCTTCTTCGGCCTGGATGCGCTGGGAGACGAACTGGAAGATCCGTTCGGCCTCGCCGACAACGACCTGCCACTCAATGCCCTGGTGCGCAGTCTTGAAAGGGATGTGCTGGAAGTGCTCGGCGAGCCGTTGCCAGAACCGCTGCTCCCGCAGCGGTATGTGTTGAACTGAAACGTGGCGTGTTTCGCAAATCTTCGCTTGGCAAGGATGCGATTACTTCCGGCCCGCAGAAGCGGGCCGGAAGATGCACACGTCAGATATGCGCGTCCTGATATTCCTTCTCCGCCACGTCAAAGCGTTCCTGGATCGCAGCATTGGGTTCCTTGTCCAGCAGGCTGAACACCACGATGGCCAGAGACCCCAGGATGAAGCCCGGGATAATCTCGTACAGCCCCAGGCCAATGAAGTTCTTCCACACCACCACGGTGATCGCACCGACCAACATACCGGCCAGCGCGCCGTTGCGGGTCATGCGCTTCCATAGCACCGAAATCAGCACCACCGGACCGAAGGCAGCACCGAAGCCTGCCCAGGCATAGGACACCAGTCCCAGTACCTTGCTCTCCGGGTTGTAGGCAATGCCAATGGCTATCAGTGCAATCATTAGCACCATGGCGCGACCGACCCAGACCAGCTCAGTCTGCGAAGCGTGCTTGCGCAGGAAGGACTTGTAGAAGTCCTGGGTCAAGGCGCTCGAGGAAACCAGCAGCTGGGCGCTCAGGGTACTCATTACCGCCGCCAGTACGCCGGAAAGGATCACACCGGCCACCCAGGGGTTGAAGAGAATCTTCACCAGCTCCATGAACACCCGCTCACCGTTCTCGGTCACAGGGCCGGCCTGCTCGGGATGGCCAGCGAAGTAGGCGATGCCGAAGAAGCCCACCGCCACGGCGCCAGCCAGGCAGAGGATCATCCAGGTCATGCCGATGCGCCGGGCATTGGGGATCGCCTTGACCGAGCTGGCGGCCATGAAGCGAACCAGGATATGCGGCTGGCCGAAATAGCCCAGGCCCCAGCCCAGCAGCGAGATGATGGCGATGAAGGACAGGCCCCTGAACATATCGAAGTTGGCCGGGTTCTGCGCGGCAATGGTGTCCATGGCTGCGCCAAAATCACCGAGAGCCAGCACCACGAATAACGGCGTGATCAACAGTGCGAAGATCATCAGCGAGGCTTGTACGGTGTCGGTCCAGCTTACTGCCAGGAAGCCCCCGACGAACACGTACAGAATGGTTGCCGCCGCACCGACCCAGAGGGCGGTATCGTAGGGCAGGCCGAAGGTGGTCTCGAACAGGCGCGCACCGGCCACCACGCCCGAGGCGCAGTAGATGGTAAAGAACACCAGGATCACCAGCGCTGAGAAGATGCGCAGCAGGCGACTCTTGTCCTCGAAACGGTGGGTGAAGTAATCCGGCAGGGTCAGTGCATTGTGGTTGTGCTCGGTATGCACGCGCAGACGGCCGGCGACGAATTGCCAGTTAAGCCAGGCACCGATGATCAAGCCAATGGCGATCCAGCTTTCCGAGAGCCCGGAAACGAATATGGCCCCAGGCAGGCCCAGCAACAGCCAGCCACTCATGTCAGAAGCCCCGGCGGACAGCGCCGTGACGAAACTGCCCAGGCTGCGACCGCCCAGGATGTAGTCGTCGAAGTTCTTGGTGGCGCGATAGGCAATGAAACCGATGAGTACCATCGCCAGGATATACAGGACGAAGGTTACCCAGAGGGGGTTGGTGAAGGACATGGCGTTTTCCTTATTCATACGGATGAAGAGAAGCCAGCTTCATCACGAACAAAAAATGCCAACTGGAGGCAGTTGGCACTCCCGGACAAACCGACATCTAACCAGAGCGTAGACTCTCTGACTCGGCTGTTGCGGGCGACAGGATTATCCATGACTTGTTGGCCGAACCGTAGAAAAAAATCCCGACCAACGGTACAACCGAGTCGGGATTGGAGCTGGCCGGCGAATCAGAACGTCAGGCGCGCCCCCAGCGTCAGATTGCGCCCCGCCAACAGCACCTCATCCTTGATGAGTGAGCTGTGCTCGCGCGCCTTGGCATCAAGCAGGTTATCGGCCTTGAGGTACAGCTGATAGTCGGCCTGGCTCAGGGTGCCGTGGTAGCCGAGGCTGGCGCCCAGTCTGTTGTAGCCGGCGGTTTCGGTTTCGAAGTCGGCAATGTCGTCTTGGCGCTGCATCCGGTAGAACTCCAACTGACCCTCCACGGATGCACCGAAGCTCTGCTCAAGGCGGACGCCCAGACGGCCGGCGGGTATGCGCGGCAGGGCGCCGCCGTCCTTGAGCTCGCCGCGCACACGGTCGCCGAACAGCGTGGCGGCGAAGCTTTCGGTGAACTGATGGCGCACCTCGCCTTCGACGCCACTCAGAACGGCATCTTCCTGACGGTATTCGACTTCGCGGTAACCGCCGCCCGGATGACGGCCGAGATCGGCGGCATAGATGAAGTCATCCACCTGGTTGCGAAACGCGCTGAGGGTAAAGGTGGTCGGACCGGCGAACTGGCGCAGAGTAACTTCGGCGTTGTGGGAGGTTTCTTCCCGCAGCGCTAGATTGCCGCGCTCAATGGTCCGGCTGGCGGCATGCGGGCCGTAGGCATACAGCTCTTCGGCGGTGGGCAGGCGTTGCGCTCGGGACAGCGAGAAGCCCAGCGAATAGGCCGGCGCGAAGGTCCATACCGCGCCGGCCGAAAAGGAGCGACCGACATGGTCGGTGCCTACGTAGCTGGCTTCGGCATCGATTGTCTGCCATTCGTGACGCGCCCCCAGCTCATAGCGCCACGCGCCGGCGGTGTATTCCTCCAGTAGGAACAGCGCGTGGTTACGGGTCAGGGTTTGCGGCATGGGGTACTCGGACGTTAGGCGCGCAAAGTCCCGCTCGCTGGTTTGCGCACCCAGCACACCATGCCAGCCCAGCAGCGGCTGGTGAGTCAGCTCGAGACGCGCGTCATGGGCTTCGCTGGCGAACACAGCCATCTTTTCGCCCGCCTCGATCTCGGCATGCCGATAATCGCTGTAGCCGACCCGCAGGCGCGCCAGTTCAAAGCCCGGTAAGGGATCAGTCAATTCGCCGCGCAGGTCCCAGCGATCCTGCTGCATGCTGATGTAGGGCACTGTGCCGCCATGCTCATGGCCATGTTCTTCTTCCTCATGGCCGTGGTCGTGATCGTGGTCATGGCCGTGTTCACCGCAGTGCCAATGATTGCCGTGCGGGTCGCAGTCAACGTGCGCATGAGCCAGCAGGCCGTAGCGGTTTTGCTGCCGGCCGTAGGCCAGGCCGAGGTAGCCACGCGCCCCAACGAAGCTGCCGCCCAGGCTATAGCTGTCGGTGTCGTTGTAGGAGCCGACCTGCTTACCGGCGGCACCCGGAATTTCATATTCATCCGCCTGGCGCTTGACGCCCTCGACGCGCACCGCAAAGTGGCCAGTCCCGGCGGTGAGTCCAAACACGCCGGCGCCTTCGTTCGCCACGCTGTTGGCGCGCATTTCCAGCTCGCCTTCGTAGCCTTTTTCCGGCACATGGGTGGGCACTTTCTTGTCGACCACATTGACCACCCCGCCGATGGCGCCGCCGCCATACAACAACGTTGCCGGCCCCTTGAGGACCTCGATGCGTTCGGCCAGGAACGGCTCGACACCCACCGCATGATCCTGGCTGACGGTCGACGCATCCATCACATCGACGCCATCGCTGAGCACTTTCACGCGACCGCCATCCAGACCACGGATCACCGGGCGACTGGCACCGGCGCCAAAGCTGGCCGCATGCATGCCCGGCACGCCATCAAGGGTTTCGCCCAGGGTCGCCGCCCGGCGCTGAATCAGTGTGTCCCCTTCGAGCACCTCGCTTGAATGGGTCATATCATGGTTTTTCCGTGGCAGGGCGCTGGCACTGATCAGGCTGGTTTCAAGCTCGATGCGCTCGGCAGCCGTACCGGCCGGCATCCAGACAAAGCCGATGGCTAAGGCCATCCAAGGGTAACTGCGGGACATGGTGTGCTCTCAAAAAACGGCAGAGGGAACCCTGATCCAGACGCTTTGCACGCTGGCCAAGGATTGCGAGGGCGGCAAAGTTACCATGTTATATCGTAACGTTTATAGAAGTTTTTGCCCCAACACCCACTGGTTGAAAACCTTCGCCATCAGTCCCATCTAGATAGGCAGGTCCTCTTTTTAGGTATTTCCATGAACGATCAGGCCAATGCCCCGGAAATTGTCACCGGACAACTCGCCCTGCCCGGTCAGGCTCTGCCAGACAAGCTATATGTCATCCCGGTCCACAATCGCCCCTTCTTTCCCGCCCAGGTCCTGCCCGTCATCGTCAATGAGCATCCCTGGAGCGAAACGCTGCAACGTGTAGCCAACACCGACCATCGCTGCCTGGCGCTGTTTTTCCTCGATAAGCCCGCGTCGAGCGAGACAGTCGACTTCGATCCGGACAACTTGCCCGAACACGGCACCGTGGTGCGTGTGCACCATGCCAGCCGGGAAGGCGGCCAGTTGCAATTTGTCGCCCAGGGGCTGACCCGCGTGCGCATCCGTGGGTGGTTGCGCCGCAAGCCGCCGTATCTGGTTGAAGTGGATTATCCGCGCAGCGCCGAAGACTCGCGCGATGAGGTCAAGGCCTATGGCATGGCATTGATCAATGCGATCAAGGAACTGCTGCCGCTCAACCCGCTGTACAACGAAGAGCTCAAGAACTACCTGAATCGCTTCAGCCCCAATGACCCCTCACCGCTCACCGACTTCGCCGCCGCGCTGACCAGTGCGCCGGGCGATGAATTGCAGGACGTGCTGGACTGCGTGCCGGTGCTCAAACGCATGGAGAAAGTGCTGCCGCTGCTGCGCAAGGAAGTCGAAGTAGCGCGCTTGCAGAACGAACTTTCCGCCGAAGTGAATCGCAAGATCAGCGAGCATCAGCGCGAGTTCTTTCTCAAGGAACAGCTGAAGATCATCCAGCATGAGCTGGGCATCACCAAGGATGATCGCAGCGCCGATGCGGATGAGTTTCGCGCACGCCTGGTGGGCAAGACCGTACCGCCGACAGCGAAAAAGCGCATCGACGAGGAACTCAACAAGCTGTCGATCCTGGAAACCGGCTCGCCGGAATACGCTGTCACGCGCAATTACCTGGACTGGGCTACCAGTATCCCCTGGGGCGTCTATGGCAAGGACAAACTGGACCTGGCGCGCGCGCGCAAAGTGCTCGACAAGCATCACGCGGGCATGGACGACATCAAGCAACGCATCGTCGAGTTTCTAGCGGTCGGCGCCTTCAAGGGCGAAGTGGCCGGCTCCATCGTGCTCCTGGTCGGCCCGCCCGGTGTGGGCAAGACCAGCATCGGCAAGTCCATCGCCGAGACGCTGGGCCGGCCCTTTTACCGCTTCAGCGTCGGCGGCATGCGCGATGAGGCAGAGATCAAGGGGCATCGTCGCACCTACATCGGTGCCCTGCCCGGCAAGCTGGTGCAAGCGCTCAAGGAGGTCGAAGTGATGAACCCGGTGATCATGCTCGACGAAATCGACAAGCTCGGCGCCAGCCACCAGGGCGACCCGGCCTCGGCGCTACTGGAAACCCTCGATCCGGAACAGAACGTTGAGTTTCTCGACCACTATCTGGACCTGCGCCTGGACCTGTCGAAGGTCCTGTTCATCTGCACCGCCAATACCCTGGACTCGATTCCCGGTCCGCTGCTCGATCGCATGGAAATCATTCGCCTGTCCGGCTACATCACCGAGGAAAAGCTGGCCATTGCCAAGCGCCATCTTTGGCCCAAACTGTTGGCCAAAACCGGCGTACCTAAGGATCGCCTGTCCATCAGCGATGCCGCCTTCAAGGCAGTGATCGAGGGTTATGCCCGCGAGGCTGGTGTGCGGCAACTGGAAAAACAGCTCGGCAAACTGGTGCGCAAGGCCGTCGTGGGCCTGCTGGAAGATCCTGAACGCAGCATCCGCATTGGTCCCAAGGATCTGGAAGAATCCCTGGGCGTGCCCATCTTCCGTCGCGAACGGCTGCTCGCCGGCGTCGGCGTGATCACCGGCCTGGCCTGGACCAGCATGGGCGGCGTCACCTTGCCGATCGAGGCGACCCGCATTCATACCCTCAATCGCGGTTTCAAGCTCACCGGCAAGCTGGGCGAGGTGATGAAGGAGTCGGCGGAAATCGCCTACAGCTATATCAGTTCGCACCTCAACCAGTACGGCGGCGACCCGGTATTCTTCGACCAGGCCTTTGTGCATTTGCACGTCCCGGAAGGCGCAACGCCCAAGGATGGCCCGAGCGCGGGTATCAGCATGGCCAGCGCCCTGCTCTCCCTGGCCCGCAACCAGGCGCCGAAAAAGGGCGTGGCCATGACCGGCGAGCTGACCTTGACCGGACAGGTGTTGGCCATTGGTGGGGTACGCGAAAAGGTCATCGCCGCGCGCCGGCAAAAGATCTTCGAGCTGATCCTTCCCGAGGCCAACCGTGGCGACTTCGACGAGTTGCCGGATTACCTCAAGAGTGGCCTCACCGTGCACTTCGCGCAGCACTTTGCCGATGTGGCTAAGCTGCTGTTCTAACAGAACGACCAGGCGCCACGCGCCGCTCTAGACGCGGCCCGTGGCCCGTTTTTTCGCTGCTAAAAAATTCGGTAAAAACTCGCATCGGCTATTTTTTGGTCTACCGTGACTGAGTGCACAGTGAAACGCCAGAAATCTGGCGTTTCACTTCGCCGCGCAGGGAATGTCGGCATCGCACACTGCTCGAACATCATCCGTTCCGAAATTAGGGCATCAACGGATGGTTAAAACGGGATCGACTGGAAGGGACTCGAAGATGCCTGCCGACCAACGCTTTACCGTTCTGGATAGTTTTCGCGGCCTTGCCGCCATCGCCATCGTGCTGTTTCACATGCCCATCCTGCTGGCGATCAGCGAGCTGGAGTTCTTTCGCAACGGGCATGTGTTCATTCAATTCTTCTTCGCCCTGAGCGGTTTCGTACTGTGCCACGCCTATGCTCATCGCCTGACCAGTGTTGCGGCGCTGCGCGATTTCGCCGTTGCTCGCACCTTCCGCCTGTATCCCTTGCACCTGTGCCTGCTCGGCCTGTTTCTGCTCCTGGAAAGTGGCAAATTGCTGGCCCAAGGCCAGGGCGCGTCGGTCGAGGCGTTCAGCGGCAACGTCGCTCTTGAGGAAATCCTCCCCAATCTCCTGCTGCTGCAGGCCTGGCTGCCTGGAGCAGACAGCCTGTCGTTCAACGCGCCCGCCTGGACTATCAGCGTCGGCTACTACGTATACCTGCTGTTCGGCTTGATTGTGGTAGTGCTACCACGACGCAACAGCCTCGTGTTCTCGCTCATTTGCCTACTGACGTGCCTGAGCTTGCTGATGCACGTTCACGCACTGGAAGGAGAAGTCCTCAAGGGAGTCGGCTGTTTCTTTGCCGGAGCCCTGCTCTACCGGCTATTCATGGGTTTGCGAGCCCTGCCACTGAGCCACACAGAATTCACCGTACTGGAGGTCAGCACACTGCTGGTGCTGGTGTTGGTTCTGGACAGCAGCTATCTCTACCGCGACTTGTTCACCAGCTTGATGCTCTTGCTGACCATCTTCATCTTTGCCTTTGAAGGCGGCGTCGTCTCCCGATGGCTCAAGCAGCGCTGGTTGCAGGCTCTGGGCTTATGGTCCTTTTCCATCTATATGACTCACGTTGCCATCCTGGCCGCCTTGCAAGGGCTTGCCCTGCAGCTGTCGAAGTTGCCAGGACTGGAACACCTTGCGCCCTCCCAAGCCGAGCCTCACGGCATCGTCGCCATGGGTTACATCAGCACCCAAAACCTGTTACTTGATAATCTGATGGCAGTGGCCGCCGTGCTGGCTGTGATTCTGGTGTCGTCGCTGACTTACAAATATATCGAGCTACCGGGCATCCGCTTGGGCAAAAGACTGCAAGGCAAAGCCCCGCTGTCGCACTTCAGGGAAAAATCACACGTCATCAACTAGGTCGTCCGGCAGCGATGGCTCAGGCGGAGTGATAGAGAGCAAGCACAAGCTGTCACTCTTGGCTAAAATGCCTGCCTTTTCCGCACGACCGTAGTCTCGCCATGCGCCAGGAACCCGACCAGATTTTTGCCCAGCCGTTGGCCCAGGTAACGGACTTCGTCTTCAACGAAGACGTGGCCCGCGTGTTTCCCGACATGATCAAACGCTCGGTACCCGGTTACCCGACCATTGTCGAAAACATCGGCGTACTGGCTGCACGCTTCGCCCAGCCCGACTCCGTACTCTATGATCTGGGCTGCTCTCTAGGCGCTGTGACCCAGGCTCTGCGCCGTCATGTACGCAGCGAGCAATGCCGGATCATCGCCGTGGATAATTCCGCCGCAATGGTGGAACGCTGCCAGGAATACCTGCTGGCTCAAAATTCCATGTTCCAAGAGCTGCTACCCGTCGAGGTGATCGAGGCGGATATTCTGTCGCTGCAGTTTCAGCCAGCTTCACTGTTCGCCCTGAATTTCACACTGCAATTCATTTCTCCCATCCAGCGCCCCGAATTGCTGACCCGCATACATCAGAGCCTCCTGCCTGGCGGCGCGCTGATTCTTTCGGAAAAGCTGTGCTTCCAGGACCCTGAAGAACACGCACTGCTTACTGAACTGCACCTCGATTTCAAGCGTGCCAATGGCTACAGCGAACTGGAAATTGCCCAGAAGCGCAGCGCCATCGAGAACGTCATGCTGCCAGACAGCCTGGAGCAACATCGTGAGCGCTTGCTGGCAGCCGGCTTTACCAAGGTCATCCCCTGGTTCCAATGCCTAAATTTCGCCTCACTGATTGCCCTGCCATGATTGACCTGACGTCCCTGATCCAGCGGCTGTCCGGCACACCCCTGTCCGGTTGGGCAAGCACCTTGCAAACACAGCTCGACGCCAAACTGACCATCGGCCATGGCGACCTGCAACGCTGGCAACGGGCACTGGATGCCCTGCCGGCGTTAAGCCCGAGCCACGTTGAACTGGCAGAGGCGTTCCGGCTAGACGCCGGCTGCGAAGCACCTGTACGCGCGCAGTTGCGTGAGGCCTTGCTGGGCCTGTCGCCCTGGCGCAAGGGGCCCTTTGAGCTGTTTGGCGTGCACGTTGATACGGAATGGCGTTCGGACTGGAAGTGGGCGCGTGTTCGTCCGCATCTCGACCTGACCGGCAAGCGCGTCCTGGATGTCGGCTGCGGCAATGGCTATTACATGTGGCGCATGTTGGGCGCTGGCGCTGACAGCGTGATCGGCGTGGACCCCAACTGGTTGTTCTTCTGCCAATTCCTGGCCATGCAGCGCTACCTGCCGGATCTGCCCGCCTGGCATTTGCCTTTCGCCCTCGAAGAGTTGCCGGAGAAGCTGCAAGGCTTCGACACGGTATTCTCTATGGGGGTGCTCTACCATCGCCGCTCCCCCATTGATCACCTGCTGGCGCTCAAGGACTGCCTCGTCAAAGGGGGTGAGCTGGTGCTGGAAACCTTGGTGGTGGAGGGCGACGCCAATCAGATGCTGGTGCCGGAAGACCGTTACGCACAAATGCGCAATGTCTGGTTTTTGCCTTCTGTGCCGGCGCTGGAGCTGTGGTTACGCCGCGCGGGCTTTGAAAACGTGCGCTGTGTCGATGTCAGCCAGACCAGCCTCGATGAACAACGCAGCACCGAATGGATGCGCTTTCAATCGCTGGCCGATTTCCTCGATCCTGCCGACTCATCCCGCACCGTTGAAGGTCTGCCGGCCCCGAGACGTGCAGTACTGATTGCACGCAAACCTTAAGCAACACATGTGGCGCATCGCTCAATTCGAGCTGACTGATAAGCCACTAATAGCACACGGCTAGTAGCAAGCATTGCGAGGCCAGGCGAAGCGCGGCATCCTTGATGCAAAAGCTCGATATAAAAAAACATGGATCGATTTTTTGCACGCTTTTTACAGCGCTTGCGCACTGATTTTCAGCTTTCGATCATCAGTCTGATGGGGCTATTCGGTGTTTTGGGGATTTCGCCCTACGCCGTATACCGCCTGTTGGAGGGCAATTATCTGGTTGGAATCTCTGACCTTGTGATTGTCCTGTCGACCGTGGCCGCCGTCATATTTGCCTGGGTAACCGGCAATACGACCAAGGCAGGCCTCTACGTGTGCTGCGTATTTACCTGTCTGGCCACGCTGATTGCCATCAATCTGGGTGTGAATGGCCTGTTCTGGATCTATCCCTTGATCCTGTTCAACTTCTTCATGGTTTCGCCAGGCAAAGCCAGCATTGCCACCCTGCTGGTGTTGGCCGGCCTGATCGGCCATTCACTGTGGCAACCGGGTACCGTCTTCGAAAGTTACTACCAGATGGGCTCTTTCCTGGTCACCAGCCTGATGGCGTGCATCCTGACCCTGATATTTGCCTATCGCACTCAGCTTCAGCGCGAACAATTGCAGGTTCTTGCCATCCAGGACGGGCTGACCGGCGCCCGTAATCGCCGGGCGATGGATACAGATCTGAAAATCGCTGCCTCACGCAAACGTCGCCACGGTAAACCGCAAGCACTACTCGTCATGGACCTGGATCATTTCAAACAGATCAACGACCGTTTTGGCCACCCTGCCGGGGATCAGGTCTTGATCGACTTTGTCCGCTTGATCAAACGCTCATCCCGTCAGGAAGACCTGCTCTACCGCTTTGGTGGCGAGGAGTTTCTCCTGCTTCTGCAGGACACCGAGCTCAGCGGCTTGCAAAGTGCTGCCGCACAGTTGCATCAACAGGTCCGCAGCGGTCTGCTGGGTCCCGGTGGACCGGTTACCGTATCCATGGGTGGCGCCGTCTTGCAGTCGTGTGAGCCCTGGACCAGTTGGCTACAGCGCGCCGACCGCTGCCTTTATCAGGCCAAAAGCACCGGGCGCGACCGCATCATCATCGATACCCAGGAAAGCCAGCCGCAGGCTCACGTCGATCCGCAATCCACACCACTCGTAGCGTCGACCGATACCTGAAGGCTGGCTCCACGGTTCGCTTTACTTGAGAAATTAACGGTGCGCTGCGGCAGCGAGAATCAGCGCTTTCATTTCCTGAACCGCCGGCTTGAAACCGACGAACAAGGCATGAGCGACAATCGCATGACCGATGTTGAGTTCGTTGATTCCTGGGATTGCCGCCACGTCGTGCACATTGTGGTAATGCAGACCATGCCCGGCATTGACGATAAGCCCTAGCTGTCGTCCCAATGCTACGCCCTGACGAATCCGCTCCAGCTCCAAGGCCATTTCGGCGGGTGTGGTGGCATCGGCATAGCGCCCAGTGTGCAACTCGATGGCCGGGGCGCCGATGCGGGCAGCCGCTTCGATCTGCCGGGCGTCGGCATCGATGAACAGCGACACTTCACTGCCCAGTTCGGCCAGCATGGCCACCGCATCCCCAATTCGCTCCTCTTGGCCAACCACTTCGAGGCCACCCTCGGTGGTCAATTCTTGGCGGGTTTCCGGCACCAGGCAGATATGCTCCGGACGGATGCGCTCGGCAAATGCCAGCATTGCCTCGGTCACCCCCATCTCGAAGTTCATGCGGGTTTGCAGGCACTCCTTGAGCAGGAGCACGTCGCGGTCCTGAATGTGCCGCCGATCTTCACGAAGGTGCACGGTAATGCCATCGGCACCGGCTTCTTCGGCGTCCAGTGCGGCCTTGACCGGATCCGGATAGCGCGTCCCGCGTGCCTGACGCAAGGTCGCCACATGATCGATATTCACACCAAGCAGAATGCGCTGATTGTCAGACACGAGGAGGCTCCTTGATATTCATGAACAACTCGCGGCTGACCAGTGGTCGGCCGCCCAAATGTGGGGCGAGCGCCTGACGCATCAGGCGTTTGGCAGCCGCCAGCACTGCAGGGTCATTCCAGTCGACGACGGCCATGGCCAGCAGATCGTGACCATGGAACACGCCGGGCTGGAATTCAACTGTACGCTCCAGGCCTGCCTCCGGCTTCAAGCGATAATAGGCTTCGGCTTCTATGGGTTGGCCGTGACGATCGAGGTCCAGGGCAAAGCCATAGCCAAGCTGCTCAAGCAAGCGCCACTCGAATGCGCGTAGCAGGGGTTGCAGCGCATGGCCGGCGGCCAGGGCCTGAAGAGTCAGGGCATAGTGCTCGAAGATGATTGGATGAGGGTCTTGCATCGGCAACAGACGAATCAGCAATTCATTCAGGTAAAGCCCGCTGAACAGTGCATCGCCGTGTAGCAGGTTCGGAACGCCTGCCGACTCCAATCGTGCCACGGTCTTGAGTTCGCCGCGCCCGCGCAACTCGATATCCAAGGGCAAAAAGGGCCGCGCCTGACTGCCGGACTTGCTTCGAGCGCCGCGCAGCACGGCCCGCAGACGACCCTCTGGGGTAAACAGGTCTACCAGAGCGCTGGTTTCCTTGTAAGCACGGGCGTGCAGGACAAAGGCAAGCATCAGGGGTTAACAGCCCGGGCAACCCTTGGGACGTTGGCTTGCCCGGCGCCGCTCACATCACTGTTCTCGGTAACCGAGCGAATGCAGGGCTCGCTCATCATCGGACCAGCCGCCCTTCACCTTGACCCACAAGTTGAGCATGACCTTGGAGTCGAACAGTACTTCCATGTCCTTGCGCGCGTCCTGGCCGATCTGCTTGATCCGCTCGCCTTTCTCTCCAATGAGAATTTTCTTCTGCCCGTCACGCTCCACCAGAATCAGCGCATGGATATGCAGAATGCGCCCTTCCTGCTTGAACTCTTCGATCTCCACGGTGATCTGGTAGGGCAGTTCGGCGCCTAGCTGACGCATGATTTTCTCGCGCACCAGCTCGGCGGCCAGGAAGCGGCTGGAGCGGTCAGTGATCTGGTCTTCCGGAAAGAAATGCTCGTTCTCGGGCAAGTGCTCGGCCACCAGACGCTCCAGGGTGTCCAGATTGTGCCCGTGCAAGGCCGAAACCGGTACGACCTCGGCGTTGGGCAATTGCTCGGTCAGCCACTGCAAATGCGGCAGCAGTTCGGCCTTGTCTTCCATACGGTCGGCCTTGTTGACGGCGATGATCAGCGGGCCCTGGACATACTGCACACGGTCCAGTACCAACTGATCTTCGTCGGTCCAGCGCGTACGGTCGACCACGAACACCACGACATCCACGTCCTTGAGCGCAGAGGCCGCACTCTTGTTCATAAAGCGGTTTAGCGCTTTCTCGTTGTTCTTGTGCAGGCCGGGGGTATCGACGTAAATCGCCTGCACCGCGCCCTCGGTCTTGATCCCGAGCATGTTGTGGCGTGTGGTCTGCGGCTTGCGCGAAGTGATCGCCAGTTTCTGGCCAAGAATATGGTTGAGCAGCGTGGACTTGCCCACGTTGGGGCGACCGACGATGGCCACGTAACCGCAGCGACTGATATCAGTCATGAGCATTCTCCACGCCCAGGGCAATCAGCGCAGCGGCGGCGGATACCTGCTCGGCGATCCTCCGACTGGCGCCCTGCCCGCGGGTCTTGTCATTCAGCAGACTGATCCGGCACTCGACGAAGAACGTCCGGCAGTGCGGATCACCTTGTATATCCACCACCTCATATTGAGGCAGTTCACAGCCGCGCGATTGCAGAAACTCCTGTAGCCGGGTCTTGGGATCCTTGTTGGTATCCACCAGCGTCAGGCTTTCAATCTCAGCATCCAGCCAGGCCAGCACGCGCTCGCGCGCCGGCTCCATGCCGGCATCCAGGTAAATCGCGCCGATCAATGCTTCGACCGCATCGGCCAGAATAGAGTCGCGCCGATAACCGCCGCTTTTCAGCTCTCCCGACCCCAGGCGCAGGTATTCGCCCAGCTCGAAGCCACGTGCCAACAAGGCTAGGGTCTCGCCCTTGACCAGGCGGGAGCGCAGCCGGGAAAGCTGTCCCTCGCGTGCCTGAGGAAAGCGCTCGAACAGCGCCTCACCTGCCACGAAATTGAGGATGGCATCGCCGAGAAATTCCAGACGCTCGTTGTTGCGACCGGCAAAGCTGCGGTGTGTCAGTGCCAGGACCATCAGATCCTGATTGATGAAGGTGTAGCCGAGCTGACGCTCGAGACGGCTTAAAGGTGAGCTCACGGGATTCTTACGCGAAATTCTTTATCGAAGTGAACCACAAGATCGAGACTATCAATCAACGGTTCGCGCTTTTCATATTTCAACCGAGCATGGAACTGGTTATTTTCCACCCGCACGGTCAGTGCTTTGTCCATGTCCAGGTCGCGAATGTTGTTTACTTGCATGCCTTTGCTGACATGCCGGTAAAAATCGCCCACGGTACGAATATCTGCCGCCTGATCAGTCTCGACCGAGGCTATGATTTTTTCCATCGACAGATTGTCGAGATAATGCGGGATGACCTTGAACGCAGTGCTGGCAATAAACGCCACCACTGCCAGTACTACCATCCAGCTCAGCAGCGAAAGTCCTTTCTGCGAATGCGAGAACGTCATGAATCGACCTCATGTCGGAATTATCGGCAGCCAAGCCTATATAAAGCGGGCGATACCGTATTGCACGGTACCGCACAAATTCAATGGATCAGGCCGACACGAGAGAGGTTGGGCAGGTTGCCGCCCTTGGGCTCAGGCCAACTAAGCCACACAGCAAAGGCCTTGCCGACGATATTGCGGTCGGGAACCATGCCACGCAATTCCACAGCAAGGGCCGTATCGTTCCAGTAACGGCTGTCGTTGGAGTTGTCGCGGTTATCGCCCATCATGAAATAATGGCCATCCGGCACAGTCCATTCGCGGCTGGGTTCGATGCGATACCGCCCCATTTCCTTGCGAATCATATGCTCGGCAGCACCCAGCTTTTCCTGATAGAGCCCAGCGTTGCCCAAGGTGCCCGGCTCTTCGCCCAGCCATTTCTCAGCCACCGGCTCGCCATTGATGAACAAGCGCTTTTCACTGCTGTAGCGCACCGTGTCACCCGGCAATCCCACAACTCGCTTGATATAGTTGATATTCGGATCGCTGGGGTAGCGGAATACCATCACATCGCCGCGCTGCGGATCACCAATATCGATCACTTTGGTATCTAGCACAGGCAGACGGATGCCGTAGGCGAATTTGTTGACCAGAATAAAATCACCCACTTCCAACGTCGGCTTCATCGAGCCGGAAGGAATCTGGAAGGGCTCAACCAAAAATGAGCGCAATACCAGCACAATGGCTAACACCGGAAACAGTGATTTTCCGTATTCGACCAGCATGGGCTCCTTGCTGAGCTTCTCAACCACCTGAGGATCAGGCTTGCCCTGCAACTGGCCCTGGTAGGTGCTGATCACCGCACGCCGACGAGGCGCCAGCACCAGCATATCCAGCAGGGCCAATGCCCCGCATACCGCAACGGCAATGACCAGTAACAGCGGAAAATTGATCGACATGGGTCTTAGCTATCCACCTTGAGAACGGCAAGAAACGCTTCCTGAGGAATTTCCACGTTGCCGACCTGTTTCATCCTTTTCTTACCAGCCTTCTGCTTTTCCAGCAGCTTGCGCTTACGGCTCACGTCGCCGCCATAGCACTTGGCCAATACGTTCTTGCGCAGCGCCTTCACTGTCGTACGCGCAACCACCTGACCGCCAATGGCTGCCTGGATTGCCACGTCGAACATCTGTCGTGGAATCAGCTCTTTCATCTTTTCGGTCAGCGCGCGGCCTTTCTGGTTGGCACGGTCGCGGTGCACGATTAGCGCCAGGGCATCCACCTTCTCGCTATTGATCAGCACATCCAGGCGGACCAGATTGGCTGACTGGAAGCGATCGAAGCTGTAGTCCAATGAGGCATAGCCGCGGCTTACTGATTTCAGACGATCGAAGAAGTCCAGCACCACTTCGTTCATCGGCAAATCGTAGCTGACTTGTACCTGACTGCTGAGAAATTGCATGTCGCGCTGCACGCCGCGCTTCTCGATGCACAGGGTAATCACGTTACCCAAGTGCTCCTGCGGGACAAGGATATTGGCGCGCACGATGGGCTCGCGCATATCGTTGATTGCCGCTGGATCAGGCAGCTTGGACGGGTTGTCGACATAGATCGTCTCGCCGCTCTTCAGTTCCACCTCGAATATTACGGTAGGTGCGGTGGTGATCAGATCGAGATTGTATTCGCGCTCCAGTCGCTCCTGGATGATTTCCATGTGGAGCATGCCGAGGAAGCCAATGCGAAAACCGAAGCCAAGCGCATCGGAGCTTTCCGGCTCGTATTGCAAGGCGGCATCGTTAAGGGTCAGCTTCTGCAAGGCTTCGCGGAAGGTCTCGAAATCATCGGAGCTGACTGGAAACAAGCCGGCGAACACCTGCGGCTTGACGCGCTGGAAGCCAGGCAGCATCGCCACATCCGGCGTGGCAGCCAATGTCAGCGTATCGCCCACCGGCGCACCGTGAATATCCTTGATGCCAGCAATGATGAAACCCACTTCGCCAGCTTTCAGGTCGGCGGTTTCGGTGTGCTTCGGACTGAAAACCCCCACGCTGTCTACTTGGTGCAGCTTGCCCGTGGACTTGACCAGAATCCTGTCACCCTTTTTCAGCCGGCCATGCTTGACCCGCACCAGCGACACTACGCCTAGGTAGTTGTCGAACCAGGAGTCAATGATCAACGCCTGCAAAGGTGCATCGATCTCGCCTTGCGGCGGCGGAATCACCTTTACCAGACGCTCCAGCACATCATCCACACCCATGCCGCTCTTGGCGCTGCAGGCCACGGCATCCGTAGCGTCGATTCCGATGATATGTTCGATTTCGTCTTTGACCCTGTCCGGATCGGCCTGGGGCAGGTCCATCTTGTTGAGCACCGGCATGACTTCCAGGCCTTGCTCGATGGCGGTGTAGCAGTTGGCGACCGATTGCGCTTCGACACCTTGGCCCGCGTCTACGACCAGCAAGGCGCCTTCGCAGGCGGCCAGGGAGCGGCTGACTTCATAGGTGAAGTCGACGTGGCCGGGGGTGTCGATGAAATTCAGCTGATAGGTTTTACCATCCCGTGCGGTGTAATGCAGGGTAACGCTGTGCGCTTTGATAGTAATGCCGCGTTCACGCTCCAAGTCCATGGAGTCCAGAACCTGGGATGCCATTTCGCGCTCGGACAGGCCGCCGCACATTTGAATGAAACGATCGGCCAGGGTGGACTTGCCGTGGTCAATGTGGGCAATGATGGAAAAATTGCGGATGTGGCTAAGATCACTCACAGATCAACACTCGAAAGGGGCTGCGGGAACTCCCGCCGAGAAATAGCAGGGAATTCTACCCGAAGGCTGCACCCAGCGTCACGTCTACCTGCAGCGAACAAAAAAGGGCGATTGCTCGCCCTTGCTTTGGTTAGACAAAAACTATTCCGACAACTTGAAGGTAATAAAGCTGGCGCGGCCCTGACGCAGTACACGCATGGATACCGAGCGATTCTTTGGCAGTTCCTTGGCCACCTGCGTGAAATGCTGAGCGGATTTGATTGCCTGATTGCTCAAGTGGGTGATGACATCGCCTGGTCGCAGGCCGATCAGCGCGGCCGGGCCGTTGCTTACTTCCTTGATCAGCACACCGCCTTGCAGGTCCAGCGCTTTTTTCTGCTCGCTGTTCAGGTCCACGACCGTGACACCGAGCCGATTGCTGCTGCTTTCGACTCCACTCCCCGGCGTGCCAATGGCAATCTCCTCGCCCTCTTCTGGCAAGGCGCCAATCACTACCTCCAGCGTCTTTCGCGAGCCGTCACGTACCACTTCCAGCTTGGCCTTGTCACCAGGCTTGATGCCGCCCACCAAGTGGGGCAGATCGGCCGACACGACGATCTGTCGTCCATTAAGGGTGAGAATTACATCGCCGACCCGCAGCCCACCCTTGGCCGCCGGACCTTCTTCCAGAACCTGCGCGACCAGCGCACCTGCCGGTTTGTCGAGACCGAAGGATTCAGCCAGGTCCTTGTTGACCTCTTGAATCACCACGCCTAGCCAGCCGCGGCTGACCTTGCCGGTATCTCTCAACTGGTTGGCCACGTCCATCGCGACATCAATCGGAATGGCGAAAGACAACCCCATGAAGCCGCCAGATCGGGTGAAAATTTGTGAATTGATGCCGACCACTTCACCGTTCAGATTGAACAACGGACCACCACTGTTACCAGGATTGATCGCTACATCGGTTTGGATAAACGGTACATAACTTTCATTGGGGAGGCTGCGACCTTTGGCACTGACAATGCCTGCCGTCACCGAATAGTCGAAACCGAACGGTGAGCCAATGGCTAGCACCCACTCCCCGACCTTCAGGTTGTCAGACTTGCCCAGCTTGACCGTGGGCAGGTTGCGCCCTTCGATTTTCAACAACGCAACATCACTGCGCGGGTCGGCGCCGATCAGCTTGGCTTCCAGCTCACTGCGATCGGACATGCGAACGAGAATTTCATCCGCATCGGCAACCACATGGTTATTGGTCAGCACATACCCATCCGCAGAGATGATGAAACCAGACCCCAGCGATTGAGCTTCCTGCTGCCGACCGTTGGGCGAGCGCGGTATTTGTGGAATATTGCGTTCAAAGAATTCACGAAACAGTGGTGGCAGGCCTTCCAGATCCGGAATCAACTGCTGCCCAGCCTGATTACGCTCCGGTAATTTCTGCCGAGTGCTGATATTGACCACTGCCGGCCCAGCCTGCTCCACCAGCTCGGTAAAGTCAGGCAGATCTGCCTGCGCTACCGTTGCCAGGGCCAGCATTAGCATAGCCATCAGACCACTCAGATAAGACTTGACCTTCACTTTCGACATAAGACTCCCCTGCTAGCAGCAAAACTGCTCAGTAGACACTCGAAGTGCCTGCGAGCAGAGCACGCAGCACGACAGGCTGCAGTGCTGGATCATCCGCCGTGCGCCGACTGCGCCAGCGAATGTATAACCAGGAACACAGTAATCCGCCCAGACTGGCCAAAATTATATGCGGTTCGGAACCACCCAGCGCCTGCACCAACAAAGCACAGAGAAAGAGGCTGAGCAAAGGCAATAAATAAACCAACAGGGAGCCGCGTAACAAGAGCTCTTCACGTACGCCAATAGCCACGCTATCGCCAACATCCAATTGCAAATCGGTGAGAGCCCGCACATGCCCTCGGCGGCTTCCGACCCCCAGCTTGTCCATCATTCCCTGACCACAACCGGCATTGGCCGAACAAGTGGAACAGGTGCTTTTGCGCACAGTCTCAACCCAAACCGCGCCAGGCTCGATTGCAACGACCCGCCCTTGCTCTTCGATCACTGCGAACTGTTCCCTGACTCCGAACGCATCGATAGCGCAATCCGCTCGGCAGTGCCGACGGGAATCTCGCCGACTACGGTAACCATCAAATCACCGTTTGCCGTGGAAAGGCGGCGCGAGACAGTTGCAGTCGGCCCCAACTGGCTGCGCACATCGGCGATTTGCGCATCGCCCAATGGCTCGAGGAAGATTGAAAATCGCGCCAAACCATCGCCGTACATCAGCCAGGCGACAGGGGCGGCTTCGGCAGACGCACGCTGCTCGACAATCTGATTGAGAACAAACCCGGCAGGCAGCCAATCAGAACGCCAGGACTTTTCGGTCAGCTGACGCGAATCGCGAACTTCCACCGGCTCGCACTGCTGGCTGGGCTGCACCATCGCCAACGATGCACCTTCCTGGAATTCAACATACTGGAAGCGCTCCAAAGGCTGGCCCTTTTCATTGAGCAACAATGACTTGAGCGGTAATGCCGTTTCGCGATCCAGATGAAGCTCGAAGCCATAGCGATGCTGATCGCGCGGTATCAGCGCCAGCACCACAGCAGCGCGACCGGCAACCCGGGAATTGCCCGCCACACGCATCTCATACCATTGATTAAGCTGGCGCGTGTCCAGATTGCGTACCGACCACTGCTCTTCGATCAATGGACTGACCAAGCTGCCATTCATGCAGGTGAGTCGACCATTGGTACGCAATGTTTCGTGAGCGGGGCCATCCAACTGCAACATACGTTCCTGAACGCTGTTCGAGGCGACATGACGCCAAATTTCATGGCTGGAAAAACTGCCATTGCGCTCATAAACGAAGGCTCCATGGAAGCCTGTTTGTTGTTCCGCTGCTTGTAGCCGTAGCAACCAATCCTGAGCATCTGCCCAGGCCGATTGCCCAAGCAGCGCACTGACTCCAAGCGCAAATGAAAGAAAACGCATGAGGTTCCTTTTTTTAGCGATTTTCCAGACTCGCAGCCCGAGCAGAAGGCAAAGCACTTTCCTCGCCACGCCCCGATTGCTGTACATGCTGACGCAGGTAGTCGGCCAGACGCTGGTCATGCCAGCTCGGCTGCGCTCCTTGCTCAGCCATTACAGCTCCGGACTCACCCTCGGCGCTATACCCGGCCAGCACGGCGGGCCCCTGCACATGCGGAATGATCAGATTATTCGATGGAGCAGTTTGCTGCGCCATTTCAGCACCCGTGATCTGGTCCTGATTGTAAAAGCGCACGCCTGCAAGGACGGCCAGCGTCACCGAAGCGGCAATAGCCAGACGCCCCAGTCCGCTCCAGCGCGACCGAGACCCAGACTGCTCTGGCATCTTTTCATCTGCCAAAGCAGCCATCACACCCGCTGCGATATCCAGCCGCGGCTCTTGCAGTTCCTTATGTATGACAGCGCGCGCGATTTGATAACGCGACCAAATGGCTCGCAACTCGGACTCGTCACTGGCGGCGAGCACTCGATGCAATTCCAATTCGTCCGCTTCGTTATCCATCACCGCGGACAGCGATTCCCGCAGAGACTCACGATTCATGGTTTCCTCTCTTGGCATTTGGCCGCCATCTCAGGCTTGTTCATGCAACAGGGGTTGCAAGGCTTTATCGATAACCTCTCGCGCCCGAAAGATGCGCGAGCGTACGGTTCCTACAGGGCATTGCATGACACTGGCTATGTCTTCATAACTCAGGCCATCAAACTCACGCAACGTCAGCGCCGTGCGCAAATCTTCCGGTAATTGTTGGATGGTTCGATGCACAGTGGTTTCGATTTCATCTCGCAACATGGCGCGTTCTGGCGACTCGATATCCTTGAGGGCATGATCACCCTCGTAGAATTCCGCGTCCTCAGCACTGACATCGTTATCTGGTGGCCGCCGACCGCGAGCAACCAAGTGATTCTTCGCCGTATTGATGGCGATGCGGTACAGCCAGGTGTAAAAGGCGCTGTCACCCCGGAAATTTCCAAGCGCACGATAGGCTTTGATGAACGCTTCCTGAGCAACATCCTGAGCTTCATGAGTGTCATGCACGAACCGTACGATCAGGCCTAAAATCTTGTGTTGATACTTCAGCACAAGCAAATCGAAAGCCCGCCTATCTCCTCGCTGAACACGCTCAACAAGCTGCTGATCCTGCTCCTGGGTTAGCATGAACGCTCCTCTCTGACCCCGGAGAACTTCCGCACTCGTTGGTGGCCTGGCTTACACAGATAGACCCAAGCGTTACGCAAAAGTTCTCCCCCTTCCAAGCAAGCTTCGTGCAGGGTTTATCAATTCGTGGCACAAGCGAAAAGCGCCTGCGCGTGTATAAAGAGTCATCTCTGCACGAAATGCGATATTGAGCCCTCGCTAAAGGCCTCTTGTTTGTAGCCCTGATGCGCTCAGGTCTCCAGCATCCTTCTATGGAAAGCCGTCATCGCCAAAAGTTCCATGACCCGATGCGACGCCATACAACTATTTTGTCGTTTCAGCCCTCGATATACTAGCGACCGCCATCTCGCCTAAGGCCCAGCCATGCGCCAACACTTTCAGCACGACGTCTTGATAATCGGCAGTGGAGCAGCCGGCCTCACGCTGGCCCTGACCCTCCCCGCGCACCTACGCATTGCAGTGTTGAGCAAGGGTGAGCTGGCCAATGGCTCGACATTCCATGCCCAGGGCGGAGTGGCTGCGGTTCTGGATGACCGCGACACCGTCGAGTCTCATGTTGAAGATACCCTGATCGCCGGCGGCGGACTGTGTCGCCAGGACGCCGTTCGCTTCACCGTGCAGCACAGCCGTGAAGCGATCCAATGGCTGATCGACCAGGGCGTACCCTTCACTCCCGATGATGGCAGCGCCGACAGCGAAGACAATGGCTTCGCCTTTCACCTGACCCGTGAAGGCGGCCACAGCCATCGGCGCATCATCCATGCCGCCGATGCCACCGGCGCGGCCATCTTTACCACGTTACTGCACCAGGCTCGCCAGCGGTCGAATATCGAACTGCTGGAACAGCGCGTGGCCATCGACCTGATCACCGAGCGCAAACTGGGTCTGTCCGGACAGCGTTGCCTGGGTGCCTATGTGCTCAATCGCGAGAGCGGCGAGGTGGATACTTATGGCGCCCGCTTTACGGTGTTGGCCACGGGCGGCGCCGCCAAGGTTTATTTGTATACCAGCAACTCCGATGGCGCTTGCGGAGACGGCATTGCCATGGCCTGGCGGGCCGGCTGCCGGGTCGGCAACCTGGAATTCAACCAATTTCACCCGACGTGCCTGTACCACCCTCGGGCGAAGAATTTCCTGATCACCGAGGCCCTGCGCGGCGAAGGCGCTCTACTCAAGCTGCCCAACGGTGAACGTTTCATGCCGCGCTTCGACAGCCGTGCCGAATTGGCACCACGGGATATCGTCGCCCGCGCCATCGACCATGAGATGAAGCGCCTGGGTATCGATTGCGTATACCTGGACATCAGCCACCGGCCCGCGGACTTCATCAAAAATCACTTTCCCACCGTGTACGAACGCTGCCTGGAGTTTGGCATCGACATCACTCGCGAGCCGATTCCCGTAGTCCCGGCTGCGCACTACACCTGTGGCGGCGTGCTGGTCGACTCGTGCGGACACACCGATGTCCCGAACCTCTATGCCATTGGCGAAACCAGCTTCACCGGCTTGCACGGGGCCAATCGCCTGGCCAGTAATTCGCTGCTGGAATGCTTCGTGTACGCCCGCTCGGCGGCTGCCGACATCCTCGAGAAGCTCGAACAGATAAGGTTACCCACCACCCTGCCCAGCTGGGATGCCAGCCAGGTGACCGATTCCGACGAAGACGTGATCATCGCCCACAACTGGGACGAGTTGCGGCGTTTCATGTGGGACTACGTGGGCATCGTGCGCACCACCAAGCGCCTGCTGCGCGCCCAGCACCGTGTCAATCTGCTGTTGGACGAGATCGATGAGTTCTACAGTAACTACAAGGTGAGCCGAGACCTGATCGAGCTGCGCAACCTGGCCCTGGTAGCCGAACTGATGATCAGGTCGGCAATGGAGCGCAAGGAGTCCCGCGGGTTGCATTACACCCTGGATTATCCCTACCTGTTACCCGAAGCACGGGACACTATTCTGGTGCCACCCACCTACGTCGAGTGAACTTCAGGCGCAGGCGCAGGCGCCGATGATCATCACGCGCCAACGCATCGCGGGGAATGCACACCCCGCGCCGCCAGCGCTCGCCGGGCAGGCGGTAATGCAGAACGATCAGAACGGGCAAGGCCAGGCTATCAGGGCGCAGCTGCACCGGGCGCCAGCCGGCCTGTGCGCTCCACAGTTGCCAGCCACGCGAATCATGACGCAACCCGCGCACTGCGTGCCTTGAGCGCAACAGGATATGTCGTGGCAGCACCCATAGGGCATGCCCGCCGCACGCGATTACACCTATTACAACCCAGCCGCCAGGCAGGTCGGCAAGCAGTAGCGCGATCAGCGCCAGCAGCCAGGCGAACAGGTAGGCCGCCAGCAAGCTCCCAGAGGGCTGCCAGCGACACTCGAAAACGTCACTTGGGTTGGACACGGTCCAGAATGATTTTCACGATGCGGCGCAGATCCGGATCCTGAGGCTCTTCGCGCTGCATGAACCAGCCAAACATGTCCTGGTCCTCGCATTCCAGCAGTTGGCGATAGCGCGCCTGATCCTCGGCATCCAGGTGCGAGTAAACCTCCCGCACAAAAGGCACCAGCAGCACATCCAGCTCCAGCATGCCACGGCGGCTGTGCCAGAAAAGTCGGTTGAGTTCGATATCGTCGGCCATGGGAGGCTCCTTTCACGTAAGAGCGGCAGTATAACGAGCCGGCTCGCCCTGGACACCCGCTGACAAGCCTCGCGCTGCGCTCTATGATGGTCGTCCCTGCCTTTTTATCAGCGACTGACATGGCCGACTCTGCTTTTTTCTGCCCGCTGCCCCATGAAGGCATCCTTGCCGTACGCGGCCCTGATGCCAGCAAATTTCTTCAAGGCCAGCTGACCTGCAACCTCAACTACCTCGTATCGAGCAGCAGCCTTGGCGCGCGCTGCACGCCCAAAGGGCGTATGCAATCGAGCTTTCGCATTCTGCCCCACGGTGATGGCTACCTTTTGGCCATGGCCCAGGAGCTGCTCGATGCGCAATGCGCGGACCTGAAAAAATACGCGGTCTTTTCCAAGGTACAAGTGCTTGACGAAAGCGATCAATGGTCGCGCTTTGGCCTCAGCCAGGCCGATGCCGTCCTGCACCAACTGGGTCTGGAGCTACCAGATGACGGAGCCGAACCGCTGACCCAGGCCGACGAACTGCTGGCCCTGCGCCTTCGCGACGGCCGTGCCGAACTCTGGGTGCCGGCCGCTCAAGCCCAAACCATCCAGGCGCGCCTTGCCGAACAGCTGCCGCAGGCGCCTCTGAATGATTGGCTGCTGGCCCAGGTGCGCGCCGGTATCGGCCAGGTGTTCGGCGCCACCCGCGAGCTGTTCATTCCACAGATGATCAACCTGCAGGCTGTCGGCGGCGTGAGCTTCAAGAAAGGCTGCTACGCCGGGCAGGAAATCGTCGCCCGCATGCAGTACCTGGGCAAGCTCAAGCGGCGCCTGTATCGCCTCAGCCTGCCGGTCGAACAGGTACCGGACATCGGCACGGAACTGTTCTCGCCCGTGCATGCCACCAGTGTCGGCAACGTGGTGCTGGCTGCCCAAGCGGACGGTCATGTCGAATTACTCGCAGTGGTTCAGGAAGATGCCCTGTTGGATGGACGCCTGCACCTGGGTACCGCCGAAGGCCCTTCATTGACGTTGTGTGATTTGCCCTATCAGTTGGATGCCGACCGCGAAATCCAGCAGTAAATATCTCTTCTCGTCTACTGAGGAATGCATGAGCAAGCTTGCCGAGAAAGTCCAAGAAGAACTGATCCAGGCCCTAGAAAAGGACGAACTGGTTCTCCCCACCCTGCCCGAAGTGGCCATCCAGGTCCGCGAGGCGGCCGAAGACATCAACATCAGCACGCTCAGCTTGAGCAAGGTGATCGGCCAGGATGCAGCATTGACCGCCCGCCTGATCAAGGTCGTGAACAGCCCCCTGATGCGCAGCAACCGGGAAATCACCGACCTGCAGATGGCCATCGGTCGCCTGGGCATCCTCTATACCTGCAGCCTGTCCATCGGTCTGGCGATGGAGCAGATGTTTCAGGCCACCACCGACGCAGTCGACAAGAAGCTACGTGAGGTGTGGAGCAAAAGTACCGAGATTGCCGCTATCAGCCATGTGCTCTGCCGGCATTTCACTAAATTGCAGCCCGATCAGGCGACGCTGGCCGGCCTAGTACATCAGATCGGCGTGCTGCCCATCCTGACCTACGCCGAAGAGCGCGGTGACCTGCTAGGCGATCCGGCCAGCCTCGACCATGTAATCGAGCGGGTTCATCCCCTGCTTGGTGAGCGGATCCTGCGTCATTGGGAATTCCCGGCGCACATTGCCATCGTCCCCAGCCAGATGCAGGACTTCACCCGCGACTCACCCTCGGTGGATTACGTCGACATCGTGCAAGTGGCAGCACTGCAGAGCTACCTAGGCAGCAGCCATGCCTGCAACCAGTTGGACTGGGCCGACATACCCGCGTTTGCCAAGCTGGGCCTCGATCCCAGCGTGGACGTTCAAGCCGACGAAGACCTCGGCAACGCCACGCTGGCCGCCATGGGCATGCTGCAATAACGCGACCACCGGCGCGCGTTAATCCGGCATGCTCTGCTGCACCGCAACAGGCGGCAAGCGCCAATCAATCGGCTCCATGCCGTTCTGTTGCAGATACTTGTTGGCCCGACTGAAATGTCCATTACCGATGAAGCCTCGATGGGCAGACAACGGTGAAGGATGTGGCGAACGCAGAATCAGATGCCTGGTCGGGTCGATCAGGCGCTGCTTGCTCTGCGCATGGGCGCCCCACAGCAGGAACACCAGGTGTGGTCGGCTTGCGCTGACGACTTCGATCACCTTGTCGGTAAACGTCTGCCAGCCCACCTTGGCGTGCGAGCCGGCCTGGCCCTGCTCGACCGTCAACGAGGTATTGAGCAGCAGCACCCCCTGATCCGCCCAATGCTGCAGGTAGCCATGGCCGGGAATGTCGATGTTCAGGTCGCGCTTAAGCTCTTTATAGATGTTCTGCAGGGATGGCGGCGCGGGCACGCCAGGCTGTACTGAAAAGCAGAGTCCATGGGCCTGGCCAGGGCCGTGATAGGGATCTTGACCGAGGATCACCACCTTTACCTGATCGAGGGGTGTGGAGTTCAGCGCGTTGAAGATCAGCCCCCCCGCGGGAAAGATCGTTTTGCCGGCATTCTTTTCATCCCGCAAGAACGCGCTCAGCTGGCGCATATAGGGCTTGTCGAATTCCTCGCGCAGTGCATTCTTCCAGCCCGCTTCCAATTTGATGCGATCGTCGTTGGTCATTGTTTTCCCACTGCGCTATCAACAAAGCCGGCACGCTAGATAAGGCCCACCCTCAAGTCAAGGCAACCGCCTGCCCTCTTCCTATACTCATGGCAAAAGTATGCGGGTGCGGAGACAGCACAATGAGCAAGTTGATTCCCCAACTGATCGATGGCGAATGGCGCGTCAGCGCGGACGCCGAACCTATCGAAATTCGTGATCCGGCTACACAGGAAGTCATTGCCCTGGCGCCCAGTGCCACCGCAGAAGAAATAGAACTGGCGGTGGCCAGCGCGCAGCGTGCCTTCCAGACCTGGCGCGAAGCGCCGGTGCCCGAACGCGCCCGCCTTATGCTGCGCTACCAACACCTGCTCAAGGAGCATCACGACGAGCTGGGCGAATTGCTCGCCCGCGACACCGGCAAGACTCTGGCGGATGCCAAGGGCGATGTCTGGCGCGGTATCGAGGTGGTCGAACATGCGGCCAACATTGCCAGTCTGCTAATGGGCGAAACCCTGGAAAACGTCGCCCGCGACATCGACACCGCCAGCTGGGTACAACCATTGGGCGTGTGCGCCGGCATTACTCCGTTCAACTTCCCGGCCATGATCCCGCTGTGGATGTTTCCGCTGGCCATTGCCTGCGGCAACAGCTTCATCCTCAAACCGTCCGAACAGGACCCGCTGACGCCCAATCGACTGGCCGAACTGTTTCTTGAAGCCGGCGCGCCCAGGAACATTCTGCAAGTGCTGCACGGCGGGCGCGAAGTGGTCGATGCGCTGCTTGTTCACCCGCAGATTCGTGCGCTGTCCTTCGTCGGCTCGGTGGCGGTGGCCCAGCATGTGTATCGCATCGGCACCCAGCACCTGAAGCGCGTGCAAGCATTCGCCGGCGCCAAAAACCATCTGGTGGTGCTGCCGGATGCCAACAAGGAGCAGGTGCTGAGCAATCTGATCGGCGCCAGCTGCGGGGCCGCCGGGCAACGCTGCATGGCCATCAGCGCGGCGCTGTTCGTCGGCGCATCGCGCCAATGGATACCCGAACTGGCCGCCCGCATGGCTGCGCTGCGCCCCGGTCATTGGCAGGACGCCAACGCCGCCTACGGCCCGCTGATCAGCCCGCAGGCACGCCAGCGTGTGCAGCGCCTGATTGCCGCAGGCAAGGCCGAGGGTGCCGAGTGCCTGCTGGATGGCTCGGACTGCTCAGTGGCCGACTTCCCCGACGGCAACTGGGTTGGCCCCACGCTGTTTCGCGGCGTCACGTCACAGATGAGCCTGTACCGTGAAGAGATTTTTGGCCCGGTATTGATCTGCCTGGAAGTGGATACGCTGGCAGACGCCATCGAGCTGATCAATGCCAATCCGTATGGCAATGGCACCAGCCTGTTTACCCGCTCCGGCGGTGCTGCGCGGCACTTCCAGCATGCCGTGGAAGTGGGCCAGGTAGGCATCAACGTACCCATCCCGGTGCCGTTGCCGTTCTTCTCCTTTACCGGCTGGCGGGGTTCGTTCTACGGCGACCTGCATGCCTATGGCAAGCAGGCGGTGCGTTTTTACAGCGAGACCAAAACGGTGACCACGCGCTGGTTCGAAGACGATGCGTCAAGCGACCCGAACCTGACCATCCACCTTAAGTAACGCATATTGGCAACGCTACCATCCGCTCCCTATGTAAACCTGTACAGAAAACAAACTGCAGGTATCTTCGGAAACGCGCCGTGCTCATGGAGTCCCTCCGGGCATTGCGTGTTCGGCTACCCATCAACTCAGTGAGACCGCCATGGACTTCGAACCGAGTGACGAACAACGCCTCCTGATCGACAGCGCCCGCGCCTTTGCCCGCCACGAACTGACTCCACACGCCGCCGACTGGGACCGCGATCATTATTTTCCCGTTGAGGTCATCCGCCGTGCCGCTGCACAGGGTTATCTGAGCCTGTACCTGAGCGAGGCGGATGGCGGCCTGGGGCTGTCGCGACTGACCTCCTCGCTGATCTTCGAGCAACTGAGCGCCGGCTGTGTATCGACCGCCGCCTACCTGACCATTCACAACATGGCATCCTGGATGCTCGCCCGCTTTGCCGACGAGGAACTGAAAGCCGCTTGGCTGCCGCGCCTGATCAGCGGCGAGTTGCTGGCCTCCTATTGCCTGACCGAACCCGATGCCGGTTCGGATGCCGCGCACCTGCGCACCCGCGCGCGCCGCGACGGGGACGATTACGTGCTCGACGGCGGCAAGTGCTTCATCTCCGGGGCGGGCAGCACCGATGTATTGATCGTCATGGCGCGCACCGGCGGGGAAAGCGGCGCCAAGGGCATTTCCTGTTTTCTGGTCGCTGGCGACGCCCCCGGGGTGAAGTACGGGCGCAACGAACTGAAGATGGGCTGGCGCTCCCAGCCGACCCGCAGCATCAGCTTTGAAGGCGTACGCATTCCGGCCAGCCAGCGCATCGGTCCGGAAGGCGAAGGCTTCATCTATGCCATGAAGGGGCTGGATGGCGGACGCATCAACATCGCCAGTTGCTCGCTGGGCGCGGCCCAGGCGGCGTTGGAGCAATCCCTGCGCTATGTCGAGGAGCGCCAGCAATTCGGCAAACCGTTGAGTGAATTCCAGGCCCTGCAATTCAAGCTCGCCGACATGCTCACCGACCTCACCGCCAGCCGGCAGATGGTGCGCCTGGCGGCTCATCGACTCGACAACAACCATCCCGAAGCCAGCCTGTACTGCGCCATGGCCAAGCGCTTCGCCACCGATCACTGTTTCGAGGTGTGCAACCAGGCCCTGCAAATACACGGTGGCTATGGTTATCTCAACGACTATCCGCTGGAGCGCTGGGTGCGCGACAGCCGCGTGCACCAGATCCTCGAAGGCACCAACGAAATCATGCGGGTGATCATCGCCCGCCGCCTGCTGGCCCAGGGCGGCACCCTCGATCGCCTGCTGTAACTCGACAAATACTCTTCCTTGACGCGGAGAACACCGAAGCCATGAGCCACGCTGTTGAAACCTATCAGTCCGAACTCGTTGAGCTGACCCACAAGCTCACCGTGGAAAAGCACAGCCACACCGCCCTGATCACTATCAACCACCCTCCAGCCAATACCTGGGACCGCGACTCGCTGATCGGTCTCAAACTGCTGATCGAGCATCTCAACCGCGACGATGACATTTATGCGCTGGTGATCACCGGTCAGGGCGACAAGTTCTTCAGCGCCGGCGCCGACCTCAAGCTGTTCGCCGATGGCGACAAGGCGCGTGCCCGCGACATGGCCCGGCGCTTTGGCGAAGCCTTCGAAGCCTTGCGCGACTTTCGCGGTGTGTCGATTGCCGCCATCAACGGCTACGCCATGGGCGGCGGTCTGGAATGCGCCCTGGCCTGTGACATCCGCATTGCTGCCAGTCAGGCGCAGCTGGCGCTGCCGGAGGCCTCTGTGGGTCTGTTGCCCTGCGCTGGCGGCACCCAGGCCCTGGCCTGGCTGGTCGGCGAAGGTTGGGCCAAACGCATGATCCTTTGTGGCGAACGCGTCGATGCCCAGACCGCCTTGCGCATCGGCCTGGTGGAGCAGGTAGTGGAAAACGGCGAAGCCTGCTCCACTGCCCTGCGGCTCGCCGCCAAAGTGGCGCGGCAAAGTCCGGTCGCGGTACGCGCCATCAAACCGCTGATTCAGGGCGCCCGCGAACGCGCGCCCAACTGCTGGCTGAGCGAAGAACGTGAGCGCTTCATCGACCTGTTTGATGCTGACGACACCCGCGAAGGGGTCAACGCCTTTTTGGAAAAGCGCGAACCTCAATGGCACAACAAATAGAGGGCGGATTCGTTCACACGGGGTTTCAGACACGCAGGGATGGATGACGCTTTTTTACATCCCTGCGCCCCGCTGCCCAGCGGGTAACGGTATTTACAGGAAGCTGTATGAACGTGCATTTCGAAGAACACACCGGCCAGCATGGTTTCCGCATCGCCGTCGCCAGCCTGGATGCGGAAAAGAGCCTCAATGCCTTGAGCCTGCCAATGATCGAGGCGCTGAATGCTCGCCTGCACGCCTGGGCCGAAGACCCGGCCATTGCTTGCGTGCTGCTGCGCGGCAACGGCGCCAAGGCCTTTTGCGCAGGCGGCGACGTGCGCCAATTGGTCGAGACCTGCCGCCAGCAACCCGGCGAAGTGCCCACTTTGGCGATGCGCTTTTTCGCCGACGAATACCGTCTCGATTATCGCCTGCACACCTACCCCAAGCCGCTGATCTGCTGGGGCCACGGCTATGTGATGGGCGGCGGCATGGGCCTGCTGCAGGGTGCAGCGATGCGTATCGTCACGCCCAGTTCGCGACTGGCCATGCCGGAAATCAGCATCGGCTTGTACCCGGACGTCGGTGCCAGTTGGTTCCTGTCCCGGCTGCCCGGCAAGCTCGGCCTGTTCCTGGGCTTGAGCGGCGCTCAGTTGAATGGCCGCGATGCGCTAGACCTTGGCCTCGCCGACCGCTTCCTCCTTGATGGGCAGCAACCCGAATTGCTCGATGGCCTGACGCAGCTGAACTGGCAACTGCAACCGGCGCAGCAATTGCTCAGTCTGCTCAAATCCCTGGAGCAGGAAGCACAGGACCAATTGCCGCCAGCCCAGTGGCTGCCGCGTCGAGAGCGCCTGGATGCCCTGCTCGATGTTCCCGACCTGCCGGCGGCCTGGCAAGCCATCGTGGCGCTGCACAATGACGACGACCCGTTGCTGGCCCGCGCCGCCCGCACCCTGGCCGAAGGCTGCCCGCTCACTGCTCACCTGGTGTGGCAGCAGATCCAGCGTGCCCGGAATCTGTCGCTGGCCGAGGTGTTCCGCCTGGAATACGCCATGAGCCTGAATTGCTGTCGCCATCCGGAATTTGCCGAAGGCGTGCGCGCCCGCCTGATCGACAAGGACAACACACCCCATTGGCGCTGGCCCGATGTGGAGCAAATACCCGACGCGGTGATCGAGGCCCATTTTCAGGCGACCTGGGAAGGCCCTCATCCGCTGGCGGACCTGTAGGGGAAACAGACCAAGCGCTACGCCCCACGGGGCGCCTGTTGGGACTGTTTAACGAACGCAGGTTTATTAACGGCCCGTTAACGCCGGGCGGGCTATCTTGAACAGCACACACCCAAGGAACCCACCATGACCCGCATCGCCTTTATTGGCCTTGGCCACATGGGCCTCCCCATGGCCCGCAACCTGCTCAAGGCCGGTTACGCCGTGCAGGCATTCGACCTGGTGCAGAGCGCCATCGACCAACTGGCCGGCGAAGGCGCTCAGCCCGCCGCTTCGGCGCTGGCCGCCACACGCAATGCCGAAGCCGTGATCAGTATGTTGCCGGCCAGTCGCCATGTAGAAGAGCTGTACCTGGGCGAAAGCGGCCTGCTGGCCCAGTTGCCCACCGGCACGCTGGTTCTTGAATGCTCGACCATTGCCCCCGAATCGGCCTGGCGTGTCCACCAGGCCGCCGCGCAACGGGGCATCGAGCTACTCGATGCGCCCGTCTCCGGCGGCACCGCCGGCGCAGCGGCCGGCACCCTGACGTTCATGATTGGCGGCCAGGCCGAGACTCTCGACAAGGCTCGGCCGATCCTCACTGCCATGGGCAAGAACCTGTTTCATGCCGGCGGCGACGGCGCCGGACAGATCGCCAAGGTCTGCAATAACCTGGTGCTCGCGGTACAGATGATCGGCACTGCAGAAGCCATGGCCCTGGGTGCTGCCAACGGACTGGACCCCAAGGTTCTGGCCGAAATCATGCGACAGAGCTCGGGCGGGAACTGGGTGCTGGAACGCTACAACCCCTGGCCCGGCGTGCAGGAAAACACCCCAGCCTCCAAGGGCTACAGTGGCGGCTTCATGGCCGAGCTGATGGCCAAGGATCTCGGCCTGGCCCAGGAAACCGCCCAGCACAGCGGCAACAGCACCCCACTGGGCGCCCTGGCCCTGCACCTGTATCGGCTACTGGTACAACAGGGATTGGGCAAGCAGGATTTTTCCGTGGTGCAGACCCTGTTCCGCCAAGGGGATTCCTCACAACAGCCCGAAAAGCAGCCCGTGGGCGAAAGAGACGTTTAGCAAGCTGTTGAAAAACGTAGGCGAGGCAGGCAAGACAAGGCGCAACGCAGTAACAACCGAAGGTTGGTCAAAAAAAACGAGGAAGCGGATCGGGCTCGCGCTCGAGTTTAGGCGTTCTAAAAATGAGCATGACTCACTTCGTTCGCCCTTCGGGTCGTGCTAAAGCGCGTTAGCCGTAAGCGGCTTGCCGAGCCTGTTTTTAACGCAGTATTGCCAACGCAGGTAGTTTTTCAACGGTCTGTTAGCGCTCGCGCAACGCCTCGGCCCTGGCCCGCAGGATGGGCTTGAGCAGGTAACTGAGTACACTTTTGCGCCCGGTGATGATGTCCACCGAAGCGATCATGCCAGGAATGATCAACAGCGGCTGTTCTTCGCTGCCCAGGTGGCTTTTGTCGGTGCGCAGGGTGATCAGGTAGAAGCTGTTGCCCTCCTCGTCATTCACCGTGTCGGCACCGATCTGTTCCAGGCGCGCCGACAAACCGCCGTACCGGGTGAAGTCGTACGCGGTGAATTTGACCATCGCCTCCTGCCCCGGATGAAGAAACGCGATGTCCTGCGGACGAATGCGCGCCTCGATCATCAGGGTGTCATCCAGTGGAACGATTTCTACCAGGTCGCTGCCAGGCTGGATCACCCCGCCAATGGTGTTCACCTGCAGTTTCTTCACGATGCCGCGCACCGGAGAGGTCACCAGCGTGCGCTTGACTCGATCGAACAGAGCCTTGCCAGTAGAGTGAATTTTGCTCAGCTCGGTACGGGTCTCGTTGAGCTGGGCCAGCGCTTCGCTGCGAAAACGCCCGCGCGTTTCGTCGATCTTGCGCTCGACTTCCTTGATTGCCGCTTCGGCCCTGGGAATCGCCAGGCGGGCGGCTTCCAGCTGTCCTCTGTTCTCGATTTCCGTGCGTTTTAGACGCAGGATTTCCACGGGAGAAATCGCCCCCTCGGCCACCAAGGGCTCGGACATACTGATCTCTTCGGTGAGCAGTGCAAGGCCATGGCTGTACTGGCTTTGTTTGGCCTGAATATCGCGCAGCTCTTGCTGGCGCTGGATCAGTTGCTCTTCAAGCCCGGCCACTTCATCGCCCAATTGCTGACGGCGACTGTCATGCAACGCCTGCTCGCTGCCGGCCAGATGCGGTGCCGCCTCGCTGAGCAGCGGCGAGAAATGTAAGTCACGCCCCTCCACTTCGGCATTCAGCCGCTCCAGGCGCAACGACAGGGCCAGGCGGTCTGCCTCGGTTTCGTCGACATTGGAAGCGAAGCGCGTGTCGTCCAGGCGCAACAACGGGTCGCCGGCTTCGACGATCTGCCCTTCGCGTACAAAGAGTTCGACGACGATGCCGCCTTCCAGATTCTGGATTTTTTGCAGGCGCGAAGTAGGTACTGCTTTGCCATCGCCCCGGGTGACTTCATCCACGACGGCAAAGTGGGCCCAGAATCCAGCGAACAGGAAGAATCCCAGCACGGCCCAGATGGTCAGCCGCACCACCCTGGGCGCATCGTCCACCAGTGCCTGACCGACATCGGGCAAAGGCGCACCGCTAAAGGCACGGCCACCGCGAAAATAGCCTCGCTCGCCAGAGCGTGATTTCAAGCGTGGCTCAGCGGACATTGATTTGCCCTTTGGCCAAGGCATCCAGCAGTGCATCCCTCGGGCCATCGGCGATCAACCGCCCTTGGTCGAGGATGATAATGCGCTCCACCAGACTGAGCAGCGAGGTGCGGTGGGTGACAAGCACCAGCGTCTTCCCGCGTACCACCTCGACCAAGCGCTGCTTGAGGCGCTCTTCACTGGTGCTGTCCAGGGCGCTGGTGGGCTCGTCGAGCATCAGCAGCGGCGGGTCCAGCAGCAGCGCCCGCGCCAGGGCGACAGTCTGTCGCTGACCACCCGACAGGTGCTGGCCGCGTTCGCCGACTTGCAGCTCATAGCCCTGTGGATGCCGCTGGGCAAACTCGTGCACCCCGGCAAGCTCAGCCACTTCCAGCACCCGCTCGTCGTCGACGTAGCGGGCGCCACTGACCAGGTTGTCGCGCAGCGTGCCGCTGAGCAGCTGAATATCCTGGGGCACATAACCAATACCGTGGCGCAGGTCGCTGACATCCAGCTGACGTATATCCAGGCCATCCAACAGCAGGCTGCCGGCATCCGCCTGATAAAGCCCGACCAGCAGCTTGGCCAGGGAGCTTTTGCCTGATCCGCTGCGACCAATGATGGCGACCTTCTCGCCGGGCCGGATGCTCAGGCTCAGCCCCTTGAGAGCGAGGCTCTGCTGCCCTGGGTAACGAAAATCCAACTGACGGCATTCGATGGCACCGTTCAGATGCTGCCGCGTCAACGGCCGCTGATTCGCATGGCGCTCCTGCGGCAAGGCCATCATCTGATCGATGTTCAGCTTGGTCAGGCGGGCCTGCTGGTAACGGGTCAGCAACCCAGACAGTTGGCCCAGCGGCAACAAAACCCGACTATTGAGCATGTAACAGGCAATCAACCCCCCCATGCTCAACTGGCCAGCGATGATCAGATACACCCCCAGTACGATCATCACTACACCGGCCAGCTGCTGGATCAGTTGCGTGAGATTGAGCGCCAGGCTGGACAGCAGGCGCGCCCGCAACTCCAATCGGCTCAGCGTGCCGATAGTTTGCTCCCAGGCATACTGGCGCTCGCTTTCGGCATTGTTGACCTTGATGCCATCCAGCCCAGCCAGGGTCTCGATCAGGCTCGACTGCCGCTCCGCCGAGAGCGCCATACTACGCGCCAGGGTATCCGCCAGTGGCTTTTGCAACAGCCAGCCCAGCCCCAGCGCCAGCGGGAAGGCCAACAAGGGTATCCACACCATCGGCCCGCCCAGCCAGGCAATCACCAGCAGGACCAGCACCGTAAAGGGCAGGTCGATCAGGCTCGTCAGGGTCAGCGAGGCCAGGAAATCGCGCAGGCTCTGAAACTCATGGATGTTCTGTGCAAAGCTGCCGACTCGCGCCGGACGCAACTGCAGCGGCATACCCAGGATGCGCTCGAACAGCGTGGCGGAAATGATCAGGTCGGTCTTCTTGCCGGCCAGGTCCAGACACAGCCCGCGCAGGGTCTTGAGCAGCAAGTCGAACAGATAGGCGCCGGCAATGCCGATGGCCAGCACCCAGAGCGTGGCCAGTGCCTGGTTGGGCACCACACGGTCATAGACATTCATCACGAACAAGGGGGCGAACAGGCCGATCAGGTTGATCACCAGGCTGGCGGCAATCGCATCGACATACAACCAGCGCGAACGATACAACGTGTCACGAAACCAGGCGCTGACCCGCGGGATCAAGCTACTGCGCTGCAGGTCGAAGGCATGCCGCGGCTGGGCAAAAAAGGCTTCGCCGCTATATTCGGCCTGCAGCGCCGCAACGCCCAGACTGATTTCCCCACCTTCGCTTTCACTAAGCAGCAGGCGCGCCCGACCGGCTTCATCCAGCCCCAGCCAGATGGCTGTGCGCCCTCCCTTGAGCAAGAGCAATGCCGGCAAGGCCAAAGGCGGAATTGCATCCAGCGACCTACGCAACCATCGCCCCTGCAAACCGGCCCGCGCCGCGGCCCGCGGCAGCAGCTGTGCACTGAGGCGCTGCGCGGGCAACGGCAAGCCCGCCGTCAGCAGGGCTCGGCTGGCCGGGCGTTGATGCAGGGCGCAGAGCAGCAGCAAACCATCCAGCAGAGGGTCGTCATGACGGCTGCGCGGATCGAGGGCAGGCAGCGCGGAGTGGGCATTCGCCCCCATATCAACTCTCCGCAAGCCAGTGGATGGCGGGCCGGTTTGCCAGATTGGACATCAGCACATCACTGCAGGCGGGGTAGCTGGCGTCCATCATCGTGAACCGCCAGCGCTTCCAGAGGCGCCACCACTCCCTGGCTCTTCATCAGCTCACCCGTGGCGGCCTTGATGCGGTATTGGCTATACAGCTCGGCATAGGTGACATCCACCAAACGCCGCTGGGCGGCGAACAATTCGTTTTCATTATCCAGCAGATCGAGCAGGGTCCGGTCGCCGAGGCTGAATTGCTTCTGATAGGCCTCACGCACCCGCACACTGGAACGCACATAGTTGGCGGCAACGGCTTTCTGCTCGCGGGCATTTTCGAGGGCATTCCAGGCCAGCCCCAGGTCTTCGGTGAGTACGCGCAGGGCATTGTTGCGAATATCGCGGGCCTGATTGACCTCATAGGATCTGGCTTCGAGCTGGGCTCGGTTGCTGCCCCCGGCCAGCAGGTTGTAGCGCATGCGCAGCATGGCCTGCCATTCGTTGGTATGGCCTCGCAGGCCGTCGATGTTGTTGTCGGCGCCACGTGACAGTTCAGCATCAAGGCGTGGGTAGAACGCCGCCTTGGCCGCCTCGTACTGCCGTTCGGCGGCCAGCACATCGGCCTCTGCCGAGCGTAACTGGGGATTGTTCTCAATCAGTCGCTGCCGGGCTTCATCGCGGTTGCCAGGCAACTGGGCCAGTACGCCCACAGGCTTGCTCAACCCTTGCGGGGCATGGCCGACCACACTCAAGAAATTGACCTGCGCATCGGCTAGATTGGTCTGCTCGGTCAGCAGGTTATTGCGCGCCTGGGCCAGGCGGGCCTCCGCCTGGTCACTGTCGGCACTGCTGCCCACACCTCGCCGACTGCGCAGGTAGATCTGATCGAATATGCGCTCATGGCTTTTCAGGTTGTCCTCGGCCAGTTGCACCAGCTCCTCGCGGCGCAACACATCCAGATAGACCTCTACCGCCTCCAGCGCCGTGCGCTCGGAGGTGGCCAGCAGACCATAGGCGCGCGCATTGACGGTGGCTTCCTGGCGCCCCACTTCACTGGATGTGGCAAACCCGTCGAAGAGCATCTGCTGGATACGCAGCGACGACTCACCGCGAGTCAGCGTGGTCCAGTGACTGTCGCGAGCGGCCCGGGTGGTCGGATCATCGGTGCCTTCGCGGCCATAGCCGGCGAAGACATCGATGCTGGGCAGGTATCCACCCCGTGCTGCCTTGAGTTGGTAATCAGCCGCCAGGCGACCATTGATGCCGGCCTGCACCTGTGGATGCGCTTGCAGCGCCTGCTGTATAGCCTCGGGCAGGCTCTGGGCATGCGCGTTATGTACGACAGCCGCCAGGGTGAGCGGTAAAAGGCAAAGCAAGGGCTTTCGCATGGTGACGTCCTTTTCAAAATAGAGCATTCCAGTGCTGACTTCGACTTCCGAGCGAATCGACTCTCCTGAGTCTTTTCTCCGACTGCTACGCAGAGCGTTTAGCCCGTCCAAGGATCACCGCAATCAAGCGTCAGCTCGTCGCGAAACATCGAGGTGTTTCAAAACCAAACGCACAAGGCATAGCCAACAAAACAACAGGATGTCAAGAAAGTAGAGCGCAACGCCAACATATTGACTATAAATGGCATGAAGTGCCGCACACCTTGTTCGGCAGGAAGCGCCTTTTCACGTCAAGGAGAGATAGTCCCATGAGCAGTGTCTTCGCCGTTGTCCACACCGTGATCGGCGTGGTTTTCTCCCGCTCTCCCGACGGCTTGCGCCGCCTGCTCTCGGAAGGAGATCGGGTGTACCAGGGCGATCAGATCATCTCCAACGACCACGACACCCGAGGAATGATCACTCTGGCTTTGCCTGACGGACGCATGCTGGACCTGGGCCGCGACACGCAATGGACGCAGCCTCTGGGGCCTCGCAACCCGGACAATATCGGCGAGGCCGTGCAGGAAATGCGCGAGATCTATGTGCCGGATGAATACGCGATGGACCCCAGCCTGTGGTTCGAGCCGACCGCGGCAGGCCCGGAAGCGGTGACCGACGAGCCCGGCCACCTGGCCGGAGGGCGGCGCAAGCTGATCATCCTCGAAACCACTGACGGTCAAGTGGAGGCAAGTACGGGCTACGCCACAGCGCAGACGTTTCAGTCCATACCTGACGCCGCCGATAATGACATCAAAGCCGGCCTGGACACGCAGGGCGCCACCCCGGAAGAGCCGGCCCCAACGCCAACACCACCCGGCGAGCCTGATTTTCAGGTCAGCGATCTGCATATCACCACGCCTGAGGACACCCCACGCCAGGGGCAACTCGGCACCAGCGACACCGACGCTTCCGCGCTGACCTACAGCCTGATCCAAGGTCCGCAAATGGGCACTCTGGTTCTCAATGCCGATGGTTCCTTCACCTATACGCCGCAACAGGATTACAACGGCCCTGACGTCTTTACCGTCAGCGTGTCCGATGGACGGGGGGGCAGCGACACGTTCACCGTGACCATTGGCGTAACGCCCGTGAACGACGCGCCGATCTCTGCCGACCAGACCGTCAGCCTGGATCTGTGCGAGCTGTACACCTTCACCCACGACGACTTTTCCTTCAGTGATCCGGTGGACGCCGCGACCGGCCAGATACATACCGCGTTAAATTTGATCATCAGCGAACTTCCGGCCTGCGGCATGCTGCTTCTTAATGGTCAGCCGGTTAGCACCGAGCAGATCATCAGCTTTGCCGATATCGCGTCCGGCAAGCTGCAGTACGAACCAGGAGCAGGAAGCGAGCCGGCCAGTTTCAGCTTCCAGATTCAGGATAATGGGGGTACGGCGGACGGTGGCTTGGACACGTCCGGACCCTACACCTTTACGCTGCACCAGGGCGGGCTGCATATTCCACAACAGCCCAACGAGAACAACGAGGTCATTACCGACGGCGGCAACGATATTGTTCTCGGCGATGCTGGCGGCACCCATTATCCCCCGCTCCCTAGCCAGAACTTCAACATCGCCTTGGTCGTCGACACCTCGGGCAGCATGGCCGACCACGTCAGCACCAGTGACCTGTCTCGCGTCCAGGACGCGTTACGCAGCCTGGCCGAACAGCTCAAAGGCTATCAGGGCACGGTAAATATCAGCCTGATCGGCTTCGCCTCCCAGGCCACCCTGCATACGGAGATTGCCGGCCTTAACGCCAGCACTATCGACCCTTTGCTGAGCGCCATCGGCAACCTGCAAGCCTCAGGCGGCACCAACTACGAAGCGGCATTCAACGAAGCCCTGCACTGGTTCGGCAAACAGCCGCAGAACGACTACGAAAACCTCACCCTGTTCATTTCCGACGGCAACCCGACTCAGTACTTCAACGACTATAACGGTAACCTCGCCGGGACCGGGACCGTCACCAGCGCCGAAACCCTGCAGCAATCGTTGGATGCCTTCGCACCACTCAGCGCGATCAGCCATGTGTTCGGCATCGGTGTGGGCCAGGAAGCCGGTCACGACTACTTGCGTTTTTTCGACAATACCCAGGGCGGCGGCATCGAGGAGGTTGTGCTGTTCGACGCCGACGGTGTTGCCCAGACACTGAGTGGCCCGGTGGGCGAAACGAACACACCGCAACAGGTCATCGACTTTGCCAAGACGCTGTATGACAGCCTGGCAACCCCGAAACCCGTCGCGGTGGGTGACGACACCCTGCTTGCGGGTGCAGGCAATGACATCATCTTCGGAGATGTCATCAACACCGACCACCTGCCCTGGGGGCTCAACGGCAACCCACCCAAACCCACAGATCTGCCGGACGGCTCGGGGCTGCTGGCCTTGCAAGCGTTTCTCCAGCTGAAAAACGGTGCTCCGCCCACCACTGCCCAGCTGTATGACTACCTGAAGAACCACCACGCCAGTTTCAATGTCGAGGGCGATACCCGCGGCGGCGATGACCTGCTCGATGGTGGAGCCGGCAACGACATCCTCTACGGCCAGGGCGGAAACGATATCCTGATCGGCGGCAGTGGCAACGATTTGCTCTACGGCGGTACGGGTGCCGACACCTTTGTCTGGCAGGCTGGAGATGCCGGCACAGCGGGCAAGGCCGACGTCGACATCGTCAAGGACTTCAAGCTGCTCGAAGGCGACCGCCTGGACTTGCGTGGCCTGCTCCAGGGCGAACATGAGGGCAACCTTGAGCAGTACCTGCAACTGCTCACAGACAACGGCTCATCGACCCTGCTGGTCAGCTCCACCGGCCAGTTCACGGCTGGCAGTGACTCGGCCGGCCAGGCCGATTTGCGCATTCATCTAGAAGGCGTTGATCTTTCGTTCAGCAGCCTCAATTCACTTATTGCCGGTGCCGACCCAACCATTCGTGTCGATCACGCCTGACTCCGACCGGGCCAGACGAGGTCGAGCGGGCTCATTACCGCTCGGCCTTTCAGCCCAAGGGGCCGGCTCGCCAAACAGTCGCCCCGCCACGCCCTGCATACCAATTTTTTGCAACACAGCGAGCTCGGCTGGTGTTTCCACCCACTCGGCAATCAGGGGTAATTCGATACTGCTGGCGGCCTGCTGGATGGCCGCGATGAAGAGGCGTTTGTCTTCTTCCCGGTCAATGTCGTGGATATAGCTTCCATCGATTTTCAACCAGGCCAGTCCCAACCGAGACAAGTTTCCCAGCAGGCCAAAACGGCCGCCGAAATGCTGCAATCCCAAGGTGAAGCCAAGCTGGTTCAGGCTGTGGGCCAGGGACTCCAGGCGCGCGGCAGGGAGTACCTGGTTACTCGACAACTCCAGCGTCAAGCGTGAGCTCAGTTGTCCATGGCGACGCAACAAGGCCAGCAGTGCATCCTGGCCCTGAGCCGTTTCCAGGCTCGCGGTAGACAGGCTGAGCGCCAGGGGCAATCGGTGCGTGGTCATGTGCTCAAGCACCAGTTCAACCATCAGTTGATCAAATCGCAGCAGCCAGCCAAAACGCTCCAGCCAGGGCAGGAAACGCCCGGCGGTGTAATAGTGCCCCTGACCGTCGGGCAATCGCGCCAAGACCTTGTAGTGCAGCAGATGCTCGGGATCTCGGGCCTCTACCACCGGTTGGAAATACAAGCTGAAGCGCTTGTTTTCCAAGGCGTGCTCAAGGCGCTCACGCCAGCCTTGGCGATCCTCAAGGCCAACCTGACCGGCACTGCGCTCCAGACGCAACCAGTGCTTGCCCTCCCGCGAGTCAATCCGTGATAGCCCTTCATTCATCAGGTGCAACAACTGCTGAACGTTATCGCCCGCAGCAAAAGGCACCAGAGCTATCCACACCACCGGCTCGACATCCGTGGTGCCCGTCTCGTGTAAAACATTGAGATCCTCACTGATCTTTACGGCCCACTGCTCAGCTTCTTCAACCAGCAGCCCGGGCAACATCAGAGCAAACTCGCCTCCTCGTATCCGCGCCAGCAACGGTGCTATCAGGCCTGCGCCTCTACAGCGCTTTTGCAACAGTCGGGCAATCGTTCGCAGCAACTCATCGGCCTGCTCACCGCCCAGGCGCTGATTCAGCCCGGATAGGTCATTGACTTGAACCAGGAACAGAAATCCCCGGCGCACCTCCTCCTCGTCTGACAAGCGCGAACGGACCTGCATATCGAAGGCACGTCGATTGGCCAGGCCAGTCAGGACATCCTGATACGCCTCGTCACGCAGCGCTTCGGTGTGTGCAGCCTGCTCCTGAAACTGCTCGCGAAGCGTGTTGACCATCCGGTTCATGGCCTGCACCACTGGCTGCAATTCGGGAGTGACGGGCACGGCTGCCAGGCTGTGGAACTCCCGCCGACTGACCGCCTCGGCCTGCCTCACCAGATAATTCAGCGGCTGTAACAGACGGCGCAGCAGCCAGGCGCCCAGCAAGGCGCTGAATACGGCGCATGACGTCAACCAAAACAGGCTGGCCAAAGTGGTTTGCCATAGCCCTGCCAAGGCGAACTCGGGATTGCTCTGCACTTCGACGCGGGCCGCCTGTTGCCAGCCGCGGCTGACCAGCGCTTCGGCTTGCAGGGGCGGCAAGTTGATCAAAGACACAAACCAGCCCGGCGCAGAAAACGCCTCGACCGGCACGCTGCGCTCGGTCAGGATGTGCCCCGCGCTCGGATCGACCACCCGTATGTGCGTGAAATAGCCGCTGTCGAAGATCGAGCTGACCAGCAACTCAACCACTTGCGGATCATCGACATGACTGCCCAACGACAAAGCCAGCGCGGTAGCCGCATCCTGAGCATGTGCACGCAGTTGATCGACCCGCTGCTCACGGGAACTCTCCAAGCTGACCAGAACATTGCCGACACAGGCGACGAGCAGCACGGCACAGATGGCCAGCAGTAATTGTTTGAACAATGACATCCCTTTCTCCTAGTGCAGCTCCCCGGGGAAGCCTTCAGCTGCCATTTTTCTCAATAGAGCTTGCCAGCGGGACAAGCGCTTGCTGTCTCCCACCCGACGATTTCCGCTCTCCCCTGGAAACCATAAGCCTTCGCCATTGAAGGCGTAGACGGGCAATAAATCATCCCGCTGCTCGGCGGGAAGGATCTCGACCTCAAGGTTGTCCAGTACCAGCGGCAACGCTTGCGGACTGGGGTAATACGCCAGCACCATATGGGCCTGGCTCAACTTCAGTGCTTTTACATAGGTAATGCGCAGCTTTTCGCTGGGCACGCCCAAGTAACGCAGGCTGATGTACTTGGCCAGGGCAAAGTCCTCGCAATCCCCCGCGCCTTGGTGCAAGGCCTCGACGGGGGTAGCCCAATAATCAGCCTGGCCCCACAGCCAGTGATCGTCTGCAAAAGCCAGCTGCTGATTGAAGAAGCTATTCACAGCCTGAAGCTGTGCCGCTTCAGTCTGCCCCACCAGCTCACCCAGCAACTGTTGCCAACCTTCCAGGCGCTGTCGTCCTTCGCCAAGCGGTCCGTAAAGGCGCTCGGCGCTCGGAATGATCCGCGCAAAATTCCAGTCGGCCAGCGCCAGGCCGGCCCATCCCCACACCAGTAACCCGAGCCCGGAAAGCCAAATCCTTTTCATGTGCAGCGGCATAGTCCTGCATCGGCGGTTGGTGGTCGTGTCTCCGACATCTCAGCAGCATAGACGCTGCCGCCCAGGTCATCGGTTCGCCGTGCAGCTTCATCTGCCGTCAGGTTGTGGCTGGCGCACCCAGTTGTAATGGCTGAACTCGCCCCGTCCGTGATAACGGCGGGCGGGAACGAAGCGGTACTCCATCACTTGTGCGTCGTCGAAGCGGGGGCGCACAAGTGGGCGATGATCGTCGTAGCGATAAGGGTTGCGAACCACGGACTCGGATTGATCGTTGATGGAAGCTGAAGGTTTGCTCTGCCCAGCGCATCCCCCCAGCAGCACGGTGGCACTGAGCACGACCATGATGAACGTCTGCATAACAGCTCCCACGTACAAGGACCGGACAATTGAGACTGCGCACAACCCTCGGCGTTTGCCGGCCTGTCACAAAAACGACCAGCGTGCGCCCGTGACGCTGACGCTGTGCCGCGCTAGGATGGCGCCTTTTTCCACAGGCTGATCCACCGCCAGGGCTACTATGACTTCAGATTCGCAATGCTGTCCGTTGTGCGGCCAGACCAACCTGTGCGAGGCCCAACGCGCCATCGAGACCGGGCAGCCCTGCTGGTGCTTTTCCAGCGTCATCGAGCCGGCTGCCGTGCTCCGCGTACCTGCCCAGCAGCGCAACCAGGCGTGCCTATGCCATGCCTGCGCAACCACGGCCGTTACCTGCCCAGGCGAGCGCTAACGGATGCGCCTTGACCGCTTTATTGCTCATCAACCTCACCTCAGCCGTCAGGACGCTAATCTGCTGATCAGCGCAGGGCGTGTTCAGGTTGATCATCACGTGCGCCGCGACAGCCGTCTGGAGGTAAATGAATTCAGCCATATTGCGCTCGACGGCACCGTGCTGCAGAACGGCAAACCGGCGCGCTACTACATGCTGCACAAACCCGCCGGTTATGTAAGCGCCACCTGCCACGACGAACATCCCACCGTACTTGACCTGCTCACCGATACGGATACTCAGGACCTGCATATTGGCGGGCGCCTCGACCTGACCACCACCGGCCTTCTGCTGATTACCAACGACGGACGCTGGTCACGGCGCCTGACCCAGCCGGGCAGCGCATTGGGCAAGGTGTATTACGTAGAAACCGAAAAGCCCATCGGCCCTGAGTACGCCGAAGCTTTCGCCACTGGCCTGTACTTCGCCTATGAAAACCTCACCACGCGCCCTGCCCAGCTGCAGGTGCTCGGCAGTCACGCCGCGCGCCTGACGCTCTATGAAGGCCGCTACCATCAGGTCAAGCGCATGTTTGGTCATTTCCGCAACCGAGTCACACGCTTGCATCGTGAGCGCATGGGCCTCTTGCAGCTCGATCCATTGCTTGAGTGCGGTAGCTATCGGGCACTCCATAGCGAAGAAATTCGCCAGGTCTGATGACCGCTGGGCGGATTAGCCCGTATTTCTTCGACCTGACTTGTTGCCGTCACACTCCATTGCTTCACTGGGAGCGCAAACAAGAAGCGAGCGTAGTTCGCATCGCATAAGCGAGGTACGAGGCGCAGCACGTCTCAAGCGGGATGCATTCATCGTATGCGGAGTGATCCGCCGATGCCCGTCACCCACCAGCCCCTGACCCGTTCGTCTTTGGTCATCAGGGGCATCTTTCACAAACCTGCCTACCTGTCTGAAGCCTGCGCAACGCCGACGGTCTCCGCTTGCGTCCAGCTCCAGGGGTGAGGCATGCCGGATGAAACAGAGAAATCACCAGATCTATCGCCAGTTGCCATTAAGGGAGGCACTCCAGATGAAAGCGGAAATCGCTGTACTGGATATTCAAGGAATTTACCGGATCTACACGGAGCTACATCGAGCAAAGACGCCAGCGGGCACCATCCTTCTGGTCAACGGCTCGCTCTCCACCCTGGCGTCATTCGCCCAGACAGTTCGCTACCTGCAACCGCACTTCAATATCGTGCTGTTCGATCTGCCCTATGCCGGCCATTCGCGGCGCTACAACACGCACCATCGCTTGCTGAGCCGCGACGATGAGGCGGACATCATCATCGAGCTGATCGAGCATTTCAAAACCGACTGCCTGCTGTCTTTCTCCTGGGGCGGCATTGCCAGCCTCAAGGCGCTGGCGCGCCAGCCTCGGCATGTTCGCAAGGCTGCAATCAATTCCTTCTCGCCGCTGATTAACGGCGCCATGCTCGATTACCTCCAGCGCGGCTCGCAGGTTCTGGGTGCCTGCGACCGCGACGGTATCGGCGAGCTGGTCAATAGCACCATAGGCAAGCACCTGCCTTCGCTGTACAAGCGCTACAACCATCGCCATATCAGCTCGCTGGAAATCTACGAATACGCCCAGATGAAGTTCCATGTCGACACCGTGCTCCACCATGAGGGCCGCTCCTGTGTCAGCCATGCCGATGTCATTGAGATTCCACTGTTGTTTATCAACGGCGAGTGGGACGAATACACCACGGCTCAGGATGCTCGCCAGTTCGCCCGGCATGCACGCCACTGCGAATTTCACAGCGTGGCCAGAGCAGGGCATTTCATCGACATCGAGCACAGACAGGCCAACCTGGATACCCGCAACGCCCTGTTGGATTTCCTGTTTGCCCCCGCCATACCGCACCGCCAGGCCATGGCGGTATGAACTGAATCGCCGGGTTTTGAAAAACAGTTACACGCCGGACTTCATTTCTTCAATGCTTTCTGGTACAAAGTCGGCCTCCCAAGCGGGCGTCGTATAATGGCAATACCCTAGCTTCCCAAGCTAGAGCCGTGGGTTCGATTCCCATCGCCCGCTCCAGACTGCAACAAAAAAAGCCCTGATCACTCAGGGCTTTTTTATTTCCGCAAGCTCGCTGATTCAGGCCTTCATAGGCCAAATCAACGCATGCTTACTCGGCTACTTTCAAACCATCCGCAGCCACGTCGCGTACGCCTTTGATCTCCTTGGTTCTGGAGATGGCCATATCGCGCTCGGCTTCGGTAGCGACTGTGCCGGACAGTGAAACCACCCCATTCTTGGTTTCCACCTCAATTTCCATACCGGGGGTGGTGTCATCGGCCAGCAGGGTGGATTTGACCTTGGTAGTGATCCACGTATCGGAAACCGCATCGCCTGCCTCATCCATGGTGTCATTGGCGGCCAGTAGCAGCGACTGGGCAGGAACGGTCTGAGGGAGCTGATTATCGGCCAGGGCCAGACTTGCGAACGGCAGACTAAGGGCGGCGGCAATGGCTACCGAGGTCAACGAGGTCTGGAATTTTTTCATGTTTTTCACTCCTGTCTTTTAAGGAATCTGCAACGCGCTCCGGCTACAGATATCAGAACAGGCGCAAGCGGCATGCCAGCTTCGCTTAACTTTTAATCCCTTATATTTCAATAGCTTAGTAAACGATACGCACCATGACTCTATGCAATTTGCACGCTTTTGCCGTTGCGTTGCGTGCAACCTGCAATGCACCAATCTCGCTCACAAAAACAAAAAAGGCCCCGAAGGGCCTTTTCTTTATGCGCTGTTCAATCAGGCTTGGGACGCTTTCGCCGCCGCCACGTCCTTGATCGACAGCTTGATGCGACCGCGGTTGTCCACGTCCAGCACCAGCACTTCAACTTCCTGGCCTTCCTTGAGCACATCGGTGACCTTCTCGACGCGCTGATCGCTCAGCATCGAGATGTGCACCAGGCCGTCCTTGCCCGGCAGGATGTTCACGAAGGCACCGAAATCGACGATGCGCTCGACCTTGCCGACGTAGATCTTGCCGATCTCGGCTTCTGCCGTGATGCTCAACACGCGCTGCTTGGCAGCTTCGGCCGCATCCTTGGTTTCGCCGAAGATCTTGATCGAACCGTCATCTTCAATATCGATCGACGCCTTGGTCTCTTCGCAGATGGCGCGAATGGTGGCGCCGCCCTTGCCGATCACGTCCCGGATCTTGTCCTGGTCGATGCGCATAGCAATCATGGTCGGTGCGTTGGCGGACAGCTCGCTGCGCGACTCGCCGATCACCTGGTTCATTTGCCCCAGGATGTTCAGGCGTGCTTCCAGGGCCTGATTCAGGGCGATCTCCATGATCTCTTCAGTGATGCCTTGGATCTTGATGTCCATCTGCAGCGCGGTTACGCCCTTGGCAGTACCGGCCACCTTGAAGTCCATGTCGCCCAGGTGGTCTTCGTCACCGAGAATGTCGGTCAGGACGGCGAACTTCTCACCTTCCTTAACCAGACCCATGGCAATACCGGCCACCGGAGCCTTCATCGGCACACCAGCGTCCATCAGCGCCAGGGAAGCGCCGCACACCGACGCCATGGAGGAAGAACCGTTGGATTCGGTGATTTCCGAGACGACACGGATGGTGTAGGGGAATTCGTCAGCGCTCGGCAGCATGGCGGCGACGGAGCGGCGGGCCAGGCGACCGTGACCGATTTCGCGGCGACCGGTGGCGCCCATGCGACCACATTCACCGACCGAGTAGGGCGGGAAGTTGTAGTGCAGCATGAAGGGGTCTTTCTTCTCGCCTTCCAGAGTGTCGAGCAACTGCGCGTCACGGGCGGTGCCAAGCGTGGCGACAACCAGTGCCTGAGTTTCGCCACGGGTAAACAGGGCCGAGCCGTGGGTCTTGTCCAGAACGCCGACTTCGATGTTCAGGCCACGCACAGTGCGCGTGTCGCGACCGTCGATACGCGGCTTGCCGTTGACGATGTTCTCGCGCACGGTGCGGTATTCGATTTCGCCGAAGGCTTCCTTCACTTCACCGGCGGAAGGCTGGCCTTCTTCACCAGAGAAGCGAGCGACGACCTGGTCACGCAGCTCACCCAGGCGCGCGTAGCGATCCTGCTTGATGATGATGGTGTAGGCCTGGGAAATCGCCTCACCGAACTCGCTGCGGATGGCATTGAGCAGCTCGGTGTTTTCAGCCTTCGGCTGCCATTCCCAGCTCGGCTTGGCCGCTTCGGCCGCCAGCTCGGTGACCGCCTGGATCACCACCTGGAACTCCTCGTGGGCGAAGAGTACGGCGCCCAGCATCTGGTCTTCGGTCAGCTCCTTGGCTTCCGACTCGACCATCAGGACGGCGTCCTTGGTGCCTGCCACGACCATGTCCAGGCTGGAGGCCTTGAGCTGCTCATAAGTCGGGTTCAGCAGGTAGCCGGTTTCCGGGTGGAAGGCTACGCGAGCGGCACCGATAGGTCCGTTGAACGGAATACCGGAAATGGCCAGCGCGGCAGACGTACCGATCATCGCGGCGATATCCGGATCGGTCTTCTTGCTGGTGGAGATCACAGTACAGATAACCTGCACTTCGTTCTGGAAACCTTCCGGGAACAGCGGACGGATCGGACGGTCGATCAGGCGCGAGGTCAGGGTCTCTTTTTCGGAAGGACGCGCTTCACGCTTGAAGAAGCCACCAGGGATCTTGCCGGCAGCGTAGGTTTTTTCCTGATAATGCACGGACAGGGGGAAAAAGCCCTTGCTCGGATCAGCCGTCTTCGCGCCGGTTACAGCAACCAGCACGGCGATATCGTCGTCAACGGTGACCAGCACTGCGCCGGAGGCTTGGCGGGCGATACGGCCCGTCTCGAGGGTTACGGTCGATTGACCGAACTGAAATTTCTTGATGACCGGGTTCACGGTGTGTTCCTTCTTATGTTGCCTTGGGGGAAATCTTCAGAGGATGCGGGAATCGGACCCAGCCTCCCCTGAAAAGCATGAAGCTGGAAGCACAAAGCTGGAAGCAAGCGCAATGTGCGTTGCTTCCAGCTTCATACCTCCAGCTCCAGCTCGGCGTGCGACGCTTAGCGACGCAGGCCCAGGCGACCGATCAGGGCGCTGTAACGAGTGATGTCCTTACCCTTCAGGTAATCCAGCAGCTTGCGGCGCTGGTTAACCATACGGATCAGACCACGACGGGAGTGGTGGTCCTTGCCGTTGGCCTTGAAGTGGCCTTGCAGCTTGTTGATGTTGGCGGTCAGCAGGGCTACCTGCACTTCCGGGCTACCGGTATCGCCTTCAGCTTGCTTGTACTCGTTAACGATCTGGGCTTTTTCTTCAACGCTCAGTGCCATGGTAATGGACTCCTAGAGTGAACAGGCCGGGACGAATCCCGTGTTTTAAAAAGAGGCATGACCGTGCCTGCTAACAGCCACCCTCGTTGCCGCGAATCGCATGACGATCCGCGGGTTCCGGTCATTCCGACCGAATCAGTCGACGCGGCGCAACGCGCCCGTCATCACTCACTTCACCGATCCCGATAAAGCGACCGGTGTGATCCTGCACCCGCATCATGCCGAACTTCGGCGCTTCCGGGGCACGGACTGGCTGACCATGCAACCAATAATAGGCGCTATGCTCGGACAGCTGGATCAGCGGCCAATCTGTCAGGCCACAATCCACCGGCAACAGAAAGCGATCCACAGCTTCCGCGCCGCCTTCAGCATGAACGGCTTCCAGCTCTTCCAGGCTGATCGCCTGATCCAAGCCAAACGGCCCTGCCTGAGTCCGGCGCAATTCAACCACATGGGCACCACAGCCGAGCAGCGCACCCAAGTCTTCCACCAGGGTACGAATATAAGTGCCCTTGCTGCAGCCAACGGCCAGGCGAACCTTGTCGCCTTCACAGGCCAGCAATTCCAGGCGGGAGATAGTAACAGAACGCGCCTCGCGCTCCACTACTTCCCCGGCACGCGCCAGTTTATAGAGAGGCTGACCGTCTTTTTTCAGTGCCGAATACATCGGCGGCACCTGCTGGATCTCACCGCGAAAGCGCGGCAGCAAAGCCTCGATCTCGGCGCGACCAACCGTCACCGCGCGACGTTCGAGAACTTCGCCCTCGGCATCGCCGGTGGTGGTCGTCACGCCAAGTTGCATGACGGTTTCGTAGGCTTTGTCGGCATCCAGCAGGTACTGGGAAAACTTTGTAGCCTCACCGAAACACAGCGGCAGCACACCGGTTGCCAAGGGATCAAGGCTGCCGGTGTGGCCCGCCTTTTCCGCATTCAGCAGCCAGCGCACTTTCTGCAACGCGGCATTGGAGCTGAAGCCATGCGGCTTGTCGAAAATCAGTACACCGTTGACCTTGCGGCGTATGCGTTTGACCTGAGCCACGCGTTATTCCCCGTCCTTGGTGTGCTGGCGATCCTCGGCCACCGCACGCTCGATCAGCACCGACAATTCAGCACCACGACGAATGCTCGCATCATAGTGGAAGCGCAGCTGCGGCACGCTGCGCAGCTTCATCGACTTGCCCAGCAGCATACGCAGGTAGCCAGCCGAGTCGTTGAGGATGTCCAGATTCAACTTGAGCTTTTCGTCGTCAAAATCACCCATCAGGGTGATGAAAATCTTTGCATGCCCGACATCGCGACTGACTTCCACCGCGGTAATGGTCACAAACCCGAGCCGCGGGTCACGAACCTCACGGGGAATCATTTGCGCCAGCTCGCGTTGCATCTGGTCGCCGATGCGCTGGGTGCGACTGTATTCTTTAGCCATAAAAACCTGCCTCAAGCGGCCAGTGCACGCTTGGAAAAACCATGAAACTGCAACGGCAAACGGCAAGCTCGATCAGTAGCCAAAAGGCCACCTCTCGAAGCTTGCCGCTTGAAGCGTGCAGCCGCTCGTTAGAGCGAGCGCGCCACCTGGACCTTCTCGAACACTTCGATCTTGTCCCCGACCTTAACGTCGTTATAGCTCTTCACGCCGATACCGCATTCCATGCCGGCACGCACTTCGGCCACGTCGTCCTTGAAGCGGCGCAGGGATTCCAGCTCGCCTTCAAAAATGACCACGTCCTCACGCAATACACGGATCGGACGGTTACGGTGCACCAGCCCCTCGAGCACCATGCAACCGGCAACCGCGCCAAACTTCGGCGAGCGGAAGACGTCGCGCACTTCGGCAATACCCAGGATATTCTCCCGAACATCACTGCCGAGCATACCGGTGAGCGCCTTCTTGACGTCCTCGATGATGTCGTAAATGACGTTGTAGTAGCGCATGTCCAAGCCTTCGGCCTCGACAATCTTGCGCGCTCCAGCATCAGCCCGCACGTTGAAGCCAAACAGTACGGCGTTGGAAGCCAGTGCCAGGTTGGCATCGGATTCGGTGATACCGCCGACACCACCGCCGACTACGCGCACCTGCACTTCGTCATTGCCCAGGCCGTTGAGCGAACCCTGCAGAGCTTCCAGGGAACCACGCACATCGGACTTGAGGACGATGTTGAGCGTCTTCTTCTCGTCCTGGCCCATGGTCTCGAAGATGTTCTCCAGCTTGCCGGCGTGAGCACGGGCCAGCTTCACTTCGCGGAACTTGCCCTGACGGAACAGTGCTACTTCGCGAGCCTTCTTCTCGTCGGCGACGACAGTCAGGTCATCACCGGCTTCAGGCGTACCATCCAGGCCGAGAATCTCGACCGGAATAGCCGGGCCAGCTTCTTTGACCTGCTTGCCGCTCTGATCGAGCATGGCGCGGACGCGACCGAAGGTCACACCGCACAGAACCACATCACCCTGACGCAGAGTACCGTCCTGGACCAGCACGGTTGCTACCGGACCACGACCCTTGTCAAGACGCGATTCGACCACGACACCGCGGCCTGGCGCAGACGGGGTTGCCTTGAGCTCGAGAATTTCGGCCTGCAGCAGCACGGCTTCGAGCAGCTCATCAACGCCGGTACCCATCTTGGCGGACACCGGAATGAACGGCGTGTCACCGCCCCACTCTTCCGGAATCACATCCAGCGCGGCCAAGCCGTTCTTGATGTTGTCCGGATTGGCTTCGGGCTTGTCGATCTTGTTGATTGCAACGACCAGAGGCACCCCAGCGGCTTTCGCATGCTGGACCGCTTCTTGTGTCTGAGGCATGACGCCATCATCAGCTGCCACCACCAGGATCACGATATCGGTCGCCTTCGCACCACGGGCACGCATGGCGGTAAACGCGGCGTGACCAGGGGTATCCAGGAAGGTCACCATGCCGCGCTCGGTTTGAACGTGGTAGGCGCCGATATGCTGGGTGATGCCGCCAGCTTCGCCCGAGGCGACCTTGGCGCGACGAATGTAGTCGAGCAGCGAGGTCTTGCCATGGTCGACGTGACCCATCACGGTCACAACCGGTGCACGAGTCATTGCCTCGCCTTCGAATTTCAGCGATTCAGCCAGCTGCTCTTCAAGCGCGTTGTCGCTGACCAACTTGACCTTGTGGCCCAGTTCTTCAGCCACCAGCTGTGCGGTTTCCTGATCAAGAACCTGGTTGATGGTTACCGGAGTGCCCATCTTGAACATGAACTTGATCACTTCCGCGGCTTTCACAGACATCTGCGCAGCCAGATCGGCCACGGTGATGGTTTCGCCAATGGAAACATCACGCACAACCGGACCGCTCGGGCTCTGGAAGCCGTGCTGATTACGCTTCTTCAGCCGGCCCTTGCCACGTCCGCCACGACGAAAGCCATCGCTTTCTTCGTCGAGAGTACGCGGTGCGACACGTGGAGACGGGGCCTTGTCCTTGGAAGCCGGACGCGGCTGCGCAACCTTGCGCTCACGCCGATCATCCACCACTTCGCGTTTTTCAACACGACGCGGCTCTTCTTTCTTACGCACTTCACCGGCAGCTGGAGCAGCTGCTTCGCGCACCACCGGGCTACCCGGCTCAGCCTTGGCAGCTACCGGAGCTTCTGCGCTCGCGGCAGGTTGCTGGCGGGCAGCCTCTGCCAGGGCTTTCTGCTTCGCTTCTTCTTCGGCCTTCAAACGCGCCGCTTGCTCGGCAGCACGCTGTTCTTCCAATTCACGCTGCTTGTCGGCCTCGATTTCAACCGGGCTGCGCTTGACGAAGGTCTTCTTCTTACGGACTTCGACACTGATGGTCTTGCTGCCTGGAGCTTTCAGGGTCGTGGTGGTCTTGCGCTGCAAGGTAATCTTGCGCGGCTCATCTCCCTTCGCACCATGATCACCCTTCAGGTGGCTCAACAGCGCCTGTTTTTCACTATCGGTCACTACTTGCTCAGCGCTCGTGTGCGGCAGGCCAGCCTCACGCATCTGCAGCAGCAGTCGCTCGACCGGTGTGTCGACCACTTGGGCCAGTTCTTTCACCGTGACTTGCGTCATGCATTTCTCTCCTCAGGCCGCAATTGCTTTACTCGAACCAGTGGGCTCGGGCGGCCATGATCAGCTTGCCGGCACGCTCTTCGTCCATGCCGTCGATGTCGAGCAGGTCGTCGATCGACTGCTCGGCCAGGTCTTCGCGGGTGGCAACGCCCCGCAGTGCCAACTCAACTGCCAGCTCCTTGCCCATGCCCTCAAGGGAAAGCAGGTCTTCGGCCGGTTGCACGTCTGCCAGTTTTTCTTCGGTCGCGATCGCCTTGGTCAACAGGCGATCCTTGGCCCGGGCGCGCAGCTCATTAACGATGTCTTCGTCGAAGCCATCGATATTGAGCATTTCCTCCATAGGTACATAGGCAATTTCTTCTAGGCTGGTGAAACCCTCTTCCACCAGGACCTGTGCCAATTCTTCATCAACTTCCAGCTCATCGATGAATGCTTGCATGATGTCGCCGGTTTCAGCCTGTTGCTTGGCCTGAATATCGGCTTCGGTCATGACGTTCAGTGTCCAGCCAGTCAACTGACTGGCCAGACGCACGTTCTGGCCGCCGCGGCCAATGGCCTGCGCCAGGTTGTCTTCGCCGACGGCAATATCCATCGCATGGGCATCTTCATCGACAATGATCGCCACCACTTCCGCGGGGGACATGGCATTGATCACAAACTGTGCGGGGTTGTCGTCCCACAGCACGATGTCGACACGCTCACCACCCAGCTCACCGGAAACTGCCTGCACGCGCGAGCCGCGCATGCCGATACAGGCACCCTGTGGATCAATGCGCTTGTCCTTCGAGCGCACCGCGATCTTGGCGCGCGAGCCCGGATCACGGGATGCTGCCATCACCTCGATCAGCTCTTCGGCTATTTCCGGCACTTCGATACGGAACAGCTCGATCAGCATCTGCGGCGCAGTGCGCGACAAAATCAGCTGGGGGCCGCGGTTTTCTGCTCGAATTTCCTTCAGCAGCGCACGAACGCGCCCACCGACTCGGAAAATCTCCCGCGGAATGATCTCTTCACGCGCCAACAAGGCCTCGGCGTTATTGCCCAAGTCAATGATTGCACTGTCCCGGGTAACCTTTTTCACGGTTCCGGAAATGATCTCGCCGACCCGCTCGCGGTAAGCGTCGACAATCTGCGCGCGCTCGGCTTCGCGCACTTTCTGCACGATTACCTGCTTGGCAGTTTGTGCAGCGATGCGGCCGAACTCGATAGATTCGATCTTTTCTTCGACGACATCACCGACCTGAGCGTCAGACTTGTGCTCTTGGGCCTCGGCAACGGTTAACTGAGCTGCCGGATTCTCCTGATCCTGGTCTTCGACCACAGACCAGCGACGGAATGTGTCGTAGCTGCCGGTTTGGCGGTTAATCGCCACCCGCAGCTCAACCTCGTCTTCAAAACGCTTTTTGGTGGCGGTTTCCAGAGCGAGCTCAAGCGCCTCAAAAATAACATTAGCCGGTACGCCCTTTTCATTGGACACCGACTCAACAACCAGCAGTACTTCTTTGCTCATTGTACGCCTCGCCTTTCGCAATCCATTGGATCCGCGGGATCCGCGTTTTAGTCAAAACGGGGAACGATATTGGCCTTATCGATCGAATCGATCGGCAACAGGTACTCATGATCGTCAACTAACACCACGACATCCTGCTCTTCTACCCCGCGGAGAATCCCCTGAAAGTTGCGTCGCCCGTCAAAAGGAATACGCAGTTTGATCTTCACCTGCTCACCGGCATACACAGCGAACTGCTCCAGTGTAAACAAGGGCCGATCCATTCCCGGGGAGGAAACTTCAAGGGTGTATTCATTGCTGATCGGGTCTTCCACATCAAGCACGCCACTTACTTGACGACTGACCTTTTCGCAGTCATCGACGAGAATGCCATCAGCATGATCAATATAGATTCGCAGCAGTGAATGCTTGCCTTGGGGAAGAAATTCGATACCCCAGCATTGATAGCCCAAGGCTTCGATCACAGGAGACACCATCGCTTGCAACTGTTCTAGCTTGCTCGACATCGAGAGCCTCCTTTTTCTGGAAATAAAAAATGGGCGAAACGCCCATCCATTCACCCATCCATGAACAGGATGGAACTGACTATGCAGCCAACAAAAAGCCCCTGAACAGGGGCTTGGCTACAACTGGCTGCGGGGCTGGATGAACCAACGTCCTTCGGGATACGCGCCCGACGAGCTACCAGACTGCTCCACCCCATACACCTAAAGCTGGAGCGGCAGTATATTGCCCTGCCCTACAAAGGTCAAACACACATCCCGCAAACAAGAATACCCGCTAACAGCGGGCATTCTTGTGTATGGTACCGAGGAGGGGACTCGAACCCCTACAGCCTATGGCCACTACCACCTCAAGGTAGCGTGTCTACCAATTCCACCACCTCGGCAAAACTGCTTTGTTACTCCTGACCCGGAACTACCGGCACATCAGCCTCATTGGCTGCTGGCTTGGTCGCTTCGGGCAGCGGGACGTCTTCGACGGCCGCTGGCTTCTGCACTTCCAACACTGCAGGATCAGGCAAACCGACCTGGTCAAGCATATCAGCTTTATCTTTAGCAAAATACGCTAAACCCAAGCTGGTAATGAAAAAAACCGCAGCGAGTATACCAGTAATTCGACTCAGAAAGGTAGCAGAACCTTGACTACCAAATACTGTATTCGAAGCACCAGCACCAAACGACGCACCCGCATCCGCGCCCTTACCTTGCTGAATCAGCACCAGCCCGATTACCGCCAGTGCCATCAACAAGTGAACAACAATCACGACAGTCTCAAGCATCTTCAGCTTCCCGCGGCACGACAGATCGCACCAAACTCTTCCGCGTTCAGGGAGGCCCCACCAATGAGCCCACCGTCGATATCCGCCATGCCGAACAACTCAACCGCATTGGCCGCCTTAACACTGCCGCCGTAGAGAATTCGGACACCGCGCGCAACCTCAGCACTTTCAGCTCTCAGCTGCGCACGTATCGCGGCATGTACTTCTTGCGCTTGCTCCGGGCTCGCTGTCAATCCGGTACCAATGGCCCAAACCGGCTCGTAAGCCACCACCGCACGCGAAAAGGCACCAACCCCCATTTGTTCAATCACGCTACCCAACTGACGCGCAACAACTTCTAGCGTCAACCCGGCCTCACGCTGCTCCAGCGTTTCGCCAACACACAGCACCGGCATCAAGCCACAAGACTGTGCGGCTGCGAATTTCCGGGTCAACATGGCATCCGTCTCACCCAGCACCTGACGACGCTCGGAATGACCGATCAATACCATGCTGCATCCAGCATCAGCCAGCTGACTGGCTGCAATCTCGCCAGTCAAGGCACCCTGCATCGGTTCTACTGCGCAGTTCTGCGCCCCGACAGCAATCGCCTTACCTTCCAAGCCCATGACCACCTGATGGAGGTAAAGACTCGGCGGCATGACCGCAATCTCAACACCAACCGGCAACGCCAACTGACGAAGACCTTTAATCAGCTCCGCAACGCTGGCGCGGGTACCGTGCATCTTCCAGTTACCAGCTACCAGTGGTCGACGCATGCTGCACCTCGTCGGTCAAAGTGGGCGCAGATATTACCCAACAGATTGAATACTGGCAAGCGAATCAAATACATAGATTGGCTTCGCTTGCTCGATGGATTACGCGCAAGCATCAGCCACGATTTTAGCCAAAGCCTCGGCATGACTACGCACCTGAGCCTCATCGTCACCTTCAACCATGACGCGCACCAGCGGTTCGGTTCCGGACTTGCGCAACAGCACGCGCCCACGCCCCGCCATCTTTCGAGTAACCTCATCACACGCCTCCTGCACTGAGGGATTTGCAACGGGATCCTTACCGCCGCCAAAACGCACGTTGACCAGCACCTGAGGGCATTTGCTAAGCCCCTGACGTGCTTCCTGCAATGTTTCCTTGCGATGCTTGAGCGCCATCAACACCTGCAATGCGGCAATGATCGCATCACCGGTAGTTGTGTGCCGGCAGCATACGATATGCCCCGACCCCTCACCGCCCAGCTGCCAGCCACGAGCTGACAGCTCAGCCATCACATGACGATCCCCGACCTTAGCTCGAGTGAACGGAATTTGCAGCTCTTGAAGCGCGAGCTCCAGACCCAGATTACTCATCTGAGTACCCACGACCCCACCGTTGAGGATGCCGCGCTCATGATAGTCACGGGCAATGATGAACAGCAGTTCATCGCCGTCCACCGCCTGCCCACTCTGATCGACCATCAGCACCCGATCACCATCACCATCGAAAGCGATCCCGATATCTGCGCCTTGCTTGAGCACTTCGGCCTGCAGCGACTCTAAATGCGTGGAGCCGCAACCCTCATTGATATTCAAGCCGTCGGGCTGGGCAGACAACACACTCACCTGCGCACCCAGCTCGCGAAATACGCTGGGCGCCACTTTGTATGTAGCCCCATGGGCGCAGTCGATCACCAGCTTCAGGCCACCGAGCTTAGTGCTGGTCGGCACACTGCTTTTGCAAAACTCGATGTAACGCCCGGCGGCATCGTTGATTCGCGATACCTTGCCGATCTGAGCCGACTCGACAACACTCATCGGTTGATCAAGCAACTCCTCGATCAACGCCTCCACTTCATCAGGCAACTTGGCACCCTGACCAGAGAAGAATTTGATGCCATTGTCATAATGCGGGTTATGCGATGCACTGATGACGATTCCCGCCTCGGCATTGAAGGTGCGAGTCAGATAAGCGATGGCCGGGGTCGGCATCGGCCCGAGCAGCATCACATCAGCGCCCGCTGCTACCAGACCCGCCTGCAAGGCTGATTCAAACATGTAACCGGAGATTCGCGTGTCCTTGCCGATCAATACCCGGCAAGTACCCTGCCGACGGAAAGCCATGCCCGCCGCCCAGCCCAGCCTGAGCATGAACTCGGGAGTAATTGGAAATTGGCCGACGCGTCCACGTATGCCATCGGTACCAAAGTACTTTCTACTCATGCTTGCTCCATAAATTACTCAGCGGACTCGACTGCCGCGATCATCCTTACGACATCGGCCGTTTCCGCGACATCATGAACCCGAATGATGCGAGCCCCCTTGGCCACCGCCAGCGCCGCCAAGGCCAGGCTGCCGTAAAGCCGCTGCGCGACCTCACGGCCCAATGCCTGACCAATCATTGTCTTGCGCGAGACACCTACCAGCAACGGACGACCGAGCTTGTGCAGGTCGGTCATGTGTTTAAACAAGCTCAGGTTATGCTCAAGCGTCTTGGCAAAGCCGAAGCCCGGATCGAGCACGATGCGCTCCGCGGAAATACCCGCCTGTACGCATTCACCCATGCGCAGCCGCAAGAACTCCGCCACTTCAACCGTTACTTCCCGATCATAGTGCGGGCTGTGCTGCATGGTCCCCGGCTCACCTAGCATGTGCATCAAGCAAACCGCCATGTTGCTATCCACAGCCGCATCCATAGCGCCATCGCGACGCAGGGAGCGCACATCATTGATCAATCCTGCGCCCAGACGAGCCGTTTCACGGATCACTGCCGGCGTGGATGTATCAACGGAAATCACCACATCCAGTTCGCGAGCAATGGCCTCGACAATCGGCGCCACGCGCTCAATCTCCTCAGTGGGGGATACCGGTCGCGCTCCCGGGCGCGTCGACTCGCCGCCCACATCGATCAGCGTCGCGCCGGCCTGTACCATTGCCGCCGCATGTCGTAAGGCTGAGTCGCGTTGAGTGTAGCTGCCGCCGTCGGAAAAGGAGTCCGGCGTGACATTGAGGATGCCCATCACGTGTGGACGGGACAAATCAAGAACCCGGTTGCCGCAAGGCAACCGGGTCGGGTCAAGCAGTTTGGTCATGAAAAACCTTGATCAGTGTTCGCCTGCCGGGCCTCCGATGGGCGACTCCGGCCGTTCGGCACGAGGCTCGGAATTGCCCGAGGCGCCCGAACCATCCTCCCAGTCGCGTGGCGCTCGTGGCGTGCGACCGGCCATAATGTCATCGATCTGTTCGGCATCGATGGTTTCGTATTTCATCAAGGCTTCAGCCATCGCGTCCAGCTTGTCGCGATTATCCACCAGCAGTTGCTTGGCGGTGGCATAGCAGCCATCAATGATACTGCGAACCTCTTCATCGATCAGCTTAGCCGTTTCACCCGAGACATTGGTGTGCTGGCTGCCTGCGCTACGCCCAAGGAACACTTCGCCTTCTTCTTCGGCATACATCAGCGGACCGAGCTTTTCCGAAAGCCCCCATTTGGTCACCATGTTCCGCGCCAGCTGTGTGGCCCGCATGATGTCATTGGAAGCACCGGTGGTCACGCCATCAAAGCCCAGCGTCATCTCTTCGGCGATACGTCCACCGAACAACGAGCAGATCTGGCTGATCAGTGCGCGCTTGGACAGGCTGTAGCGATCCTCTTCCGGCAGGAACATGGTCACACCCAGGGCCCGTCCACGGGGGATGATCGAAACCTTGTAAACCGGATCATGCTCGGGCACCAAGCGACCTACGATTGCATGCCCGGCCTCATGAAAAGCGGTGTTGAGCTTTTCTTTCTCGGACATGACCATGGTCTTGCGCTCGGCGCCCATCATGATCTTGTCTTTGGCCAGCTCGAATTCCTTCATTTCCACCAATCGCTTGCCGGCACGCGCAGCAAACAAGGAAGCCTCATTCACCAGGTTGGCCAGGTCGGCACCGGAGAAACCGGGTGTACCACGGGCAATTACCGAGGCCTCGACGTTATCGCCGATCGGCACCTTGCGCATGTGCACCTTGAGAATTTGTTCGCGACCGCGGATATCCGGCAGACCGACCACCACTTGCCGGTCAAAGCGCCCAGGGCGCAGCAGCGCCGGGTCAAGCACGTCGGGACGGTTGGTGGCCGCGATGACGATCACACCATCGTTCGCCTCAAAACCATCCATCTCCACCAGCAACTGGTTGAGAGTCTGCTCGCGCTCGTCATGACCGCCACCCAGCCCGGCACCACGGTGACGACCGACGGCGTCGATTTCGTCGATGAAGATGATGCAGGGCGCGTGCTTTTTGGCCTGCTCGAACATGTCACGCACACGACTGGCGCCGACACCGACAAACATTTCCACAAAGTCCGAACCGGAAATGGTGAAGAACGGTACCTTGGCCTCACCCGCAACGGCCTTGGCCAACAGGGTTTTACCGGTACCCGGTGATCCGACCATCAGCACGCCGCGCGGAATGCGTCCGCCCAGGCGCTGGAACTTGCCCGGATCGCGCAGGAACTCAACCAACTCGCTGACTTCTTCCTTGGCCTCGTCGCAACCGGCGACATCGGCAAAGGTGGTTTTGACCTGGTCTTCCGAAAGCAGGCGCGCCTTGCTCTTGCCGAAGCTCATCGGACCGCCCTTGCCACCAGCGCCACCTTGCATCTGGCGCATGAAGAACATGAACACGGCGATGATCACCAGAATCGGGAAGCTGGCTACCAGCAACTGAGTCCAGATGCTCTGCTGCTCAGGCTGCTTGCCTTCGATCACTACGTTGTTGTCGATCAAGTCCCCGATCAGGCCACTGTCCTGAATGGCCGGACGAATCGTCTTGAAAGTCCCACCATCGGTGCGCTTGCCGGCGATCACGAAGCCATCGACGGTCACCCGCTCGACGCGCCCCTCTTTCACCTGACTGATGAACTCGGAATAGTTCAACGTTTGCGGTTCGTTGGGGGTGGAGAAGTTGTTCATCACCGTCACCAGCACGGCTGCGATGATCAGCCACAGGATCAGATTTTTTGCCATATCGTTCAATTAGCTACCCTCTGAAGCTGGCCCCGGTCCGGAGCATGCCCCGCATGACGGCTGGTTTATTCCGGCCTAACTTACTACACAACCCCTGCCAGCGCAGGTGTTGTCTGTAACCCTTTATGAACCTTTGACTGCAGGCTCGGGTGTTAATTACACACCTGCTGCTCGCGAAAACCACGGGCCAGCAAATACTGCTCTCGCGATCGACCTCGCGAGGACAAAGGCTTGCGCATCTGCACCTTCTCGAACATCTGCCGCGTCTGCTTGTGATACTCGTCGAAGCCTTCACCCTGGAAAATCTTGATCAGAAAATCGCCACCAGGGCGCAGTACCCGGGTGGCCAGGTCCAATGCCAACTCGCACAAATACATGGCGCGTGGCTGATCGGAGGCTCTGACACCACTCATATTGGGGGCCATATCGGAAATCACAAGGTCTACTTTGGAATCACCAATGGCTTCCAGCAATTGCGCGAACACGACATCATCGGTGAAGTCGCCCTGGACAAAGGTCACATCAGGGATGCTGTCCATCTCCAGAATGTCCGACGCGATCAGGCGCCCCCTGTCACCAATAACCCGGCTGGTCACCTGTGACCAGCCCCCAGGGGCAGCGCCCAGATCGACCACGGTCATGCCGGGGCGCAGAATGCGATCCTTCTCCTGGATCTCCAACAATTTGTAGCTGGCACGGGAGCGGTAACCGTCCTTTTGCGCCATCTTCACATAGGGGTCGTCAAAGTGTTCTTTCAGCCAGCGCTGGCTAGTCTTGGAACGGGCCACGTAATACCTCTTGGACGACGGCTCGGGTACACTAGCCGCCTTTTTTGTACATTGAACTTCAGGGCTTGATTATGGCGCTCTCGCAAGAGCAGAAGAAACAATTCAAATCTATCGGCCACCATCTGAAACCGGTATTGATCGTCGCGGATAATGGCTTGAGCGAAGGAGTCCTGGCTGAGCTGGAACGCGCGCTTGCCGACCATGAACTGATCAAGATCCAGTTTCGCATCGCTGAACGGGATGATCGTCACGCAGTGATCGAGGAGCTGTGCCAGGCCGCCAACTGCGAGCTGGTACAAAGCATCGGAAAAATGGCCTTGGTGTATCGCAAAAATCCTAATGCGAACCGCCAGCTTTCCAACGTCCATCGGCACCAAGCTTAAGCAAAACGCAAAGCTGGAAGCCATCAGGCTGCCAGCTTCTAGCGCTGTTCCCTGCCCGGCACGGGCTGCAGCACAAGCAGCAAACCACAGACCGCCATGGCCAGGTAGCTGAATACTTGCCAATACGCCGAGCCCATCCAGCCAGCACTACTTGCCAGATGACTGGCCGCCAGCAACACGACAGCCAGTAACAATTGGCTGCGCGTGTCTCGCCAGATTCCCCGCGCGCCTTGCGCTAATACCAGCACGACACCTTGCATAACCGCGCAAAAGGCTGCAAAGCCTACCAGCAGTGGGCGCAGCCCATTGGCAATTTCGTCAATCAGCAGTGGTGCCAGCCCGACTTTTTCCAGCGCAGGAAAGACCACGAAATGCAGCAACCACAGGCCGCCAACCCAGAATGTCTGGGCCAGCAGCCAGGTGATGCCAGCGGCCCGCAAGGGCCGTGAGTCAGATGTGTCGAACCTGGACAATCTCGTACTCAATCAGCCCACTCGGTGTCTTTACCGTCACCACATCACCCTCTTCCTTGCCCACCAGGGCGCGGGCGATAGGCGAACTGACCGACAGCTTGCCGATTTTCACATCAGCTTCGTCGTCACCCACGATTTGGTAGGTCACCTGCTCGTCGGTTTCGCAGTTAGCGATATCCACAGTGGTGCCGAAAATTACTTTACCGGTGTGGGCAATGGTCGTGACATCGATCACGATCGCATGCTGCAGCCGGCCTTCGATATCGCGAATGCGCGCCTCGACCATGCCTTGCTGCTCGCGGGCCGCGTGGTACTCAGCGTTTTCCTTGAGATCGCCCAATTCACGCGCCGTACCGATCTCCTTACTAAGTTTCGGGCGCACGACCTTGGTCAAGTGAGCCAATTCTTCTTCCAGGGCGCGAGCGCCCTGGACGGTCATGGGAAATTTGCTTGTCATGCCTTGATTCCTGCATGGAGCTCCTGCAGCCGACGGACCGTCTTCTCGGGGCCGAACTTCAGCGCTTCACACACCGCCTGGCCGCCTGCCAGGGTGGTGGTGATGCATACTTTGTGCTGCAGGGCATTACGTCGAATGGAATAAGAGTCAGCGATCGACTGACGTCCTTCGGTGGTGTTGATAATCAGCGTCACTTCTTCGTTTTTGATCATATCAACCACGTGAGGACGACCTTCGGTCACCTTGTTCACGCGGCGCACCGGCAGACCGGCGGCCTCGATGATTTTAGCGGTACCAGCGGTTGCGACCACTTCGAAGCCCAACTCGACCAGATCAGCAGCCACCTGCGCAACGAACGGCTTGTCGTCCTCGCGCACGCTGATAAAGGCACAGCCACCGGTCGGCAGTACTTCACTGGCACCCAACTGAGCCTTGGCGAAAGCCTCGGCGAAGCTGTCGCCCACGCCCATGACTTCGCCGGTGGACTTCATCTCTGGGCCAAGGATGGTGTCGACGCCCGGGAATTTGGCGAACGGGAAGACCGCTTCCTTGACGCTGTAGAAGTTTGGAATGATTTCCTGGGTGAAACCGATTTCCGCCAGGGTCTTGCCGGCCATGACGCGCGCGGCCACCTTGGCCAGCGACTCGCCGATGCACTTGGACACGAACGGTACGGTACGCGAAGCACGCGGGTTCACTTCGATGACGAAAATATCTTCGCCCTGCACCGCCATCTGCACGTTCATCAGACCGACCACGCCCAGTTCCAGGGCCATGGCCTTGACCTGTTCGCGGATCTTGTCCTGGATGTGCATGGGCAGCGAGTAAGGCGGCAGCGAGCAGGCGGAGTCGCCTGAGTGCACGCCAGCCTGCTCGATGTGCTGCATGATCGCGCCGATGACCACTTGCTCGCCATCGCACACGGCATCGATATCGACCTCGATGGCGCAGTTGAGGAAGTGGTCCAGCAGCACCGGGCTGTCGTTGGAGACTTGCACGGCTTCGCGCATGTAGCGCTTGAGTTCTTCTTCCTGGTAAACGATTTCCATCGCCCGACCGCCGAGCACATAGGAAGGGCGTACTACCATCGGATAGCCAATGGTCTTGGAAGCGGTCAACGCTTCGTCTTCGCTGCGCGCGGTGGCGTTCTGCGGCTGACGCAGGCCCAAACGCTGGACCATCTGCTGGAAACGCTCACGGTCTTCGGCGCGATCGATGGCGTCCGGGCTGGTGCCGATGATATTGACACCCGCTTCTTCAAGCGCGCGGCACAGCTTCAGCGGCGTTTGACCGCCGTACTGCACGATCACGCCCTTGGGCTGCTCGATGCGCACGATTTCCAGCACGTCTTCCAGGGTGACCGGCTCGAAATACAGACGATCAGAGGTGTCGTAGTCGGTGGAGACGGTTTCGGGGTTGCAGTTGACCATGATGGTCTCGTAACCGTCTTCACGCATCGCCAGCGCTGCGTGCACACAGCAATAATCGAACTCGATGCCTTGGCCGATACGGTTCGGGCCGCCGCCAAGAATCATGATCTTGTCGCGGTCAGAAGCATTGGCCTCGCACTCTTCCTCATAGGTCGAGTACATGTAAGCGGTATCGGTGGCGAACTCGGCGGCGCAAGTGTCCACGCGCTTGTAGACCGGCAGCACCTTGAGCTTGTGGCGATGGTTGCGCAGGCTCTTCTCACTGACGCCGAGCAGCTTGGCCAGGCGCGCATCGGAGAAGCCCTTGCGCTTCAGCTTGTACATCAAATCGCGATCGATGCTGGAGAGGTTCAGGGTCTTGACCTTTTCCTCCTCCTTGACCAGGTCTTCGATCTGTACCAGGAACCACTCGTCGATGCGGGTCAGTTCGAACACGTCGGCAATCGTCTTGCCTGCACGGAAGGCATCGGCGACGTACCACACGCGGTCGGCGCTGGGCACGGTCAGCTCACGCTTGAGAATGCTCTCGGCTTCCGGGTCGTTCAGGTCGAGCATGGGATCGAAACCGCTCACACCCACTTCCAGTCCGCGCAACGCTTTCTGCATGGACTCCTGGAAGGTCCGGCCAATGGCCATGACCTCGCCCACCGACTTCATCTGCGTGGTCAGGCGAGCGTCAGCCTTGGGGAATTTCTCGAAGGCGAAGCGCGGAATCTTGGTCACGACATAATCGATGGCCGGCTCAAAGGAGGCCGGGGTGCGGCCGCCAGTGATGTCGTTGGACAGCTCGTCCAGGGTATAGCCGACCGCCAGCTTGGCGGCAATCTTGGCGATCGGGAAGCCGGTGGCCTTGGAGGCCAGCGCCGAAGAACGCGACACGCGCGGGTTCATCTCGATCACCACCATGCGACCGGTGTTCGGGCAGATGCCGAACTGCACGTTGGAGCCGCCGGTTTCCACGCCAATCTCGCGCAGTACCGCCAGGGAGGCGTTGCGCAGGATCTGGTATTCCTTGTCGGTGAGCGTCTGGGCCGGGGCGACAGTAATCGAGTCGCCGGTATGCACACCCATCGGGTCGAAGTTTTCGATGGAGCAGACGATGATGCAGTTGTCGTTCTTATCGCGGACAACCTCCATCTCGTACTCTTTCCAACCGATCAGCGATTCGTCGATCAGCAACTCGTTGGTTGGCGACAGGTCCAGACCCCGGGTGCAGATTTCTTCAAACTCTTCCCGGTTGTAGGCAATGCCGCCACCGGTGCCGCCCATGGTGAACGAGGGGCGAATGATGCACGGGAAACCGACCTTCTCGAGCACCTTGAAGGCTTCTTCCATGCTGCGCGCGATGCCTGAGACCGGACAGGCCAGGCCGATGTCTTTCATGGCCTTGTCGAAGCGCGATCGGTCTTCGGCCTTATCGATGGTGTCGGCATTGGCGCCGATCATCTCAACGCCAAATTTTTCCAGCACGCCGTGCTTTTCCAGGTCCAGTGCACAGTTCAGCGCGGTCTGGCCACCCATAGTCGGCAGCAGCGCATCGGGGCGTTCCTTCTCGATGATCTTGGCCACGGTCTGCCATTTGATCGGCTCGATGTAGGTGGCGTCGGCCATGGCCGGGTCGGTCATGATGGTGGCCGGGTTGGAATTCACCAGAATGACGCGAAAACCTTCCTCGCGCAGGGCCTTGCAGGCCTGGGCGCCGGAGTAGTCGAATTCGCACGCCTGGCCGATGACGATGGGGCCGGCGCCGAGAATCAGGATACTTTTAATGTCTGTACGTTTTGGCATGGGACTCTCGAGTAATCAGGACAAGGTTGCGGTGGCCAGCTTCACGCCAAAGCCGACGAACAAGGCGCCGATGCCACTACTGGCACCGGCGACCAACCGCTGCCGCTGGCGAAACCACTGCGCCAGGCGTGCACCGGTGAAAATCAGAACGCTCAAGTAGGTCAGGCTGATTACCTGCAGAATCGTGCCCAGCACCAGGAATGACAAACCCGGATTGGCGTATGCCGGGTCGACGAACTGGATAAAAAAGGACACGAAAAACAGGATCGCCTTGGGGTTCGACAGGCTGAGCAAAAGAGCGCGCCGGAACGGCTCAGCCAACTCATGCGCGGATGTTCCAGCTGCTTTCTGCTGCGGCTGATGCCACTGGCGCCAGGCGCCGCGCAGCATGTTGAAGCCGATGTAGAACAGGTAGGCCGCTCCCAGGTACTTCAGGGCAACGAATAACAGCGGCTCGGCCTTGAGCAGCGAGACCACGCCCAGTGCAGCAGCGAGCATCAGCAGGCTGTCACCGATGAACACCGCAGCAGCGGCACTGTAGCCGGCTGCCACCCCTCGACGAGCAGCGCTGGCGAGCACGAACAGTGAATTGGGGCCTGGCAACAGAATCACCAGTACCGTCCCGAGGACATAGGTCCACAGGTCAATTACCCCCAGGCTCGCCAGCATCGTCGCGCGACCTTACTTGCGCGCCGCCATGGCGGCGATGAAGCGGTCGAACAGCGGAGCCACATCGTTGGGGCCCGGGCTGGCTTCAGGGTGACCCTGAAAGCCAAAGGCAACCTTGTCGGTGCGCTCAATACCTTGCAGCGTGCCATCGAACAGCGATTTGTGCGTGGCGCGCAGGCACGATGGCAGGTTGTCCGCGTCGGCGGCGAAACCGTGGTTCTGGCTGGTGATCATCACCACGCCAGTTTTCAGGTCCTGCACCGGGTGGTTGGCACCATGATGACCGCAGCCCATTTTCACTGTCTTGGCGCCAGACGCCAGCGCCAGCAATTGATGACCCAGGCAGATACCGAACACCGGGATGTCTGTCTCGAGAACGTCCTTGATCGCCTGAATGGCGTAGTCGCATGGCTCGGGATCGCCAGGACCATTGGACAGGAAGATGCCATCGGGATTCAGCGCCAGGGCCTCGCTGGCCGGCGCCTGGGCTGGCAGCACGGTCACCCGGCAACCCCTCGCGACCAGCATGCGCAGGATGTTGCGCTTGACGCCGTAATCGTACGCCACGACATGGTAGGGCAACTCGGCTGCGGGGATCTCCGGATGGCTGTCAGTTTCCAGTGTCCACATGCCCGAGCGCCACTCGTAGCGCTCCTGGGTACTGACTACCTTGGCCAAGTCCATGCCTTTGAGGCCGGGAAAGCTGCGCGCCAGCTCAAGGGCTTTTTCCTCGGTGGCGTCGGCACCGGCCAGGATACAGCCATTCTGAGCGCCTTTTTCACGCAGGATACGCGTCAATCGACGAGTATCAATACCAGCAATGGCCACCGTGCCGTGTTCTTTGAGGTACTCATCCAGCGGCTGCTTGCAGCGCCAGTTACTGGCCAGCAACGGCAGATCGCGAATGACCAGGCCGGCAGCCCAGACACGATCGGACTCGGCGTCTTCCGGCGTGGTGCCGGTGTTGCCGATATGGGGATAAGTCAGGGTGACGATTTGCTGTGCGTAGGAGGGATCGGTGAGGATTTCCTGATAGCCGGTCATGGCGGTGTTGAACACGACCTCGCCGATGGTTTGCCCATCGGCACCGATGGATTCACCGCGAAAAATGCTGCCATCAGCAAGTGCAAGTATGGCTGGCGTACTCAAGAGACCTCCCGTAGATCTGGCTGGCGCAAACGCAGACTGTAAAAAAGCGGGATGACGTGTGAAGGTCATCCCGCTTTTTTATTGGGTCATTCTGCGTAACTTTAGTGGACACACTAAATGCGAAAGTGTACAGAAATGACCGATTTGGGTCCACCGTTAATGCGCATGGATTTTCGCCTCCAGTCGCACCGCCTGCATCCATTACTGGAGCCCGAGCACATCCTGCATGTCATACAGCGACGCTGGCCGATTCTTCAACCACAACGCGGCGCGCACCGCTCCCTTGGCAAAGGTCATGCGACTGGATGCCTTGTGGGTGATTTCCACGCGCTCGCCATCAGCAGCGAACAGCACGGTGTGGTCACCGACCACATCACCAGCGCGTACGGTGGCGAAACCGATGGTTTCGCGCTCTCGGGCACCGGTCTGACCTTCGCGCCCATACACCGCAACCTTCTGCAGATCGCGCCCCAGGGCATTGGCGACGACTTCGCCCATGCGCAGCGCGGTACCCGACGGTGCATCGACCTTGTGACGATGGTGGGCCTCGATGATTTCGATATCCACATCGTCACCGAGCACGCGCGCGGCGGTGTCCAGCAACTTCAGGCACAGATTGACGCCGACGCTGAAGTTGGCCGCGAAGACGATCGGAATTTCCTTGCCTGCTTCGGCCAGCAGCTCTTTTTCTTCAGGACTGAATCCTGTAGTGCCAATTACCATGGCCTTGCCGGCCTGACGGCAGAGCTCGAGATTCTTCAACGTCACGGTCGGGTGAGTGAAATCGATCAACACGTCAAAGTTGTCCAGCACGCTGGCCAGATCACCCGACAGTTGCACGCCGATTTTGCCCAACCCCACCAGCTCGCCGGCATCCGCGCCCACCAGACTGCTGTCTGGGCGATCGATGGCGGTGCTTAGCTGAGCACCCTCGACCTGGCGCACCGCTTCGATCAGGGTTTTGCCCATGCGCCCGGCGGCGCCCATGACTGCTATACGTTGCATAAAGTCAGCTCCGAGCTGCAAGCCTCAAGCTGCAAGCGCCGCCTGATTGAGGCTTGCAGCTTGCAGCTTGCAGCTTTGAGTTATAGATCGCCGAAAAAGCGCTTCATGCCTTCGAACCAGCCGCTGGCCTTGGGCGAATGCGAGCTGTCGTTCTGCAGGCTGCTGCGGAACTCTTCCAGCAGTTCGCGCTGACGCTTGCCGAGATTCACCGGGGTTTCCACCACCACCCGGCACATCAGGTCGCCTGCACCGCCACCGCGCACTGGCGCCACGCCCTTGCCGCGCAAGCGGAACATTTTGCCGGTCTGGGTCGCCTCGGGGATCTTCAGCTTGACGCGGCCATCCAGGGTCGGCACTTCCAGCTCACCGCCCAGCGCTGCATCGGCGAAGCTGATCGGCACTTCACAGTACAGATGCTTGCCATCGCGCTCGAAGATTGCGTGCTCACGTACGTTGACCACCACATACAAGTCACCGGGCGGGCCGCCCAGCGTGCCGGCCTCACCTTCGCCCGACAGGCGAATGCGGTCTCCGGAATCGACGCCCGCTGGCACTTTGACCGACAGGGTCTTGTGCTCTTCCGTGCGCCCCTGGCCATGGCAGGTGCCGCAGGGATCGGTGATCATCTTGCCACTGCCATGGCAGCGCGGGCAGGTCTGCTGCACCGAGAAAAAGCCCTGCTGCATGCGCACCTGACCGATACCGCCGCAGGTCGTGCAGGTGACCGGGCTGGTGCCCTTCTTTGCCCCGGAGCCGTCGCAGGTTTTGCAACCGACCAGGGTCGGCACACGGATGGTCACTGTCGTGCCGCGCACCGCTTCTTCCAGATCCAGCTCCAGCGTGTAGCGCAGATCGCTGCCACGCATCGGGCCGCCGCGCTGGCCGCCACGCTGTCCGCCGAAGAAATCACTGAACACGTCGCCGAAGATGTCGGAGAAGCTTGCGTTACCACCGAAGCCGGCCCCACCGCCCATCTGCGGATCGACACCAGCGTGGCCGTATTGATCATAAGCGCCGCGCTTACTGGCATCGGAAAGAACTTCATAAGCCTCATTGGCTTCTTTGAATTTCTCTTCCGCGTCATGGTCGTCCGGATTGCGGTCGGGGTGGTACTTCATCGCCAGACGTCGGTAAGCCTTTTTCAGCTCGGCCTCACTGGCACTGCGCTCCACGCCCAGTATTTCGTAATAGTCTCGTTTTGCCATTTCTCTCGGATTCCTCTGACGCCCCCCTCCAGACACGTCAACGCGGGAGCAGGCTCCCGCGTGGCGTGTCAAGGACGCACGACCCCAGGGGCCGTGCGTGGTGAGGCGGAAGCAAACGTGACGTTTACTTGTTTTCCTTGACCTCTTCGAACTCGGCGTCGACCACGTCGTCGCCAGCCGATTTGGCACTGCTCTCGTTGCCAGCGCCCGGCTGGGCTTCGCCGGCCTGGGGCTGTTCGGCATACATCTTCTGCGCCAGCGGGGCGGTGACTTCCGACAACGCGGTCATCTTCGCCTCAATCACCGTCTTGTCGTCGCCCTTCACCGCGACTTCAAGTTCGCCAATGGCTTTTTCGATGGCAGCCTTGTCTTCGTCGGTGGCCTTGTCGCCCGCCTCGACGATCATCTTGCGGGTCGCATGCACCAACTGGTCGCCTTGGTTGCGCGCGCCAGCCAGCTCTTCGAACTTGCGATCTTCCTCGGCATTAGCCTCGGCATCACGCACCATTTGCTCGATTTCTTCGTCGGAGAGGCCGGAGTTGGCCTTGATCACGATAGACTGCTGCTTGCCGGTGGCCTTGTCCTTGGCAGACACGTTGAGGATACCGTTGGCGTCAATGTCGAAGGTCACTTCGATCTGCGGCACGCCACGCGGCGCCGGCGGAATATCGGCCAGGTCGAACTTGCCCAGTGACTTGTTCTGCGCGGCTTGCTTGCGCTCGCCCTGCAGCACGTGAATGGTCACCGCGCCCTGATTGTCGTCGGCGGTGGAGAACACCTGGGACTTCTTGGTCGGAATAGTGGTGTTCTTCTCGATCAGCGGGGTCATCACGCCACCCAGGGTTTCGATACCCAGGGTCAGCGGCGACACGTCGAGCAGCAGCACGTCCTTGACATCGCCGGCCAGCACCGCGCCCTGGATGGCAGCACCCATGGCCACGGCTTCATCCGGGTTGACGTCCTTGCGCGCTTCCTTGCCGAAGAACTCGGCAACTTTCTGCTGCACCAGCGGCATGCGAGTCTGACCGCCGACCAGGATCACGTCATCGATCTTGCCGACGTCGATACCGGCATCCTTCAGAGCAATGCGGCACGGCTCAATGGTGCGCTGCACCAGGTCTTCGACCAGGGCTTCCAGCTTGGCGCGGGAAATCTTCACGTTCAGGTGCTTCGGACCCGACGCATCGGCGGTGATGTACGGCAGGTTGACGTCGGTCTGCTGCGCGGAGGACAGCTCGATCTTGGCCTTCTCGGCGGCTTCCTTCAGGCGCTGCATGGCCAGCGGGTCGCCCTTGAGGTTCATGCCGGTTTCTTTGTTGAACTCGTCGACGAGGTAGTCGATCAGACGAATGTCAAAGTCTTCACCGCCCAGGAAGGTGTCGCCGTTGGTGGCCAACACTTCGAACTGGTGCTCACCGTCGACTTCAGCGATCTCGATGACCGACACGTCGAAAGTACCGCCACCCAGGTCATAGACGATTACGGTGTGGTCGCCCTTGGCCTTGTCCATCCCATACGCCAGCGCAGCCGCGGTGGGCTCGTTGATGATGCGCTTGACGTCCAGGCCTGCAATGCGACCGGCATCCTTGGTGGCCTGACGCTGGCTGTCGTTGAAGTAGGCCGGCACAGTAATGACCGCTTCGGTAACCGGCTCGCCGAGGTAGTCTTCGGCGGTCTTCTTCATCTTCTTCAGCACTTCGGCGCTGATCTGCGGCGGGGCCATCTTGTCGCCCTTCACCTCGACCCAGGCATCGCCATTGTCAGCCTTGACGATCTTGTAAGGCACCATGCTGATGTCTTTCTGCACGACGTCTTCATCGAAACGACGGCCAATCAGACGCTTCACCGCGTACAGGGTGTTGTGCGGGTTGGTGACCGCCTGGCGCTTGGCCGACTGGCCAACCAGGGTTTCGCCATCATTGGTGTAGGCGATGATCGACGGAGTGGTGCGACCACCCTCGGCGTTCTCGATAACCTTGACGTTACCGTTTTCCAGAATAGAGACGCAGGAGTTGGTTGTCCCCAGGTCGATGCCGATGATTTTACCCATTTCATTTCTCCCGAAATTTGGTTTTTACCGCGTCCCTATTCCGGGCCGCTCCAGCTCAATTACGCTTGTTCACACAGATGGGGGCTGGCTGATGGATTTCAAGCCTGCTCGTTGATCGACGGCGGCGTGTTAGCCGCGGCCTTGCTGACCACCACCATGGCCGGGCGCAACAGCCGGCCATTGAGCAGATAACCCTTCTGGAACACCTTGACCACGCTGCCCGGCTCGAGCGTTGCGCTCTCTTCCATGGCCATCGCCTGATGATGCTCAGGGTCGAAAGGCTCGCCGTGGGGGTCCACTTGCTCCAGTTGATGGCGCTTGAGCGTGTCGAGCAGCAGTTTATGCGTCAGCTCCAGGCCTTCGCGTACCGCCTTGCTGGCCTCATCATTCGGGTTGGTCATTTCCAGCCCGCGCTCCAGGCTGTCGACCACGGCCAGCAGGTCCGCGGAAAACTTCTCCAACGCGAACTTGTGTGCCTTTTCCACATCTTGCTCTGCGCGGCGACGCACATTCTGCAATTCGGCTGCGGTGCGCAACACCTGATCCTGTGCGCCGGCCAGTTGCTCTTCCAACTCTTGGATACGAGCGTCCAGCGCCTCGCCATTTGCCTCAGCAGCCGGGGCTGCTTCCGCATTCTGGTTTTCCAGGTTTTGTTCATCAGCCATGGGAGTCTCCTATGAAAGGGAATGCCGGACATTGCCAGCGTCGAATGCCGGCCAATATGGGGGCGCCGCCTGCTTCTTCAACCCCCGCACGCACACACACCCCCAACATCGTAATTTTTTTCTTCAAACCAGGAAGAAGGACGCTTGAAGCGCCCCCGCTGACCACTGTATAAATACACAGCCAAGAATTCTGGGAGCTCATCATGCTGGCGCACCTGTCCATCCATAATTACGCCATTGTCGAACACCTGGACCTCGAACTGAGCGGCGGGATGAGCGTCATCACCGGCGAGACGGGGGCCGGCAAGTCGATCATGCTCGACGCCCTCGGCCTGGCTCTGGGCGATCGCGCCGACAGCAGCGTGGTACGCCCCGGTGCAGACAAGGCCGATATCCTGGCCAGCTTTGATGTCACCCGAATTCCTGAAGCCCAGGCCTGGCTGCGCGAGCGCGACCTGGAACAAGACGGCCCATGTATCCTGCGCCGGGTGATCACCGCCGAAGGACGCTCACGCTCCTATATAAATGGCACCCCCTGCCCGCAGGGCGATCTCAAAGCCCTGGGCGAATTGCTTATTGATATCCACAGCCAGCATGAGCATCAGTCGCTGCTGAAGATCGACACCCATCACCGCTTGCTCGATGCCTATGCCGGCGCCAGCGAACTGGCCCGCCAGGTGCAACTTGCCGCAGTTCGCTGGCGGCAGACTCGCCAGGAATTGGAGCGCATCTCAAGCACCAGCGAAGAGCAGCGCGCGCGCCACCAGTTGCTCAGTTACCAGCTGGAAGAATTGGAAAACCTGGCCCTGGGCGAACAGGAACTGGAACAACTGGAGCAGGAACACAAGAATCTCAGCAATGCCGAACAGCTGCTGAGCGCCTGCCGTCTGGTGATCGAGCTGTGCAGCGAGAACGATGCCGGCAACGTCCTCTCGGCCTTGACTTCCAGCCTCAGTCGCCTGACTGGCTTTAGCAGCCAGCCCGGCGCACTGAGCGAAGCCGTGAACCTGCTGGCCAGCGCGCAGATTCAGGTCGAAGAAGCCGTCGGCGAGTTGAACCGTTTCCTCGATCATTTCGATGCCGATCCCGAGCGCCAGCAATTTCTCGAAGAACGCCTCGACACCATCTATACCCTGGCCCGCAAACACCGCGTGCAACCGAGCGAGCTGGGTGAATTGCAGCAACGCCTGCTTGATGAGCTGGAGGGTCTGAACGCCGATGACCAGGCACTTGAACGCCTGGACGAAGAACTCACCGCTTACACCCGTCACTATCAGGACAAAGCCACCGAACTAAGCGCCTTGCGCAGCGACGCCGCCCAGCGCCTGAGCGCGGCCGTAGAACAGGAAATGCAGCGCCTGGGCATGCCTGGCGGGCGCTTCAGCATCGAACTGCACGCCGGCAAGCAGGACACACCGCAGCCTCAAGGACTGGAGCTGGTGGAGTTTCAGGTCAGCGCCAACCCCGGCCAACCCCTGCGCCCACTGGGCAAAGTGGCGTCAGGCGGCGAACTGTCGCGCATCAGCCTGGCCATCCAGGTGATTACGGCACAGACCTCGCGCGTACCCACACTGGTGTTCGATGAAGTGGACGTCGGCATTGGAGGCCCCACCGCCGAAGTGGTCGGCCAGCTGCTACGCCGCCTAGGCGAAGGCGGCCAAGTATTGACCGTCACCCACCTGCCCCAGGTCGCCGCGCAAGGTCACCAACACCTGTTTGTGCACAAACTGCGCGGCAGCGATGAGACACGCACTGCCGTGACCCACCTGGAGTCGGCACAACGCATCGAGGAAGTCGCACGCATGCTCGGCGGTGTCGACCTGACCAAAGAATCCCTGGCCCATGCACGCAAGATGATCAGCAGCGCCAAGGCCTGACTTGCACGCAGAGCAACCAGAACACCGCCATAAAAAAGGCGACCTATAAAGGTCGCCTTTTTGCTATTCGGATTCGCCTTATGGCTTCTTGCGTACGTACAGGACCAGATTGTGGTTGACCAGCTCAAAGCCGTGCTCTTCAACAATCTGCTTTTGGCGCCGCTCGATATCGGCGTCCATGAATTCGATGACCTCGCCGGTATCGACACACACCATGTGATCATGGTGGCCACTGTCGGCCAGCTCGAAAACGGCGTGACCACCATCGAAATTATGCCGAGTCACCAGACCGGAGGCTTCGAATTGGGTCAGCACGCGATAGACGGTGGCCAAGCCAACATCTTCGCCAGCCTCCATCAATGCTTTGTAGACATCTTCCGCGCTCATGTGCCGCTGTTCTGCGGTATCCAGCATTTGCAGGATCTTGACTCGCGGAAGAGTTACTTTAAGGCCTGCCTTTCGCAGTTCGTTGTTTTCAGACATGGTCAGCTTTCTCGTGGCTGCTGTTTCGCAGCTCCCTACATACGGGTATGATCCGGGTCAACTGCCCGGCCAAGATAGTGGAAGTCACCCTCCGATGCAAAACACCAAGCTCTTGCTCTCGAGTTTCTGCCTGATGGCACTCCTGGCAGTCGCCGGCTGTTCATTCCCTGGGGTCTATAAAATCGACATTCAGCAAGGCAATGTCGTCACGCAGGACATGATAGACCAGTTGCGCCCTGGAATGACCCGACGCCAAGTGCGGTTTATCATGGGCAACCCCTTGATTACAGATACATTTCACGCCAATCGCTGGGATTATCTCTACAGCCTGCAGCCCGGTGGCGGTGAGCGTCAGCAAGAACGCATAAGCCTGGAATTTGATGGCAACGACCAGTTGGTCAGCATGTCTGGCGACTTCCGCCCCGGCGTCAGCCGCGATGAAGCCATTCTGGGTACAGCGCCCCGCCCGTAACGCCTAACGCGCGCTTGGGCGCCAGGTGCTTTAGTCCGCCTCGCCCGCCTTGGCGCGTGCCGCACGCGCCGCACGCTGCTTGCGTACTTCCTTGGGATCAGCTATCAGCGGTCGGTAGATCTCGACCCGCTCACCGTCTTCCAAAACACGCTCCTCCGGCTTGGCCACCGCCTTGCCAAAGATTCCCAGCGGACTACCCGCCAGATCCAGCCCCGGAAACTCCGCATCCAGCCCCGAGCGCAACGCAGCCTCGCGCAGGGTAGTGCCGCTCGGCACGCTCAGTCGCAGCAATTTCTGCTTGTCGGCCAGCGCATATACCACCTCGATGGCGATAGGCGACTTATCCATATAGCTGCTTGGCTCGCTGGCAAAAAGCATCCACCAAGGTGTTGGCCGCCTGATTGAATAATGGCCCCAGGGTCGCCTTGATCAACGGACCGTCGTAATCGAATGTCAGGTCCAGGCTGATCTTGCAGGCTTTTTCAGTCAGCGCTTTAAAATGCCAAACTCCGTGCAGTTGACTGAACGGGCCATCCTCCAGGTCCATGATGATGGACTCGCCCGCCTGCAGGCTGTTACGGGTCACGAATCGCTGACTCATACCCGCCTTGGCCAAGGTCATGCTGGCCCGCATCTCGTGTTCATCACTGGCCAGGATCTCGGTGGCTGAACACCACGGTAAGAACTCCGGATAACGCGCCACATCATTGACCAGGTCATAAAGCGCCCGCGCCGGATACGGCAACAGCGCGGAGCGTTGGATATGCGTCGTCATGCGGACTTAAATTCCTCGATTCGGCGGCGCAGCACCGAAAACGGCAATACGTCGTGGCCGCTGGCCAGGGGATGACTAAAAACTGCGCGCATTGTCGGAGATTAGTCGCTGTCTCTCAAGTTTTGACATGCGCGGGCAGTCGCCATCAGCATCGCGACTCCCTATAATGCGCGCCCTATGGCTAAACAAAAGAAACAATCGCAGGGCAGCATCGCACTTAATAAAAAGGCGCTGCATGATTATTTTATCGAGCATAAGTTCGAGGCCGGCCTGGCCCTGGCTGGTTGGGAAGTCAAAAGTCTGCGCGCGGGCAAGGCCCAGCTGGTGGATAGCTATGTCCTGCTCAAGGATGGCGAAGCCTGGCTGATGGGTTGCCATATCAGCCCGCTCAAGACCGCCAGCACCCACGTCATTGCCGACCCGACACGGACCCGCAAGCTGCTGCTGAATGCGCGCGAGCTGGACAAGCTGTTCGGCTCGGTGCAGCAAAAAGGCTATACCTGCGTGGCCCTGTCGCTGTACTGGAAAAGCCACCTGGTCAAATGCGAAATCGCCTTGGCCAAGGGCAAGAAGGACTTCGACAAGCGCCACACCGAGAAAGAGCGCGACGCCGATCGCGAGGTGCAACGCGCCATGCGCACCAAGGGCAAGGGCGACTAAGCGCTCCAGCTCCCGGTCGGGCGCCCAGCTTCTAGCATTCAGGCGCCCCGCCCACTACACCCCTACCCGCCGTCGCGCTCGCGCTTCGCGCTGCTCTTCCTGCTGACCGGCCGCCAACACATCCTGCACGTAGCTGATATGCCGGTGCACGATATCTCTGGCATCCGCTGCTCGGCGTTCGATAACCGCCTCGTACAACTCCCGGTGCTGCTGCATCAGCATGTCACGGGTTTCGCTGCGCACGGCGTACATACCACCAATATTGGTGACCACGTTGCGCTTGAGCAGATCGAACAAGCCGCGAATGGTGTGCAACAGAACCGCGTTGTGGCTTGCCTCGGCAATGGCCAAGTGAAAGTGCGCGTCCGCCACGCCTTCTTCCATACGCGTGACGGTATCGCTGCGTGCGTAACACTCCTGCAGCTCAGCAAAAGCGGCACTCAGGCGCTGCTGATCAAGCTCCGTCGCCCGCTGGGCGGCGTAGTAGGCGCAGGCACCTTCCAGGGTGTGGCGAAATTCCAGCAGATCGCGCTGGGCATCGGCATTATTCTCCAAGAGCTGCAGCAGCGGATCGCTAAAAGTCGAACCCAAGGCTTCAGCGACAAAATTACCGCCGCCCTGACGACTGACCAACAGCCCCTTGGCCGCCAGTTTTTGGATCGCCTCGCGTAATGAAGGGCGCGATACACCAAACTGCTCGGCCAGCACGCGCTCGGCCGGCAGGCGCTCGCCTGGTTTGAGGGTGCCTTCCAGAATCATGCTCTGCAATCGCTCGACGATATCGTCTGATAAGCGCCGCTGCTGCACCCGCCCGAACCCCATACGCCCTTCCCCTTTCACGCATTGATTAAGTCAGCGGTCATTCTACCCGCGCCGTCTGGGCCCTGATATGTCGCCCTTTCGCCACCGACAGCTCATCGGCACCGGCCGGTCCCGTATCAGCGCTGCATATACTTTAACAACCAATTCCTCTTGCTTGGCTCGCTAGATCGCACCAACCCATTACGTGGCGCAACCAATACCAAAGTCGCAGGTGCGCAAATTGACAGGCAATCGACAGCACTTTTACTCTGTCGATCCTGATCTGTAAATTGGTCTGACCAATTATCCTGTCAGCTGTTTTTGCTGCCCTAGCGGCCACCCGCCGGGCGATCACAACAATTAGGGAGCCACCCCAGATGCAAACCTGGCAACAACTCTACGCCCCACTGGGCAGCCTCGGCCTTTCCGCACTGGTGGCGCTGATCCCCATTGTGTTCTTCTTCCTGGCCCTGGCGGTGTTCCGCCTCAAGGGGCATGTCGCGGGCACCATCACGCTGGCGCTGTCGATCCTGGTCGCCATTCTGGCCTTTGGCATGCCGGCCGAAATGGCCGTCGCCTCAGCTGGCTACGGCTTCATCTACGGTCTCTGGCCGATTGCCTGGATCATCGTCGCGGCGGTGTTCCTCTACAAGCTCACGGTCAAGAGCGGCCAGTTCGAGATCATCCGCAGCTCGGTGCTGTCGATTACCGGGGACCAGCGCCTGCAAGTGCTGTTGATCGGCTTCTGCTTCGGCGCGTTTTTGGAAGGTGCCGCTGGCTTTGGCGCACCGGTGGCAATCACCGCCGCCCTGCTCGTTGGCCTGGGTTTCAACCCGTTGTACGCCGCAGGCTTGTGCCTGATCGCCAACACCGCGCCGGTGGCCTTTGGCGCCCTGGGCATCCCGATCATCGTCGCCGGCCAGGTGACCGGCATCGACGCCTTCGACATCGGCGCCATGGCCGGTCGCCAATTGCCCATTCTGTCGGTCATCGTGCCGTTCTGGCTGGTGGCAATGATGGACGGCTGGCGCGGCATCAAGGAAACCTGGCCCGCGACTCTGGTAGCCGGAGTCAGCTTTGCCGTAACCCAGTATTTCACCTCCAACTACATTGGCCCGGAACTGCCGGACATCACCTCGGCGCTGGTCAGCCTGGTGTCCCTGACGCTGTTCCTCAAAGTCTGGCAACCGGCCCAGGCCGCCGTGCCCGCAGTGGCTGGCGTCAGTGCAGGCAGCGCAGCGGTAGCCGGCGGTTTCGGCAAGATGCGCACCACCGAGCCGTCACCCTACAACTTCGGCCAGATCCTCAAGGCGTGGTCGCCCTTCCTGGTGCTGACCGCCATGGTGACGCTGTGGACCCTGAAACCATTCAAGGCGTTGTTCGCAACCGGCGGCCCGCTGGATTTCACCGTGTTTATGTTTGAAATTCCGTATCTGCATAATCTGGCGATCAAGATCGCGCCGATCGTCACCGAGCCGACGCCGATCGCTGCGGTATTCAAGCTTGATCCGATTTCTGCCACCGGGACCGCGATCTTCTTCTCGGCGCTGATTTCCATGCTGATCCTGAAGATCACGCCTAAAAATGGCCTGACCACTTTCAAGGACACCGTGGTGGAACTGAAATGGCCGATCATCTCCATCGGCATGGTGCTGGGCTTCGCCTTTGTTACCAACTATTCGGGCATGTCCAGCACCCTAGCGCTGGTCTTGGCCGGCACTGGCGTCTTGTTCCCGTTCTTCTCGCCTTTCCTGGGCTGGCTGGGCGTGTTCCTGACAGGCTCGGACACGTCGTCCAATGCCCTGTTCAGCTCGCTGCAGGCCACTACTGCGCAGCAGATCGGCGTCAACGAAACCCTGCTGGTGGCAGCCAATACCAGCGGCGGCGTGACCGGCAAGATGATCTCGCCGCAATCCATCGCCGTGGCCTGCGCCGCCACCGGCATGGTCGGCAAGGAGTCGGATCTGTTCCGCTTCACCCTGAAGCACAGCTTGATCTTTGCCACGTTCGTCGGTCTGATCACCCTGGCCCAAGCGTATGTATTCACTGGCATGCTAGTGAACTGATTTCACCACCATAACAACAAGCCGGGCTCCGCCCGGCACCTGCCACTTCGTGGACAACCGGGCCCACCGGGAGAATTAAGCCGATGAGCGATCTGTTTTATAACGCAGTCCCTAACGCCACCCGGGTGGCGCCGCCGCTGCCCACTCCACGTGAATATCCAGCCAGCAAGCCTGCCGAGGTCTACCTGTTCGGCACTTGCGTGGTCGATCTGTTCTTTCCCGAAGCCGGCCTCGACACAATTCATTTACTGGAACGCGAAGGCATCAAGGTGCGCTACCCCCAGGGCCAGAGCTGCTGCGGCCAGCCTGCTTACACCAGCGGCTACACCGATGAAGCCCGAGAAGTGGCGCGCGCTCAGCTCAAGCTGTTCGACGAAGGTTGGCCGGTGATCGTGCCGTCCGGTTCCTGCGCGGGAATGTTTCGCGAGCACTACGCGCTGTTGTTTAAGGACGAGCCGCAGATGCTGAAACAGGCCCAGGCGCTCGCCGAGCGCACCTTCGAGCTGGCCGAATTCCTCCTGCATGTGTGCAAGGTGGACTTCCAGGACCAGGGCGCACCGATCAAGATTGCCCTGCACACCTCGTGCACGGCACGCCGAGAGATGAACACCCACCTGCACGGCCGCGCACTGCTTGCCCAGCTGAACAATGTCGAGCGTGTCGAGCACGATCACGAAAGCGAATGCTGCGGCTTTGGCGGCACTTTCAGCGTGCGCATGCCGGACATCTCCGGTGCCATGGTGGCGGACAAGACCCGCGCGCTGTCGGAATCCGGCGCCGATCAGATGCTCACAGCCGACTGCGGCTGCCTGATGAACATCAACGGCGCACTGGAAAAGCAAAACGCCACACTACGCGGCCAACACCTGGCCAGCTTCCTGTGGGAACGCACCGGAGGTAAGGCATGAGCCAGCAGATCCCCGTCGTCGAGCTGCCCAGCCGCGAGTTGAAACACAACGCCCATATGGCCCTGGGCGACGTCCAGTTGCGCAACAACATGCGCACCGCCATGGACTCGCTGATGGTCAAGCGCCTGATCTCGATGCCCGACGAGTACGAACGCGAACATTTGCGCGAGCTCGGCAACCACGTGCGCGCCCGCGCCCTGTCGCAACTGCCCGACCTGCTGGAAACGCTCGAAGCCAACCTGACCCGCAACGGCGTCACGGTGCACTGGGCCGAGACCACCGACGAGGCCAACGCCATTTTCCTGGAGATCGCCCAGGCTCATCAGGCCAAACAGGTGATCAAGGGTAAGTCGATGGTCAGCGAAGAAATGGAGATGAACCATTTCCTCGAAGGCCACGGCATTGAGGCGCTGGAGTCGGACATGGGCGAATACATCATCCAGCTCGACCATGAAAAGCCCACCCACATCATCATGCCGGCGATCCACAAGAACGCCCGCCAGGTCGGCTCGCTGTTTCGCGACAAGCTCGGCATCGAGTACACCGAGGACGTCGATGCGCTGATCCAGACCGGTCGCAAGATCCTGCGCCAGAAGTTCTTCGAGGCCGACATTGGTGTTTCCGGGGTCAACTTCGCCGTGGCGGAAACCGGTACCCTGCTGCTGGTGGAAAACGAAGGCAACGGCCGCATGTCCACCGGTGTGCCGCCTGTGCACATCGCCGTTACCGGCATTGAGAAGGTGGTGGAAAACCTGCGCGACGTGGTCCCGCTGCTCTCGCTATTGACCCGTTCGGCACTGGGCCAGGGCATCACTACTTACGTCAACATGATCTCCGGACCGCGCCAGGCCGATGAGCTGGACGGCCCGCAGGAAGTCCACCTGATCCTGCTCGACAACGGCCGCAGCCAGGCCTTCGCCGACAGCGAATTGCGCCAGACACTGAATTGCATCCGCTGCGGCGCTTGCATGAACCACTGCCCGGTGTATACGCGCATCGGCGGCCAGGCTTACGGCACCGTGTATCCGGGGCCGATCGGCAAGATCATCTCGCCGCACCTGCTGGGCCTGGAAAACACCCCGGATCACCCGTCCGCCTCGTCGCTGTGCGGCGCCTGTGGCGAAGTCTGTCCGGTGAAGATTCCGATTCCCTCGTTGTTGCGCCGTCTGCGCGAAGAGAACGTGAAAAAGCCTGACGCAGCCCATCACCTGTTGCGTGGCCAGGGCAGCAAGTACTCGGCCCAGGAACGGCTGCTGTGGAAAAGCTGGCAACTGCTCAACACCTCACCGCTGCTCTATCGCGTGTTCGGCTTCTTCGCCACCCGCTTGCGTGGCCTGACCCCGAACATTGGCCCTTGGGCACAGAACCACAGCGCGCCGAAACCGGCGGCCCGTTCGCTGCATGAACTGGCGAAACAGCATCTGGAGGCCAAATAATGTCTGCCAAAGCCAACATTCTCGCCAAGCTGCGCAACAGCCTGGCCGGCACTCAGCCGCTGATCGACGACTTCGACGAAGCCCTGGTGACCGAGCCCTGGAGCTACCCGGCCGAGCAACGCACCGAGCGCTTGCGACAGTTGATGGAAGCGGTGCACACCGAAACCCACCTGACCACAACAGATGCCTGGCCCGCATTGCTGGAAAAACTGCTGACCGACAAACAGCTGCCCAGCCTGCTGATCGCGCCGACCACGCCTTGGGGCGCGCAAATTGCCGAACACTTCGCCGGCCGCGACGCTGCGCCGACATTGAAGGCCTACGACCGTCCCATCGAGCAATGGAAAGCCGAGCTGTTCAACGACACGCCGGCCAGCCTGACCGGAACCCTGGGTGCCATCGCCGCCACCGGCAGCTTGATTCTCTGGCCGACCCCGCAGGAACCGCGCCTGATGAGCCTGGTGCCGCCGGTGCACTTCGCGATCCTCAAGGCCAGCGAGGTGTACAACAATTTCTACGAGGTGCAGCAGAAGCAACAGTGGGCACAGGGCATGCCGACCAATGCCCTGCTCGTCTCCGGCCCCTCGAAGACCGCTGACATCGAGCAGGTGCTGGCTTATGGCGCCCACGGCCCGAGGGACCTGATCGTGCTGATCCTGGAGGATGCATGAGTCTGCCCGGCGCCTTTCTTAAAGCAGTCGAGGCGCTGATTCCCCGCGAGCGGCTGTTCGACGACCCGCTGTCCACCCTGGCCTTCGGCACCGACGCCAGTTTCTACCGGCTGATTCCCAAGCTGGTGGTGCGCGTCGAGTCCGAACACGAAGTGGTCGAACTGCTCAAGCTGGCCAACGCCGAGCGGGTGCCGGTGACGTTTCGCGCCGCCGGCACCAGTTTGTCCGGCCAGGCGATTTCCGATTCGGTGCTGATCGTTCTGGGTGATCATTGGAACGGTCGTGACGTCCGCAACGGCGGCGCACAAATCCGCCTGCAACCCGGCGTGATCGGCGCCAATGCCAACGCCGTGCTGGCCCCACTGGGACGCAAGATCGGCCCCGACCCGGCCTCGATCAACGCGGCGAAGATCGGCGGCATCGTCGCCAACAACTCCAGCGGCATGTGCTGCGGCACCGCGCAAAACAGCTACAAGACCCTGGCCGGCTTGCGCCTGGTCCTGGCCGACGGCACGGTAGTCGATAGCGAAGACCCGGCTAGCGTTGCCGCCTTCGAACACAGCCATGCCGATTTGTTGGAGCAATTGGCCCAACTGGGTCGGGAAACCCGCGCCAACACCGCGCTGGCCGACAAGATTCGCCACAAGTACCGGCTCAAAAACACTACCGGCTTTTCCCTCAACGCCCTGGTGGATTTCGACCAGCCGCTGGATATCCTCACCCACCTGATGGTCGGCTCCGAAGGCACCCTGGCATTCGTCAGCGCGGTCACCTACGACACCGTGCCCGAGCACCCGCACAAGGCCACCGCGTTGATCGTCTTCCCCGACGTAGAAACCTGCTGCCGCGCGGTACCGGTGCTCAAGCAGCAGCCGGTGTCGGCCGTGGAACTGCTGGATCGGCGCAGCATGCGCTCGGTGCAGAACATGCCCGGCCTGCCGGAGTGGGTCAAAGACCTGTCCGCCACGGCCTGCGCGCTGCTGATCGAGTCCCGCGCCGCCACCCAGACGCTGCTGCACGAGCAACTGGCGAGCATCAACACCTCGATTGTTGGTTTTCCGGTGGAGAAGAAGGTCGACTTCAGCGAAGACCCGCTGGTCTATAACCAGCTCTGGCGCATCCGCAAGGACACCTTCCCGGCCGTCGGCGCGGTGCGCAAGATCGGCACCACGGCGATCATCGAAGACGTCACCTTCCCGGTGGAAAAACTCGCCGACGGCGTTAACCGCCTGATCCAGCTGTTCGAAAAGCACCATTATGACGAAGGCATCCTCTTTGGCCACGCCTTGGAGGGCAACCTGCACTTCGTCTTCACCCAGGGCTTCGACGATCCGGCCCAAGTGGCGCGTTATGAAGCCTTCATGCACGACGTCACCCAGCTGGTGGCCGTGGAATACGGCGGCGCGCTCAAAGCCGAACACGGCACTGGGCGCAACATGGCGCCGTTCGTCGAGCTGGAATGGGGCAGCGACGCCTATCAACTCATGTGGCGGATCAAGCGCCTGCTCGACCCCAACGGCATCCTCAACCCGGACGTGATTCTTTCCGAAGATCCGCGCATCCACCTGAAGAACCTCAAGCCGCTACCGGCCGCCGACGAGATCGTCGATAAATGTATCGAATGCGGTTTCTGCGAACCGGTGTGCCCGTCCAACGGACTGACCCTGACGCCACGCCAGCGCATCGTCATCTGGCGCGATATCCAGGCCAAGAAACGCGCCGGCATCGACACCACCGAGCTGGAGCGCGCCTACGAATACCACGGCCTTGAGACCTGTGCGGCGACCGGTCTGTGTGCCCAGCGCTGCCCGGTAGGCATCAACACCGGTGATTTGGTGCGCAAACTGCGCGGCGTCGACGCCCACCGCCAGGGCACCGCCACCTGGCTGGCAGAGCACTTCGCCACGGCGATGAAAGGCGCACGCTTTTCCCTGGCAACGGCCAACGGCGCCCGCAAGCTGCTCGGCGCGCCGCTATTGGCGAAAACCTCGGCCAGCCTGCGCAAACTTTCGGGCGAGCGCCTGCCACAATGGACGCCGGCCTTGCCGCAAGCGGTCAAACCCATCGCCTACACTCCTGCCAGCGAGGATGCACGGCCACGGGTGGTGTACCTGGCCGCCTGCGTGTCTCGCGCCATGGGCCCTGCGTTTGGTGACAACGAACAGACACCGCTGGTCGACAAAACCCGCGCGCTGCTGGAAAAGGCCGGCTACCAGGTCGTCTTCCCCGACGAACTGGACAAACTGTGCTGCGGCCAGCCGTTCGCTTCCAAGGGTTACGCCGAACAGGGCGAGCGCAAGAAGCAGGAGTTGCTCGCTGCCCTGGCCAAGGCCAGCCGTGGCGGCCTCGACCCGATCTACTGCGACACCAGTCCCTGCACCCTACGCCTGGTACAAGACCTGGGAGATAGCCGCCTGGATATCTACGACCCGGTAAAATTCATCCGCGAGCATCTGCTCGATCGCCTGGACATCACCCCACAGGACACGCCAGTGGCGGTGCACGTCACCTGCAGCACCCAGCACCTGGGCGAAGCGCAAACGCTGATCGACATTGCCCGACGCTGCGCCACGGACGTGGTGATTCCAGAGGGCATCCACTGCTGCGGCTTCGCCGGCGATAAGGGTTTTAGCCAGCCGGAGCTCAACGCCCATGCACTGCGTTCGCTCAAGGATGCGGTGCGGGTCTGCACGGAAGGCATCAGCACCAGTCGTACCTGCGAGATCGGTTTATCCAGCCACAGCGGCATCGACTACCACGCACTGGTCTATCTGGTGGACCGCGTCAGTCACGCCAGGGCCTGAAGGTTCGCACAATATATTGAGCCCCGCATCGGCGGGGCTTTTTAATGCTTTATCCACAAATCTGAACCCTTGGCCAACCGGAGCGTCAACGTTATGAGTCCACGAACTCACTATTGCCCTGACGCAAACCGAGGACACACCATGAAAAGCCCAGCCCTGCTTATTGCTGCTGCACTGTTCTTTGCCCCGGCCGCTTTTGCCGACGATGACCAATGCTCGGCCAGCATCGACCAGCTGGATGAAGCCATGGACCAACGTGAGCTGACCGACACCCTGGAAGACCAGGTCGATGAGCTCAAAGACCAGGCCGAACAATACAAGGACGACGACAACACGGCCGAATGCATCAGCACCGTCGACCAAGCCATGCAACTGCTCAACAGTGCTCCGATGAAAAACTGACACGGCGCTGGGCCGGCATAGTGGACGTGCCGCGGTGGCCAGCACCGCTTACCCGAGATGGAGTCCACCATGAAACGCATAGCGTGCTTACTCATCGCCGCTTGGCTCACTGCTCCGGCATTTGCCGCCGACGATCGCTGCTCCGCCAACCTCCAGCAAATCAATGACGATAAAGCCACCAAGATTACGGTCGGCGATCCCATGACTACCCAAATCGAGATGCTGGAACAACAAGCCCAGGAAGCGCAAAGCGCAGGTGATACCGAAGGTTGTATCGCCTCGAGCGAACGCGCCCTGCAAATGCTGGACAGCGCCAACCGTCAAGGTTCCGGTGAGGGCAGCGGCTCCGGAGGTGCGAATGGCGGCACGGGCGGTGGTGCGGGTGGCGGCGCTGGGCAGTAAGCCCGCGCGCCCACACCGCAGACTATTCCCACCCAGCCGCTCTTTGCGTGAGGTGATTTATGCGCCGTTTAATGCTTACCCTTGCAGCCGTGTTGATCAGCTCTTCGGCATGGGCCATGCACTGTCCTCAAGACATGGCCCGTATCGATGCCCAGCTCAGCAGCGATCCACCCAGCGATCCCGCCGTCCTCGCACAGGTGCAGAAGTTGCGCGCCGAAGGCGAAACGCTGCACAACGAAGGCAAACACGAGGAGTCCATTCAAGTGCTGGAACAGGCCCAAAGCCTGCTCGACGAGCATAAAAACTGACCAGCGGCCTTGAAAAAGATCTTCTTGCCCTTATCTTGATGACAAGCGTTCGACGCAGTGACGCCTTTGGCGTACACTGCGCCAACGTTGTCACCACAACGTTTTGGGGCCGATTAGGATTCGACGCCGGTTGCGAAACTCTAGGTGCATGCCGAGTTGGTAACAGAACTCGTAAATCCACTGTTGCAACTTCTTATAGTTGCCAATGACGAAACCTACGGGGATTACGCTCTCGCTGCGTAAGCAGCCTTAGCCCTTCCCCCCTGGTCGCTTCGGCGCCAGCAATCATCAGGGGATGCCTGTAAACCCAAAATGATTGTCATATAGAACAGGATCGCCGCGTAGTACGTTGTGGACGAAACGGCTAAATATTACACAACTCGCCCAAAACACCCTGCCAATCGGGCGGTCGCGGGTTAACTCAGTAGATCTGGCTAAGCATGTAGTACCGACAGCGGAGTACTGGCGGACGGGGGTTCAAATCCCCCCGGCTCCACCAAACAAGGCCCGAAAACACTGGGCCACAGCGGAAAAGGTTGCTGAATGTTGTTGTGGCTTGTGGTGGATTGCGGTCCACTTCAGCAACATTTCAGCAACCTTTTTTGTTTCCCCTTCTAGCCCATCCTGGGCACATACACCCAATCCCTGAGCTCACGCTTTTCACTCGGTCACCACCCTCTGCGCCTCCTGCCGCTCAATGCAATCCAGCACCTGGCCGGCACAGCTCAGCAGCTCGGCCTCCAGCTCATCGACCGCACGTTGCCAGCCCTCATTGACCAGCACCGCTGGCCGGGCCGGCAACCGGCACGCTACCAGCGGGCAGTAATGCCTCGCTGCGGTAGGCTCGGGGGTCGGTTGTTTCGGGTCGCTCGTACAGCCGGCCGAGAGCAGCAGGCACAACACCATGCAGATAGTCAGCGACAACCTGGTCATTTCGTTTTAGCTCCTCGATTGCGCGGCTATGGTCCTGCGCGTTGCGGGTGATGTCCTGGCCGAGCGCTCGCATTTGCCGCTCGATCTCGGTGATGGTGCCGATCTGGCTTTGCTGGGTTGCGAGTACGCCGGCCTGCAGCTCGATAAGTTGCCGGGCTTCGGCTAGAGACTGTTCGGCATGCCCTGCCCGCTCGGCCTCCAGGTCGATGCGCGGAGACAGGCCCCACCAGACGAGGGCGGCGCCGGCCAGTAGTAGGCCGCCGACTTTTACAAGGGCCAGCCTCATGCTGCGACCTCGTAAACGGTTTTGCCGTTGACCTTGCTGGCAAGCAGGTACTGCTCGCGGGGCGATTCGGCCAGGCCAACGTGTATCCACTGCCCGAACTCCTGAATGACCTGGTCGGCGGGCATGTCAGCCATGTGGCGTTTGATGAATTGGAACAGCGCTTCGATGGTCAGGCCGGGCACATGGAAGTCGGCGGCGAGAGCGCAGCAATGTGCCGAGGTTGCCGAGCCGCCCACGGCCTTGTTGAGTGCCGACCCCCGGTAGCCGGACGTGATGATGATCGGCATGGATCGCCCCATGTGTGTGCTCAGGCGGTCTCGCAGAGCCTGGAGCCATTCAGCCAGTCGGCGTGCGCTGGGCAGAAGCTCGGCGGGCACGCCGTTATCCAGGCGCAGCGACCTGGCCGTATCCGAGCGCTCGAGCTCGGCCAGCGTGAAGCTGCGGGTCAGTTGCATGGTTTTCTCCAGGCGCGAAGCATCGCGAGAGCGGGCGCTATGGCTCGCTCCCGTATTTCAGTAAGGGTCATGGGAAACTCCAGACATAAAAGCCCCGACTGGCGGGGCTGTTAGGTTGGTCAGTTGACGCTACGGCTCACTTCGTACCAGCTCGTCCCGTCCGATGTGATGGTCAGCGTCGAAGTGTTTGTCGCATTAAGCGCGCCAGCAAGCTTCAGTTGGTTGGCGTCATTCACGAGGATTGTGCCCTCAAACACCAGAGTTACCTCCTGACCTTTGTGATTAGTGGCCGCGCAGCTGTTGATAGTGGTCGCACCGGTGACCACAATTGTCTTGCGCGGACCTTCGAAGGCTGGAATTACCAGCGCCGAAGAAGAGGCAATTGACGGAACCGGCACAACGCCAAACAGATCGGTTTCATCTGTCGCGAAAATTGTTTTGAGCGTGCAGGCTATCGCAACGAAGTCACTCAGCCGGTACAGGCTAGGCCCTGAGCCGGCAAATGTGCGCAGACCGACATAGAAATCCCGAATGATGCTCGGAGCCGTTATCAGCACATTGTCCGTGTTAGCGCCAATCGATACGCCTATCTGCGTAGAATCAGTGGGCGTTCCGATGTCGGAAACAACGTTTTTGCCGATAAACACGCGGTCAATCTTGCCCTGTGCATTTGTTGCTACGAAGCCGATGGCGCCAGACACCGGAGACGACCCTCCAGTCAAAGTGACCACGCGGTTGCCGTCTACATAAACATCCTCTATGCCGCCTTCGAAGCCGTGGAAAATCACACCAGTGGTGAATGCTCTAGCGGCATCCAAGGAGATCAGGTCGTTGTCCTGAACCCAGACCCCACTGGTGGGGTTGCGCACCGACTGGAATTGGTTGCTGACGTAAACCCCTTGGTTACTCTCGCCGCCAGAAGGCGCTTCCGCACGGTTGCGCCGGATGTGAACGTTGCGGCAGGGACCGTTCCCTGTACCGACAACGGTCCCCCGGGTATCAACGCGAATCGCAGACGCGCCGCCGCTCGTGCTCCAGGTGCCTATGCTCCAGTCGTGAATCTTGTTTTCATAGCAGTGGACATTCTCGCAGGATAGGATGCGGATTGCGGCACCGTAGGAGAGCACCCCGGAGATGTCGTTACCGAAGATTTGCACGCCGTTGCTGCGAGTCTCCCGCGGGATGTGCTGGTTCATCAAGTCGATGGCGCCGCCCCAATAAATCCCGGTGGCAAGGTCGCAACTGATGACGTTATGGCTTATCTCGCCAGCAAACATGCCCCCGGCAATGTGGATCGGATACCAGACTGAGTTATGAATCTTGTTGCGCGTGACGGTGATTCCGGCGTTATCGCGCAGGAACACAGCGCAGCCGGACATGCCGTTGACGACGTTATGCTCGACCACTACATCATCGACGTTATCAATGTAGAAGCCGTGCGAAACGGTCAGGTTCGCTTTGGTGTCATCACCCTTGAAATTCCACTCGGTTACAGCACAGTTCCGGTAGGTATGACGGGCAAACTTCGTGACGCCGTCGCCTCCGAAAAACGCATATTTGTTCTCGCTTGAGGCGGTGGCTAGGCCAGTGCCGTCGACGTGAATGCCCTCGGCCGTCACATCATCGGTCTCGAAGGCAAATACTTTGGTGCCGGCCGCGCCAATATCAGGCACGACCACAGACAGGCCGTGACCAAGCCCGAGCAGGCGCATAGGTTTGGTTGCCGTCACAACGCCTCGCACTGGATAGCGAGCTTGCGGGACAAACAGTCCACCACCTACATCGAACGCTGCTTGGAACGCAGGCGCCCAATCCCAGGTCTCCGGGTCGAGCGGATCAGGCTTGCTGGTAATCGCACTGGCAAACTCCCAGACATTCATCAGCTGCGCGGACAGCATCTGCCCTGCCGTACTGATGGCAGTTGCAAGTGGCTGACGTGCCCAGCCAACCATGCCGGCGCCTTGCCCCCCTGCAAGATCCTGCCGCAGCACCGCATCCCCGACGCCGACGAGATAGGCGGAGTCGGTCGCCCATGTGCCGGTCAGCGTATAGGGCAAAGCAGTTGCTGCTGCTGCGCGGTAATACTCCCCGGCGTACAGGAACACCTGATTCCGTGCGGTCAGCTCAATGCCTGCGGCGTAATCGCCGAGCGGCTGATAGCCGGAGCTGGCAAGAAACGTATCGAAGCGTGCAGCGCGGTCGATCTGATCTTCGGCGAAATCACACTCCATGCCGTGCCACGTCTTGCGCGGAACTCCAAGCCGGTCCGGCGTGCTGCGCTCGGTGCGCGAGTTGACGCGAATATCGAGGCTCTCGGCGTTATCGAGCAGGTCGCGAGGGTCGCAGCTAGGAACAGCGTTGCCGGTGTTGTACGTCATGAATTTCTCCAGGCAATAAAAAACCCCGCACTTGGCGGGGTCTGTAGCGTTCAGGTGCTGGCTAGGCCGGCGCGTTGTTGTCGTCTGCGTAGATGCGGGCGTCGTAGTTGAAGGCCTCGACTGAAGCCCCGCCGCCGCTCGGGCTGACCTTGTTGATCAGCACAGGGAAGCTCCAGCGGTCTACCGGGCCGAATAGCAGGTGAGGCGGCTCAATCTGCCAGCTGGTATCCGGCGTGAAATCCAGCGCCGGAATGGTCAGCCGGTAGTCATCAACGCGAGTCGCCGGCCACGGGCCTGACAGCGTGCCGTCCGGCCGGCGAATGCCGACCACATGCGCGCCATCGCCCCACGGCAGCGGCTCGGAGGACTCCAGAAACACCACGCCATCACTGGCCGCAAAGCTCAGCAGCAGCGCGCTTTTCCCGTAACCCGGCACGTCATCGGCGACCGCGCAATAGCTCAGGTAGCGGCTGTTCAGGCCATCCAGCTCGGTAGACCAGCGATAGGACCAGCGCCGGTACTTCTGCTCGCGCCGTCGGCGCATGCCAAGCCGCCAGGCCCGCGTGCGGTCGGTGACGCCCTCCACTTTGATCTTCTCGACGCGCCGGCCAATGTCGCCGGGCAGCCGGCATTCGACCGTTGTTTTCTGCCAGGTCACGCCGTCCAGGTACTCCACGTCCACGCCGTCGAAATCATCATCGGCCGGGGCGGTGAAGCGGCGCACCAGTGGGCTGGTCATGTTCTGCGGCGTGTACATATGCTCGAACGTAGAGCGTTGCTCGTCGCGCACTGGGCGAATCTTGCCTCGATCAATGGTGATATCGGAAAAGCCCGCAGCGAACGCATCAGCGATGCAGGCCTTGACGGTGCTCGCCTTGTCCACCGAGGCGTCGAAGCGATCACCGCGCGCCGCCCAGGTCGCGCCCAGGCGGTCCAGCTCGGTCCAATCCAGGTCGTCATCGGTGTAGCCGATGGACTTCGCCACATGCGCGACCCATGGCGCAATATCCCGCGTCGGCGCTGAGCCTGCCCAGCTGCCGCCAGCGCGCACCGGCAAGATGCGGGTAGCTACCACGGCGAACTGGTTCTCGGTCTGCGAGCTGAGCTTCTGCCCGCCACGCACGCGCAGAGCGATAGTTGTCACGCCCTCATAGCGCGGCTTTAGCGCCATGCGTGCCCGCAGGCCGTACCACTGGCATTTGTCCATGACGTTGGTGCTGGTGGATTCAGCTCCGATCCGCCGCATGCGCACCTCGGGACGCATCGGATAGGGAAGGCTTGCACGTTCCGTGAATCCGATCTGGTCCATCGTCGCCCGCTTGTATGTGCGCGAAAATGTCAGCCACGTTCCACCCAGCGCAACGTCCCTGTACTGCAGCTCAGTTTGAACCGATTGATCATAGAGGCGACCTTTGCTGTCAAGGCCGCACAGCCCGGACTGAAACATCACGTCCCACTCGATATCGCTGACCAGCTCACCTTCCGGGCATGCCGCAAATGGGCCGCTCCAGTCGCCGGGGAGGTCATTCCCGGTCACGACCACGGATGCCGAGGTACTGTTGATCGCTGAGAATCCCGGCCAGGCCGAATCAATCGCCCCGGTGTCCGTGAGCCGCTGAAGCGTCAGCTCCTCTTCACCAGTCTCACCATCGCCCCCGGCATATTGCCTGTGCTCAATGGCTGAAATCCGATACAGCAGGCCACGATAGCCGATGCTCATCCGGGCGGATCCGGGCTCCAGGCCGCCTGCGGGCTCGCCGTTGGCATAGTCAAGCGTCATGGTTTGCGCTGACGCATTGTACGAATGAACGACGTACTGCCCAGGGTTGCTGCCGGCGATGTCAATCTTCATGCCCGGGAAGGCGCCCAGCGCCGTCAGGGGGCCGGCGATAATGTCCCGATTCGGGTCGTCGTCGGTCACGGTGTAATCGAGCGGCAACTCGATGCGCAGTAAATCCCCAACAGACCAGTTCGGAAATACGGACTGATCATTGATCCTGATCGTGTTCCCACTGAAGTGCAGCGATACGCCGGAGACGACCGGCTGCTCGCCGGGCACGGAACGCAGCTCCAGGCCCGCAGCGCCCGTTGAGGTAGCGCCGACCTCCTGGCAGTTGTGCCAGTGTTGCGCGGCAGGCTCGTTCGTTAGATCGGCGCCGGGCGGGTAGACCTTGCACGTCACGGCACTACCCATCGATTCAATCGGCGTATCGCCAATGGTGCGGCTCTCAATGGCGAATTCGCCCATGCCGACGCACAGCAGCATTTCAATGAACTGTTCGCGCTCACTGGCAAACCAGCGATGCGGCGGAACCAGAAGGTCAGGGAATATCTGCTGGCGACCGGCCACCTCGCGGATCACCGAATTCAGCTTGGCGTGGTTACCCTTGACTGACGCCAGATCGAGTTGCCGGCCCTGCGGCGTGCCGGAGTTACGGCCAGGCATGCTCGGTGCAAACAGGTAACTAGCCGCCACTGCAACGGCTGCCGCGATGGCGTAAACGGCCCAGGCCGCGCCCTTCGGCTCCAGGTAGATATTCACCAGATCGAACGGGCCAAACTCAGTCGATTCCCAGCCGGAGGGCTCAACCAACTCGCCGTTGAGTTCAATACTGATCGGCGGCGATTCGCGGCGCTCGAAGCCCTTAACGTTGGCGGAGAGCCACGCGCCCAGGGTCATGCGCTCAAACGTCGGGCGCTCCTCTAGAGGCCCGCCGCCGAGCTTGTTCGGATAGATCTGGATCATGGTCAGTCTCGGTAGTAGAGCACGCGCAAGTAGCGAGACTCGAAGTCGTGAATGCGCTGCCAGCGCGGACTGGTAGAGATGTCGCGGATATCGAAGACCGCTAGGCCGCCATCGACTTCGATCACGACACCGACGTGCACGACGATCTGTCCGCGAAACACCGCAGCAATGGCGCCAGGCTCTGGCGCGCACTCCTGCATCGCCGCCGACTCATTGCGGTAGGCTCGGGTAAATTCTCTCGGCATGTCGTGGCGGACATGGCCCCAGGACGGCAGCAGGCGACAGCCGTAGACTTCATGGCGCACCGCCCGGGCCAGACCCCAGCAGTCGTACTCATCCGGCCCGCGGGCGCCGTCCCGGTAGGTGGCGCGCAGGTAGCGATCAATCCAGCCGCTCATGATATGTACGTCAGGCCAGGAGCGAAGTCGACTGTGTACAACTTGCGCGGCCAGGAATGATTGAGGATGTCGAAAAACCCGGCCTGGATCTGCGCGAGCGTGCCATTCAGCTCGCCGCCCTTCACGGTGAATCGGTACGGGGCCTCGGCTGGGGCGCTCAAGTCGCTCGCGAGGTACGTCCGGTAAACGACCGTCACGCGCTCGCCAGCCTCAAGCGCTTCGTCGATCTTGCGCTGAATGACCCCCATCACGCCGTCGAGGGCGAAGGTCAGGCTCTGGCTGCCGCTGTTTCCCTTCTCCGGAAGTACAGCATCCATGGCCGCTGCGGTGAACGTCACCGTGCGACCGTCCTCGGTGGTGCACGACTGATCTTCGAAGCCACTGCAGATGAACTCAGAGGCCTCCCACGCCGGACTGGAAAGCTCCAGCGTGGCAAGGATCACGTCACCGCCAGAGGCGTATACCTGGTCAAGAATGCTCATGCTTCAGGCCACTCCCGGTTCATGGCAATGTCGAAAAGGTCCGCCATGAAGATCCACGACGCCATATCTTCCCAGCCCTTCGGCAGGGTCTGGCGTTCGCGTATCTCAATGCGGGCGCTAATCCTCCAGTAGTCCGGCCCGTCCATGCGGGCGCGGTATGGCGGGGCACTGCTACTGCCGACAAAGCGCATCTCTGTTTGCCGCGCCGGGCCTGCCGTCTGCGCCCATCCCGTGAACCACTCGGTGCAATCTTTGAGCTTCCAGCGCACCCAGGCGGCGAAGAACTCGAACTGCCGTTGGTCCATGCCCCAGGACAAGGTGACGAAGCTAGGGACGCTGGTGTACATCTGCCGCTGACGTGCGCGCCCGCTTGCCATTTCGGTTCGTGAGACGTTGGGCGCGTCTTCCAGCGCGTACCCGGACAGGTCAGGGTACGGCAGCTCTTTGGGCCATTCGATCACTTGCCTACTCCTCGCATGCCGAACTTGCCACTGATGGCCTGGTACGCCTCGCCTTCGCCGTAGAGGCTGGCAACGAATGCATCCATGGTGAGTGACCCGTCAGACTCCCGGCGCTGCTCCACCTTGCCGGCCTTGCTGGCATCCTCGATCAGGTTGACGACGACATTTTGCGACCAGCCGCCCGACTTGCCGCCCGGCCTCGTGTGGTCGATGATCGTTTCATTGGGGTGAACCATGGCCATGAAGCCGCCCTTGCCATCCAGGCCGCCAACGCGAGGGCCGCCCCCGGTGAATCCACCACCATCGAAGCTCTGGAGGGTCTGCCCAGCGATCATGCCTGCCGTAGCGAAGCCCATCGTCTGAGCAACGTTTGCGTGCGTCTCGCCAGCGGCCAGCACCCCCGGCGCAGCAGGGCCTGACATTGCCGCCATTTGAGCGTATGCAACCCTGATTGCCATTGCGGACTGGAAGCCATTGATGATCGCGTTCGCAGCAGCTAGCCCCTGGGTCATGACGAAGAAGGCTTTGCCGATTGCTCCACCCTCCTCTACCAATTCCTGCATTTGCTGGACCTGCGCCTGCGTGATGCTGACGATGCTGCCCATCGTCTGCAGGGTGGCCTGCTCTTGAGAGCGTTGATAATCATAAAGGACCTGCGACCGAGCATCTGCCGTCGCCTGGTCAAGCACGATCATTGCCGCGTCATGCTGCTGCTTGGTCAGATATTCAGCAGCAAGCGCCGCATCGATTACCTCCTTTCGCCGGAAGTACGCCTCGTTAAGCCGATCAATGTCCGCGTTGCCGCCGCTACCCATGGCAATCTCACCCATGGTGCGCTTGTACTGATCCCCGGCCTCTTCCGCCTCTTGAAGCTGGCGGCGCAGGTCCAGTTCGCGAGCCAGCAGCATGAGCCTGCCGGCCTCTTTCTGGCCGAGCCCCTTAAGTGCGCCGCTCTGGATTTCGTAGCTGATCCGTGCCGCTTCGCCGACTTCGCCGTGGAGGGCGGCTTGTCGCTGCAGGCTGGCCAGTTGTGAGGCGTACAGCTTGGCCAGGGCATCCGATGCCTTTTGGCTGGCCGCCTGGGCTGCTTCGGCCGCTACCACCCCGGCCGGCTTTCCACTCGCATCCGGCACCACTACAGCGGCCGGCTTGGCGGCCTCGGCCCGAACCTCCGCAAGCGTTCCTTTGAGGCCTTGCAAGTCGAGTTTCAGCGAGCGAACGCGGGCTTCAATCTGCCCCCGATCAAGGCCCCGTATACTGAGCATCCAGTCGGGACTATGAAGATCCCCCTGCAAGTTGTTCAGTTCGACTGTCGTGTCGTGAATCGCTCGCTCAAGCACCTGAACGCCATCCAGATGCTCGATGCCGGCCAGGCTGTCTGTGAGATTGTCGAAGAATGTCGCGGTAGCGGCAGCCCCCTGCACCATCCAGCCAGTGAGGGTGACGAGCTGCGACGTAAGCGTCGCCAGGCCCTCGGCTGTCTTTGGGTCTTTCAGCAGGTCGGCCAGGCTCTCAATTGAGGTGACAAGCCCGCCAGTCGCCCCGGTGGACTCATTCACCTTGCCGACCAGCACCTGAAAACTGTTCTGCAGCGTGGTAACTGCGTCACCAACAGAGGTTTCCATCTTGTCGGCTAGCTCGCCGTTTGTCTCTGCCGTCCTGCGCAGAGACTCGTTCAGGGCACCGAGGCTGAGCTTGCCTTCGACCCCCAGCTTGCGGATTTCCTGCGTGGAGCGGCCGGTAGCCTGGGCCAGCCCATCCACCACAGTCGGCATAGCTGCCAGGATCGATTGCCAGCTTTCCGAGTCAACCTTGCCGGTCTGAATAGCCTTTGAGTAGGCGTTGATCGCCGACCCTGCGCGCTCAGCCGACGCGGCGTTAGTCACGAGCAGGTAGCTGAAACTGTCCGTTATATCCAGCGCCGCGCTTGTTTCGTAGCCCAATGATTTCAGGCTGTCCGCCGTGCGGATGAATAGCTCTTGAGCCTCAGCCAGCGGGCGATAGGTGCGGTTTGCAGTATCCAGCAGGCGAGCCTGCACGGTTGCATATTCTTCGGCCGAGGCAGTGGCCTGCTTCATGCGCGATGCCATCTGACCATATTCGTCAGCGGCATTAATGACGGCCTTCACACTCATATAGGCGCCAATGGCAGCACCTATCCGCTTGATTGAGCTAACAACCGAATCAGCGGAGCCAGGAATCTTGTCTAGCTCTCGCCTCGCCTTGCCGACCTGCGTGCTGTCTACCGCGACAACGAGCCGTGCGTACTCAGTCATGCGGAAGCTCCGAAGTGCAAAGAGTGGTCTTCGGCGATGCGCTCAATCTGACGGCGCAGTCGCGGATTTCTGAGGAGAAGCTCGACCTTCTCAGGGCCTGTTTTCATTGGCAGCGACCAGTCAGCAACAAGCGAGGCGGCCAGCTCAGCCCGGCGCATACGGAGAATCCGCTTTCGCTGCTCTGCGTCGCCGCCCAAGGCCATGCCATCGGATACCGCCAACAGGAGCGCAGCGTTTCGCGCAGCCATGAACTCGTCCGCAGCAACTGACCGGACGCGCACCCACTCGCGATTCCCGGCAGGGTCGGCCAGATCGACGCGCACGCCTTGGCTCGCCCTGGTGCGGACGTAAAAATCTTCAGGCTTCATAATTTTCTCTGGGCAATAAAAAACCCCGCCGAAGCGGGGCTTTGTGAGGCAGGGCTGACTAGCCAGCCTTTCCCTTTTGGGCAGTCGCCGACCATATGAGAGCGCCAATCCAGCCGAGAACCGACCACCCAAGCAAGAGGTTCAGCAGGAGAATGGCCACTACGTTTGCGTGATTGCGCAGGCATGCGATCACCGTAGGCAGGAAATACAGCATCACCAGAACAAACAGCAGCACAAACTCCATACAGCCACCCAACTGAGCACCAGAAAGAAAGGAGCGTACCAAAACGCCAGCAAGCCCACTACCCAGCGGCCACCTTGCTTTCTACGCTGGACAGCCGGCGCAGCAAACCGATCTCCCAATGCCTCAGCGTGCGCCCGTACAGATCAGCCCATGCTTTCAGCTCGGCCAGCGAGTCGATTGGGCGGGCTGAACCGTACCATTCCCAGATGTACAGCAATTCATCCGGGCAGACTGGGCCGTCCAATTGCCCCGGGCGCTTACCGGTACTGCGCTCGATGGCCTCCAGATGGGCGCGAATGGTGACGCGCTTGTCCGGGCCTTTCTTCGGCGGCTTGCCAGCTGGCCGGAGCAGGCCTAGCTGATGCTCGGCGAACGCAATCAGTCCTTCGCTGAGTCCGTCGAGCTTTTCCCAAAAAAACGGCGGCGGTCACTCGCGAAGCGGTCGGCGGCGTCGGCGATATACGGAGCCTCGCGCAGCAGTTCCAGCAGGGCCGCTTCAGTGAACTCCGCATCGAAGGACCAGCCGATGACCAGAGCGGCAACCAGGCGCAGCTGAGAGGCTTTGACGGCCTCCTTGCGCTCGGCTTCGTCCTTAATCGAGGAAGCGGCCAGCACGTCGCGGCGGTGATCGTCGAGCGCCTGGCGGAACAGGTCGGAGTCAACCCCACGAATCACCAGATAGCTGTCGGTCGGCGTGCCATCCGGCAGGGCCAGCGGCATGCGCTCGCCCTCGTTGGCCTTGGCGCGGGTGAAAAAGTCACTCGGCTTCATGGTCACACCTTCGGAATGCGGGTGATGGAAATCTCAGCGCCGACGGTCGAGTCATTGAACGCCCGGTAGTCGTAGCTCTGGATAATCGGATCGTCGCCGCTGCCTTCCTCGCTGGAAGTGGTCAGCTTGGCCTTGGTCATGCTGATCTGGTAGCTGTTTTCGCCATCAGTCAGGGTCACGACCAGCGGGGTTTTGGTCTCGCCCAGGTACTTGGCCTTCAGTCGGTCGTCCTCGATGTACGCCGACAGGCTGCCGCTGACGTTGATCCGGCCGAGCTTGATGTCGTAGGCGTCGCGGCTGAACAGGCGGTAAATCGCCTCCATGCCGTTGTCCAGGGACAGGTTAAGCGCCGTGGCGTGGTTCAGGCCGGTACCGCCTTCCAGCAGATCACCCTCGAAGGTGGTCATCATCACGGTTTCGGTCGGATCGGCGATGGTCTCGGTCAGACCGTCGAAGACGTAAGTCTCTTCCTTCTTGCCGATCATGCTGAAAGTGACGCCGATCTTGCCTTGCAGCGGGCAGTCGATGGCCACGCTACCAGCCTCGCAGCCGCGGTAAATCAGCCAGCGGCCAATGTCTTCGTTGTGCTTGAGGATGGCGAAGCTGCGGCGCGTGCTGCCGGTCTTGAGGACGTTGTTGTCCCAAATGCCGTGGAAAGCAGCCTCAAGCAGCATGTCGAACGTGCCGTAGGTCAGCTCTGCCTCCAGATCACCGCTCACGCTGGATACGCCGCTGCGGGACTCGGCCTGGTGGCGGCCCGGCAGCATCTCGTCCGACTCCAGCTCTTCGACGGTCTGCGTCAGGCTGTTGCTGATAAGGCGCAGTGGAGTCCACGGGGTTGCCGGGTCAAGCACGCCGCCGATGCCTTCGAGCTTGATATAGGTGTTCTGATTGACGCCTTGTGCATAGGGCATTTGCTATCTCCAGAAATGCAAAAACCCGCTCAAGGCGGGCTGTTGTGTTCGTGTTGTGGGCTACGCCGGGAAGCTCCAGGCTGTGCAGTAAACGCTGATGGATACCGACTGCCAGGTATCTTCTTGCCGGATCGGGGAGCGCTCCGCCCTGCGGATCAGTACGCCCTGGCCTTGGTAGTCGAGACGCTTGCCCGACTTGAAGAAGGCCAGCGCCTTGTCAGTGTCAGCAAGAATCGCGGCATGGCCGGTGTTCTTCGGGTGGAACAGGTCGATCTGCAGAATGCCGGTCCACTCTTGCGGGGCATTCTTGCCCTGCGCCGCCGGGGCGCGGCCAGTAGGCAGGCCAGTTAAGCGCGCCCAGCTTTGGCCGGCGACGGGCGTGAAGGTTTTGCCCTCGTAGGCCGTCCGGTTCGATGGCATGACGGCGGACGCGACGAAGGCCGCCACTAAGGCGCTGTGAATCTTGCTCTCGCTCATGGTCACACCTTATTTTTGCGGGCCTCGCGCGCCAGGTTGCGCTGAATGCGGTCCATGTTGCGCCGAGCCATCCCGGCAGGGGCCTGCCCTGAGCTGCCCTCTTCAAGCTGGACGATGTAGGGCATGTTGTTTGACAGGTAGGTCACGCCGCCCGCCTTCTCCGGCGTATTGGCGATCACCTCGGCCTGGGCTGGCCCGCCATCGCGCCCGGTCGGCGTCGTGTCGTCTCTGCCGTTTTGCCCGGATGCCGGATTGCCGACAGTTGTCTGCCAGTCGCCACGCGCCCGCCCCTCATCGACCGGGGTGTCACGGATAACCCCATTGAAGAGCGCAATGGTCACGGCCTGGATAGTCTGATCTGCAGATTCGCCTGCCTTTGCCGCGAAGCGCTGAATGTCTTTGGCAAAGCTCATCAGCGTCGCCCTTGGATTTCATACACCAGCGGCGTGCCGGCTGGGCTGATCTCCTTGATGTTGACGACTGCCCACGTCACGCCACCCGCGATCACTTGCGTGGTCATTTGCGGCGGGGTCAGCTGTACCTTCTGCCCACTGGAATCGGTGGTAAGCGCGGCGACGAGGATTTTCTTGTCACCTTGGCGGATCACCGTGCCGTCGGCGTAGCTCATGCCGGACATTTGCGCCGGGTAGTCCTGCAGGATGGCCTGCGCGGGCTGATCTGCGGGTTCGCTCGGGGTATCTTCACCGGTTACCGGGTCATAGACGCCCTCGGTAATGTCGCGCAGGGTGATGGTCTGCCCGAAGCGCTCTATCAACCGCAGAGCGGTGGCGGCCATGCGGTCGTAAAAGGCTGACATAGAAACTCCGGGCAATAAAAACCCCAACATGGGTCATGGCTAAAGAAGATCGTGGGGTCTAGGCAGTGCGTGGCCAGCTCAGCTCAGCATCTGCCGTAATTCGCCCTTCAGCTTTTCAAGCGCAACAGCAGGTGTCTCGCCAAACGAGAACCATACGTCGCTTGCAGGCTCGTCCAGAGCATTAGCAGCGATGGTGTCACCTATACACGCCCACGCCGTGTACCCATTGACACGCTCATTCTTGGCGACTGCTATGCCATACGGACCAAAATTGCTGCGCTCAATCACGCTACGCCCTCACGGCAAATAGGCCACGCTTGACCAGATAGTCAGCAAACTGCGCCCGGCTTGGGCGATCCGGCGCAGCGTGCATCAGGTAGCCCGACTTGTTCTCGGCGTACTGCACATCGACGGCACCTTCTACGCGCTCACGAATCACCGCACCCAGTCGCTGGGCAGGCGGGTCAATGTCGTCAGCGTGGATCTCGACGGCCAGGGCCATTTGCCCGTACTCGATGCGCGCCGGGATGTAGGTTGACGGCAGAATCTCGCCATCGACCTCGGCATCACGGCGAGGCCACGCCAGAGCCTGCGCAGCGCTCGCCTTGCGGCCTTTCCAGCCCATCACCTGCATCTGTAGTGCGGCACGACGCAGCAGCGCTTCCTGAGCCTCTACGGCCTCCGGGATGGTCGCGCCGTAGTTGGCGGCATAGCTGACCAGATCGGCGGCTCTGGCGTAGCTGTCGGCGTCCGGCAGGCCTTCGCCAGTTTCAATGATCAGCGGCATGGGCTTTCCTCGAATTAGGAGGCCCCTCACGCGGAGGGGCCAGGGTGTTACTCCTGCTTAGCGGCAGGCTTGGCGTTCTTGCTGGTCAGCTTCGGCACGTCGGTCGCGATCACTTCTTTCGGAAAGGATCTCGCGAAGGAAGCGTCGACGATACGCAGGCTATTGCTGCGCGCCAACTTCTTCACGTCTTCCTTGTACTGGTGCAGCGGGTGCTCTACGAGCCAGATTTTCTCACTCATGATCAGTCCTTAGCCTCGTCGCCGATGAGAATCACGCCGGCGCAGAGCTTGTCAGCCCACACCTTGTCCCAGTTGCTGCCGGTTTCCAGCTCGGCAGTGACCGGGGACCTGCCGCCGTTCACTTCGTCCCAGGTGAAACCCTTCAGGCCAACGTTCTCAGTCCATTCGGCCTGATACATGGTCTCCAGGCGAACCTTGCCGACGCCGGCAGTCTCGTCGATAACCGAGTTGAAGTCGCCGTTCGGCTCGACCTTGACCGCGCCGGCAGTCAGGCAGAGAACGCGGTTCTTGTTCGGCGTGCCAGCAACGCGCAGCGCTGGGGAGTCGGTCACGATGGTGCGTTTGCCCAGGATATCGACCACGGTCACGTTGCCAGCCTGGAAGAGCTGGTTGGTGTTGGTGATGTTCTGGCCGATCAGCTTGTGATAGACCGCGCCGGTCATGATCTGCGCAATCAGCTGCTGCGAGGCGTCACCGTACAGCGCATGGGTAGCGTTCAGGGTAGCCTGGCTGACGCCTGCGGTCGCGCTCACGTCGTTGGTCAGGGTCGCCACGTTGGAGATTGCGGCAGCAGCGACGGCAATGGCGCGGTTCAGCTGAGCCTGCATCATGCCTTCGGCCAGCGACTGGCTGATCACGCGCAGGGCAGTTGCCGGGTTTTCCTTGATCCAGGTGATCTGGTTCGGCTCCCACTTGATCGGACCGAACGCCTTCATCGCCTTGACGGTCGAGAAGATGCCTTGGGTCAGTGCAGTGGCAGCCACATCACCGTTTGCGGCGTAGGCGTCAGCGTCACGGATCGCGGAGGCGACGTTGTTCCAGAACGAGGTCTGGCTGAAGTCGCCCATATTGCCGGCGTTCTGCAGCAGGATGGTGCCACCCGAAGCGGCGTTGAACGCCTCGGAGTTTTGAGTCAGGCGCTCGATGATTGCGCCCTTGAGCTGGTCGTTGAAGACCTTCATATCGGTCAGCATGGGTTATTTCCTTTCGGCGAGTTTGCTTTCGAAGTATTTGGTTTCGAGAACCGGGTCGCCCTTGCACTCTGCGAGGGTTTTCGGAACTCCTGCGGCCCCGCCGCCTGGTTTTGCACCGCCAGCCCCGCTGCCTGATGCGTGTGTACCCACGATCAGCGGCGCAAATGCCGGATCGCTGGTGAATTCTGCTTTCAGCTCTGCCAGGGTGGCAGCGCTGGGCTTGCCATTGGCGTCTAGGACGACGACTGTCGGCTTACCATCGCGGATATCCATGCTCAGCCGCGCTTGAAGGTGAGGCAGGAGGGCTTTTGCGCTGCCCTGCACAGCCAGCTCGGCGGCAAGGTCAGTAGCTGCACGACCAACCGTCAGCTCCTTGATCTGGCTTGCCAGGCTCTCGCGCTCAGACAGAAGCTCTTGCTCGCGCTTGGTCAGCTTCTCCCGCCAGCTGTTTTCCAGCGCTTCAACGTCACCATTCTTGCGAGCGGCTTCTTCTGCGGTCTTGCGAGCGTTTTCTTCGGCCTGCTTGCGCTTCTCGGCCTCGGTCTTCTTCTCGCTCAACAGCTCGTCGATCTTCGCTTTCAGGCCCGACACGTCCTCTCCCTGCGGGATGCCTTCGACCTTCAGCTGGAACTTGCCGTCTTTCTCTTCGTAGAACGCGCGCGCGCCTTCATCCAGCCCGTCAAGGCTGTCCAGTTGGTACTTGAACATGGTGTCTCCCGGAGACTAGGTTTGCCGGCCCTGCCGGCTAGATACCTGCCCTACGGAACGCCTCGGGCTCAAGAGCCTTCATCTGTTCCAAGGTCAGTGGTTTAAATTGCCGATCCAGCTGCAGCTCGGCGAAGCGCTCAGCGCTTAGCCCGCCGTCGCGGAACAGCTTTGCGCGCTCAGGGCCGAGCGCGATGTTCTGGAACTCTTGCGGCTGGCCCTTGAGCCAGCTGTAGTAGGTCTGATTAGCATCGACGTAGCCGTTCTTGCTGGCCCGTGTGGCGCCTTCGTCGAGGAAGGCATAGCGGGCGTCCAGTTCGGCAGCGGTCGTGCTGCGGCAGCGGATGTGCGCGGGCGGTACCGGCCCCCTGCCCATCTTGAACACCCGGCCATCCAGTGACTTGCACTGTGCGGACGTGCGACCGTCCAGAGTGGAAACCCAGCGGTAGCCGGTCACTACATCGCTGTTCGCCTTCCACGTCTCCATGCGCGCCACGCTGGCGACGTGCTGGATGCCAGTGCGAACGACCGCTTCGGCATTGCGCCGGGTGATCGCTAACAGTCCATCGCTGTACTTCAGCGCCTTGGTGCCGCGGATGCGGTTTATCAGCTGCTGATTGGTTTCCCCTTGCACATAGCCCATGCGAATCGCACCAGTCACCCGGTTGCGCTCGGCCTGCGTCCAGTCAGCGATGAACGCCTCCAGCAGCTTGCCGCCATCCGGCCCGGTGACACTGAGCGGCTGAGCCTTTACAGCGGCCTGTATCGCTTTCACGGTCGGAGCCGCTGCGGTGATATTGACCAACACCTGATCGAGCGACCTGGCTTCAAACTCGGCCTCGTAGGCGCCAATATCGAACAGGTCCAGCAGCAGCTGAGACGTGAACTCGCCGTGAATCTTGGCGAGCATCGCGTCGATCGACTTCAGCATCTGCTCAAGGCGCGCTCGGCTGTAGTCGGTCAGCGTGTCGCGGCTGAGCCTGTCGCGTAGATCCTTGTCGATGCGACGGAGGAAGGGGTCGATCTTCTCGACCTCTCCCGATTTTAGGCGCTCCAACATTACGGCGTTTCTAGTCGCCGACTGGATCAGTAGTTCCGCCGTTGCCATGAGACACCTCTATTTAAAGAAGCGTCAGAACCTTGGCGCTCTTCTGCTTGTTAGCTGTAGCCCAGACGGGCATAAGGTTGCTTAGCGCGTTAACAACCGCCGGATCACGAATGCCGCGCTCAATCATTGCCTTGATAGGGATGATGTGGTCGATGTGCCACTCGCCATGATTATCCCAAGTCATGCCGCGCTTGAATTGCTTTTCCAGGTGCGCGCGAAGCTCAGCCGGCGAATAGCCAATCACCTTGAATCCTTTGCTGTCTTTTTCTGCCTTGGCCGCCCTAAATGTGCGCTTAACGTAGTTGCGCATGGCCATAGCGCAGCGGAATTCAGGATTTTCCCTGTAATGCTCCCTGCGCCTAGCGTGCTCCTTGTCCTTATTTCTGGCATAGGATGCCGCTCTCGACGCCTTGGCTTTATCAGGATTGGCCTGCCGCCATTTCTGGTTAGCAGTTCGCATCTTGTCGCGATTTTCCGACCGCCTGCGAACATGACGCTCATGTTCTTTTTCTGCGTTATCGGCCCGCCACTTTTGGTTTAGAAGTGGCCGGCAATCAATGCAGAGCCCACTCGGGCATACGCGCTCAGCAATATGCCCACGCACGCAAGGCTTGCCAGTGAAATAACGCTTTAGCCCAAGCGCAGTTGCCTCAGCTCTACTGATGATCTTCATGTATCCACACCCCTACAGTATGAATCCCTAACTGATGAGGTGCGGCAGGCCGGTTAGGGGCCGGATCTTCGGGAGCTACCCTAGCCGCACGAGCGAATCATACCACTTCGTCATCCAGATTTAGGCCTGAAGTGCTGGCGTCTAGCTCTTCCCTTATCTGGTCATCCGACTTTTCGGCATCGATCAGCCCGAAGCGGCGCAGCTGAGCCCACAGATCAGCATCAGTGATCGCGCCGGCCTGCCAGGACTTGACCAGTTCGGCCAGGGTCTGCGGATCAAGGCGAGCTTCGATGAAGTCTTGATTCAGTTCGTACAGGCATTCGCCCGCGGCGCCCATGAACTCCGCAGCGAACTGCAGAGCCTTGGTATAGGCCTCGCTTACGTTGGAGGCGACCAGCGACAGGACCGAGTGTTCAGCAGCGTTATCCGATGCGGCCTCGGTTGCAGTCTTGGTTGCGCTACCCTTCTCGACTAGGCGGGCACCCAAGGCGACCATCTGGCGCTCTTTGGCGTCCATGGCCTCTTTGCACATGGTGTTCGGTGCGGCCTGCAGAATGCCCGCTGAGCCATTCTCTGGAAGCGGCAGGATGGCCCGCGATCCGAAGTAGATACCCTTCTTTTCGAGCATCTCGACCCACTGCTCGTCCAGCCCGGCCATGTAGACCTGCGGCTGACCGACCAGATAGGCCGAGTCCTCATAGTCCGCGCTGTTGCGATAGTGGGCGATGTTGATCTCGGCCAGGTCGTACAAGGGCGACTCGTCCGGGGAAGTGTCGTTGTTCTGCGCGCCGACGAAGAATGCCGGGATCTCTGCCCAGAACTGGCCATTGCCCCGCCTCGGCTGATAGGCCTCGACGACCTCAAACGCGCCGCCGTCGGGCTGCCGCCAGATTTCCACGGTGTACACGCCGTCACGCAGGCTCAGCACGCGGTATTGCGGCTGGGACTTGATGCCAAAGCCGTCCTCGACCTCATGCGTCTCGCTCAGCACGACCAGGGACAGCATGTGACGAGCACCGACTCGCGATGTACGCCAGTTGATGACCGCTTCAGCCGGGTAGGCTCCGATGGTTGCCCGCGCAACGCCCCTTTGCATGTCGGCCCGGCTTGCTGATTCGATTGCGGGGAAGTCCACCAGAACGAGCGAGCGGCCCGTCTCCAGCACGTCACCCAGCACCATCTGCGATTGCTGATAGATGCTGATGCCGGCGCCATTGGCATCGGTCTTCATGTAGTCGAGCAGCGCGGGAACGGTCAGCGTCGGCACCACGCGGAACACAGCACCGACCAGGCCATCACGGGTACGCCCGGTGGCGTTGTAGAACACAGCGCGCGCCAGGTAGTTTGTATACCGCTCGGCGTTCTCCTTGCTCTGGTCGTGCGGATTCGGCCGTGGCAGGTAGTCGGACTTTGCCTCTTTGACCGCTTCGGAGCCCTTGCACACGTCGCGCACCAGGCGCCAACGGGCTTGGGAGGCCACGTATTCGGGGCGCTGGTACGTTACGTCGGACATTATCGGGCGAATCCCATGTTGATTGAGGTGACTGGCTTGATGATCGGGAACATGTTGGCGATTGGGTAACCGGCCGCGTCTAGCACGTGGTCAATCCCGCTCGACTTATCCGGCATTCCGTTCTTGTCGTATGCCTGCTGCTCCAGGCCATCAGTCAGATGCGGGCAGCGATGCGTGTTCACCCTTAGCCGGCGCTCGCCTTCGCCATTCAGGATCAAAGCGTTTACGGCGTTCACACGGTCGGCAATTGCAGGGTTCGTACTGTTGACGCGCACCGATAGCCCGGCCTGCTTGATGATGCTTAGGTCGGATTCGCTGGCATTCTTGCTGCTGCTGTTCTGCCCGCTGGCGTCCGGGAAGATCGTCACGGCATGGCCCTTGCGCTTGTATCGCTCTAGGAACAGCTCGACCATCTGCGGCGTATCGCGGCCATCGGTGATCTCATCCACGGCAACCGGCCAGCCATCGCGCATCACGTAGATAACGGCGCTCATGTGCAGTCGGTTGAAGTCCATCCCGATCAGGACAGGTTCGCCGGCACGCAGCGTCTCATCGGAGTGGTTCAGCTTTCGACTGAAGTCCGGGTAAACACTGCCAGTGGTTAGGTTGGTGAAGCGACCTTCGATGTAGGCGTCGATCAGCGCAGCCGGGTAGCTGTCACGCAGCGTCTGCACGTAATCGTCGGGCAAGAATGGATTGGTGTAGGTCGCAGCCTGGACCATCGCATAGCCTGGCTTCGGGTTACGCCCCCAGGTGTCATAGACGAACTGGTAGCCTTCCGGCGTGGTGTAAGCAGACACGCGGTTGAAGGGGTTTGCGACGCCTTCCGGGCGCTGCCGGTTACGGGCAATGATCTTCTGCCAGGCAAGCTTGGCCTGCGCCTTCTTGAGCGTGTCGATCTCATCGACGTGCGCCCGATAGGACTCGTAGCCAATGATCCGCGCCGGATTCTCCAAGGTGCGCAACACGAAGTCGCCACACTGGCCGGAGCTGGTGTAAATGATGTTCTCTTGCTTGTTGTACTTGTACCGAATACCCAGGTCGGTGAGCTTGTCTTCCATCCGGGGCGCCAGGATCAAGCGCACAAGGTCGTAAGTCGGCTCATACAGGGCAATCAGGGCCGAGGATGAGTCCAGTGCGTCACGGATGGCGCAATTGGCCAGTGTCTCCGTCTTGCCGGTACCGAAGCCGCCCACGAACGCCGGGTACTTGTCGGGCAGCTGAAAGAATCTAGCCTGCGGCTCCGTCATCTGGAGCCTGAGCACTCGTCCTTCCACCCACCACCTCGATTTCTATCCGGGCCACAGGCGCAAGCTCTGGCGGGTTCGTCTTCAGCAGTTCGGCACGGGTTCGCTCTAGGCTCTCGATGCGGGCTGTGAGCTTGTCGATCAAGCCTGAGTAGTCGCGCACCTTGCTGCTTGTCGTCGTGCCGCCCGTCTCGCTGCTATCAACCTTCTCGCTGTCGATCTCCAGCGTGTCGCCGAACTCGTTTTCCCTGGCCAGTGCGCGCATCAGGCGAATACGGGTCAGGCGAAGCTCATCGTCCACCCTGCCAAGCTCAATGCTGGCTAGCGTGTCGTTCTCTTCGTCGGTCAGGAACTTGCTGTAGATCGAGCCGGGCTTGGCGGCGTGCTGATTGCCCTTGTTGGCCCTCGTCGCAGCACCGCCGTGTAACTTGCACCGCGAGGAACCCGGAACAGCGTGTCGCTTGCATGGTTCCCCTGAGCGCGTCTTAGCGCCACATAGGGCCATGGGCAGACCTCATTCATGGGGTGTTATCGCCAATGATTCATTCAACGTCGTTCGGATGGCGTTCGACTGGCATCACATGCCCGCCTTGCGCTCGCCGAACTTACCAGCCAGGTCGCGCATCTTCTCAACGCCAAGGAAACCGCATGCACCACCCATGAAGGTCGCCATCGATTGCGGCAGGCCGAAGTACTCAACCAGCGGCACCAGGGCCAAGGTCAGCAAGCCGCACAGCAGACCCTCCAGCAGCATCTGCCGTTGAGTGCCGCCGCCATACACAACCCGAAGGATGGCAATGGTTGCGGATAGGCCGAAGGCGTACAGGCTCGGGGCATTCATCTGCAGCCATGCGAAGAAGGCTGTCCAGGTATCGGGACGGTCTGGCATTTTCATAGTCTCAATGCCCTCATGCGGGCCAGGTTGTTAGGTCGGCTCTCCATGCGCTGTCATCCGCCTATGAGCAAGGACGCAGGCATGGGGCCGGAATAGGAGTCCACGCAACCGCATGTCGGCGACATTGATGTCGTCGACTTAGATTGGTGGGTATTGGGTAGAGCCCGATTCCCCCAGCGTCCTAGGGGCGATACTCGTTATCGAGTCGCGCAGTGTGCTGCCTGTGGCGCGTAGCCGATGGCAAGCAGGCCGGGGACTTGGTGGCCGCAGGATGGCGAGGCCTTTATCAGCCGTGTTTCGCCCGAAACGAAAAAGCCCCGACCAGATTGCTCTGAGCCGGGGCTTCATTTGTTTGGTTGTCAATCCTTAACGCGCAAGATCGACAGGATGGGGAAGATTCTGACCATATGATTATGCAATGTCAAGCTCTTCCTTTTCGTACCCATGCATCCCGTGGTTGGCGAACTCGCCATGAATCTCTTCCCTTGCCTTTTCAATGGCTACCCTTGCCTCTTCGAGAGATGAAAACGATTTGTCGAAGACAGCCTTCCCGCCTGCCCTTATGACAGCCCTCCACTTTCCACACTGGCGATCAAATGTCACCCCTTTTACGCCTGACGTGTTAGCCGAGTTTGTCCGCGAATTTGCGGAGTTCTGAGATAGCGTGGCCAGTCGCAAGTTGGAGAATGCGTTGTTCGAAGGATCTCCATCGATATGATCAATCGGACGATCCGGCCAGCTCTTGGTCATGTAAAACCATGCGAGCTGGTGAGCCGCATAGTGCTTACGATCCAGGCCTATACGGACATACCCGCCAGTTACGACAGCACCTGCCAAGTATCCGGGCCGAATCTTTCGGCCAGTTATCCGCCACTCAAACACCCCAACAATCGGGCTGTAGCGAAGAGCTTCACGCAGCCGCTCATAGGTAAGCTGAGTCATTACGCCGCCCTCTCGATCAGTTCCTCTTCCGCCAGAATCTCCAGCGCGGCGCGCTCGGCCTCAATCAGCATCTCACTCAGGGTCTTGCGGATGCCTGCCCTCCAGCGACGGCGGGTGCTCTCAGGCGTGCCCTGGTTGTCGTCCCAAATGTTCATGTCGTACATATCAGCGCCAAGGATCGCCGTGGACCGCCTCCCTTCTGCCCCAGCACGCTTCGGCTCTGCCCAGGTAATGATCGCGTATGACTTGAAGTGCTGGTGCGCATGGCTGGCAACGGCCCGATTGAGGCCCTTGATGCAGGCTCCGCGCTCAACGTTATCGATACCGTAGAACGCCACCAGCGCATTCCAGTAGCGAGGCGCCAGGGTCGCATGCAGCAGCCGGCGATAATCGCAATCCAGCTCGAAGCGCTGCTGCCGGCTCAGGCCATCACCGCCCCCGCCGATCTCGTCCATGGCAACCCAGGCGGCCGAGGATGTTTTGCCTTCACTGCCCGCGACGATAATCCGAACCAGCGTGCCTAGACTGCTCATGCTGCTTCCCCCTCAAGCATATCCACGGAAACGATGATTCGGCCCACGTCGCCGCGGTCAGCGTGGTAGGTGATGACCTTGGCGTCACGCCCGCTGATCCAGCCGCCGCGGCTTGCGTGGCTGTCTGCCGCGGCAAGCGTGCGGTGTTGCTCGAGCTGCATGGTGTTGCGCTCGAGCATGACGTTGTGATGCAAGTGGCCGGTGTGGGCGTAGCTGAACTTGGTGCGCCCGTATATCTCGCGGAACTTGGCAACGAACACGGTTTCTAGCTGCTCGAGCTTTTTCTTGTGGCCGTGATGGAAGAACAGCGAGGTCTTGCCGTGCTCGATGCAGTAATACGGATCAGGCCGGGTGATGACTTCGATCCGCGGCTCCGCGGCATACAGCGCGGCGAACATTTCACGCAGCCACATGCTCGAGGCGAGATCGTGATTCCCCTCGGCCATCAGCAGAATGACCCTCTCGTGCTTGAGAAGCAGCATTGCAGTGATACGACGGATCGCCCCAATTGCTACGCGGATCAGCTTCTGGAACCTGGTGTCGGCGTCGAGCACATGGCCTGACGTTGGCGTGACCGCCTGAATGCCGTCCCAGTGCAAGAAATCCCCAAGCTGCGCGAACACGCCTACCGCGGCATCCGGCGACTGCGCGATTGCGGCACCGAACCAGTCAACGAGAAGCTGCTCGGCGATCTGCGTGTCCCAATCGGCTCCCGTTTCCTCACCCCAGGCCTTTGCGCCCATGTGATAGTCGGTGATGACGTAGCAATTGAGCAGCCTGGCATTGGTGTGCACTGGAAGCGGCAGCGCGGCGCATGGCTTAATCTCTGCTGCCATTGCCTTGACCGCCTCGAGCATCAGCTGCTCTTGCCGCTCCATGTCTGGCGAGTACCGGGCCCAGGTGTTCGTTACCTCGCCCTTATCGTTGCGCTGGACCGTCACCTTGCCCATGGTGAACGCCTCGGGGGCGGCAACAGTCAGGCCGTGCTCCGGCGCAATGCCGATCTTTGCCAGCCGAGCCTTATGAGTGTGCACGGTCCTTTCGTGCATGCCGAGCAACTTCGCCGCCGCGGCAACAGTGCGCCCGTCTAGCGCCTGGATGATTTCTTCGTCTGTTGCCTTGCGAGCCACCATCTGAACTACTCCCCGATCTCTGAAATTCGTACTTCGACGCAGCCCAGGGCCGTAATAGGCCCTCTTGTAATGGTCAGCTGGTCAATCTGGCTGTCGTCTTCCCAGGCGCCGCCATGGGTCAGGGCGTCAAGCAGCCCCTTGAGCATGTTGTCCAGGTCACGGCGGCGGCGGTCTGGCGGGCAAGCGGCAATGACCACGCCAAGGCGCCCTTCCATCCGCTGCAGGCCTGCTGCCTGGCACAGAGCCGTAACGTCCTTGCAGTAGGCGCGCCCCTTGGCGCTGATCAGCGTCTTGGCGCCCACGCGGCGGTAATAGGTGTTGTTGCTCGGCGGAAACGGGAGTGTTATCTCGATCATTGCTGAACCATCCTGATTACTTCGTCTCTATCCGTGATCCGCCGCGGCGAACCCTTCCCCTTGCTCACCCAGTACACCGGGCTGGGCAGCAGCGACCTGTACACGCGCCACGGGCCGATTTTCCAGGTGTTCGCACTGGTCGGAATCCAGCGACCGACCTTCGATGAAGCATTCGCCGCAGAGGTGGTCATTCACGATCCGCATCCGTAGCAATGAACAAGTTGCGTTCGGTCGGGAATGCAACGTCGGCGCCTTCTGCATGGCGAAAGTCCATGGCGTTGATCTGTCCAAACACGGACTCATTCAGCTTGGCCAGCAGCGCGTCGTCGTCCTCACCCAGCATCTGCAGCTTGCGGGCTGCGCTGTCGGCCATGTCCTGCCAGTCACGGCGCAGGTCTTTGTGCCCGCGATTGCCGGTGGCGAAGGCCTTCTTGAACACGTGCTGCGCGACTGGGCAGGTGATCCCGGCCAGCTCAATCAGTCGGTACACGTCCACGCGGTCATAGGCGGAAACGTCGATGAAGTAGTGTTCGTGCTGGCTCATGCCGCTTGCTCCAGTAATTGCTTGCACATGGCCAACAGGTCTTCCTGCCGGCCGTATTGATCTTCGAAGCGGCGCTTCCAGGGATGCACTGCGATCAGGCCCGGCGCGCCGTAGCCGTCTTGGTGATGGCCCGCGCAGAGCGGCAAAACCTTCATATGGGCGCCCGGCTTCGTGCGGCCGTCGATGTGGTGGATGCTCACTAGCGGGCTGTGATTACCGTCCAGGCGGCAGGCGATGCAGCCCAAGCCTGCCAGTTGATCGTGGAAGCGCTTTTCAGTGGCGGATGGGCTGCGGCCTTTCATGCGGCAATTCCACGCAGAGCATCGCGACGCACGCGCTTGTGCTTGATGTTCGATACCGTTTGAGGTGACACGCCGAATGCAGATGCAATCTCTTTGTAACTGCCAGCCGCCTTATAGATTTCACGAACTATTGCATCGGTTATCTTCGTGTTCGGGTGCGCCGCTCCTTTTGGCAGCAGCCCCATGTCGAAACCGTGCTGAATGTTCTCGCTGCGCGTCATCCACTCCAAGTTCTGGAAATCATTATTGGTTTTGATGCCGTCCTTGTGGTTCACATCTGTCTTTTCGTCGGGATTAGGGATGAACGCTTCCGCCACAAGCCTATGAACCCGGCAGTACGCTGGTTTCTTAGCACCCGCGCTCCAGAGACCAACATAGGCATACCCGCATTTCTTGATAGATGGCTTGAGCACCTTAATTCGGCCGCGCAATGAAATAACCTGGCCGCACTGGGAAACCTCATACAGCCCTTCGTATCCTGCAATCGCCTGCTTGATCATGCCGTAAGCCCCCACACATCCAGCGTTGTGAATCGAACACCGCGTTCGGCACCGAACGCCTCCATCACGAGGAACATTTCTGAAAACCACTTCTTGCTCTGTTTGCGGGTCGAGATGCCCAGGACAACGAAGCCGCCATCCAGCCCGGGCACGGCGCGCTGCTTCTCAACCGAGGCGCTGAAAATGTGCTTCCAGTCCTCGTCCTTGAGCATCTGGCCGTACCACTCAACCTGGCGGGAGATATCGCGCAACATGGCCCACATGCGGCGATTTTGAGGGTCGCTACGGACCTCTTCGCGCATGGTCCAGGTCCAGCCGGCTGATAGGTCGATCTTCTGCAGGCAGGCGATGGCGCGCTGGCGGTCCATTTCGTTGCGTAGGGGGAAAGTTGGGTTAGCCACGCCACACCCTCCCCTTCGCCTCTACAGCCTCCTGACAGGGCGCACACCGGATAGCGCTGGGCATGGCCTGGCGGCGAGCGTGCGGAATGTCACAGCCGCATTCCTCGCAATCGTCCTGGCCTTCACCTTGCAGACGAGCGCGGATTGCCGACACGCCATGGTCGCGCTCTAGCTGTGCAATTACGCCGGCCTGGTCGAGAGGGTCAGCCATGCCGGCAAGGGAGCGGTGGGCTTCGGCCATTTCGTTGATAGTGCTCATGCCGTCACCTTCGAGCGCTCAGATTCCCAGTTGAAGCCGACGCCAATGCCGCCACCCTCGCGAAGACGATCAACGCAGCGCTCACCCAGGGCGTCGGGCAGCTCTGCGGCTGACAGGTTGGAAATGACCACGGTCGGGAGCTTTTCCTCGTACCGGCCATTGATGATCGCGAACAGCGTTGCCAGCTCGAACTCAGTCGGCTTGGTCGCGCCCACTTCGTCGATGATCAGCAAGCTCGGCTTGGTGTAAGCGGCGAACGCTTCGGCCTCGCTGTAATCGCTGTCGCGGCTGAAGCTGCCCTTGATGTGCTGCAGGATGCCGCCCACGGTGCGATACACAGCCGTTCCGCTGGTTGTGCGGATGATGTGATTGGCGATAGCCGTGGCCAGATGAGTCTTGCCGGTGCCGACGTTGCCCAGCAGCAGCAGGCAGCGGCCGGCAGCGAAATGCTCCGCGAAGTTTTCGGCGTACCCCTTGCAGGTGGCCAGCGCTTTCTTCTGCTTCGGCAGATCGGCAATGAAGCTATCGAACGAGCGGTCACGGAATCGAGCCGGGATCAACGCAGCCCCAAGCCTGCCTGCCAGGCGATCAGCCGCGATCTTCACGCGCTCGGCCGCGATTCGCTCTTCATCCTTCACGCGCTGCATGGCGTCGGCACACGCCGGGCATCCGCTCGGGCCTTCCCGGTGCTTGCTGATGATGGCGGCGTATTCGCCATGCTCTTCGCAGACCGCAAGTTCCTTGGCGACGATGCCGAACTTTGCCTCAAGAGGCGCGACAGTCAGGTTCAATGCGTTAGAAGCCATTGGTGCCATCCTCCCGAACGATCAGGCCGGCGCTGTAATCGCGGTCAGCGAAGCCGGTATGACGCGCTGCGCCGGGGAATGCGTGGACATTGGCCGCAGCCTTCACTTCATCCGTCCAGCGCTTGCCGTTGAGCCAGGTAGCGGCGTGCGGAATGAACTGGCCGCCATCCTTGAGCCATCCTTGGGAGGCGCAATGCTTGGATAGGGAATCCATAATCTCTGCCATCAGCTCAGCGCTCGGATTGACCTTGGCGAATGCCTTGCGAGCGTTATCCTTGGCGGTTTTGCGCGGGTAGCACTTCCAGAACGACTCAAACGATGCCGTGAGTTCTGCAGTCATGCCGGCCGAGGCCTTTTGAGGCCCTGTGTAATTCCCAGCGGTATCGGGCAGGCTCGACGGGTCTTCGTTCTTGTGCGGGTTCTGGTGCTTCTCGAAGTTATTGATCTGGATGCAGGCGATGCCGTCCACGCTGTAGCGCTCGATGAAGTCGTTTTCATCCAGCCAGGCCAGCAGGCCGTCGGCGTCGATGCCTTCGCGATACGGGAACACCTCGGCCTTGATGCGTAGCGGGCGGTCCTCGAGGATGCCGCGACGATCTGCCAGGGTCCAAAGACCAATGAACAGGAGAGTGGCCATCGGGTCAGCCACGCCGAGAACTTCGTTTTTGAACAGTGCGGGTTTGATATTCCGTGCCCTCGCCATGGTTAGAACTCCATCCGCTTAACTTCAGCCAGCAGTGCACGGCTGTGACGCTGGACGTACAGCCGGCTCAGTTGAGCCTTGCGATCCTCGAACGGCATGCCAACCTCGATCAGGGCGGCATTGGTGCGCTGCAGGTGCTCAACGCACTTGATCTGGCAAGGCGTGAGGTAGTCGCGTAGCGGCGCGTCCTGGCCGATGCCATTGACGGCGCGATAGGCTTTCGCCGGCTGGCCCAGGGCGATGCGGTTGATCAGGTCGAATTCATTGCTGAAGTGGTAGTGCTTGAGGTCTTTACCGGCAGACAGGCGGGTGTACTTGACGGCATCGGTCAGGGCAGGCGCTTCGAGGCGGGCACGGTCGCGTGCCTGGCGCGCGTTGACCTGCTCGATCCGCGCAGAAACAACGGAATCAAAAGTTCGGATGACGTGAAGATGAAAACGAGCACTCACCCACATGGCGTAGGCGTAAACCAATTCCCTGCAGGCGTAGGTTCCGCCGTTTCTGCCTTCTACTGTCACGATCGGCAAACTACCCGGATTCTGGGTAGTTAGTTCGTCCACCAATTCCGCCGCATGCGTGGCAGACAGAAACTTGCCAGGCTCCTTTGTGCGCTTGTTTTCACCGCCCGCGACAGCAGCGCGGTGAAAATCATTCAGCAGGAACCGCCCCTCAGCGTCCTGGCGAATCTTCACGCCAGCGACCTGTATTGCAACTTGAGTGTTCTTTGACATAAAATGTCTCCAGTTTGTGTTGTGCCCTAAACCCCGTCTGATCCACGGGGTTTTTTATTGCCTGTTTTCCGGGCCTTTTCAGGCCCTATTCAGTCCTTTCCTTTCGCCTAAACGCCGTTACCACCCCCCTCCTGGTCGCTGGTCTTGTCATTGCCGTCAGCCCTTTTTCAACTTGACTGCTCAGCAACTCCTCGGGTGTTACGCCCCGCTTTTCGGCGTACTGCTTGAGGCGCTCCAACTCATCCCCGCACATCTGCACAAGTAGCTCTCTCGACACAGGCCCTCTCCCGGGCCTTCAGGCCACGCTTGCTTCGTTGCTATCCTCAATTGCCAGGCGCTCCAAGGCGGCCTCGACCAGATCACGCACAAGCACGGCCCGCTGGGTGCGGTGGTAATGGGCCAGCGCGTCAATCAGGTTGAACGTGGCGTCATCGACTCGGAGCTTGATTTCTCGATCTCGCAAATGCTTCGGGTCTGCGTACATGGCAATTCCTTTTTTATTAATTGGTAAGAAAGTGAAAAAACGATCAAGCAGCGCTATCAACGCGCTTGAGTGCTGGGCAGAGGTCTACGGCACGAAAGGCGCCACCCGTGACCTGTTCGGCCTTGAGGGCGGTAATAGCGTGCATACCGCGCTTGCCAGTGACCCAGCCGGAGACTGTGGTTTGGTCAGTACCAAGGGCCTCGCCGGTCTTGACCTGCGTCCCGAAGTGCTTGACGAGTTGTTCGAAGATGTTCATGCGGAGCCCTTTTACGATTCTCGCCATATTCTAGGTTATGGCTATTACCCTTTGCAAGCCCATGGCCAAAATCATGATCATTGCCGTATGAATACTCTTGGTAAACGTGTTAAAGCGGCTCGCAAATACGCGGGGTTGACGCAAATCCAGCTCGCGGATAGGGCGGGAATGGATCAAACCACCATCTCCAAACTTGAGAAGGGCCATAACGATAAGTCCGCATTCTGCGTGCGGATCGCTGTTGCGTGCGGAGTCAGTCCGGTATGGCTTGAGACTGGACAGGGCGAGATGTTACCCAGACAATCCAGTGACCCCACGGTCAGTGGGGTGAATGTAGACCCGCTCCAGGTCCACGAAGCGACGGTTGTTCAGCTTGAGGACTTCAAGCGTGTTCCGCTCATCAGCTGGGTTGCCGCAGGCGCCTGGAGCGAGGCTATCGACCTTTACGAAGTAGGCGATGCTGAGGTTTTCATGCCCTGCCCTGATCCAATAGGTCCGCGCGGCTTTGCGCTACGCGTTGAAGGGGACTCAATGACGAGCCCCTACCCTGGCCACGAGAGTTACCCGCACGGAACATTCATCTACGTTGACCCCGATCTAGCCCACAAATCCGGCGACCCAGTGATTGCCAAGCTGCCGTCAAGCAATGCGGCCACGTTCAAGGTGTTCATCGAGGACGCCGGCATTCAGTACCTGAAGCCACTGAACCCGCAGCACCCCATGATCCCCATCACCGAAGAGACGCACATCGTCGCCGTGCTCGTTGGCTCCTACCGTAAACGCTGACCCTGTCCAACCCCTCTTGGCCCGCGAGGGCCTTTTGAGGGAATCAGGGATCAGGAATCAATGAATAGGGAATCAGGAATCAGGAATCAGCCCGAGCGGTCCCGAATTTATCGGGAGCAGTACCGAATAATTCGGGCTTTTTCTGGAGCGATACCGAAAAACTCGGCATTTCAATCACTTAGCGGCGACCCGTCGCCCCGCCCTGCGCCCCTGTATTCGTTTTTGTAGCGCGCAAACTCCCTCCGCATCCTCTGCCTGGCCCTTGTCGTGCCCAGCTCCTCTATGAGCAGGCGCACGCCGATCGCCGCAACCTCTTCGACCGTTATCGGCTCAGTCATAAGGTGCCCGCCGTACCAGGTTGCCTTGATTGAGGCTGACAAAAACACCCTCGCCATGTGACCTCCTGCCCATTCCTGCCCGCGCATCCCTCTCATTCGGCGCCGGGCGAGCCGGGAAATTCCGCCTAAAAAGTCGATATGAGTAAAAATATGGCGAAGACCATTGACATAGAATATGGCTTGCATCATATTTGGCTCCAACGAAGCGGCAAACACGCTTCAGGGCCTCAAAAGGCCCACGCACCGACAGGCAGCGATGCCCCGGCCCAGCCGAAACGCTCTTTAACAACCTGAAGACGAGCCAACAGGCGCCGAGTGAATCCGGCGATTGAGTTCTGTTGGACAGTACGAAATGCGCAATGCGTCCGCCACCGGGAACCGGCGTGGAGGTTTGCGAGTAACACCGGATTTTCACTGGCTGGCCTTGGCGACAGGGCCAGACGGGAAGACAACCGGAGGCGGTCAGTATGAGGCTCTACGTAGCAGGGCATGCCGCAAGGCGCGGATGGGCGCTACAGCAATGCTGGAGTGACGATGAGTGCAGAGCGCTGCCAATGCCGACCGACGAGGAAATGCGGCCGGTCAGGTTTATTCAGTCAAGGGAGCGAGCAATGAGGATCGTGGCGCGCTGGAATCAGCGATTCGCCACGCACTAGCAACACCCGCCTCGCGGCCTGGCCGGAGCGGATCAGCCGACAGGCCCGAGTGTTCGGGAACCTGGCCATACGGCAGTCGGGACGCTGTAACCCGGCAAACACCCTGACCCAGCCAGGGACAGACCTTCGGGCCTGTGATAACCGGAGCCGCGCCGGTGCTGGTAGCGGCACAAATCCAAACGCGTGGCCGTTCGCAATGCTGTCGAGTTAGCGCCGGGCACCTACACCGGCAGACCATGGTTGGCGCCTGGGTCAAAGCGCTCGGGAGTCCAAATAAACGGTAAGCCAGGGTGGCCGGTGAATGCCGGCTTTCCCATGTACCGCAGTAGCCGCGATGCGGGCGTCAGAGCGGACGAGTGACTGGCGTTACCAGTCGGTATTGGAGAGTCGCCTGAACGGCCTGCATAAATCCGTAACAGGTGTGAGCGGTTCGACCGACACGAAGGTTGTGCCTTCGCAGGCGGCTCTACCGATGCCCTGCATCACTTCCCCCGCAACACCTTGCCCGGTTCGCCGGGCTTTTTTATCCCCATCAAAACCGCATCGGCGGGCGTCAGGCCAGCTTCACGGCTGGGCTTGGTCACCTACGTGCCTGGCGTCCGGCCAATGCGGTTTGCCAAGGAGAGCAATCATGAACCTTGCACGAAACGTACAGGCCCTGCGCTCAGCACAGGTCGCCTGGGATAACGCCATGCCTGTCGCCTCAGAAGACTGGATCAAGACCAACCAAGGCGCTGCCTGGCTGGACATGAGCGCCGAATTCTTGATCGCCGGCCGCGACGTGATCATCCAGCGCTTCCCGCTGATCAAGGTCACCGCTCGCGACTTCATCCTGGAATACAGCGAAGCAGCATCGAGCCTGTACAGCGCCGACGATGAGTTCGCAATGGAATGGGCGCTGGCCCGCGGCCGACCGTTTGCCGAGAAGCGCTACCAAGAGAGGGCGCGCGAGGTGGCCGATGCGCTGCTGCTGCCCCACGCCGACCTGGCTGAACGCAATTACGTGGAGGATTGAGACATGGGTGATCAAGTTCGTAAGGCCATTGAGCAACTGTTCGCGATCTGCCTTGAGCTGTCGGCTACCGGCCGCTACCAAGCGTTTTTCGAGTGGCAGGCCCACGTCAGCCAGGTTCGAGTCGAGGTCTACCCGGGCGGCACCCGCTTCGAGGAAGGCGAGGTTCGCCGGCAGATTTTCGAGGCATCTATCTACGTCGCTGGCCGGTTCATTGATCAGCCAGGAGAGATCGCCAAGCAGCTCAACGGCATCGCCGGGAAGCTCAACCTGTTGCTGATGGAGGATGCGGCATGAATAAGTACCTTTATGCGCCGCACGACTGGCCATTCGAAGAAGCCTACGAAATAGAGTGCCGCTGGGACCACGAAGAGGATGGCGAATGGATCGCCGAAGAGGCAGCGGCCGACTACCACTCCGAGCATGACGGATGGGAAGCGCGATGGCCGCTCAAACTGATGTTGTGGCTGCCAGATGGAACTGAAATCGGCGCGTTCACTGTTGAGCGTGAGTATGAGCCTGTGTTTTCGGCAAGCAAGGAGGATGCGGCATGAGCAAGTACACGCCTGGGCCGTGGCTGCTATCTGGCCGCACCGTATATGCCCTGAGCGATCAAGGCTTCAACCGGTTCAGCGCACTTGTGTAGGACGCACACGCCCCTGCCTATGAGTTGAATGCAAACGCCCGCCTGATCGCCGCAGCTCCTGAGTTGCTGGGGGCCTGCGAAGCAATGGTCGCCTACGACGAATTCCTCGAAGAGGATGATGGGAAGCTGATGATGCATTACATGGAAATCATCAAGCGCGCCAAGGCAGCAATTGCCAAGGCCAAAGGAGAGCAGCCATGACCGCCACCGCCCCACTGTACCCGAGCATTATCGATGAGCGGTTGGCTGAGCTGCCCGACAACGCCCCGCGCTTCTACGTCGAGAACCGTGGCCGGCTCTGGCACATCATCGACCGCACTACGGCCAAGACGGCTGGATTTGATCGGCACCACGGCGCGGCAGTGGGTCGGGCGAAGGATTTGGAGGTGCGCCATGCAGGTTGACTGGAGCAAGGCGCCGGAAGGGGCGACGCACTGGGGACCACAGAGCGAAAGCTATTGCGAAGCGTGGTACGAGGTAGAAGGCGGGAGAATTGTCAGTTATCTACCTGCAGACTCTGAGCCCAAAGCAATGGAGCCAGCCGATAACGGAGAGTTTTTCTACCACCACATTGATGACCTAGTAGAGCGCCCTTCGGCATGGACCGGCGAAGGCCTGCCGCCTGTTGGGGCGGTGTGCGAAGTCGATATCGAGGGCTGGCACATCTGCGAGGTGATTGCTCATTTCCAGCAGCGCTGTGGAATGGTTGCGGCCTTCACTATCGAAGTCAGTGACGGTGCGAAGATTCTCGACGCCTATGGCGAAGGCAGTTTCCGCCCCATCCGCACGCCAGAGCAGATCGCGGCGGAAGAGCGCGCCAAAGCTATCGATGAAATGTGGTCTGTGTATTGGCAAATGCACGCACCCACAGCCAAAGAAGCGCTCGGGCTTCTCTACGACGCCGGCTACCGCAAACAACCCTAACCCTCCCCCCCTTTCCACCCAATGCGCGCCGCCGTAGGGATTGGCGCGCCTGGAGAACAGCATGAACGCAGCAATTGAGCTGATCCCGCTAGAAGAAATCAGCGCCGACAAGGCTCCGGCCATCTATGGCGCCAACATCCTTGATCGTTACGTCGAGGTGGCCCGTGCCGAGGTAATCGGTGAAGTGCCAAACCTGACAACTCGCAAGGGTCGTGAGCGCATCGCCTCCCTGGCCGCACAGGTGGCCCGCTCCAAGACTGCCGTCGAGAAGCCTGGCCGGGAATACCTGAAGCGCATCAAGGAGCTGCCCAAGGCAATCGAGGACGAGCTGCGCGAGTTTGTGCAGCAGATGGACGCCCTGCGTGACGAAGTTCGCCAGCCGCTGAACGATTGGCAGGCCGCCGAGGATGCGCGGATTGCTCGCCATCAAGCGCGGATCGATATGTTCAGCGATGCCGGCAACTTGATCGAAGAGTTCACGGCCCAGGGCCTGCGCGAGCGGATCGCCTCGGTGGAAGCTGAGGCAGTCGATGAGGCCATGGAAGAATTCGAGGCGGAGGCGACGCGCGCCAAGGCCAAGTCACTGGCAACCCTTCAAGCTGCGCTGGTTGCTCGCGAGAAGTACGAAGCTGAGCAAGCCGAGCTGGAAAAATTGCGCGCCGAAGCCGCCCAGCGCGAGCAAAAAGAACGCGAGGCCCGCATTGCCCAAGAGGCCGCCGATAACGCCAAGCGCGAAGCCGAGCAGCGCGCCCAGTCCGAGCGTGACGCAGCAGCGAAGCGCGAAGCTGACGCCAAGGCCGAGGCTGGGCGCCGTGAGCTGCTGCTGAAGCTTCAGGCCGAACAGGCTGAGCGCGAGAAGGTGGAAGCCCAGCACCGCGCCGAAATGGCAGAGCGTGACGCCGAAGCCAAGGCCGAGCAGGCGGCAGCAGCCGAGCGCCAACGCCAGGCCGATGAGCAGGCCCGCATCGAGGCCGAGGCCAAGGCCCGCGAGGCAGACAAGGCGCACAAGGCGGCAATCAACCGCGCCGCGCTGGAAGCGTTTATCGCAGGCGGCATGCCTGAAGAGTGTGCCAAGCAGGCGGTAGTCCTGATTGCCCAGCGCAAGATCCCCAACATCGCAATTACCTACTGAGGTGCATCCATGAGCACAGCAATTGCCCATCGGCAGGAGTCTGCCGCAGTCGTCCAGGCTGGCGAGTCGGCCACTATTCTGCAGGTCATCCAGCGCGCCGCCGCTGACCCGCAGTGTGACATTGAAAAAATGGAACGCCTGATGAGCATGCACGAGCGCATGCAGGCCCGTAACGCAGAGGCCGAGTTCAGCGCGGCAATGGCTGAAATGCAATGCGATATCCCAAGCATCGCAGAGCGCGGTAAGGGTCATGGCACGGTGCGTTACGCGACATTCGAGGATATCAACGACGTAATCAAGCCAATCATGCAGCGCCACGGGTTCGCGCTGACCTTCAAGGTCGAGCATCACCAAGGCGGAATCAACGTGACAGGCATTCTGATGCACCGCTCCGGGCATCGCGAACAAACGACCATGCTCCTGCCGAACGACACCAGCGGCAGCAAGAATGCCGTGCAGGCCGTCGGCTCTTCGGTCAGTTACGGCAAGCGCTACGTTATGAGCGCCCTGCTCAACATCACCACGCGAGGCGAGGATGACGATGGGTACGCGGCAGGCCCGCAGGTGCCAGTCATTACCGCAAGTCAGTCGGCTCAACTCCAAGGCCTTCTTGAAAAGTGCAACGCCAAGACGCGGGAAGGCTTTGCCGGCATGTACGGCAGCCCGGAAACGGTCAACCGGGGCGACTTCGACAAGGCCCTGATTCAGCTAACCAAGGCAGCGGCTCGCGACAACGCAGCCAGCAAGGAAGTGAACGATGCAGATCATCAGTAGCGTAGAGCAAGGGTCGTCCGAATGGCTGGCCCTGCGCCTTGGCATCGTCACCGCCTCTGAGCTGGATTGCTTACTCGTCAATGGTAAGGGCCAGGCCGGCTTCGGCGCCGGCGCCTTCACCTACATGGACACCCTGATCGGCGAGCGCATCACCGGCGAGGCGGCCGACTCCTTCCAGGGCAACCGCCACACCGAGCGCGGCCACGAACTCGAAGGCGTAGCGCGCAGCTTGTACGAAGCGCGGGAAGAGGTCGAAACGCAGCAGGTCGGAATCATCCTGAATCACGGGATCGGCTATTCCCCTGACACATTGGTTGGCGCCGACGGCCTGACCGAGATCAAGACCAAGCTTCCAAAGTTTCAGGTTGGCGTGATCTTGTCCGACGAGATCCCGAAAGAGCACATCGCGCAATGCCAGGGCGGGCTATGGGTCAGTGATCGCGAGTGGATCGACTTCATCAGCTACTGGCCTGGCATGCCGCTTTTCGTCAAGCGGGCATATCGAGACGAAGTAATGATTCGCAAGATCGCGGAGCGCGTCGGCGCGTTTTACGAACTGCTCGATGAGCGGATGAATCGGGTTCTTGGCATCGCCGCCTGACCCAACTACCAAGGAGCCAACATGGCACAGCTATTCGACACCGCACGCATCGGCAATGAGCCGGAGCTGCGATACACCCAAGGCCAGAACCCGCAGGCAGTGCTTGAACTGGCCCTGCCCTGCGAGTACGGCCGCAAAGATCCGCAGACGAACAAGAAGCCGACCCAGTGGGTACAGGCTACCGTGTGGGGCAAGCGCGCCGAAGCCTTGGCGCCGTACCTAATCAAGAACCAGTGGATCAGCTTTACCTTGGATGACGTTCATATCGAGGAATTCACCCGCCGCGATGGCACGCCGGGCAACAAGCTTGTCGGCACGGTTTCGGCGCTGAAGTTGGTAGGTAGCGCCCCGCAGCAAGGTGCGCAACCATCTCCGGCGCAGGCAGCACGCCAGCCGGCTCCGCGACCGCAGGCAGCAGCCCCACAGCAGCAGCCGGCACCGGACTACGACAGCTTCGATGATGACATTCCGTTCGATAACCCCTATCGCGGAATCCGCTCGCTGCTGATCTGACCCACCCAGGGCGCCGCAATGGCGCCCCATCACCCGGACAATCCCATGCATACCGATATCACCGCAATCCAGCGGCGCGAGACTGTGCGCGCCGCAATCAACGCCGCCACTGCGCAATTCATCGCCAGCGGTGGCCGTATCCGTCGGATCGACTCGACGTGGCGTGCTGCACCCACAACGAATCAGCCGGTCAGCTTCAACAATCGCCCGCCCAAGCGCGCCCGTAGAGAGCTGGAGGCCATCGAGCAGTGCGTTGCTGCGCACGGCCGGGCATATGCAGCCATAGGCCTTGCAGCTCCCGAGGCCACCCGCCGCCTTCGCGCAAAGTGGCTAGGCCAGTACGTCATCACCCAGACACGGGTCGAGCAACTGGCCGCGCTGTATGGGTATGCGTACCGGGAGGATGAGGAATGATCAGCATCGGCGGCATCTTGGCCAAGCGTTGCAGTAGCTGCGAGGTAACCAAGGAGTTAGAGAGGTTCTACGCGGGCCGTAAGTATCGCGACGGCATCAGGTCTACCTGCGCCGAATGCGACAGCAAGCGCGTGCGAAGGAGGGCCGCATGAGCGCCGACCTATCCGAGGCCGCCAAGGCCATCTGCGCCAAGCACTACAACTTCAAATCCCGCAGCAGTTGCAACCCCTGCTCATTACGACCGGAATGCCACCGGCCCGGCGAGACGCTGACACAGGCCTCCCTGGATGAATGGCGCGGGCGTGTTAACCGGCTCGCTGAGCAGCAGGAAGCACAATGACCTGACCCACCTTCTGCCGGACTTCCGGCCTACCCATCAACGAATGCAATTGCTGCCGGTGCAAGCCGGCGGAGGGGGAGAAGTGATGAAAGATCAGAAAATGGTGAAAGTGCCGCATGAGTTGCTGGATAGGTGGGCCGACAAGCTTAATGGATCTGATTCTGCCGGCTATGGCTGGGAAGACCTACTTTCGGCGGAGATTCGCGCCATCCTTGCCCGGCCTGTTGCCGATGAGCAGACCGAGCAGCAGCCGGTGGCCTGGGTAGAGGTGAAGGATCGACACGAAGGGCCGTATGAGTTCCACGGCATTGAGCTTTTGGACTCAGGTAAGCACTACCTCTACGCCGCCCCCATCGCACAGACCGAGCAGAAGCCGGTGGCTTTCGTCAACTTCCACGAAATGGAAGCGTGTCTTCATAAGCCATCATCCGTCGAATGGATTCCCGTTTACACCGCCCCCATCGCGCAGACCGCCCCGTCACAGCCGGAGCAGAGTGGGCTGGTGGAGGCAGTCGTGAGCAGAGCCGATGAACTCTCGTTCGCCATCACGCACGCGCTATCAGATAAGCAATACGCGAAGATCAGCAAGCAATTTGCACAGCTTCAAGATGCACTCGCCGCCCTGTCCGCCAAAGGAGAGCAGTCATGAGTAAGGAAGTGAAGCGGTACTACGTGAATCCGAGCGGGCCGGAATATCTGGTCGAAATGTCCGAAGCGTACCAGTCCGAAACTGGCTTCGCTGGACTGGTTTCCGGCGCCGACTACGACGCCCTTCTCGCTGAGCGGGATAGGCCTGCTAATGAGGTGTTAGAGACTGAGCTTCGTGCGCTCAAGTTCATGCACCAATGCAATGCTCACGTTGATCTTTATCGGGAGTTAAAAGCCGAGCGCGACCAGCTCAAGGCAGAGGTCGAGGCGCTGCGCAAGGATGCGGAGCGGTGGCGCCTATATCGACAAGGATTCATCAATCCCGAAGCTCTGGATGCTGATGTCGATTCCGCCCTGTCCGCCCAAGGGGGTGAGTGATGACCCTCCGCGTACCAAAGGGTGAATTCGGCGGCGCACCGGGGCATATCCCAGTCCGCGACCTGAACCTGAACGTCACCTGCCACGTCGTGTGCGATATGTGCGGCAGGGCGCGCAGCAAGGGGAATCACTCGGTCTGCAGTAAGCAGCGGCAAATCATAGGCGCGGCTGCGCGAGGAGGAAGGAAGTGATGGATAACCAGCTTCGACAATGGCGAGACGATCAAAAACACCTGCCGGAGTTCATGCGCGACTTCCACAACTGCAAACGGCTCTTTAGGGGTATCTCTGAATACATCGTTTGCGACGATGACCACCCGGCCAATCAAGTGAATTGGCGACAAGCCCACTGCTACACCATCGACGTATTTTTGTGGTTCATGGCGCAGCACGGGTTCACGTTGCAGCGAAGCCGAGCAAGGCAGAAGTTTGACGACTTGGACGCGCTGCTGGATGAGCTGGAGAAAGAGCGGCGGCAAGCATTCACGGTTGCGATGGAGTCCCATGCCGCCATGGCTGCGAAGGAGGTGTGATGTTGAAACCACAATTCGAATCAGGATGGGCCGTCTGCCACGATGCGTCAGGCGTGATGATATGCACTGTTCGCAGGACGCGCCGCGAAGCAATAGCCGCGTTCATCGAGATAACCGGCGATCCACTCAGCCATTGGCGCCGCTACCAGCGCAAGGGTTGGCGAGCATCTCACGTATCAATCACTGAACACCTGTTTCAGTAATCCCCTAACCCCATCAAACAAGCTGCCGGCGCGAGCCGGTGGAAAGGTATCGCTATGTCAGAAATAAAAGAGCGCCCGATCCTGTTCAACGGGCCGATGGTTCGTGCAATTCTTGATGGCCGAAAGACGGTGACGCGCCGGGTGATCAAGCTGCAGCCTGACACCACCGAGGAGCGCTTGAGAGAGCTTGGCGCCTGGGTGGAAGGCCTGACCATTTCACAGCACCTCAACAATGCTTGGCGTGCCGGCTTCATTCCTGTCACCTGCCCCTTCGGCGAGCCTGGAGACCGGCTATGGGTTCGGGAAACCTGGGGCGTCATCAGTCATGCCTGGGATGAGCAAGGCAATATGGTCGACTGGTCTCCCGACCGTCCGGCCACTCCTATTCGTGAGCTGCCATTCGGTCAGGGCTACTACTCCGGCCATGCCATCTACGCAGCCGACGGCCCCATGGAATGGGCGGGTGATGACGACGGTGGCGGCGAACCTCGATCAGCTTGGAAGCCATCCATCCATATGCCGCGCGCAGCCAGCCGCATCCTGCTGGAGATCACCGACGTGCGCATCGAGCGGCTGCAGGACATCACCTACGAGGACGCGGTGGCCGAGGGCGTCTACCGGGACAGCAGCCGTGTTTGGACTGCTACCGACGAAGGCGGGGCCTGCCACAAATATCCCGAGCCGGCGTTTCGCGACCTGTGGCAAACGACCGGCGGCGACTGGGACGCCAACCCCTGGGTCTGGGTCGTCGAGTTCCGCCGTATAACCGAATAACCCACATCACACTCCCCGGCCGGGCGCCGGGGTGGAGAATTGCTATGCCTGAAATACAAGAATGGCTCACAGCCCCCGCTGGACTGGAGAGCCGATAGATGGTCCGATACCAGACGATCAAAAAGTTCGCTGAAGTCAGTGGCTACACTGAGGGCGCAATCAGATCGAAGATTCAGGACGGAACCTGGCCAGAGGGCGAAGTCTGGATCAAGGCGCCTGATAACCGAAATCTTATCTGTGTGGAAGGGTATGAGGCGTGGGCGGAAAGCGGAATGGCGTCAGGCGCGCATCAGCGACCAGCATTGAAATTAGCTTCATGTACGACGGGACGCAGTGTCGCGAACGGCTCCCGCTTGAGCCCACCCCCGCTAACCTGAAGCGTGCCGAGAAGCACAAGGCGGCAATTGAGCTAGCCATCTACAACGGCACCTTCGACTACGCGGCGACCTTCCCCAAGTCAAAGCGCGCTGTGCGACTCGGCTACCAGACCGGGCAGATTCCCCTCTCTGACTATCTCGACAAGTGGCTGGCGAGAAAGGAGGCGCATTTGAAAGCGTCCACCCTGGACGGCTACCGCAAAATCATCAGCGGCGTACTGACCCCGCGGCTAGGGACTATCCCGCTGGTGTTGCTCACGCGGAAGATGGTGCGTGACGAGCTGGCTAAGATGGAGGCGTCCAACAAACGATTGGCCAATGTGCAAAGCTGCTTGCGGTCGGCGCTGAATGATGCAGTCGATGATGAGCTGATCGAATCGAACCCGCTGGCCGGCTGGACGTACTCGGTCAAGGGCAAGCCGAAAGCAGAGGACGATATCGACCCATTCACCAAGGACGAGCAGGCGGCGATTCTAGCCGCGGCGACCGGGCAATACCGGAACCTGCTGCAATTTGCACTATGGACCGGCCTTCGCACGTCGGAACTTGTGGCGCTTGAGTGGGGTGATATTGATTGGCTGCGAGGGGAGGCGTGGATATCGCGGGGGCTGACCAAGGCGGCCAAGGAAGTGGAGCTGCCGAAGACGGCGGCCGGGGTGCGGGCTGTGAAACTGTTGCCGATGGCGCTGGCCGCGCTGAGGGATCAGCAGGCGCATACCTACATCGCGGGCGGGGTGGTTTTCCATGACCCGCGATACGGCACGCCGTTCGACGGGGATCAGGCGATCAGGAAATCGTTCTGGATTCCGGCCGTCCGCAAGGCGAAGGTGCGCTACCGCAACCCGTACCAGACCCGGCACACGTATGCGTCGATGATGCTATCAGCCGGCGAGCATCCAATGTGGGTAGCAAAACAAATGGGCCACAGCAGCTGGGTGATGATCGCCCGCGTTTATGGCCGATATATTCCGAACGACGGCGACACGTCCGGCAGCAAGGCGGCAGAGCTGTTCGGCACGCCGGTTCAAATCCATATGAAGGATTCAAATGAAAATTGAAGACAAAGTAATTGCTGAGTTTGAGTCAGTTTATGACTCAGGGCTCATACAAGCATTTGAAAATACTTCTCCTGTTGTTTTTGCTGACAGCGAGAAGCAAAAAGCTTGGGCGGCATGGCAAGCCTCCCGCGCATTGATCGTAATCGAGCTACCGCCGCCAGATAGCGCGCTTACAGACAACGATCTCCTCACTGTGGCAAAGGGCGTTACATACGACTGACTAGAAGCCATCGAAGCCGCTGGGTTGATGGTGAAAATAAAGGCCCCTCAGCAACATTTCAGCAACCAACACGCTGAAAGCCAGTGATTACGGCCACTGAACGGGGGTTCAAATCCCCCCGGCTCCACCAAACAAACAAAAGACGTCTTCGGACGTCTTTTTTTGTGCCCGGATTCCGGGGTTGGTGGGCGGTGCTGGCGATCCCCCAACAACTGGTCCGGCATTTATCGCCACTGCTTGACCGGTTCTTGGTCAAACGAAATACTGTACCCATATACAGTATTTGAGTACTTAGCATGTCCTCCGTGGTCGCCCTTGATCACCTGCTCGATACGCGTCGTGTCTGGCGTGGCCAGGCCGTCGTTTCGCACTCCGACCGCCAGCCCACCGGGCACACTGAGCTAGACGCCGCCCTGCCCGGTGGTGGCTGGCCGGACGCTGCGCTGAGCGAAATTCTCGTCGTTGCCACCGGCCTGGGCGAGCTGCGTCTGCTGTGGCCGACCCTGGCACGCCTCACCGCTGCCGGCGAGCGTGTGGTGCTGGTCGATCCGCCCCATGTTCCCTACCCGCACGCCTGGCTGGCGGCGGGCGTCGATCTGCGTCACCTGAGCATCGTCCAGGCCCGTGGCCGCGACGCCCTCTGGGCCGCCGAGCAGTGCCTGCGCTCGGGCTGCTGCGGCGCTGTGTTGTGCTGGCCAAAACAGGCCGATGACCGCGCCCTGCGTCGCTTGCAGATTGCTGCGGAGACCGGCCAGACCCCGGCTTTTGCTTATCGCTCGCTGGACGAAGCGGTCAATCCCTCGCCCGCCGCCCTGCGCCTGGCAGTGGACCCCCAGCAGGTGCGTATCCTCAAGTGTCGCGGCGGCCTGGTCCCGGCCCGGCCGATTGCCACAGCGGCCTTCGCTGCCGTCAGCGGACGCTGACGTCGTCATGCGCTGGGCCTGTATTCTGCTCCCGCAACTGGCCATGGATGGCGAGCTGCGCCAACGTGCAAACCCAGACACACCCTTGGTCTTGCTGGCCGGCCCGGCGCAGCGGCGCAGGCTGCAGGCGGTCAATCCGGCAGCGCGCGCCCTTGGTCTGAAGCCGGGCCAATCCCTCACGTCCGCCCAGGCACTCAGCCAGAATTTCGCAACCGCCCCATACGACCTGGCGGCGATTGAGCGTTGCCAACAGTTTCTGGCTGCCTGGGGGTACCGCTACAGCGCCCAGGTCAGCCTGCATTATCCGCGCTGCCTGCTGCTCGAAGTGCAATCCAGCCTGGGCCTGTTCGGCCCCTGGCCGCGCTTCGAAGCGCGCCTGCGCAAAGAGTTGACTACTCTGGGCTTCCGCCACCGCATTACCCTCGCGCCTAATCCCGCTGCCGCGCGAGCGCTGGCCAATGTTCATGATGGCCTGGCAGTGGACGACGGAAACGCACTGCATCAGGCACTAGGCCAGTTGCCGGTGGATCGTATCGGGCTTTCCCGCGAGGTTGCCACCGCACTCTCCCGTATGGGCGTGCGCAACCTCGCGCAGATTCTCACCCTGCCTCGCGACGGCCTGGCCAAACGCTTTTCTGCCGAGGTGCTGATTCAGCTGGACAGGCTGCTCGGACAGCGCCCGCTGGCGCTGGAGTTCTACCGGCCGCCGGACGTGTTCGAGGGGCGCATCGAGCTGAACTTCGAAGTCGAGTCGCACCAGGCGCTGCTCTTCCCTCTGCGCCGGCTGACCGCCGATCTCGCCGCTTACCTGGCGGGGCGCGACAGCGGCGTGCAACGTTTCATCCTGCACCTGGAGCACCGCAACCGACCTGACAGTCAGGTGCCGGTCGGCCTACTGAGCGCCGAGCGCGAAGCCGCCATGCTCTTCGAGCTGACCCGGGGTCGCCTAGAACAGCAGCAACTGCCGGCACCAGTTCTGGCAGTACGGCTGGTGGCCCATGATTTGCCACCGTTCGTGCCGGAACACCGCGTGATGTTCGAAGAACGTCCACAGCAATCGCTGCCCTGGGAACAGCTGCGCGAACGGCTGCGTGCGCGCCTTGGCGACGACGCCGTGCAAGCTCTTGGCGCCCGCGCCGACCATCGTCCCGAACGGGCCTGGAGCAGCCGGTGGGCAGACGTGACGCTGCCGCCCTGCGGCCCCCGCCCCGGCTGGCTGTTGACCGAGCCGCAGCCACTGCGCGAAGGCTCCGTGAAGCTATTGAGTGGCCCGGAGCGCATCGAATCCGGCTGGTGGGACGGCGGCGATGTGCGCCGCGACTATTACCTGATCGAAACCCGCGCTGGCCAGCGTGGCTGGGCCTTCAGGACGGTGGGCGACGGGTCACTGATGCTCCACGGGTGGTTCGCATGAGCGACTACGCCGAGCTGCATTGCCTGTCGAATTTCAGCTTCCAGCGCGGCGCCTCCAGCGCATCTGAGCTGTTCGAGCGTGCCGCCCGTCTCGGCTACCACGCCCTGGCGATCACCGACGAGTGCTCGCTGGCCGGCATCGTGCGCGCTTGGCAGGCAGCCAAAGAGCATAATCTGCCCCTGATCGTCGGCAGCGAAATGCGCATCGAGGACGGCCCGAAACTGGTGCTGCTGGTCGAGAACCTGGTCGGCTATCAGACGCTGTGCCGGCTGATCACCCAGGCCCGACGCCGCGCCGAAAAAGGCCGTTATCGCCTGCTGCGCGAGGACTTCGACGCACCATTGGACGGGTTGCTGGCCATCTGGCTACCGGACAATGACGCTGGGCAGGCTGCCTGGCTGCGGGGCTGCTTCCCGCAGCGACTTTGGCTGGGGGTGGAACTGCACCGCGGTGCGGACGATGCAGCGCGTCTGCAGCACACGCTGGAAATAGCCAGTTCCGGCGACCTGCCGGCCATCGCTTGCGGCGATGTGCACATGCACGCCCGCGGGCGCCGAGCCCTGCAGGACTGCATGACTGCCATCCGCCATCACCTGCCGGTCAGCGAGGCCGGCGCCCACCTGCACCCCAACGGCGAACGTCATTTACGCCGCCGCGAGGAGCTGGCCGAGCTCTACCCGCCCGAGTTGCTCGCCGAAACCCTGCGCATTGCCGAACGCTGCACGTTCGAGCTGGGCCAGTTGCGTTATCAGTACCCGCAAGAGCTCGTCCCCGCCGAACACACTGCGACCAGTTGGCTGCGTGAATTGGTCGATCAGGGAGCGCGCGCGCGCTGGCCGGATGGGGTGCCGGAAAAAGCCCGGGCGCTGATCGATCATGAATTGGCGCTGATCGCCGAACTGAAGTACGAAAGCTACTTTCTGACCGTCCATGACATTGTCCGCTGGGCTCGCGCACAGGGCATTCTCTGCCAGGGGCGCGGCTCGGCAGCCAATTCAACGGTGTGTTTTGCACTGAGCATCACCGAGCTGGACCCGTCGCGCAGCCGGCTGCTGTTTGAGCGTTTCCTGTCCCATGAGCGCAACGAGCCACCGGATATCGACGTCGATTTCGAGCACGAGCGCCGCGAGGAAGTCATCCAGTACATCTTCCACCGCTACGGCCGGGAGCGCGCAGCGCTCACCGCCGTGGTGAGCACCTACCATGGCGCCGGTGCGGTACGTGATGTGGCCAAGGCGCTTGGCCTGCCACCCGATCAAATCAATGCCCTGGCCGACTGTTGCGGGCGCTGGAGCGATCAACCGCCGGCTGCCGAACGCCTGATGGAGGCCGGCTTCGATCCGAAAAACCCGCTGTTACATCGGGTGCTGACGCTTACCGGCGAGTTGATCGGCTTTCCTCGCCATTTGTCCCAGCACCCGGGAGGCTTTGTCATTTCCGAGCAACCGCTGGCCACCCTGGTGCCGGTAGAGAACGCCACCATGGCCGAGCGGACGGTGATCCAGTGGGACAAGGACGATCTGGATCTGGTCGGTCTGCTCAAGGTCGACGTGCTTGCCCTTGGCATGCTCAGCGCACTGCGCCGCTGCTTCAACCTGATCAAGCGGTATCGCGGCACGCGCTGGACCCTGGCCACCCTGCCCCAGGAGGACCCGGCCACCTACCGCATGATCAGCCGCGCCGACACCATCGGCGTATTCCAGATCGAGTCGCGGGCGCAGATGGCCATGCTGCCGCGCATGCGCCCGCAGACTTTCTACGATCTGGTGATCCAGGTGGCCATCGTGCGTCCCGGGCCGATCCAGGGCGACATGGTCCATCCCTACCTGCGCCGGCGCAACGGCGAGGAGCCGGTGCTCTACGCCTCGGAGGAACTGGTCCCGGTATTCGAGCGCACCCTGGGCGTACCGCTGTTCCAGGAACAGGTCATGGAACTGGCCATGGTTGCCGCCGATTACACCCCGGGCGAAGCCGACGAGCTGCGCCGCAGCATGGCCGCCTGGAAACGCCATGGCGGCCTGGAAAAACACCGTGAGCGGCTGACCGAGCGCATGCTCGCCAAACAGTACCCACCCGAATTCATCGCGCGCATCTTCGAGCAGATCAAGGGCTTTGGCAGCTACGGTTTTCCCGAATCCCACGCGGCCAGCTTTGCGCTGCTCAGCTACGCCAGCAGTTGGCTGAAATGCCACGAGCCAGCCGCCTTCGCCTGCGCGCTGGTGAACAGCTGGCCGATGGGCTTCTACAGCCCCGATCAGGTGCTGCAGGACGCCCGTCGCCATGGCATCGACGTGCGCCCCGTTGATGTGTGTTGCAGCGACTGGGATTGCAGCCTGGAGGATGCCGGCGGCCCGCAACCGGCAATCCGCCTGGGGCTACGCATGATTCGCAGCTTTCGCCAGGCCGATGCGCAGCGCATTGAGGCGGCTCGTCAGGCGGGTCCCTTCATGTCGGTCGAAGACCTGAGCCTGCGCGCCGGCCTGGACGCTGTCGCCCGCGAACGCCTGGCCGATGCCGGCGCCTTGCGCGACTTGGCCGGTCACCGTCATCGGGCGCGCTGGGCCGTGGCGGGAGTAACCCCTCAATTACCACTGTTTGCCGGTCTTTCGGCCGACGAGGAGGCATCAGTAAGCCTGCCACTGCCCACGGTGAGCGAGGACATGTTCACCGACTACGCAACCTTGGGCACTACCCTGGGCCCACACCCGCTGACGCTGCTGCGTGGCCAGCTCAAGGCCATGCGCTGTCGGAGCTCGCAGGAGTTACTCGAGGCTGAACCTGGCCCGCCAATCAGCGTCGCCGGCCTGGTTATCGGCCGCCAGCGTCCCCAGACCGCCAGCGGCGTGGTCTTCGTGACCCTGGAAGATGAATTCGGACTGGTGAATGTGATCGTCTGGCACGACCTGGCAGAGCGCCAGAGACGACCACTGGTGCAAGCACAGCTACTGCGCGTCGATGGTCATCTGGAAGCGGCGGATGGCATACGCCATGTCATCGCCGGCCGACTGACCGACCTTTCCCCGCTTCTGACCGGCCTGGAGGTGCGCAGTCGAGATTTTCGGTGACGGCCGGTGATGTTATTGACAACGCGACTCCTTGCCCGGGGTCGGCGCACGGCGGGTTATTTCATCCGCCTTTGCCCTCAAGAAGCCAGCCCAGCCTTGATCGCCTTCAACAATCGGTCGAATTCAGCAACGAAACGCTCATACATCCCGCCCCAGGCACGCCCTTCCCGCAGGCACAGCTCCAGACCCACGCTGAGTTCCTGCAAGCGCTCAGCGCCTAGAGTGGCGGCCATTGACTTGAATCGATGCAGCGATTCCTGCGCGTCCGCGAATTGCTGTTGAGTCAGGTTGGCGTAGAGCTTGTCCGCCACATCCGCGTGATCATCGACAAAGCGGTGCAGCAGGCTGCGGTACAGCTCATGATTGTTGAGCAGACGTCCCAGTGCGGCATGCTGCTCGAGGCCTGGAATGGCCGGTAATCCCCCCTCGGCCGGGATGGGAACGCGCAGAGCGAGGGTCTGTTGTGATCGTCGGCCCAGCCAGCGCTCGAGCACGGACTCGAGGTGTTGTGGGTCGATGGGTTTGGCCAGATAGTCGCTCATGCCCGCTTGCAAGCAGCGTTCGCGGTCGCCGCTGAGGTTGTTGGCGGTCATGGCAATGACAGGGAGATCCGGATGGCCGGGGCGCAACCTGCGTATGGTTTCCAGCCCATCCATGACAGGCATTTGGATGTCCAACAGGACAAGATCGATGCTCGGGTCGCTCGCCAGTTGCCGCAAGGCCTCGGCGCCGTTTACCACCGAGGTGACTCGCAGCTCCAGTGCCGCCAACAGTTCACCAGCGACCTCGCGATTCAGCGGGTCATCCTCCACTAGCAGAACGTGCCGGCCCCGCACGGATGGCATAGTGAGCACATCGCCATAGTCCTCTTCCGGCACTGGCGTACCAGGTGCAATTTCTAGGGTGAGCAGAAACCCGAACAAGCTGCCAGCCCCTAGCTCACTGCGGATCACCAACTGCCCACCCAGCAGGGTCACCAACTGCGCGCTGATGGCCAGCCCCAAACCTGTGCCGCCGTAGCGGCGGGTCGTGGAGTCATCCAGCTGCTGAAAGGGCTTCAACATCTCATCCAGCCGGTCGGCAGGGATGCCGATGCCGCTGTCTTGCACCTCGAAACACAGCCGGCAGTGACCCTCCCCCTGTTCTTGCTGGCGCACTCGCAACGTGATGCTGCCGCGCTCGGTGAACTTGATCGCGTTGTCCATGAAGTTGATCAAAATCTGCACAATGCGCAGCGGGTCGCCATAGAACAGCCCTGGCAATTGCGGGTCCACATCTACAACGAGCTGCAGCGGCTTGTCCCTGGCACGCTCCCACACGATGTCCACCGCGCTGTCCAGCAGACGCTGCAGGGAGAATTCCACCCGCTCGGCCTGCATTTCTCCGGCCTCCAGCTTGCTGAAGTCGAGGATATCGCCGACCACGTTCTGCAAGTGCTCTGCCGATTTGATGATCTTGTCCAGATAGGTGTTCACCTTGAACTCAGAGTTCGCGCGCCGGGCCAGGTGCGTGAGCCCCACCACTGCGTTGAGGGGCGAACGAATCTCGTGGCTCATGTTCGCCAGGAAATTGGCCTTGGCCTGCGTAGCGGTCTCGGCTTGCTCCTTGGCCTCCATCAGCTCGGCGGTTCGCTCCTGGACTTGCCTGTCGAGATCAGTGGCCAAGCTCGCCAACGCGTGCCGTACGCGTGCCTGCTCAGTCTCATCGATGGCCAGGCTGCCCAAGGCTCGTGGTTGGCCATTCGTGTCATGAATCGGAAATGAAATCAGCCGGTAGGCTCTGAAATCAGGATGCTCCACCTCGCCGGTTTCAAAATGCCGTGTTTGAGGAGCTTCTGAGTGCAGCGTGTCTCGCTGTATCTGCCAGAGAACACGCGTTAATGGGGGTAGCTCGTTGCCGGGGTTAATGTCCGACAGGTTGAGGCTACCCCATCGGGCAACCTCCTCAGACTTCAAGGTCGCCCGGTTCTCGAACTTCACCTGGCCCGTCAGGCCACGAATGCGCACCATCAGAGGCAGATGGTTGAGTACCTGGTGATAGAGCACCTCGCGCTCAGCGAGATGCTTGCGGTTTCGCCGCGTCCACAGCGTCAGCCAGATCACCAAAGCAATGGCCACGGCGCAGAGTGTCAGTATCAGGTTTCGCGCAAGCCGATGCGTGTCGCGCAACAACTGCCAATCGTGCTCTACATGCAGGCCCAGCTCGAGTTCGTCCAGCCATAGCGTTGCGCCTGTCTGGGGAGCACTGCTGTAGTCGAGCTGATTCTCGGCATAGCCTACCGTGCCCAGCGGGCGCCGGTTGCCGGCCTCGTCCACTGCGAATACGCGTACCTTTTCGCGTAACTGCGCGGCATCACAGTCGCCGAACTTGCCCTCCACCGCCTGCAGGGTCGCTAGGGTGATCAGTACCAGTAGCAGGCACGCGCCTGCCGGAGCGAGCAGCCAGGAACACCTTGTACCCCGCTTCACCCGTCAATCCACTGCGCAAGTGACGTGAGCCCCGCATGCCGCTGATGCCAGCCAGCCAGCTGCTCGCCTGGCATCGGGCGTGAAAAAAAGTAGCCCTGGCCGGAATGGCAGTCGAGTGATTCCAGCAACAAAAGATCTTCAGGGTGCTCGATACCTTCGGCAACACAGGGCAAACCAAGCTTGTGCCCCATCTCGATGGCTGAGCACAAAATAGCCCGCGCTCGCTGGTTCTTGTGCGCCTCGCGGATAAAGGCATGATCGATTTTGAGTTCGGTAAAGGGCAAACGCGAAAGCTGGCGTAAGGTGGAAAATCCAGTGCCATAGTCGTCGATCGAAAGACCAAAACCTGCCAGACGCAAGCGACCCACCGAAGCCAGGGTGAGCATCGGATCGTTCATCAAGGCACTCTCGGTCACTTCCAGCACCAGTTGGCTCGGCTGGCAGCCGGCCGCAGCCACCCGATGGATCAGCTCATCAGCAAAATGGCGGTCGGCCAGGAGACTGATATCGACATTGAGCGCCATGCTGATCGAGTCATCCGTCAGTCCCAACAGATCTTGCAGAACCTGCTCCACAAGGCTGAACGTCAATTTGCCGAGCAATCCGCAGCCCGTTGCCAGAGGAATGAAGTCGGCCGGGTGAATCAATTCGCCGTCAGGCTCCACCCAACGCGCCAGCACCTCGTACCCCGTCACGCGCCCGCTCTGCAAGTGCACCTTGGGCTGGTAAAAAGGGTGGATGAAGCCCCGCTCAATCGCCACATCGAGTTCGGCCTCGTCCGGCGAGCGCCGTGACAAGACACGGCGCCTTGAGCCAGCTCGCCTCTCGCCCGCGGTGGATAGCAGCCGGTGCAGGTCCTGCCCCACGATGGGCTTTTGCAAGCTACCCAGCAACGGCATATCCGCCGCCTGCAGCATGCCCTCAACGGTAGAAATCAGCGCTTCCTCACGCCCACTGATGATCAGCACTTCGGCGAGAATATGTTCCTCAATCAAGCGCTGCAGCAGCTCAATGCCATTCATGACCGGCATTTCCAGATCGATCAGCAGCAGCGGCAATTCATCGCGGCACTCGCGCAAAAGCGCTAACGCAGCGTCCCCATCGGCAACCTGCTGAACGTCAGCGATTCCAAACTCCCTCAGCAATGCGCCAAGCAGTTCACGCTGGAAGGGGCTGTCTTCGACGATAAGTCCCTTTCGCTGCCGGACGGCATCGGGGAGTTCGGGCAACGCTGCACACATAGATCGTTCCGTTGATTTCATACTCTCTGCCCAAAATGGGCGATTCGCTCGGGTATCTCGTCCAGGCTACAAATCTGCGCGACCCCGCCAAGGCGGATGGCCTCCTTGGGCATGCCAAACACCACGCAGCTCTCTTCGTCTTGAGCCACGGTAAAGGCTCCTGCATCGCGCATGGCCTTCAACCCACGGGCGCCATCATCGCCCATGCCCGTCATAATGACACCGAGTGCGTTACTTCCCGCTGCCTTGGCAATCGAACGGAACAGGACGTCCACCGAAGGTTTATGCCGCGACACCGGCGGGCCATCCTGCACCGTTACCTGGTATTGCGCACCATTGCGTCGCACGCTCAGGTGCAAGCCGCCCGGCGCGATAAGGGCCCGCCCCGGCATGACGCGATCACCATCCTGCGCCTCACGAACGTCTATTTCACAGGCACCATTGAGCCGCTGGGCGAACTGCCGGGTGAAGTTGGCCGGCATGTGCTGGACGATCACCAACCCCGTGCAGTCCTTGGGCAGTTGCTTGAGGAGAAACTCCAGCGCCCGGGTGCCACCCGTTGAGGTGCCGATGGCGATGATGGCATCGGTGGTGCGGCCCAGCGCAGCAGCACTGGCCAAGGGTGCAACGCTACGCGCCTCGGTTTTGACCGTGCGGCCTATCTTGCGCATGCGGCTGCCCGCCGCCTGCCGCACCGTCTGCACCAGTTGCGCGCGTTGCTCCTGAATGTACTGACTGACCCCTGCCCCGGGCTTGCACAAAATCGCCACCGCGCCGGCATCCATGGCATCGAGTGCCACGGCCGAGCCCTGTTCGGCCAGGGAGGAAAACACAATGGTGGGAATAGGGTCCTCGAGCATCAGCTGACGCAAAAAGGTCAGCCCGTCCATGCGCGGCATTTCCACATCGACAACCAGCACATCGGGACGCAGGGTGCGCAGCTTCTGGAACGCGAACAGCGGATCAGGCGCAACGCCGATCACCTCGATATCCGGCTCTGCCTCCAGTTGCTCACGCAACAACGAGCGCACCACTGCCGAATCGTCGACGATCATGACCTTGATCATGCCGGCACCCTCTGCACCGCGCTTCGTTGAGTGTGCCGATAAACCGACGGCGCCAGCTGTTGCAGCGGCAAACGAATGCCGGCCAGGGACTCGCAATGCCCGGTGATCAACCACCCGCCTGGACGCAACGCTGCGCAGAGGTTGTCGATCACCCGCTGACGCGTCGGCTGGTCGAAATAAATCAGAACATTACGCAGAAAAATCACATCGAAGCCTCCAGCCTCGGGCCAGGAATGCAGCAGGTTATGCTGCTCGAAGCGCACCCGCTCGCGCAGTTCCCGGTCAACCATCATCATGCCCTGATAAGCCCCCGTGCCACGCCGGCAATAGCGCTTGAGGTACTCCACCGGCAGCAGCTCCAGGCGTTCCATGCGATACAGCCCACGACTTGCCTGGTTCAGAGCGCGGCCACAAATATCGCTGGCCACCAGCTGCCAGCCGTCCAGGCCCAACTGGTCGGCGAGCACCATCGCCAGGCTATAAGGCTCCTCACCGGTTGAAGCCGCCGCGCACCAGATCCTGACCGGACGCTCCTTGAGACTGGGCAGTATCTGGTTCTTGAGCCGGGCGAAATGCGCCGGCTCACGGAAAAAGTAGGTTTCGTTAGTGGTCAGGCGATCGAGCATTTCGCTGCGCTCCGCCGTACCTTCAGCACTGAACACGTAAGCGAGGTAGGCCTCGAAATTATCCAGCCCCAGCGCCTCTACCCGGCGCCATAGCCGGCTTACCACCATCGCGCTTTTTTGCGCATTGATGACAATGCCAGCGGTTTCGTAGACCCATTCCTGGATCCTGCGCAAGGACGCGGGGCTGAGCGACAGCATGGACATATTCCCTAATCAGCAGCCGTAGCTGCGCCGGCAGGGTCTGCGCCTGCTTCGATGAGCGCTTCCAGCTCGGCCATGGACAGCACCGAGGCGATATCGAGGATTGGAATGAAGCCCTGTTCGCGACGCAGCATGCCAATGACGAAGTCATTACGCAGACCAATACCGAACTGGGGCTTGCGCTCCACTTCGGCCGGTTCCACTTCACGCACCTCGGTCACGCCATCGACCAGCACACCCAGCATGTGCAGGGTGTCGCCCTGCGCCACCTCCACCACCACGATGCAGGTGCGACGATTGATGCCGGTGGGTGCGCGATCAAAGCGCACCGACAGGTCCAGCACCGGCACCACCGCGCCGCGCAGATTGATCACCCCATGCATGAAGCGAGGCGCCAGCGGAATCGCTGTCACACCCGGGTATTCAATGATTTCGCGGATGGCGTGAATCCCCACGCCATAGGTCTCACCGCCCAGATTGAACATCAGGTACTGACGTACCAATTCGAGATTTTCCTCGGACTCGGCCATGGAACACCTCAAAAATTAACGAAGAGTTTTTCGTCGACGGTATCCGTCGCCGCAACGGTCTTGGAGACGCCACGCTTGGCCACTGGACGCGCGCTGCGCGCTGCGGTCGGCACACGCTCGCTACGCTGTTCCGTGGTGAAGAACTGCATGACGCTCTGCAGCTGCAGGGCCTGACTGCTCATTTCTTCAGCGGTGGCGGAGAGCTCTTCAGAGGCCGAGGCGTTGGCCTGGGTGGTCTTGGACAGCTCGACGATGGCGCCATTGATCTGATCGATACCCGAACGCTGTTCCTGGGACGCAGCGGCGATTTCCTTGACCAGATCGGCGGTTCGGCCGATGGAGGGCAGCATCTCTTCCAGCAAGGTGCCGGCGCGCTCGGACATCCTCACGCTGGAGCCGGCCAGTGCACCGATTTCCTGCGCCGCCACCTGGGAACGCTCGGCCAGCTTGCGCACCTCGGCCGCGACTACGGCGAAGCCCTTGCCATGGTCGCCGGCACGGGCCGCCTCGATGGCTGCATTCAGCGCCAGCAGGTTGGTCTGGTAGGCGATGTCGTCGATGATGCTGATCTTGTCGGCGATGGACTTCATGGCATCTACCGTCTCGCGCACCGCATTGCCGCCTTCTTTGGCGGATGTGGCGGACTGCGTGGCCATGCTGTCGGTGAGGCCCGCGTTCTCGGCGTTCTGGGTGACGGTCGCGGCGGTTTCCTCGATGGATGCGCTGATTTCCTCAACACTGGACGCCTGCTCGGTGGCGTTCTGGCTCAGGGTGCCAGACGATGCCGACACTTGTTCGGACGCGGAGGCCAGCGAATCGGCGGAAGACGTGACCTGCCCAATGACGTCAGTCAGGCGCTGCACCATACCGCTCATGGCGGCCAGCAGGCTGTCTTCGTCGCCCTTGCGCAGGTTCACCTTTACCGTCAGGTCGCCTTCGGCAATGCGTCTTACCACGTCACGGGCATAGTCCGGTTCGCCGCCGATCTGGCGCACGACGATACGGGTCAGGAACAGGCCGAAGCCGATCGCGAACAGGGTTGCCAACGCGATGAGAATCGCCATGACGATCTTCATCGAACCCACAGCTTCCCGAGCACTCTGGTCGGCGGCCGCGCCTTGTTTCAGCATCTCGCCAACCAGCGCACCGAAGTCGCTTTCGATTTGATGGTTAACCGCTCGCAGCGCTCCGTTCAGCAGCGCCAGTCCTTCAGCATCGCTACCCTGCCGGGCCAATCGCAGGGCCTCCTGTACTCCCTCGATGTAGGTATTCAGCCCCTTCTGGATCTTGTCAGCGATGACGTTCTCCTCTTGGGTCACTGCCGTTTTGCGGTAATCGTCGAAAGCGCTCTGGGAAAACTGACGGTATTCGATGGCTCGCTGGATGTTGCTTTCACGCTCCTCGCCTTCCAGGGTCAGGAAGCGAAGTGCGGTGCGGCTGTAGACCAGGTATTCACGAAACGCGATTTGCGCTTTCGAGGTGGCCACCAGGTTGTTTTCATACATACGGTGCAGCGAATTGCCGACCGAGATGATGTTACTCAGGCTGTAAAGGCCCATTCCCGCTGCAATCAGCGCCAGGGTAAAGAATGCGCTGAGCAACTTTTTTGCCAGACTCAGTTTCATGAACCAATTCATCGTTAAGCCTCAAGCTTGAAATCGAAAAGAAATAGCGACGGGGATGCCCGTCAGGCGGCGCTGCTGACCAGCGCCGGGATGTCGAGAAGCAGGGCGACGCTGCCGTCGCCGAGAATCGTTGAACCACTGAAGCCCCGCATGCCTCTGAGCAAGTTGCCAAGCGGCTTGATGACCGCCTGGATTTCACCCACGAAGCGGTCCACCACAATGCCGGCACGTTGATCCCCGCTCTGCACAACCACCAGGCATTCGCGGGCGGCGGGTTTGCGAGGGATGCCAAAACGATCGGCCAGATGCAGGTAGGGCAATGGCTGGCCACGCAGGCTGAACACATCGTTCGTCTGCTCACTGAACTCCAGGCACTCGACGACCAGGTTCAACGGCAGGACGAAGTAGTCGTCGCCCACGGCCACCTGGAAGCCATCGATGATCGCGAGCGTCAGGGGCAGCTGGATGCGGAAGGTCGAGCCCTTGCCACGGGTGCTCTGGATATCCACGGTGCCGCGCAGCTGTTCAATGTTCTGGCGCACCACGTCCATGCCCACACCGCGCCCGGACAGGTCGCTGACCTTGTCCGCCGTGGAAAACCCTGGCGCGAAGATGAGGTTGAAAAGGTCGCGCTCGCTCAACTGCTCGTCCGGCTCCACCAGCCCGCGTTCCCGCGCTTTTTGGAGGATGCGATCCGTGTTCAGGCCGCGTCCGTCATCGCTGATTTCGATGACGACTGTGCCGGACTGGTGATAGGCGTTGAGCGCCAGGGTGCCCTGGGCCGGCTTGCCGGCGGCCAGACGCTCCTCGACGGACTCGATGCCATGGTCCATCGCATTGCGCACGATGTGCAGCAGCGGGTCGTTCAGCTTCTCGACCATGGATTTGTCCAGCTCGGTCTCGGCACCGCTGACCTTCAGCTCGATACGCTTGCCCAGTTCATTGCACACGTCGCGCACCACCCGTGGGAAGCGCTGGAACACTTCGCCGATGGGCACCATGCGCAAGTTCAGGGCGCGGTCGCGGATCTGCTCGACCAGGTGACCCACATCCTCGAGTAGTTCACCCAGCTCCGCATCCTGGCGGATTGCAGGATGGTTGTTGCACGCTGAATTGCGGATCACCAGCTCACCGACGGCATTGATCAACTCGTCGAGTTTGCGAGCGTCGACCTTGATGAAGACCTGCTCCGCAGCCCGGGCCCGGCTGATTTCCGCAGGGTTCATCACACCGCTGCGCTCGGCTGGCTCGGTGAGCGTGCTCACCTTGTCTTCGCTCAGCACGTCGCCAACGGCGGTGGGCAAGGCCTCGATCAGAATCTCGCAATCCTGCTCGATGAACTCCAGCGCCTGTTCGAGGGCGCTGCGCTCCACATCGGCTCTCAGCTCAAGCACAAAGCCCAGGTGGCAACGCTCCGGGTCCAGCTCGGCCAGCGGGGGCAAGTCATCCTGCAGAACCTGCACGTCGAGCACCTCGCCCATGTCGGCCAGGTAGTGAACGAACGGTATAGGGTCCAGGCCATGGGCGAACACCTGGGCCTGCGGTCTCAGGGTGATGCGCCAATGCGTGCCGCTAGTGGAAGACGGAGTTGCTGCCGGGCCAGGAGCCGCTTCAGGCGCGGCATCGAGGTACGCGCTCAACGCTGCGCACAGCATGGCACGCACGGCCGGGTCGGGATCTTCATCCTCGCGTCCCTGGGCAACCTTGTCGAACAGCCGGCTCAGGTAATCGCCACAATTCAACAACAGCGACACCAGCGGCCCGTCAATGGGCTGCTCGCCCGTGCGCACGTTAACCAGCAGGTTCTCCATCAGGTGGGTGAAGTCGACCACCAGCTGCAGGTTGAACATGCCCGACGAACCTTTGAGCGTATGGGCCGCGCGAAAAATCGCGTTGATGCGCTCGCTGTCGGCTCCCTGGGTCTCGATTGCCAGCAGCGCCTGCTCCATATCGGCCAGCAGTTCGCGCGCCTCTTCCAGCAGCACGCTACGCACGGCTTGCATATCCATGGGCTTCCTCAGTTATCCAGCAGAGAGTTGAGCCGCAGCCGAGCAAACATCTGCTGAAGGGCGGGGCTTGGTGCGATCAGTCGAACGGATGGCAACTGGCGCCGTAGCGCCAGCAGCAATTGCAGGCCGGCACAATCTATTTCGCTGATACCTTCCAGGTTGATGGCCTGGGGCGTTCTTTGCTGCAGCTCGTGCAGCAGCAGCGCCTGCAGTTCAGCAGCGCGCTCGATGGTGAAAGCCCCGCCCAGGTGCAGCGTTGTGTCCGGGGAGGTCGGCAGTACGGGCATGGGCTCAGATCACCAGCTTGGAGACAGCATCGAGCAACATCGGCGGCTGGAACGGCTTGGTGATCCACGCACGCACGCCGGCGGCCTTGCCTTCGTGTTTCTTGTCGTCGCTGCCCTCGGTGGTGAGCATGATCACCGGGGTGAACTTGTAGGCAGCCAGTTGCTTGGCCGCCTTGACGAAACTGATGCCATCCATGTTGGGCATGTTCACGTCGGAAACGATGAGGTTGTATTTGCGACCGTCCAGCTTGCTCAGCGCGTCCTTGCCATCCTGCGCTTCGACAACGGTGTAGCCGGCGCCACGCAGGGTCAGGCCGACCATCTGACGCATGCTGGCCGAGTCGTCGATGACCAGAATCGTTTTGCTCATGCTTGTTTCCCTCAAAAGAAAGTAACGGAAGAAGCAGCGCCGGCCGACGTTGCGTTGCGGCCCTCGTGCAGCGCGCGCTGCTCAAGTGTCGTGTAGGTGCCACTGAGCCGTTGCAGCCACTCTGCGACATCGGGTAGATCGGCTCCGCTGGCCTGTTCGAGGCGCTGCATGTCGTCGCTGACGTGGCCCATGATCTGGTCGACGCGGTCCTGGAACTGCAGGTGCACCACCAGTTGGTTGATCTCGCGCTCCAGGTCATACCGCTCCTGATGCAGTTGCTGCAGCGAGCCCTGCAGCATCGTCGCGGTCTCGTTGAAGTCGTGCACGATGTGCTCGACCAGCTGTTGCGATTCCTGGACGAGGCTTTGCTCACGGGTGGCGAAGGACGCGGAGATGTTCTGCGCCTTGTGGATCACCTCGGTGACGGTGTCCACCGTTTCGCGGATCAGCTTGCCGGTCTGCCCAGACTCGCTGGAGAGCTTGCGCACCTCGTCGGCAACCACTGAAAAGCCACGCCCAGCCTCGCCGGCTCGCGCCGCCTCGATGGCCGCGTTGAGCGCCAGCAGGTTGGTCTGGTCGGCGATCTTGCCGACCTGATCGGCCATGCGGCTGAGTTCGTGGGTGTGGCTGGCGATACGATCAATTTCAGCCAGGAGAAGGCCGCGGTACTGCTGGGTCTGCAGCAATGCACCGGTGATGGTGTGCAGGCCCTCTTCGGCACGCTGAATGGTTTCAATTGCGCGACCGCTCTGCTCGTGTCCGTTTTGCGCCGCACTGGTGCCCAGGCGCTGGCTCAACTCGGCGAAGCCGGACGACAACCCTGTAATGGCTTCGCCGACCTGACCGCGAGCCAGTGTCAGGTGCTGCCCCCACAGAGGTAGGACACCCGCCACGAGCGCCCGCAAGCCTTCGTGGGACTGCAGCGTCGGGGTTTGGGCAACAGCGTCGACGTGGGTTGCCTGCGTGTCGGTAGCCGATGGTCCCTGAACTACAACCAGCAACAGCAGGACCAGAACACCCCACGCCACGCCCCACCACCATGACGCTGCCAACAATCCACAGAGAATGACGTTGGCCAGTGCCAGGACCCGTGCCGCATTCGGATGTCGCATGACCGCTCAACTCCACAGCTATTCGCAAACGCGGAATTGTGCGTGTATGGCGGTGTGCCAGCATGAGTAGAACTACTCAATGCTTCCGAGAGAAACTACCCCTTCGGCTGACCGGTCAGAGCAACAGGCGAACCAGCTCAACGACCGAGCCGACGTGCAGTTTGTCCATGATTCGTGCCCGATGATTCTCCACGGTGCGCACGCTCAGGTTCGCCAACGCCGCAATTTCGCGACTGGAATGGCCTTGCACCACCCACTGCACGATTTTGCGCTCCTGCGCCGTCAGCAGAGCCAGGCGCGCATCGCGAGCCTGCCGCTGCAAACGCTCACGGTGCCGCTCGCGACTGAGCTCCAACGCGGCGTTTACGCGATCCAGCAATTGCTGACCATGCACCGGTTTTTCCACATAATCAAACGCCCCCCGGCGCATCGCCTCGACGGCAGTCGCTACATCGGCGTGGCCGGTAATAAAAATGATGGGCGTGTCTACGCCGCGCTCCAGCAGCTCTGTCTGCAACTGCAAACCACCCACCTCGGGCATGCGCAGGTCCGACAAAATGCATTCACAGGGCAAGGAGACATACTCGTTCAGGAAGGCCCGCGACGAGGTAAACAAGTGCACATTCAAGCCGATTGAACGCAGCAGATCGGCATGCACTTGCAGAATGAACGCATCGTCGTCGACAAGGTAAACGCTGCCTTGCAGCGCGGGGGTATTCATGAGGGCGTGGGGAGATGAGTCATGCTTGCATTGTAAAGGCCAGGCATATCAAAGAGCTATTAACGCGCAAACACGGGCGGTGATTGGCGAACCGCTAATCTCTTCGTTTAGGCTATCCACGCACTGTCTCGCGCCAAAGCCGGGCGGCCGCCGAGTCGCAACAGCATAGGGCGGCGGAGTATCCAGCGCGACGGGCGTATCTGCATCCCATCACCTCGCAACGGGCGAAGCCGTCCCCTTTCGTATATCACCACAGGTCTCCTGGTTCATGCTCCTGATCGACACCCACAACCATCTCGACTTCCCCGACTTCGACGCCGACCGCCCCGCCGTACTGGCCCGTAGTCGGGCCTTGGGCGTCGAGCGGCAGGTGCTGATCGGCGTTTACCAGGCGCACTGGCAGCGTTTGTGGGATCTGGTGAGCGTCGAGCCAGGCCTGTATGCCAGCCTGGGCTTGCACCCCGCCTTTCTCGACCGCCATCGTCCCGAACACCTGACCCAGTTGCGCGACTGGCTGCAGCGCCTGGTCGGCCACGACAAACTGTGCGCCATCGGCGAAATCGGCCTGGATTACTACATCGAGCAGCCGGACAAGCCGGCCCAGCAGGCGTTGTTCGAGGTTCAGCTGAAATTGGCGATGGAGTTCGAGTTACCGGTTCTGCTGCACGTGCGACGCGCCCATGCCGATGTTATCGCCACGCTCAAACGCCTGCGCCCCGCGCGCGGTGGCATCGCCCATGCGTTCAGCGGCAGTTACGAGGAGGCACGTGAATACCAGAAGCTGGGCTTTTATGTTGGCCTGGGCGGCGCCGGCACCTGGCCTCAGGCAAAGCGCATGCACAAGGTGCTTGCGCAATTGCCGCTGGACGCCATCGTGCTGGAAACCGATGCCCCGGACATCGCCCCCGCCAGCCATCCCGGCCAACGCAACAGCCCCGAACACCTGCCGCAAATCTGCGCGGAACTGGCACGCATCAAAGGCGTTACGCCGGAAGATCTGGCGGCGGCGAGCTACCGCAACAGCTGCACCCTGTTTGGCTGGCGCTAGGCCTACCGTTTACTCAGCGATTCCCCAAACTGTCTGTGATCAAACACGGAACGCCCCGATCAATTGCTGCAAGCGCGCCACCGAGCCAGACAGCTCACGGCTGGCCTCGGCAGTTTCACTGGCACCCGCCGAGGTGAGCTCTCCGGCCTGGCTGATCTGCACGATGTTCTGATCGATGTCATGGGCGACCACGGTCTGCTGCTCCACTGCCGTGGCGATCTGCTGGTTCTGGTCGACGATGTTACCCACCGCGGCGAGGATATTGTCCAGCGCCTGCTGGACCGCCCCGGCATGACTGACCGTGGTGTCGGCCTGCTGGTGGCTGGAGTGCATGACCTCTACCGCCGCGCCCACGCCTTGGTGCAAGCGGGCAATCATCTGCTCGATTTCCGCCGTGGACTGCTGGGTACGCTGGGCCAGATTGCGCACTTCCTCAGCCACCACGGCAAAACCGCGCCCTTGCTCGCCAGCCCGTGCAGCCTCGATGGCGGCGTTGAGGGCCAAAAGATTGGTCTGTTCGGCGACGGTCTTGATCACGTCCAGTACCTGGCCGATGGCCTGACTGTCACCCGCCAGCCGGTTGATGACGTCCACCGAGCGCTCAAGGTCGCCGGCCAAGCCCTGGATGCCGGAGACCTGAGTGCCGACCAGCGTGCGACCACCTTCGGTTTCTTCATTCGCACCCTGTGCGCTGACCGCTGCCGCAGCGGCGCTGCGCGCGACTTCCTGTGCGGTGGCGGACATCTCGTTCATTGCGGTCGCCACTTGCTCGATACGGCTACGTTGTTCGGTAACTGCCTGATGGCTCTGGGCGGAAATCGCCTCTACACGCCGCGCCTGGTTATCCACCTCGCCCACGGTTTGCCCGACGCGTTCGATCAGCACTCGGATCTGCGCCACGCTGGCATTGAACACCTTGCCCAGCTCGGCCAGCTCGTCGCGACTGTCGACACGGCACTCGACGGTCAGGTCGCCGGCAGCCACATGCTTCATGGTGCGGCCAAGGGATTTCAGGGTTGTGCGAATGGAAACAAAGAAGGCGGCGTACAGGTACGCGATCAGCAGCACCACCGCCAGCATGGCGCCAACCAGCAGAATCATCTGCTTGCGCTGGGCATCGCGGCGCTCGCCCAGCGCCGTGTCGAGCACCGCCAGGGTGGCATCTTCGAGGCCGTGAGTGAGGGCCAGCGCCTGGCTGACCTGATCAAAGAACTGCAACCAGGGCGCATCCAGAGTGTCGGCCAGGATCAGTTGTTCATCGAGCAACTCGCTGACGCGCGCCAGGCTGCCCTGGCTCCGTCGCGCCGGCTCGGCAAGGCGTTCCGCAGCACGGATGTCGCGCAGTACAGCGTCGAGGCTCAGTGCGTATTCACCGCGCAGCTGATCCATACCCGTCAGCAATTCATCCAGGCGGTTACTGTCGGCAGACGTCAGCGCCCCCTGACCCAGGGAGCCAGAGCCAATCGCCCGCACCTGACTGATCAGGTCAAGCACCTTTGGCGTGGCGCGAGTAAACAACTCGATCTGCTGGCGCACGGTACGTTCGGGGTCCTGGCTCAGACCGCTCTCGCCACCCACCAGACTGACGAACACTTGGGCCTCGCCGTGCAGTCGCTCAACCATGGCCGCCTGGTTAGCGTGAGAGGTTTCCGCAAGAATGCTTTGCAAACGGTGCAACAGGTCATTGCGCGCCTGCTCAATGGCTTCGCGCTGACGGTCGTCAAGCAGCGGCGCCGCCAAACCCTGCAAGCGCGTCAGCAGGCCGTCCTGCAAGCTGGCAATACGTGTGTCCAGGGCTTGGCGATCGGTTTGTGGTGACCGAGCGCGGATGATCAACAGATCCTTGAGATCGCCCAACTCACGTCGCACAGCCAGGCTGTCACCGAGCAGAGAAAGGCTCGTACGCGCCGCCTCGGTGCGTATGAACTGCTCATAGGCATCGCGCAACAGATAGAAGCTGGTAACCAGAATGGGCAGGAAGAACACCACACTGATCAGGCCGAATTTCTTGGCAAAGCTCAGCCGGTTCATCAGTGCCATGGCAGGGGACAGCAGCGTCTTCATCACGCACCTCTTTTATTATTATTCCTTTTTATTGGTCACCGTACCTTGCAACTCAACAGCCTCACCCTCGCTGTCAAGCGCAGTGGCAACTTGCCTTATCTATAAACGATATCGTCCTCGCTGTGGGTAACTAAACGTAAACACCCGTGACCTTTGCGACGAATCGCTCAACCCCCAAGCAAAGCGGAATAGATCAGACCAACAAGGTCCACAGGGCAAACACCGCGTACCAGAATAGGCCCGCCCTCACTAGTAACTGCCAGAGGTTATTCAGACAGGTGACGCCCGCCTCACCCAATTGCGGCGCCTGGCATTCGCCCGCGGCCCGGAAGGCGTCGCCCACCAGACGGGGAATCGGCAGTGCCCAGTTCAGCAGCTCGGGCAACAAGACGCGGTTGAGGGCGACAAAGTTGCCAACCAGCCCGAGGCTCGCCGCCAGTGCTCGTGCCGGCAGCCAATCCAGGGCGTGGCGCACCTGTTGGGCGTGTTTACGCATGTCCAGGTGCAGCGACCGCTCGGCGACCAACGCCACCAAGCGATAGCCCAAGGCGGCCAGTGGGCCTAGCAGGGCATACCAGAAAATCACTGCGAAGAATCCTTGATGTGCCTGCCAGCCCACGTAGTCCTGCACGCGGGTCAGCAGAGTCTGGACATCCTCCGCCACGACACCCATGTCCCGCTCGGCGACCAGCAACGCCGCTTCGCCGTCTTCTCGCCGCCAGGCATCGCGGAACGGCCCAAGTGCCGTCTGCAGATCACCGCGCCCGAGGCTGTAAAGCAGCACCAGCAAATGCACCGGCAACGCCAGCCAGCCATAAGCCAAGGGTTGGAGCAGCCACAGCAACACACCCAGGCCCAGCAAGGGCACGCCAACCAGCAGCATCAGAGTCAGCCAGGGTTTGGTGACCAACCTTGAATTGCCCTCGGCTTTAGCCAATTGCCGCAACCAGGGCTCATCTCGCTGGATACGCTGGCGCCAGGAGGAAAACTTCTCCAGCCAGACCACTAACAGCAGCACCAGAAAACTCATGACGAAGCTCCTTGCGTAACCAGAGACGCGCGCAAACGCTGCCAATCAAACGCCGGACCGGGATCGGTCTTGCGCCCTGGCGCAATATCGCTATGGCCGCAGACACGTTGCGGGGTGATCGCCGGCCAGGCCGCACGCAAGCAGGCCACCAGCGCCACCAACGCCTCGTACTGCGCATCGCTGTAAGGCTGCTCGTCAGTCCCTTCCAGCTCGATACCCAGGGAGAAGTCATTGCAGTTCTCCCGACCCGCAAAGCAGGAAACACCCGCGTGCCAGGCCCGCTCCAGGCAGGAGACAAACTGCGTGATCACGCCATCGCGCTCGATCAGAAAATGCGCCGACACCTGCAACTGGCAGATATCCGCGAAATAGGGGTGTTCATCGCCGGCCAGACAGTTCTGAAAGAATTGCTGCACCTTGCCGGTACCGAACTGGCCGGGTGGCAGGCTGATGTTATGAATCACCAGCAGGGAAATCTCCCCAGCCGGACGGGCATTGAAGTTAGGTGACGGGCAATGACGCAGGTCGGTAAACCAACCGGTAGCAAGATCAAGCTGCATAAAAACTCCTGTGCACCGCATCACTCTAATGCGGCGACGCGCCGCAGGCCAAGAGGCACGGCAAGGTTGCCGGCACCGTAAGCATGCGATAGCACCCCGATGTGGCCTGCAATCCAACCAAACGCCTCCTGGTAAACAAGGCGCCGCGACGGTGGTGCGTGTTATGCCCCGTCCCAGAGCGGGCGGGTCAGTGCGGCTAGAACGCTCAGTTATCAAACGCTCGTTCGATAATGGAAATTGACCGGCCAGTTCTACCTGATAATCTTGCGCCCGCTCCCGCCCCGGCGATTTCACGATTTCAGGGCGGGAGCACGGCCTTGCCCACGAAGCGGGGGCGTTCTTTTCACCGGTTGATCCGGTTTGTGGGAGCAAGCCCTGCCAATCGCCAGACCCGGCATGCGGGGCTTGGCTCTCCGCTCTGATGACCCTCCACCCCGCCCGCCTGATCCTCGAAAAAGCGCCCTGTTGTGAGCCGCTTGCCCAGCCCCTGCGCGGACGATTATGGTGAGTTCCCCCATTGGAGGCCTTGTCATGTGGTCTTTTCGCGCCTGGCGGCGGCAGCGCGTCCTCGCCCGCTCCCCAATCGAGCCCAGCGTGTGGCAGGCCGTTCTTGACAGCCTGCCCCTGCTGGACGGTCTCGATACCCCTGCATTGGAGCGTTTGCGCGAACGCTGCATCCTGTTTCTGCATGCCAAGCGACTCACCGCCCTGCCGGGCGTCGAACTGGACGCCTTCGCTCGCCTGCGACTGGCCGCCCAGGCCCAACTGCCCTTGCTGGCGCTGCCCGAGCTGAACTGGTACCAGGGGTTCCACGAGCTGGTGCTGTATCCCGATGATTTTGTCAGCCCGCAAAAACACCGCGACGGCAGCGGCGTCGTGCATGAATACGAAGACGCTCGCAGCGGCGAGGCCTGGCAGCAAGGTCCGGTCATTCTCGCCTGGCCCGGCGTGCAGGAAAGCGGAGGCTGGGAAGGCTACAACCTGGTAATCCACGAGCTGGCACACAAGCTGGACATGCTCAATGGTGGTGCCAACGGCCTGCCGCCCCTGCACCGCGACATGCGCCTGCAGGACTGGGCCCAGGCCATGCAAAGCGCCTACGACAGCCTCAACGCCACGCTGGATGCCAACCCGCACGCCGAAACGCCCATTGATCCCTACGCCGCTGAAAACCCGGCGGAATTCTTTGCGGTGACCAGCGAATATTTCTTCACCGCCCCGGATTTGCTGCATCAAGCCTTCCCAGCGGTATATCGCCAGCTTGCACTGTTCTACCGCCAGGATCCGCTGGCGCGCCTAAAAGAACTGCAGGCTCGGCACCCGGACTACCAACAATCGAACGACAGCTGAGCGCATAGCGGTGGTCGATGGCTGGGAATGTCCCTATAATCCCGCCACTTTTTTCGCCCCCAGGCCAGAAACCGGCCGCCCACGGAGCCATCACCCATGAGCTACAGCAAACTTCCGGCCGGCAAAGACCTGCCGAACGACATCTACGTCGCCATCGAAATCCCGGCCAACCACGCGCCGATCAAATATGAAATCGATCACGACACTGATTGCCTGTTCGTTGACCGCTTCATGGCCACCCCGATGTTCTACCCGGCCAACTACGGCTTCATCCCGCACACCCTGGCGGACGACGGCGATCCCCTGGACGTGCTGGTCGTGACCCCTTACCCGGTTGCTCCAGGCTCCGTCATCCGCTGCCGTCCGGTCGGCGTGCTGAACATGACCGACGAAGCCGGCGGCGACGCCAAGCTGATCGCCGTCCCGCACGAGAAGCTGACCCAGCTGTACAACGACGTTAAGGAATACACCGACCTGCCCCCGCTGTTGATCGAGCAGATCAAGCACTTCTTCGAGAACTACAAGGATCTCGAGAAGGGCAAATGGGTCAAGGTTGAAGGCTGGGGCGACGCTGAAGCGGCCCGCGCCGAAATCATCAAGGCTGCTGCGGCTTACCAAAAATAAGCCAAAGCACCGAAGAAAAGCCGGCCACAAGCCGGCTTTTTTTATGTCTGCAGAAAGCCAAAAATGTCGCTCAAGCCCAGCAACCATGCGGGTTCTGGCCTACCATGCATAATCCACACCTTTCCACCGATTTCCACCCAAATCCACCCCTAAGGTGTGGGTCAAAGTGTGGGTCAGAAAATGGGCCAGAAGGTGTGGGTCAGGCTATTGGAGGGCGACATGGGCAAGCTCACGAACAAGACAGTCGAATCCCTGGTGCGAGCGTCTATTCCGGGGAAGACCAATGATGGCAACGGCCTGTACCTGCAGATCAGCAAAGCCGGCTCTTCGAGCTGGATCTTCCGCTACAAGCACGAGGGAAAGGGGCGGGAAATGGGGTTAGGGCCCTACCCCATCATTTCTCTCGCAGAGGCCCGCAAACTCTCCACTGAGCAATGCAGAATTCTGATCTCCGGTACCGACCCGCTCGGCGCCCGTGATGCCGCCCGGGAAGCGAAGCGCGAAACCGAGCGCCAGGCCCAGGCCCGTCGCGTGTCGTTCAGAACCCTGGCAGCCGATTACCATCAAGCCCACGGGGTTGGCCTTTCGGAGAAGTGGCGCAGAAACTGGCTGCGCAAGCTGGAGCTGTATGCCTTCCCGCTCATCGGCGACCTGTCCGCCGGCGATATCCAGACCGAAGAGGTGCTGCGCGTGCTGCAACCGATTTGGTCGGCCAAGACCCGCACCGCCGATGAGGTGCGCGGCCAGATCGAAAAAATACTCGATGCGGCGAAGGCGCGAGGTCTGCGCGAAGGCGACAACCCCGCCCGCTGGCGTGGCCACCTGGACAACCTGTTGAGCAAGGTGCAGAAGCGCAAGGCCCGCCAGCGCGAGCATTTCCCAGCCATGTGCTGGCAGGACGTGCCTGCCCTGATGCGCGAACTCACACAGCGTCAGGAACTGTCCGCTGCGGCGGCCCGCCTACTGATCCTCACCGGGGCCCGCACGCAGATGGTGCGTTTCGCCACGCGGGACGAATTCGACCTAGACGCCGGCGTCTGGCTGCTGCCCGCCGAGCGCATGAAGATGCGCAAAGCCTTCGCTATCCCGCTGGCTCCGGCCGTGGTCAGCCTGGTTCGATCTGTTCCCCGCGTCGAGAACAGCCCGCACCTGTTCCCCGGTCGCGGACAAAGCGGCGTGATGCACGTCAACGCCATCCGCGTACTGCTCCACAGCCTCGGTCATACCGAGATCACCCGTCACGGCTTTCGCTCGAGCTTTCGTGACTGGGCCAACGAGTGCACCCACTACCCGCGTGAAGTCTGCGAACTGGCCCTGGCTCACGACGAGCGCAACCAGACCGAAGCCGCCTACTCGCGCTCCGATCTGCTGGAGAAGCGCCGGGCGCTGATGAATGACTGGGCGGCGTTTTGTATGGGCGGTGTGCAGTAGAAGTCGCAGGACTAATAGCAAGCCTCACTCGCCAGACTCAACTGGAACTAAAGTTCTAGTTAAATGCCGATATTAAGAAGATCTAGAAATAAATTGCTTGAAACCTGCTGCTTGGCTAGCATTTCTATCCCCTTCAACAATCAGAATGCTCGCCTGAAGGAATGGGCTTGCTATGAAAAACCTCACGCCTATGGACCGCCAGCAACTCATCGAAGACATCCAGCTCAAGAGCGCATCGGGTGAAGAAAGCCTCGGAACATCGATTCGACGTCTGCGTCTAGAGATCACTGGGCTAGATCAAGACTCGTTCGCCAAGATGTGCAAGCTGACGACGAAGACCCTGTCCACGCTGGAGAACGGCAGAGGGAATCCAACGATCAACACCCTTGATGGCATTCTGAAACCGTTCGGGTTAGCGATGACGCTCGGCTCGTTGCGCCATAAACCCATCAAGCCGATTAGCCAGCATGTGGAAGAGCCCAGGCGTAAACGGGGAGCCAGTCCGAAACGCCAGACGGCTGCGCTACAAACGGCGTCCTCCAGGGCTGAGGCTGAGTAACATCTCCTATTGCAGATGGCTGGCCAACGCAGCGGGCTCTCAGGTTTCGCGTCCAGAAGCTCTGGCCCTGTTTTCAATACGCTCTTAACGCTTTAATACGCTTTTAATACCGCTTTAAAAATACACACAAACGCTTCCAGTACAGCGCTTTTTAGTACCGCTTTTAATACAAACCAGACCGAACCGAACAGGCCCCTCTTAGAGGTGCCGTTCGGTTCGGTCTGAGCTTTTGTCCCGTCTCCTGTCCTTCTTGACCGCCACTACGGGGCGGTAGCTTCCCGTTGGCGGTCTCCAGTTTCGCTTCGAGCTGACACATGGCTCATGTGGCATAGGGATCATCCCTGGCTGCCCGCCTGTTTGAGCTGATTAGTGACCCGGATCTACCTCGCCATGCCGAGGATCGGTCGTACCTTGGGACGTGCCGTGCGTCCGCGCTAGATGAGTGCCGCATAGAAGCGTGCAGGTCAGGCTGATGTTTCTGAGCAAAGCGCCCAATTTGAACTGGAACCGAGTCCATGGCCAAGTCCTCGCAACGGCGTAAGTGACGTGATGATGCGCAATGTCATGAGCCAATACAGCCCGAAAACTGAAAGTGGACTGCTCGGTTATTTCGGGCAGATCAAGGCCTTCGAGGGGTGTCGCTGCACGCTGGGGTGAGCTTCAGGGTGTCCAGTCCATCGTGGCATAAGCCAAGCGCTGCATCCTCCTGCGCGCGCGGTACAGTACTAAATACTAATACTTGTATTGTATGTACTGTACAGGGCGAGTTCGGATTCCGAACCAGGTGGTAAGTCCTTGATTTCAGGCTTGGTTCGGAATCCGAACCTGGCGCTGCACGAATCCGAACCTGGCATGCACGAATCCGAACCAGGGCATGCGCGAATCCGAACCAGGTGAATTCACCTGGTTCGATTCAGGGGTGGCATAACCTGCTCCGGCGCTGTGGTCGCTGAATTTGCGGACCGCAGCTCTGCCTGATCGAGTCACCAAGTCTGACCGAAACAGCCGTCTCCACCGTGTTTCGGCTGTTTCGTAACGTCCCGATCAGGAAGACTCTTTGCACTGGCTCGTTTTAGGGGGCCACGTTCCCGCCTTGACCGGTCAACGCCGCGCTCAAGCCATTCTTCTTCAGATATCTGCGCCTAATTCGCTGCGTCCCAATTCACCTGATAGCGGGTACTCCGCCCACTGCCAGGCAGTCGCACGATGCAGCCCTTCCCGAGCAGGTCGCTCAGATGGCGGGTGGCCGTGGCTTTGGAAACCTTCGCCACGGCCTGGTATTGGGCCGCACTGATACCGTCTTCAAAGCCGCGTTCACCGCCATCGAGTAAGCGGTTGAGCACTTTGATTTGTTCGGCAGACAAGGCCTGGTCCCGGTGGACCTGCCAGAAGCGTGCCTTGGCCAAAACGCGGTCTATGCGCGCAAGCGCTTGTTCCAGGCTCTTGAGCAGCGTGCCGAGGAACCAGTGCAGCCAGGCCGTGATATCCAGGGTGCCTTTCTGACTGGTTTCGAGGATGCGGTAATAGCCGGCGCGATCGTCGAGGATGCTGGCCGACATGGCGTAGAAACGAATGGACTGTTGCTCGCCCTGGGCCAACGCCAAGTCGGTGATGGCACGCGTCAGTCGACCGTTGCCGTCATCGAAGGGGTGCAGGGTAACGAACCAGAAATGGGCAATGCCGGCGCGCAACAAGGGGTCGAGACTGTCATCACTGAGGCTGCGTTCGAACCAGGTGATGAAGTCGGCCAGTTGCTCTTCCAACCCTGCGCGTGGCGGTGCTTCAAAATGCACGGTAGGCCGGTCGATGCGGCCTGAAACCACCTGCATGGGCTCTTCGCCACGCAATGTGCCGATGCGCAGCGGACGGGCCAGCAGGTTGTCGTCACTGGGAAACAGCCAGCCATGCCACGTGTACAGCCTCTGCAGGTCCAGCGGCTGCTGAGGTGCGCGGGTGGCATCCAGCAGCAATTCCGCCAGGCCTTCGGAGCGCGCCGTGGTGCGCCCTTCCTCGCTTACCCCCAAGCGCCGCGCCAGGGATGAGCGCACCGAGCCTACATTCAGCTGCTCGCCCTCAATGGCTGATGAGGTCACGATGTTCTGCAGCATGGCATCCAGGCTGCTCTGCACTTCGGTATCACTCTCGACGGCACCGAGCATGCCGAGCAAGCGGCCTTGAGCCAGGGTGCAGGCACGCAGCAACGGGGCAAGCGGTTTGGCTTGCCAGGAGAAGTGCGGCCAATCGGGCTGCTGCCAGATCCAAAGGGGTTCGTTCATGGTCTTGCTCATTCATGAGCCGATTAGCAGATCTATTCGGCTCGCTGCGTGAGCCGATAATGCCGCCTATTCGGCTCACTGTCTAATCCGGAGGAAACGACGAGCCTCACCCAAGAATAAAGCGAACAAACCCGTTTCGGTTTTTCGCTGGACTCACCGGCCCACCTTCGCCATCGTCCCCGTCACATGAGCCGTTTGTGACAAACACCCCGGTAGCCAGAACCTTCAAGGCTACGCCGCCCAGGCGGTGGTTCGACCCAAGTGCGCACAGCGTCCGGCAGCGCGCACGATCGCCGTACCCATCCGGCGATGGATGCCACTTTTACTAAACACACCAGTTCAAGGTGCCTCCACTGCCCTCGCCATTCCTGGCAGGACATAACCCCCAGTCCGTCTCTGAAGTGCCCGCACTCAGAGACGGACTCGCAAAACACCTCCGCAGCCCACGCCGTACACGGCTTGCCACGCCTCCACCCCGTGACAACTCGGCTGACAACAGCCGTTTCGCCACCCCGCAGCGCTCGCCACTGGATGCCAACGCTCCGCCGTTTGGGGCACCTGACCGACCTCAGGCTGGCACCCATGCGAATGCCGCGACTGCTCCCACCCAACCGCTCGCGCCGCCGGCCTCGTCAGCCGGCACAGCCTCCACCGCCGCTGCCTTCGGGCAGTTCAGGAGGCCGGATCGTTGGGTTATGCCCGTGCTCGGGGCCGTACCGAGCCGCTCGTCCCGCGTTAGCGGACACCCCACAGGCGCAGGGGCCTTGCCTCCCTGATAACACTCAACAGCCGAGGCGGAAGGCGTGGGGAAAGGAATCAACGAATCGGAGCGGAGGTGGCTATGCCACGAGTAATCAACAAGGACGGACGCAACTTCGGCTATGGCCGGCAACTGAGCCATGCCGGCCCGCAGGCCCTGCGCGAGCTGTTCGGCGCAGGCCGCTACGCCACGGTCAAAACGCATGCGGAACGCTGGCAGATGTTCGTGCAGTGGTGCCGCTCACCCGCCGGCCCCGACATCAATGACGCGCGGCTGATCGACCGCCCCCTGCTGGACAACTACGCCCAGTACCTGCGCGAACAGGTCGACCAGGGCAAGCTGAGCATCGCCACCGCGCAGAACCGGCTGTCCACCGTCAACCGTACCCTGGAAGCGCTGCGCGGCGACCGCCGGGTGCGCGTGCCCAGCCCTAGTCAGGCGCTGGGCCTGTACCGCAACTCGGTTCGCCAAGCCGCCCCGCCCGGCCAGCAGCGCAACCAGGTCGAAGGCCTTGTCGACGCCTTGAACCAGCAACGACTGGATCGCGTCGCCGCCATCGTGCGCCTGGCCCGTGAAACCGGCATGCGCCTGCGCGAAACCATCCTCGCCGACCTGCCGCGCCTGCAACGCGAAGCCACGAAACTGGGCCGCATCAACATTCAGGACGGCACCAAGGGCGGTCGACGCGGCGCCACAGTGCCGCGCTGGGTGCAGGCCACGCCCGGCGTGCAAGACGCCCTGCACCAGGCCGCAGCGGTATCGCCCAAAGGCAGCCGCAACCTGCTGTCGCCCGAGCAAAGCTACGTGCAATTCCTCCAACAGCAGATCCGCCCGGCGCGAGCGGTACTGCGCGCCCACGGCCTGAAAGGCTTCCACGACCTGCGCGCTGCCTACGCCTGCGAACGCTACCAGCAACTCACCGGACATGCGGCACTGGTCAACGGCGGCCGTTGCCTGGATCGCACGCTCGACCGCAGCGCCCGCGAGCAGATCAGTCACGAACTCGGCCACAACCGTATTGACGTAGTCGCCGCCTACATCGGCAGCCTCGGCCGCCAGGGAGCAAAGGCATGAAGCCGTCCTACGACATGGAGCTGTTTCTGACTGCGGTGCTGAAAGGCGCCCACGCCACCCGGCGCCGGCACATCAACCAGGCACGTCTTATCCAGGCAGCAATTCAGCAGCAGTTCCAACGCGACAACCCGTGGCGCTGGCAACTCAAGCATCTGCAGTGGTTTATGCGGGAGCATCTGGCCGAGCATGCGCCGCATAGTCGGTACTATTACGGACTGACGGTGCGGCTGATTGTGAAGCGGCTTGGAAAGGAGCGGGATTGGGGGAAGTTATCGCAGGCATATCTTCCTTAGGCCAGAGTTTGAATGCCCGAATTCGACCCAAAGCGGACATTGGACTAACGAACAAGGCCGAGACAATCATGATCCTCGTGATCGTCTGAGGAATTGGCCCCGCTGCGCGGGCTACAGAATGGCTAGGGCGAGACGCCCACCACAGGTCGGATATAGGAATACAGCCGCGCTGATGGCAGGGTTAAAAGTTATCCTCACTGCAAGGGAGAGGCCTCTCACTGGGGTATGTCCCCGCGGATTTGGCTGTGTGTGAAATCTTCCCGTCTGTGAACCGTAGCTCTGTCATTACCACTCCTCAATTATGCCATCGACGCTGCACAGTTCATCTGTCGTCTCAAGCAGGTGATTGAGGATGGCCGTAACACTTTGATTGGTGATGGCTTCAAATCGGGCCAGCTTCGCTGCTGCGACCGGGCGCAGCCGGATGCCATTCAGTTTGCGGCCACCCGCTTTCAGAAGGTTCTGATCGAAACGGCCAACACGCTCGGAAGGTGACAATTTACCAATCGACCGCCCCTCGTAACCGGCGCGGTAGGAAGGGCTCGACGCAAACAAACGCTCGTGCTCCTCATCGGTGTTATGCCCCGGGTCGTAAAGTCGGTTGAGCCCATCCATGTATGCCTGCACATAGTCATGAGCCAAGTCACTGCGGCAGGCCTCAGCCTCAGCCTTCAGCTTTAGGTAATCCGCGCCACTGATCTCACGATCATTTGACTCTGTACGGGCCAAACGAAAACGCTTGAACTTATCGCCCAGCTGCTCGATGGCAGATTGGATCTCCCATCGGTTCGACCTTACTCTCTTGCAGCCAAAGCCGCTGAGATCGTTTGGTGCTTTCTCGTCAAAATAGGTCTCACACGGGATCTCGACGGACTCAAGAACCTGGCCACGGCCATCGTGAAGGGCTACCTGATTCACCCAATACGCAGGCAGGCGCGGCTCTTTGACCAGGTATTTGCGGCTCACTTTGAAATGCCCAAGCCAAAGGGTATGGTCAATCCGCTTGTTTTCTTGCCAGCTGAGGTAGTGTTCGATTTGCTCTTCAGTTGCAGGCGAAAGCCCCACTTCTTTCGCTTGGAGCAGCGCCTCACCAATGTCAGAAGATAGTTCCCGGCTTCCCCGGACGGGATATGAAAAAACCACTCCATCACCGGCCGGCGTGGTCAAACCAGTGCGCACGGCAAACATGGCTGCCTGGATCTTGATTAATGGGTCGTAATCACTCATTGGGGTTCCCTGCCTGCGTTTTTTGAGGCGTTAGTTTACTAACGCAGCACAGTCTAACCCAGGGAATTTCATAACGAAACAAGCCAGAATCCCACTATTGGCCTACAACCCGATTAGCAGGGCTTAAAGCAGCCTCGGCAATCGGCAGATATGGCAGTGAAGCCGATGCATTGCGGCTGGCTACCGCAAAGCAGGCAATTGCTCATGAGTTCATTGCCGCTGCCACGGCCGCCCACCCTCCAGACGGGTTTGCTCAGATCCCAATTTAACCGGCTGGGGTCGGGCCCAAAAGTTGCCGTCGGCTTCAGGCAACAATCGGCCAAAAGCTGACGTCTGACATAGAACCTTTTTCGGCCCCATGTGGACTGCCTAGATATCCTTGCATTTAACGCGCCTGCGTAATTGCCGCTCGCCGATTCGTTCGTCCGATCAACAATCACATGACTTCGACGGAGGCATCAGTTCAAACATCCCTGTCGAATTCAAACGCGTGATCATCTTCACTCCCCCAAATCCAAGTGTTCCTTCTGTGGCATAGCAATACTCAAATAGCAGGATGTCCTCGATACCGTCGCCATTCAGGTCAGCACGAGCCATCTCAATGAGCTGCTGGCCCATCCCGCCCGATTCTACATTCAAGAGATTTTGCGATACGCGCTTGATGATAAGTGATCCATCATTAACCTTGTCTTGATAGCTGATCGAGGGATCGATTGCGCTGTCCATATCTCCCATCACCGGGAAGAGGGAAAATGGCATCAGTGAGAGATCGATAATGCTAACTTTGGGGTTTGCGATAAAACTTTCTGATGGCAGACCAGCTGCCTGAAGTGCACTGAGTAGCCCGCATTGGTGCTCAAACCAACTAGACATCTTGATATCAAAGGTGGTTTGCGCGAAAAAGCCTTGAGATAGTGCTTGTTCATACTCCCTGCATGTACGAACAAAACACTCTTCATTCGCTTCGTTCGTGAGAGTAAGGCCATCTATATGGGTATTCTCTCCCAGCCGAACCGGTCGATCGCGTAGCGTATCTAAGTCTGCTTTGGATACGACCGTGACTTCCTCCGAATCTGTAAACTTCATTCCTTGAAGTAGCTCAAAGATAGCTTCTGGTGCCTCTGTGTAATCTTCTAAAATCCGCGCGACCTCCTCGGCCGAGAGTTCTCCGCGCTCTAGGCACTGTTGTAGGAGGATAATCGCGCGTCCTCGGTTTTTGCGCCGCTCGATTTTTTCCAGATTTTCAATCACGTCTGGTTTCTTGCTTGCTGCTACCCCTAGGAAAAAGTGGACGTGAGCTGGCTCGAACACGGTCGCTGACTTTTGAAGGTTTGCTCCCGGACGACATGGAAGCAGATTTTCCCATCCAAAAAGGTCGAAGTCCTTTGGCAATCCAAGTTTCGTTAGAGTTTCTGCTCGTAAATCTGGCTTTTCGTTGAGCGTCTCGGGGACAACATGATCAATATGAAAATTACTGATATCCAAGGTCTCACGCGTGTATGCGCATTTACTAGAATGAGCGAGGCAGATTGCTTCTCGCTGGGCAGCGGTAAAGGATTGTTTGGACACTTTCGAGACACCTAGTGATTTAATTGGGGATGACAAGTCATTGCGGTAGCTGACGAGCGGCTGTGGTCATAAGCTCGCTATAAATGAGCCCCTGCAAAAAATCTACGGTATTAGTAAATTATGTGAAAGGGCAATCATTTTCCAGCTCCATCCTGATGCATTTCCGCCTTAGGTCGATTTCTGCCTGTCGCCAACGTCAGCTATGGGTCCAGAGTGTGTAAAAACGCAAGCACCGACTTGAAGTCCTCGCCCCTACGTTAAATCTGCCAGCGTTCGGTTAGTCAGCAGACCTTGAATTCGCGTAGGAACGAGATTTTCGCTCCGATTCTGATTGACGCATTTACTCGAAATGTTTTTACACAGCCTCGGCCGTTTCCAGCCATTCGTGACTGGCAGTTGTCGACCCAAAGTTGCCGGTGGGAACGGCAGAAAGGGCCAATCCATTCACCCTCAATATGCACACAACGCTTGTGCGGTGAGAGGGGCAGGTTAGTCGATTAATGTCGTCGACTAGTTGCCGGGCGCGATACTTTTTTCGATCAGTTCAAAATAATAACCAACTCGAAGAGTTAAAAGCTGCCTGTATGGAGCTGCGGCGCGGTTCAGAATGTTGACAAGTTCAACTTTTAGCTTGGCCAACCACTCATGCTCTTCTCTGAGGCGAAATGAGCGTTCGCCCGCGTAACGGTTTGCCAGGCTCGCGAATAATTTATCATTGGGCGCAGAGTCGACGATTAACAGTCTTGCAAAATCGGTGGCGTCCAAATAGTGTAGGAATGCAACTTCAGCATAGTTATCTTCCTGCATTCCATATTCATAGAGGGAGCTGTAGGCGTCGCTATTAGATGCTAGTCGCTGAATGTAATGCGCCGAGATTTCTTTCATTTTATTAGCGCACATCAGTTCGGTCGCCTCCTTTACTAATGTGTAAATTTCCTTGAAATCCTCGGTGTCATGAGAGGCGTAGCCCAAGCCGGCGTAGGCTGTCGATAGAAATCCGAAGGTCGTTAGGTCGGGCGTAAGCGAACCTATTTTTAGCAGCTCTTTTAGATAGCCATCGAAAAACTCTATCACATCAACTTCATCACCAAGAAGCGCATCGCCAAATCTTTTGAGCAATAAGATGGTGCCGGCGACATGCAAAATCATACCGGGGTGATTTATTTCATAATTACATAGCTGAACCAACAGCTTTCTTCTAGCTTTGAGATAATCGGTCCTTGGCAAGTCCGCCCAGCTCCACAGCAGTCGCCAGGGTGGAATTACGGCATGCCCAACGACTGCTGGGTGCTCAGACAGTGCGTTGTTGATGCTTTCAGCATCTATCAAGCCAGCCTTGTATAAATTAGCCAATTGAGCTGGGGCGATGATGGGGTCGACCCACTTTACGTCAGTATACTTATGTTTTAGCTGTTCGAATGCTTGCACCGCTGGAGTCTTGATTTCACCTTGGTTCCAATAATATTGAGAAGTTGGTAGCGCCTCCATGATCTGCACATCTAGTTCGCCGCTGCGGTATTCATGGCCAGTTGCGACCATGTAGAGCAGTAGCTGCTTCATCGCTTCGGGTGAATCCTGGAGGCGAGAATCCACGTTGTCCACTAGTCGTTCATATTCTGACAGTATGACTCGTAAATTTCTGTAGTTCGTTTTTTTCGAGGCCAGAAAAGTACTAAGCAATGCAGATTTTTCGCGCGTTATGGTCTGCTTAACCGAATCGAGTCTCATGCGTTCTATTAACTTTTCTATGACCTCAATAGGGTCAGACTGAACCTGTATGGTTTTACCAACGAGCTTCTCTTTTTGTCGATTGTAGGTAGCCAGCTGGTCCTTCGGGATATCAGTCTCGTTGGCCAGCATGATGACCTTTAGGCCTTCATGCTCGACGTAGGTGTTGATGAATCCCATGACGTCAGAAATGCTCATTGAACTTCTTTCGAGGTCATCGAATACCAATACCTTGCCGTCAAGCTTCATGACCATATCTTGAATGACAGAGTTGTTTTCACCGGCTGAATTGACTTCAGTCCCTACTAGTCCATTCAATGCTTTTGAGGCGATTATACCGAATATGCGTGACGCTTTGGAGTTGAGGATTGGATGAGCTTGGGTGAAGAATTGATCAGTGATTTCCGAAGTGGAGTTAATTCCGTAAAGGCTGGCGTAGAGATAGCTTGGCTTGTCAGTGATAGCCAAGCGAATAGCGCGATCCCTCAGATATTTCTTGATGAAATGAGTTTTCCCCGCCCCCCATGGACCATCAAGCATAACTGCGTATTCCGTATCAATATTCTCATCTAGGTAATAATTTAGAAATTGTGAAGCTTCGTTCTTCAGCATTAAAGAATCCTTAAGAGTAAGCGTATCTTTATTAGCGTTGCGCGAGTTAGGTATGCGACACTCCCCATAGGCAGTGAAACGGCGCCTTAATAAACACAATCTGTTGCTCGTCACGGCATCACAAGATACCTCTGAGTGCGTTTGATAGGGTCGCCAGATACTAACCGGAATACTTTGCGGAGCGGCTGCTTCTGGCCGTTTTCAGCCTCTCATCACGGCTGCAATGGGTCGATAGCGGCCAGGGACATCAGGCTCAACTTTGGCTTCCTTCAGAGCCTGAGGTGTGGGTCAAAGTGTGGGTCAGCACGAATCCCCATCTCATAACCCTTATTTCAGAGCCGTTTAAGGCCTAAACCAAGCCGGCCACAAGCCGGCTTTTTTATGTCCACTGTCCCGTCCTGAATAAGGTTTACACCTCTCTCTCGAGAATCTGGAGGTCTCGATGGATCAAGGTGTTAAGCGGACCCAGCGTGATTACTCCCTGACTTTTAAGTTGGCCGTGGTCGATCAGATCGAAAAGGTGCTCGATGCCTTACAGGTGCGAGGCCTCCGCGAAGGCGAAAACCCCGCCCGCTGGCGTGGCCACCTAAACACCTCTTGCGCAAGGCGCAGAAGCGCAAGGCTCGTCAGCGGCAACACTTCCCGGCCATGCGCTGGCAAGGATGTGCCTGCCCTCATGAACACCCTCGCCCAGCGCGAGGAACTGCTGCCACTGCCACCCGCCCGCTTATCCTCACCGGCGCCCGTGCGCAGATGGTGCGCTTTGCCACGCAAGACGAATTTGAAGCCGCAGGGCTGATTGCGGTAAACCCGCTGCTTACCCCTTGGGATCGGTTTCGGTCATTCGTGACCGACAACAACCGGACCCAAAGCAGCCATTAACGAGAGGCAGACATCGGCCAGGAGCAGCCGCTCGGATGTATCTACAAACCATGGGCGATTCAAACATACTCCTCGCGGGTTCCGTAGGTCGCTTACCGACTGTAATGCTAGTTGTCACCCCCATCCTTTCGCCCCTCCACCCCGGCCCTCCCCTGCGCAGACAAGTGCGCAACGGGCAAATGCCAGCCGTAGCGAATCGCCATGAACCGCAGGCCAAAGCACAGTAGCCCTCCGGCCAGGGCGGAGATGCCGTAAGGCAGGCCTAGCTGGTCGCCGCTGACGACGATGCTGGCACCGGCCAGGGCGGCAACCGCGTACAGGTCAGAGCGCAGCACCTGGGGTACTTCGGCAACCAGTACGTCGCGGGTGATGCCGCCACCAATCCCCGTCAGCATGCCCAGCAGCGCAGCCATGACCGGGCTGAGGCCGAATTCGATGGCTTTCTGTGCATGAAAAGGGGACTGCATGAAAAGGTGCATGAAAAGGGGACAGATTTATTTATTGGGCTGGCCGTCCGCTTCTGGCCGATTGCGGTCAGAAGCCGATGCACGGAGATGAAAAAGGCTGAAATCAGCCTAAGCCCTGCATTCACACCCCGGACTGGGGGGCCATTAGGCCACCCCACCCGCAAACCGCCGCGCATAGTCTTCGCGCTCGAACGTCTCGACCACGTAGTCGATAAAGCTTCGGGTCTTGCCCGGCAACAGCTTGCGGCTGGGGTAGTAAAGCGAAAGTGCGCCGGCGTCGGCCCACCAGTTGGGAAGCAGGCGCACCAGTTCGCCGGATTCCAGCCAGGGCAACACATCGGCTACTGCGAGCATGGCGACTCCCAGGCCCAGTCGGGCCGTTTCCCTCACGGCCATCGGGTCGTTGACCACGATGGTTTCGCGCATTGCCACGGCTGCCTTATCACCCTGTGCGTTGCGTAGGGTCCAGGTACGGATGCGGCCCGATGACAGCGAGCGCATGAGGATGCCGTCCAGCCCGGCCAGCCCTGACGGGTCGCCGGGTAATGGGTGCCGAGCCAGATAGGCCGGCGAGGCGACGGCGATGATGTGCAGCGGCGCCAATGTGCGTGCGACCACGCCTGGCGCTAGCTCGAAGCCACCGCCGATGGCGGCGTCGTAGCCTTCGGCGACCAGGTCCACCGCGCGGTTCTCGAAATGCCACTCGGGACGGACGCGTGGGTAACGCTGCAGAAATTCGGGCAACAACGGCAGCAGGTAATCGGCGAAGGATGGTGCCAGGCTGACCTTGAGCGTACCGGCCGGCTGGCCGTCATCGGTCGAGACCGCTGCGATGGCGTTCTGCAGAGCCTCCAGAGGGTCACCGATCGCAGCAAAAAAGCTCTCGCCGGCCTCGGTCAGGGTCAGCTTGCGGGTTGAGCGCTGGAACAGGCGGACGCCCAGGTTGCGCTCCAGCATGGCCACGTTACGGCTCACCGCTGCCGGCGTTAACGCGAGGCGCCGCGCCGCAGCCGAGAAGCTGCCGCTCTCTGCGCTGCGCAAGAAGGATTCGAGGTTGGCTAAGGTTTCCATCGCTGGAGCTTAAACAAATACTTGAAGATCATCCAAGCGACTTCCCTCTAATCACCACGCAACCAACGCGCGATAGTCACTCCACGCATTACCTCTCAATCAAAACGGAGTGAAAACCATGACCAACTCAATGACTGCCCAATCCCTTCCGCTTGCCGGCAAGACGGCGCTGGTGACCGGCGGCTCTCGCTCGATCGGTGCAGCCATCGCCAAACGTCTCGCGGCCGATGGCGCGCAGGTCGCCTTTACCTACAACGGCTCGCCCAAGCTGGCTGAAGAGACCGCGGCAGCCATCGAGTCCGCCGGCGGCCGGGCGCTGATGCTGCAGGCCAATGCGGCCGACCCAGAGGCCGTGCATGCTGCCGTCGATAGGGCGGTGGAAACCTTCGGCGGCCTAGACATTCTGGTGAACAACGCCGGTATCGGCGTTCCCGCCCCGCTGGAAGAAACCCGCTTCGAGGACTACCAGGCCATGCTCGCGGTCAACGTGACCGGTGTGTTCGTCGCCACGCAGGCGGCGCTGCGGTACATGAAGGAAGGCGGCCGCATCATCCACATCGGCAGTTCGGTGACCAAGTACGCGGGCTTTGCGGGGCTTTCGGCCTACGGATTGACCAAGGGCGCCGTCGCGGGCTTCAATCGCAGCTTGGTACACGAACTGGCGCCGCGTGGCATCACCGTCAACGCAGTGCATCCAGGCCCGGTGGACACCGACATGAACCCGGCCGATGGCGAGATCGCCAAGATGCTGACCTCCAGCATTCCGCTGGGCCGCTACGGCGAGCCTCGTGAAATCGCCAGCCTGGTAGCTTTTCTCGCCAGCCCGCAGGCCTCGTTCATCACGGGCGCGGACATCCTCGCGGATGGCGGTCTTACCTCCTGATCGACGGTGGGGCAAACCAGCCGGCTGACCCTCTTTTTCACGGCGACAAGGCTGAGGTGCCGATCACGTCACCATCATTCCGCGTGATCAGCATCGTCGAGAATCGGGGCCGCGATTTGCCGTCGCTGGCGGAAAGCTCAGCTCGGGAGGCTGCACATTGATCCACATGGCACGGTAGTCCGGGCTCCAAGTGATGCCGGTGATCTCGCATTGGAAACGGGTCAGCGCCCACCTCGTTCCAGCGCAAGATCTGCCCGTGCAGGTTGTTAGACCGCGGGTTGGTCTTGTCCAGCGGGACCTTGTCGCCGCGCTGATCATTGTTGGACAGGGTGACGTAGATCTCGCGGGTGCCTGGATGCACGCCGGACCCATACCGGTCGATACATGGCGTCGCCCCGAGCCGGTCCGCAACCGCGGGTGCATTGACCAGCACCTCGGCTTGGCTGGAAAAGCCATTCTCGGCGGTCAAACCGTTCTTCCCGTGCACAACGAGCACCCACCGACCCCTGCCATCTGCATCGAACCGCGCAGCGTAGAGCGTACCCTTGTCGAGCAGTTGGCGGTTCTGCTGATCTACACCGGGTCGTTTGCTGACTTCCGCGTCAGGCAGCAACCGGCCAGGAGCAGCCGCTCGGATGTACCTACAAACCAGGGGCGATTCAAACATACTCCTCGCGGGTTCCGTAGGTCGCTTACCGGCTGTAATGCTAGTTGTCACCCCCATCCTTTCGCCCCTCCACCCCGGCCCTCCCCTGCGCAGACAAGTGCGCAACGGGCAAATGCCAGCCGTAGCGAATCGCCATGAACCGCAGGCCAAAGCACAGTAGCCCTCCGGCCAGGGCGGAGATGCCGTAAGGCAGGCCTAGCTGGTCGCCGCTGACGACGATGCTGGCACCGGCCAGGGCGGCAACCGATCTCAGGCACCGACCCACTCGGCCCAACGAGTTCACCCACTATCCGCGTGAAGTCTGTGAACTGGCCTTGAGCGCAACCAGACCGAAGCCGCTACTCGCGCTCCGATCTGCTGGAGAAGCGCCGGCATTGATGAATGACTGGGCGGCGTTTTGTGTGAGCGAGTGCAGGCCAAGCCGCATGGCTGCTTACGGTAAGGCCGCTGCTTAACCCTTCAGTGCAGCTTCGATTGCAGCGATATCGATCTTTTGCATGCCCATCATCGCTTCGAACGCGCGCTTGGCCGCCGCTTGATCAGGGCTGGTAATCGCGGTCGTCAGAACGCGCGGAGTGATCTGCCACGACAGGCCCCATTTGTCCTTGCACCAACCGCATGCGCTTTCCTGGCCACCGTTTCCAACAATCGCGTTCCACAAGCGGTCCGTCTCGGCTTGGTCGTTGGTCGCAACCTGGAACGAGAAAGCCTCGCTGTGCTTGAACATCGCCCCTCCATTAAGCCCGAGGCAAGGGATGCCCATCACCGTGAATTCGACAGTCAGAACATCACCCTGCTTGCCTGCGGGATAATCGCCAGGGGCGCAATGGACAGCACCCACCGCGCTATCCGGAAACGTCTCGGCGTAGAACGTCGCAGCATCCAACGCAGTGCCGTCGTACCAGAGACAGACCGTATTTTTATTGATCATCTTGAATCTCCACGGGACTGATATCGATTCTAGCCGCGCAACTTGCCTTGAGCGTTACAGAGCATGTCGCTTCCTGACCAACGCGGCCTTCAACCCCAGGCTGGGAAAGTTCGTTCGCAAATTGAAATGCAACGAGGATCAGGCTGCGCTGACAGCGCCCCATCAGGCTGTGGCGCCTCATTTACTTCGATATCGATCAGCTATCGCCCGCATCAAACGCCTGCCGGCTCGCTGCCATCGCATACCTCCTTTAGGTCGAGCCCCTCAGCAGGTCCAAACACTTCATCGGCCGACCTTGTCATTTTGGCGCACTCCACTCTCCGCCTTAGTGGGCCGATCGTGGAAGGCGGGACGACTTGCAAAGTACATTACAGCTAATGTAATTAACTCCCAACTGTCGGAGGCGCCGCCATGAACAAAAACAACGAGCCCGGCCTGGGCGAACTGCTGCGTTACGTGTCGGAGTTAGTGGAGTTTGGCGCCGAAGAGCATTACCAGCAGATGGGCCTGAACTACCGGGCACGCTATACCCCTGTGCTGCGAGCCATCCGTTCGGGCGCGCAGACGGTTACGGAGATCACCACATGTACCCATCTGACCCAGGGCGCCATCAGCCAGACAGTCGGCCACATGGAGGCTGACGGAGTGATTTCACGCCAGCGCGGCGAGGATGCTCGCAAGAGCGTTATCCAGCTGACACCGGTCGGAAAGAAACTGGTGGCGAAACTGAGCACGCACTGGACCGCGACCTTCAAGGTCATCGAGCAGCTTGAAGAAGAAATCGGCTACCCGCTGCGCTCTGTGCTGAAGGACACGGCCAGAGCGTTGGAGCGACAAGGTTTCTCGCAGCGGCTGACACTCATCAAGCAGAACCTCGCAGCGGGAGGCACCAACGATGAATAGCTCCGCCACAACACTGAAAAACTGGTTTGAGCAGGGTGGGCAGGCCTACGCGCGCTTCAGGCCGGAGTACCCGCCGGAGCTGGCGGCCTACCTGGCCTCGGTGGCCCCTGACAGGAGGCTCGCGGTCGATGTCGGGTGCGGTAACGGTCAACTGACCAAACACCTCGCCGCGCATTTCAGCACGGTGGTCGGGCTCGATCCCAGTGGGGATCAGATCACCCACGCCGTGCCGCAGGAAAACGTGAGCTACGCCAGTGCATCGGCGGAAGCCCTTCCGCTTCCAGGCCGCTGTGCCAGCCTGATTACTGCCGCACAGGCTGCGCACTGGTTCGACCTGCCCAGGTTTTATAGCGAGGCCCGCCGGGTGGCGGTACCGAATGCGATTCTGGCGCTTATCAGTTATGGCGTGCTGTGCCTGGGCGGCCCGCTGGGGGCTCGCTTCGAGCAGTTCTACTGGCACGAGATCGGCCCGTACTGGCCCGCCGAACGCAAGCTGGTGGACAGCGGCTACGCAACCCTCGATTTTCCCTTTACCGAGTTGGAAGGCCCCTCGATAGCCATTCACCTCGAGTGGTGCCTCGAAGAGTTCCTCGGCTATGTCTCGACCTGGTCGGCGGTGCGCAGCGCCAAGGAATCCGGGCGAGAGGAAGTCCTTCATCGCTTCGCCACAGACATCGCCGAGCTATGGGGTGACCCCGCGATCCGGCACTCGATCACTTGGCCCATCAACATGAGGATTGGACAACTATGAGTGCCCCTGTCAGTGGGACTCACCCACAGCGAATCCTTCGTTGAGGGGCTGCACCCGTTCCTCTCGACGGCGCCGCCCACGGTGGGCATCCATGTCGATGTCAGCCACGTCGCCCGCTACGCCGATTGAAATGAAAGTGACTGCTAATGTCGAGCTCACCGCCATCGAGGGCAAGCCATGGGTTTTCAAGGTGGAGTATCGGGAAAGTGAACTAGCCAAAAGCAAACGTTGCCCTCAGATTCATTCGGGGTTTGTTATCGCGGAAAGCTGCTTTCGCAACCACTTAAGTCCCACGGATGCATCTTGCTGCCTGTGCCAGATCAGGCTGACCTGAACGGGCGACATGGCCAACGGGAAGGGAAAAACTTGCAAGGAGTACTGTCGCGCGAAGTGCTCGGCGAGTGGTTTGGGCACGGTTCCCAGCAAATGAGATTGCGAGACAACGGATGGGATCGCCAGATAATGAGGAACGAATAGCTGCACCTTTCGTTGAACCTTGGCAGAGCCCAGAACGATCTCCAAGGGTGAGCCACGGCCGGCACGGGGATGAACCGAGACGTGATAGGAGTTCTGGTATTGCGATAGGGTCAATTGCCCCTCGATCTTGGGGTGATTCGCACTGGCAATAACCACGAGCTCTTCCTCACGTAATGGCTCGTATCTCAATTCGTCGTCGTCGAAGTGCAAATAGTCGATCGCCAGATCCAACTCGCCGGTCCCCAGGCGCTTGACCAAAATGTCCGCATCGTCCGAGTGCACAGAAAGCACCAACCGCGGCGCTACGGCATGCAACCTCGAAAGCACACCTGGCAGAAACACCGCCTGCGCATAGTCATTCATCGACACCCGAAAGGTTAAATCGCTTTCGACATCAATCTCTTCCTGCGGCCCCAGTCCGATACGCAGCAAATGCAACGCTTGGCGAACCGGCCCATAGATGGCCTGCGCCTGCGGGGTGGGCACCATCCCTCGTGAGGTGCGTTGGAACAGCGGCTCGCCGAGCTGAATGCGCAAGCGAGCCAGAGCGTTGCTAACGGTTGATTGGCTCAGGTGCAACCGCACGGCAGCTCGTGAGAGATTCTGCTCCTGCATCAGTGCGTCGAACACCAGGAGCAGGTTCAAATCGATCTGACGCAAATTCGTAATCACGAATAAAGCTCTTTCTTAATATCCATTAGAAAAATAATGCTTCGTGCAATATTGTCCTGTCAATTCTTCGACTGGATGGATACGGATATGCAGTTCGATACGACCGGCTTTCGTGCGCGGTATCGCGCGAGCATCAATCCCCGCTACAGCGCCTGGCTGCATGGCGGCTTTGTTTTTCTGTTCGGCGCGCTTTGCATCGCATTTCTCTGGAGTCGGACCGAGGGCATCAAGTCCTGGGAGTGGCTGGCGGTGCCGGTGGCACTACTCCTTCAAAACTGGGGTGAGTACAAAATTCATAAAAATCTGGGCCACGTCAAACGTCGTTTCAGCAAGATGTTTTATCAACGCCATACCGGCGATCACCACAGCTTCTTCACTTACGGACAGATGAGCTATGAAGGCGCCAGAGATTGGCGGGTTATTTTGTTCCCGGCCTGGCTGATAGTCGTGTTTGCAGCGGTCACCCTGGCGAGTTATTGGGTGCTGAGCCATTGGAATACCAATGTGGCAGCCCTTTTTAGCGGAACGCTGCTGCTCGGCTATCTCGCCTACGAAACATTGCATGCTTGCGAACACCTTCCAGAACAACACCCCCTCTCGAAGCTGCCATGGGTCCGCCATATGCGGCGGTTACACGAACTGCACCACGCTCGCGACTTGATGCATACATTCAATTTCAACATCGTGTTTCCACTCTGGGACTGGATATACGGGACGCTCTACTGGGAAAAAGAGGGGCATGAAGAAGACAACAGGATGATCTTCATGCAGCACCATATCGATATCAACCGTTCGCAAGAACGGGTGCTGAGCTATCTGGCCGTTCCGACACGTTGGCACGAATGGCATCATTATCCGGTGTCCATCAAAGGCCCCAGCGGTGTCCTCTCTGCCGGAGCCCATTTTGCATACACAGGCAGCCGCGCCGGCCATCTACTCTGGGATGTTATCGAATATATTCCAGGACAGCGCTGGAAAGCGCGGGCGCGCGGGAGATACGGCCTGGTCATGTTCATGACCTACGAATGCAGTACGGTTTCGATGAAAACTCGATTCACTCGCACGCTGGAGTACCGTTTCTCTCACCTATTCGGTCGCCTGGCCAACCGCATCTTTTTGCACAAGCGGATCGAGAAGGATTCCGCAGATCTGCTGAACAATCTCAGCGTTGTAGCCGAGCAGTTAATTCCTACATCCGCAGCCTCTACGCCCCGTTAATACGCTTCTGCGCAGCCTAGCTTGGTTAGGATTGTTCCAGTTGCTCGGCACGTGACCCGAGGACACGATTCTCTTCGCGCCCCAAAGCCCCCTCGCATACCCCGCTCACAATGCATTCATTTCAGCAATATCACGCACCACATGATCTGCAGAGTGGTCGAACATAACCTGCTCCTGTGCATCCAGAGGCAACTCGATCACGCGCACAATCCCCTTGTCTGCCAGCACACAGGGGACACCCATGGCAATCCCTGTTCGCCCGTACTCGCCCTCGAGAATCGCGACCGCCGGCAAAATGCGGTTTCGCCCATTGGCGATGGCATCCACCATCTGCGCAATGGCCACGCCCGGCGCATCGCAGGCGCTCCCCACCTTCTTCAACCCCAGAATCTCGCCGCCACCCTGACGTGTGCGCTCCACAATCCGCTCAATCTGCTGACTGGACAGGAAGTGAGACAACGGCACCGAACCGACCGCGCAGTATCGCATCAGCGGCACCATGCTATCGCCGTGCCCTCCCAGCACCAACGCCGTGATATCCCGAGCAGAAAACCCTGTCTCCTCGGCAATGAAACACTTCATGCGCGCCGTATCCAGCACCCCTGCCTGACCGAACACCCTGTCGCGCCCCTGTCCACTGAGACTCCAGGCCCGATAAGTCAGCACGTCGACCGGGTTCGACACCACCAACACCGTCGCCTCCGGGGCATGACGATTAATATCCCGCATGATGGTATCGAGAATTGGCAGATTGATACTCAACACATCCTGACGCGACTGCCCAGGCTTGCGGGGCACACCCGCCGTAATGACCACCAGGTCAGAATCCTGCAGCATTTCGGCATCTGACCCTCCGTAAACCCGGGTATCAGAACCTGACTCTACTGCCGCCTGCCAGACGTCCAGCGCCTTGCCCTGTGCCAATTCACCCTGCACATCAATCAACATCAACTCACGACAAGACTCTTCTCGGGCGATGATCTGAGCCGCCGCCTCACCCACCAAACCGGCACCTACAATTGATAGCTTGTTCACCTCACTCCTCCCTGCGGCTCGCGCCACCAGCAACACGCCACCTGTGCAGAGAAGTATTACCCCCAAACGCTAAAAGGCCACCCGAAGGTGGCCTTAGTCGTTGTACCTGCTTTTCGCCTGCCCAGCGCGCCATAACTTCAGCCTCTGCTAAACCCCATCGACCGAACAGTGAAGCGGACTGCTCAGGTCATCAGGGATTGATCGCTGTGGTATTGGCGATACGCCCGAGCGGCACCCGGGCAACTAATTCTCGTTGGCATGCACGCCGCCAATATGGGCATGACCGGGCGACTTCGCCCGGCCCAACTGGTCGAGAGTGGCCTGCCGCGAAAGGCTTCTGGCCATTGACGCCAGACGCCAGACGCCATCGGCAGCATTGGGTTCGCTAACTGCCCTTTACGAACGACTGAACGGCCCGAGTCGGACACTAGTCACCGTCTGGATTCGGCACGAATCTTTCTAGCTGTGGGGATGCCCATTCGACGAACGCTCTCACACGCGGCGAGAGCTGCAAGGAGTGTGGATAAACCAAATGAATCGGTATATCCGCTGGTTCGAATTCTTTTAGGATCCTAACCAAGCGACCGTCAGCAAGCTCATCCGCAACTTGATAATGCATCAATCTCGTGATGCCTACGCCCTGTACGCAAGCCAAGCTAGCGGCTCGAATCTGATTACATACCAACCTCGGAGCGATTTCCTCAGCCAGCTCTTTTCCTTCGTGTCGGTAGTACCAGTGTCGCCCTTGTGATGCCAACGTGATGCAAGCGTGCTGCCGCAGCGATCCTGGACTTTCAATAGCAGGGGCGACACGAAGGTAATCTGGGCTTGCGCAGGTTATGAGCCGAGTTGCGCCGATTTTCCGCGCCACCATGGACGAGTCAGGAAGAAGTCCGATGCGTAGCGCAAGATCGAGGCGTTCATCAAGCAAGGGGACCACTTGGTCGTTAAGTCCCAGATCAACCACCATTTCTCCATGATCTTTGAGAAAGGCATTCACAATAGGGGCGACATAGCGTTGCCCGAACTCCACTGGGGCTGTCACGCGAAGCAGGCCTCTAGCGATGCCATCACGGGCCTCCAGTTGCTGCTCCATGTCGTCGAAGTCGGCGAGCATGCGGCGGCTCCAGGCTAGATATTCTTCGCCCTCATCGGTTAAGGCCATGCGCCGAGTGCTGCGGTTCAATAATCGAACCCCCAAGTAGCGCTCTAAGGCCGCTAGTGAGCGCACGAGCGATGCTACGGACTGGCCTGTCGCATCAGCGGCGGAACTCAAGCTACCGCAGTCGACGATTCGAACGAAATTGGCCATAGCCTTGAGCCTGTCCATTACCACCTTTCGATTTGTGCGATTACTGCAAAGGTATTGTCAGGTTCGCGGCATAGGTAAAACGCGCACTCTAGCTGAGACTTCAGGGACTTATGTCACCCGGAGTTCCAACACATGAGCCAACGACCCAACCCCACTCGAATCCTTTCATATGACCATATCGGGATTCGTGTCAGCGACAAAAACCGAGCGATGTCTTTTTACCAAGCACTCGGGTTCGTGGAAAGTGCGAGCTTTCCGCTGCACGAAGCCAATGAAATGCTCAGTCCGGACGGTGTTCGGATAAATCTGATCTTCAATGGCGCTCGCGTGCCCAATTCTCATAACGTCCTGCTGGATGCTCCAATAAAGCTACCTGGCATGACGCACCCCGCGTTCATTGTCGATGATCTCGAGGTACTTGAGGGCTGGTTGAGTGAGCAAAAGATCACTATCACGGAGGGGCCGCATCACATCGGCCCCAGAAGAGTCGCGCTTTTCATCCGCGACCCCGATGGCAACGTCCTTGAGTTCAATCAGCTCGTCGATGGAGGTGCGAAATGAAACTGTACGATCTCGAAGCGTCCGGGAACTGCTACAAGGTGAGGCTTTTTGCTTCTCTAGCCAGCATCGATCTTGAAATAGATTCGGTGGATTTTGTGAGCGGTGCGCACAAACAGCCGCCGCTTTCAGACCTGAATCCCTTGGGTCAGCTACCTATCCTGAAGGACGGATCGCACGTTGTCCGAGATTCACAGGCCATCCTTGTCTACCTTGCTGGCGCATACGGTGGTCTAGCGTGGTGGCCGGACCATCCTCAAGGCCAAGCTGAAATCGTTCAATGGCTCTCATTCGCCGCCAATGAAATTGAGCACAGCCTTTGTGCTGCGCGGCTGGTACAGAAGTTTGGCTACCTATTAGACAAATCAGCGGCTCTAACGAAATCGACAGTAACTCTGTCGCTGCTCGACAAACACCTAGAGCGAAATGACTGGCTTGCAATTGGTCGGCCCACTATTGCGGATTGCGCGGTCTACCCTTACGTCGCGCTAGCCCCGGAAGGCGATGTGGATCTAAGACCGTACAGCCACATTGAAGGTTGGATTAAGCGGATAGAGGAACTGCCCGGTTATCTAGCCAAGCCCTGATCAGTGCTTGATGGCTAACGCTCCTCTCGGAAGCCGCCTCGAAACGTGTTCTAGGCCGCTTATGGCGCTTTCAAAGCGAGCAGACGGACAGGCCGCTATCGACCGATTCTGTTGAAAAAGCCGGATTTTCAGCTCGCCTGAACTCAGGCGTGACCACCACCGGAGAACCTACTCACCACATTGAGTGGTTTTTCGGCCCTTCGTTGACCTTTGCTGCTCTGTTATTGGGTTGATTTGAGGTTTTTTGCTTAGTGCAGGCGCACCTATCCCGTGGCAGGCGGCCCTTGAGATGCAAATTTGGCCAGCCGTCGCAGGTTTTGCACCGCAGCGGCCAGCGTGAACTCATCGGTCGCGCCACTCATGCCACGTAGTCGCAAACGATCCAATTTCAGGATGCGCTTGAGGTGGGCAAACAACATTTCGACCTTCTTACGTTCGTGGCGAGAGCGCACGTATGCCGGCGTCGCTGCGATGCGTCGAGCCACATCACGAGCGGCTTCATGGACGCTGCGGGCAATCTTGCGAATCGAAGTGTTCGGGCAGCACCTGGTTTTCATCAGACACGTTGCGCAGTCGGACTGCCGGGATCGGAAGATAATGGTGTTGGCTTTCGTGACGTGCGAACGCTCATTCTTGAAGGCTCGCCATTCGCTGCGCAATGCGTTGCCGGCTGGGCAGCGGTATTCCTCAGTCTCCTCATTCCAGTGGAAATCGTTGCTCGAGAAACTGTCGTTTTTACGCTCTGTTTTGTCCCACACCGGCACATGCGGCTCGATGTCCTTTTCCTCCACCATCCAGGCCAGCATGGGCGCTGTACCATAAGCGGTGTCGCCAATGAGGCGCTCCGGCTTAATGCCGAACTGCGCTTCGAACCGGTCGATCATGGTCTTGGTGCTCTCAACCTCGGCTGTTCGATGAGCGGGGGTTGGTTCCACATCCACGATTACGCCGTGCTCGGTATCGATCAGATAGTTCGTGGAATAGGCGAAGAATACTGGACCACCTGGAGCGGCTGTCCAGCGGGCTTGAGGATCTGTCAGCGATAGGCGCTTCGGTAACGTTTCGGCCAAGGCCTCCTCATCGAGCGCTTCAAGGTATTCGCGTACGGCGCGAGTGCTGAGGGACGGATCGCTCCAATTGACCTGTTCATCCCCCGGTACGCCGCGCTGCCGACTCGCGTCCGCTTTGATGATGCTGGCGTCCACGGCAAATCCTTCGCCCTTGACCAAGCCTGCGTCCATGCAGCGACGCAAAACCTCATTGAACAACCAGCGAAACAAATCACTGTCACGGAAACGGCCGTGTCGATTTTTGGAAAAAGTAGAGTGATTGGGCACTTCATCTTCAAGGCCCAACCGGCAGAACCAACGATATGCCAGGTTTAAATGGACCTCTTCGCACAACCGCCGCTCTGAGCGAATGCCGTAGCAATAGCCCACGATCAGCATGCGGATCATCAGTTCAGGATCAATCGACGGGCGCCCAATCGGGCTATAGAAATCGGCGAGGTAATGGCGCAGGTCGCTCAGATCGAGACACTTATCGATGCTGCGCAGAAGGTGATTAGCCGGGATGTGATCTTCAAGATTGAACGAGTAAAACAGTCGCTCCTGCCCACTCATTAATTGGCCCATCATGCTCCGTGCTCTCCTGCTGGCCGATGAGGTGATTTTGCCGTAGGCCAAGCGGAGGAGCTACTTTTTCAACAGAATCGACCGATAGCGGCCTTTCATGAGGGGCAGAAATCGGCCAATAGTTGCCGTTCGAAAAATCCTTTTGGGTCTGCTGCTGAAGACGAAAGGCAAAAACAAACTGTGACAGGATAGGCCAAGTAGGAGCGAATTAAGGCGTAGGAAAAGACCGCCTAGAACGTATGGAGCACACACTCGAACCGTTCAAAAATTGCGTATGCCGCGCTTGCGGGTCTCCATTGCTAGAGCCAAACCGTGAAGATATTCAAGCGGGCGTACCGTTTGACTTCTGAGAGTTCCGATACAACTGCCTTGCATGCAACCAAACTGATCCGTTTATTGAATTGCTGGCTGAACCACGCTTAGCGAAGGAGGGTCGACTGCTTCCGGTCACGAGAGGCAGCAGTCGAACCGTTGCGGGCGGTCACGAACTCAGGCAGCGGACGTTCAACGGCTGTGGATTGGGATGTCAGGCCAGCAAGTGGAGGCTTCGGGCGCAAAGTAGATTCGCCGTCGGTGCTAAGGCTTTGGCGGAAGCGCTCTTTCAATGCGAAGGTGGTGTGTGTCCAGGATCGACGGCAGCAACACCTGGCGAACTTGGCGCTCGAGCGTGGCGATCTCAACCGGGCCTGGACGCTCGGGCGACCAATCGACTGGAAGGTAGTTGACCAGTAGCCGGCTGGCCTGACGCTTGATAACGCAGATCATATATTTCTCCCAAGCGGCGTTGCCCTCCAGCGATATGCCGGTCACCCAAATGATGGTGGATCTGAAGTCGGCCCATGGATCGTCGGGCGGCAGTGGATGCACACCTTCGAAGTTGAAGCGCAGCACAACTTCGAGCCGAAAGTTGCCGTCCTCGCCCTTAGTATGCAGAACTAGGCTTTCGATGCCTTTGGACGTAATTCGCTCATAGGGCACCGAGACCGGGCGGCCGTTAATGTCGTCGCCAATGTAGGCGTCGCCCGGCTTCGACAAGTCGAGCGTGTCGGATGCGTGCTGAAGCTCGACGCCATTCACATACCACGTTGGCTTCAGCGACGGGTAATAGTGACTGGGCGTGATGGTGATCGTCCTGTCGGCGAACACAGGCCAAGTGAACATCGGCATTCCGAGGGCAGGCCGGCACTCGTCCACCTGCGGCTCGAACGGCGTGCGTTCACCCTTGCGAGGGACGCCGGCGACATCGGCGACCAGCAGATGCAGGCCATCGTTCCTGATGATGCGAAAGTCCACGTCGTATTGGGGTGAGCCGCAGCCTGCCGATTGCTTGCTCTTTGCTACGAGACCAAGGGCCGTCAACGCGGTCTGGCTGCCAAGCCGATGCGTCGAAAATTTGCTGATGCGGTGGTCGTGCAGCAGCTTCTTCATGCTGAGTTCAACCTGGTAGCAGAAGGCAATTCCGCGACAGTCGGGAGCATGGTTGATGCTTTCGATGACCCCCTCGAGCAGCGTCCATGCCGATGCGAACGCCGCCCCTCCTGCTACATGCAAAGCTTCGTCCGCCGCTTCCTTCGCAAATTCCTCGAACGATTTCAGATTTGCCCTCGAGGCGGCTCCGAAGCCACCACCACCGCCGATCCAGGGTAGACCCTCGTTGACGCCCAATATGGCAATTGCGACGGAGTCGGTGTCCGAAAGATCAACTGGGCCCAATTGCCAATCGGCTGCATTATGAGGAGGGTATAGATTGAAATTCAGGGACTTCTCCGGGACAAAGTAATAATTGTCGCAGATGTCCGGTGGAGGAAATTCGCGCCCACTGACCAATATCCGATGATCGCCGCCGGTGGTCACGACAATGAAATAAACGCGAATGCCGTCCGCGGCTCCCCAGGCGCTATCGTGTGACGAAAGTACGCGGCTACATGCGATGTTCAGCAGTTCGAACGAAAACTTCATCGTAGCCTCCCGCTGCAGTTCGAAATGGCGGTGTCGTTCGGGCCAAGTCTAGTGTGACCGGGATAATAGCGCGCTGTGGAGCGAGAAAAATCGTCACGAAATCCGTGTTACCACTTGTCCTATGGACCGCTCCTGGCCAATAGCAGCCAGTCTTCGGAGAGGCCAACCAATCGAATTAGAGCTCAGGTCAAAGTGTGGAGCAGGGCGAAACTCTCGTTCAACAGCGTGATTCGCGCGGTTTGCAGCTTATACGAAGCCGGCAACACATACCCCCAGCACCCATCCCACCGGTCAGCGCTCCGCATTATTGAGGAATGGGTATGGATTCACCGCCTCGCCTTCCCACCACTTCTTGTCGGGTCCCAACCGAAAAATCTCGAAATGCAGATGCGGCGCATCCGCCGCAGCGTTGCCTGTCACCCCCACATACCCGAGCAGGTCCCCGCGCTTCAGCGCCGCGCCCTCTCTTAGCCCGGGAGCGAATGCGTCAAGGTGCGCGTAGTAGTAAGCGAACGTCGCATCGGGATCGAACTGGTAGATCGTAAGCCCGCCAGCCACGCTATTGAATAGCTTGGCCACCGTTCCATCGCCGGCGGCGATGACCGGGGCTCGCAGATCGGCTGCAATATCAATTCCTTCGTGTCGACGCTCGCCGCGGCATTCGTAGAAAGAATCCCGCAGGCTCACGCGAGTGACACCCATAACCGGGATGATCAGACGCGCGGCTGTGAGCAACTGCGTGCTCCCCTGCTCAGCCGAATTGCCTGTGACGGTGGCAGGACCTGCCCTTTCGGCAGAACCTTCGACATCATCGACGCCGGCAATGCAGGTCTCACCTAGAACCGTTTGGCCTGGTGATAGAGCTAACGTGGCGATCAATACCTGTGCACCCAGCACTGCAGCTAATCGACCGACAGGCGTATGACGCGTAACCCTGGATTCGGACATGCAGACCCCGCATGGGCGTAGATGTTGAACGGCTCTAAAGCTGCCTTGGCAGGCCGGCGAAGGGATCATCGCTGCATAGCGACCACCGGAACTATCCGTTCTGCAGACCGCCAAAAGGTTAGTTCAGCCTCATACGCGCGCGGTCGACCGGGCGGCATTTGCTTCCGGATCATGCACCCGCTCGGCGGGACTCATCGATGCTTTACCGTAGAGAGGAGCATGAAAATGACCCACCCCCTGAGGTTCTATTTCGCAATCATTCTCGCGACCTTCTGGCTGGCATCAGCGAGCCTACTTAACAACGCAAGCGCCGCAACCGCCGAAGACCTGGATGCCGACGCCCGGCAGGCGCTGGAAATACTCTACAAGACCCACCCCTTTGCCGAGACCATTTCGAGCAACGCCAAGGCCGTTCTGGTCTTCCCGAATATCGTCAAGGCAGGGCTGGTGTTCGGGGGTAGTTATGGCGAAGGCGTGTTGATGCGCGGCTCAACCGTGGATGCTTACTACAACTCCGTATCAGGATCCTGGGGACTGCAGGCCGGTGCTCAGTCTTACGGTTATGCCGTGTTCCTAATGACCGACAAAGCTCTGAACTACGTGCGCGAAAGCAAAGGCTGGGAAATCGGTGTAGGGCCGACCGTGGTTGTGGTTGACGAGGGCGTCGCGAAGAACCTGTCGAGTACGACACTGAAGGATGATGCCTATGCGTTCATCTTCGACCAGCAAGGGCTGATGGCCGGAGTCAGCATCGAAGGCACGAAGATTTCTCTTATCAAACGCTGAGTCGACCCGTTTTGCGGCTGAGACAGCAGGGCAATCTAAAACTGACCCTGCTGCTCACCCGCAACACGCACCTGATTGCGACCCTCGTGCTTGGCTGCGTAAAGCGCGCCGTCGGCTTTGGCGATTAGCTGATCGACATCAACACGATCTACGTGCGTGCACGCCAAACCCATGCTGACGGTGATGTGAATGGTCCCGCCTGGAGTCATGATCGGTGCCTGAGCGATGGCAAGGCGAATTTTCTCGGCGACGCAGCGTGCGCCTTCGGCGTCCGTGTGCGGTAAGGCGATGGCAAACTCCTCGCCGCCGAGCCGGCCAAAAAGGTCACGCGAGCGAAGCATGCGGGTGCAGATGGTGGTGAATTGCTTGAGCACCGCGTCGCCGATGGGGTGCCCATAACAGTCGTTGACGCGTTTGAAATGGTCGATATCCAGCATCAGCAGGCTCAGACAATCACCATGACGACCAGTCCGAGCGAGTTCTGCTTCAAGCCTGTGGAGGAATGAGCGGCGGCTGCTGACGCCGGTCAGCGCGTCAGTATTGGCAAACTGGGACAGTTGATCATGAGCCAGACGAAGGCTGGCGGTGTTTTGAAAATACCGACGGCTCAGCACGAAGATTAAAATCCCCGCAGCGAACAGCAGCACCGAAATGACGCCCGCCGAGACGATCAGCAATTCCCTGCGCTCCCGGTAGGCCGCCAAGAAATCCTTAGGAGCCAACAGCACAACCACCACGACGCCATACTCGTTGAGGCGCCGATAAGCACCAAGGTGGTACTCGCCGTCAAGGCTGCTTACGCCCTCGAAATAGCCACGCTCGGGGCTGCTCGCGTCAAAGTAGGGTTTGCTCTGGGGCACCTTGAATTGACCGTAACGCTCGATGATGGGCGAGCCGGAGGCGATGGCGCGCACGCTGCGGTCAGTGCCAAGCAACACAATGCTGCCGTTTGGCCCAACATCGATTTGCTCGTAGTAGTCGGCAAAGAAACTGGTGGGCACGGAATGCACCAGTACACCGGCAAATTGGCCGTTCTGGAGAATGGGGCGGGTGAACTGAATCGTCCACTGTTGCGATACCCGACCCAGCACCGGCTTGCTGATGAACAAACGGTCGACGTCGGGGTTGTCACGGTGAATACGGAAGTGTTCACGGTCGCTCAGATCCACTGGCTCGGCTTCCGGAGCGAGATTGGAATACATCAACCGACCTTCCTTGTTAATCACGGCAAACTGCGCAACGAAGCTGCCGTAGGGCTCCACCTCTCCCCTGACATAGCTGTGAAAGTCGGAATGCTCAAGCACGTCCTCGCGCATATCCAACAAAATAATATCCATCAACCTGATCACGCTGTGCACATGCGCTTCAAAGGCTGTTGCCAGGTTCATCGCATCATTTCGCGCAGCGCTTTCGGTCGAGGCGCGTTCATGCTTGATCTCATTCAGAACGAAGGCCCACATGGGCACCAGCGCAAGAAGCAGTATGGAGCCTGTTAAAAATCCCGCTTTGCCTTTCAAGCCTTCACTCCGCTGCACTCTCAGTGTTTCGTACACTGCAATGATACTTAATGCTTATGTCGACTGAGCGTGCCACCCCATGAATGCGCTAACGGAAAAGCAACTGAAAAGGAGACCAACGGTAAGGAAACCCGGAAGAGGACAGATTTAGAAGTATGAAACCGAATCCAAATTTTCAAGGCCAAGGGTGTGGGTCCGCACGGAGCTCTCTTTCAAACCCTTATTCCAGGGTTGCCCAAGACTAAACGAAGCAGGCCACCCGTTCTTAACCGCAGAAATCTACCGAAACTCGCTGAATTCAGCGAGGTTGCGGTCGACAGAAAGCCAGCAACAAAAAAAAGCACCCGAAGGTGCTTTTCTTGTCAGCGCGCTTAATGGGTTAGAGCCGACACATTCGCCCGCGCCTTATGCAGCTTTTTAAAGCTGTCGATTAGTCGCAAGTGCCTATCGAGGCCTTCAAGTTTCATGCTCGTCGGCGTCAGGCCGAAGAAGCGTACGGTGCCCTCAACGGACCCCAGCGCGGCGTCCATGCGGGTGCTGCCGAACATTCGGCGGAAGTTGGCTTCGTAATCGGACATTTCCAGCTCGTCGTCCAACACCACTTCCAGCACCACGTTCAGGGCCTGGTAGAACAAGCCACGCTCGACGGTGTTGTCGTTGTACTGCAGGAAGGTTTCCACCAGCTCCTTCGCCTCGTCGAAGCGCTGCAAGGCAACGTAGATCAGCAGCTTCAATTCGAGAATCGTCAACTGACCCCAGTCCGTGTTGTCATCAAACTCAATGCCGATGAGGGTACTGATATCGGTGTAATCATCCAGTTCGCTTTCTTCCAGCCGCTCAACCAGCGCTTGCAGCTCATCGTCGTCCAGGCGATGCAAGTTGAGGATGTCCTCGCGGAAGAACAGAGCCTTGTTGGTGTTATCCCAAATCAGATCATCCACCGGATAAACTTCGGAATAACCCGGCACCAACATGCGGCAGGCGGTTGCGCCCAGGTGCTCATACACCGCCATGTACACTTCTTTGCCCATGTCTTCGAGTATGCCAAACAAGGTCGCGGCTTCTTCGGCGTTGGAGTCAGTACCCTGGCCAGAGAAGTCCCACTCGACGAACTCGTAATCAGCCTTGGCACTGAAAAAGCGCCACGAGACGACGCCGCTGGAATCGATGAAGTGCTCAACAGAGTTGTTCGGCTCCGTCACCGCGTGACTTTCGAAAGTTGGCTGCGGTAAATCGTTGAGGCCTTCAAAACTGCGGCCTTGCAGCAATTCCGTCAGACTGCGTTCCAGCGCCACTGCCAAGCTGGGGTGTGCGCCGAACGAGGCAAACACGCCGCCGGTACGCGGGTTCATCAGGGTGACGCACATCACCGGGAATTGTCCGCCCAGCGACGCATCCTTCACCAGCACCGGAAAGCCCTGCTCTTCCAGCCCCTGGATGCCGGCCAGAATGCCAGGGTACTTCGCCAACACTGCGTCCGGCACATCGGGCAGTGCAATCTCACCTTCGATAATCTCGCGCTTTACCGCGCGCTCGAAAATTTCCGACAGGCACTGCACCTGTGCTTCGGCCAGGGTATTACCGGCACTCATGCCGTTGCTCAGGTACAGGTTTTCGATCAGGTTGGTCGGGAAATACACCACCTTGCCATCCGACTTGCGCACATAGGGCAGCGCGCAAATGCCACGCTCCACGTTGCCCGAGTTGGTGTCGTACAGGTGCGAGCCACGCAATTCGCCATCCGGGTTGTAAATCGCCAGGCAGTGGGCGTCGAGAATTTCAGCCGGTAGCGCATCATTACGACCCGGCTTGAACCAGCGCTCTTCCGGATAATGCACAAACGCCGCATTGGCGATGTCTTCGCCCCAGAACTGGTCGTTGTAGAAGAAATTGCAGTTCAGGCGCTCGATGAACTCGCCCAGCGACGATGCCAATGCGGCTTCCTTGGTCGCGCCCTTGCCGTTGGTAAAACACATCGGCGAGTGCGCATCGCGAACATGCAGCGACCAGACATTGGGCACGATATTGCGCCACGAGGCGATCTCAATCTTCATGCCCAGGTCCGCCAGAATGCCGGACATGGTGGCGATGGTTTGCTCCAGCGGCAGATCCTTGCCCGCGATATAAGTGCTCGTCTCGGAATCCGGATTCACCATTAGCAACGCCTGGGCGTCGGAGTCGAGATTCTCCACCTCTTCGATGATGAACTCAGGCCCGGTTTGCACCACCTTCTTTACCGTACAACGGTCGATGGAACGCAGGATGCCCTGGCGGTCTTTTTCAGAGATGTCCGCCGGCAACTCGACCTGGATCTTGAAGATCTGGTTGTAGCGGTTTTCCGGATCGACAATGTTGTTTTGGGAAAGGCGGATATGTTCGGTGGGGATGTTCCGCGTCTGGCAGTACAGCTTTACAAAGTAGGCCGCACACAAGGCCGAGGAGGCTAGAAAGTAATCGAACGGGCCCGGCGCGGAGCCATCGCCCTTGTAACGGATAGGTTGATCAGCCACCACCGTGAAATCATCGAACTTGGCCTCAAGCCGAAGGTTGTCGAGAAAGTTGACCTTGATTTCCATGTGGGATTACCAGAATAACGAGCAGGACGAATTGGCCGCCATTATCCGGTTTTCCAGCGGGTTGTCTTGTTCAGAAGCCGCGGCGATTTGCGTGTGGCGCACCTTGCGCACTGGCCATCACGCTCTGGAAAAGGGCTGCGCTGAGGTACGGGCTGAGCAGGACGCCCTCGCCAATCTGATCAGTGGCCAGGCTGGCTGAGCCCTAACGGCGCCTCCCTGAAAAAACAAAAATCCGATGCCGGATACCGGCATCGGATTTTCGGTGGTCCGCGTATCGATTACTTCTTCAGGAGCATGGTGCCGTTTTCGGCCAGATTGGTGTGCCAGGAGAAAGCCTTTTCCAGCACGTGCGGGGTATGGCCGCCGCGGGCCTTCGCCTCTTCGAGGTAAGCCATTGCCTGATGCTTGTAGTCAGGGTGCATGCAGTTGTTGATGATGCGCTCGGCCGCCTCGACCGGAGCCAGGCCGCGCAGGTCCGCAAAACCCTGTTCGGTGATGATGCAGTCGACATCATGGTTGGTGTGGTCGACGTGTGTCACGAAGGGCACGATCGAGGAAACGTTGCCGTTCTTCGCGGTGGAGGTGGTCACGAAGATGCTGATACGCGCGTTACGGGCGAAGTCACCCGAGCCGCCGATGCCGTTCATCATGTGAGTGCCGCTGACATGGGTGGAGTTCACGTTGCCGTAGATGTCCACTTCCAGTGCGGTGTTGAAAGAAATGATACCCAGGCGACGGATCACTTCCGGGTGGTTGGAGATTTCCTGCGGACGGAAAACCACCTTGCCGGCGTACTTGGCCATGTCGGAAGCGAGGTTCTCGACGCGCTTCTTGGACAGCGAGAACGCGGTGCCCGCAGCAAACTTGACCACACCTGCGTCGATCAGGTCGAAGACGCCGTCCTGCAGTACTTCCGAAGCAACCACCAGGTCCTTGAACTCGGAGGTACGCATGCCGTTCAGCACGGCGTTGGCTACGGAACCCACACCGGACTGCAGCGGAGCCAGGCTGTTGGTCAGGCGACCTGCCTTGACTTCGGCGCGCAGGAAGTCGAGCAGGTTGTCAGCGATTTGCTGGGTGTCTTCGTTCGGCTCGAACAGTGGCGAAGGGATGTCCGGCTGGCTGGACAGTACGATACCGCGCACCTTGGCCGGATCGACCGGAATGCCCACGGTGCCGATTCGGGTGCTGATGTCGTACACAGGAATGTCTTTACGCGAATTCTCACCGGCGGCGCCCGGCACGTAGATATCGTGCATGCCTTCGTACTCACGCGGAGCAGACGTGTTCAGCTCGATGATCACGTGTTTGGCGGTTTGTACGAAAATCGGCGAGTTGCCTACGGAACCGGTCGGAATGATCTGACCGTCTTCGGTGATAGCAGCGGCTTCAATGATGGCGTAGTCGACTTGCGGCAGGACGCCCTGGCGGATCAGTTCAGCCATGTGCGACAGGTGCTGGTCGATGTACAGCACTTCGCCGGCGTTGATCTTTTTGCGCTGTACCGGGTTGCCCTGATAAGGAATGCGCTTGTTGATGATGCCCGCCTCAGCCATGGACTGGTCGGCGGCCGGGCCCATGGAAGCGCCGGTGAACAGGTTGACCTTGAACTTCTCTTTCTGGCCACGCTCGGACAGTGCCCGAGGGAATTCCTTCGGTTCACCAAACAGAGTGAAACCACTCATACCCAGCGTCATGCCGTCTTCGATCCACGATGCTGCTTCTTCTGCCGATACAACCTTGTCCAGGAAAGCAGCATTGCGAATGTACTTTTTTAGATCCGTTGTCATGAAATCCACCTCTGAATTAATGCTCGCCTATGAGGATCTGCAGCGCATCACATAGCGCCCTGACGGTTCGGGTGTGTCAGGACTTCAAGCGTGGGAGGCTAACGCCATGTCGCTACCACCCAACCTACAGAACCTCACAAGGAATCATGCCGCGCTTAACGTCCGCTTTTTAATCGCTCACCGTATTCTAGGGTTACCCAGTTTTTTGACAGCTATACAAAGGTCGACCATCCGAGCATGTCGGAGCGGCTTGGCACGCACTAAACTCAGACGGTTGGGTTTGCAGCAAAACAGGATCGCCAAAAGAAGGCGGCGCCGGATTATACCGACTCGATTGACCAGGCGCGTGAGAATGTAACGGTCGCCACTCTACCTGATGCGGCCATTCATCTGTGCCGGCGAGGTGATCCGGTATAAGCCGCGATTGCCCAGTACGCACGACCTGCCGTGCGCTACACTCGGCGCCGATCTTCGGGAGCAAAGCAACATCTTAAAGGTCGAACCTCTCCCATAGCCGTAGCGGAAGCCCTCAATGCCCAGTCGTTCGCTGTCCCGAATCTCGCGTTTGCTGATCAGCACCTTGTTGCTGGCTACGCTTGCCGCTTGCGCCAGCCTGGCGCCTCGCGACCCGTTGAAGATCGACCTGGCCGGCCTGGAACCTTTACCGGGGCAAGGTCTGGAAATGCGCTTCAAGGTGAAATTGCGCGTGCAGAACCCCAATGACACCAGCATCGACTTTCAGGGCGTGGCACTGGAGCTGGATATCAACGGTCAGCCCCTGGCCAGCGGGGTGAGCGATCAGCGTGGCAGGGTGGCCGGTTTCGGCGAAACACTGATCGAAGTCCCGGTGACCATTTCCGCCTTTTCGGCCCTGCGTCAGACCTGGGGGCTGGCAGGCTATCAGCCCGGCCAGGGCTTGCCCTATGTGATCCGCGGCAAGCTCGGCGGCAGCATGCTCGGCTCGGCGCGTTTCAGTGACTCGGGCATACTCGATTGGCCTGCACCGGCCCAGCGCTGAGACGCGCCAATCGGTTGCGGTGCTCAATACGCGCCTCAGAAATAGCCTCGCCCATGTGGCGCAGCAGTGTCGGAGGTCCCGCCTTGCTTTGGCTGCAGATGTTCGGACTGCAGCACGGCGCCGGTCTGGGGGTCATACTCGATGCGCAGTAACGGCGTGCCGTTGGGATCCAGGCGAATTTCCAGTCGCAAACGTCCCTGCTCGTCAAAACGCTTGTGGCTGCCCACGCCAACGCCTCCTCTCTGGGCGCCGCGGTAGCTGAGCTTGCCGTTTTCCCAGTAATGCTCGACCCGCAGCACCGGCTGCGACGTCGCCTCGGTGCCAGGTTTCACAAAGCGGCGTTCCTTTAGCTCTCCGTTGGGATACCACTGAGTACTGTGAGTGATATGCCCTTGCTTCCAGACAGTTTCTTGCACGAGCTGGCCATTTTCTGCCCATTCTCGCTCCCGTCCTTCGCGCAGACCTTCGGCCTGGTTCCGGCCTCGTCCACGAAACGTACTTTCCGCTTTTAACTGACCATTGGGGAAATAACGCACCGTAAGCTGTTCGTCATTGATCAGCCGAAAGGAGCTGCGCAAACGCCCCCATTCGTCCAGCTCGTCGCGACGTTGCAGCTCACCGAGCAGCCAGCTTTCCTGCCTCACCGGCCCATGTTCTCCGTGCAGTACCACTTCGCTGGGTTGCCCGGCAAATCCGCACCACTGCCGATCCAACTCCTCCAGCAAGGGTCGATGGCCGCACTGCAGGTTGCTCAACTGACCGTCGGCAAGAAAACTCGCCGCAGCCCGTTCGCGTCCATTGGCATCAATCCAGGCAATCCGGCTCAGCCCTCCGTCCGTGCGATAAAATTTTTCCAGGCCCATCCGGCGCCCATCCACGTGGGCCATCTGGTAACGCACCGTGCCAGTGCTGTAGAACTCGCGCAGGTCCCCTTGCAGATTGCCGGCGGCATCAACCTGAAACTCACGCAGCAAGCGCCCCGCCCCATCGTACTGGCGGCGTATGCCTTGCTCGAAGGTCTCATACGGCTCTGCCGTTGCTGGGCTCGCGCTCTCGTCGAAGCACTCTGGTAAAGCGGCGCCCAACACACCCAATGCATCCAGGCGATAAGTCCACATTGACCAGGCCAACCCAACCAGCACGATCATCCACAGTCCGGTACCCAGCCGGCGACATTGCCAGCGCTTCATTGCCGATCTCCTTATCGTTCTTCTCCGCCATCCTGGCAGGGGTTCCCGGGCCTTTTCAGACACACCGATAGGCCCAGATGCGAAGCTCTGGACCTCTGGATTGCGGAAAAGGAGTGTTGCTTGCCCAAGGGCAGTTATTGCCCCAAGCCTGCTCAGACTAGCAGCGTTCAGAACGCTAACCGGGACTTTCAGTGCCGCTGTGCATGTCCGCTGTGCCTGCAACCGTTATAGTCGGCGGTCGCTGTGGAGTGCCTTATGTCCGTGATGTTGAATGCCTGGCGCCATGCTCCGACCCATCGCCGGGTCTGGGCGCTGGCCGTCCCCATGATCCTGTCCAATCTGTCGGTGCCGCTGGTAGCACTGGTCGACACGGCCGTGGCCGGCCATTTGCCCCACGCCCACCAACTCGGCGCGGTAGCGGTGGGCAGTACTCTGTATGTGATGATCGTCGGCACCCTGGGTTTTTTGCGCATGGGTACCACAGGCTTTGCCGCCCAGGCCAGTGGGCGTGAAGATGGCGGCGCCTTGCGACAGGTGTTGCTGCAGGGCCTGGTGCTGGCTGTGCTACTGGCGTTGCTGCTAGGCAGCTTGGCGGTACCGCTGAGCACCTTTGCCCTCGGGCTGATGAACCCCTCAGCCGAGCTGCACGACCTGACGCGCGAATTCTTCCATATCCGCCTGCTCGGCTTGCCCGCCGCCCTGGCCAACTATGCGCTGGTCGGCTGGTTCCTCGGCTCGCAGAATGCCCGCGCACCTCTGGCCGTGCTGCTCACCACAAACATCACCAATATTGTCTTGTCGTTGTGGTTTGTGCTTGGCCTCGAGTGGGGCGTGGCCGGTGCTGCCTGGGCGGCGGTGCTCGCCGAATGGAGCGGGGTTTTGCTCGGCCTGCTGCTGACGCGCCTGGCCCTGCGTCAGCAAACGGGCCGGCTGGACGTTCACGCACTGCGCCGCTGGCGTAACTGGCGCCCGCTGCTGGCGGTGAATCGGGACATTTTTATCCGCAGCCTGGCGCTACAAGGCGTGTTCTTTCTGTTCACTGTGCAAGGCGCACGCCTGGGCGACGCCACGGTGGCGGCCAATGCCTTGCTGCTTAATGGGCTGCTGGTCACCGCCTACGCATTGGATGGCCTGGCCCATGCAGTCGAGGCGTTGTGCGGGCACGCCATCGGTGCTCGCGACCGGCTTGCCTTGCGCCGCGCCTTGGTGATCAGCGGGGGTTGGTCGCTGCTGGCCAGCCTGCTCTTTGCCCTGTTGTTTTTCAGTGGTGGCGAGGTGTTCGTCAATCTGCAGAGCGATATTGCCGAGGTGCGCGCGGTGGCCCATAGGTACCTGCCGTATCTGGCTCTGCTGCCGCTGATTGCGGTCTGGAGCTACCTGCTCGATGGCCTGTTCATCGGTGCCACGCGAGCCCGCGAAATGCGCAATGCCATGCTCATCGCCGTGGCCCTGAGTCTGCCCTTGGGGCTGGCGTTGCGCCCCATGGGCAATCATGGTCTGTGGCTGGCGTTCCTGACCTTCATGGGCATCCGCGGCCTTTGTCTGGCTACTATGGGTTGGCGACTTGCGCGCCATGACCGCTGGTTTGCGCCGACACCGCAACCGTAGAGCGGCGCGACCGCCCTACGGTTGGGTAATCACGTGGACAGGTACGACGACCGCGTCAGGCCCAGGCGCAGCGCATCGAGGAACTGGGTGCGTTCGCGGGCAGTGAGCGTGGCGCTGGCCACTTTGTCGCGGTAGAAGGTCATCAGTTCTTCCGGCGACAGGTGCACGTAGCGCAGCATGTCCTCAATGGTGTCGTGGGTTTCGATGCCGGCGTGGTAAACGCTGCCATCGGGACGCTGATAGACGTTCACCGAGTCGGTGTCGCCGAACAGGTTGTGCATGTCGCCGAGAATTTCCTGGTAGGCCCCGACCAGGAACACACCGAGCAGGTAATCCTCGCCGGGGCGTACCTCATGCACCGGCAGGCTGGTTTCGATGCTCTGTTCGTCTACGTAGTGCTTGATCTTGCCGTCCGAGTCGCAGGTCAAATCCTGCAGCACGGCGCGGCGCAGCGGCTCCTCATCGTGGCGATGCAACGGCGTGATCGGCAGGATCTGGTCGATTGCCCAGGTGTCCGGCAGGCTCTGGAATACCGAGAAGTTACAGATGTATTTGTCTGCCAGCTTGTCGTTGAGCTCATCGAGCACCGCGCGGTGCGAACGTTGGCGGGCCTTGAGCTGATTGTACAGGCGCCGGCAGATGGCGAAGTAGCACTGCTCGGCCAGGGCCTTCTGCGGCAGGCTGAGCTTGCCGGCGGAATACTGGCTCGATACCTCGCCAATAAAATGCGTGGCTCGCCAGTACGTCTCGGCGACCATTTCCGGGTCGGTGTCACCCAGCAACCCGATCAACTCCTGCAGCGTCTCAGGATGCTCCACCTCGGCGTCGATGACGGGCGTTTCATCGTTGTGGCGCTCGACATCGGTCACCTGCACCACCAGCACCGCGTGATGGGCAGTCATCGCCCGGCCGCTTTCAGAAAAGATATGCGGATGCGGCAGGTCCTGCAGGTCGCAGAAGCCCTTTAGCATGCCGACCACGGTGGCGGCGTAGTCATCGATGTCGTAGTTGATCGAACTGGCGTTGCGCGAGTGGGTGCCGTCGTAGTCCACGCCCAGGCCGCCGCCGACGTCGATGTGATCGACCGGCAGTCCCAGCGCGCGCAGCTCACCGTAATAACGGATCGCTTCACGAAAACCCTGGCGGTAATCGGCGATATTGGCGATCTGCGAGCCCATGTGGAAATGCAGCAGACGCACGCCCTGATCCAGCCCGGCGGCGCGAAAGCGTTCGATTACGGTCAGCACCTGCGCGGCGGACAGACCGAACTTGGATTTCTCACCGCCTGTATCGGCCCACTTCGACGAGGACAGCGAAGACAGGCGCACGCGCAAGCCGATCTGCGGAGCGACCTTGAGTTCGGCCGCCTCCTCGATGACCAGCGCAACCTCGGATTCCTTCTCGATCACAATAAACACGTTGTGACCCAGCTTCTGGCCGATCAGCGCCAAGCGGATGAACTCGCGGTCCTTGTAGCCGTTGCAGACGATGGTGCCGCCCTTGGGCGCCAGCGCCAGCACCGCCATCAGCTCAGGCTTAGAACCGGCCTCCAGACCAATGGCGACGTTTTCGGTGGCGATGATGTTTTCCACCACCGCTTCCTGTTGGTTGACCTTGATCGGGTACAGCGCGCTGTAGCGGTTCTGGTAGTCGAGCCGCTCGATATGCGCGTCAAAAGCGCCGGTCAGTTGGCGCACGCGGTCCTGAAGAATGTCGGGAAAACGCAGCAATAACGGCAGCGACAAACCACTGCCGCGCAATTGCTGCACCTGCTCGAAGACATCGATGGGCTTGCCGAGGCCGGGGCGTGGGTTAACTTCCACCCGCCCGGCATCATTGATCGCAAAATAGCCTGCGCCCCAGTGACGAATGCCATAGACACTGCGACTGTCCGCTACGGTCCAGCTGCTGCCATCGTCCTTGCGTGTACGTCGAGCCATTGTTTTCTCCAGCAAACCTCAAAGTCGCCCAGAGCCTGACAGCTCAATACGGGAATGGGAAGGGTGGGCAAACTATCCGCTGCCGCTTTTTTAACCGGCGTTCAACCGCCGGATTTCTTGGCCTTGAAGCCACGCTTGATCAGTTCGTCCAGCAGCAAGTCGACATGCTCACCCTGGATTTCAATTACGCCCTCCTTCAGACCGCCACCGCAGCCGCAGCGTTTCTTCAGCGCGCTGGCCAGCTCCTTGAGCTCCGGTTCGGCCAGGGGCACGCCCGTGATGGTGGTGACCGTCTTGCCGCCGCGACCCTTGGTTTCGCGGCGGACACGGGCAATACCGTCGCCAGCGGGAATCTGGCTCTGCGAGCAGATGCAAGCGGCCTGCGGCTGGCCACAATCGGGACAATGCCGGCCGGCATCGGTGGAATAAACCAAACCGCCCAGAGCGGCGAAGGAAGAGGTTTTCTTGGACATTACTAAGTCCTCGCAAGAGCACGGGGCGCGCAGTGTAACGACAAACACGCCCTGCCCCAATCGGTGCACAGGCGACGACGGCGCCGAGTTGTAAAGCGGCGTCGCTCGACTCAAAAAGATAGGCGAGTTCACCACAGCTGGATGAGCACCTCGCCAGTGGGGCGTGTTTCTGGGCGCGCCGCTGCCGAGCCGATGGGCTGCCGCCGTGCCTTGCGTATCCAGCCAGACGACGGGGGCGCGGCCAGCTTACGAAAGGGAATCCAGATACAGGCGCAGCGCCTGCAGCGAGTCCGGGCAGAAAGACTGCTCTGGAATGCTCGCCAACACTTGATCTACGGGCTGAAAGACCGCTTCCAGTACTTCTTCGGCTTGCAGGCGCAGCGCGGCGTCGGAAACCGCCGAATACACTGCGCCCCACAGGCGATTGCCCGGTGTGTCGTGGAAAAAACGACCATGGGCCCGTAGTTCGACCCCGGCTATGCCCAGCTCTTCTTCAAGCTCACGGGCCGCGGCCTGGGCATAGTCTTCTCCGGCATCCACCATGCCACCGGCGGCCACGTCCCAGTAGCCTGGATACAGCGCTTTACTCAGGGCCCGCCGATGCACGCAGAGCTCACCGGCCGAATTGAACAGCAGAATGAACGTGCAGCGCCCAATCAGGCCCCGCGCGCGTAATTCGGCGCGCGGCAGGCAACCCAGCAACCGGTCCTGCTCGTCGACCCAGGCGACGGATTCGACATCCGACGCCGCCCGGTGCGCCTGTTCGGCTGCGCTAATCGACATCGTTACCCCTGACTAAGCAATTGGCGCAGATCGATGACTGCGGCATTGGCTCGTGAGATGTAGTTGGCCATGACCAACGAGTGGTTGGCCAGCACGCCATAGCCGCTGCCGTTGAGCACCATCGGACTCCAGATGGTTTCCTGAGCGGCTTCGAGCTCACGAATGATCTGCCGCACACTGATGGTCGCGTTCTTCTTGGCCAACACGTCGGCGAAATCCACTTCGATGGCGCGCAGTAGGTGTGACAGCGCCCACGCCTGACCGCGCGCTTCGTAGAACACGTCGTCGATCTTCAACCAGGGCGTTTCCACAATGTCTTCGCTGAGCTGCAGCGACTGGCCGGCGCCGGTGTTTTCCAGATCGGCGTTAAGGCGTACCCGACCAATGCTCGCAGACAGGCGTTGGGACAGTGAACCGAGGCGAGTGGCGACATCACCCAGCCAGTTGTTGAGGTTGTCGGCGCGGGTATAAAAAAGTGCATGGGTCTGGGCCGGATCGGAGAGCCGCGCCAGATAGCGATCCAGCGCGCGGATACCCTGGCGGTATTCGCCTTCCGACGGCGGCAGTGCCCAACTGTTGTTGTCGAAGTTGAACAGCGGCTCGGCCTTGGCCAGGTCAGGGTCCTCGGTGGACTGCGACTGCGAGCGGGCAAAGTCCTTGCGCAACGCCCGCGCCAGGTCGCGCACCTGCACCAGCGCGCCATATTCCCAGCTGGGCATGTTGTCCAGCCACAAACCCGGCGGGGCGATGTCATTGCTCAGGTAGCCGCCCGGCTTGTCGAGCAGCGTGCGCGCCACCTGTTTGAGGGTTTCCACCGTGGTGTAACCAATCACCAATTGACGCTGGGCCTGCTGCGCTGCGGCCTGGGTGTGCTGTTGCACCGCGAAAGGCGCGGGCTCGCGGCTCCAGTACCAGCCGACGACCCAACTGACCAGCAGGAGCACAGCGATGACGATGAGTAGGCCACGCCCCAGCCAGCTGCGTTCCTTGGCCGTCGTGCCGGTAGCGTTTACAGAGTCGTTTGAGCCGCCGCCGCGGTTCTTCCAGTCCAACATGGCAGTGTCCTTCCAGTTTATTTCAGTGCAGGGATTCGACCGTGACCCATCCAGCGGGTTGCGCGCCAGCATGTTTTGAGATCCGGTACCCACTATATAGGGAAGGCCGGCAGCTTGCCGGCGCGACGTTGTGAGAGCTGCTACGCAGCGTGCTCAAATGTGGCTTATCGCCGCCGCCCGGAACGGATAGCCTGTGCCTCTAATCAACAAGAGTCGCGCACCATGAGCGAACATGAACCCAGCCTGCGTCTCAAACAGCATTTTGCCCAACGCGTGATCCACCAGGCCCGTCAGGTCCTGGAATTCTGGCAGCGTTTGCAACGCGGCGACTGGAACCCTGCAGATCTGGCTTCGCTTGCCGAAGCCAACCTGCTGCTGATGCGCCAAGCCGAACGCTTTGGACAAGTCGAGCATGTGGAACTGGCGCGGGGCATCCAGCACTGCGTGGAGCGAGCCGAAGCCAACCAGGGCCGACTCGACAGTGACCTGATCAGTGATCTCGATCAGTTGCTGCAGCGCCTGGCTTGCACCGGGCTGCGCTATGGCGACGACAAGCAGGTTTTTCTGCCTTCGTTGCGCAAGCCGATTTACCTGGCGCTGCTGGATCAGGAATGGGCTTCACGCCTGGTTCGTCAATTGGAGTTTTTCGGCATGGTGGCGCACTCGCTGACTACCCCCGAACATTTCCACACCGCACTGCGCGAGCGCCACCCGGCGGCTATCGTCATGGACTTCGACTTTGCCGGACCCCGCCAAGGCCTGCACCTGATCCAGCAGCTCCAGCAGGCGCGCAGCGACAAGTTACCGGTGCTGTTCTTCAACCCAGGCGAAACCGATGCGCCAACCCGCCTGGCCGCTGTACGCGCCGGGGGCGTGGCTCTGCTCAGCGGCAACCTGGATGCCTCCTGCTTATTAGAAAAAATCGAAACGCTCACCCACAGCGCCCACCAGGAACCCTACCGTGCCCTGGTGATCGACGACTCGCGTGCCCAGGCCACGCATACCGAGCGCATCCTCAACAGCGCAGGAATCATCACCCGCGCGCTCAATGAACCGATCGATGCCCTGGAAGTCCTTGCCGAATTCCAACCCGACCTGATTATCCTCGACCTCTACATGCCCGACTGTACCGGCCCCGAGCTGGCCCGGCTGATCCGCCAGGATGAACGCTACGTCAGCGTGCCCATCATCTACCTGTCGGCCGAAAGCGACCTGGACAAACAGCTCGATGCGATGAATGAAGGTGGCGACGATTTCCTCACCAAGCCGACCCCGCCCCATCACCTGATTGCCACGGTGCGCAACCGTGCTCAGCGCGCCCGCAACCTGAAGGCCCACATGGTGCGCGACAGCCTGACCGGCCTGTACAACCACACGCATATCCTGCAGCTGCTCGAAGATGCCGGCGTGCGTGCCCGCCGCGATGGCAGGCCGTTGTCCTTTGCAATGATCGACATCGATCATTTCAAGCAGGTCAACGATCAGCATGGTCATCCCATGGGCGATCGCGTGATCAAAAGCCTGTCACTGTTCCTCAAGCAACGCCTGCGCAAGACCGACCTGATCGGCCGCTACGGTGGCGAAGAATTTGCCGTGATCCTGCCGGATACCACCGCCACCGCCGCCGCCAAGGTGCTCGACAGCATTCGCCAGCGCTTCGCCGAATTGCGCCATCCCGCCCAGCCCGATGACCTGAGCTGTACCTTCAGCTGCGGTATCGCGGAGCTGAGCGATCAGGACACGGCGACGCTCGGCCAACAGGCCGACGAGGCGCTGTATCAGGCCAAGCGTGGCGGCCGTAATCAGGTCCGCCTGTTTGGCCCCTTCCTGTCGGCGGGTTTCACGATAACGTCATAAAAATGCAATAACTTCAGGGCATTACAGTTCAAAACCCAGCCGAGGTTGCGGATGCGCCTGAAGTTGCTGTCTCCCTTGATTACCTGCTTGCTGCTGGGCGTCTGCCTGACTTTGGGTGCAACACTCTGGTGGTCGCAGCGTGCCTTGGAGCGCCCCTATGTGCTGATGGGGCAGTACCTGGGGCTGTCCCAGCAGCTCCAGCACCTGACCCGTCAGGTGCACAGCTATCTCGACACGGGTGATGCCGTGCGTCATGCCACCGCACTGCAAGCGTTGGACGACCTCGCAGCCAGTCTTGAACAATTGCCTCCCGCATTGACCGCAACCTTGCGGCCGAGCTTCGCCGAACTGCGTCGGTATACCGCCGAAGACCTGCTGGCAGCCGGCAAGCTGGCCGGCGATCCCCAAGGTCTGCTGGTGCAGGCCGAACGCGAACTCAACGCTACCTTGGCGCAACTAGCCCACTATGCAGACGCCGCCGATGGGCTCGACTCGATGCGCTATCACGCCACACTGCTGGAGGCAGCGTTGCAGCTGCAACGCCTCAGCCAGGCACGCGCCAACCTGGTGAGTAGTGGCCGCGATGATCTAGCTGCGGGCGTGGAACAGGCGCTCGGCAACCTCGCCCAGCGGGCCGAGCAACTGCAACAACTACCGCTGCTCGGCGTCTACGATCAAAGCCCGTCGGCGGCCAACCATTTCGCCGCGTTACTGGACTTGTCCAGCGCCGACGAGAATGAGGGCTCCGGCGAAGACCAAGGCATTGCCCTCAAGCGCGAGCTGAGTAGTCTGATTGCACGCTATCCGGCGGAACTGCATAGCACGCGCGCGCTGATTCGTCAGCGCGGCGAATTGCACACCCAAACCCTGGAACTCGTTGCCAACCTGCAGAAAGCAGTGGCCACACTCGAGCCCACCGTGCGCGATGAACATGGACGCATTCAGAGCGAAGTCGCCCTGCTGCAGGGATTGGCCATTGGCTTGATTCTGCTGGCTGCGTTGCTGGTCTACGCCTTGCAGCAGCATTTGACCCAAACCCTTGGCCGTCTCGTCCCGGCACTGGAAGCCTGGGCCAAAGGCGATTTCACTCGCCCCATGGTGCTGCGCTCCAGCCTGCATGAGATCCAGCACATTGCCGCCTCGCTGAACCGGCTGCGCGACTACTTGGCGGGACTGGTCGGCAGCCTGCGCCAACACGCAGGCCAGGTAGGCGAAAGCAGCCAGGCCCTGGCCACGTTGAGCCAAGCGCTGCACCAAAGCGCCGAGCAACAGGTCGAAGGCGATGCTCAGGTAAGCGAAGCGCTTGGCTCGCTGGAGCGCACCATTCAACAGATGGCCAGCGACGCCGATCAGGCAGCTGACGCCACCCAGGCAGCGGGTCAGGCGGTACGCGAAGGGCAACAGGTAATCGACAGCAGCCTGGTCGAATTGCGCAGCCTGGTTGACGCGGTGCGCGGCAACGCGCGCGGCATTGAACAACTGGCGGCGGAAAGCTCCAGCATCGAACAGGTGCTGACCGTGATCCGCGATATTGCCGAGCAGACCAACTTGCTGGCCCTCAACGCCGCCATCGAAGCGGCCCGTGCAGGGGACAGCGGGCGCGGCTTTGCGGTGGTAGCCGCTGAAGTGCGCACCCTGGCGCAACGCAGCGGCGAAGCCACTGAGCAGATTCAGCAACGCATCCTGCAGCTGCAGCGGGCCGCTGCAGATTCACTGCGTGCCATGCACAACCAGGTTGAGCAGGCCGAACGCAGCGCCGCCCAAGCCGAGGCGGCGGATGGGGCGTTGCATGAAGTGGTGCAGAGCATTCAGAGCATCGCGCAGACGGCCCAGCGAATTGCCGCAGCGACCGCGAACCAGTCCGGCGCCGTGAGCCATATTCACGACCATAGCGAACAACTGAACCAGCTCGGCCACATCAACCTCATCCGTATCGCTGAAGCGCGCCAGCAAGGGGCGGATTTGCTGAACCTGGCCGATCGCCTGCAAGACGCGGCCAAGGCGTTCCGCATCGCCTGAAGCGGCTTCCAGAGGAATTTCACGCGCAACGGCCAACCTCCAGGGGACAACGTTTTCCATTGTCCACCGAACGGAATGGGTAGATGTGAAAGCGACATCCGCCCACAGGAGCTCGGGCGGGGTCGTCGCTAGTCGCTTGCCGTTCGCTTCATGTCGAGGGTCGACACACGCTTTTTCGCGGGGAAAGCAATTTGCCCCTGCACTGTCCCCCACCCGGATTGCTATGCTTCGCGCCTTCGCAATGGGAGCTGCATCCATGGGACCCTGGTTCGACAGCATCAACCTCTGGCTGGGCAGCAATCCGCAATGGCTGGGACTGGCCATTTTCATCATTGCCTGTGTCGAATGCCTGGCCATTGCCGGCATTCTGGTGCCAGGCACGGTCTTGATGTTCGCCGTCGCGGTCTTGGCCGGCAGCGGCGTGCTGAGCCTGTGGGAAACCCTGCTGCTCGGCTACCTGGGCGGCCTGCTCGGCGACCTGCTCTCCTACGGACTGGGCCGACGCTTTCACCAGAACATCCGGCGCCTCCCCGGCCTGCGTCATCACCCGGAATGGATGGTCGGCGCGGAGCTGTATTTCGAGCGCTACGGCACGGTCAGCCTGCTGCTCGGCCGTTTTATCGGGCCGCTGCGCCCGATGCTGCCGATGATTGCCGGCATGCTCGACATGCCATTCATGCGTTTCTGCCTGGTCAGCATGCTGGCCGCCGCCGGCTGGGTGATTGCCTACCTGGTGCCGGGCTGGGCCACAGGGGCTGCCCTGCGTCTGCCGCTGCCAGAAGGTTTCTGGTCATCGGCAGGCGTGGTCACCGCCGGACTGGGCCTGGTGCTGATCATCAGCCTGCAACTGAGCCTGCGCCGCAAGCGCCTGGCTACGCCCTTGACCGCCACGCTATGTGCGCTGGCCCTGCTGGCGCTGTTCCTCGGCTGGCCATCTCTGGATGCCTTCGACAAGGGGCTGCTGGAAGTGATTCAAGCCGAGCGCAGCGTTGGCCTCGATCGCGTTATGGTGCTGGTCACGCGCCTGGGCGACTTCAGCACCCAGCTGTATTGCGGCGTGCTGTTGTGCGCGCTGCTGGCCATGCTCAAGCAATGGCGAGCCTTCGTCTTCACGCTCGGAACCCTGCTGGGCACCGCGCTGTGCAACGGTTTGCTCAAGGCACTATTCGCTCGGGTGCGTCCAGATGTACTGCTCGAACCGCTGGCTACCTTCAGCTTTCCCAGTGGCCACAGCTCGGCCGCCTTCGCCTTCTTCCTGAGCCTGGGCATTCTGGCCGGACGTGGACAACCCCCGCGCCTGCACCTGAGCTGGCTGCTGCTGACCATTCTGCCGGCCACGCTGATTGCCCTGTCGCGCGTCTACCTGGGCGTACACTGGCCCAGCGACGTACTCGCTGGGGCGCTGCTGGCCGCCACGGTGTGCGCCGCGAGTCTCAGCCTGGCGCAATGGAATTCTCCAATGCCCGCTCTGCCGTCCAAGGCCTGGTGGATTATTCTGCCCGCCTGCCTGGCGCTGCTGGGCGGCATCGCCACCTGGGAATTGCCTGCGGCCCTGGAATCGTACCGCTACCGCTGAGACCGCCTCAACAGGGTCAGCAGTTCCCGCTTCGCTGCGAGCGGGAATAGCCCCTAACGCTGCAAATCTTCCAACCAGCTATTGAGACGCTTCAGGCGTTCGGCGACATCCTCACACTCGAGCAGGCTCAGCTTCTGCGCGCGACTGAATGGCAGCAGGTAGGCCAGGCGGCTGACCAGCGCTTGAACACCGCTCGGCATATCGCCCATCTCCAGCGAGGAAACCAGCGGATGTTCGCCCAGTGCCGTGAGCAGACCGAGCAAGTCGGCGTGCTCATCGGTCAACGGCATGTCCTGACCCTCCGCCAACCAATGGGCCTCGGCGACCGTCAACTGATCGTGCTGCACCTCGGCATCCTCCACGTTGAAACGCCGACCGCCTTCGACGCGGATACCCAGCAAGCCATTGGGCTGCTGTTGCCAGTCACGGATCAGCGCTTCGCAGCCAACCCCGGAAAACGAGCTCGGCGCCGCGCCGACCTCCTCGCCTTCGATCAGAGTGACCACACCAAACCCTTCGCCACGCTTCATGCAGGCACTGAGCATATCCAAGTAACGCGCCTCGAACAGCTGCAGATCGAGGATGCAACCGGGGAACAGCACGGTATCCAGGGGAAACAAGGGCAGCTTCATGGGCGTCTCCTCAAGCAATCAGCGCCACCACCAGCGGCAGGATCACCGCGGTGGTCACGCCCATCAGGCTCATCGCCAACGCGGCGAACGCGCCGCTTTCCGTACTGTCCTGCAGGGCCCGCGAAGTACCCACGGCGTGCGCGGTCAAGCCAAGCGCCATCCCTTGTGCCGCCGGGTGGGTAACACGCAGCCTGCGCAATATGCTCGGACCACTAATCGCGCCGAGCACGCCAGTGATCATCACGAACACGGCGGCCAGGGCCGCCACGCCGCCGATCTGCTCGGCCACCAGCATGGCAATCGGCGAGGTGACCGATTTGGGCGCCAGGGTCATCAGCATCAACGGTTCGGCGCCCAGCAGCCAGGCCACCAGCACTCCCGTCAGGGTAGCGAATACGCCCGCAATCGACAGGGTCAGCACGATCGGCCAGAACAGCTGGCGAATACGCCGCATATTGAGAAACAGCGGCACCGCCAGCGCGACCGTGGCCGGCCCCAGCAATAGAGTCAGCGGCGACACGCTGTCGCGATACTCGTCATAGGCCAGGCCGCAGGCCAGCAACACGCCGATGACGACCACCATGGAAAACAGCACCGGTTGAAACAGCACCGAGCGGGTCCGCTCATAGCCGGCCAGCGCCAACTGATAAACGGCCAGGGTAATGCCCAGGCCGAACAGCGGATGGTGGATGACGGCCTGCCAGGCAGCGTAGTAATCGAGGCTCATGGGTCAGTGCTCCGGCGGGCTTGGCGGTCGATGAGTCTTTGCATCAGCCAACCCGTGAAGCCCAGGGAAACCACCAGCGACAGCACCAGCGCACCGACTATCGCCCACAGGTCGGCGGCAATGGCATCGACATAAACCATCACCCCCACCGCTGGCGGAATCAGCAATAACGGCAGGTAATTCAGTAGCGTCATCGAGGCGCTGTTCAGCGACTCACTGATTTCACCGCGCCAGATGAGCGCAATGAACAGTAACAACAGGCCGATGATCGGCCCTGGAAGGATGGGGAGAAACAACACATTGAGCGCCGTCCCGAGCAACTGAAACAGGATTAGCCAGGTCAAGCCACGTAACAACATCAATTACCTCCGACGGGGGGACAACCCGGCATTATATGCCTCCCGCCAGGCACGTGTGCGCTCTCACCGGTCTGCTATGGCCGCCCCACTTTGCGGCATACTGCACCCCGCCTCACTCGGTTAATGGACCTGCGACCATGCGCGTACCGTTGTGCTTTGCTCTTGCCTCGCTGCTGGTCGCCTGTGGCGACAGCGCGCCGACGACCTCCTCCACGGCGTTGCTGCCCGATGGCGGTCGCTATCGCGGTGCGCTGGTCGATGGGCGCTTGCAGGGTCAGGGCCGCCTCGATTACGCCAACGGCAGCTTTTATGAGGGTGAATTCAAAGACGGCCTGTTTCACGGTGCTGGAACCTGGCAAGGCGTAAGCGGCGATCGTTATGTCGGCAATTTCCACCAAGGCCAGTTCCATGGCATGGGAGAGTTGACCTATAGCAACGGCAGCTTGTACCAGGGTGAATTTGCTCATGGGCGCCTGCAAGGTAGCGGCGTGCTCGAATTGGCCGATGCTCATTACCGCGGTGAGTTTCTCAACGACCGCTACCACGGTCTCGGTAATCTGGAGTGGGCAGACGGCAGCCACTACCAGGGTTATTTCAGCGACGGCGAAATGAGCGGCACGGGCGTGCTGGTGGATGCCCAAGGCAATCGCTACAGCGGTGTCTTTGAACAGGGTCTGTTGCAGGGCGAAGGTCAGTTTCAGGGCGTCGATGGCACACTGTATATCGGCTCCTTCGTTGAGGAGCGTTTCCAGGGCGATGGCGTCTTCAGCAATGGCGAGGGCGAGACCTGGAGCGGCCAGTTTCGCGACGGTGCACTCAGCGGTCCAGGTGAGTATCGCGGCGCCGACGGCAGTCATTTTCTGGGCGAATTCCACCGCTGGCGTTACCAGGGCCCCGGCACCCTGACCCGCCCCGACGGCAGTCAACTGAGCGGCATCTGGCAAGAGGGCGTACGTGTTCTGGATGACGCAGGCCAGCGACTGAGCGACCCGATGGAACTGGCACTGCTCGAACAGGGCCGGTTACTTGATAACGCCCTTGCCAGCCTGCCCGCGTCCACCCCAGCCGTTGAGTTGTACAGCCTGACCCTGGCCGGCGACGGCAAGCAAAGCGTGTTCATGCGCGAGGCCGACTATGTCTCCACGCTGTTGCGTGAACGCTTCGCGGCCCATGGGCAAATTGTGCTGACCAATCATCGTGACCATCTGGCCGACCGACCCTTGGCCACCCGCGAAAATCTCAAGCGCGCCCTGGAAACGATTGCACAGCGCAGCGGCCCGGAAGACCTGCTGTTCCTCTACCTGACCAGCCACGGCTCCCCGGACCACGCATTGCACCTGGATATGCCGCGCCTGCAATTGCTCGACCTGCCGGCCAGCGAATTGGCGTCCCTGCTGCGGCCGTTGGCCGACCGACACAAGGTGGTGGTGATTTCCGCCTGTTATTCCGGCGGTTTCATTGCGCCGCTCAAGGACGACAAGACCCTGGTGATGACCGCCGCCCGCGCCGACCGGGTATCGTTTGGTTGTTCTGAAGAAAATGACTTCACCTATTTCGGCCGCGCCCTGTTTGCCGAAGCGCTGCAGCAGACCGATGACCTGGCCCTGGCGTTCGAGCAGGCCCGAAAAAGCGTTGCCGCACGCGAGCTCGCAGACGGCTTCGAGCCTTCGCACCCCCAACTGTGGGCGCCACCCGCGGTACTGACACACTGGCAGCACTATCGACACGGCGGCCACTAATCGCCCACCTTGAAATCCCAAGGAGATACGCATGGACACGCCACGCCACATTCTGTTGGCCGGAGCCACCGGACTCACAGGCGAACACCTGCTCGACCGGTTGCTCGACGAACCTACTGTGGAGCGTGTGCTGGCGCCGAGCCGCCGCGCCTTGGCGGAACACTCGCGCCTGGACAATCCGGTGGGTGAATTGAGCGAACTGCTGCCGCGGCTGACGGGGCCCATCGACACCGCGTTCTGCTGCCTGGGCACGACGATCAAGAAAGCCGGCTCGCGGAGTGCTTTTCGCGCCGTCGATCTCGATTTGGTGGTCGCCTTTGCTCTGCGCGCCCGCGAACTGGGCGCACGTCATTTGCTGGTGGTCAGCGCCCTGGCCGCCGATCCGCAGGCGACTGTGTTTTACAACCGTATCAAGGGTGAAATGGAAGAGGCCCTCAGGGCCCAGGGGTGGCCGCAGCTCACCCTGGCCCGACCGTCGCTGTTGCTCGGCGAGCGCAGTGACTTTCGCCTGGGCGAGCGGCTCGCCGCGCCGTTTGCACAATTGCTGCCTGGCAAATGGCGCGGCATCGAAGCAAACCGCCTCGCCCATGCCCTGTGGCGCCTGGCCCTGGAGGATGGGCAGGGGGTGCGTGTGGTGGAATCTGATGAACTGCGCCGGCTAGGGCGCTAGTGCCGGTTTTACCAGCCTACGCCAAAGCCGAGCAGATACCGGGTCTCGTCCAGCTGTTTGTTTTCAGCACCCTTGATCAGATCCCGCTCGGCGCGCATGTTCAGCCAGGCCCAGTCGGTGACCTTGTAACGGACCCCGGCTTCGCCATCCAGCGAGTAATCGGCGACGTTATTCAGCGGTTTTCCGACCTCTCCCTTGCTGTACAGCTCGAAGCGTTTGCCCAGCAGGTAGCGGTTGTAATTCCAGTACAGGCTCACCGCATGGAAACGGTCCTCGCCGTGGACATAGGTGTAGTCGCTGCGGTTGGCCAGTGAGGCCAGGGAAAAACTGCCCAGTTCGTTGTCCCAGAACTGGTAACCGGGACCGCTACCCAGGGAACGCTGGCGGCGCAGATCCTGGATATTGTCGCGTTTGTAGTCGAAGCGACCCTGCCAGAACCACTTGTCATCAATGAAGTGGTCGAGGGCGTAACCCAGCTGGTAGTTGTCCTCAGTCTCGACGTCATTACTTAATTCACGGTTGTACTTGCCCGTGGTGTTGTGACGCCAGCGGCCATGGCGGGATTTAGTGTCGAGGCTGACATGATGATCCTCGGTCTCGCTGTCGGCGTCTTTATAATTCAATGCCACATCAAGCGTCCCGCTCCAACTGAGGTCAGTGAGCAAAGGTTTTGGCTTGACGATTTGCCGGACACTGCTGAGCTCCACTGTCCGCGGCTGGCTGCCATTGACCAGGGTGACATAGCCATCCTCAGCGGGATCGAGGGACTTAGCTATTTCGCCGTAATATTCATCCTGCTTGACCAATAGCGGCCGCGTACTTTCCAGGGTGGCGATAGACGACCAGTCCACGGCGAGCTCACCGCCAAAACTGGTGTAAATAACCAGCTTGCTGCCATCAAAGGCCTTGATAGTGCCGGTCAGCCGGTCGCCATTCTTCAGCCAGAGGGTATCAGCGCTGGCCGGGACAAGAGTAAATAGCAACAAAGAACACAACAGGGAACGGGACAACATGAATACTTCCAACCGTCGACTGGCGAAACAAAGCCGAGCATTATCCGTGAATAAGCCGCTCGGGGAGAAGCGGACCGATGAACGTACCCATAAGTTCATAAATCGGAGCTAATCCACGCGCTCTATTATTTTTTCTTCCCATGGCCCCGCAGGTTGCTATGCCCAGCTTTGATCCTCTGAACAGTCCCCAGGCCCGACGCGAAGCGGTGTACCTGGTGCTCGCACAGGTGCCGTACGGCAAGGTGGTGAGCTATGGCCAACTGGCGCATCTGGCAGGGCTGGGGCGCGCCGCGCGCTGGGTGGGTCGTACGCTTTCTCAGCTACCGGATGACAGCCGCCTGCCCTGGCATCGGGTACTCTCGGCCAGCGGGCGTCTCAGCCTGCCAGCCGCAACGCCGGCGGGTGCCGAGCAGCGGGCTCGGCTGCGTACCGAAGGTCTGATTCTGGCTGGCGATCGAGTCGACATGCAGCGTTACGGCTGGCATCCAACGGATATCTACGGTTAGAGTGCAGAACTTTGTCTGTTCCTGTTCGGACCTCCATGCCCAAACGCTCCTGGCGCGACGCCCTTAACGCCTATGCCAGCCCGGCCACACTGGCCCTGCTTTTGCTCGGTTTTGCTGCCGGGCTGCCGTACATGCTGGTGTTCGCCACCCTGTCGGTGTGGCTGCGTGAAGCCGGCGTCTCGCTGCAAACCATCGGTTTTGCCAGCCTGATCGGCCTGGCCTATGCCTTCAAATGGGTGTGGGCGCCCATGCTCGATCAATGGCGCCTGCCCGTGCTCGGCCGCCTTGGCCGACGACGTTCCTGGCTGATTCTGTCGCAACTGCTGGTTACCCTCGGGCTGGTCGGCATGGCGTTCTTCGATCCCCAGCACCAATTACCCTGGCTGATCGCCCTGGCCGTGCTGGTGGCGTTCGCCTCGGCCACCCAGGACATCGCCGTGGATGCCTACCGCCTGGAAATCGCCGATGGCAGCCGTCAGGCTGCGCTGGCCGCCAGCTACATGGCGGGTTATCGCGTCGCCGCCCTGCTCGCCACGGCCGGTGCTCTGTATTTCGCCAGCTGGTTTGGCTCCACCGGCGGCGACTATCAGTTCAGCGCCTGGAGCAGCACGTACCTGCTGTTTGCGCTGTTGATGCTGCCGGGCCTGATCACCAGCATCTGGATGCGCGAACCTCCGCTGGCTCCGCAAGTGCAGCAGACTACCGAGCGTTACGGGTTTAGGCGCCAGTTGCTGTCCGTAATGGTGCTGATCGTGCTACTGGTGTCCGTGCCGGCCCTGTTCACCCAGCTCTACAACACGGGCTTCCAAACCCTGCTTGGCGACAACCCGAGCGAGCTGATCACCGAAGACCGCGCCTTCCTGCGCGCCCTGCTCTACGGCATTCTCACCGCCCTGTGCCTGTCTACCCTGGGTCGCCGCAGCCTAGCGCCGGTGCTGACCCCGGTGAACGACTTCATCACCCGCTATCGCTGGCAGGCGTTGCTGATGCTCGGCCTGATCGCCACCTACCGGCTCTCCGACACGGTAATGGGCGTGATGGCCAACGTCTTCTACATTGACTTGGGCTTCACCAAGGACGAGATCGCCAGTGTCAGCAAGCTGTTCGGCCTGATCATGACTCTGCTGGGCGCCGGAGCCGGCGGCCTGTTGATCGTGCGTTTCGGCATCATGCCGATTCTATTCATCGGCGGAGTGGCCGCTGCGGTCACCAACCTGATGTTCGCCGTGCTGAGCAGCCTGGGAGCCAACCTGCAAATGCTGGTGGTGACCATCAGCTGCGACAACTTCAGCGGCGGCCTGGCCACCGCGGCCTTCGTCGCCTACCTGTCGAGCCTGACCAACCTGAAATTCTCGGCCACGCAATACGCTCTGCTCAGCTCAATCATGCTGCTGTTGCCACGGCTGATTGGCGGCTACTCCGGAGCGCTGGTGGAAATGCTCGGTTACAAGGAATTCTTCGTGCTGACCGCCCTGCTCGGCATCCCCACATTGGTTTTGATCGGCCTGCAGTGGGGGCGCGAGCGCCAACAGCCCTCCGAGGACGCGCTTAGCGAATCCCGCACACCCTGATGTAACCCGCCCCAAAAAAACAAAGGCCAGCCCCTTACGGAGCTGGCCTTTGAAATTTCAACCGCGCAGCAGGATCAATCGCGGAAGTTGTTGTACTGCAGCGGCATGCCGAACTCTTTGGCACGCAGGGCGGCGATGGCCTCCTGCAGATCGTCACGCTTCTTGCCGGTAATGCGTACCTGCTCGCCTTGAATGGCGGCCTGCACCTTGAGCTTGAGCTCCTTGATGTGGGCGACGATCTTCTTGGCCAATTCCTTGTCGATACCTTCGCGGAACGTCACCTCCTGCTTCATCACCTTGCCTGAAGCGTAGGGCTCCTCAGTGTCCATGCATTGGCAGTCGATCTTGCGCTTGATCAGGCTGCTGCGCACGATGTCAAGCATCTGCTCGAGCATGAACTCGGCTTCGGCGGTCAACGTCAGTGCCTTGTCCTTGCTTTCGATGCTGCATTTGCCTTTGAGATCGAAGCGACGATCGAGCTCTTTGATAGCGTTGTCCACAGCGTTGGTCAGTTCATGTTTGTCCAGCTCGGACACTACGTCGAACGATGGCATGAGAATCCTCCAAAAGTTGGCGCGACCGGCTTCACGGAACGGAGCGCACCCAGCTTGACGGTTGAGAAGAGGCAGTCATTATACGCACCCGGTGCCTTGCCACGCCCCTTTTCAGAGCCCTGCCCATGCCCAATCCCCAGCTCAGCATTCTGGTGGTGGATGACGCCAAGTTCTCCAGCGCCATGATCGGCCGCACCCTGTCCCAGGCCGGTTACCAGGACGTGCGCTTTGCCAGCAGCGCCGAGCAGGCGCTGCAGCAGATCGAGGAACGCCCGACCGGTGTGCTGCTCGCCGATTGGCTGATGCCGGACATTGACGGCCTGGAATTGACTGCCCGGGTACGCCAGCTCGACGAGATGTCCGATCACTACACCTACATCATGCTGCTCACCGGCAAGGAAGGCGATAACGCCCTGGGCGAAGCCTTCGACCACGGTGTCGATGATTTCATCAGCAAGACTCAGCTCAGTGAGCAACTGGTGCCGCGCATTTATGCCGGCGACCGGCTGTGCAATACCCTTCACCGCCTGTTGCAGGAGAACCGCCTGCTGACCCAGAGCATTGCCTGCCTGGAACAACGCAACCTGGTGGACCCGCTGACCGGGCTGGGCAATCTTCGCTACCTGCGCCAGAAACTCGCCGACAGCCTGCGCCAGATCGACTCGCGCGGCGGCGCGCTGTGCTATGTGTTGATTGGCCTGCCCAAACTGCTGGAGCTGCGCACGCGTCATGGCGATGCTTTCCACCAGGAGTTGCTGTCGGGCATCGCCCGACGTCTGCAATTGCTGGTTCGTCCTCTGGACGTCCTGGTACGCCTGGACGATCAGCACTTCGCCTTGATCGCTCTGCTCAGCGAGCTGAACGAATGCCGCGCCAACAGCTTTACCCGTCTGGCCAAAGGTTTCAGCCAGCAACCGTTCAAGACACGCGAAGGCCTGGTGGAACTCAACGCCGTGATCAGCCTCGTCGGACTGGACGCCGAGGCGCTGCCGCAAACCCCCGAAGACCTGATGACACAGGCTGCGCAACATTTACCCCAGGCCCATGCCGGCGGGCGCATCGCGGTGCAGCATCTGACCGCTCGCTGATACGCGGCATTTCCCCTGACGCCCTGACGCGCTATCGTCGCCCCTTCTCGCATCACTTTGCATGGCAAGAAAGGCACTACTTGATGACTTGGCACATTCTGGGCGCCGGCAGCCTGGGCACCCTCTGGGCAACCCGTCTGGCCCGCGCCGGCTTCCCCGTCACCCTGCTGCTGCGCAATGCCCAGCGGCTGGCTGCCTATGAGGCCGTCGGCGGCCTGACGCTGGTCGAAGCAGGACACAGCCAGCACATTGCATTGCCGGCACAAAGCCTCGAGGCTTGCGAGCCAATCAGCCGCCTGCTGCTGGCCTGCAAGGCTTATGACGCCCTTTCCGCTATCCAGGCCGTGGCGCCGCGCCTGGCGGCAGGTGCCGAGCTGATCCTGCTGCAAAATGGTCTGGGCAGCCAAGACGCGGTCGCCGCCCATGTTCCCCACGCTCGCTGCATTCGGGCATCGAGCACCGAGGGCGCCTACCGCGACGGTGATTTTCGCGTGGTGTTCGCCGGACAAGGCCAAACCTGGCTCGGCGACCCCGATAATCCCACTCCACCGGTCTGGCTGAGTGAGCTGGCCAGCGCCAGCATTCCCCATCAGTGGAGCCACGACATCCAGGCGCGCCTGTGGCGCAAGCTGGCGCTGAATTGTGCAATCAATCCGCTCACCGTCCTGCTCGACTGCCGTAACGGCGAGCTGGCCGAGCATGGCGCCGAGGTCAAAGCGTTGTGCGCTGAATTGGACCTGCTGCTACGCGCTCAGGGTCATGCCGAGGCTGCCGTGGGCCTGCACGAGGAAGTGCTCAAGGTCATTCAGGCCACCGCCGCCAATTACTCCTCGATGCATCAGGACGTTGCTGGCGGGCGCCGTACGGAAATCGCCTATTTGCTCGGCTATGCCTGCACCGCGGCGCAGCGCCTGGGCTTGGTGCTGCCTTACCTGAACGACCTGCAGCAGCGCCTGCTCGGCCATCTGCGCGCTCGCGGATTGCCCACCGCCTGAAGCCCGGCTACCCTGCCGGAACCTTCAAGCCATTCTGCGAAGTTCCCATGTCCCTGCGTCGGCGCCTGGACAATCTCCCGGTCGGGCAGAAACTGCTCGTCGCCTTGCTGGTGTTGCTCAGCGCGGTGTTGCTTGCGGCCAACCTGACCTTCATCAGCGCCGCCTACTGGATTTCCCAGCAGAGCGTTACGCCTCAAGCGATGCAGGCTCTCGGCCAACTGATCGCCAGTCCTGCGCTGAGCAGCCAGGCACTGAGTTCGCCCGCCCATGCCCACGCCCTGCTGGAGCGGTTGCAACCTTATGAACCCTTGCGGGCGGCGGCGCTGTATGACCCGCAAGGCCGTAACCTGGCACAGCTTCAGCGGGGCGAGCAACTTGATCTGCCCGCACATCTGGAGCGCCTGGAGCTGTGGCGCCTGACCGAATTTCGCACCAACCTGTTGATCGAGTTGCCGCAAGCCGAGGGGCCGCCGGGCCATCTGTTGCTGGTCGCCTCCAGCGAACTGCCGGGCGCGTTCTATACCGGCACGCTGAGTGCCAGCCTGGCAATCCTGCTGCTCAGCATCCTGCTCTGGCTGGTGGTGGTGCGCGAAATTCGCCGCCTGGTGACCGAGCCTATCCGGCGCCTGGAGGAATTGACACGTCAGGTCACCCGCGAGGAGAACTATGCCTTACGTGCCGCGCCCGGCAACCAGGATGAAATCGGCAGCCTGGCCGAGGCGTTCAACACCATGCTGTCGCGCATGCAGTCTCGCGAGCAGCAACTCAAGCGGGCGCGCGACGAAGCGCAGAATGCCTTCGACCATGCCAGCTCACTGACCGAGGAAACCCGGCACTCCAACCGTCAGCTAGAGCTCGAGGTGCAGGTACGCGGCAAGATCGAAAAACAGCTCACCGGCTTTCAAAATTACCTGAACAGCATCATCGACTCGATGCCTTCAGCCCTTATCGCCCTTGATGACCAGCTGTATGTCACCCAGTGGAATCACGAAGCCAGCCAACTGTCCGGCACCGACCTGGAGCAGGCCTTGAACCAGCCGGTGCTGCTGGCCTTCCCGCTGCTCAAGCCGTTTCTAGCCCAGTTGCGCGAGACGGCGGAACGGCGCAAGGTCGAACGCATCGAACGGGTTTCCCTGCCGCGCCATGGCGAGCTACGCCACTACACGCTGACCTTTTACCCGCTGAGCGGCAAGGTCGGGCGCGGCGTGGTGATCCGTATCGACGACATCACCGAGCGGCTGGCCTTGGAAGACGCCATGGTGCAGTCGGAAAAAATGCTCTCGGTGGGCAGCCTGGCGGCCGGCATGGCCCATGAAATCAATAACCCGCTGGGCGCCATCCTGCACAACGTGCAGAACATTCGCCGACGCCTGTCGCCCGACCTGGAGAAGAACCGCCAACAGGCACTGGAAAGCGGAGTCAGCCTGGAGCGCATCAGTCATTACCTGAGCGCTCGGGAAATTCCACACCTGCTCGATGGCATTCAGAGCGCAGGCACACGTGCGGCGCGCATCGTCTCCCACATGCTCAACTTCAGCCGGCGCAGTGACCGTGTGTTGGCACCCTGCAATCTCGCCCAGTTGATCGATCAGGCAGTGGAAATCGCCGGCAATGATTTCGATCTCAGTGAGGGATTCGACTTCAAATCGCTGCTCATCGAGCGAAAATTCGACCCACAGCTGGAGACGGTGCCCTGCATCGCCAATGAACTGGAACAGGTGCTGCTCAACCTGTTGAAAAACGCCGCCCAGGCTATCCACCATCGCGAAGGTGGGCCGCCGGGACAAATCACCCTGCGTACCCGGTACACTCCACCCTGGGCGGAAATTCAGGTGACAGACAATGGCGTGGGCATGCATGAGGCCGTGCGCAAGCGTATCTTCGAGCCCTTCTTCACCACCAAGGAAGTAGGTCAGGGCACAGGGCTCGGCCTGTCAGTTTCGTACTTCATCATTACCAACAACCACAAAGGCCAGATGGAAGTCAGTTCCAAACCGGGTCAGGGCACGACATTCACACTGCGCCTGCCACTGGCCGAACCTCTCAGTTCAGGACTTTAAACCCCCATGGGATACCGTTTATCCAAGATTTACACCCGTACCGGCGACAGCGGCGAGACCGGCCTGGCCGATGGCCGCCGGGTTGGCAAGGATCACCCGCGCGTCGAGGCGATGGGCGAGGTTGATACCCTCAACTGCCAGCTCGGCGTACTGCTTGCCGATCTGGCCGAACAGCAGGCTCGCTGGCCCTGCCTTGCCGAAGTGAGCGACGTGCTGCTTCCCTGCCAACATCGCCTGTTCGACCTGGGCGGAGAGCTGGCGATGCCGGAGTACCAGGCCGTGGATGAGCGTGAAATTGCCCGCCTGGAAGACGTCATCGACCGTTGGAATGAAGAAGTCGGCCCGCTCAAGGAATTCATCCTGCCCGGTGGCTCGCGCCTGATCGCACAGGCCCACCTGTGCCGCAGCGTCGCGCGCACAGCCGAACGGCGCTGCCAGCACCTCAACGCCAGCGAAACGCTGCGCCCGGTGCTGCTCGCGTATCTGAACCGCATGTCTGACCTGTTATTCGTCGCCGCACGCGTGATTGCTCTTCGCCAGCAGGTCGCCGAGGTGCTGTGGAAGGCTGCGGCCAAGCCTGAATAGCAGGCATAAAAAGCGTTGCGGGCAAGCGCAACGCTTTTCGATAGACAGGGACCCTTGCGCAGCCCGTCAGCCTCGCCTGCGCGAGGCTTGGGTTAGGCAGCTGCCGTCAGCGTACGTTCTGATACATCATCAAACGCGCCGCTTCATGCAAGCCGTGGGTCAGTTCCAACAGCCGCTGGAACTCTTCCGGATGCTCGTCGGCGACATTATCCAGAGGCATTTGCGAGGCGAGATCGTGCATGGTCGGCTTACTGCCGTCATGGTTCATCTGCACCAGGAAATCCTTGGTGACCCCGCCAATGATTGGGAAGGTGCCTTCGAGCAACACCAGGGGCACCACCCGCTCGCCTTCTGGGGCGGGCTGCTGAATATCACGGCCCAGGGTGCCGTTCTGGAACTCGAAGCCCAGCAGGCCAGCAACGGTCGGCAGTAGGTCAGCCAGGCCGACAGCTTCGTCAAACGTCTTGGGTTGCAGCCATTTCGGCCCGTGAATCAACAACGGTACATGGTTGCTTTCCAGCCCCAGTTTTTCGAAGGCTGGCGGCATGTGCGGCAACTGAGTGATGCGCGTGTTGTGGTCGCCGAACATGACAAAGATGGTGTCGTCGTACCAGCCCCCGGCCTTGGCGATTTCCATCAGTCGACCAATGTTGAAGTCGAGCAGCCGCACGGCTTCATATTGAGCCTTGGTGACCGAACCGTACTCACGAACCTCGTCTTGAGTGAGCTCGCTGACCTGGAAGCCGTCATTATTCTTGGGAATGGTAAAAGGACGATGGTTGCCGGCGGTCTGGATATAAGCGAAGAACGGCGTGTCGTCGGCAACCGCCTGCAAGATCGTGTCGCTCTCCTTGAACAGGTCGAGGTCGGAAATTCCCCAGACATCCACCAGTGGCGATTGCCAATGGCGCTCTTCATACAGCTGCACATCGTCAATGCTTTGACGAACCAGGGCATTCATGTTGGCCCAACCGGAGTTGCCACCGATCAGGTAAAACTTCTCGTAGCCTTCCAACGCATTGATCAGGGTGTGCTGATTGGTGATCAACGGGTTGCGGGTAGCAGTTTGCTCGCGGGATACATCGGGAATCCCGGTAATGCTCGCCCACACGGTTTTGGCCGTCCCGGTCACCGGCACGTAGAAATGTTCGAAGAACCAACTCTCCTTGGCCAGGCGATCAATATTCGGCGTCGGGTTCAGGGGATTGCCGTAGGCACCGACTGCGCTGGTACCCAGGGATTCGAGCATGACGAAGACCACATTCGGTCGACGCTCAGCCTGCAATTGATAAGGCTGCGGTGCCTGCGTACGCTGGAAATTCAGCGCTTGGGCATCCGGTTCCTGCACACCCAGGTAGTGACTGATGGCCGGGTAGTACTGGCGCACCACGTCTTCCTCATAAGGCGTGCGTGACACGCGGGAGGTGTCATACAGGAACAGAACGGGGTTCAGGCCCAGGGCGGACACCTGGTTGTCACCGGAGAAGAATGCATCGCTCCAGCGCAGCGGCACCGGGTTTTCCAGGTTCACACCCGAGATACGCCCGAGCAACGCGAAAAACAGTACCAGCACCATCACGACGCTGCCCCAGACCAGCGACCATCTCTTCAGGCGCTTGGCGGGGCGATCCAGGGTGATGCGTTCCAGACGGACCAGGGCGAACCAGGCCAGTGCACTGGTCAGCAGCCAGCCCAGGGTGATCCACACGACCGGATAAGTCTGCCAGACCATGTCGGTGGAAATCTGCGCATCCTCCAGAAAGCGGAACACCGTGGCATTGATGCGCACACCCAAGTAGGCGTAGTGGCCAAAGTCGATGATGTAGATCATCAGCAGCGCGGCCAGCGCCAAGGCCAGATAAGCACGAGCGACCCAGCGCAGCGCCGTTACGCGGGTCAGGTTCCAGCGGGGCAGCCAGGCCAGGACGGCGACCGGCAGCAGCACCAGGATCGCCAGGCGCAGGTCGAAACGCAGGCCGATGCTTAGGGTTTCGGGTACGGCTTCAACACCGCTCAGGGCGCTGCTGTCGAGCCCGGAAAAGCCAAAGAAGAACATTAACCGCAACGCGGCGAACAGCGCGAACAGCAGCGCGACTGCGCCGACTACATAGTGCAAACGGCGCGATTGCAGCCAATCCATCATTCCACCTCTTATTCCAGGCACGCCGCCGGCAGCTCGTGGCTCGCTAACAATGCTGGTTATGTACGTTCCAAAGCCGGAGGGGCCTTTCCACAAATGACAATGCGGTCCTGCGCAAAAACGCAGAACCGCAGCTTTGCTCGGGTGATTCAGTCCGCCAGGACGTTGGCGCGTCGCGGCAAGCACAGCCGGACAGCGCCGACAACCAGCGCACCCCAGCAGTACATCGCGACAAACGGATCGAGCAGATAATCCCAATAGTTATCCGACGAGATCAGCTCCAGGCTGAAGCCCAGCGTGGCCAGCGCGAGCATCGCCACCGCCAGCCCGTTGCGCCAGTACAGCATCAGCAGGGCCAGCGCTCCAATCACCACAATCATTGCGCGCGGATTGTACCCGAGGCGATACGGATCGAAAGGTGTCATGCCCAATGTGGCGGGATAAAGCACTAACCCCATCACCCCAAACAGCACGATGAGCTGCCAGCGCTGCGGGCTTGCCAGGCGTTCGACACAGCCCAAGCGCACCAGGGTGACCCAACCCAATCCCAGCAGGGTAACGATCGACACATCATGGGCAAGCGTGCGCAGGTAAATGGCCAGCGGCAGATCGTCCACCGGCACATAGCTGATCAGCAGCAGACCGGCCAGCACAATGCATTGAGTGCGCAACGACAATTTACCCGTGGGCAGCAGCAGGAACGCCACCAGGGCAAAACTGAGATGGATATGCCATAAATCAAGCATTACAGACGCTCCTCAAGCCAAGCATCGTTGAAACTGACGTGTTTGATGAAAGTGTTATTCCACGAATAGACCACGTGATAAAACCCGTTCGATCCGCGAATGAAATAGGGGTATTCGTATTCGAAATCGCACTCGCCACGCTTGCAGTTGCGCTGATCGATATTGGACATGAAGGCCGGCAGCAGGCCCTGGCGGCGCTCACCACTGGAGCGCATGAACTCTTCACTGATCAGGTTGCGGTACTCCGCCTCGGCAAAGGGGTTGCCCTGCGGGTCCGGCGACTGATCCAGCTCGACGACCGGACGCCATTGGCTCATGTCTGCATCAGTGCCATACAGACTCAGACGGAACCGACCATTGCTCAGGTCGTTCAGGGCCACCAGCAGACCATGGCCTGACGTGCCCACCGCCGCCAAGGAGGAGTTCGGGTTTTGCGGCTGCAGCGCCTGCGGCTCGCTCCACGTGCGACCGCCATCCTCGGTGCGGCTGGCCAGTACGTGACGTTCTCCCTTGCCCGCATAGCGCAACATCGCCACCGCGCGCTGCTCATCCAGCGGCACCACGGTCGGCTGCAAATTATCCGTGCCGTGACTGATGCGGAATTTGTCGATCACCTGGCCATCGCGATCCAGGTACAGGTATTCGGAAAACTTGCCAAGAAATTCATGATAGACCGGCAGACCGATCGAGCCATCGGCATGCACCACCGGCGCGCTGCGCACCAGCGTGCTGATGTTCAGGAAGGGTGAGGTAACCAGTTGGCGCGGCGTCGACCAGTTGGTGCCCAGGTCGTCCGAGTAAGTGGCGTTGATCGCGCTGCCGGCCCAGCCGCCCAGCGATACCGAGACATAAAACAGCCACAGGCGATTGTCAGGCGTCATGACAATGACGGGGTTGCCCAGTTTGCGGATGTATTTCTGGATTCCATCACGGGTCGATTCACGGGTAGCCAGGACCATTTCCTCGCCCCACTCCCCGGTCTGCGCATCGTAGCGCGCCCCTCGAATCTGCACGTCGGCGGCGCCTTCGCGAGTGCCGGCAAACCAGACCGACATCAAACCACCGTCAGGCAGTGCGGCGACAGCTGAGGAATGCACGAAATCATCCAGGTCCGATGATGCGAAACGGCTGGTGTAGACCGGTACCTGAGCTGAATCAGCGGGAAGTGCTGCCTGCGCAACCGCAAAACCTGCCAGCTCGACGCCGGGCTTGTCGAACCAGGCAAATGCGAACACACCGATCAGACCGAGAATACTCAGGCTCGTCACAAGCCGCTTGGATTGGATAAATTGCATGATGAATCCACGATTGGCCAACTACAGAACCCACACGCACAGCAGGAGGGCTCACTTAGCGCCTGGTCATGCACTGGTTGGCAGACCGGCAGGATGCACACGCGCATCACGAACAAAGCCATAAAATTGGCATTGCTTCGCTATCAACGTCTGCAGGACGCCTCATACAATATTTGGGCCAGCTTTGTTCAGAGCACCTGCCTGCTGTCAAGGCAGGCTCTGCAGGCACCCGTTTCCCCATAAGAAAGAACCGCCAAGCGACGCTGGGCAGTTTCACGATGAGTTGCGCGGCGGAACTGAGAAGGGGTCAGCCTACCCGCTAGCCCTGCGGCCAAAGCCCTCGGATCGCAGCGATGCCCTGCGCCCCACATTCCCTGGCTCGCATCACACCGTCCGGCGCCAGCCCGCCGAGAAAAAACACCGGTCGCGTGCAGCCCTGGGTCAGCTCTCGAGCATGTTCCCAGCCCAATGGCGCAGCCTCGGGATGAGTCTCGGTAGGCAGCACGGGAGACAGCGTGACGAAGTCCACGCCCATCTGCTCGGCCATGACCAGTTCTTCAGCGTTGTGACAGGACGCCGCTAGCCAGCGCTCCGGTGGGAAGGGCCGTCCATGCTCAACGTAGCGGCGTAGCTGCTGGCTGCTCAGGTGCCAGCCTGCGGATGGAAAATCCCCCAACCATTCCAGCGGCCCCTTGAGCATCAGTTGCGCACGCCCGGCGCACAGCCCAACCGCATCCACGGCCAAATCCCGGTACTGCGCATCAAACATGGCCGGTGCGCGCAGTTGAATCAGCCGTACACCACGCTCCAGCGCCCGTTTCAGCCCCGTGAGCAATTCCTGCGCCGACAGGCCCTCCGGCGTGATCAGGTAATGCTCCGGCAACCGCGCGGCGGCAACGATGGGCGCATTGGCTGCGGGAAACTCGTACTCCGACAGTTGCCGGGGCGCCACCCAGGCCAGCGGCTGACCTTCGGCACCATGGGGCTGGCCGTTAAAAGCCGTGACCTCCCAGACATCCAGCAAGACGTGCTTATCAGGATAATCGTGGGAAATCTGAATCAGCGGTTGTGCCGCGCGCACGACAATCCCCAACTCTTCGTGCAGCTCGCGGGCCAGCGCCTCGAAGACAGGCTCGCCCTCTTCCACCTTGCCGCCCGGAAACTCCCACAAGCCACCCTGATGCTTGTCATCCGGACGCCGGGCGAGCAGCACGCGGCCGTCGCCGCCACGAATCACCGCCGCGGCCACATGTACGCGTTTCATTCCAAGGTCTCCGTTTCCTGCAGGGCCGCCCGGTACCAGCGCTGGAAAGCCGGCCACTGATAAATAGTCGCCACATAGTCTGCCGCCACGGGGGGCAGCTCGACTGCGTAGCTGTGAAAGCGCGCGGCCACAGGGGCAAAAAACGCATCGGCAATGCTTGCATGGCCGAAGAGAAAGGGGCCGTCGGCGCCAAACCGTTGTCGGCAACTCAGCCACAAGGCGCACATGCGTTCGATATCAACCCGGGCGTCGCTGGGCAGATCTGTCAGCTCGGCCTGGCGCTTGAGGTCCATAGGCAGATGGGTACGCAGCGCCACGAAGCCACTGTGCATTTCCGCGCACATCGAACGCGCCAGAGCCCGGCCATACTCGCCGCGCGGCCACAAATGGGCCTCGGGAAATCGCTCGGCCAGGTATTCGGCAATCGCTAGAGAGTCCCACACCGGGCCCAGCTCGGTAAGCAGTACGGGGACTTTGCCGCTGGGCGAGAGCTCCCGCAGCCGCGCCTGGGTTTCAGGCTGGCCGAGGACAATGCGCCGCTCCTGGCACCGCACGCCGGTCAGCGCCAAGACCAGCGCGGCCCGCAGCGACCAGGAGGAGTAGTTCTTGTTGCCGATTATCAGAGTCAGGGACATAACAGCCTCCGCAAGCTGCCAGGTATTGCAAGGTGGATGGGTGACGGAGCCGTCCAACAGGTTCCGTAACGCGCCTACCCACCCTGCGAACGTGCAGCCTGCGGCCAGCCGATCAGGTGCGGTATTCCGCGTTGATCTTCACGTACTCATGGGACAGGTCGGTCGTCCAGATAGTCTCACTGCACGCGCCACGGCCCAACTCGATCCGAATGGTGATTTCGGCTTGTGCCATGATTGCTGCGCCCTGCTCCTCAGTGTAGGTCGAGGCGCGACCGCCTCGACTGGCGATGCAGACTTCACCGAGGTAGACATCAATCTTGCCCACGTCCAGCTGGGGCACACCGGCGCGGCCGACAGCCGCGAGAATGCGTCCCCAGTTGGGGTCGGACGCGAACAGCGCGGTCTTGATCAGGGGTGAATGGGCCACGGCGTAGCCGACATCCAGGCATTCCTGATGGGTGCCGCCGCCGTTGACCTGCACGGTGACGAATTTGGTCGCGCCTTCGCCGTCACGCACGATGGACTGGGCGACTTCCATGAACACCTCAAACACCGCTTGCTTGAGCTTGGCGAACAGCTCGCCGCTGGCCGCGGTGATTTCCGGCAGGTTAGCCTTGCCAGTGGCGATCAGCATGCAGCAATCGTTGGTCGAGGTGTCGCCATCAATGGTGATGCGGTTGAAGGATTTGTTCGCCGCATCGCGCACCAGATCCTGCAGCACATCACGGGCAACCTTGGCGTCGGTGGCGATGTAACCGAGCATGGTGGCCATGTTCGGCCGGATCATCCCGGCACCCTTGGAAATGCCGGTGACGGTGACGGTCACGCCGTCATGCTGGAACTGGCGGCTGGCACCCTTGGGCAGGGTGTCAGTGGTCATGATGCCCTCAGCAGCCTGGGCCCAATGATCCTCGGCCAGATCGGCCAGGGCCGCGGGCAGCGCAGCTTCGATTTTCTCTACCGGCAGCGGCTCACCGATCACGCCCGTGGAGTAAGGCAGCACGGCGCTGGCGGCCACACCGGTCAGCTCCGCCAGCTTGGCGCAGGTGCGCTCGGCGGCGCGCAGGCCCGGCTCGCCGGTTCCCGCATTGGCGTTGCCGGTATTGGTCAGCAGATAACGCACCTCACCCTGGGCACGCTGCTTGGCGAGTATCACTGGCGCGGCGCAGAAGGCATTCAAGGTGAACACCCCGGCTACGCGCGAACCTTCCGCACAGCGCATCACTACCACGTCCTTGCGTCCGACGCGCTTGATGCCAGCAGAGGCGATGCCGAGTTCAAAACCGGGAACCGGATGCAGGGTGGGCAGAGGGCCAAGACCAACAGCCATGGAAGCGCTCCTAAATCAGAAAGTGAAAGTCGCCGTAACGGCGTTGCAGTGTAAGGAAAAACGCCGCGAGCGGAAGATCCGGTCGCGGCGCTGATCAGCAATGAACGGGGTGGCGTTAGTTAACCTGGCCGTGGCAGTGCTTGTACTTCTTGCCGGAACCACAGGGGCATGGCTCGTTCCGGCCGATCTTCGGCTCGGTTCGCACGGTTGTCACGGCAGGCGCCTGAGCTGGGACCGGTTCCGGTCGCTCGGGTTCCAGTCCCGGGGCAGCGGCATGCTCAAACTGCATGCGCTGGGCCAGCGCTTCGGCTTCGCGACGCAGACGCGCCTCTTCCTCGGCCGGGTCTTCGCGGCGCACCTGGACGTGCGACAGAACACGAATGGTGTCGCGGCGAATGGTGTCCAGCAGTTCCTGGAACAGGTTGAAGGACTCGCGCTTGTATTCCTGCTTGGGGTTCTTTTGCGCATAACCGCGCAAGTGAATCCCGTGACGCAAGTGGTCCATGGTGGACAGGTGATCCTTCCATAGATCGTCGACCACACGCAGCAGGATCTGCTTCTCGAAGGTGCGCATCGTCTCGGCACCAGCCAGTTCTTCCTTCTGCGCATAAGCGGCCAACAGCGCCTCGCGAATCCTCTCACGCAGCGTGTCTTCGTAGAGCTTGTCGTCTTCGTCGAGCCACTGCTGCAACGGCAGATCCAAGGCGAAGTCGCTTTTCAGCGTGGATTCCAGACCCTTGATATTCCATTGTTCGGGCAGCGATTGCGGTGGCATGTGCTGGTTAATGGCACTGTCCAGCACTTCCTCGCGGAATTCACTGATGGTGTCACCCACATCGGCGGCAGCCAGCAGGCTGTTGCGCATGTGGTAGATCACTTTGCGCTGTTCGTTGGCTACGTCATCGAATTCCAGCAATTGCTTACGAATATCGAAGTTCCGGCCCTCGACCTTGCGCTGGGCCTTTTCAATGGCGTTGGTGACCATGCGATGCTCAATGGCCTCACCGGACTGCATGCCCAGCGCCTTCATGAAGTTCTTCACGCGGTCGGAGGCGAAGATGCGCATCAGGCTGTCTTCCAGCGACAGGTAGAAACGGCTGGAACCTGGGTCACCCTGGCGTCCGGAACGACCACGCAGCTGATTGTCGATGCGCCGCGATTCGTGTCGCTCGCACGCAATCACATGCAAACCGCCGGATTCGATCACCTGCTGGTGGCGCTTCTGCCAGTCGGCCTTGATCTGCGCAATCTGTTCTGCGGTCGGCGGTACTTGGCTGGCAAGCTCTAGCGCGGCGACTTCAACTTCCCAGTTGCCGCCCAGCACGATGTCGGTACCCCGGCCGGCCATGTTGGTCGCAATGGTCAGGCCACCCGGGCGGCCCGCCTGGGCAACGATCTCGGCTTCTTTTTCGTGGAACTTGGCGTTAAGCACGTTGTGCTGAATGCCGGCCTGATTGAGCAGCTGAGAGACGTACTCGGAGCTTTCGATCGAGGCCGTACCCACCAGCACCGGGCGGCCCTGAGCCTGGCATTCCTGGATGTCGGCGATGATGGCCTGGAATTTCTCTTCCTGGGTGAGATAGACCAGGTCATTGAAGTCCTTGCGCGCCACTGGTTTGTTGGTGGGGATCACCACCACTTCCAGGCCATAGATCTGCTGGAACTCGAACGCTTCGGTATCGGCCGTGCCGGTCATGCCGGCCAGCTTCTTGTAGAGGCGAAAGTAATTCTGGAAGGTAGTCGAGGCCAGGGTCTGGCTCTCCGCCTGAATCGGCAGACCTTCTTTTGCCTCGATGGCCTGATGCAGGCCCTCGGACAGACGACGCCCTGGCATGGTACGACCGGTGTGTTCGTCGATCAGCAGGACCTGATCGTTCTGCACGATGTATTCAACGTTGCGATTGAACAGCTTGTGAGCGCGCAGGCCGGAATAGACATGGGTCAGCAGCGACAGGTTATGCGCCGAATAGAGGCTTTCCCCTTCGCCCAGCAAGCCGACCTGGCTGAGCAGCTCTTCGACAAACTGATGGCCAGCTTCATTGAGTTCGACCTGGCGGGTCTTCTCGTCAATGCTGTAGTGACCTTCCTGGATTACTCGCGTTTCCTGCCCTTCGACTTCCTCGACCTGGCGTTTGAGACGCGGAATCAGCTGGTTGATCTGCTGATACAGCTTGGAGCTGTCCTCGGCCTGGCCGGAGATGATCAACGGAGTACGCGCCTCGTCGATCAGGATAGAGTCGACTTCGTCGATCACGGCGAAATTCAGTTCGCGCTGGAATTTTTCTTCCAGGCTAAACGCCATGTTGTCGCGCAGGTAGTCGAAACCGAATTCGTTGTTGGTGCCGTAAGTAATATCGGCGGCATATGCAGCGCGCTTTTCTTCCGGCGGCAGGAAGGGAGTGACGATTCCCACGCTCAGGCCGAGGAATTCATACAGCGGACGCATCCAGTTGGCATCGCGGCGGGCCAGGTAATCGTTGACCGTAACCACATGCACGCCTTTGCCTTCCAGTGCATTGAGGTACACCGCCAGGGTGCCGACCAGGGTCTTGCCCTCGCCGGTGCGCATTTCGGCAATCTTGCCATCGTGCAGCGTCATGCCGCCAATCAGCTGGACATCGAAGTGGCGCATACCCATGACCCGCTTGCCCGCCTCGCGTGCCACGGCGAAGGCTTCGGGTAACAACTGATCAAGGGTTTCGCCTTTGCCGAGCCGGGCTCGAAACTCTAGGGTCTTGTCCCGCAATTGCTCATCAGACAGTGCCAGCATCTGCTCTTCGAGCGCATTGACGGCCTGCACCGTCTTGAGCATGCGTTTGACTTCCCGTTCGTTCTTGCTTCCAAAGAGTTTTCTCAACAAAGGCGCAAACATATCGACTAGTTCTTCCACACATAGGAATGGAGGACGACCAGACAGCCGCCCGCGCGACCTGTTGATCGCACACGAAAGACAGCATTCTACCCGGAAACGAAGATCAAGAAAGCGCCCTTATCAGCGCTTACTTGGCACTTTTCGCGTTGGCGATAAAGCTGTATGGGTTGACCTGACGGCCATTCTTGATGACCTCGAAGTGCACATGAGGCCCTGTGGAACGTCCGGAGCTGCCCACTCTGGCGATGGCCTGGCCACGCTTGACCAACTCACCTAACTGCACAAGGTTTTCCCTATTGTGGGCATAAAGCGTCTTGTAGCCATCGCCGTGGCTGATTTCCACCGTGGTGCCATAACCACTCTTGCGGCCCGACCACGTCACGACTCCCGCCGCGACCGCGACGACCTCGGTGCCTTCGCGGGCCGCAAAGTCGACCCCCTTGTGCATACGGGGCGTACCGTTGAACGGGTCCGTGCGACGCCCGAAGGGAGAGGACAAATACCCTTGGCGTACCGGGCGCCCGGAAACGCTGCCCGCTTCACTCAAGCGGCGTTCAGCCAGCACATCTTCAAGCACTTCAAGTTGCTGTTCGCGGCTATCCAGTCGCTCCAGCAATTCATCCAGCGTCTGCAGGAAGGGTGGCGGCGCGAAGGCAGCGCTATCAATCAGCTCTTCAGGACCGCCTTGCCCTACATTAAGAGAGAAATCAAACTCGCGTGCGTCCAGCTTGGCCAGCTCTGTCAAGCGTTCGCCAAGCGCATCAAGCCGCGTCAGGCGCGCCTGCAGCTCGGCAATATGGACGCCAAAGGCATCTAACTGACGCTGTGCGTCACGTCGCGCTTCGCTCAAGGTAGCGTGCTGCTGCTGAAGGTGAGCCTCAACCTTGGCCGCCTTGTCACTGAAAAAAGGCTGCAAGTACCCCCCCAGCGCGATGCCGGAAGCCAGCACCACAATCGCCAACGTGGTTATACCCGCCGCGAGCACTCGAGAATCGAGACTGAACGAGCGCGCCGCGCCCTGGCTCCGGCTGAGTAGAATGACTTGCATATATCCCCCTGGTAACGCATACGGCTGCCTGGCTTTGTTACCATGCGCCTTTGTCAACATCAGGCGTCCTGCCATGACTTTTCGTCCCTTACCGGCCCGGGCTCCCGCTGCACTCCTGCGCGAAGCGAAACCCCTGAAAGCGCTGTTTGGCGAGGCCCAACGGCTCTCCATCCTTCAGCGTCTCCTGGAAAGCCAATTACAACCCGCAGCCCGCGAACATTGCCGTGTTGCTTCTTGGCGAGAGGGCTGCCTGTTGCTGATCGTCACCGACGGCCACTGGGCCACTCGCTTGCGTTATCAACAACGCCGATTGCTGCGCCAATTGCAGGCGTGCGAAGAGTTCGCGAACCTAACGAGAATCCTGTTCAAGGTGCAACCACCTCACACCTCGAACCGTGCTCCCAGTCACACACCGGAACTGACTCCTTTTGCCGCACGCAACATTCAGGAAACTGCAGCAGCTATTGATGACCCAAAATTGCGAGAGGCCTTGGAACGCCTGGCAAGTCGCGTCAAAAAACCCGACCGGCCGTGATAGCACAATACGATCATGCAAGAAAAAGACCATGGTGGCAATTAGGCATTTAAGTTGGCGCTACCGTCTGTCGCATGGCTGCAGGAGGCAATGTCTCACCGTTTGCGGCAATTAGCGGCCCATTGTTGCCTCATGGGCAGCCCAGCGGCACCGAAGCGCAGTCATCGGCTGGACCTTCTTTAAAGGCGGCATCGCCTGTGCAACGAGGCCCTGTTGGGAGGCAAAGATGAGCACACGCCGAAACAGGCGGAGCACTGCATTACGAGGCGCCAAGATACTTCGTCCACCCCACATGCCGATGCGGGCGAGGCCAACTGCAGGCAAAAAAAAGGCCACCCAAAGGTGGCCTGAAAAAAAAGAGAAGAGAAGAGTTCGGTGAATCAGACAGCAGCAGCCGGACGCATATAAGAAATCGGGGCATCCTTCGTATCATCGAAGGTTACGACTTCCCAAGCGTCCTTTTGCGCGATCAGCGCACGTAACAGTTGGTTGTTCAAGGCATGGCCGGACTTGTAGCCACGGAACTCGCCAATCAGGCTGTTGCCCAGCAGATAAAGGTCACCAATGGCATCCAGTATCTTGTGTTTGACGAATTCATCTTCGTAGCGCAAACCGTCCTCATTAAGGACGCGGTTTTCATCGACCACGATGGCGTTCTCGACGCTGCCGCCCAGAGCCAGGTTGTGAGAGCGCAAGAATTCAATATCACGCATGAACCCAAAGGTCCGCGCACGGCTGACTTCCTTGACGAACGACGTGCTGGAGAAGTCCACGCTTGCCGTCTGGGTGCGTCCACGAAAAACCGGATGGTCGAAATCGATTTCAAAACTGACCTTGAAGCCCTCGAAAGGCACGAAGGTCGCACGCTTGTCGCCGTCTTGCACGGTGATCTCGCGCTTGATGCGAATGAACTTCTTGTGTGCGTCCTGCTCTTGCAGGCCAGCAGATTGAATCAGGAAGACGAAGGGTCCCGCACTGCCATCCATGATCGGCACTTCCGAGGCGGACAGTTCGACATAAGCATTGTCGATGCCCAGCCCGGCCATCGCCGAGAGCAGGTGTTCCACGGTGTCTACCTTGACATCGCCGTTATAAAGCGTGGTGGACATGGTGGTTTCGCCGACGTTTTCAGCCCGTGCGCAGATTTCCACGACGGGATCGAGGTCGACGCGGCGGAACACAATGCCGGTGTCCACGGGTGCAGGCTTCAGGGTCAGGTAAACCTTTTCCCCAGAATGCAAGCCCACGCCAGTGGCGCGGATAATGTTCTTTAAAGTGCGTTGTTTGATCATGACAGTGGCTGCTTTATGCGCGAATGCGTTTCTTGTCAACAAAGGCCGAAATCATAGCAGACCCGGCCTTTGCTGAATACCGAACACGCAAATCATCCTGATAAGCTCCGTCAATCGGCCTGACGACGAAGGAATGCTGGAATATCAAGGTAATCCAGATCTTCCTGCGGATTATGCTTGGGCGCCATGGAGGCCTGCCCCTGATTACGCATGACCGTAGGCCGCTCCAGATCCCGATAGTTAACAGCCGCCGGCTCGCCCCGCTGAGTCGCGGCGACCGGCGTGGAGGCTGCGGTAGCGTTGGTCTGCAGCGTGTTATCGATCACCTTGACAGGCTTCTCGGCTTTGGCCGGGCCAAGCCCTGTGGCGACCACAGTCACATGCAACTCATCGCGCAGATCCGGATCGACCACCGCCCCCACCTTAACGGTGGCATTGTCGGATGCAAAGGCGTTGACGATCTCGCCCACGGTGGCGTATTCGCCCAGGGACAGGTCCAGACCCGCCGTGATGTTGACCAGAATGCCGCGAGCGCCCTGCAGATTGACGTCTTCCAGCAGCGGATTGCGGATCGCCGCCTCAGTAGCCTCACGGGCACGATTCGGGCCGCTGGCACTGCCGGTGCCCATCATCGCCATGCCCATTTCCGCCATCACGGTTTTCACGTCGGCAAAGTCGACGTTCATCAGGCCTTCACGCAGCATGATGTCGGAGATACCGCGTACCGCACCGCACAGCACGTCGTCAGCCTTGGCGAAGGCGGACAGCAGCGTTGCGTCCTTGCCGAGAATGGTCAGCAATTTTTCGTTGGGGATAGTGATCAGCGAGTCGACGCATTCGGCCAACTGGCGAATGCCTTCATCGGCCACCAGCATGCGCTTCTTGCCTTCGAAGGGGAATGGACGGGTCACCACCGCAACGGTCAGGATGCCCATTTCCTTGGCCACCTGCGCAATGATAGGCGCCGCACCGGTACCGGTACCGCCACCCATGCCTGTGGTGATGAACACCATGTCCGCGCCCTGCAGTACTTCAGCCACGCGCTCACGGTCTTCGAGTGCCGCCTGGCGACCGATCTCCGGATTGGTTCCTGCACCCAGGCCCTTGGTCACGCTGCGGCCAAGTTGCAACACGGTGCGCGCACCAATGTTTTTCAACGCCTGGGCATCGGTGTTGGCGCAGATGAACTCGACGCCTTCGATGTTGCTGCGGACCATGTGATTGACGGCATTACCACCACCGCCACCGACGCCGATCACCTTGATGACCGCGTTTTGCGTAACGTTATCTACGAGCTCGAACATGATTCCCTCTCCTCTCTCTTCTCGTTTTACCTTACTGCTACTGCTTGTCAGAAGTTGCCCTGGAACCACCGCTTCATCCGCTCCAGAACAGGTATCCTGGCGTCTTCGCCAAACGTACCGGGGCTGGGCATGATGAAGCCGTCGGCCTGCTTCTTCAGCCCGTAGAGCAGTAGGCCCACGCCCGTTGAATAAATGGGGTTGCGCACCACGTTGGCCAGTCCCTTGACGCTATGTGGCACGCCTAGACGTACCGGCATGTGAAAGATTTCTTCGGCCAGATCGACTGCGCCTTCCATTTTCGCGGTCCCACCGGTGAGGACGATGCCTGCCGGGATCATGTCCTCATAGCCACTACGCCGCAGTTCGGCCTGAATCAGCGTGAAAAGTTCGTCGTAGCGCGGCTCGACCACTTCTGCCAATGCCTGACGGGACAATTCCCGCGGCGGTCGATCGCCGACACTGGGCACCTTGATGGTTTCCCCGGCGCCCGCCAGATTGGCAAGCGCGCAAGCATATCGAATCTTGATCTCTTCGGCATACTGCGTCGGTGTGCGCAAGGCCATGGCGATGTCGTTTGTGACCTGGTCGCCAGCAATGGGAATTACGGCGGTGTGGCGAATCGCCCCTTCAGTGAAAATCGCGATGTCGGTGGTGCCGCCGCCAATGTCCACCAGGCACACGCCCAGCTCTTTTTCATCCTCAGTGAGCACCGCATAGGCCGAGGCCAGTTGTTCGAGGATGATGTCGTCGACTTCCAGGCCGCAACGACGCACGCATTTTTCGATGTTCTGCGCGGAATTCACCGCACAGGTGACCACATGCACCTTGGCCTCCAGGCGTACGCCGGACATGCCCAACGGCTCGCGCACACCCTCCTGGTTGTCGATCACGTAATCCTGCGGCAGCGTGTGCAATACGCGCTGGTCGGCTGGAATGGCGACGGCCTGTGCGGCATCCAGCACGCGCTCGAGGTCCGCAGTACTGACTTCGCGATCACGAATGGCCACGATGCCGTGGGAGTTCAGGCTGCGAATATGGTTACCGGCCAGGCCGACAAAAGCCGAGTGGATGTAGCAGCCCGCCATTTGTTGGGCTTCTTCCACCGCTCGCTGGATGGACTGCACGGTGGACTCGATATTCACCACCACACCCTTTTTCAGGCCGCGGGAAGGGTGCGAGCCGATCCCGACGATCTCCAGTTGGCCGTCATCGCCGACCTCACCGACCAACGCCACCACCTTGGAGGTGCCGATGTCCAGGCCGACGATCATCTTGCCGCTCTGCACAGTTGACATATCTGCTGTCTTCTCCTCAATTCACGGTTCGCCCGGAGGCGGCCGTGTCGCTCACCGGCTCGCGCCACGCCACGGCCAGGCCGTTGGCATAACGCAGATCGATGCGCTCGATGTTGGCTATCTGCGATTTCAGGGCCTTGTCATAAATGGCCACCAGGCGATGCATTTTTTCAACGATATGGTCGCGTCCAAGCAGCAGCTCAAGGGACTGCCCCGCCTCACCCGACCCCAGCGACACGAACCAGCTGCCGCGCTCACGCAGTTCCAGGCGGCGGATGCTGAACCCCAACGGGCGCAGCATTTGGCTCAGTACCTGGTAGTGCTGCATGATCCGCTGCTTGGCCCGCTCCGGGCCGTGCAACTGCGGCAGGTAGTGATAAGTGCTCAATTCACGAGGTACGAACGCCTCGCCCTGGTTGTTGAGCAGCGCCTCTTCGCCCCAGCGGGCGATCGGCAGGTATTCATGCAACTGGATCTGCACCTGATCCGGCCAGATGCGCCGAACGTCCGCGCTGGCGATCCACGGCATGCTTTCCAGGGCGGCGCGCATCCCTGCCAGGTCCAGGCTGAAGAAACTGCTCTCGACAAAAGGCTCGATGCGTTGCTCCACGGTCTGCGCGCTGGTGTAGTTGAGTTCCCCGTTGATTCCGATCTTGGCAATCGGCTGGTCGATAAAGGGCAACAGGCGCGGGGCCAGTTCATGGCCGCTCCACAGCAATCCCGCCAGCACCAGGACCCAGCCGAGGCGCTTGAGGGTTTGCGGTGCCAGCTTCGGCAAACGCGCCCGCAGCGGCTCGCGGGCCACCGGGCGACTGGCGCCTCGGGGGGCCGGCTTGCGGCCGGTTGCGGGGGGCTGATGACGAAGCTGGAAAGCGCCCATGTCAGCCCCTTGCTTCCAAGCTGTCGGCCAGGATGGCCAGGACCAGTTGCTGGAAGTCGAGACCTGCCGCCCGGGCGGCCATGGGCACCAGGCTGTGGTCGGTCATGCCCGGTACGGTGTTGACCTCCAACAGCCAGAAATTCCCCTCGGCATCCTGCATGACATCGACCCGGGCCCAGCCCTGAGTGCCCACCGCCGCACACGCCTCGGTAGTCAGTTCGCGCAGCTCGGCTTCCTTTTCGGCATCGAGGCCGCAAGGGATGCGGTACTGGGTGTCGTTGGAGATATATTTCGCTTCGTAGTCATAAAATATATTGGGGGTGCCCAGCGCGATTGGCGGCAAGACTTCGCCGCGCAACACAGCGATGGTGAACTCCGGACCCTGGATCCATTGTTCGACCAGCACCTGGCTGTCATACACACTGGCAGCGCGCCAGGCGCCAATGAGGCCCTCGACATCCGTCACCTTGGCCATCCCGATGCTGGAACCTTCATGGGCCGGCTTGACGATCAGCGGGAAGCCCAGCTCCTCAGCGGCAGCACGACAGTCATCCTCGCTGCGCAGCACCGCATGGCGCGGGGTCGGCAGACCGAGGCTCTGCCACACCTGCTTGGTGCGCAGCTTGTCCATGGCCAGTGCCGAAGCCAGCACGCCACTGCCGGTGTAGGGAATGCCCAGGCATTCCAGCAGGCCCTGCATGCTGCCGTCTTCGCCGCCGCGACCGTGCAGCACAATAAAGGCACGGTCGATCGTCTCGCTGCCCAAACGCTGCAGAAAGTCCTCGCCGACATCAATTCCGAAGGCATCCACGCCAGCCTGCTGCAGGGCCGCGAGCACCGCGGTGCCCGATTTCAGGGAGACGTCACGCTCAGCGCTCTTGCCGCCGTACAGCACGGCAACACGACCGAACACCTGCGGATCGAGAGTGGACTGCACTGCGGCGCTCATTGCGCACTTCCTTCGCCGCTTGCGGCAAACAACGGGTGATTGAACAGTTGCGGCGCCAACCCGCCGATGTCACCGGCGCCCTGGCACAACAGAATGTCGCCGCCACGCAGCAGCGGCTTGAGCACAGGCGCGAGGTCGCTGCCACGCTCGACGTAAATCGGATCGAGCAGCCCGCGCTGGCGAATGCTGTGGCACAAATTGCGGCTGTCGGCACCGGGAATCGGCTCTTCGCCGGCCGGGAAGACCTCCATCAGCAACAACACATTGCTCTCGGCCAGCACCTGCACGAAATCCTCGTACAGATCGCGGGTACGGGAAAAACGATGGGGTTGATAGACCATCACCAGCCGGCGCTCCGGCCAGCCGCCGCGCACGGCCTTGATCACCGCTGCCACTTCGCGTGGGTGATGCCCGTAGTCGTCCACCAGCATCACGCTGCCATCCTCGACCGGCAGCTCGCCATACACCTGGAAGCGCCGGCCGACCCCTTGGAACCCGGACAGGCCCTGGACAATAGCCTCGTCGCCGATACCTTCATCGGTGGCGATGGCAATGGTGGCCAGGGCGTTGAGGACGTTGTGATTGCCGGGCATGTTGACTGTTACCGGCAGCGGCTCATGACCATGGCGCAGCACGGTGAAGTGGGTGCGCATCCCTTCTTGGCGGACGCCCACGGCGCGCAGATCGGCGTCTTCGGTAAAGCCATAGGTCAGAGTTGGTCGGGCGATCTGCGGAAGAATGTCGCGCACCACCGGGTCATCGATACACAGCACGGCCAGGCCGTAGAACGGCAGGTTGTGCAGAAAATCAACAAAGGTGCGCTTCAACTTGTTGAAGTCGCCCTCGTAGGTGCTCATGTGGTCGGCGTCGATATTGGTTACCACCGACACCATCGGCTGCAAGTGCAGGAAGCTGGCGTCGCTCTCGTCGGCCTCGGCGATCAGAAATCGACTGCCGCCCAGCTGGGCATTGGTTCCAGCCGCATTCAGGCGACCACCGATGACGAAGGTGGGGTCCAACCCGGCGGCAGCGAACACCGACGCCAGCAGGCTGGTGGTGGTGGTCTTGCCGTGGGTGCCGGCCACGGCGATGCCATGTCGGTAGCGCATCAGCTCGGCGAGCATCTCGGCCCGCGGTACCACGGGGATCCGGCGCTCCAGGGCATGGGCGACTTCCGGGTTGCTCTCATTGACGGCGCTGGAGATCACCAGCACGTCGGCTTCTACGACGTTATGCGCGTGGTGGCCGATAAACACATGGGCGCCGAAGCTTTCCAGCCGCGTCGTGACCGGCGAGGCCTTGATATCCGAGCCGGAGACTTCATAGCCCATGTTGAGCAGCACCTCGGCGATGCCACACATGCCGACTCCGCCGATACCGACAAAGTGGATACGCCGGATACGGCGCATGCGCCGGGTTTCAGCCTTTGCAGCAGCGGGCGATTTAGCCACGGGCCACCTCCAGGCAAATATCCACCACCCGGCGGGTGGCATCGGGCATAGCCAGATCGCGGGCGGTGGCGCCCATGGCCTCGAGTCGTTGCGGTTGCATCAGCACCTCGTTCAGCTGCGCAGCCAGCTCGGCCGCATCTGTAGTGGCTTGCGGCAACAGGATGGCAGCGCCCTCCCGGGCCAGAAATTCAGCATTGCGCGTCTGGTGGTCATCTATGGCATGGGGCAGCGGCACCAGAAAAGCCGGCAGCCCGGCGGCGGCCAGTTCGCTGACAGTCAGCGCGCCAGCACGGCAGATCACCAGGTCGGCCCAGGCATAAGCCCCGGCCATGTCTTCGATGAAGGGCGCGACATGGGCCTTGAGGCCGGCCTCGGCATAACGCTGCTGGGTGATTTCGGCATGCTGGGCACCGGTCTGATGCACCACGGCCGGACGCTCCTCTTCGAGCAGGTGCGACAGTGCCGCTGGCACCAGCTTGTTCAATGGCTCAGCACCCAGGCTGCCGCCCAACACCAGCAGATTGGCCGGACGCCCTGCCAGCGGCGCGCGGGGGGTGTCGAGAAACAACTCGCTGCGCACCGGATTACCCGTGGTACGGCGCTTGGCGCTGCGTGTAAAGGTGTTAGGGAAGGCTTCGCAAATGCGCTGGGCAAACCACGCCAGGCTACGGTTGGCAGTACCGGCCACGGCGTTCTGCTCATGGATGATCAGGGGCACGCCGCACAGGCGCGCCGCCAGCCCGCCGGGTCCCGTCACATAACCACCCATGCCGAGCACGCACACCGGACGCAGCGTGCGCACCAGGTCGCGGGCCTGCATCAGCGCCTTGAACAACTGCACCGGCGCCTTGAGCAGCGCCAGCAGACCCTTGCCACGCAAGCCACTGACCTCAATCAGATGCAGGGGCAGATTGGCGTCAGGAACCAGGCGGTTTTCAATGCCGCGTGCGGTACCCAGCCAGTGAACACGATAGCCACGCGCCTGGAACTCGCGGGCGCAGGCCAACGCCGGGAATACGTGGCCGCCTGTGCCACCCGCCATGATCAGGACATTACCGCGCATGTCGCACGTCCTCCTCGGCAAAATCCGTTTCGCTGAATTCAAAATTTTCGTTGCCGAGCTGAGAGCGTCGTTCCCACTCGATACGCAACAACAACCCCAGGCTTACGCAGCAGATCACCAGCGAACTGCCGCCGTAGCTCAGGAATGGCAAGGTCAGGCCCTTGGTCGGCAGCAAGCCGACGTTCACGCCAATATTGATCAGAAATTGGCCGATCCATAGAAAGGCCAGGCCATAGGCGACATACGCCGAGAAGAACTGCTTGGCCTTTTGCGCCCACAGGCCGATGTACAGAGCGCGCACGCTGATCAACACGAACAAGGCCAAGGTGATCAGGGCCCCCACCATGCCCAGTTCCTCGGCCAACACGGCGAAAACGAAATCGGTGTGCGCCTCGGGCAGGTAGAACTGTTTCTGAATGCTGTTGCCCAGGCCGACGCCAAACCATTCGCCACGGCCAAAGGCAATCAGCGCCTGGGTCAATTGGTAGCCCGCACCGAATTGGTCGGCCCAGGGATCGGTAAAGGTGGTCAGACGCGCCATGCGGTACGGCTGGGTCTTGATCAGCAGGTACAACGCACCGACTGCCAGCCCTGCCGACAGCCCGAAGCGCAGCAGGCCCACGCCGCCGAGGAAAAGCATGGCCGCCGCCGCGGCGAACAAGACGATGGTGGCGCCGAAGTCCGGTTCCAGCAGCAACAGCACCGCCATGGGGATCAACACGAAAATCGGCTTGAGGAAGCCCATCCAGCTTTCGCGTACCTCTTCCTGGCGACGCACCAGGTACCCGGCCAGATAGATCACCACGAAGATCTTGGCGATTTCCGAGGGCTGCACGTTGATCATGCCCAAGCTGATCCAACGAATCGAACCGTTGACCTCGCGTCCGACCAGCAGCACCAAGACCAGCATGGCGAAGGCTGCGGCCAGCAACATCCAGCCCAGGCGCTGCCACGTGGCCATGGGCACCATCAGCACCACGGCACAGGCCACTAGGCCGATGACCATGTACACCAGTTGGCGGGTCATGTGATAAAGCGGATCGCCCAGTTGCGCGGCCGCCACTTCCGAAGACGCCGACGCTACCATCACCAATCCCAGCCCGAGCAACGCCAGACACCCCAGCGACAGCGGGAGGTCCAGGTCGAGGCCGCGCCGACTGAACAACGGCGACGGGTACGGGCGCAGGAAGGCGATCATTGTGGCAAGCCCTCCACTGCACGGGCGAACAGGCGACCACGCTCTTCGAAATTCTTGAACATGTCGAGGCTGGCGCACGCCGGCGACAGCAGCACGGCATCACCGCGCTCAGCCATTTCGGCACAGCGCTGCACCGCTTCGTCCAAGGTTGCGACCTTAGCCTGGGGTACGGCATCCCCCAGGGCGCCGGCAATCTGGTCGGCATCGCGACCGAGCAACACCACCGCCCGGCAGTAGCGGGCCACTGGGGCGCGCAGCGGTGAGAAATCCGCCCCTTTGCCATCGCCACCGGCGATTAGCACCAGCTTGCCGTCAATATCCGCGCCCAAACCCTCGATCGCCGCCAACGCGGCCCCGACGTTGGTTGCCTTGGAGTCGTCGTAATAGTGAACGCCACGCAATTCACGCACCCATTGGCAGCGATGCGGCAGCCCGGCAAAGGTTTTCAGGGTAGCCAGCATCGGCTCCAGCGGCAGCCCTACGGCATGGCCGAGGGCCAGGGCAGCCAGCGCGTTGCTTTGATTGTGGGCGCCGCGCATTTTCAACGCGCGTACCGGCAACAGCGCCTCGAATTGGAACGTCAGCCATTTTTCGCCGTGCAGCTCGGTCAGACCAAAGCCCTTGAAATCCGGCCTGCCCAGGCCAAAGCTCCAGCACGGCAGCTGATCGGCCACCAGCGGGCGTGACAGCGCATCATCGCGATTGATCACCACCTGCCGGGCGCCACGAAAGACGCGGTGCTTGGCCAGGTGGTAGGCCTGCAGGTCGGTGTAGCGGTCCATGTGGTCTTCGCTGACGTTCAGGCAAGTCGCCACCTCGGCATTCAGCTGCTCGGTGGTTTCCAGTTGGAAGCTGGACAACTCGATCACATACAGCTCAACGTCATCGGCCAACAGATCCAGCGCCGGCGTGCCCAGGTTGCCGCCAATGGCGACCTTCCTGCCGGCCGCCGCGGCCATTTCGCCCACCAGGGTGGTCACGGTGCTCTTGGCGTTGGAGCCGGTGATGGCAATGATCGGCGCCTTGGCTTCGCGGGCGAACAGTTCGATGTCGCCGGAAAGCTTCACCCCGCGCTGCGCCGCTGCCTGCAACGCCGGGGAGGCAATGGCCAGGCCCGGGCTGACCAGAAGCTCATCGGCCTGGCAAAGAAACTCGACATCCAGCGCGCCGCAGCGCACTTCAACGTCGGGAAATTCCTGCTGTAGGGTGGCCAGCTCAGGCGGATTGGCGCGCGTGTCAGCCACCGCAAACGACAATCCCCGGCGCGCCAAATGGCGCACCAGGGACATGCCGCTCTTGCCGAGGCCGACAACGATGCGGAATTGGTCAGAAGCGATCAGGCTCATGTCATTTTTCGCCTCAACGCAGTTTCAAGGTGGCCAGACCGATCAGCACGAGGATCACCGTGATGATCCAGAAGCGCACAATGACGCGCGGCTCGGGCCAGCCTTTGAGTTCGAAGTGGTGGTGAATCGGCGCCATGCGGAACACCCGCTTGCCGGTCAGCTTGAAGGAGGCAACTTGAATCATCACCGAGAGGGTTTCCATGACGAACACCCCACCCATGATGAACAGCACGATTTCCTGGCGGACAATCACCGCAATGGTGCCCAGTGCCGCGCCCAGGGCCAGCGCACCGACGTCGCCCATGAACACTTGCGCCGGGTAGGTGTTGAACCACAAGAAACCCAGGCCGGCACCAATCAGCGCGCTGCAAAACACGATCAGCTCGCCGGCGCCCGGAACATAAGGAATCAACAGGTATTCGGCAAAGCGCACGTTGCCCGACAGGTAACAGAAAACGCCCAGTGCGCCCCCCACCAGCACGGTGGGCATGATCGCCAGACCGTCGAGGCCATCGGTGAGGTTCACCGCATTACTCGAACCGACGATCACGAAGTACGTCAGCACGATGAAACCGGTAGCGCCCAGCGGCAAGGCGGCGTCCTTGAACATGGGCACGATCAACGTGGTTTCAATCGGATTTTGCGCAGTCATGAACAGGAAAATCGCCGCGCCCAGACCGAACACCGACTGCCAGAAATACTTCCAGCGGCTCGGCAACCCACGGGAATTCTTCTCGATCACCTTACGGTAATCGTCGACCCAGCCGACAGCACCGAACAGCAGGGTCACGGCCAGCACTACCCACACGTAACGGTTGCTCAGGTCGGACCACAGCAGGGTGCTGATGGCAATGGACGAGAGGATCAGCGCGCCGCCCATGGTGGGCGTGCCCTTCTTTGACAGGTGCGATTGCGGACCATCGGTGCGCACCGACTGGCCAATCTGCAGGGTCTGCAAGGTGCGAATCATCCAGGGCCCCAGCCATAGGGCCAGGACCAGTGAGGTCAGCACGCCCAGGATGCCGCGCAGGGTCAGGTATTGAAAGACCGCAAAGCCTTTATGGAACTGTTGCAGGTACTCTGCTAGCAGCAGAAGCATCAGTGTTTCTCCTCGGCGGACCCGCACAACGCAGCGACAACCTTGTCCATCGCCGAACTTCGCGAGCCCTTGATCAGAATGGTGGTATCGCCCTGCTCATGTCGCAGGGCGTCGATCAGACCAGCTTGATCGGCAAAATGTTTCGCATTTTTTCCAAAAGCTGCTACCGCGTGGGTCATTAGCGGCCCAACGGCATACAGGCAATCGACTTTGCCGCTCGCATAGGCACCGACCTGGCGGTGGCCCTGTTCGGCCCATTCGCCCAGCTCGCCCATGTCCCCCAACACCAAAACGGTGCGCCCGGAGAAGGCCGCGAGTATATCGACCGCGGCACACATCGAGATCGGATTGGCGTTGTAACTGTCATCAATAATTCTCAGACCGCGGTCCGTCAGCTGCGCCGCGGCGCGTCCTGGCATAGGCTGCAAGGCCTGCAGGCCATGCTGAATGGCTGCGCCCGAAAGCCCCAGGGCATGGGCCGCAGCGGCAGCGGCCAGGGCATTGGCAACGTTGTGAGTGCCTAGCAAATTGAGCTGGACAGACCACTCGCCGATCGGCGAACACAGAATAAAGGCCATGCAGCCGCGAGCGTCGCGCTGCACATCGCGTGCATGGAAATCGGCCTGGGTATCGTGCAGGGCAAAACTCACCACAGGCCGCCCTGCGGCTCGCGCTTGCCAAAGGGTGAATGCCGCATCGTCGCGGTTAAGCACAGCCACGCCCTCGGCGGGCAAACCGTCGATGATCTCGCCCTTGGCTTCGACGATTTTCTCCGGGCCGCCAAATTCACCCACGTGGGCATTGCCCGCGTTGCTGATGATGGCTACCTGTGGGCGTGCCAGACTCACGGTGTAGGCGATTTCACCCACATGATTAGCGCCCAGCTCAATCACCGCACCCACATGTTCAGGCATAAGCTCCAGCAGCGTCAGCGGCACACCGAGCTCATTATTCAGATTGCCGCGCGTGGCCAGAACGGGACCATGAAGGCCGGCACGCAGGATGCTGGCGAGCATTTCCTTGATGCTGGTCTTGCCACTGGAACCCGTCACGGCGGCCAGCGGGCGATGGTAGGCCTGGCGGTTCAGCGCACCGAGGCGTCCCAGCGCCAGACGGGTATCGTCAACCACCAGTTGCGGCAGATCGACACCTGCAACTTCGCGCGACACTAGGGCCGCCACCGCCCCCTTGGCAGCAACATCAGCGAGATAAGCGTGGCCATCGAAATTCGGCCCGACCAGGGCAACGAACAGTTGTCCCGGCGAAATTGAGCGGCTGTCGGTACTGACCGAGGAAAAAACGGCATCGCCGCCAGACAGGCGACCTAGCAGCGGGGCGGCGATGGCGCTCAGGTGCAATGCATCAAGCATGCTCGACCTCCCAGGCCGCCAGTGCCTTGCCAGCTTCGTCCAGGTCTGAGAAAGGCTGACGAACGCCGTTGATTTCCTGATAGTCCTCGTGCCCCTTGCCGGCCAGCAGCACAATGTCATCTGCGCTGGCACCGGCAATCAGCGAGGCAATCGCCGGGCCACGTCCGGACATGAACTGCACCGTTTCAGGTCGGGTGAAGCCGGCACGAATCTCGGCAAGGATCTCCAGCGGATCTTCGCTGCGCGGGTTGTCATCAGTGACCAGTACGCCGTCGGCATGCCGCTCGGCCACCTCAGCCATCAGCGGGCGCTTGCCGCGGTCCCGATCACCGCCGCATCCAAACAGGCACAGCAAACGGCCACGCACATGCGGGCGCAGTGCTTCGAGAACCTTTTCCAAGGCATCGGGGGTGTGGGCGTAATCCACCACTACCAAGGGCGCAGCGCCGCCCCCCAGGCGTTGCATCCGTCCCGACGGACCTTGCAGATCGGGCAGCACACGCAGGACATCGTCCAGCGAATAGTCCATGCCCAGCAAAGCACCGATCACCGCCAGCAAGTTGCTCAGGTTAAAACGCCCCAGCAGCGGGCTGCGCAACAGCCCCTGCCCCTGCGGCGTGATCAGCTCGGCGCGCACGCCGTGGTCGTCGAAGCGCACCTGCCGGCAATGCACATAGGCAGCCGCATCATCAATGCTGTAATCGATCAGTCGCGCACCCTCTAGGTCGGCCAGCTGGCGGCCAAACGGATCGTCCAGGTTGATGACCCGGCAGCGCAATTGGGGCCAGGCGAACAGCGTGGCCTTGACCGCGCCATAGGCTTCCATCGAACCGTGGTAATCCAGGTGGTCGCGGGACAGATTGGTAAATACCGCCACATCGAAATCCAGCCCGGCGACACGGCCCTGAGCCAGACCATGGGACGACACTTCCATGGCCACCGCACGCGCTCCGGCATGCTTGAGCAGCGCCAACGTCGCCTGTACGGCGAGCGGATCGGGGGTGGTGTGACGTCCGCTTTCCAGAGCGCCATGGAATCCCGTGCCCAAGGTGCCGACAATGCCGCAGCGTTCGCCGAGGCGATCCAGTGCCTGGGCCAGCAATTGGCTGACGCTGGTCTTGCCGTTGGTACCCGTTACCCCAACCAGATGCAAACCGCGACTGGGTTCACCATAGAAACGCCCGGCTATCGCCGAGAGCTGCTTGCTCAACCCTTTGATCGGCAACAAGGTGGCCTGGCTGTCCGGCAGCGGTGGAGCTCCTTCGGCTTCATAGGCCACAGCCACGGCACCGCGGGCGATGGCGTCGGCGATGTGCGCGCGCCCATCATGACTGGCACCGGGCACGGCCAGGAACAGGTCTCCGGGCCGCACTTTTCGACTGTCAAGGGTCAGTTCACGCACCAGCGCAGCGTTATCGGCCTGGGCGAGCAGTTGGTTGAGTGGCATGGGCATCAGCTGCGCCCTCCTTTTCCAGGGACGACGGCAGCGGTCTTGGTCTCAACCGGCAGGTTGTCAGGGGCAATATTCATCAGACGCAGGGCTCCAGCCATGACCCGGCCGAAAACCGGCGCGGCTACCAGGCCGCCGTAATAGCCACCTTTGCTGGGTTCATCGATCACCACCACGGCGGCGATACGCGGGTTGTTCAGCGGCGCCAGGCCGGCAAAAAAGGAGCGGTAGGCGTCATCGGTATAACCGCCAGACGTGGACACTTTCTTGGCGGTGCCGCTTTTGCCGCCGACGTGATAGCCCGGCACCTTGGCACGCGAACCACCGCCGCCCGGCTCCTCGACTACGGCACGCAGCATGCGCAGCACCTGATGGGCTATTTCGGCCTCCATCACCTGGTGGCCTTCCTGGGCACGGTCGCGGCGAATCAATGAGAGCGGCACGCTTTTACCGTCATTGCCCAGTGTCGCAAAGGCATGGGCAAGCTGCACAGCAGTCACCGACAAGCCGTAGCCGTAACCCAGGGCAGCGATTTCCGCTTCTTTCCAGACACGATGATTGGGCAGCACGCCGACCCGTTCACCCGGAAAGCCCAGCCCGGTGGACTGCCCAAAGCCAGCGGAATGCATCATCGAATAGAGCGGCTCGGCGCCGATATCCAGTGCAATCTTGCTGATGCCGATATTGCTGGACTTCATGAGAATGCCGGTGAGGTCGAGCTGGCCGCCACGGGAGACGTCGCGAATGGTGTAACGGCCGATGCGCATCCAGCCCGGCGTGGTATCCACCACCGATTCCGGCCGCCATTTACCTGTGGCCAGCGCAGCGGCAATAGTGAAAGGCTTTACGGTGGAACCCGGTTCGAAGACATCAATCATGGCCCGGTTACGGGTGACGCCCGGCTGCAACACACGACGGTTGTTGGGGTTGTAGACGGGCTGATTGACCATGGCGAGAATTTCACCGGTACGCACGTCGATCATGACCAGGCTGCCGGCCTTGGCGCCGAATTCCAGCAAGGAGTTGCGCAACTCGCGGTGCGCCAGATACTGCAAGCGCAGGTCAATGGACAGTTCCAGCTCGCCACCCGGCTTGGCATTGCTGAGCACCTGGACATCCTTGATCACCCGACCGCGGCGGTCCTTTAGTACCTGGCGCTCACCTGGTACCCCTGCCAGCCACTGGTCGAAGGCGAGCTCCATGCCCTCGCGCCCCTTGTCGTCGATATCGGTGAAACCGACCACATGGGCAGCCACTTCGCCGGCCGGATAAAAGCGGCGAAACTCTTCCAGGGCGTTTACACCGGAAATATTCAGGTCGAGTACTTGCTGGCCATGCTCCGGTGTAAGGCCGCGGGCCAGGTAGATAAATTCACGGTTAGCAGCCTGCTCCAGTCGCTCGCTCAGCCTGCCGGGTTTTTGCCCCAACGCCTCGGCCAGCACCGGCCATTGATCGCGCACGGCCTGCAGTTCGCGTCCGTTACCCCAGATGGCCGTCACCGGCGTGCTTACGGCCAGCGGCTCACCGTTACGATCGGTAATCACCCCACGGTGCGCAGGGATCGGGATGTGCCGCACACTGCGTGCATCGCCCTGACCCTGCAAAAAATCGTGATCGAACACATGCAGGTCAACAATCTTCCAGCCCAGCGTGCCGACCATCAAGACGAACAAAAGCAGCACAAAGCCGAACCGGCCGTGCTCGAATACTCGCCTCAAGAAATTCATGGCGTCACCAGCCGGACATCAGCCGCTTCGGGAATGCGCATTTTCAACCGCTCGCTGGCCAAGGCCTCGATCCGGTTATGCGCCATCCAGGTGCTTTGCTCCAACACCAGGCGCCCCCACTCGGCTTGTATCTTGTCGCGCTCGTGCAACTCACCGTACAGGTCATTGACCAATTGTCGGCTCAGGTGCGCGGAATACGTCACCGCAATCGCCGACGCCAGCACAGCGACAAACACGATCACCAGCAGCAGCCCGCCGCCGGGTATTGACCTAGTGGCCAAATGGCTCACCGCACCTTCTCCGCCACGCGCATGACCGCGCTGCGTGATCGTGGGTTGGCCTTGAGCTCGGCTTCGGAGGCATAGTGCGGCTTGCCCAGCACTTTCAGGCGAGGCTCAAATGCTTTGGGGATGATCGGCAGATCTCGCGGCAGGTTATCGGCTTCGCCTTTGGCCTGACGGCGCATGAACTGTTTGACGATGCGGTCTTCCAGGGAATGGAAGCTGATCACCACCAACCGGCCACCGACCTCCAGCGCATCGAGAGCCGCTTCAAGGCCTCGCTCGAGATCGCCCAGTTCATTATTGATATGGATGCGCAGTCCCTGGAAGGCGCGGGTGGCCGGGTTCTTGCCCTTCTCCCACGCCGGATTGGCCTCGGTGAGCACCGCAGCCAGATCGGCGGTACGGGTGAAAGGCTTCTCAGCACGACGCAGCACCACCGCACGAGCCATGCGCTTGGCAAAACGCTCCTCGCCGTATTCCTTGAAGACTCGGGCGATTTCATCTTCAGTCGCGCTCGCAATCCATTCAGCGGCACTCATGCCGACCCCCGGATTCATGCGCATATCCAGCGGGCCATCATTAAGAAAGCTGAAGCCGCGTTCGGGATCGTCAAGCTGCGGCGAAGACACCCCCAGATCGAGCAGCACACCGCTCACCTTGCCTTCCAGGCCGCGGCCGGTTATCTCCTGGCCCAACTCCGCAAAACTGCGCTGCACAATTACAAAGCGGCCATCTTCGGCCGCCAGTGCTTGCCCTGTGGCAATGGCTTGAGGGTCTTTATCGAACCCCAGCAACCGCCCGTGCGCACCGAGATGCTGCAGGATCAAGCGGCTGTGTCCGCCTCGTCCGAAGGTGCCGTCGAGGTAGCAGCCGTCAGGCTGTATCGCGAGGGCGGCAACGGCTTCTTCGAGCAAAACGGTGATGTGGCGAAAGGTGCTGGTCATAATCACAAGGTCAGGTCGAGCAATTCTTCCGGCATTCCGCCGGGCGCTTTAATAGCCTCAAGATCGTCCATCGAAATGGAGGTCCAGGCGTCTTCATCCCACAGTTGAAACTTGTTCAATTGGCCAACCAGCATGACGTGCTTGTCGAGCTTGGCGTACTCGCGCAAGCGAGACGGAATCAGCAGACGCCCACTGGCATCCAGCTCCAGATCGACCGCATTGCCAATCAGCAAGCGTTGCAAGCGGCGGTTTTCCTCTCGCAACGGTGGCAAGGCACGCAGCTTGGTTTCGATCTGTTCCCATTCAGGCAGGGGGTAGAGGCTTAGGCAGGGATCAAGAGCGTCAATGGTGACGATGAGCTGGCCGGCACAACGCGAAAGCAGCTCGTCACGGTGCCGACTCGGCATCGCGAGTCGCCCTTTCGCATCAAGGCTGACGGCATTGGCTCCGCGAAACACGTTGGCACTTCCCCGCTTGGCTGGCTGTTACATTCCTAATTCCCACTTCCCGCCACTTTCTACCACTTGGGCACACTATAGGAATGCGCGTCCCTCAGCGTCAAGGCTGCTCACAAATGGAAAACCCTTACAGGACCGTGATTTAGCGACGAATGGCCAGATTTGAGACGAAGCGCAACAAGCAACTGCGACGGAAAGAGAGATGCATCAAAGAGCTGGCTCAGAGAGTTAACGTAATACGTGAGGAGAAGTTGTTTTTACTTCATCAAGACAAGCGGGGAATAAAGGAAGAGAGTCGATCTATAAGCCGGGTTCTGTCGAGGACAGTCATTCCTCTACGACGTACATCACTGCACGCCTTTAGCAACCTACCCGGTTCCAGCGCGGGCCACGCCAATGGAACCCTATTTGGTCTTGCTCCGAGCGGGGTTTACCTAGCCACGGACTGTTGCCAGCCGTGCGGTGCGCTCTTACCGCACCTTTTCACCCTTACCGGCACTTGCGTACTTAGGCGGTTATTTTCTGTGGCACTTTCCGTAGGCTCGCGCCTCCCAGGCGTTACCTGGCGCTCTGCCCTATGGAGCCCGGACTTTCCTCCCTCCTCTTTTGCGAACAAAAGAGAACAGCGACTGTCCGATCGACTCTCCGGCGGCAAGGATAGGGCCGCCACCGGCAAGCTGCAAGACAAAACGGTCCAATCTTCATGAATCCTGACCAATCAGCCTTTGCGCTCCAGCGCGATCTGGTACAGCACATTTTTGCGAGCACCGGTAATTTCTGCCGCCACGGCAGCGGCTCGCTTGACCGGCAGGTCTTCCAGCAACAGATCCAGGACGCGCAAGGCCTCAGCTGTGACAGCGCTCTCACCCTCAGGCGCCTGCCAGCCGGCGACCAGCAGGACACACTCACCCCGTTGCTGGTTGGCATCCGCCGCCACCCAGTCACTCAATTCACCCAACGGCAATCCCTTGAGTGTCTCAAAGGTCTTGGTCAGCTCTCGTCCCAACACGGCCAGGCGATCGGCACCGAAAATCTTTCCCATATCGCGCAAGGATTCCAGCAAGCGATGCGGCGCTTCATAAAAGATCAGCGTGCGCGGTTCCTCTTTGATCGATTCCAGGCGCGCACAACGGGCTGTAGCTTTTGCAGGCAAGAAACCCTCGAAAATAAACCGGTCCGATGGCAGGCCAGCCGCGGAGAGCGCGGCAACCAGGGCGCACGCGCCTGGGACAGGCACCACCCGCACTCCCGCGACGCGCGCCTGGCGCACCAGATGGAAACCCGGATCCGAGATCAGCGGCGTACCAGCGTCCGAAATCAGCGCAACGTCATCACCCGCCAACAGGCGGGCGATAAAACGTCCGCCTTGGTCACGCTCGTTATGCTCGTGGCAGGCCTGCAGCGGCGTACTGATGCCAAAATGCTGCAAAAGCCGCTGCGAATGCCGGGTATCTTCCGCCGCGATCAACGAGACTTCCGTCAGCACCCGCAAAGCTCGCGCACTGATGTCCTCCAGATTGCCGATGGGCGTGGCCACCACGTAAAGCGTGCCTGCAGACACATTCTGAGCACCGAAATCGGCCACGAAACACCTCAAGAACCTTCAAATTTACCCATTGTATCCCGTTTACCGTTTCGGCATCGCACAGCCGGCAAGGCTTGGGTACAATCCAGGGTTCCTTTCGCCTGTGCAACGGGAAGACTCCCATGATCGCTCGCCTGCTCTCCGTTCTGTGCCTCGTCGGATTTTTGGCGGCCTGCTCCGGCACCCCAACGTCCACACTTGGCGAATTGCCGCGTACGCCCCAGGCAAGCGTTGAGCAATTGCTACAAAAGGCAGAGCAAAGCCCGCCGGCCCTGGCCGCGCAATTACGCCTGGCTGCTGCCGACAAAGCATTTACCTTGAACAACCCGGCGCGCGCGGGGCAAATCCTCCAACAGGTATCGCTGGATCAGTTGAGCCCGGCCGAGCAGGTTTTAGCCAGCACCTTGCAGGCTGAGTTGGCGCTGTTGCGCAACCGCCCGCAGAGTGCACTGCAAGCCTTGGAGCACCCCAGCCTGCAGCGTCTTGGCGAACTGCCCGCCGAACAGCAGGTGCGAACACGGCTGGTCCGCGCCCAGGCGCTTGAGGCGGACAATCAACTGCTGCCTGCCGTACGCGAGCGCGTATCGATCGCCCCGCAGCTGACCGGTGCCGCCGCTCAGGACAATCACGAGACAATCTGGGCATTGATCGCCCGCCTGCCCACCGATGAAGCAACCAGCCCGGCCGACGGCGAGCTGGGCGCCTGGCTTGCGTTGGGTGTTGCCGTACGCGACGCCATTACCCTTGAACTTCAGCAGGCCGCCATCGACAACTGGCGCAACGCCAACCCCGATCACCCCGCAGCGCTTCGCCTGCCAGAGCCTTTGAGCAAATTACGCGCCCTGCCTAGCCAGCCCTTAAGCAAGATTGCCTTGCTACTGCCCCAGGAAGGCCAACTGGCGAGCGTGGCTCGAGCCCTACGCGACGGCTTTATGTCTGCCCATTACCAGGCCCAGCAAGCCGGATTCAATCCGCCTGAAATTGTCCTGTATGACAGTACGCAAATAGAGTCACTGGAAGCTTTCTACCGTCAGGCCCAAGCAGATGGTGCACAATTGGTCGTCGGCCCACTGGAAAAGCCCCTTGTCAAGCAACTGGGTGATTTGCCGCAGCTGCCGATCCTCACCCTGGCCTTGAATTATGATGATGCGGGCGAAGGCAGCCCGGCACAACTGTTCCAATTCGGCCTGGCCGCCGAGGACGAAGCCCGCTCGGCCGCCCGGCGCGCCTGGAACGACGGCATGCGCCGCGCCGTCGCCCTGGTTCCGCGCGGCGAGTGGGGCGACCGCGTACTGGCCGCCTTCAACCAGAGCTGGCAGGCCGAAGGCGGTACTCTGCTGGACGCCAAACACATCGACCAGCCCGTACAGTTGGCGGGCCAGATTGCCGACCTTTTCCAACTTCGCCAAAGCGAAGCCCGTGCCCAACGACTCAAGCAAACGCTGGGCGTGGAACTGGCCGCCGAGCCTGCGCGTCGTGCCGATGTCGACTTCATCTTCCTCGCCGCCACGCCTTTGCAAGCCCAACAAATCAAACCCACCCTCACGTTCCAATACGCAGGGGATGTGCCGGTCTACGCCACATCGCACCTCTATTCCGGCGACAGCAACCCCGCCCAATACCGTGACCTGAGCGGCATTCGTTTCTGCGAAACGCCGTGGCTGCTGGATGAAAACAACCCCCTGCGCGAACAAGTCATCCAGCAATGGCCGCAAGCCGGCGGCAGCCTGGGGCGTCTCTATGCCATGGGTATCGACGCGTACCTGCTGGCGCCACGCCTGGCCCAACTGAAGGCTTTGCCGGAGACCCGTATCGATGGCTATTCGGGGCGTCTGAGCCTGAATTCTCAGCAGCGTATCGAGCGCGAATTGCCCTGGGCTGAATTTCAGGGCGGCACCATACGCCGCCTGCCGGATTACAACCTCTAATGAATACCGACGTCGGGCTCAGCGGGCCGCAAGCCGAAGCCCTGGCCTGTCGGCATTTGCAACAGCATGGCCTGCGTCTGCTTGAACAGAACTGGCGCTGCCGACGCGGCGAACTCGATCTGGTCATGCTTGATGGCGATACAGTAGTATTTGTTGAAGTACGCTACCGTCAGCATGCCGCTTGGGGTGGTGCGCTGGAGAGTATCGATGCTCGCAAGCGCGCCAAACTGAGTCTGGCCGCACAACACTTTTTACAGCAGGAAAAACGCTGGGCCGCGCATCCGTGTCGTTTCGATGTGGTTGCCATGAACAGCGCCAGCAACCCGGACCAGCGCCTGAACTGGATCCGTAACGCGTTCGATACCTGAACCGCCGCCCTTGTAAAGGTCACCATCCGATGGACATGCAATCCCGTATTCACCAACACTTCCTGGCCAGCATCGAAACCAAGCAACGCGCGCAGGAAGTTCTCATCCCCTACATCGAGCAGGCCAGCCAAGTCATGGTTCAAGCCCTGCTCAACGAGGGCAAGATTCTTTCCTGCGGGAACGGTGGCTCAGCGGGCGATGCACAGCATTTCTCTTCCGAGCTGCTTAACCGTTTCGAGCGCGAGCGTCCCAGCCTGCCGGCCATGGCCCTGACCACCGACAGCTCGACCATCACCTCGATCGCCAACGACTACAGCTACAACGAAATCTTCTCCAAGCAGATTCGCGCCCTCGGTCAACCTGGCGATGTGCTGCTGGCCATTTCCACCAGCGGCAACTCGGCCAACGTCATCCAGGCCATTCAGGCGGCCCATGACCGGGAAATGACCGTGGTTGCCCTGACCGGCCGCGACGGCGGCGACATGGCTTCGCTGTTGCTGCCAGAAGACGTTGAAATCCGCGTCCCCGCCAAAGTCACCGCGCGCATTCAGGAAGTCCACCTCTTGGTGATTCACTGCTTGTGCGACCAAATCGACTGTCAATTGTTTGGGAGTGAAGAATGACACGCAATCCGCTGATTCTGGCCTTTTTGGCCATGACGCTGCTGTTGGGCGGCTGCAGCAATCGCAGCATTGGCAATAAGATCGACGACCAATTCCTCGAGCCCAAGGTCGCGGGCCAGATCCAGACCGCCCACGCTGACTTGACCTCGCCCACCTCGCATATCGTGGTCACCAGCTATAACGGCGTCATCCTGCTCGCTGGTCAGACGCCCCGCCCGGAGCTGCGCGATCAAGCCGAGGTGGCTGCGCGTCGCGTTGTCGGCGTCAAGAAGGTTCATAACGAAATCCAGGTACAGGCACCTTCGTCGGGCATGGCGCGCACCAACGATGCACTCCTGACCACGCGCATCAAGACGCGGATGCTGGCTAGCACTGGCGTGCCGTTCGCTGACATCAAGGTCGTGACCGAGAATGGCATCGTTTACCTGCTGGGCCTGGTCACGCGCGAAGAAGCCAACCAGGCCACGGCTGCGATCCAGAAGGTGTCCGGCGTACAGCGTATCGTGCGCCTGTTTCAATATACCGACTGACCAGCAGGCCGCGAGAAATACGCAAACAAGAAAGGGCGCCATAGGCGCCCTTTCTTTGTTCTGAAGCTTACTTGACCACTTTCAAGCTGGGCCGACCACTCGGTCGTGGCGGCTCGGGGTCCGGCCCCTCATCTCCATCTGGGCCAATATCATCGATACTATCGGAGTCGTCCTGTGGCGGCTCCGGCTCGAACACCATTCCCTGGCCATTTTCCCGTGCGTAAATGGCCATGATCGAACCAACAGGCAAATGCAGACTGTGCGGCACGCCTCCAAAACGGCTTTCAAAGCTCACCGCTTGATTGTCCATGTGCAAGTGGCGCACCGCGCTGGGCGACGCATTGAGCACAATCTGACCGTCATTGGCATAACCGCTTGGCACCTGCACCTGCGGATACTCGACATCCACCAGAAAATGCGGCGTGCAGTCATTGTCCACGATCCACTCGTACAACGCCCGGATCAGATAAGGCCGACTGGAGTTCATGCAAGGCTCCTCATTGTGCTTCAGCGCATGTCGCGCTCAACGGAGGACAGGCTAGCCTGAAAGGCCGGACGGGCAAAAGCCCGCTCCATATAGTCGAGCAACGGCTTGGCAGGGGCTGGCAATTCTACCCCCAGCTGCGGTAAACGCCAGAGAATCGGCAGCAGGCAGCAATCCACCAGCGACAGATCGTCACTGAGAAAAAAAGCCTTGCTTTCGAACAGCGGCGCCACGCCAGTCAAACTCTCACGCAGCGCCTTGCGGGCTTGGGTTTTCTGCGCTTCCTTGGCGCGCGAATCGAGAATCTGATCGACCAGTACGCACCAGTCGCGCTGGATACGGTACATCAGCAATCGGGTATTGGCGCGGGCCAGCGGGTAGGCCGGCATCAGCGGCGGATGGGGATAACGCTCCTCCAGATATTCCATGATCACCGTTGGCTCAAAAAGCGCCAAATCCCGATCGACCAGAGTCGGTACATTACCGTAAGGGTTAACGTCACTCAGATCGGTCGGACATTCCCCACCTACTGTATCGATGATGTCCGCTGTTACGTTCTTTTCAGCCAGCACCAGCCGCACACGATGGCAGTAATGGTCGGCGGGATCGGAAAAGCAGGCCAACTTGTTGAACACGGCCATAGCGTCCCTCCTTTAGGTTTTTCAGAAATAGCAAAGCGCGCGCACCCAAATAGGGCGCGCGCGCTTTGGACTGATCAGGCGAGGATCAGTGTACGTCCTTCCAGTATTCGCGCTTGAGCAGATAGGCAAATACGAAGAAGAATGCCAGGAACAGCAGTACGTAAGTACCGATGCGCTGGCTTTCAAGCTTGACCGGGTTGGCCGAGTAGGACAGGAAGGTCACCAGATTCTTGACCGTCTCATCGAACTCCGCCTCGCTTTGCGTCCCGGTATTGGGCAGCACAGTCAGCTGATCGCACGCTTCGTGAGTCACCGGAGTGCCCGTCAGCGGATCGTAGATTTTCTTGCCATCCTCGACCACTTGCACCTGCTTGCAGCCGATGACCTGACGACCCTGCAGGTCCGCCATCACGTTAGGCATGCCCACGTTGGGGAATACCGTATTGTTGGCGCCCAGCGGGCGGCTCGGATCTTCGTAGAAGCTGCGCAGGTAGCTGTACAGCCAATCTTCACCACGCACGCGAGCCACCAGGGTCAGATCCGGCGGCGCTGCGCCGAACCATACCTTGGCATCAGCCGGCTGCATGCCGATGTTCATGTGGTCACCAATCTTGGCGTCGGAGAACACAATGTTGTCCATCATCACTTCGTCCGGGATGCCAAGGTCATTGGCAACCCGCTCATAGCGCTGAAACTTAGCGCTATGGCAACCCATGCAGTAGTTGCTGAAGGTACGCAGACCATCCTGCAGTGCCGCCTTGTCGGTCAGGTCAATATCCACTTTATCCAGCTGGACGTTGACCGCAGCCGCGAACGAGGCGACAGGCAGTACAGAAAGAATCAATGCAGCAAAGAGCTTTTTCATCAGCCAGTCACCCTTTCCGGAACCGGTTTGGTCTTTTCCATCCTGGTGTAGAACGGCATCAGGAGGAAATAGGCGAAGTACAGAATGGTGCACACCTGCGACAGCAACGTACGCCCCGGGGTTGGCGACAGAACACCCAGTACGCCCAGGATGACAAAGGAGATGCAGAAGATGACCAACCAAATCTTGCTCATCCAACCCTTGTAGCGCATGGACTTAACCGGACTACGGTCGAGCCAGGGCAGGACAAACAGCACAGCGATAGCCGCGCCCATCGCAATAACGCCAAACAGCTTGTCCGGAACCGCACGCAGAATCGCGTAGTACGGTGTGAAGTACCAGACAGGAGCAATGTGCTCAGGCGTCTTCAGTGCGTTGGCTTCTTCGAAGTTGGGTTTCTCTAGGAAGTAACCACCCATTTCCGGGAAGAAGAACACAACCGCGCAGAACACGAACAAGAAGACCACTACGCCAGCAATGTCTTTGACGGTGTAATAGGGATGGAACGGAATGCCATCAAGCGGAATACCATTGGCATCCTTGGTTTTCTTGATGTCGACACCGTCCGGGTTGTTAGAACCCACTTCGTGCAGCGCCAGAATGTGCAGCACAACCAGACCCAGCAGGACGATTGGCAGTGCGATCACGTGTAGCGCGAAGAAACGGGTCAGCGTAATGCCCGAAATAAGGTAGTCGCCACGGATCCACTCAGTCAGGTCAGCCCCGATTACCGGAATGGCACCAAACAGCGAAATGATCACCTGGGCCCCCCAATAGGACATCTGACCCCAGGGCAGCAGGTAGCCCATGAACGCTTCGGCCATCAGCGCCAGATAAATCAGCATGCCGAAGATCCACACCAGTTCGCGCGGCTTCTGATAGGAACCGTAGAGCAGGCCACGGAACATATGCAGATAGACCACCACGAAGAACGCCGAAGCGCCGGTGGAGTGCAGGTAGCGCAGGATCCAGCCGTACTCGACATCACGCATGATGTATTCGACAGAGGCGAAGGCGCCTTCAGCGCTCGGGTTATAGCTCATGGTCAGCCAGATGCCGGTCAGCAATTGGTTGACCAGCACCAGCAGTGCCAGGGAGCCGAAGAAATAGAAGAAGTTGAAGTTCTTCGGGGCGTAGTACTTGGACAGATGGTCTTCCCACATCTTAGTCGCGGGGAAGCGCGCATCGACCCATTCCATGAATTTGCTCATCAGACGTTCTCCTGATCCACGCCAACGATGATCACGTCATCCGACTCGTACGAATGTGGCGGCACCGGCAGGTTCAACGGGGCAGGCTGCGATTTGTAGACGCGGCCGGCGAGATCGTATTTGGAACCGTGGCAGGGGCAGAAGTAACCGCCAACCCAGTCTGCGCCCAGGTCTGCCGGAGCGACCTCGGGACGGAAGGACGGCGCACAGCCCAAGTGGGTGCACAGGCCAACCAGAACCAGGACCTCGGGCTTGATCGAACGGGTCTTGGCATCTACATAGTCTGGCTGATCGGAAGCTTGCGACTCCGGATCGGCCACTACACCTTCAAGATTGCCCAGATTGTTCAGGATCTCTTCGGTACGACGAAGGATGAACACCGGCTGACCGCGCCATTCCGCCACCATTTGCTGGCCCGGTTCGATCTTGCTGATATTCACCTTCACCGGTGCACCTGCGGCCTTGGCCTTGGCGCTCGGGAACCAGGACCCCACAAACGGGACCGCGGCACCCACCGCTCCTGCCGCACCTACCACAGAGGTAGCTGCAACCAGGAAGCGACGCCGGCCAGCATTCACGCCGTCATTGCTCATTCAGTCGTCTCCCATCAGCTTTGTGGCCTGTTGGTCAGGCCTCTACTAAGTAAAAATCGAGCCGCGCAAAAAAATTCGCCAAATGGTAAAGAAAACCCCCACTTATGACAAGGCAAAAGCCTGATACAAAGTCGGTGCAAGCCTTATGGCGCGGGCTTTTCAAGCCTGTGGCATGTTGTCGCACAAGAATCTTGGCTAACACAAAAACGCCCAGTTCCATGGGGAACTGGGCGCTTTTTGAAACCAGCGTCGATTAACGCTTGGAGTACTGAGGACGCTTACGCGCCTTACGCAGACCAATCTTCTTACGCTCCACTTCGCGAGCATCGCGAGTCACGAAACCGGCCTTGCGCAGAGCGCTGCGCAGGGTTTCGTCGTAGGAGATCAGCGCACGGGTAATACCGTGACGGATTGCACCGGCCTGGCCAGTGACGCCGCCACCCAGAACGGTGACGTACACGTCGAACTTTTCAGTGTTCTCGGTGAGCTCCAGCGGCTGACGAACCACCATGCGGGCAGTTTCGCGACCGAAGAAGTTCTCCAGGGTGCGGTTGTTGATGGAAATCTTGCCAGTACCCGGACGCAGAAAGACGCGAGCGGTAGCGGTCTTACGACGGCCAGTGCCGTAATTTTGAGTCGCCGACATAATAAGCTATCCCGTTAAAACTTCAGTTCTTGAGGCTGCTGAGCGGTGTGCGGATGCGCAGACCCCTTATACACCTTCAGTTTGCGATACATGTCGCGACCCAGCGGGTTCTTTGGCAGCATGCCTTTGACCGCGGTCTCGATCACGCGCTCGGGAGCCTTGGCGATCAGCTTCTCGAAGTTGATCTCTTTGATGCCACCCGGGAAGCCGGAGTGCGAGTAGTAGATCTTATCGGTGGTTTTAGCACCGGTAACACGTACTTGCTCGGCGTTGATCACGACGATGTAGTCGCCGGTATCGACGTGCGGAGTGTACTCGGGCTTGTGCTTGCCACGCAGACGACTCGCGATTTCAGTGGCCAGACGACCCAGGGTCTGACCGGCAGCGTCGACGACAAACCAGTCGCGCTTAACGGTTTCCGGTTTCGCAGTATAAGTTTTCATTCGTTATAAGCCTCAGGGGCCGCCCTGAAAATAAGACGGCGAATCATACTGAATAGTGCTTTTCCTGACAAGGTCAGGCAGCCGGAAACAGACGCTATCGGGGGCTCGGGTCAGCGCGTCCGCTACGGCGGGACTTACAAGGTTCGGCAGGCTAGGCATCCCCACCTGTTTCCTCGACGAGCTAGGCGGTCCCATCGAGAAAGTTGCGGGATTATGCCGAACTCCACAAAAAATGCAAGCCGGGCTCCAGGCACACGCGAACCTTTCAGCGCATACCAGGCCCGCGCCGCGAAGCCAGCCGGTCGGCCAGACGTGTCGGCTCTGGCAGTCGATAACGAGTCAGGTAACGCGACACCAGTTGCGGTGCAGTCACCAAGCTGACCCGATGACCCGGCGAAACGATCAATGGTCGCACGCTGTCCTTGCTGCGCAACACGGTGCCGATCCAGTCATCCTTGTCATACAACTCCACTTGGGCGCCACGCTGTGGACCGAGTTCGCCATGCTCACCGACCAGAATCTGCTTAGCCACTCCAATGCTCGGCAGGCCACTGGCCACCCCAAGATGCGCCGCGATACCCAAACGTCGGGGATGGGCGATACCTTGGCCGTCCACGAACAGCATGTCGGGCACCTCGGGCAATTCACCCAGCGCCTGCAGCAACGCAGGCAGCTCGCGAAACGACAGTAGGCCGGGCACGTAGGGCATGCTGGTAGGTCGACGCACCAGCACCTCGGCAAGCGTTTCAAGACTTTGCGCATCCAGCAGCACGGCAACGGCACGTGTCACTGTGCCGCCCTCTTCGAAACCCACATCCACGCCGGCAATCAGCCGCAGCGGTGAAACGAAATCGTCTTGGAGTCGCACCTGGGTAGCGAGCTGCTTCTGCAAGTCGCGCGCCCCGGCAACGGTGCCATCCCAACCGGGAAAAACCTCCGCGTCAGTTGCGAACATCACAGGCATAGCAGCTCCCCATTTCTACAGTGCGCGGGCAATGATCTCCTTCATGATCTCATTGGTCCCGGCATAGATACGTTGCACTCGGGCATCGGCCCAGGCACGCGCCACCGGATATTCCCACATGAAGCCGTAGCCTCCATGCAACTGCACGCACTCATCGAGAACCCGGCACTGCAGATCGGTTCCCCAGTATTTGAGCATCGCGGCAGTCGGGACATCCAATTTGCCCTGAAGATGCAGCTCCAGGCAGCGGTCCACGAACACGCGGCCAACCTGGATTTCAGTGGCCATCTCGGCCAGCTTGAAACGCGTATTCTGGAAGTCTGCCACGGCCTTGCCGAACGCCTTGCGCTCACGGGTATAGTCCAACGTCCATTTTAGCGCGGCCTCGGCCGACGCCAGCGCGCCGATACCGACGGTTAGACGCTCCTGGGGCAACTCTTGCATCAGATAGGCGAATCCCATGCCCGGCTGGCCGAGCAGGTTTTCTTTGGGGACCCGCACATCCTGGAAGAATAGTTCGGACGTGTCCTGGGCCTTCATCCCAACCTTTTCCAGTCGCTTGCCTTTGGCGAACCCTGGCGTGCCCGCCTCGACCAGGAACAGGCTGGTGCCCTTGGCCCCGGCATTCGGATCGGTCTTGGCCACTACGATCACGAGGTCGGCCAGATAGCCATTGGTGATGAAGGTTTTCGAGCCGTTGATCACATACTCATCGCCATCCAGCACGGCGGTGGTTTTTACCCCCTGCAGGTCGGAGCCAGCACCTGGCTCTGTCATCGCGATGGCCGTCACCAGTTCGCCACTGACCATGCGCGGCAGGTACTTGTGCTTCAACGCTTCGGAGCCGTAATGCAGGATGTAAGGCGCCACGATGTCCGAATGCAACGAAAAGCCGATACCGGTCAGCCCCAGCCGGGCAACTTCCTCGATCACCACCGTGCTGTAGAGAAAATCGGCACTCATGCCGCCGTACTCTTCCGGAATGTGTGAGCAGAGCATCCCCGCATCACCCGCCATGTTCCACAGCGCGCGGTCGATATGACCGTCTTTTTCCCATTGGGCATGGTGCGGCACTGCATGCTGCTCGAGAAATTTGCGCACGCTGTCGCGAAACAGTTCGTGATCGGAGCTGAACAGGGTTCTTGGAATCATTGTTATTCACCTGGAAGAAGTGGCGCAGTCCTTGACTGTAAGCCAAGTCCCGAGCGCAGCACACTGGACAGTTACGCCAAAAAATAAGACGATCCGGCCGCCAACTGGCTAAATCACCCTTATAAGAATAATGACTTTGACCACTCAGCCCCCCTTGCGCCACGTGAGCATTCTGGCTTGCGACGGCGTACTCGCCTCCACCCTGCTGCAGGCCAGCGACCTCTTCCACATGGCCAGCCTGCGCCTGGGCAAGCTTCAGGGGCGCGGCCTAACACCCGCCTTTGCTACCCGCCTGGTCAGTCCGGATGGCCTGCCCGTGCGTAGCTTCAGCGGCATCATGCTTCCGGTGGAGGGCGCGCTGGACGCCGCCGACATCATCATCCTTCCGGCGTTCTGGGGCGATTTCGACCAGCTATGCCAGCGTTACCCAGAGGTTACGGGCTGGCTGCAACAGCGCCACTGCGAAGGCAGCACGCTGTGCGGCGAGGCCAGCGGCGTATTCTGGCTGGCCCAGGCCGGCCTGCTCGACGACAAGGAAGCGACTACCTATTGGCGCTTCTTCGCCGAGTTTGCCGAACGATTTCCTCGCGTGCAGCTGAATCAGGACAAGCACCTGACCGATGCCGATCGGCTGTATTGCGCCAGCAGTGTCACCTCCGCCTGCGATCTGTACCTGTACCTGATCGAGAGTTTCTGCGGCATCGATGTCGCCCATGCGGTAGCCCGGGATGTTCTTCACGAAGTGCAGCGCAGCTATACGCCAGGGCGAATCGGTTTTGGCGGGCAGAAACTGCACCGCGATGTGGCCATCCTCCAGGTCCAGCACTGGCTGGAAGAGCATTACACCGACAAGTTCCGCTTCGAAGAGGTCGCCCGCGCCCACGGCATGAGCATCCGCAACTTCATGCGCCGCTTTCAAGCGGCAACGGGCGACAAACCGCTGCACTACCTGCAACGCCTGCGCATTGAAACGGCCAAGGGACTGCTCTCCACGTCTCGCAAGAGCATCAAGACCATCAGTTACGAGGTGGGTTACGACGATGCCAGTTTCTTCGCCCGCCTGTTTCGTCAGCACACAGGGCTGTCGCCCAACGAGTACCGCCTGCAGTCACAACGCAAGAGCCCTGAACCCGGCCATTCGTAGGTTTGGGGCCCGCCTGGTGCTCGCTCTTCTATGCTGGCCCATCATCACAACAATAAACGGGTTCCCTCCATGCGCGTCCTTCTGTTCGCCCTATTCTCGCTGTTCAGCCTTGGTGTCTTGGCCGACCCTGGCTGGAAGCCCTTCCCCCATGACCAGAGCACGTTCGATTATTCCGGCGACAAGCTGCGTGAGGCTTGGCCACGCCTGACTCGCGGCTTTGGCGATTATCCGTTCCCGGATGCCGCCTGGGTCCAACAGATGGCCAGCACCTACCCTGAAGCGCTGCAGCAGACCCTGGACGGCGACACCGGCTTCAGCGGCCAACCAGGCGAAGCCCAACAGTATGCCGAGCGCCTGCAAGATGTCTGGCGCGCTGTCTTCCGTGGCGATTTTGCCGCGGCCAAGGCGCAAGGCATGGCGCTTGGCGTTGGCGGTCAGGTGCCTGCGATGTATGCCCAAGTGATTTACGCCATGTTCCTGGCGGACAATCGCGAGGAAAAACACCGTCTGCTCGAGGAGGTTGTCACCCACACGAAAAATGCCGGCGATCTGGCCAAGGCCGACTCCGTCGCCCTGTTCGGCGGTGCTTACGCGAAGGCACGCCTGGGTGAAGAGCTGTCCGTACCGGTGGTACTCAAACGCGGCTACACCACGCAAATCCCCAAGGAACTGGACGCCCTGCTTAGCGCGCACCCGAAGCATCCCTATGCCCTGGCGCTGTATGGCGGCTACCATGCCGGCGTAATCCGCAAGGTCGGCAAAATGGTCGGACGCATGACCTACGGAGCCACCGCCGACAAGATGGAGCTGTACTTCCAGCGCTCCTTCCAGCAGTCGGACGACCTGCCCATCGGCCACTACGAATATGCCAACGCCCTGAATTATGTCTACGGCGATGATGAGGAGCAAAAAGCCCTCGAGCACTTGCAGCGCGCCGTCAGCCTGCAACCGGCCAATGCCATGGAAGCGTTGGAAATTGCCCACGCCAAGAAGCTGCTGGGCGCGCAAAGTCAAGCGTCCAACCGGTAACCAGCGCCGCAATGCAAAACGCCCCGCATCTGCGGGGCGTTTTTGTTTCAGCAGCAACTGCGGTGCTCAGGGTTTGTGCGGTCGGGCCAGGAACTCATGGGACTGCATTTCCAGCAACCGGCTCAGGGTACGCTGGAACTCGAACGTCAAACGCCCGCCCGTATACAGGTCCTTGAGTTCTACCTCGGCGGACAGGATCAGCTTGACGTTACGGTCATAAAACTCATCGACCATATTAATGAAGCGCCGCGCCATATCCTCCTTGTACACATCCATCTGCTCGACGTTGGACACCAGCACCGCTTCATAGATCTTGCCCAGCTCGATGTAGTCATTTTGGCTGCGCGGACCGTCGCACAGTTCGCGGAATTCGAACCAGGCGACATCGTTGGCGACCTTGCGCGCACAGATCACCCGATTTTCGACGCTCAACGCCTCGTTCTCCTGCACCACGCAGTTTTCCGTTAGCAGGCTCTTGAAGCTTTTCTCCAGGCTCGCATCAGCACCGTCGCCCAACGGGCTGTAGTACAGCTCGGCTTGCTCCAGGGCACGCAAGCGGTAGTCGATACCGCTGTCGACGTTGACAATCTCGGTGTGCTTTTTCAACAGGGCGATCGCCGGCAGGAAGCGCGCCCGCTGCAAACCGTCCTTGTACAGGCCGTCCGGCACGATGTTGGACGTCGCCACTAGACTGACCCCATTCTTGAACAGCTCATCGAGCAGGGTGGCCAGAATCATCGCATCCGTAATGTCAGAGACGAAAAACTCATCGAAGCAGATCACCCGCGCCTCGTCGGCAAAACGCTTGCCGATGATGGTCAGAGGGTTCTTCTCGCCTTTGAGGGTTTTCATTTCTTCGTGCACGCGCTTCATGAAGCGGTGGAAGTGGGTCCGCATCTTCTGCTTGAACGGCAGCGCGTCAAAAAAGGTGTCGACCAGGTAGGTCTTGCCGCGGCCTACTCCGCCCCAGAAATAAATGCCCTTGATCGGCTCGGGCTGCTTCTTGGCAAACAACTTGCCCAGCAGGCCGGACTTGCTCTTGTCGGCAGCGACCAGATCATCGTACAGCCGCTGCAGGTGGCGAACGGCATTTTCCTGGGCCGCGTCATGGAAGAATTCGGGGCGTTGCAGGTCGGCCTGATAGCGCTCGAGAGGGGTCATGGCGGAGTCTGGATAATGGAACGGGGTCGCCACTTTAGCGGCGCCCTCGATACTTGGCAATTTGCTCAAATCGTTCAACGGTAAAGCCCCCGAAACGTCAGAAACGCCGGGCAAGCCGCCCGGCGGCAGGGATGAGTTACTCGGCCAGGCTGGCCACGGCTTCGCGCAGGCGCAGCATGGCCGCGTCCAGTGCCTCGGGCTCGGCAAATGCTGGGCTGTCGGCCAAACATTCACCATCGAGCCAGAGAGTGAAACGCGCGCCTTCATCGGCGCGCAATTCCAGGGCGTCGGCTCCTTGGGCAATCAGTTGCTGACTGACTACGCCGGCCTTCTTCGGATCACGGAATGGCCGCGAGAGCAGCAGCTCTTCTCCGTCGGCGGCCAGGAAGCGAAAACGGAAGCTACCATCCTGTTCGCGAAAGCTCACGAAGCGCGCCGTCTTGGCAGCCTTCTTCTTGCCGGCACCCGACACATGCACCTGCTCGCGGAATGAGCGCAAGCCCACTGCCTCGCGCAGCTCGCCGAGGAACGGGGTGGCGATCGTGCGCGCCTTGGCGGCCCCGGCCAGAAGAATATCCTCGAGATCCGCCGGTTTGGCGATTAGCGCATGGTAGCGCTCACGAGCTTCGCCCAGCTCGTTATCGAGCACCTCGAACAGGCGCTGCTTGGCCTCGCCCCAGGCCAGGCCGGCTAACAGCTCGGCCCGAAAGTCAGCCTGCTGCTGCACCGTCGCGAATGCTTGGTACAGGGTGAACAGGTGCGAGCTGTCGGGATCCTTCGGCTCGCCGGGCAGACGCGAATCGGTGACGATGCGCGCGATGGCGTCCTTGAGTTGCTTGGCACTGCCGAACAACGGGATGGTGTTGTCGTAGCTCTTGCTCATTTTGCGACCGTCCAGGCCAGGCAAGGTGGCCACGTCATCCTCAATCGCCGCTTCGGGCAGGGTGAATAGCTCCTTGCCCTGGCCAAACAGGTGATTGAAACGCTGGCCGATATCGCGCGCCATTTCCACGTGCTGGATCTGATCGCGACCAACCGGCACCTTGTGGGCGTTGAACATGAGGATATCGGCGGCCATCAGGACCGGATAACTGAATAGCCCCATGGTTACGCCTGCATCCGGGTCTTCACCGGTCTCGACGTTCTTGTCCACCGACGCCTTGTAAGCATGAGCGCGGTTGAGCAGGCCCTTACCAGCCACGCAGGTCAAGAGCCAGGTCAGCTCGGGAATCTCAGGAATGTCCGATTGACGATAAAACGTCGCGCGCTCCACATCCAGACCACAGGCTAACCAGGTGGCGGCGATTTCCAGTCTTGAACGCTGGATGCGCGCCGGATCGTCGCACTTGATCAGCGCATGGTAATCGGCCAGGAAATAAAACGAATCAACGTTGGCGTCACGGCTGGCAACAATTGCCGGGCGGATCGCACCAGCGTAGTTGCCCAGGTGAGGGGTACCGGTGGTGGTGATGCCGGTGAGGACGCGAGTGCTCATAAATCTTAAGTCCGTAAACGAGTGGTACCGCCCCGGGGTCAGAGGCGGGCGCTGACCAGTTCTTTCAGATCGGTCAGCTTGCCGTGGAAAAAGTGTCCGCATTCTGCCACTTTCAACAACTCATGGGGGCGCGGCAATGCCTCGGACCACGCATACACCAGCGCAGGGTCGATCACTTCATCCTGCTCGGGCTGGATCAGCGTCAGGCTGCCTTGCTGCGGCAAGCGCACGTCGGCATCCAGGCGCATCACCGCCGGCGCGACCATAATCAGTTTGTCCAGCGCCTGTCCGCGCGCCTCGATGCGCCCAGCCAGGGTAGCGGCAACGAAGCCGCCGAAAGAGAATCCCAGCACGCTTAGCGGCAGATCGGCATGCTGCGCACGCAACCAGTCGGCCATGGCTTCGGCGTCGTCCACTTCGCCTTGGGCCATATCGTGGCTGCCGGCGCTGCTGCCTACGCCGCGATAATTGAAGCGCAGCGTGCTGTAGCCCGCATCTCGCGCCGTACGCTGCAAGGTGGAGACCACTTTGTTAAGCATGGTGCCGCCCTGCACCGGATTGGGATGGCACAGCAACGCCATCCCCCGCGCATTGGGCACTGGCAAGTACAGGGCTTCGAGCGGGCCGCAGGGACCTTCGAGCATGTGGGGGGTTTCGCGGATAAGCAAGGCTGGAACTCCGTGACCCCGCTCGGGGTCGACTCGTCTTGGTTTAGGTTCGGGCAACTGCTCGATCAGAGCGCGGGATACTCCGCACGTCGTCAACAATGCCCGCGTTGCGCGTCACGGCTGTGCATACGCCTATACAGGGCAGGCTGGAGCCGTTAACGTAAAGCAAAGCTGCTTATAGAGGAAGGACTCGTGGAACAGTCGATCTTGGTCTGGTTAGTACCAGCCTTTACCCTGCTCGTCGGGATTGCTATCGGTTTTCTGATTGCTCGCCTGGCCCCCGGCGCTGCGCCCAGCCGCACCCAGAGTCAACTCGATGAGCTGCAGGAGCGTTTCGATACCTATCAGAGTGAAGTGATCACCCACTTCAACACCACAGCCAGCCTGGTGAAGAAACTTACCCAGAGCTACAACGACGTTCAGCAGCACCTGGCTGACGGCGCTGACCAGCTGGCCCTCGATGAACTCACCCGCCAGCGTTTGCTCGCTGCCGTACAGAACGGCAATGACTACGCGGGTTCGCGGGATCGCCTGCAGGCACCCAGCAGTACCGAACCGCCCAAAGACTACGCTCCCAAGCCGGCCGGCTCGCCTGGCACCCTGGATGAAGACTTCGGCGTGCGCAACCGCTTCTGATTCGCCACGCGCCTTGCATAAAAAACCCCGGTTCCCCGGGGTTTTTTATGCCTGTGAGAAAGGAGAGCGAGCCTTCCTGTCTTCTTGGGCTAGATCACGTTGCGTTCACGCAGCAGGGCCAGCACCTGACGCACCCCTTCATCGACGCTCAGACTCTGGGTGTCGAGGACCAGGTCGGCATTCAACGGCACGTCGTAGGGAAAGGATTCGCCCGGAATGTTGTCCTCCCCGGCGGCGTACAGCCCCTGGGGATCGCGTTCACGGCACACCTGGGGCGAGGCCTGCACATAGACGGTGATCAGCCGCTCGCCTCCGATCAGGGCCTTGGCCTGTTCGCGACCTTCACCATCCGGCGCAACGAAGGCGGCCAGGGTCAGCATGCCCGCTTCGTTGAACTGGCGCGCCACCTGAGCAGCACGGCGCCAGTTTTCGGCACGCCCGGCGCGATCCAGCGGCAGGCCCTTGTTCAGGTCATGGCGCAGGTTCTGGCCATCCAGCACATACACGGCGCGGCCCATGTCGAACAGCTTGCGCTCCACGGCATAGGCCAGGGTGCTCTTTCCCGCACCGGACAGGCCGCTGAACAGCACAGTAGCCGGCTGCTGACCAAAGCGCGCTGCGCGCTCCTCAGTGGCCACGTGAGCGCGCTTGCCATGCTGTCCACTGCCATGCCCGCCGGCAGGCGACGCAATGATCATGCCGGCCCCAACCGTGCCGTTAGTCAAACGGTCGATGATGATGAAGGCGCCGGTGGTGCGATTATCCTCGTAACCATCCAGAGCAATGGAAGCATCCAGGCTGACCTTGACCCGGGCGATCTCGTTCAATTGCAACGCACTGGCCGAACCTTTCTCCAAGGTATTCACATCCACCGTGTGGTCGATGCTGGCAATCGAGCCCGGCACATAGCTGGTGGCGCGCTTGATGTCGTATTTCTTGCCCGGCAGCATCGGCTCCTCGCCCATCCACACCAACATGGCGTCGAAGCCGTCGCTGATCTGCGGACGATTGTCAGCATGCACCAGCATGTCGCCACGGGACACGTCGATTTCATCTTCCAGAGTCAGGGTGATCGCCTGGCCGGGAATCGCCTGCTCCAGCTCGCCCTCGAAAGTGACGATTGACTTGACCCGGCTGGTCTTGCCGGACGGCAGCACTGCAACGTCATCGCCCTTGCGCACGATGCCGCTGGCCAGGGTGCCGGCGAAGCCGCGGAAGTTGAGGTTCGGACGGTTGACGTACTGCACCGGGAAGCGCATGTCGGTCAGATTGCGGTCGCCCGCCACCTCGACGCTTTCAAGGATTTCCATCAGCGACTGACCGGTATACCAGGGCGAGCGCTCGGACCGGTTGACCACGTTGTCGCCCTTGAGCGCCGACATCGGCACGAAGTGCAGCGAGCCGGTCTTCAAATTGATGCGCTCGGCGAAGTCCAGGTAGTCGGCCTTGATCTGCTCGAACACCCTTTCATCGAAGTCCATCAGGTCCATCTTGTTGATGGCCACGACGATGTGCCGAATACCCAGCAAAGAGGCGATAAAGCTGTGCCGGCGCGTCTGCGTCTGCACGCCGTAGCGGGCATCGACGAGGATGATCGCCAGGTCGCAGGTCGAGGCGCCGGTGGCCATGTTGCGCGTGTACTGCTCATGACCGGGCGTGTCGGCAATGATGAACTTGCGCTTGGCGGTGGAGAAATAGCGGTAGGCAACATCAATGGTGATGCCCTGCTCGCGTTCGGCCTGCAGGCCGTCGACCAGCAGCGCCAGATCGACATCATCGCCGGTGGTGCCGACTTTCTTCGAGTCGCGGGTAATGGCTTCCAGATGATCTTCATAGATCATCTTGGTGTCGTGCAGCAGACGCCCTATCAGCGTGCTCTTGCCATCATCGACGTTGCCGCAGGTGAGAAAGCGCAGCAGTTCCTTGCGTTCATGCTGGGCCAGGTAGGCGAGGATGTCCTCGCTGATCAATTCGGATTGATGCGACATGGTGCGGAACCCCTAGAAATAGCCCTGACGTTTCTTTTCTTCCATCGACCCAGCGCCGTCATGGTCGATGACCCGGCCCTGGCGTTCGGAAGTGCGGGTCAGGAGCATTTCCTGGATGATTTCGGGCAGCGAGCTGGCGGTAGATTCCACCGCGCCAGTCAGCGGGTAGCAACCCAGGGTACGGAAGCGCACCATTTTCTTCTGGATACGCGTCTTTTCCTCGTCGCTGAGGTGTTCAAGAATGCGCTCGTCGTCGATCATGATCAGCGTGCCGTTTTTCTCAATCACGTCGCGCTCGGCGGCGAAGTACAGCGGCACGATCGGGATCCCTTCCAGATAGATGTACTGCCAGATATCCAGCTCGGTCCAGTTGGACAGCGGGAAAACGCGGATCGACTCGCCCTTCTTCACCTTGCCGTTGTAAATGCTCCACAACTCGGGCCGCTGGTTCTTCGGATCCCAGCGGTGCTTGCTGTCGCGGAAGGAATACACGCGTTCCTTGGCTCGAGACTTCTCTTCATCGCGACGCGCGCCACCGAACGCGGCGTCGAAGCCGTACTTGTCCAGTGCCTGCTTGAGGCCATCAGTCTTCATCACGTCGGTGTGCTTGGCACTGCCGTGGGTAAAAGGATTGATGTTCTGGGCGATGCCGTCCGGATTGACGTGGGTAATCAAGTCCAAGCCCATTTCGGCAACCATCTTGTCGCGGAAACGGTACATCTCCTGAAACTTCCATTGCGTGTCGACATGCATCACCGGAAACGGCAGCTTTCCGGGGAAAAACGCCTTGCGCGCCAGGTGAAGCATGACCGCGGAATCCTTGCCGATGGAATACAGCATTACCGGGTTATCGAATTCGGCGGCCACTTCACGAATGATATGGATGCTTTCCGCTTCCAGCTGTTTGAGGTGCGTCAGTTTATCGACCATGGCTACTCACGAATTGCAGTTACGGCCAGCGGGCCGTGGACGAGGCCGCACGATATCACAGGCAACTCTTCTAACAAAAAGAGCAATTAGAACAAAACGATATAGCTATATATCACTCATATGGGGTTCGGACAGTCGATGAACACGTGTTCGATATTGAACTCCCGCGCCAGGTAATCGCCCAACGCCTGCACGCCATATCGCTCGGTAGCATGGTGTCCGGCTGCGATAAAACTGATGCCGTTTTCACGGGCGCTATGGAAGGTCTGCTCCGACGCTTCGCCGGTCAGGTACAGGTCGACCCCCGTGGCGATGGCCTGGTCGATGTAGCCTTGGCCACCCCCCGTGCACCAGCCAACCCGGCGAATCGGCTTCTGGCTATCCACCAACAACGGCTCGCGTCCCAGCACGCTCGCCACCCGGGCCGCAAACTCTGCCGCACTCAGCGCTTCAGGAAGGCTGCCCACCAGCGCCACATTGCGTGAATTCTCTGGCTCCAGCGGGCCCTCGACAGCGATGCCCAGGCGCTCGGCTAACTGCACGTTGTTGCCCACCAGGGGGTGCACGTCCAGCGGCAGGTGGTAAGCCAGCAGGCTGATATTATGCTGCAGCAGGGTTTTCAGCCGGCGCTGCTTCATGCCCACCACGCAGGGGTTTTCACCCTTCCAGAAGTAGCCATGATGGACGAGGATCAGATCGCCCTCGGCAGCAACCGCAGCATCGATCAATTCCTGGCTGGCGGTTACCCCGCTGATAATCTTGCGCACGTGACCGCGCCCCTCCACTTGCAGTCCATTAGGGCAGTAATCAGCTATCTTCGCCGCATTGAGATAATGGTCGGTCCGTTTGACCAGGGCGCTGAGTTCTATTGTCATTTCCAGTTCCTTTTAATAGACGGGCGGCTCCTTCTTTGCAGGCGCCTCCGTATAATGCTTGCCCTTTACCCTGCTCTAAACAAGGTCGCGTGTATTGAGAAAGCGAAGTCTACCGCCGCTGCATTCAGTTGCCTTGAAACCCCTTGTCTGGCTTCAGGCAACTCTTGACCCCAGACGGTGGATGCCCGCCTCTTGGCGAAATGTCACGCTGCGAGCTGCTTCGGTCTGGCGACGCCCAGATGCCGCAGCAATGCCCACAACCCTCGGGTATATCGGCTGGCCCTTGCTCGCCGGGGTTCTGCTGGCTTTGCTGCTGATCGAACGCAACCCGGAATGGGTGGGCCTGCCGGCCCAGGACGTACGTCTCAGCCAGGCGCCGCTCTCGACACGCCCCAACGAAGGGCCGGTTTCCTACGCCCTCGCGGTGGACCGCGCGGCCCCCGCCGTGGCCAACCTGTACACCACCAAGCTGGTCAACAAGCCCGATCATCCCTTGATTCAGGACCCGATGTTCCGTCACTTCTTCGGTGATAACCTGCCGCGTCAGCGCCGCCTGGAGTCCAGCCTGGGCTCGGCGGTGATCATGAGCAAGGAAGGGTACCTGCTGACCAACAACCATGTCAGCGCAGGGGCCGACCAGGTCGTGGTGGCTCTCAAGGATGGTCGCGAGACGGTGGCTCGGGTGATCGGCAGCGATCCTGAGACCGACCTTGCAGTCCTCAAGATCGACTTGCCCAACCTGCCGGCCATCACCTTGGGCCGCTCGGACGACATCCGCATCGGCGACGTAACCCTGGCCATCGGCAACCCCTTCGGTGTCGGCCAGACCGTGACCATGGGCATCATCAGCGCCACGGGCCGCAACCAGCTGGGTCTGAATACCTACGAGGATTTCATTCAGACCGACGCAGCGATCAACCCTGGCAACTCCGGCGGCGCCTTGGTCAATGCCCATGGCAATCTGATTGGCATCAATACCGCGATATTTTCCAAATCAGGCGGTTCTCAGGGCATCGGTTTCGCCATCCCGGTCAAGCTCGCGCTTGAAGTGATGCAGGCCATCATCGAAAACGGCCAGGTCATCCGGGGCTGGCTGGGCATCGAAGTGCAGCCGCTGACGCCTGAGCTGGCCGAATCCTTTGGCCTGGAAGGCCGGCCTGGCGTGGTGGTCGCCGGCCTGTACCGTGGTGGTCCGGCGCAACGCGCCGGCCTGCAACCGGGCGATCTGATTCTCAGCATCGATGGCCAACCCGCCAGCGACGGACGCAGCGCCATGAACCAGGTGGCTCGCGCCAAGCCGGGTCAAAAGCTGCGCATTGACGTGCTACGCAATGGCCAGCCGATGAAAATGACGGCCGAAATCGGCATGCGCCCACCGGTGTCGACCAACAGCAATAACTAGTTAGCTCCGACCGGCACCGCAACCCACAAGCTCGCGGTACCGGTCGGATGCATTGCGTTACAGCTCCCGCAGCGCGTCCACCAACGCCTGATTCTGCTCCGGCGTCCCAATGGAGATGCGCAGGAACTGCTCGATGCGCGCCTGCTTGAAGTGCCGCACGATCACGCCCTGCTGGCGCAGGCCAACGGCCAATTCGGCGGCATCCTTGAGCGGATGGCGAGCGAAGATGAAGTTGGCAGCCGAGGGCAGGATGTCGAAGCCCAGGCCACTCAACTCACTGATCAGGTGCTCGCGACTGTTGATCACCTTCTCCCGGCAGGTTTCGAAATACTCGCGATCCTCGAAGGCGGCGGCGGCGCCGACAATGGCCAGGCGGTCCAGCGGATAGGAGTTGAAGCTGTTCTTGATCCGCTCCAGCGCCTCGATCAGCTCGGCATTGCCGATGGCCAGACCGACGCGCATCCCGGCCAGTGAGCGCGACTTGGACAGTGTTTGAGTTACCAGCAGGTTGGGGTAACGCTCCACCAATGCAACGGCGCTCTGTCCGCCGAAATCGATGTAGGCTTCATCCACCACGACCACGGAATCCGGGCTGGCCTGCAGAATCTGCTCAATGGCCTCCAGTGCGAGAACACGTCCGGTCGGCGCATTCGGGTTGGGGAAAATGATTCCGCCATTGGGTCGAGCGTAGTCCGCGACGCGAATCTGAAATTCGTCGTCCAGCGCCACGGTTTGGAAATCGATGCCATAAAGGCCGCAGTACACCGGATAGAAGCTGTAGGTGATATCCGGGAACAGCAGCGGTTGGTCGTGCTGAAACAGGCCGTGGAAGATGTGCGCCAGCACTTCATCTGAACCGTTGCCGACAAACACCTGGCTGGTTTGTACAGCGTAATACTCGGCCACCGCGTTTTTAAGGCGTTCGCCATTGGGATCCGGATACAGGCGCAAGCTGTCGTTCAGCTCGGCCTGCATGGCGGCCAGCGCCTTGGCGGACGGGCCGTAAGGGTTTTCGTTGGTATTGAGCTTGACCAGCTTGGCCAGCTTGGGCTGCTCACCCGGCACGTAAGGCACCAGGTCCTTGACGAAGGGGCTCCAGAATTTGCTCATTACGCCCTTGTCTCCTCTCAGGAATCGCTAGAAGCAGGAGACTGGAGGTCGGTCGAAGCAGCGCGTGCCTTGTCCAACCTCCAGCCTCCAGCGTTTATTTCGTTTTTAATTCTTGATCCGGTATTCGGCGCTTCGCGCGTGGGCGGTCAGCGACTCGCCGCGTGCCAGCACCGAGGCCACCTTGCCGAGCTCCGAAGCCCCTTCGGCTGAGCAATGGATGATCGACGAGCGTTTCTGGAAGTCGTACACGCCCAGCGGCGAGGAGAAGCGCGCGGTACCCGAGGTCGGCAACACGTGGTTCGGGCCAGCACAGTAATCGCCCAGGGCTTCGGCGGTGTAGCGCCCCATGAAAATCGCCCCGGCGTGACGGATCAACGGCAGGTACTGCTCGGGGTTTTCCACCGACAGCTCAAGGTGCTCGGGAGCAATGCGATTGGCCACTTCAATGGCCTGAGCCATGTCGGCCACCTGGATCAGCGCGCCACGGCCCTGGATCGAGGTACGCGCGATGGCCTCACGCTCGAGTGTCGGCAGCAACTTTTCGATGCTGGCCGCCACGCGCTCAAGAAACTCGGCATCCGGGCTAACCAGAATCGCCTGGGCATCTTCGTCGTGCTCGGCCTGGGAAAACAGGTCCATGGCGATCCAGTCCGAATCGGTCTGGCCATCACAGACAACAAGGATCTCCGACGGGCCGGCGATCATGTCGATGCCCACCTTGCCAAACACGTGGCGCTTGGCAGTGGCCACGTAGATGTTGCCCGGCCCGACGATCTTGTCCACTGGCGGCACACTCTCGGTGCCATAGGCCAGCGCAGCGACGGCTTGGGCGCCGCCGATGCAGAACACCCGATCGACACCGGCAATCGCTGCCGCGGCCAGGACCATTTCGTTGATTTCGCCACGCGGGGTCGGCACCACCATGACCACCTCCGGCACGCCGGCGACCTTGGCGGGAATCGCGTTCATCAATACCGAGGACGGATAGGAGGCCTTGCCGCCAGGCACGTAGAGACCGGCGCGATCCAGCGGTGTGACCTTTTGGCCGAGCACCGTGCCATCGGCCTCGGTGTAGGTCCAGGAGTCCTGCTTTTGTCTTTCGTGGTAGCTGCGTACGCGATCAGCAGCGGTTTCCAGCGCCTGGCGCTGCTCTGGCGTGATGCGGGTCAGCGCTTCTTCGAGTCGTTCGCGGGGCAGGATCAGGTCGGCCATGGAGTCCACCTGCAGGCCATCGAAGCGCTGGGTGTATTCCACCAGGGCAGCATCACCGCGCTCGCGTACAGCCTTGATGATCTCCAGCACACGCTGGTTGACCGAGTCGTCGGAAACGCTTTCCCAGCTCAACAGATGATCCAGATGCCGGCTGAAATCGGCATCGGCAGCGTTGAGTCGGCGAAGGGAAAGTGCATCGGTCATGGCGGGCCTCATAAATGGCAATTGCTCGGACGTCGTTAGTGGCCTGTGCGGTTAGTTGATTGAATCAAGTTCGGATGCACGAGGTTCCGAGACAAGGCGCCGCGACGAGTCATAGCAGGGCTATGGCAAGGAGCGGCAACGCCGTATCGGAGCCTCGGGCGCCGAAATTGAACAATTGAACTGACCAAACAGGCCACCACATTATCAAGCCCGCCGCATCGACGCCCGAAAAAGTGGCTATGACACGGATAGGCTGGCCAAGAGTGCATCCTGCGTTCTCGGCAATCCGCCTTTTCTGGCGGACACACGACCCGGAAGTCGTAAAAAATCAGCCTTGGTGTCGCTCGACTGCCTCACGAAGGGTGTCGATCAGCGCCTGGATACGAGCATGCTGCATCTTCATCGACGCCTTGTTTACGATCAGGCGCGAACTGACCATGGCAATCAGATCCTGGGGTTCCAGCCCGTTGGCACGCAGCGTGTTGCCGGTGTCGACCACGTCGATGATCTTGTCGGCCAGGCCGACCAGCGGCGCCAGTTCCATGGAGCCATACAGCTTGATGATATCCACCTGACGGCCTTGTTCGGCGTAGTAGCGCTTGGCGACATTGACGAACTTGGTGGCCACCTTCAGGCGCCCCTTGGGCTCAGGCGCGCCGATGCGGCCTGCGGTCATCAGCTTGCAATTGGCGATCCGCAGGTCCAGCGGCTCGTACAGTCCCTGACCACCAAACTCCATCAGCACGTCCTTGCCCGCCACACCCAGGTCGGCGGCACCCTGCTCGACATAAGTCGGCACATCGGTGGCACGCACGATCAGCAGACGCACATCGTCCAGCGTGGTGGGGATGATCAACTTGCGACTCTTGTCCGGGTTCTCGGTGGGCACGATGCCGGCGGCTGCCAACAGCGGCAGGGTATCGTCGAGAATGCGGCCTTTGGACAGCGCGATGGTGAGCATGGAAAAGCAATCCTTGAAAACGAAAAGCGGGAGCGCGGCCCCCGCTATGCGGCGTTAGTTCGGAACGCGGCGAATCTTGGCGCCGAGCAGCTGCAGTTTTTCCTCGATGCATTCATAGCCACGGTCGATGTGGTAGATGCGATCGATCAACGTCTCGCCCTCAGCGACCAGCGCGGCGATTACCAGGCTGGCGGACGCCCGCAGATCGGTGGCCATCACCGGAGCTCCCTTGAGAACAGGCACGCCGGTCACAATAGCCGTATTGCCTTCCACTAGGATCTGCGCGCCCATGCGATTCATCTCGTACACGTGCATGAAACGGTTTTCGAACACCGTCTCGATCACGGTGCCAACCCCTTCTGCCACCGCATTCATGGCAATGAACTGGGCCTGCATGTCGGTGGGGAACGCCGGGTACGGCGCAGTGCGCACATTGACCGCGCGCGGGCAGTTGCCCTTCATGTCCAGCTCGATCCAGTCCTTGCCGGTGTTGATATGCGCGCCCGCCTCTTGCAGCTTGACCAGCACGGCCTCCAGCAGAGTCGGATCGGTATCCTTGAGCTTGACCCGGCCACGGGTCGCAGCGGCAGCCACCAAATAGGTCCCGGTCTCGATGCGGTCGGGCATCACGCTGTAACGACCGCCACCGAGGCGCTTCACACCGTCGATGACGATGGTGTCGGTACCCGCGCCGCTGACCTTGGCGCCCATGGCGTTGAGGAAGTTGGCCAGGTCGACCACTTCCGGCTCGCGTGCGGCGTTTTCCAGCACGCTGCGGCCATTGGCCAGCGCGGCGGCCATCATGATGTTTTCAGTGCCAGTGACACTCACCACATCGAAGAAGAAACGCCCGCCACGCAGACCGCCGGCCGGAGCCTTGGCCTTGATATAGCCGCCTTCCACTTCGATCTCGGCACCCAGGGCTTCGAGACCACGAATGTGCAGATCCACCGGACGCGAGCCAATGGCGCAACCGCCGGGCAGTGCCACTTCGGCCTCCCCGAAACGAGCGACCATCGGACCGAGCACCAGGATCGAGGCGCGCATGGTCTTGACCAGCTCATAGGGCGCGACCAGAGTCTGAATGCTCGAGGCATCCACTTCGACGCTGAGTTTCTCGTCGATCACCGGCTGCACGCCCATGCGGCCGAACAGCTCGATCATCGTGGTGATGTCGTGCAGGTGGGGCAGGTTGCATACGGTGACCGGCGTTTCGGCCAGCAAGGTGGCAGCCAGGATCGGCAGCGCGGAGTTCTTCGCACCGGAAATGCGGATCTCGCCGTCGAGACGGTGGCCGCCGGTAATAATCAGTTTGTCCATAGGTCTCTCGACGCCGTTAGGCTCAGGAACGCTCGGCCCAGTCGGCGCGGCTGAAGAATTTCATGGTGACGGCATGAATGCTGCCATCGGCAATCCAGGGATTGAGGTGTGCATAAATCTGCTGTTGGCGCTTCACCGGGCCCAAGGCCACCAGTTCGTCGCTGATCAGGTTCAGCTGAAAATTGCAGCCTTCCCCTTCCACATCCACCTGGACACCAGGCAGTCGGGCTTCCAGGAAACTCTTCACTTCTAAGGCCTGCATGCTCAACCTCGTTTGGTGTTCTGCATTGATAGCGGGGAGCCTGGGCTCGTCGGCCGGGCATCATACAAAAAAAGGCCACGGGCTGCGAACCCCGAGCACCCCAACGGTGGGATCATCAGTCCATCGAAAAGGCTCTGTCCATTAGGACGGCCGCTACGGCGGTGGCTGACGAACCCTTCCGCCGCCCGCCCGTACTGTTTCACTCGCGTCAGGCCGTCACGCCTCCAGCGGCAACAATTCCAGCAACTGGCACACCTCGGCAATCTGGCGCATGTCGTCGGGCAACGCGCGAACACGCAGCTCCTTGCCGTGCTGCGCCGCATCGCGCATAAATGCCAGCAGCAAGGCAAGACCAACGCTGCTGGACTTTTCCACACTGGAGCAATCAACGGTGACTGTCGTTGCCGAGGCGCCCTTGATCAGCGCCAGCCCCTGCGCACGCAAGGTCGGACCGCTGTCGGCATCGAGCACCCCGCCCAGCAGCAACTCGCCTGCGGCGTGTTCGCGCAGACTGGCGCTGCTCATTGCCCGCCTGCCTGCTGACCGGTGGCGCTGTCCTTGGCCTGCTCGACCACAGCCGCCCAGCCGTCGATGGTTTTGTCCAGGTCATTACCGTTGCGTTGCATGGCATCGGCGAACTGATCGCGAAACAGCTTGCCGACGTTGATGCCGTTGATGATCACGTTGCGCAGCAGCCAGGTATCGCCCTGTTTGACCATGGTGTAGGACACCGGGTAGACGGCGCCATTGTTGCCGATCACTTCCATGCCAACGCTGGCGCGGTCGTCATTGGCTTGCCGGCTGGGCAAAACGCGGATGCCCTGGTTGTCGTATTCGAGCAGTGCATTGCCGTAGAACTGCATCAGGCTGCGCTTGAAGTTGTCTTCGAAGCGTTGCAGCTGCTCCGGTGAGGCACTGCGGGAATACTTCACGGTCATGATGCTGCGGGAGATCCCACGAGCATCCACGACCGGACCGAGAATATCGTTCAGCGAACGGTAGAAGGCCTCCCGATCACCCAGATACTGCTGCTTGTTGGTTTTAAGATCGTTCAGCAATTCATCCACGGTCTGCTGGACGACTTGTTGCGCATCGGGCGCGGCCGTGGCCCACAGGGGCAGGCAAGCCAGCAGAACCACTGCACCGCGACGCAAGACAGAAATCATGGCGGACATATCAGTTGGCCTCTTTGTTTACCGAGTTGAGCAAAAACTTGCCGATCAAATCCTCAAGCACCAGCGAGGACTGGGTGTCGTGAATCCGACCGCCATCCTTGAGCACGTCCTCTTCGCCACCGACACTGATGCCAATGTATTTTTCACCCAGCAATCCAGCGGTGAGAATAGACGCGGTGGAATCGACCGGCAGGTTGTTCACCGAGCTGTCCAGCTCCATGGTCACGCGCCCGGTGTAGCTGTCGCGATCCAGATCCACGGCGGTAACCTTGCCGATCGTCACGCCGGCCATGGTTACCTTGGAGCGAATGGTAAGGCCGGCAATATTGTCAAAGTTCGCATACACCTTGTAGGTGTCTCCACCCGCAGAGGCAGACAGGCCGCTAACACGCAGCGCAAGGAGCAACAAGGCCAACAGGCCGGCCAGCAGGAACAGGCCGACACCGATTTCCAGAGTGCGGGTTTGCATCAGAAATCTCCAAACATCAAAGCAGTCAGAATGAAATCGAGGCCGAGCACGGCCAGCGAGGCATACACCACAGTACGCGTGGTGGCACGGCTGATACCTTCGGAAGTGGGTTCACAGTCATAGCCCTGGAAGACCGCAATCCAGGTCACCACAAAGGCAAATACGATGCTCTTGATCACTCCATTGAGCACGTCGTCGACGAACTGCACGCTGTTCTGCATGTTGGCCCAGTAGGAGCCTTCATACACACCCAGCCAGTCCACCGCTACCAGCGCGCCACCCCAGATGCCCACCACGCTGAAGATCATGGCCAGCAAGGGCATGGAGATGAAACCTGCCCACAGGCGCGGCGCAATGATGTACTTGAGCGGATCCACGCCAATCATCTCCAGGCTGGACAACTGCTCGGTGGACTTCATGTTGCCAATCTCGGCGGTCAAGGCCGAACCGGCGCGGCCGGCAAACAGCAGCGCGGTTACCACCGGCCCCAGTTCGCGCAACAAAGTCAGGGCGACCATCTGCCCGACCGCCTGTTCGGAGCCGTAGCTGCTGAGAATGTTGTAGCCCTGCAGCGCCAGCACCATGCCGATGAAAACCCCGGAGACGACGATGATCGCCAGCGACATCACCCCCACCGAATACAGCTGCTTGATCAGCAATTGAAAGCCGTTGCCCAAGCCGTCACGCCCGAACAGCACGCGCACTAAAAACAGCGTTGAACGCCCCAGGGAAGCGAGCACATCGAAGCCGGCTTTGCCAAGCAGGCGGATACGCTCCAGAGCGGAGACCTTGCGCATCAGGAACGCCCCCCCAGCAATGCGTCGCGGTAATCGTCCGCCGGGTAATGGAAAGGCACCGGCCCGTCGGGGATGCCCTGCATGAACTGGCGAATACGCGGGTTATCGGACTTCATCAATTCGTCCGGCGTGCCGAAGCCCAGCACCTGGGTATCGCCCACCACATAGATGTAGTCGGCAATGCTCGCCGTCTCGGCCAAGTCATGGGAGACCACGATACTGGTGATGCCCAGCGCATCGTTGAGCAGGCGGATCAGGCGCACCAATACGCCCATGGCGATCGGGTCCTGGCCAACGAACGGCTCGTCATACATGAGAATCTGTGGATCCAGGGCGATGGCCCGGGCCAGGGCTACCCGGCGCTTCATGCCGCCGGACAATTCGTCAGGCATCAGGTCGATGGCGCCACGCAGGCCAACCGCCTGCAGCTTCATCAGGACGATGTCGCGGATCATTTCTTCGGGTAGCTGCGTATGTACACGCAAGGGGAAGGCGACGTTCTCGAACACATCCAGGTCGGTAAACAGAGCGCCGCTCTGAAACAGCACGCCCATCTGCTTGCGCATATCGAAGAGTTCGCTGCGGGACAGGTCCGGCAGGTTGACGCCATTCACTTGCACGGCGCCGCTATCGGGCATCAGCTGGGCGGCGATCAGCCGCAGCAACGTCGTCTTGCCGCACCCGGAAGGCCCCATGATGCCGGTAACCTTGCCACGAGGAATGCGGATATCCACTTTATCGAAGATACTCCGGGCTCCGCGCTTGAACGTGACTTCACGCAACTCGACCGCGTAGGCACTGGCCTCACTCATCGAACCTCCTTAGCAAACGACCTTGTTTCACGCGGGCCACTGTATCGCAAAGTGGGACAGCAGCCCACAGAATGGGCGAAACGGTGCGCACTATACCATTGAACATTTTTTCTCGACGCAATCCAGGTAACACCTTTTGTCATCCTGAAAGCGTGAGGCGCCTTACCTTTGTCGCTATAATCCCCGCCTTTTCATTCGCAACCTGACCTGCCATGACTCATACCAGCACGCCGATTCAGTCCGCCCAGCGCACCATCCGCCTCGAACTGCAAGCCATCGAAGCCCTGCTGGCCCGCATCAATGGCGATTTCACTCGCGCCTGCGACTTGATTCTGGCCTGCAAGGGCCGGGTCGTCGTGGTCGGCATGGGCAAATCTGGGCATATCGGTCGCAAGATCGCCGCCACCCTGGCCAGCACCGGCACCACGGCCTACTTCGTTCATCCTGGCGAAGCCAGTCACGGCGACATGGGCATGATCACCCGTGATGACGTGGTCCTGGCCCTGTCCAATTCCGGCAGCACCACCGAAATCGTTACTTTGCTGCCGCTGATCAAACGTCTGGGTATCACCCTGATCAGCATGACCGGCAAAGCCGATTCGCCGCTGGCCCAAGCCGCCGCGGTCAACCTCGACGCCAGCGTCACCCAGGAAGCCTGCCCGTTGAATCTGGCGCCTACCTCGTCGACTACCGTTTCCCTGGTCCTGGGCGACGCCCTGGCCATCGCATTGCTGGAAGCCCGGGGCTTTACCGCCGAAGACTTCGCGTTTTCACACCCAGGCGGCGCCCTCGGCCGCCGTCTGCTGCTCAAGGTGGAGCATGTAATGCATTCCGGCGACGCACTTCCTCGCGTACAGCGAGGCACTTCGCTGCGCGAAGCGCTGCTGGAAATGACGCAGAAAGGCCTGGGCATGACCCTGGTGCTTGAGGCCGATGGCCGTCTGGCTGGAGTCTTTACCGACGGCGACCTGCGCCGCACCCTGGACAAGGGCATCGATGTGCGCAATGCCGGCATCGACGAAGTGATGACCAGCCCGGGCAAGACCGCTCGCGCCGACATGCTCGCCGCCGAAGCGCTGAAAATCATGGAAGACCACAAGATCAATGGCTTGGTGGTCATCGACGCCCAGGGCATGCCCATCGGCGCCCTGAACATGCATGACTTGTTACGTGCGGGAGTACTGTAATGAACGCTGATCTGCAGCAACGCGCCCAACGCATCAAGCTGGCGATTTTTGATGTCGACGGCGTGCTCACCGATGGCCGTTTGTATTTCCTCACCGACGGCAGCGAATTCAAGACGTTCAACACCCTCGACGGGCATGGCATCAAGATGCTGATGAAGTCAGGCGTACGCACCGCGATCATCACCGGCCGCACCACACCGGTGGTCGAACGCCGCGCACGGGACCTGGGCATCCCCCATCTCTACCAGGGCCGTGAGGACAAACTGGCAGTGCTGGATGAACTGCTCGGCGAACTGGGACTCCATTATGAGCAGGTCGCCTATCTGGGCGACGACCTGCCCGACCTGCCGGTGATTCGACGTGTCGGCCTGGGCATGGCCGTGGCCAGCGCCGATCCCTTCGTTCGCGAACATGCCCACGGCGTAACCCGGGCACGCGGTGGCGAAGGTGCGGCGCGCGAGTTCTGTGAGCTGATCATGGGCGCCCAGGGCAGCCTCGAAGCCGCCCAGTCAGCCTACCTGTAGGGAACACCATGCTGCGCAAGCTGCGTAATCTTCTGCCCCTGATCATCGCTGCCCTGCTGCTCGCCGCTGTGGGGTACTGGAATATCGTTCCCCACCAGTTTCTCGACCAACCGGTGACCGACACCGAAGAGAATCCCATCGATTTCTTCGTCGAGAATGCCCGGTCGCAACAGTTCCATGCCGACGGCACCCTGCGTTACGAAATGACCAGCGTGCGCCTTGATCACTTGAAGATCAGCGACATCACCTTGCTGGAGAAGCCCGACCTGTTGCTGTACCGCGACGGCGAACTGCCCTGGCACGTACGCAGCGAGCGGGGCGAAGTCAGCCCGCAGGGCACCGAGGTCGAGTTGATCGACAACGTACGCACTGAGCGCACCGATGCCAAGGGCCGCCATACCCTGCTGACCACCAGCCGCATGACCGTCTTTCCGGAGCGGGAATACGCCGAAACCCAACAAGCTGTCAGAATCGAGGCCGCCAATGGCGTCACCACGGGACAAGGCATGAAAGCGTATCTGAATGAAGGCAGGATGCTCCTGCTCTCCAACGTAAGAGGCCAACATGAGGTTCGTTAATCCTCTCCACCTCCTGCTTTGCCTGTCCGCCGCGCTGGGCAGCACAGCAGCCTGGGCACTGCCCTCGGACCGTGACCAGCCCATCCACATCCAGGCTGACAGCGCTGAGCTGGATGACAAAAAAGGCGTGGCGATTTACCGGGGTGATGTGGTGATCACCCAGGGCACGCTGAAGATCACCGGCGACACCGTAACCATCAACCAGAACACTCAGGGCGATATCGAGCGTTTCACTGCCGTCGGCAAGCTTGCCTACTATGAGCAGTTGCCTGAGGCCGGCAAGTCCATCGTGCAAGCCTACGGTCGCACTATTCAGTACTTCGCCAGCAACGAGCGCATCGTGCTGATCGACCAGGCCAAGGTCATCCAGGAAGGCAACACCTTCGAAGGCGAAAAGATCATCTATGACACGGCAACCCAGGTCGTCAATGCCGGGCGCGCCACCGGCGATACCATCACCACCCCGCAGCCCCGGATCGACATGGTCATCCAGCCGCGCAAGAAAACTCCTGGAGAGCAGTCCGAATAATGGCCACCCTCACCGCCCAGCATCTGGCCAAGAGTTACAAGAAGCGCCAAGTGGTTCGCGATGTCAGCCTGACCATCAACAGCGGCCAGATCGTCGGTTTGCTCGGTCCCAACGGCGCCGGCAAGACCACCACGTTTTACATGATCGTCGGCCTGGTGCGCGCCGACCAGGGCCGCGTGCTGATTGACGACCGTGACGTCAGCCATCATTCCATGCACGGCCGCGCCCGTGCCGGGATCGGCTATCTGCCACAGGAAGCATCGATCTTTCGCAAGCTGACCGTGACCAATAACATTCTCGCCATCCTGGAAACCCGCAAGGACCTCGATGCCCAGGGCCGGCAAAAGGAGCTGGAGAGCCTGCTGCAAGAATTCCACATCACCCACATCCGCGACAGCTTGGGCATGAGCCTCTCCGGTGGAGAACGGCGGCGTGTGGAAATTGCCCGCGCGCTGGCCACAGCGCCCAAGTTCATCCTTCTCGACGAGCCGTTTGCCGGCGTCGACCCGATCTCGGTGGGCGATATCAAGCAAATCATTCACCATCTCAAGGCCAAGGGAATCGGCGTATTGATCACCGATCACAACGTTCGCGAAACGCTGGACATTTGCGAAACCGCCTATATCGTCAGCGACGGTCGCCTGATCGCCGAGGGCGATGCGCAAAGCATCCTGGCCAACCAGTTGGTCAAGGAAGTCTATCTGGGCCACGAATTCCGACTCTGATTGATGCCGTGCTCAGTCCGTAATATCAGATACTGGAATTCCCAAGAAAAATCAGGCATATAATTTGCTTCCATGGCGCTGCGGCGCCCGCTAGTGGATGGCGCTTAGACGCCGGCAATCAAGGTCTGCCATGAAACCATCGCTCGTTCTCAAGATGGGCCAGCAGCTGACGATGACCCCGCAGCTGCAACAGGCCATACGACTTCTGCAACTGTCTACTCTGGATCTCCAGCAGGAAATCCAGGAAGCCCTGGAATCCAATCCGATGCTCGAACGTCAGGAGGAGGGGGAGGATTTTGACAACGCCGACCCGCTGGCCGACGGCGACGAACTGCCCAACCCTGGCAGCCAGGAAATAGCCCTTCAGGAAAGCAGCATTCCCACGGTTGAAAACCTTGATGACGGTGGCGAATGGAATGAACGGATTCCCAACGAGCTGCCTGTGGATACCGCCTGGGAAGACGTCTACCAGACCAGCGCCAGCAGCCTGCCGAGTAATGATGACGAAGAGTGGGATTTCACCTCGCGCACCGCGCCAGGCGAAAGCCTGCAAACGCACCTGCTCTGGCAGCTCAACCTGGCGCCCATGTCCAATACCGACCGGTTGATCGCCGAAACCTTGATCGACTGCATCAACGACCAGGGGTATCTGGAGGAATCCCTGGAGGAAGTGCTCGCCGCCTTCGACCCGGAGCTGGACATCGAGCTCGATGAAATCGAAACCGTTCTGCGTCGTCTGCAACACTTCGAGCCCGCCGGCGTAGCCGCGCGCGACCTGCGCGAATGCCTGCTGCTGCAACTGCGCCAATTGCCGAACAGCACTCCCTGGCTTGTCGAAGCCCAGCGCCTGGTAGGCGATCACCTCGACCTGCTGGGTAGCCGCGACTATGCCCTGCTGATGCGCCGCCTCAAGCTCAAGGAGGATGAGCTACGCCAGGTAGTCGAATTGATCCAGAGCCTCAACCCGCGTCCCGGCTCGCAAATCGAAGCCAGCGAACCGGAATACATCGTGCCGGACGTGATCGTGCGCAAGCACAACGATCGCTGGCTGGTGGAGCTGAATCAGGAATCCGTGCCGCGTCTGCGCGTCAACCCGCAATACGCAGGCTTCGTGCGGCGCGCCGATACCAGTACGGACAACACCTTCATGCGCAACCAATTGCAGGAAGCGCGCTGGTTCATCAAGAGTCTGCAAAGCCGCAATGAAACCTTGATGAAAGTGGCCACGCAGATCGTCGAGCATCAGCGCGGCTTTCTCGAATACGGCGACGAAGCGATGAAGCCCCTGGTCCTGCATGACATTGCCGAAGCGGTGGGCATGCATGAATCGACCATCTCGCGGGTCACCACACAAAAATTCATGCACACCCCGCGTGGTATCTACGAACTGAAATACTTCTTTTCCAGCCACGTGAGTACTGCCGAAGGCGGAGAATGCTCATCCACTGCGATTCGCGCCATCATCAAAAAGCTGGTCGCTGCGGAAAACGCCAAAAAGCCATTGAGTGACAGCAAGATCGCTGGTCTACTGGAAGCACAAGGTATCCAAGTCGCTCGGCGCACGGTAGCCAAGTACCGCGAATCCATGGGGATCGCACCGTCCAGTGAACGCAAGCGACTGATGTAGCAAGCTCTTGGGGGACAGGCTGGCGCACGACCGACAACCGTCAATGTCTGCGCGAGTCGCCCAAGCCACAGTGTTCCGGCTGCAGGCCCCTTGGTCTGCGCCATCCACGCGGCAAGAAGGAGAATACGGTATGCAAGTCAACATCAGTGGACACCAACTGGTAGTGACCGACGCCCTGCGCGATTATATCGACGACAAATTCACCCGACTGGAGCGCCATTTCGACCGTATCACCAACGTACAGGTGATACTGCAAGTGGAAAAACTGAAGCAGAAAATCGACGCCACACTGCATGTTGCCGGTGGCGAGATCGTGGGCACTGCCGAACACGATGACATGTACGCAGCCATCGACCTCCTGGTCGACAAGCTGGATCGCCAATTAATCAAATACAAGGAAAAGCAGCTCGAACGCGAGCAGGGCGCAACCGTCCGCTGATTCCACACCATGATCCGACTTGAAGATATCCTGACCCCCGGCCGTTCCTTGGTGAACGTGCCGGGAGGCAGTAAAAAACGCGTCCTGGAACAGATCGCCCACTTGCTCGACCGCGAACAGCCCGAGCTCGATGCCGGCACGATCTTTGAAGCCTTGATCGCCCGCGAAAAACTCGGCTCCACCGGTTTTGGCAATGGCATCGCCATTCCCCATTGCCGCATGGCCGGCTGCACTGCCCCCATTAGCGCCCTACTACGCTTGGATGCTGCGGTGGATTTCGACGCCATCGATGCCGTTCCGGTGGATCTGCTGTTCGTGCTGCTGGTACCGCAGTCGGCCACCGATGCGCACCTGGAGCTTCTGCGCCAGATCGCCCACATGCTGGATCGCGACGATGTGCGTGCCCGCTTGCGTCAAGCCGAGACTAACCAAGCCCTGTACCAGGTTGTGCTGGACGTCCAGAACGGGAACTGAAATGCGCCTGATCATCGTCAGCGGTCGCTCCGGCTCGGGCAAGAGCACAGCGCTAAACGTCCTTGAGGACAACGGTTTTTATTGCATCGACAATCTGCCCGCAGGTCTGCTACCTGAGCTGGCCCAAAGTGCCCTGATCCACACCGAATTGCAGCACCCGCAAGTGGCCGTATCCATCGATGCCCGCAATTTGCCCAGCCACCTGCAACGCTTCCCTGATCTGCTGGAGGAAGTCCGCTCGCGGCACATCCTCTGTGATGTTCTGTACCTGGATGCTGACGAGGAAACCCTGCTCAAACGCTTCTCGGAAACTCGCCGCCGCCATCCGCTCACCAACGATACCCGCTCGCTGGCCGAGGCCATACGTGACGAAAGCCAACTGCTCGGCCCGATCAGCGACCTGGCCGATCTGAAAATCGACACCACCCACCTGAATCTTTACCAGCTGCGCGACAGCCTTCAACTGCGCCTGCTGGACAAACCCGAGCCGGGTACCGCATTTCTGATCGAATCCTTCGGCTTCAAGCGCGGCATGCCCGTCGATGCCGACCTGGTGTTCGATGTGCGCTGCCTGCCCAACCCGTATTGGCGGCCTGATCTGCGTGACTTCTCTGGGCGAGATCAGCCCGTCATCGAATTCCTCGACGCACAGAGCGATGTCGAAGAGATGTATCAGGATATCCGCGGCTACCTGCAAAAATGGTTGCCACGCTTTGCCGCCAGCAACCGTGCCTATGTCACGATCGCCATCGGCTGCACGGGCGGCCATCACCGCTCCGTCTATCTGGCTGAACGACTCGGTGCCACGCTCAAGACGCAATTGAAGAACGTCCAGGTTCGCCACCGCGATCTGCCATAGGGATCTGCAATGCCTTGCCGCGAAATCACCATCATCAACAAACTGGGCTTGCACGCCCGCGCCGCTGCCAAATTCGTGGGCATTGCCGGGCGTTATCCCTGCCAGGTGCGCGTGGGTCACGCTCCAGATAGCCTGGTCGACGGCAAGAGCATCATGGCAGTCATGATGCTCGCCGCCGGCAAGGGCACGCCTTTACACCTGCATACCGAAGGCGAGCAGGATGACGAAGCCCTCGACGCGCTGATCGACTTGATCAACGACTGCTTTGGCGAAGGGGAATAAACAGCAGGGAGGTCACCTTAGATTCTCCCTGCTGCACCGACGCGGCTTGAGCGCTTAGCTCCCCGCTACCGTCATTTTTTCAATCAGCACCGACCCGGTCCGGATAGTGCTGCGGGTCTCCAGGTCGCTACCCACCGCGACGATCTGCCGGAACATATCGCGCAGGTTGCCGGCAATGGTCACTTCCTGCACCGGGAACTGAATTTCACCGTTCTCGACCCAGTAGCCCCCCGCACCGCGTGAATAGTCGCCGGTGACCAGATTCAACCCTTGCCCCATCAACTCGGTTACCAGCAGGCCACGGCCCATGCGCTTGATCAGTGCAGCCTGATCATCTTCACCATGCGTAACGAAAAGATTGTGCACACCACCGGCGTTGGCCGTGCTTGGCATGCCCAGCTTACGTCCGGAATAGGTGCCCAGCACATAGGACACCAGCTCGCCATTGAGTACGAAGGGTTTTGCATAAGTGGCCAGGCCATCGCTATCGAAGCTCGCGCTGCCCAGGCCGCGGGCCAGCAACGGCTGTTCATCGAGACTCAGCCACTCAGGGAACAGACGCTGACCGAGCGCACCTTCGAGAAAGGACGCCTTGCGATACAGGTTGCCTCCGGAAATCGCCGCGAGGAAATGACTGAACAATCCAGTCGCCAGCTCGGCTGCAAACAGCACCGGGACCTCGCACGTAGGCACCGGACGGGCGCCCAGTCGGCTGACAGCACGCTCGGCGGCGCGCTGGCCGATAAATACGCCGTCTTTCAAATCTTCGCCACGGCGACTGACGTCATACCAGTAATCGCGCTGCATCTGGCCGTCTGCCTCAGCAATCATCACGCAGCTGAGGCTGTGCCGCGTATTGGCGTAGCCGCCTATGAAACCATGGCTGTTGCCATACACCCGGCAGCTTTGATGGCTGTTAAGGCTGGTGCCATCAGCATTGCGAATGCGCGAATCCTTGGCAAACGCCGCCGCTTCGCAACGCAGCGCCAGTTCCACCGCCTGATCCGGCTCGATAGCCCACGGATGATACAAGTCCAGATCTGGCAGCTCACGGGCCATCAGTGCCGCATCGGCCAGCCCTGCACACTCATCTTCAGACGCATGCTGAGCGATGGCCAGAGCGGCCGCCACGGTTTCGCGAATCGCCTCGTCGCCACCCGCCGAGGTACTTGCTGCGCCTTTGCGTTGACCGTTGTACAAAATGATGCCAAAGCCCTGATCACGATTGAACTCGACGGTTTCCACCTCGCCCTGGCGCACCGTGGTACTCAACCCTTGCCCGGCCGAAACCGACACTTCACACGCGCTGGCGCCTTGGCGTTTGGCCTCGGCCAGGATGCGCTCGACCTTTTCTTCCAGGTGCGGCAAGGCTTGCGGACCGACCTTATCGACTGAACTCATGGCTACTCCTAAGCTGCAAGCAACGGCTTGCAAGTAAACAAGTGATTCAGCGTGCACCTCACGACTATCGCCCGTAGAAGCCCCGGCACACCGCTGCTGTTATCATGGCGGCATTATCCATTGGACCCGCCCCATGTCTGAATTCCTCGACGATTTCTCCGAAGAGAAAAGCAAATCCCAGATCAAACGCGAACTGCATGCCTTACAGGATCTCGGCCAGCGCCTGACGACCTTCAAGCCGGACGTACTGGACAAGCTGCCCCTGACTGACGTCCTGCGCCGCGCCTTGGCCGAAGCCCCCAAGCACACCGCCAACTCCGCCAAGAAACGCCACATGCAGTTCATTGGCAAATTGATGCGCGAGCAGGACATCGAAGGGATAACCGCCCTGATCGATCAACTGGATGCCTCCACCCGCCAGTACAACGAGCGCTTCCACGCCCTGGAGCGCTGGCGCGACCGCTTGATCGAGGGTGACGATGAAGTCCTGGAAGCCTTCGTCAACGACTACCCCGACACCGACCGCCAGCACCTGCGCGGCCTGATTCGTCATGCCCAGCACGAAGCGGCTCGTAACAAGGTTCCAACCGCCGCGCGCAAAATCTTCAAATACATCCGCGAAATGGACGAAACCCAGCGCGGATTACGCTAACAGCAGCTGCAAGCCTGAAGCACGCTATGGCTTTCGCTTGCAGCTTGCCGCTTGCCGCTTGTATCTGCCCTCAAGCTCCCGTCCCACCCACGGTAATCCCGTCGATCTTCAGCGTCGGCTGGCCCACGCCCACCGGCACCGATTGGCCTTCCTTGCCGCAGGTGCCGACGCCGCTGTCCAGCGCCAGGTCGTTGCCGACCATCGACACCTTGTTCATCACTTCCGGGCCGTTGCCGATCAGCGTCGCGCCCTTGACCGGCGTGGTGATCTTGCCGTCCTCGATCAGGTAAGCCTCGCTGGTGGAGAACACGAACTTGCCGCTGGTGATGTCCACTTGGCCACCACCCAGGCTGGCGCAGAAGATGCCTTTTTTCACCGAACGGATGATCTCTTCCGGGTCGCTCTCCCCAGCCAGCATGTAGGTATTGGTCATGCGCGGCATGGTCAGGTGCGCATAGGATTCGCGACGACCGTTGCCGGTGGAAGCCACACCCATCAGGCGGGCGTTGAGTTTGTCCTGCATGTAGCCCTTGAGCACGCCGTTTTCGATCAAGGTGGTGCACTGGGTCGGCATGCCTTCATCGTCCACGCTCAGCGAGCCGCGACGGTTGGCCAGCGTGCCGTCATCGACGATGGTGCACAGATGGGAAGCGACGCGCTCACCGATGCGGCCGCTGTACGCGGAACTGCCCTTGCGGTTGAAATCACCTTCAAGGCCGTGCCCCACCGCCTCGTGCAGCAGCACGCCGGACCAGCCGGGCGCCAGGACCACCGGCAAGGTTCCCGCCGGAGCGGCCACCGCCTCCAGGTTGACCAGCGCCTGGCGCAGCGCCTCACGGGCGTAACTCATGGCGCGTTCTTCGCCCGTGTTGCCTGGCTGCAGGAAATAGTCATAGTCGGTACGTCCGCCGCCGCCCTGGCTGCCGCGTTCACGACGACCGTTGTGTTCGACGATGACGCTGACATTGAAACGCACCAGCGGACGAATATCCGCCGCCAGGCTGCCGTCGCTGGCGGCGATCAGGATATGTTCCCAAAGACCGGCGAGACTTACTGTGACCTGCTTGATACGCGAATCCAGCGCACGGGTGGCGACGTCGATGCGTTTGAGCAGCTCGACCTTGGCGGGCCGGTCCCACACATCCAGCGGGTTGTCACGGATATACAGGCGCTTCAGCGGCACGCCGGCAAAGGCTTGCACGCGGCCCTGCTGGCCGGCACGGGCGATGGAGCGCGCCGCTCGCGAGGCGTCGGCCAAGGCCTGGGCGCTGATCGCGTTACTGTAGGCCAGGCCGGTTTTTTCGCCAGACTGGGCCCGTACGCCCACCCCCTGATCGAGGTGGAAGCTGCCTTCCTTGACGATGCCGTCCTCCAGTGTCCAGGACTCGGAGATCTGCCCCTGGAAATACAAGTCGGCAGCATCGATGCCCGGCCCGGACAGCTCACCGAGAATGCCCGGCAAGTCATCCACGCTCAATCCGCCGGGAGACAGAAGGTGTTCGCTTACGGGTAGCAAGAGGTCGCTCATATTCACTCCGAGAGATGCGCCCGCGTCACTGCGCACGCCACTGAAATTCGCCGGTGCGCCTGCACCGGCATGCTCTGGCGCACTTGCGCCTGCGCGCTTTCATCGCGCTCGGCCACCAGCACTGCCTCACCCTGGGCCTGCTCGGCGAGCACGCTACCCCAAGGATCGACGATCGCCGAATGGCCAAAGGTTTCACGCGGCCCAGGATGTACACCGCCCTGCGCGGCGGCCAGCACGACGCACTGGGTTTCAATCGCCCGCGCGCGGATCAGCACATGCCAGTGCGCGGCGCCGGTTACCGCGGTGAAGGCGGCCGGCACGCTGATCAGTTCAGCACCTTGGGCACGCAGCGCGCCATACAGTTCGGGGAACCGCACGTCATAACACACCGTCATCCCCAGCCGTCCAACGGGCGTGTCCGCGACTACCACCTGATCACCGGCGGCATAGTCATCCGACTCACGATAGCGTCGACGATTATCGACCACATCGACATCGAACAGGTGCAATTTGTCGTAACGGGCCACCCGTTCGCCGCGGTCATCGACCAGCAGTGAACAAGCACGCGGCTTATCCCCGGGCCGATCGTCGGGCGGCAGCGGCAAGGTGCCAGCGACCACCCACAAACCAAGGTCGCGGGTTGTCTGTCGCAACCAGGGCAGAATCGGCCCGTGGCCTGCATGTTCGGCGCGTGCCAGCGACGCCAGGTCGGGATGGCCCATACAGGCAAAGTTTTCCGGCAACACGGCCAGGCGTGCGCCCCGCTCCGCCGCCTGCTCAAGCAAGCGCCGTGCAACGACCAGATTGGCCGACACTTCGGCCTGGCTGACCATTTGAATTACGGCAAGGCTTAGCGGCTCCTTCATGGCGTTCCTGCTTTGCGATCGACGGGTTTGCCGTAGGTGATTTGCGGGGACTGCACCGAGCCGCTGACCTCATACTCCACGCCAGCAAAGCGTGCGACGTGGTCGCCGAGCAGCCTGTCCACCAGAAACAGGGCGCCGCCAATGGCCGGCGCACCCGCGATCAACGCGGCCAGGGGCAGGTTATTGGTCAGCGGCAAGGTCACCAGCAGCGTGCCGTCTATGCGATCACGGGGCATGTCCAGCGTACCGGTGAACTCCAGGCCGGCAGAAGGCCCTGTCATCGTCAGTGGCTCTATGTTGGTATAGACCCCATTGCGCACCGCCAATACGCCTTTGACCCGATCATAGCTGAGACCTCGACCGAGCAGATCGGAGAAATCCAGACGCAGGCGCCGGCCAACGGCGTTGAAATTGAGCAAGCCGAACACGCGCAGCGCGGAAGCTGAGCCCTGCACTTCGGAAAATTGTCCTTTGCGCAAATCGGCGTTCAAGGTCCCGGATAGGGTATTCATGCTAAAGGCCGCGGGCGACCCTGGCCAATAAGCATCCGCATCGAGCCGGAAACGTTCACTGCTGGCGGTGGGTGCAAACCCCCAGGCCAGCAGCACGCGCCCCAGGTCCTCGCCCTGCAGACGGCCCTTGTACCAGGTGCGCGGTGCACCGGCCGCCATTTCCCAGCCCGCATCGCCGCCAATTTTCAAGCCTTTGAGGTTGAGATCCAGCTCCTGCAAGCGCAGCCCACTGGACGTGGGGCGAGCCTTGAATGCCCAGGCACCCAACGGGGAATCGCCTAGCATCACCTGACTGATCATGAGGTCCAGCGCAGGCAGGTTGCGCGGGTCGATGTCCGCCAGCGGATCACGCCGCTGCGTCTCACCACTCGCCGCCGGTAGGCGCAGATGCTGCAGGTTGACTCCGATCGGCGCCTGCGGTGAATCCGGCAGACGGATGCTGCCAGCAATGCGTCGACTGTCCATCTCCACGCCCCAGGCGGCGCCATCACGCTTGAGGCGCAGCATCAGATCCTGCAACTCCTGCCCAAAGCCGATAAAACGCTCGACATACAATTCGACTTGCAGAGGCAGCTGTCCCCCCTGTTCGGTCGCTTCGTCAAAGTAACGCTCGCGTACCGCTTGCCAGGCACTTACATCCAGTTCGGCCAGTTGCCCGCGCAACACAAAACCGGACTGCGCCGTCATCCGCGCCGGCCCCAGTCCAAGACGCATTTCGCCACGCAGCCGCTGCAGATCATTGTCCGGCAGCGTCACAGCCAGACTGGCATCGGCGTAATCCAGCCAGTATTGACGTTCCTGACCACCTAGGCTCATGCGCCAGTCGGCATAGCGACTCTCGCGGGCGGTCTTGCCAAACGGCGCCGGCAGGTCGATGGCTACCCCTTGCAAGCTGGAGTCGACGCGCAACTGGCTGCGTTCACCGGCCAGCTGCAGGCGCAGGCGATACGGCAACCGTCCGCTGACCGGCAACGGCCGATCCACACTCAGCCAGTCGCTCAAGGTCTTGACCGGAATCTGCCCCTGCACATCCACCAAGGTTCGCTCAGGTCCTTCGCTGCTGATCTTGCCGCTCAGCCGCTGCCCCAGTGCCTGGGCTCGAACATTGCTCGCGCTCAGGCCGGCCTTGGTATCAAAGCGAAACGCGCCGGTTACTTCGCTGAGCTCCAACTCGGGTTGCGGCAGCCTGAGCCTGGCGCCTTGCGGGGCGAAGTCGACACGTACATACGGCGCGGGACCTTCGCCCAAGGCGATATCCAGATGCAGCTGGGCATCCACCGCGCCGCCCCCCGACCAGCCGGCAAAGGTTTCAGCGGTGGGCAAAGGTCCGTCCTGGAGGATTCTCAGTCCATCCTCGACGCTGCTGTGCAGATGGGCATCGAGCAGCAGATGCGCCGCCTGGCCGGGCTCGGCCCGTGGCACCCGCGCCTGAGCCTCCAGCACCTGGCTGTCCAGCAAGCGTCCATCACTGATGGTGACGTTCACACCGCTGTCTTCGACGAACACTTCGCCACGTGCTTGCTTCAGGACTGGCCAGCCCGGCTGGTAGTCCAGTTCAGCATCGCGCACCTTGAAATATAGGCTGAGCGTTCGGGCCGCAGCTTCAGCGCCCTGGTTCAGCGAGCCCTGGTATTGAAAGAATCCCTGCTCAATGCTCCCGGCACGGATCGCCGTTTGCAGCCAGGTGTTCAATGCCGGACTGAGCGCCGGACTGCGCGAGGGCAAGTATTTGCCGGCGTAGCGGGCATTGCCGTCGCTCAGCCCGATGCGCAGATCCATGTAGTCTTCGGCCGCGGGGTCACGCTGCAGGCGGATCAGAAAATCACCCGCCAGCCGGCCTTCCTCGCCAACGACGCGCAGATACGGTGACCAGAGGCTCAACGCCTCGTCGTCGAAACGCCAGTTCAGCCGGGCTTGGGCCTTACGGTAGCGCCACGGCTCGCTGAACAGCTGGTCCAGATGCAGCGCAAACCCATCGCTGTTCAGGCGCAGTTCGCCCTCACGCAGGTCGCCTTCTACGCTACCGCTGACCTGTTCCGCTCCCGGCGCGCCGTGGTAAGGGTCAAACGCGACATCTGTCAGGTTGGCCGCGTAGCGCCAGCGGGCATGCGGCTCGGCGTCAGACTGGTAGGTGACCTGGAGATTGTGCAAGCGCCCACGTGGCTGCAAAGCTTCCAGCGCCACGGTCACGGCCTCGGGCAAGGGCGCCAGGGCACGCACGCTTTGCACCAATGGCGCGAGATCCAGACGATCAGCGAACATCCGCAGGGCTTGCGCCTGTTGGTCGATCAACAGTTTCGCCGGCCCCCAGCGCGTACCATCCAGGGTAGCCGCCAGCGATTCGATCAACAGCCGACGGCCTTGCTCGGTGCGCTGCATGTACAGGTTGAAGCTCAGGTCCTCCAGGTGCAGCGCAGGATGCTCTGCATAGCCGGCCACCACGCTCGGCGCATGCCAGCGGACCACCGCATGCTGCAGATCCCGCTCGGCCCAGTTCAGCCAGATCTCCCCCCCCGCGCGCAGCTGCTGTGCGTGCCACTGCGCGGTAAGTGCGCGAGGCAACCAGCGCGACCAATCGCTCTGCGGCAAACGCAGGTACAGATCGAGCTGGGCATCGCGCCAGGTTGCAGGTCGCAGCCGGCTGTTCAGCTGCCAGGTCAGCGGCTGGCCATCAGGTAGCAGCACGCGTCCATCCAACCGCTTACGCCCACCGCCGCTATCAGTCAGGCTGAGATTCAGATAATTAAGGCTGAGCGGCTGTTCGCCCTGGGCGTGCAGCACCACTTGGCTGTTCATCACTGTGACCTGAGGAAAGCGCCGCAGCTGGCGCAACCAGGGCTCCGGATCCAGCACGCCGGTACTCTCCTGATGGGGCAGGCCCTGCAGCCGCCAACGACCCTCGGTATCCTGACGTACGATCAGTTGCAGACCGCCCACGGTGAGACCGGCCAGGCGTGGCTGCCAATTCAACAGACTGCCAAGCAGATCCGGACGTACCCGTACACTGTCCAGGCGAATTTCCTGTCCTGGCACGCCAACGACCACATCGCGAGCCACCAGCTCCGGCGCGAAGCTTCGCCAATGTCCCTCCAGGCGGCCTATGCTCAGCGGCATGTGCAGTGCCTCTTCGGCGCGGTCCTGAAGCTCGTCGCGGTACTCGGCCACCAGTGGCATCAGTTCCCGGCCGAGGCTGACGTAGAATGCAGCCAGCACCAGCAGTACGGCAAATACCACCAGACCCCAGCGCAGCAGCCCGGTGAACAGTCGCAACAGTAGCATCATGACGGCTCAGCCACCTTCAGAGCAGGACCACATCGTATTGCTCTTGCGAATACATGGCCTCGACCTGAAACTTTATTGTGCGGCCAATGAAGGCTTCAAGATCGGCGACATTGCCCGACTCCTCATCAAGCAGTCGATCAACTACTTTCTGCTCGGCCAGCACCAGATAGCCTTCGGCCTGGAACGCGCGCGCCTCGCGTAAAATCTCCCGAAAAATCTCGTAGCAGATGGTTTCCGGGGTTTTCAACTTGCCACGCCCCTGACAGCTGGCGCAGGGTTCACAAAGAATCTGTTCGAGGCTTTCGCGGGTGCGCTTGCGCGTCATCTGTACCAGACCCAGCTCAGTGATGCCGATGATGTTGGTCTTGGCGTGATCGCGCTCCACCTGCTTCTCCAGGGTGCGCAACACCTGGCGACGATGCTCTTCGTCCTCCATGTCGATGAAGTCGATGATGATGATCCCGCCCAGATTGCGCAGGCGCAGCTGACGGGCGATGGACATAGCCGCTTCGAGGTTGGTCTTGAAGATCGTTTCTTCCAGGGTACGATGACCGACGAAGGCGCCGGTATTGACGTCGATGGTAGTCATCGCCTCAGCCGGGTCGACGATCAGATAACCGCCGGACTTGAGCAGCACCTTGCGTTCCAGGGCCTTCTGAATCTCGTCTTCGACCCCATACAGATCGAAGATCGGTCGCTCACCGGGATAATGCTCGAGACGGTCAGCAATTTCCGGCATCAGCTCAACCACGAACTGACTCACCTTCTGGAAGGTTTCCCGCGAGTCGATGCGGATCTTCTCGATGCGTGGGTGCACGAGGTCGCGCAGGGTGCGCAGCGCAAGGGGCAGATCCTCGTAGATCACTGACGGCGCCGAGGCGGTTTGCGTCTGTCCGCCGATCTGGTCCCACAACCGGTGCAGGTAGCGGATGTCCGCGAGGATCTCATCGCTTCCGGCCCCTTCCGCAGCGGTGCGCAGGATGAAGCCGCCGCTTTGCTGAATGCCCTCGATCGCCACGCAATCGGCCACCACCTGCTTGAGGCGCTCGCGCTCGTCTTCCCCCTCGATCTTCAGGGATATGCCGACATGGCTGGTACGCGGCATGTACACCAGGTAGCGCGAGGGAATCGACAGGTGGGTGGTCAGCCGGGCGCCTTTGCTGCCGATAGGATCCTTGGTGACCTGCACAACCAGGCTCTGCCCATCATGCACCAGCGCGCTGATCGGCTCGACCGCGCTGCCTTCGCGGGTGGAGATTTCCGAGGCATGGATGAACGCCGCACGTTCCAGGCCAATATCGACGAACGCCGCCTGCATCCCGGGCAGCACCCGGACAACCTTGCCTTTGTAAATATTGCCAACGATGCCGCGCTTTTGTGTGCGCTCGACGTGCACTTCCTGCAGCACACCATTTTCCACCACCGCAACGCGCGACTCCATTGGCGTGATGTTGATCAGTATTTCTTCGCTCATGGCCGTTTCCCGTTAAAAACATTCAAGGTCGGTCTTGTCGCGCCCGGCCCTGTTGCGCATTTCCTTTGCCAGCCTATCGCCTTCAGCGCGTGTCGCTCCAGCATTGCATACCGAATTCTTCCAACAGTTGTGCGGTCTCGCAGAGCGGCAAGCCCACCACACCCGAGTAGCTGCCCTGCAGTTCTCGGACAAAGACGGCGCCCAATCCCTGAATGGCATAGCCGCCGGCCTTGTCGGCCGGCTCACCGCTGTCCCAGTACCGTTCGGCTTCGACAGTCGAAACGGGACGAAAACACACTCGGCTCTCGCTTAGGCGCACCTCGCAGCGCGCACGGTCGGCGAGCGCGATGGCCGTCAAGACGCGGTGCTCACGTCCCGATAAGGCGCCTAGCATCTCCAGGCCCTGCTTTCGATCAGCCGGCTTGCCCAGTATTCGCCCATCCAGCACTACCGTGGTATCCGCCCCCAGCACACATGCCTTCGGATCTTCGCTACGCGCCAGCGCAGCCAGCGCCTTGGCGTGCGCCAAGCGTTGCACGTACGCCCGCGCTTCTTCGCCCGGCAAGACGCTTTCATCAATATCGACGGACAGGACGGAGAACGGCACGCCGATCTGGGTGAGCAGTTCACGGCGCCTGGGCGACGCCGAGGCAAGAATCAGCGCAGGCATGCCGAATCCTTAAAAACAGTTGAGGTTGGATTGCGCTGAAATCAGGCGCGCGAATTTCGCGACCAAGGGTCGCATATCCCTGGGGGTGCCGGAACCCGCAAAGCGCAACTTCCAGGGTTCAGCGGGCTATATCGGCCAGATTACGGAGGAACTTCAGCGTACGTTAAAGCGCAGCCGCAGCCATTGCATGGCCAGGAACAACCAGAACCAGAGCACTGCGCTGACCAAGACAGGAATGAGGAACAGCAAGGTCGGCGGGCGATTGCCGGTCAGCGTGTTGAGCCACAACTGCACCAACTGCGCCAGACCGAAAATGACCAACAGCACGGTTGCCTGCTGCCAGAGGGGAAACATGCGCAGCCGCTGCTGCAAGCTGAGCACGAGAAAAACCACCAGCACCAGCGGCAGGCCGTGCTGCCCGAGTAACGAGCCGGAGAGCACATCCACCGCCAGGCCAAAGCCCCAGGCCATCGCCATGCCGCCACGATGGGGCAAGGCCAACGCCCAGTAGGCAACTACCAAGGCCAACCATAGAGGACGGGCGAGATCCAGGGTACTGGGCAGCGGCGCCATGCTCAGCAGCAGGGCCAGCACCATGGTCGTCCAGATCACCCAGCCATTGTTGGGGCGCTCGGACATCATGGTTGAGGCTCCTGTTCATCGGCCACAGGCTCTGCGGGCTTGGAGCCTGCAGGCTCGGGCGCGACCGGCTCGGAGAGTTTGCCATCCGCCCGCAACTGGGCTTCCGCTGCGGCGCTGGCGCGCTCCTCCGGGCTGCGCGAGTCATTGAAAACCAGCAACAGATAGCGGCTGCGGTTAAGCATCGCTGTAGGTTCCGCACGCACCTGCAGGAAAGGCTGACCGCTGTCGTGATTGACTTCCTTGATCTGCGCCACCGGGTAGCCGGCCGGGAAGCGCTGGCCCAACCCGGAACTCACCAGCAAGTCGCCCACTTTAATATCCGCGGTTTCCGCAACATGGCGCAGTTCCAGGTATTCGGTGTTGCCGGTGCCGGACGCAATGGCCCGCAAGCCGTTGCGATTGATCTGGACCGGAATGCTGTGTGTGACATCGGTGATCAGCAGTACCCGTGAAAAATAGGGCATCACCTCCACCACCTGCCCCATCAGGCCACTGGCATCCAGCACTGGCTGACCGACAAACACACCATCGCGGGCGCCTTTGTCGATAATGATGCGCTGGGTGAAAGGATTAGGGTCCAGGCCAATGAGTTCGCCAACGATGACCTTGTCGTCCACCAGCGCGGAGGAGTTGAGCAGTTCGCGCAGTCGTACGTTCTGCTCAGTGAGCGTGGCCAGCTTTTGCAGTCGGCGTTGCAGCAGCAAGGCTTCAGCCTTGAGCTTCTGGTTTTCCGCCAGCAACTCGCTGCGACTGGCAAATTGCTCGCTGATGCCTTCCCAGGCGCGCAACGGCAGGTCGGTAATCCAGTAGACCGGCGTGAGAATCAGGCCCAGTTGACTGCGCACCGGCTTGAGCGCATCGAAACGGGCATCCACCACCATCAGCACAGCCGAAAGCACGGTGAACGCCAGCAGGCGTACACTCAGCGACGGACCCTTGGCGAATAATGGTTTTATGGCTCGCTCCTCACAACGGCAGGCTCCAGGCGGCGAATCTCAGGCAAGGCAGGGCAAGCCTGAAACCGCCGGCGCGGCGTGGAGCCTTATTCCGTGGACAGCAGGTCCATGGAGTGACGATCCATCATCTCCAGCGCACGACCACCGCCCCGCGCCACGCAGGTCAGCGGCTCTTCGGCGATGATCACCGGCAGCCCGGTTTCCTGGGAGAGCAGCTTGTCCAGATCGCGCAACAGCGCGCCACCGCCAGTCAGCACCAGACCGCGCTCGGCAATGTCCGAAGCCAGTTCCGGCGGGGATTGCTCCAACGCGCTCTTCACCGCCTGGACGATAGTCGCCAAGGACTCCTGCAGTGCTTCGAGCACTTCATTGGAGTTGAGGGTAAAGCTGCGCGGTACACCTTCAGCCAAATTACGGCCACGCACATTCATTTCGCGCACTTCGCCGCCCGGGAAGGCCGTGCCGATTTCCTGCTTGATGCGCTCGGCGGACGATTCGCCGATCAGGCTGCCGTAGTTGCGGCGCACGTAGGTGACGATGGCTTCGTCGAAACGGTCGCCACCGACACGCACGGACTCGGCGTAGACCACCCCGTTCAGAGAAATCAGGGCGATTTCGGTGGTGCCGCCACCGATGTCGACGACCATCGAACCACGGGCTTCTTCAACCGGCAGGCCGGCACCGATGGCAGCGGCCATCGGTTCCTCGATCAGAAATACTTCGCGCGCGCCGGCACCCAGGGCCGACTCACGAATCGCGCGGCGCTCGACCTGAGTGGATTTGCACGGTACGCAGATCAGCACACGCGGACTGGGTTGCAGGAAGCTATTTTCATGCACCTTGTTGATGAAGTACTGGAGCATTTTTTCGCAGACGCTGAAGTCGGCGATCACCCCATCCTTCATCGGGCGGATGGCATTGATGTTGCCCGGCGTACGACCGAGCATGCGCTTGGCTTCGGTGCCCACTGCAACCACACTTTTCTGATTGCCGCTGCTGCGAATGGCTACGACAGAGGGTTCGTCAAGCACGATGCCGCGTTCGCGCACATAAATCAGGGTATTGGCTGTGCCCAGGTCGATCGAGAGATCGCTGGAAAACATGCCACGCAGTTTCTTGAACATTGGACAGGGACCCTAGGGCAACGCGTGGGGAAAAGAGCGCCGACTCTAACAATGACGAGGATTTTGGGCAAGGCTCCCTCTGTGTTAGATTGCCAGGCCATATCAGGCCGCAGGGCCTGCGAACACGGCTTTTAGCAGAGGCTCGAGCGCTTCAGGCAAGGCAAACCGGGACAGGGCGACCTGTTAGAGACCCCCGTCCCGCCCCTAACAATGCACCCCAGAAACCTTTTTTCACACGGTGCATTGGCGGATCAGCCAGGCGACGCCGCACCTGTATCGAAAACTCTGCCAGACGAAACCGCTGCTCATTCTAGTCTGACTTTTTTGCTGCTTTATCTGGAGACTCCCGATGGCGCTCGAACGCTCCGACGTGGAAAAGATCGCCCATTTGGCCCGTTTAGGCCTGGATGAGGCGGAACTTCCCCGTACCACTGAGACCCTCAACAGCATTCTCGGCCTGGTCGATGCCATGCAGGCCGTCGATACCCAAGACGTTGAGCCGCTGGCCCACCCCTTGGAGGCCACGCAACGCCTGCGCGCCGACCTGGTCGCCGAAGAAAACCACCGCGACGCTTACCAGGCGATCGCCCCGGCCGTGGAAAGCGGCTTGTATCTCGTGCCAAAAGTCATCGAATAAGGGTTTCCCATGCACCAACTGACCCTGGCCGAAATCGCCCGTGCGCTGGCCGCCAAGCAATTCTCCGCCGAAGAGCTGAGTCGCGACCTGCTGGCCCGCATCCGGCAACTCGACCCACAACTGAACAGCTTCATCACGGTTACCGAAGACCTGGCTCTGGAGCAAGCCAAAGCCGCCGATAGCCGGCGCGCCGCCGGTGAAACCGGCACCTTGCTCGGCGCTCCGATTGCCTACAAGGACTTGTTCTGCACTCAGGGCATTCGCACCAGCTGCGGCTCGAAGATGCTCGACAACTTCCAGGCGCCCTATAACGCCACCGTGGTGGAGAAACTCGCCGCCGCGGGCACCGTGACCCTCGGAAAGCTGAACATGGACGAGTTCGCCATGGGCTCCTCCAACGAATCCAGCTTCTATGGCGCGGTGAAAAATCCCTGGAACCTGGAACGCGTGCCCGGCGGCTCTTCCGGCGGTTCCGCCGCAGCTGTCGCGGCGCGCCTGGTCCCGGCCGCTACCGGCACCGACACCGGCGGCTCGATCCGCCAGCCGGCAGCGCTGACCAACCTCACCGGCCTCAAGCCCACCTATGGCCGCGTCTCCCGCTGGGGCATGATTGCCTACGCTTCCAGCCTCGACCAGGGCGGTCCGATTGCCCGCACCGCCGAGGACTGCGCCCTGCTGCTGCAGGCCATGGCCGGTTTCGACACCAAGGATTCCACCAGTGTCGAGCAGCCGCTGGACGATTACCTCGCAGCCCTTAGCCAGCCGCTGGCCGGTTTACGCATCGGCTTGCCGAAGGAGTATTTCAGCGCTGGCCTGGATGCGCGTATCGCCGAAAAGGTGATGGCCGTGGTCGAGGAGCTGAAAAAACTCGGCGCCACGGTGAAGGACATCTCCCTGCCGAACATGCAGCACGCCATTCCTGCCTACTACGTGATCGCCCCAGCCGAGGCCAGCTCCAACCTGTCGCGTTTTGACGGCGTGCGCTTCGGCTACCGCTGCGAGAACCCGGTCAATCTCGAAGACCTGTACAAGCGCTCGCGCGGTGAAGGCTTTGGCGCCGAAGTGAAGCGCCGCATCATGGTGGGCACCTATGCCCTGTCGGCCGGCTACTACGACGCCTACTACCTCAAGGCGCAGAAGATTCGCCGCCTGATCAAGAACGACTTCGTCGCCGCCTTCAACGAGGTCGACGTGATTCTCGGCCCGACCACGCCCAACCCGGCCTGGAAGCTGGGCGAGAAAACCAACGATCCTGTGTCGGCCTATCTGGAAGACATCTACACCATCACCGCCAACCTGGCCGGTATTCCCGGCCTGTCGATGCCGGCCGGCTTCGTCGATGGCTTGCCGGTGGGCGTGCAGCTGCTGGCGCCCTACTTCCAGGAATCTCGCCTGCTCAACGTGGCGCATCAGTATCAACAGGTCAGCGACTGGCACCAGCGCGCTCCCGAAGGTTTTTGAGGACTAAACAGATGCAATGGGAAACCGTGATCGGGCTGGAAATCCATGCCCAGCTCAGCACCCAGTCGAAGATCTTCTCCGCCAGTGCCACCACCTTCGGGGCCGAGCCCAACACCCAGGCCAGCCTGGTTGACCTGGGGATGCCCGGCACCCTGCCGGTGCTGAATGCCGAAGCGGTACGCATGGCGTGTAAGTTCGGCCTGGCCATCGACGCCGAGATCGCCGAAAAGAACGTTTTTGCACGCAAGAATTACTTTTACCCGGACCTGCCCAAGGGCTACCAGACCAGCCAGATGGACCTGCCTATCGTCGGCAAGGGCCACCTGGACATCACCCTGGAAGACGGCACGATCAAGCGTGTCGGCATCACCCGCGCGCACCTGGAAGAAGACGCCGGCAAGAGCCTGCACGAAGACTTCCACGGCATGAGCGGCATCGACCTCAACCGTGCCGGCACGCCGCTGCTGGAAATCGTTTCCGAGCCGGACATCCGTTCGGCCAAGGAAGCCGTCGCCTACGTCAAGGCCATGCATTCCCTGGTGCGCTACCTGGGCATTTGCGACGGCAACATGGCCGAAGGTTCGCTGCGCTGCGACTGTAACGTTTCGGTGCGCCCAAAAGGTCAGGCCGAATTCGGCACGCGCGCCGAGATCAAGAACGTCAACTCGTTCCGCTTCATCGAAAAGGCCATCAACCACGAAGTGCAGCGTCAGATCGAGCTGATCGAGGACGGCGGCACCGTGGTGCAGGAAACCCGCCTGTACGATCCGAACAAGGACGAAACCCGTTCGATGCGCAGCAAGGAAGAAGCCAACGACTACCGTTACTTCCCCTGCCCTGACCTGCTGCCGGTCGTGATCGAGCAAAGCTTCCTCGATGAGCTGCGCGCCGAGCTGCCCGAGCTGCCGCCGCAGAAGCGCGAACGCTTCGAGCGCGAATTCGGCCTCTCCGCCTACGACGCTTCGGTGCTGTCCGCCAGCCGCGAGCTGGCTGACTACTTCGAAGCTGTCCAGCAAGTCTGCGGCGACGCCAAGCTGGCCGCCAACTGGGTGATGGGCGAGCTGTCCAGTCTGCTCAATAAGGAAGGTCTGGATATCGAACAGTCCCCGGTCTCCGCCGCACAGCTGGGCGGCATGATCCAGCGCATCCAGGACAACACCATCAGCGGCAAGCTGGCCAAGATGGTGTTCGAGGCACTGGCTGCCGGAGAAGGCGCCTCCGCCGATGAGATCATCGAGAACAAGGGCCTCAAGCAGGTCACCGACGTCGGCGCCATCGAGGCCATGCTCGATGAGGTACTGGCCGCCAACGCTGAACAGGTCGAGCAGTACCGGGCCAGCGACGAAGCCAAGCGTGGCAAGATGTTCGGTTTCTTCGTCGGCCAGGCCATGAAAGCCTCCAAAGGCAAGGCCAACCCCGGTCAAGTGAACCAATTGCTGAAGAAAAAGCTCGAAAGCTGATACCTCAGCCGCATGCGGCCCATATGCGCGTCGACTGCACGTCGCTAAGCCTGACTGGCTTGCGACGTGCAGGGCGCCGCCTCGGTGCCGCCCCCGGAGTTTCCATGCGTTTAGTTCTACTCTTTACCCTCTCTCTGTTTGCTGCCTGCTCCAACCCCATGCACGGCTCCCTGTTCCCCCCAGAGGCGAATGCCACAGGCATCAAAGGCCAGCTGAAGACCCGCGAAGGCAAAGCCTCCTGGTACGGCAAGCGCTTCCACGGCAAGAAAACCGCCAGCGGTGAACCCTTCAATCAACATGCACTGACTGCCGCCCATCGCAGCCTGCCGTTTGGCACGCTGGTACGGGTTACCAACCTGGCCAACAAGCGCAGTGTGGTGGTGCGCATCAACGATCGCGGTCCCTATGTCGGCAGCCGAGTCATTGATGTATCGCGCAAGGCTGCCGAAAAGCTCGGCATGCTCGACCGGGGCGTGGCGCCGGTGCGCCTACAGCGCCTGAACCACTAGCAGCCTGTCTGGTTAGTTCAATTGGCTAAATTTTCGGCGCCCAAGGTCCGATATTGCGCTGCATCTTCGCCATAGCCTGCTTTGACTCATCGCAGCGCCGTGCTCTTAGAACCCGGTTATCCGAACTGAATTAATCAACTCGCGTACCGGCCACTAGACTTGGATCGGTCGTCGCTTCGTTGACGCACCCCTAACCCCTTCTTTTCTCCTCGCGGCGCAGCGCGCCCAGGCCTGGAGTCTTTTTGCCCATGCCCTTGACGCTCTTGATGCTTATCCCAGCGGGCTTGCTGCTGCTGGCGGTCGGGGCCCACCTGTTAGTGAGCAGCGCCAGCCGTCTGGCCAGGTGGCTGCGCATTCCGCCGCTGGTGATTGGCCTGACGGTAGTGGCCTTCGGCACCAGCGCCCCGGAGCTGACCGTAAGCCTGCGCTCGGCCCTCAATGGGCAAGGCGATATCGCCGTCGGCAATGTGCTGGGCAGCAACATCTTCAACGTACTGGTGATTCTTGGTCTGTGCGCACTGATCGCGCCCCTGCAGGTTCGCCGACAGCTTGTACGCCTCGACGTGCCTCTGATGATCGGAGCCAGCCTGCTCGCCTGGCTGCTCGCCCTGGACCAGCATTACAGCCTGCTTGACGGACTCGTGCTGTTCGCCTGCCTGCTGGGCTATCTGGCGGCGCTCTATGTGCATGCTCGCAAAGGCGCCGCCATCCAGCCGCAGCCGCAGCCGGCGTCTGCGCCTGCCGCGCAAGAAACCCACGCCTCGGCGCTCAAGGCTGTGCTCAGCATGCTGGCCGGGCTGGGCTTGCTGGTGGTCGGCGCCGACTGGCTGATCACCGGAGCCGTGGCGCTGGCACGAACCTTGGGCCTGTCCGAACTGATCATCGGCCTGACCCTGGTGGCAGCCGGCACGTCGTTGCCAGAGCTGGCCACCTCGGTGTTTGCCGCGCTCAGGAACGAGCGCGACATCGCCGTCGGCAACATCGTTGGCAGTAATCTATTCAATTTGTTGGGTGTGCTGGGCCTGAGTGCGCTGGCCGCGCCGGGCCTGTCGGTTTCGCCTAACGCTCTGGCGTTCGATTTCCCGGTAATGACCGCCGTGGCGGTAGCTTGCTTGCCGGTGTTCTTTGCCGGCTACCGCATCAGCCGCTGGGAAGGACTGCTGTTTCTCGGCTATTACCTAGCCTACATCCTTTATCTGGCGCTGTTTACCACGGGCCAGCCGCTGGCAAGCACATTCGCCACTGCCATGCTCGGCTATGCCGTACCGCTGACCATCGTGACCCTGCTGATCGTCACCGCCCGTGCCTGGCGGCGACAACGCAAGTAATTTTAAACGGCCGGTCAGCCCGCGCGACGCAGCATCCACACCCCGGCAATTCCGCACACCATGGCCGGCAACACCACGGCGAGCAACGGTGGAAAACCGAACACCAGGCTCGAAGGCCCGAGCAGGTCCTGAACAATACGAAACACAAAACCCACCAGCACGCCGGTGAAAATCCGCTGACCTAAGGTAACCGAGCGTAGTGGCCCAAAGATGAAGGAAATCGCCATCAAGACCAGCGCGGCCGTGACCAGAGGCTGCAGCACCTTGACCCAGAAGGCCAGCCAATAGCGGCCGCTGTTCAGGCCTTGCTCATTGAGGTAGCGGGCGTAATTCCACAGTCCAGTGATCGACAAGGCGTCCGGTGACATCACCACCGTGCTGAGCAGTTGCGGCGTCAGCTCAACATCCCAGCGCTCGCTGGCGGTTTTGTTCACGCGGGTTTCACGCTCGGCAAACTCGGTGGTCACCACATCATCCAGCTGCCAGTAATCGTCGTGGTATTGCGCACGGCGGGCAAAACTGGCGGTTTCCAGACGGCGCTCATCGTCGAAGCGGTAACGCGTCACGCCCAACAGCACGCCACCGGGCTGCACAGCGTTGATGTGCACGTACTCGTCGCCCTGACGGTGCCAGAGCCCGTGCTTGGAGGTTTGCGCCTCTCCGCCACCTTGGGCCAGATCGCGATTAGCCTGGGCGACAGTTTCTGTCCAGGGCATGACGTATTCGCCAATCACCACACCCAGCATCATCAGCAGCAGCATGGGCTTCATCACTGCCCAGACGATCCGTCCCAGGGAGACGCCGGAGGCGCGCATGATGGTCAGCTCGCTGTTGCTGGCCAGCGTACCGAGGCCGACCAGGCAGCCAATCAGACCGGCCATGGGCAGCATTTCGTAGAGCCGACGCGGCGACGTCAGCAACACATAGCTGAGCGCATCGAGCAGCGTGTAGGTTTCGGAGATGTCGCCCAGCTCGTCGATAAAGGCGAACAAGATGGCCAGGCCAACGATGATCCCCAGCACGGCAATGATTGCGAACAGCACACTGCTGCCGATGTAGCGGTCCAGCTTAACCACGCGCCACCTCCCGTTTTGCCGCGCGCCAGGACGCCCATTTCAGCTGCATCGTTTCCCAGTACAGCAAGGCCAGGCCGATGGACAGGAACAGGCCATGCACCCACCAAAGGCCCAGCCAGGCCGGAATCCGGTTCTTTTCCAGCGAGCCACGCATCGCGATCAGCAAGGCCAGGTAGCTCATGTACAGCAAGATGGCCGGCAACAGTTTCAGGTAGCGACCCTGGCGCGGATTGACCTTGGCCAGCGGCACCGCCAACAGCGTTACCACGAACACCAGCAGCGGCAGCGAAAACCGCCACTGCAGCTCGGCCACATATTTGGGGTTATTACTGTTGAACAGTTGCGCGGTGGGCACCGCCTCGATGGCCGTGACCTCTTGGCGAATTTCCGGTTTGGGCATCAGCACGCCATAGGTGTCGTATTGAATGGCCCGGTAATCCGCCTCCCCTGGGTTGCCATCGTAGCGATAGCCATTCTCCAGAATCAGGTAGCGACTGCCGTCGGGCTGGATTTCCTGGCGACCGCTCTCAGCGACCAGCACGGTAATGCCCTTCTCCTTCGACTTGTCGCCGGAGAAGCGTTTTTCGCTAATGAAAATGCCGCCGAGTTCGCTGCGGTCATCCGACAGCTCCTGGGCATAGGTCACCCGCGAACTGCCACCGCGCATGGACTGGAAGCGCCCCGGCACCAGGGTATCGAATTCGGTCAGCGAGTCCTGGGTATTGAAGATCCGCCACGACGCCGTGACCCCTTGCGGCGCCAACCCCAAGCTCAGCCAGGCGACCAGCAGCGCAACCAGCGTGGCCGGGCCAAAGCTATACAGCAGCAGGCGTTGCGGACTCATGCCGGTGGCCGACAGCACGGTCATTTCGCTTTCCAGGTACAGCCGTCCATAGGCCAACAAAATGCCCAGGAACAGGCCGAGCGGCAGGATCAACTGCAAGAAGCCGGGCATGCGGTAAAGCATGATGTACATCAGCACGTCAGGGTCGAGAATGCCCTGCGCCGCCTGGGCCAGATACTTGATAAAGCGACCGCTCATGATGATGACCAGCAGCACGGCACTCACCGCGCTCAAGGTGACCAATAGTTCGCGGGACAAATAGCGGAAGACGATCAAACCGCACACTCCAGGGTTGTCAGGCTCGGGCGGCAACGCTCACACTAGCCGCTTTATGGCCAGCCCGCCGGCAGGCGGACCACTGAAAACAGCCGGCTATTATCCTGCAAAGCCGGTTCTTTGTCTTGGGGACACCACTGCATGGAATTCCTTGTCAACAACGCCCGTCCGGAAACCCTGAAAACTGCCACCCTGGTACTCACCATCGGCGAAGGGCGCCCACTGGGCGAACAGGCCCTGACGGTTGATACCCTCGCTGAAGGCGCTCTGAGCGCAGTGCTCAAGCGCGGCGACATGAGCGGCAAGCTGGGCCAGACCCTGCTGCTGCAAGGGCTGCCCAACCTGCAGGCCGAACGCATCCTGCTGGTAGGCCAAGGCAAGGAAGACTCCCTCAGCCCGAAGCAGTTCCGCACCTTGCTCGGTGCCACTCTGGGCGTACTCAAGCAACTCGGCGGCAACGATGCCACCCTGGCCCTTGACGATGTAACGGTCAAGGGTCGTGACGCCTATGGACGTGCGCGTCTGGCCGTGGAGTGCCTGGCCGATGGCGGTTATGTCTTCGACCGTTTCAAGAGCGAAAAAGCCAAGCCGGTCCAGCTGCAAAAAATCGCCCTGCTGACCGACAAGACGCGCCAGGCCGATATCCAGCGCGCCATCAACCAGGGGCAAGCGATCGCCGCAGGCATGGCGCTGACCCGCGACCTGGGCAACCTGCCACCGAACCTGTGCCATCCGATTCACCTCGCCGAACAAGCCAAGACGCTGGCCCAGGAGCACAAGAGCCTCAAGGTCGAGGTGCTCGACGAACAACAGCTCAAGGAGCTGGGCATGGGCGCGTTCCTCGCCGTGGCCCAGGGCAGCGATCAGCCGCCGCGCCTGATCGTCCTTAACTACCAGGGCGCCAAGAAGAGCGAGCAACCCTACGCCCTGGTGGGCAAGGGCATCACCTTCGACACCGGCGGCATCAGCCTCAAGCCTGGCGCTGGCATGGATGAAATGAAATACGACATGTGCGGCGCCGCCAGCGTGCTTGGCACCTTCCGCGCCGTGCTGGAACTGCAACTGCCAATCAACCTGGTGGGCGTGCTGGCATGCGCGGAAAACATGCCCAGCGGCGGTGCCACCCGTCCTGGCGACATCGTCACCACGATGAGCGGGCAGACCGTGGAAATCCTCAACACCGACGCCGAAGGCCGCCTGGTACTGTGCGATGCGCTGACCTACGTCGAGCGCTTCAAGCCGCGCGCGGTGATCGACATCGCCACCCTGACCGGCGCCTGCATCATCGCCCTGGGTCACCAGACCTCGGGCCTGCTGGGCAATGACGACACGCTGATGCAGCAACTGCTGAGCGCCGGCGTCGCCGCCGACGACCGCGCCTGGCAGCTGCCGCTGTTTGATGACTACCAGGAGCAATTGGACAGCCCGTTCGCCGATATCGCCAACATCGGCGGTCGTCCTGCCGGTACCATCACCGCCGCCTGCTTCCTGGCGCGTTTCACCAAGAAGCTGTCCTGGGCGCATCTGGATGTCGCCGGCACCGCCTGGATCAGCGGCGGCAAGGACAAGGGCGCCACCGGCCGGCCGGTGCCCTTGCTGACCCAGTACCTGCTGGAGCGCAGCGGCGTCTGAATGCGCCGACGGTCCCTCCAACCGTCGTAATAATGGTGTCCGCCCTGCGCGGACACCGCGCCAGGTTTCATTGCTTCACTGACCGGAAACAGCATGCCCCGCATCGAGTTCTACGTGCTTCCCGACACCAGCCCTGAGCGCCGCCTGAGCGTCGCCTGCCAGCTGGCGCGCAAGGCGTGGCAAGCGGGGCTGCCCGTTTTCATGCGCTGCGTGGACGACGCGACCTGCGCCACGCTGGACGATCTGCTCTGGCGCTTTCGCGATGCCAGCTTCGTGCCCCACGACCTGTACGACGATAATCCGCACGCGCCCGTCGTGATCGGCATCGACTCGCCGCCCGCCACCACCCAGGGCCTGCTGATCAACCTGCATCCGCAGCTGTCAGCCGACCTGGATCAGTTCAGCCGGGTCATCGAAATCGTTAATCAATCACCTGAACTGCTCAACCTCTGTCGCGATAATTTTCGCGAATACCGCCGGCGCGGCTATTCTCCCCAACGTGTCGAACTCTGATCACGCATGCCGGAATATCCATGGACCGCAAGCCGCCGCAACGCCCCACGCACCTGCTCAATGATCTGGAATCGATCCGCGACCTGCTCGATGATAAAAATACCGAGCCACCGCTGCTGACCGACGTTCTGGATACCGACACCATTCCCCTGCTCTCGGATGTCGTCGGCCCGACCCAGACGCCATCCGCCTCCCTGCCACGCACGGCTGGTGCCACACCCAACAAAGCCCCGGCGACTCAAACCGCATCAACGCGGCCCGCCGAACGCCGTGACAATGACGAACTGCGCGCCGCCGCCGATCTGGTCATGCAGGAAGTGGTGCGCGAATACATGCCCAAGATCGAATTCGAGTTCAAGCGGCGCCTCAGGGAACGCATGGCGCACCTGATTCGTACGCCCAAGCCCTGACAACGGCAGTCGCCGCCATGAGCACACCAGCAGTTTCGTAGGGTGGATGTCGCTGTTCACATCAACCAACCCCGCTCGGTGGACCATAAATCGTTGTCCACGCTACGGACGCTCCACGCCCTCGGTTGCGCGCCCCGGCAACCCCAGGCAATCCACTCAACGGGTCGGTTTGCCTTTATACTCTCCGGTTTTTCCCGATCAGTCGTTAAGGGTCCCGCCGCATGGACAAGACCTACCAGCCGCACGCTATTGAATCCCGTTGGTACTCCGAATGGGAGGCCAAGAATTACTTCGCCCCGCAGGGTAGCGGCGAGTCCTACACCATTGCCCTGCCGCCGCCGAACGTCACCGGCAGCCTGCACATGGGCCACGGTTTCAACAACGCGATCATGGATGCGCTGATCCGTTTCCGCCGCATGCAGGGCCGCAACACCCTCTGGCAGCCGGGCACCGACCACGCGGGCATTGCCACGCAAATGGTGGTGGAGCGCCAACTGGCTGCACAGAACCTCAGCCGCCACGACCTGGGCCGCGCCAAGTTCCTGGAAAAGGTCTGGGAATGGAAGGAAGAATCCGGCGGCACCATCACCCGGCAGATCCGCCGCCTCGGCTCCTCCGTGGACTGGTCGCGCGAGCGTTTCACCATGGACGAGGGTTTGTCCGAAGCGGTCAAGGAAGCCTTCGTGCGTCTGCATGAAGATGGCCTGATCTACCGCGGCAAGCGCTTGGTCAACTGGGACACCAAACTGCACACCGCCATTTCCGACCTCGAAGTGGAAAACCACGACGAGAAAGGCAGCCTCTGGCACCTGCGTTATCCCTTGGCGGACGATGCCAGGACCGCCGAAGGCCTGGACTACCTGGTGGTCGCCACCACCCGTCCGGAAACCATGCTCGGCGACGCCGCTGTGGCCGTGCACCCGGAAGACGAGCGCTACAGCAACCTGATCGGCCGCCATGTGCTGTTGCCACTGGTCAACCGCCTGATCCCCATCGTTGCCGATGAATACGTTGACCGCGAATTCGGCACCGGCTGCGTGAAGATCACCCCGGCCCACGACTTCAACGACTATGAAGTGGGCAAACGTCACAACCTGCCGCTGATCAACATCTTCGACAAGAACGCCGCCGTGCTGGCCCAGGCCCAGGTGTTCAACATCGACGGCAGCGTCAACGACCACGTCGACACCAGCCTGCCCGGCAGCTACGCCGGCATGGACCGTTTCGCTGCGCGCAAGTCCATCGTCGCCGAATTCGAGTCCATGGGCCTGTTGGAAAAGATCGACGACCACGCCCTGAAAGTGCCCAAGGGCGACCGCTCCGGCACCGTCATCGAACCCTGGCTGACTGACCAGTGGTACGTTGCCACCAAGCCGCTGGCCGAGAAAGCCATCGCCGTGGTGGAGAGCGGCGAAGTCCAGTTCGTGCCCAAGCAGTACGAGAACATGTACTTCAGCTGGATGCGCGACATCCAGGACTGGTGCATCAGCCGTCAGCTGTGGTGGGGCCACCGTATCCCGGCCTGGTACGACGAAGCCGGCAACGTCTACGTCGGCCGTGACGAAGATGAAGTGCGTGCCAAGCACAACATTCGCAGCGACGAAGCGCTGCGCCAGGACGAAGACGTCCTGGACACCTGGTTCAGTTCCGGGCTGTGGACTTTCTCGACCCTCGGCTGGCCGCAGCAGACCGAGTTCCTGAAGACCTTCCACCCCACCGATGTGCTGGTCACCGGCTTCGACATCATCTTCTTCTGGGTCGCCCGGATGATCATGCTGTCCACCCACCTGATGGGCGAGATCCCCTTCAAGACCGTCTACGTCCATGGCCTGGTGCGCGACAGCCAGGGCCACAAGATGTCCAAGTCCAAGGGCAACGTGCTTGACCCGCTGGACATCGTCGACGGCATCGACCTGGAAACCCTGGTGCACAAACGCACCAGCGGCATGATGCAGCCCAAACTGGCGGAAAAGATCGCCAAGCAGACCCGCGCCGAATTCCCCGACGGCATCGCCAGCTACGGCACCGACGCCCTGCGCTTCACCTTCTGCTCGCTGGCTTCCACCGGCCGCGACATCAAGTTCGACATGGGTCGCGTCGAGGGCTACCGCAACTTCTGCAACAAGCTGTGGAACGCCACCAACTTCGTGCTGGAGAACACCGACGGCAAGGACACCGGCGTCAACGATGAGCCCGTCGACCTGTCGGCGGTGGATCGCTGGATCGTCTCCGCACTGCAGCGCACCGAATCCGAAGTCACGCGCCAACTGGACAACTTCCGCTTCGACCTGGCCGCCCAGGCGCTCTATGAGTTCGTCTGGGACGAGTACTGCGCCTGGTACCTGGAGCTGGTCAAGCCGGTACTCTGGGACGAGAACGCCAGCATTGAACGCCAGCGCGGCACCCGTCGCACCCTGGTGCGCGTGCTGGAGGCCATCCTGCGCCTGGCCCACCCGTTCATGCCGTTCATCACCGAGGAAATCTGGCAGCGCATCAAGACGCTGGCCGGCACGTCCGGTGACACCATCATGCTGCAACCCTGGCCGGAAGCCGAAAGCGCCAAGGTCGATGCCGCCGCCGAGGCCGACATCGAATGGGTGAAGACACTGATGCTTGGCGTGCGGCAGATCCGTGGCGAGATGAACATCTCCATGGCCAAGCGCATCGACGTGATCCTCGCCAACGCCAACGCCGATGACCTGCGCCGCCTGGCCGACTTTGAACCGCTGCTGGCCAAGCTGGCCAAGTTCGAATCGATCCGCGTGCTGGACGCCGGTGCCATTGCGCCGCTGGCCGCCACCGCGCTGGTCGGCGACATGCAGGTGCTGGTGCCGATGACCGGACTGATCGACAAGGACGCCGAACTGGCCCGCCTGGACAAGGAAATCGGTCGCCTGGAAGGCGAGGTCAAGCGCGTCGGCGGCAAACTGTCCAACGCCAGCTTCGTCGACAAGGCCCCGGCCGAGGTGATCGAAAAAGAGCGCGCCAAGCTGGCCGAAGCCGAACAGGCCCTGGCCAAGCTGGCCGAGCAGCGCGGGCGTATCGCCACACTCTAACGGCCTGCGCAGAGCGCAGGCTGCGCTAACAGCCTGCCAACCGCACCGGGCCGAGTCGCGCAATGCGATTCGGCCCGCGTTTTTTCACTCACTTGACCTGCGACAATCACCCTCATTCTCCAAGCAGGGGACAATCCCTCAACGGGCAATGGCGCCCTGCTATCATGCTGCCCACCCAGGGATCCGGCAGGCACCACTTCGCTTACCCGCGTCCCTCAGCAGTTTCCTATCTTGGAGTCCTGTCCATGTATGTCCTGATGGCAGCCATCTTCGTAGTTGGCTATTTGTGCATCGCACTAGAACACCCCCTGAAGCTCGACAAGGCCGCCTCGGCGATTCTCACCGCAGCGCTGACCTGGGCCGTGCTGGTACTCGGGGCCGACCAGTTGTTGCCCCTGCTGGAACCAGGCACTAATGACCCGGCGAATTCAGCCGCCGTGGTGGTCAGCGAACTGCGCCATCATCTGGGTGAGATCGCCGAGATCCTGTTCTTCCTGATGGGCGCGATGACTATCGTCGAGTTGATCGACTCCCATGGCGGCTTTCAGGTCATCACCGACCGCATCCATACCCGCAAGCGGGTTTCCCTGCTGTGGATCATCGGCCTGCTGACCTTCTTCCTCTCCGCCGTGCTGGACAACCTGACCACCGCCATCGTCATGGTCTCGCTGCTGCGCAAACTGGTGCGCGGCCGTCCCGAACGCTGGCTGTACGTCGGCATCGTGGTGATCGCCGCCAACGCCGGCGGCGCCTGGTCGCCGATTGGCGACGTGACCACAACCATGCTATGGATCGGCAACCAGATCACCGCCACTGGGGTGATCACCCAGCTGTTCCTGCCCAGCCTGGTGTGCCTGCTGGTTCCGTTGATAATCCTCAGCTTCCGCCTGCGCGGTGACGCGCCGCGCCCACGCAGCGCAACCCACCTGGGCGAACGCATTCCACCGACCACCACGGTGTTCGAGCGCAACCTGGTGCTGTTCATGGGGCTTGGCGCGCTGCTGTTCGTACCGATATTCAAGACCGTGACCGGCCTGCCGCCCTACATGGGCATCCTGTTCGGCCTGGGCCTGATGTGGGTCGTCACAGAATTTCTGCACAGTGACAAAAAGCCCGAGTTCAAGCATCCGCTATCGGTGGTCGGCGTTTTGCACCGCATCGACATGTCCAGCATCCTGTTCTTCCTCGGCATCCTGCTGGCCGTGTCCGCCCTGGCCACCGCCGGGCATCTGACTCAGGTCGCCAGCCTCCTGCGCGACAGCCTGGGCAACGTGTTTGCCATCAACTACGCCATCGGCCTGCTGTCTGCCGTAGTGGACAACGTGCCACTGGTGGCTGGCGCCATGAAGATGTACCCGCTGGTCAGTGACGGCATGCTCGCCGCCACGGCCGCTGAAGAAGCGGGCTGGGCGAGCCAGTTCGTCACCGACGGCCGGTTCTGGGAATTCCTCGCCTACTGCGCCGGAACGGGCGGCAGCGCCCTGATCATTGGCTCGGCGGCCGGCGTTGCCGCGATGGGCATGGAAAAAATCGGTTTCTTCTGGTACGTCAAGCGTGTCAGCCTGCTCGCCTTCACCGGCTACAGCGCCGGTGCGCTGACTTATATCCTGATGCAGTCGCTGGGCTAAGCGCCACCCACTCGCTGAACTCGGATAAAAAACGGCCGCCATCCTTCGGGACAGCGGCCGTTTTCGTTGCGTGTCAATAGAAGCGGGGCTGGGATATTTACCGGGACCGGTCAGGCCTAAGCGTCCCCGATCTCTCAGCGCTTCTTTTTGCCCGCTGCGCCGCCACTCAGGCTCGGCACCTTGCGGATCGGCGTGGCGTTGGGTTTCTCACTGGCATCGAACCAGTTGCCCAAGTGGATCTTGCCCTTGCCAGGGACATCCTTGGGCTTTTTCGGCTTCTTCGGTTTTTTCACTACCTGACCGCCCAGGGTGGTTTGCGGCACGCGGTGGTCGGGAATGAAGTCCGGCTCGTCATGACGCACCAGCAGCTGGCCAATCAGCGTTTCAATCGCCGCCAGTTGATCGACTTCATCGGCAGCCACCAGCGAAATCGCCTCGCCCGTCGCCCCGGCCCGGCCGGTACGGCCGATACGGTGCACGTAATCCTCGGCGACGATGGGCAGGTCGAAATTGACCACCTGCGGCAGGTCGTGGATATCCAGCCCGCGCGCGGCCACATCGGTGGCCACCAGCACCTTCACCTCACCCGCTTTAAAACGCTCCAGGGCGCGCAGGCGCGACGGTTGCGGCTTGTCGCCGTGGATGGCATCGGCGGCAATGCCGGCGGCGTGCAGCTCCTCGACCAGTTGATCGACGCCCTTGCGGGTCTTGGCGAACACCAGCACCTGGCCCCAGCGTTTCTCGGCCAGCAGGTGCAAAAACAGCTCACCCTTGCGCTTCTTGTCCACCGGGATCAGCCACTGTTTGACGCTCTTGGCCGCGGCATTGCGTGGGCTGACCTCGATGGACAGCGGGTCGCGCAGCAGCTCCTTGGCCATCTGGCGGATCGCGTCGGAAAAGGTCGCGGAGAACAGCAGCGTCTGACGCTTCTTCGGCAGGGCAGCAAACAGCTCATCCAGCTCCTGAGAAAAACCCAGGTCAAGCATGCGGTCGGCCTCGTCGAGCACCAGTACCTGCAACTGATTGAATTTCACTGCGTTCTGCCGGTACAGGTCGAGCAGCCGGCCCGGTGTGGCAACCAGCACATCGATGCCTTTGCGCAGCGCCATCATCTGCGGGTTAATGCTGACCCCGCCGTACACCGCGTAGCTGCGCAGCGGCAGGTCCTGGCCATAAGTCTGGATACTCTGCTGCACCTGCTCGGCCAGCTCGCGGGTCGGCGTGAGCACCAGCGCGCGCACCGCATTGCTCGTCACCCGTGGGCCTTCCATCGTCAGGCGCTGCAACAACGGCAGCGCGAAGGCCGCGGTCTTGCCAGTACCGGTCTGCGCGGCGGCCAGCAGGTCACGCCCCTTGAGTACGGCAGGAATCGCCTCTTTCTGCACCGGCGTGGGCGTGCGGTAATCGAGGGCGTCCAGGGTCCGCAACAGCGGATCGATCAGGCAGAGGGTGGCGAAGGTCATGGGCAGGGTAACCGGCGGGAAAAACGGGGCGACAGTTTAGCCGAAAGCGCCCAGGCACAATGCATTCGCGAACAGCCCGCAAGGGTCAATCCGTCGGAGTACGGCGAATCGAACAGGTAGGGTGGACAACGTTTTTCTTGTCCACCGAGCAGGCCCAGGGTGGAAAACGGCATCCACCCTACAAAGCTATGCAGCCAGCGTGTCAGCCCCGCAGCAACAGCTCGCCGTCGATCGGCACAAAGCGCGTGGCGGCGCGAACCAACGACTGCGCGGTAAGGGCCGGCACGCCATAGACACTGGCCTCGACGCCAAAATCGCGCACCCGATCGAGTAGCAGGTCGAAATCGCCATCGCCCGACGCCAGCACGATCTCCTCCACGCGGTTGGCGGCGTCGAGCACATCAATGGTAATCCCCACGTCCCAGTCGCCTTTGGCCGAGCCGTCGCTGCGCTGGATAAACGGCTTGAGCTTCACGGTAAAGCCCAGATTGCGCAGGATCTGCTGGAACTGTTGCTGCTTGGCATCGCCACGCTCAATGGCGTAGGCGTAGGCTTCGACGACCTCGCCCCGCGTGCGCAGTTGTTGCATGAGCACGCTGTAGTTGAAGTGGCAGCCATAGGCCTGACGCACGGTGTAATAGAGATTCTGGACATCGACGAATACGGCGATTTTCTTCACATCGGCCTCCCAAGGCTGGCATGGGGATTATGCGTCATTGCCAGGCATTTGGAGCGGCCCATCGGCCTGGGCTACAGTACCGCCCTCGTTTTCTGGTCCCGAATCAACATGAATCCGCTTTCGATCCTGCGTGACGCCTGGTATTTCTTCAGCCGTCATCTGGGCACCATTGCCCTGCTCTGCCTGCCCCTGATCATTCTGGAAACGCTGGCCCAACTGCTGCTGGCCGAGCATTACAGCGCACAATTGCAGGGCGCTGGAGACCTGATCAGCGGCCTGCTGTTCTACCCGCTCTACAGCGCCGCGCTGATTCTCTACCTCGATACGCGCACCCGGGGACTGGCGCCCGGTTTGCCGGCACTCTGGAACATGGCCCTGCGCCTGTGGCCAACGCTGGCGTTGCTCACAGCGCTGAGCAGCCTGCTGATCATGCTCGGCGTGTCGTTGTTCGTGCTGCCCGGCGTGTGGCTGATGGTCAAACTGGCGTTCGCGGAATACCTCCTGGTGCTGCGTGGCCTGCGACCCCTGGCCGCCTTGCGGGAAAGCCTGCGCCTGACCACGGGACAGTTCTGGCCCATTCTGCTGCTGCAGTTGTGCATCCTCATTCCGGTATGGAGCCTGGAGGCCTGGCTGTTCGGCAGGCTTGGCGAATCTTCCGGCGCGCCACAAGTGCTGCTCGGCTGCGTCACCGGCCTGGGCCAGTTGTTTGCCGGCGTGGTGATGTTTCGCTGCTTCATGGTCTGCAGCGAAACGGTGAAAAGCGCGGACTGACGAGGGCCGGACTCAGCGCGAACGACTCGGCTCCGGCAATAGCAATCGCTCAAACAGACGGGGAAACCAGCGCGCCAGCAGCTGGCCGCGCCAGCCCACATTGGACAGCACCAGCAGGCTCCGACGTTTCAGTGCTGCCCGGTAGATCGCTTCGGCCACATCCTGGGCCGAGGCCACCTTGCCGATACTCAATGCTGGTTGCGCCTGAACCGCGCCGTCGCCTTCCAAGGCATTGCGGTGCATGTCGGTGGCGGTGAAACCCGGGCAGACCAGCATGACATTGACCCCGGAGCCTTCCAGCTCGTGGCGCAAGGTGTCGAACAAACCGTGCAGGGCATGCTTGCTGGCGTTATAGGCGGCTCGGTAGTGCAGCGGCACGAAGCCGGACAGTGAGCTCAAGACGATGATCTGCCCGCGCCGCGCCAGCAGGCTGGGCAACGCCGCCTGGGTGCAGTACAGCGCGCCGAAATAGTTAACGGCCATGACGCGCTCGAACACCTCGCGCGGCGTGTCGGCAAACCGGCTGCGCTGGGTGATACCGGCGTTGTTGATCAGCATATCGATGCCGCCGCAGCGCTCCAGCACTTGGGCCATCACCCGCTCCACCGCGCCGGCATCGGCGACATCGCAGTGCAGCCCCAGCGCATCGCAGTTGTGGTGATCGCGCAAGTACTGGAGCAGCGCCTCCAGCCCTTCGCTGTCGATATCCACAATCACCAGCCGCGCACCCGCCTGAGCAAAACGCAGCACCAGCGCCCGGCCGATGCCCGAACACCCCCCGGTAATCAGCACCACCTTGCGCTCGAAAACCTTGCTGGCAAACACCTTGCGGTACATGCGCGCCACCTCGGCTATTGGCTTGCCAGCAGCATAGACAAGGCATTGGTAGGTGACACGAAGCATGGTAGGCGCGCCGATCTGGGCGTGTCCGGGCAAAAGGTTCGGCCCGAGGTAGGGACTTCAGCCCCTACCGCCGCGGCTTGGCCCGCGCCGTGGGTTCGGCGATCAGGGGATCGTCGGGCCAATAATGCTTGGGATAACGTCCCTTGAGGTCTTTCTTCACCTCGGCATAGGTGTTGGCCCAGAAGCTCGCCAGATCCTGGGTGACTTGCACGGGGCGCCGCGCCGGCGACAACAGGTGCAGCTTGAGGCCGAGCCGTCCGCCCGCAATACGCGGCGTAGCCGCCAGGCCGAACAGCTCTTGCAGCCGCACCGCCAGCACCGGCGGCGACTCGCTGTAGTCAATGCGGATCTGTGAGCCGGAGGGCACCGTCAAAGATTTGGGCGCCAGTTCATCGAGGCGCTGCGGCAGCGGCCAGGGCAGCAGGTTGTGCAAGATCGATGACAGATCGAGGTTGGCGAAATGGCTGAGGCGGCTGACCTTGCCCAGATATGGCCCCAGCCAGTCCGCCAGGCTTGCCAGCAGCGCCGCATCGGACACATCCGGCCACGGGTTTTCCCCTCCTTGAACAAGGTCCAGGCCGCGCAACAGCATCACCCGCGCCTGCCACTGGCGCAGCTCAGGCGTCCAGGGCAACAGCTCCAGCCCCTTGCGGCGCACCAGCTCGACCAGGGCACTCACCCGCGCGGCCTCATCCAGACCGCTCAACGGTTCGCGACTGAGCACCAGCTCGCCGATCCGTCGCTGGCGCTCGGCGCGCAGCACCCCTTCACGTTCGTCCCAGTCAAGCACGTTCTGATCGCTCACCAGCTCGCCAAGCACCGAATCAAACAACGTCGGATCAAGTTCGGCGGCCAAGTAGATGCGCTCCTCGCGCTGCCCCTGACGGCTGCCCAGGTCGGCGATCACCAGCCACTCGCGCTTCATCAGCGCGTCCGGCTCGCCGAACTGCGCGGCGCGGCCGTTGGCCAGGCGGTAATCGCCGCCCCCGGCGCGGCGCTGATGGGCGACGCGATCCGGGTAGGCAAACGCCAGCAGCGCGCCGGGCCAGCGAGGATGCTCGGGGTTGGCCACGGCTTCGCCGGGCGTGCCGCGCAGCTGTTGCCGGTATTGGCGGGCCAACTGACGAATGCGCTGCAACCCGCCGCGACTGCCGCCGCGCAGTTCGCCGCTCAACAGCGCCAGGCGGCTGTGCAGGTCGGCGCCGGCGCCGCGAACGATGTCCCGCTCGCCCAGCAGCGCGGCCAGCTGGCAGGCCAGCTCCGTCAACCCCAATGCGTGACCACGCAACAGCAGATGCGCAATACGCGGGTGCGCCGGCAGTTCGGCCAGCGCCTGGCCATGACTGCTCAGGCTGCCGTTGACCTGGAAGGCACCGAGGCGCGCCAGCAGTTCGCGCGCCTGGGCATAAGCGGCGCCGGGTGGCGCATCCAGCCAGCTCAACTCCTGTGGCGCAACGCCCCAGCGCGCCAGTTGCAGGGCCAGGCCGGCCAGATCGGCCTGGAGCATTTCCGGGCTGTCATGGGCGCTGAGCTGCTCATGCTGGGTTTCGCTCCACAGCCGGTAGCACACGCCCGGCTCCAGGCGTCCGGCGCGACCGGCCCGCTGGGTGGCGCTGGCCCGTGAGATGCGCTGGGTCGCCAGGCGGGTCATGCCGGTGCCCGGATCAAAGCGCGGCACCCGCGCCAGCCCGGCGTCGATCACCACGCGCACGCCGTTGATGGTCAGGCTGGTTTCGGCAATATTGGTGGCCAGCACGACTTTGCGCTTGCCGGCCGGCGCCGGTTCGATGGCGGCGCGCTGGGCGCTCAATTCGAGTTCGCCATGCAGCGGACAGAGCAACACGTCCGGGTAACCCGCCAGGCTGTCGGCCAACTGCTCGGCGACTCGGCGAATTTCCGCCTGGCCCGGCAGAAACACCAACAGGCTGCCGCTTTCTTCATCCACCGCCTGCAACACGGTGGACACCACCCGCGGCTCGATGAATTCGCCAGGCTGGGTTGCGCGACTCCAGCGCATTGCCACCGGAAACATGCGCCCTTCGCTGCGAACGATGGGCGCGTCGTCAAGCAGTCTGGCCAGGCGTTCGCCTTCCAGGGTCGCGGACATCACCAGGATTTTCAGCGGCGTGTCGCGCAGCAACGCGCGGCCGTTCAGGCACAGCGCCAGGGCCAGGTCGGCATCCAGGCTGCGTTCGTGAAATTCATCGAAGATCACCAGGCCGACGCCTTCCAGCGCCGGGTCGCTCTGCAGCCGGCGGGTGAGAATCCCCTCGGTGACCACTTCGATGCGGGTACGCGGGCCGACCTTGCTGTCCAGGCGAATGCGGTAACCCACCGTCTCGCCAACCGCTTCGCCCAGTTCGCTGGCCAGCCGCTCGGCGGCGGCACGGGCAGCCAACCGGCGCGGCTCGAGCATCAGGATGCTCTGCCCCGCCAGCCAAGGTTCATCGAGCAAAGCCAGTGGTACGCGTGTGGTTTTGCCGGCGCCGGGCGGCGCTTCCAGTACCGTTTCGTCTCGGGTGGCCAGCGCGGCGCGCAGGTTAGGCAATACGGCATCGATGGGTAACGACTGCATGGATCAGGGCTCGTGTTCGGGGTGGCGATTATAAAGGAGACGGCGCGAGCCAACCCTGTGCACAACCTTCCTTGCTCCGCGCCGGTCTATTACTGGCGGATCTTGACCGCATCCCGATATTGTTGCGCCGCTTGCGATAGAGTGGCGCCACTTCGCCCTGGAGGTTCCATGCGTATTCCCTCTCGCCTGTTATGCGGTGCCCTGGCCGGTGCCCTGTTCACCCAGCTCACAGCCTGCGGCACGCTGTTTTATCCGGAGCGGCGCGGGCAGATCGATGGCAAGATCGATCCGGCGATCTTCCTTCTGGATGCCGTCGGCATTCTGTTCTATGTGTTGCCGGGGCTGATCGCCCTGGGTGTCGACTTCGCCACCGGCGCCATTTACCTCCCGGACGGCACCTACTCCCTGGCACCGCAGTCCCTGCAGGACACCCTTGATGCCGATGGCCAGGTGGACAAAGCCAAACTGCGCGCGCTGATACTCGAGGCTACCGGTCATGATCTGCCCTTGGACCATCCGCGGCTGATCGAATCGCGCGGCGGCCCGGAACAGCTGGCCGCCCACGGCCTGTCTCCGGCGGCGTAAGGTTAGGAGCTCGCCCTGCCATGGCCGTACGTGACGATCATGCCCGGCTGATGCGCCTGGCCACCCGCGCCGCGCTGGCGACCGCCCTGTTCCTGGCGGCGGCCAAGGCGCTGGCCTGGTGGCAGAGTGGCTCGGTCAGCTTGCTGGCGGGGCTGACCGACTCGCTGCTGGATGGCGCCGCCTCGCTGCTCAATCTGTTGGCCGTGCAGTACGCGTTGCGACCCGCTGATGATGACCACCGCTACGGTCACGGGAAGGCCGAAGCCCTGGCCGGTCTCGGCCAGGCGCTGTTCATTGGCGCCAGCGCGCTGCTGGTGGGCAGCCAGGCGATCGACCGGTTGCTGCATCCCCAGCCACTGGAACACACCCACCTGGGCATCGCGGTCATTGTCCTGTCACTGGTACTGACCGGCGTGCTGCTGCGTTTTCAGCGGCGCGTGGTACGCATCACCGGCTCAACCGCCATCCAGGCCGACTCGCTGCACTACCGTTCCGACCTGCTGCTCAATGCCAGCATCCTGCTTGCCCTGATACTCGCCGCCGTAGGCTGGCAGCGCGCCGATGCGCTGTTTGGTGTCGGTATAGCCTTGTACATCCTGTGGAGCGCCTACAGCATCGTTCGCGAAGCCGCCTCCGTGCTGATGGACGAAGAGCTGCCGCCGACTATCAGCGAACATATGCATGCCTTGGCGTGCGCCGTGCCCGGCGTCCTTGGTGCCCACGACCTGCGCACCCGGGTGTCCGGCACCCACTGGTTCGTCCAGCTACATCTGGAGCTGCCCGGCGACCTGCCCCTGTCCCGCGCCCACGACTTATGCGTCGCAGTAGAACAGGCCATCCACAGCCAGTACCCGCGTGCCGAAGTGCTGGTGCATGCCGACCCGGAGGAAGTGGGTCAAGAGTCGGCACAAGTCTAGCGCCGTTAAATCACAGCCTCTAAAACCCAAAAAGGGAGGCCGGAATGACTCCGGCCTCCCTTTTTGGGAATCCTGGTCCGCTTCGGGCGTGGGTAACGCCGCTCGTTCCGCTCACCTGGTTGGGCGATGCGCACCCGGCTGCCACATCGATCCGGTAAGGATCGGTGGCTACGGCGCGCCTGGTTGGGCACGCCGCTGGACGGTCCGGGCTTTGAATGTGAGAACAAGCTTACGCCCTCGGCCGCACAAAGTGATTGCAAACCTTGCGCGACAAACGGTCTATTGCGCAATATTTGTTGAATATCACACCATTTCGAGCAATTTACCCCAAGGACCGACCCATCATGAGTACCCTCGACCGCTACGACCTGCGCATCCTCGCCGAACTGCAACGCGACGCGCGCATCTCCAACCAGGAACTGGCCGAACGCATCGGCCTGTCCCCCTCGCCCTGCTCGCGACGCGTCAAGCAATTGGAAGACGACGGCTACATCCTGCGCCAGGTTGCCCTGCTGGACCGCAAGAAGCTCGGCCTGTCCCTCACCGCTCATGTACTGATCGGCATGGATCGGCACACGCCGGAACGTTTCGATCATTTCAAGGAGGTGATCCGCCAGTGCCCGGAGGTGCTCGAGTGTAGCCTGGTGACCGGCATGGATGCCGACTACCAACTCAAGGTAGTGATACCGGACATGGACCACTATCAGAAATTCCTGCTCGGCACGCTGACACGTATTGAAGGGGTGACCAGCGTGCGCTCCAGTTTTGTTCTCGAGCAGGTGGTGAGCAGCACCGAGATGCCGCTCAACCATTTGCGCGGCTGAATACCCAAGCCCATGGTGGCGGGCAGAGGGGCTGCCTGCCCCGGCGCTGAACAAGAGGCGTATAATCCGCGCCGTCCCGATCCTATTCCCTATACGAGGTCCCCATGGAAACCGAACAGTTCGAAGCCCTGATGATGTACGTCCTGGTTGGCGGGCTGATTCTGTTCATGTTCTTCATCATCTGGGACTTGGCCAAAACTTCCAAAGCCGGCCGTCTGGGCACCGCCATCCTGTTCCTGGGACTGGGCCTGTGCCTGTTCGCCTTTCTGGCCAAGCCGATGATCAGCTACGTTCTCGAGTTGATGCTGGAGACCTGACAGACCGCTGCTTTCAGTTGCGACTCAGCTGCGCCGGCACTTCTCGCCACTCGCCGGGCTGCAAGCCCTCCAGTTCCCAAGGGCCGATGCGTACCCGCACCAGGCGTAGCGTCGGCAAGCCCACGGCGGCGGTCATGCGCCGTACCTGACGGTTGCGCCCCTCGCGAATCACCAGCTCCAGCCAGGCGGTGGGAATGCTCTGGCGAAAACGCACCGGCGGATGGCGCTCCCACAAATGCGGCGTCTCGATCTGCCGCGCTTCAGCCGGCAGAGTCGGCCCATCGTTCAATGTCACACCGTCGCGCAGACGCTGCAGCTGCTCCTCGCTCGGCTCGCCTTCCACTTGCACCCAGTAGGTTTTCGCCAGCTTGTGTTTCGGGTCGGCGATGCGCGCCTGCAGGCGTCCATCGTTGGTCAGCAGCAACAGGCCCTCACTGTCACGATCCAGTCGCCCCGCCGGATAGACACCCGGCACCGGCACGAAGTCCTTGAGTGTGGCGCGGCCTTGATCGTCGTTGAACTGGGTCAGCACGTCGAATGGCTTGTTGAGCAGGATCAATCGCGGCTCAGCTGGCGGCGCCTTGGCCACCCGGCGTGGTGCGGGCTTGGCGGGACGACGGGAAGCAGCGGGACGTGAGGGGCGCGACATGACTGGATCTGTGGCTACGAGCGGGGGCGCGCAGTGTACCCCATCAGGTCTTCAAGACGCCTAGGCTGCGAGCGCCACCACCGTTTTGCATGGCCAGAAAACTCTGGCCACGCATCGGAACGTCATCTATCGATTAAAGCGTTCCACCAACGCATGCATGGCGCGCGCGGTGTCGGCCAGCTCGTGCCCGGCCTGGGCGGATTCCACCGCCAGCGCTGCGTTGTTTTCGGCGGATTGAGCGATGGTGCCGATCTGCCGCGCCACCTCCTCCACGACACGCGTTTGCTCTTCAGTCGCGGTCGCCATCTGCAAACCCATGTCGCGGAGACTGCCCATCGCCTGACGAATGTCGTGCAGCGCCCGCTGTGCGGCAACTACCTGGGTCAGCCCCGCGTCAGCTTCCGTGCGACCGCTGCGGGCAATGGCCACCGCCTCACCGGCACCGGTATGCAAGATTTTCAAAACGGACTGTATCGCCTCGGTGGCCTCGCGCGTACGCAAGGCCAGCTCCCGTACTTCACCAGCCACCACCGCAAAGCCGCGGCCGTGATCGCCGGCTCGCGCCGCTTCGATGGCAGCATTAAGCGCCAAGAGGTTGGTCTGTTCAGAAATACTGCGGATCATTGTCGCGGCCTGGTCAATGGACTGGGTTTCCCGAGCCAGGCGCTCGACCGTATCGCTGATGCCCGCCACACGCTGCGCCAGCCGATCAATCAATCCATGGGTCTTCTCCGCCTCCTCCGCGCCTTGCTCGGCCAGCGTATTGACGCGGCCGACATCGTTTGCCGAACGCTGCACCATGGCCGACACCTCGCCGATCGACGCAGACATTTCCTGCATGGCGACCGCCGCCTGATGCGCTTCGCTGCGCTGGACCTGCAGACAGGCCTCGGTCTCGCGGGTCAAACCACCACTGCGCTCGGCCAGCCCAGCGGCCTGGTCGGCATAATCGTCGAGACGGCTGAGCAAGGTCCGCTGACGCGCTTGTTCGCTGATCAGCGCCATCTGCATCTGCGCCGGTCGGCCGTGCATCGTGCTGAAGACCCGAGCCGCCAGTTCGCTGTCGAACGCACCCTGCATGCTGGCCTGCAGTTGATCGAGCAGGCGCGCCTGACGGGAGGCTTGCCAGCCATGCAGCAAAAACAGCAGGGTCAAGGCCACGCCCATCCCCAGGGCCGGCCCGCCCAGTTGCCAGGCCAACAAGGCCGGCACACAGGCCAGCAACGGCGCGAGCATGGGTTTCCAGCGGCGTTGCGATCTGACTTGAGCGCCCCCGCCCTGCATGCTGGCATACAGTGCGATGGCCCGACGCACCTGCTCGGCTTCCGGCTTGACCCGCACCGATTCGTAGCCGACGACACGCCCCTCCTCGAGCATGGGCGTTACATAAGCGCTCACCCAGTAGAAATCACCATTGCGGCAGCGATTCTTGATGATGCCCATCCACGGCCGACCATCCTTGAGATAGCTCCACATGTGGGCGAACACCGCTTCCGGCATGTCTGGGTGGCGAACGATATTATGCGGACTGCCCAACAGTTCCGTGCGGGAAAAACCGCTGACACGGACGAATTCGTCGTTGCAGTAATGGAGGGTGCCTTGGGTATCAGTGGCTGAAATTAGCCGTTGATCGGCCGGAAAGCTGCATTCACGGTCCGTGATGGGAGTGTTCAGCCGCATGGCCATTCCTTATTTTTATTATTATGCGTGATAGTGGCCCAGGGCTATCACGCATTCAATCGGCAAAAGCCGACCCGGAGAGGTTCTCCACCTAAAGTCGAGTGCACCAAACTCAGCGGCAACCCGCTTCGACCGACACCCAGGTCCGGCCGCAAGGCGGAGCGAGCGCCGAACCCGCGCACTCGCTCCGCCAACTCTTCTGCCGGGTCTACTCCTGGCCTTGTGGACTGCTCAGTCCTTGAGATGCAGAAAGTCCCGGGCCCAGGCCCGATATTGGTCAGCGTCGGAATACTTGGCGACCAGGGCCTTGGGGCCGAGCTCGCCCGTGGCGATCTGGCGCTGTTCGCGCAGACAGTCGTAGGTCGCCTTGAGCGCGGCGTAGTAGGCGGTGTGACCGTCGACCACGATGCGCACGCCGAGGCTCGCCAGGCGGTCGCTGTCGCGCAGCTTGGGGTTGCCATAGGTGATCAGCATCAACGGGCCGTCGATGTGTGGGGCGATCTGCTCCAGGTGATCGAAATCCTCGATGCCGACCAGGCAAATTCCATCGACCCCGGTGGCCTGGTAGGCCTGGGCGCGGGCGATGGTTTCTTCCAGGCCGCTGCCGGCATTGGTGCGCGCCAGGATGCTGAAGGTCGGATCGATACGCGCCTCCAGTGCCGCGCGCAACTTGCCGACGGCTTCGTCGATGCCGATCAGGTCAACGGCCTTGCCGCCGAAGCGGGCCGGCAGAATCGTGTCTTCGATGGTCAGCGCGGCGATACCGCAATGCTCCAGCTCGGTCACCGTGCGCATCACGTTGAGCGCATTGCCGTAGCCGTGGTCGGCGTCGGCGATCACTGGCAGGCTGGCGACCCGGCCAATACGGGTGGCCTGTTCGACGAATTCAGTCAGGGTAATCAACGCGATATCCGGGGCGCCCAGCACCTCAAGGGAGGCCACTGAGCCACCCAGAATGCCCGCCTCGAACCCGAGGTCACCGGCCATGCGGGCGGACATGGGATCAAAGACGGACGCGCAGTGATAACAGGCGTCCGACTTCAATAGGGCGCGAAAGGCCTCACGCAGGCGTGTGGGTGAAACTCTATGCATGTTTATTCTTCTCGTGATAAAGCAGATAAGGCTGCGGATACAAGCCAACTCGTCCTTGAGAAAAAAGGCATTGCATACAACTCTTTGAGGCATGCAAACAGCTTGCCGACACATTTACAGCGCAAGTCGCACCTCGCAGCGCGACCGGCAGCTCGCCTGCACCATAAAACACCACGAACATGACCGTTTAACCACAGGCGCACCATAACGGAGCGCCTTTGGCTGGTCTGCCGAAGCCAAAATATCGTCGCCGTCGGACTGTTGGCGCCGCATGCTGTTGGCTCAATACCCCGCCCCAGAGGGGTCCGGCTTACGCAGCGCGACGTTGAGATTGTCGACTACCACCGCCCAGTCGGCGTCATCGAGAATTTCTTCGCGCAGGAAAGCCGCCTGGGCTGGCGTCCAAAATGGCGCATCGGCGAGCAGGACGTTTTCGGGCAAGGGCGAATGCTGCTCGATGAACTGGCGAATCGAGTCGTTATCGTTGGGCAGGCCCAACTGTTCGAACAGGCTGTGGAAAGGATGCACCGACAGTTCCATGAGTACCTCCAGCGACACAGTAACGGGTCACTGGAGTATCGTCGGCAAACCGTCCAATCGCATCCCAAGCAGGCGATGCTCGAATCGGGTCGTTGGCATCACGCGTCCGTCCTGCGCACCCCAATCGGCTGCTGCGCCGCCTCACTGGCCGGCCGTTCCCACTCCGGCGGCGCCCAGAGGTGCTTGAGCCGCAGCCACAACGGTCCTGGCCGAGTCATGTCGCGCACGAGATCCACCCACTCATGCAGATTCAGCCACAGTGGGTTGAAACCCTTCGGCTGACGCGGGATGCCATATTCCGGCTTCTCGCGCTCTTCGACGAAGGTGCCGAACAGTCGGTCGAAAACAATCAGCACGCCGCCGTAATTGCGATCGATGTACTGCGGGTTGCGTCCGTGGTGGGCACGGTGATGAGACGGCGTATTGAACAGCCACTCGATCGGCCGTGGCAGCCGGCCTACAGCCTGGGTATGGATGAAATACTGGTAGGCCAGATCGACCGACAGCATGAAGAGCACCCACTCCGGGGCGAAGCCCAGCACCACCAGCGGCAGGTAAAACAGCCAGTTGCCAGAGAATCCATAGAACAGACTCTGGCGCGAAGAGGTGGTGATGTTCATCTGCTCGGAGCTGTGATGCACCACATGGGCGGCCCAGAACCAGCGGATGCGGTGGCTGGCGCGATGGAACAGGTAGTAGCACAATTCGACGCCGAGAAACAGCAGCCCGAACATCAGCGGCGTCATTTCCAGGCGCCAGGGCGTCAGGCCGTACACCGCGTGGTAAATCGGCAACACCAGTGCCACCACCAGAACAGCGTCCACCACCAGGTAAAGACTGCCCAGGCCGATGCTGGCCAGGGAGTCACTCAACCGATAGACGCCACGGTTGCGCATGGCCAACCACTCCACCGCCAGGGTGGCGACGAATAACGGCGTTAGAATCAGCAGCACGTCGCGGCGCAGATCCACCGTCGCCCACAGACTGGAAAGCATTTCCATGGTATTCCTCCGGTCAGTCCTCCATTAATGATGGCCTCTGCCCACTAGCCAGGCTTGACCGACCCGGCTAACTTCTTGACAAAACACGCCACTCGGTACGCCATGCGAATCGCTGCCAGTTATGCTCCGCTGCTTTATGAATTCCTGACCCGCCAGGAGCTGGATGCCGAGGCCCTGCTCGGCCCGTTGACAGTCAACGAAACGGGCCTGCTGCCCATGCAGCTCTGGCAACAGCTGTTGCAGCGTGCCGATGCCGCCCTGGGTGTGCCGGCATTGGGGCTACGCATCGCTGAAGGCATCAACCCGCGCCATTTTGGTGTGGTCGGTTACGCGGCTCTGGCCTGCACCACCCTGGGTGAAGCCCTGCAACGACTGGAGCGCTATCACGCGCTGGTCTACGACGTGAACCCCGTGCAGTTGCGCCATGAAGACGACCGACTGGTGGTGGAATGGCGCATCGCCCATGGCCGTCCTGGCCAACTGGTGGACGAAACCGGCCTTGCCGCGCTGGTGCAACTGGCGCGCAACATGACCGAACAACCGCTGGCGGTGCTGGGGCTGGATTTCGTCAATCCAGCGCCCGCGGACCTCGCCCCCTACGAGAACTTTTTCGGCGGCCCCGTGCGCTTCGCGCAACCCAGCACGCGCCTGATGCTGCCCCTGGCGTACCTTGAGTTGCCCCTGCGCCAAGCCGATCCCGCTCTGCTGGCGCTGATGGATGACCAGGCCGAGCGTTTCCTGCTACAGCGGCGCAGCACCTTGGTGGAGCAGTGCCAACAGGTGCTGATTCCGCTGCTGCGCAACGGCGAGGCGAGCCTGGAACACTTGGCCAATCGCCTGCATCGCTCACCGCGCAGCCTGCAGCGTCACCTCGCCAACGAAGGCCTGAACTTTCACGTCTTGCTGGAGGAAACCCGCCGCCAGTTGGCTACGGGTTACCTGCGCGATCCGCACCTGCCGCTCGGGGAGATCGCCGCGCTGCTCGGCTACTCCGAACAAAGCGCCTTTAGCCGCGCCTTCCGTCAGTGGCAGGGGGTCAGCCCAAAAACCTGGCGCCGCCAACAGCTGCGCTGAACCAATACCAAGCGGTAGCGATCAGCGGAACGGCGGCTCGTCGAAGCTGCGCAGCTTGCGCGAGTGCAGCGAATCGAGCTGACCACGCAACAGATCCAGCGCCGCAATGCCGATCTGCAAATGCTGACTCACCGCCCGCTCGTAAAACGCATTGGCCGCGCCAGGCAGCTTGATCTCGCTGTGCAGCGGCTTGTCCGACACGCACAACAAGGTGCCGTAGGGCACCCGCAAGCGATAGCCCTGGGCGGCGATGGTGCCGCTTTCCATGTCCACCGCTACCGCGCGGGCCAGGTTGATCAGCGGACGCTCCTGTGCCCAGCGCAGCTCCCAGTTGCGGTCGTCGTAGGTCAGCACTGTGCCGGTACGCAGGCGCTTCTTCAGTGCCTCGCCCTTGTCGCCGGTAATCTCCGCCGCGGCTTCCTGCAGGGCTTGCTGCACTTCGGCCAAGGCCGGCAATGGAATGTTCGGCGGCAGCACGCGGTCGAGAATCCCGTCGCGGCGCATATAGGCGTGGGCCAACACGTAATCGCCGATGGTCTGCGACTGACGCAAGCCGCCGCAGTGGCCGATCATCAGCCAGCAATGCGGGCGCAATACGGCCAGGTGGTCGGTAATGTTCTTTGCGTTGGACGGGCCGACGCCAATATTGACCAGCGTCACGCCATGGCCATCATCGGCGATCAGGTGATAGGCCGGCATCTGGTAGCGGTGCCAGATCACCCCTTCGAGGATCGCCTGCATCTCGCCTTCCTGCATGCCCCGCTCGATCACCACGTTGCCTGGCAACACCATGCGCACGAAGCGCGTGTCGGCCAACAGCTGATCAATGCCGTGACGGATAAACTGGTCAACGTAGCGGTGATAGTTGGTCAGCAATATCCACGGCTGCACATGGCGCCAGTCACTGCCGGTGTAGTGCTGGATACGCTTGAGGGAGAAATCCACCCGCGCCGCGTCGAACAGCGCCAGCGGCATGGGATCGAGGTTTTCCCACTCGTACAAGCCATCCGCCACGCCATCGGAGGCGGCAGACAAGTCCGTACTGGGGAACACTCGCGCCAGAGCGGCGGCCGTCACCCCCGAGCCCGCCAGTTCATCGCCCTGCTCCACCACATAGGGGTAGGGAATGTTCTGCTCGCTGACGCCGACCTCGACCACCACGCTGAACTCACTCATCAATGGCCGCAGCTGATCGAGCAGATACTCGCGAAAGGCCTGGGGATGGGTAACAGTCACACTGTAGGTGCCCGGCACCTGCACCTTGGCATAGGCCCGTGTACTGGTCGGCACTTCCCCGCCCTGACAGCGGTAGGTCAGGCGCAGCGCCGGATAACGAAACAGCGCCCGCTCCTCTGCGGTGGGCAGGGTGCGTGCCTTGAGATAACGCTTGAGCGCTTGACTCAGCGACGAAGTGGCGCGCTGATGCAATGCGGCAAGGCGATTGACCGCCTCTTCAGGCGTAGCGGTGACGATGAAGTGTGCGGAGTCGGTATTCACAACAGTGGCTTCCTGGCAGTTCGCATGCGCGTATCTTGCCTGCTTTGGGTGGCGAAGGCATGACAGGGGAACAGGGTCGCATAATGGTCAACGCAGGATAGGCGAGTAAACGCCCGGTTCAGGAGCTCTGGATAGTCGATTTGCCCAACTTAGCTCAGCGTGCAGGAGTTCATGAGGTTAGCTGGACGCTCCGGCGGACAACCCCAAACGATAGCCTTTTAAGGACTATATTTAGTCTCCGCCAAAATCATGGAGACTGGCATGCGTTCCTCCAATATCAAACCCATCAGCTATCTCAAGGCCAATGCCGCCGAGGTGCTCAAGCAGCTAGCCGAGGAACAGGAGCCACTGGTCATCACGCAGAATGGTGAAGCCAAAGCGGTCCTCCAGGATGTGCACTCCTATGAGCAAACACAGGAAACGCTGGCCCTGCTGAAAGTCCTTGCACTTGGCACCCAAGAAGTGGAAGCCGGCAAACTCAGCCCATTAAATGAAGTAGAGGCTCGCCTTCTCGCCAGGAACAAGACTCGAGCATGAAGGGAAGTCGTACCAGGTGTTGGTAACCCGCTGGCGCCGAGCGGGATCTCGCTTCGATTTACGACTACATCGCTCAACAGGATTCGCCAACCAACGCGGACCACGTGCTGAGCCAGCTTCTGCAAAACATCCGCAGTCTGGCGACCCAACCGGAGCGCGGGACTCATCCCCATGAACTGGCCGAACTAGGTATTCACGATTACCGGCAGGTCTTTTACAAACCGTATCGTTTCATCTACCAGACTCTCGACCGACACGTGCCGATTTACCTGGTTGCCGATGGCCGCCGCGACATGCAGAGGCTCCTGGCCCGACGCCTCTTGGGCTAATCCCACAGAGCCCGCTCTTTTGCCTCAGGAGCAGGGTCATGTTTAGGCCAAGGCTGAAACCGCCTGGCATCTACCTGCCTGACTCCTGGGGAGCGCATCCACGATGGCAGCCCAGTGACGGTGCTACTGCGCGCCGCCCAGCTCATGCCCGCACCGAAAACCCACCCTCCACTAACGGCGCCGGCTCACTCAGGGCGTGCACCGCCGCGCCGATCTGCTCCAGGTGTTCGTCGATTTCCGCGAAGCGCTTCTGGTCGTCGCGGTCGCGCTTGCGTTGGGCGGCCTTGGCGGCGGTGACCAGAGCCTTGAGTTCGCTCAGCGCCTTGGCGAGCTGCTCGGCATCGGCGCGGCGCTGGGCATCCTGCTGGTTGCCAGATACCGGGGCGAAGGCCAGGGTGGGTTGCGGGTCGAAGACCTGCGGTTCGTCTGTCGCTTCGACCGGTGACTGCGGTTCGGCCTTCAGGCTGACCAGTTCGCTCTTGGCCTGCGCCGCAAGGACCTGGGCGGCCTGCTGTTCGGGCTCCGATTGCGCCTCGTTCATGTAAGTTTGCGAGCCGCCGTCGGCCGGTACGCCTGTCTTGCCGGTTTCGGCAGGTACGCCCGTTTCGGTGTACAAAAAGCCCTCCGCCCTGGAGGCGGCCGAACCGCCACCGCCGCCCTCTTTGAGCACATCGGCGGCCGAGGCGAGTGTTCCGGCCAGTTGCTTGAGTTCCCGCAGCAGCGCTTTGGAGCCGCCGAACAGCAGGATCAGTTGCTTAAGCATCTTGATGCGTTCGCGGATCTGCGCGACCTGTTCTCGGGCGCTGTTCTTGCGGGCTTCGTCGAAGCGCGCAGTCAGCGAATCGCCAAACGCGCGAGCCTCCTCGCCGGCTTTCTTCAAAACGGCGCCGAGGCTCTGCTGCGTAGAAGTCTTCGCCTCGACAGGCGCAGCGGTCAACGCAGTACCACGCGTCGCCACCTCACGCTCGGCTTCATCAAAGCGTCGGGCGTCAGGCAGCTTCGGCAAAACAGGGATGGAATCGAGGCGGACGATCATGGTTGCACTCCTTGCGATGTAACCGGTTATCGGCCGCCTCGGCAGGAAATTAACAAGGCGGGCCTATTCCGCGTGCGGCGCACTGCGCTCCACCAGCGCCTCCACATCCACACCACGCGGCAAGGTGCCGTACACCCGGCCATGCCCTTCCAGCCGGCTGGCGATAAAGGCGTCGGACACCGTCACGTTGCCGGCTTGCAGCAGCAGCGTTGCTTGCAGGGCAATAGCCGTGTCCTCGGTGAGTTGGCGGGCGCGGAACTGGATATCGGCGGTGTCCAAGAAACCGGCCTTGAGGCGCTCGATATGCGCCTTGAGGCGCACGTCACCATGGCTGTCGCCGAGTTCGTGGAACAGCGCATCGAGCACCCCGGGCTCCTTGGACAGGGCGCGCAGCACGTCCAGGCACTGCACGTTACCGGAGCCTTCCCAGATGGAGTTGACCGGCGCCTCGCGGTACAGGCGCGGCAGGATGGTTTCTTCCACGTAGCCGGCGCCGCCCAGGCATTCGCTGGCTTCGTAGATCATTTCCGGGGCGCGCTTGCAGATCCAGTATTTGCCGATGGCAGTAACCAGGCGAGCGAATTTCGCCTCGTGCGCATCCCGGGGATGGTCGAGCGCGCGGCCCATGCGCATCGTCAGGGCCAGCGCGGCTTCGCTTTCAAGTGCGAGGTCAGCAAGCACGTTCTGCATCAGCGGCTGGTCGATCAGCAACTTGCCACCGACCTTGCGGTGCGCGCAGTGGTGCGTGGCCTGGGTCAGCGCCTGGCGCATCAACGCGCTGGAGCCGACCATGCAGTCGAACCGGGTCATGGCGACCATTTCGATGATGGTTGGCACGCCGCGGCCTTCCTCGCCGAGCATCCAGGCCAGGGCGCCGCGATACTCGACTTCGCTCGAGGCGTTGGCCCAGTTGCCGAGCTTGTTCTTCAAGCGCTGGATATAGAACTGATTGCGTGTGCCGTCCGGGCGATGGCGCGGCAACAGGAAGCAACTGAGGCCCTTGTCGGTCTGCGCCAGGGTAAGGAAGGCATCGCACATCGGTGCCGAGCAGAACCACTTGTGGCCGACCAGCTCGTAGGCCTGCCCCGGCCCGGAAGCGCCAACCGGATAGGCGCGCGTGGTGTTGGCGCGCACGTCGGTGCCGCCCTGCTTCTCGGTCATGGCCATGCCGATGGTCACCCCGGCCTTCTGCTCCATCGGCACGTTGCGCGGGTCGTAGGTGGTGGCGAGGATTTTCGGCAGCCACTGCTCGGCGATATCCGGCTGTATTTTCAGCGCCGGCACGCTGGCGAAGGTCATGGTCAGCGGGCAGCCACTGGCCGCTTCAACCTGACTGTGCAGGTAGGTCAGACCGGCACGCACCACATGGGCGCCATCGCGGGGATCGGTCCAGGGCAGCGATGGCAGGCCATGTTCAATGGCGGTTTGCATCAGTTGGTGATACGCCGGATGGAAATCCACCTGATCGATGCGGTGGCCGTAGCGGTCGTGGGTGCGCAGCTCCGGCTTGTGTTCGTTGGCCAAAAACCCTGCCGCCATCAACGGGCCGCCGGCCAGGGCGCCGTAGGCATTCAGCCGCGTCTCGCCCCAGCTGCCGTGGTAACGGCGAATCCACTCCTGCAGGGGCAGGTCGAGACGATAGAGGTTGGCGCCGTCCATCGGCGGCACCTGGTTGAACACCTCATGGGTTTCGGCATAGTGATGCGGATTCATCGCGGGCTCCTGTGGCAAGGCGATCAGCAATGCACCTGAGTGAAGCATGGCTGATCAGCCGGCCGGGAGCGGGAAAGCGGACAAAAGCGAGGGCAGATGGGACGTGAAGCGGGCTGCAACGCGAAGATCCTGCAAGCTGAACAGCACTCCTTACCCTCCCCATCAGTCTGACGAGCCAGCCGTGGCGTAGAGCCTGTCGCGGCGAAAAATGCTAAGCTCGCGCGCCATGAACAGACATAACTCTCGCCCCGTCGTCCTCTGTCTTTCCGGCCACGATCCCAGTGGTGGTGCCGGTCTGCAGGCGGACATCGAAGCCCTGATTGCCCAGGGTTGCCACGCTGCACCGACCGTCACCGCGCTGACGGTGCAGGATACCGTCGACGTTACCGATTTCCGCGTACTCGACCGCGAGTGGGTGCTCGCCCAGGCCCATGCGGTAATCGCCGACCTGCCGATTTCGGCCGTCAAGCTGGGCATGCTCGGCTCGGTGGAGATGGTCGAAACCGTGCTGGAAATCATGCAAAAACTACCTGGCGTGCCGCTGGTCTGCGACCCGGTGCTGCGCGCCGGTGGCGGCGGTACGTTGGGCAAGGATGAAGTCGGCTACGCCATGCGCGAACGACTGTTCCCGGTCGCGACCATCGCCACGCCAAACCTGCCGGAAGCACAGATCCTCGCCGAACTGCCCAACGGCACGGCCGACGAATGTGCCGAAAAATTGTTGCCTTACGTTCACAACTTGCTGATCACCGGCGGCCATGGCGATGAAGAAGAAGTCGTCAACCGCCTGTATTGCCGCGACGGCAGCCAACACAGCTTCAGCTGCGCGCGCTTGCCGGGCAGCTATCACGGCTCCGGCTGTACGCTGGCCAGCGCCCTCTCGGGTCGCCTGGCGCTGGGTGAAAACATGGTCAGCGCGGTAAAAACCGCTCTGGATTACACCTGGCGCTGCCTGCGCGACGCTGAAGCGCCCGGCCATGGCCAATACATTCCTCGTCGCCTGCCGCTGGATGCCCAGTAATGGAGGGCACGATGACACGCGGTCTCTATGCCATCACCGACAGCACGCTGCTCGCCGATGGACGCCTGCTGCCCTACGTCGAAGCCGCTCTTGAAGGCGGCGCCAGGCTGTTGCAGTACCGCGAGAAATCACGCGACCAGGCGCGGCGCTTCGATGAAGCCAGCGCCTTGCTGGAGCTGTGCCGTCGCTACGGCGCCGAACTGATCATCAACGATGACCTGCCGCTGGCCGAACGCCTGGGCGTCGGTCTGCACCTGGGCCAGGAAGACGGCTCGCTGAGCGCGGCGCGCGCCCGCCTCGGTGTCGGCCTGCACCTGGGCTCCAGCTGCCATGCCAGCCTTGAACTGGCGGAGCAGGCCCTTGCAGCGGGCGCCAGCCATATTGCGTTCGGCCGCTTCTTCACGTCGATGACCAAGCCCGGCGAGGTCACAGCCACCCTCGAGCTGCTGCAGCAGGCACGCGAGCGTTTCGACGCGCCGATCGTGGCCATCGGTGGCATTACTCTGGCCACCGCACCCTTGCTGATTGAGCACGGCGCCGACTGGCTGGCGGTGATCAATGCCTTGTTCAGCGCCGATTCGGCCATTGAAGTCGAACGCCGCGCCCGTGCGTTTTCCGCTTTGTTTGCGACCCCCTGATCCTGAGCCGGCAGACGATAGTGTCCGCCCGCCCTTTACGAGGCCCCTCATGTCCCGTTCCGAAATTCTCTTCAGCAACGCCCAGAAACACATCCCCGGCGGCGTCAACTCGCCGGTGCGCGCCTTCAAGAGCGTCGGCGGCGCGCCGCTGTTCATCAAGCACGCCGAAGGCGCCTATGTGATCGATGAAGACGACAAGTGCTACGTCGACTACGTCGGCTCCTGGGGCCCGATGATTCTCGGCCACGGCCATCCGGATGTGCTCGATGCGGTACGTCGTCAGCTGGATCATGGCCTGTCCTTCGGCGCACCGACCGCCATGGAAACCGAGATGGCCGAGCTGGTGTGCTCCATCGTGCCGTCCATGGACATGGTGCGCATGGTCAGCTCCGGCACCGAGGCGACCATGAGCGCCATCCGCCTGGCCCGTGGCTATACCGGGCGTGACACCATCATCAAGTTCGAAGGCTGCTACCACGGCCATTCCGACAGCCTGCTGGTGAAAGCCGGCTCCGGCGCGCTGACCTTCGGCGTGCCCAGCTCTCCCGGCGTGCCGGCGGCCTTTGCCCAGCACACGCTGACCCTGCCCTACAACGACATCGAAGCCGTGCGCGAAACCCTTGCCAAGGTCGGCAAGGACATCGCCTGCATCATCGTCGAGCCGGTGGCCGGCAATATGAACTGCGTACCGCCGGTACCGGGCTTTCTCGAAGGCCTGCGCGAGCTGTGCACCGAGCATGGCGTGGTGTTGATCTTTGACGAAGTGATGACGGGCTTTCGCGTCGCACTCGGTGGCGCCCAGGCGCATTACGGCGTGACGCCGGACCTGTCCACCTTCGGCAAGATCGTCGGCGGTGGCATGCCGGTCGGCGCGTTCGGCGGCAAGCGCGAAATCATGGAATGCATTTCGCCGCTCGGCCCCGTTTATCAAGCTGGCACCTTGTCCGGCAACCCGCTGGCCATGGCTGCCGGCCTGACCACGCTCAAGCTGATCAGCCGTCCGGGCTTTCATGCCGAACTGACCGACTACACCAGCCGCCTGCTGCAAGGTCTGCAAGACCGCGCCGATGCCGCCACTATCCCCTTCGTGACCACCCAGGCGGGCGGCATGTTCGGCCTGTATTTCAGCGGCGCCGACGCGATCCAGACCTTTGGCGACGTAATGGCCTGCGATGTGGAACGTTTCAATCGCTTCTTCCATCTGATGCTCGATGGCGGCGTCTACCTGGCGCCGAGCGCCTACGAGGCAGGCTTCACGTCGATCGTGCATGGCGAAGCGGAATTGAAAATCACGCTGGATGCTGCAGAAAAAGCGTTTGCGCAGTTGAAATAAGCGCCTTCGCCGCCGAGGTGCCCTGTTTGCACGGCACGCAGGGTACCCTACGGCGACACGCAGCTCAGGGATGGAAGAAATTGCGTCTGGTCATGGCTTTTTTTGCCGTACGTGTCCAGGCATGGGGCGAAAGGCTTTGTCACCTGTGGTCCGCTTATCCATAATGTGCCGGTCGTCGGAACCCGCCCTGATCCTTGAGGCGCCTTGATTGCAATGATTCGCACCCGATCCATCCTGAGCCTGTGTTGCCTGCTACTGTCGCTGCAGGTATTTGCCAGCGGCAATTCATTGCTGATCCCGGCGACTGGACGCTGCGTGTTGAATGTCCCCGCGGAAGACCTCAGCGAAGCCCTGAATACCTGCCAGGCACTGGCCGTAGCAGGTGACGACCAGGCGCAGTTCGAACTGGGCGAATACTTCTACACAGGCCAATACACCCAGCAGGATCTGCAACAAGCCCTGCATTGGTACGAGCAAGCGTCCTTGGCAGGGCATGCCGAGGCGCAACGCCGGTTGGGCACCATGTTCTTCAAGGGCGAAGGCGTGCCGGCCAGTAATATCCAGGCGTTCATCGTGCTGAAGATGTCGGCGGTCAACGGCTCGGAAGAGGCGCTGGACGGCGCTGACCTGGTCGCCGAACAGATGACCAAGGAAGAACTGGCAGTCGCCACGCAGATACTCGGACACATCTTCCGTAACTACCTGCTGGAACTGCAGACGCTCGACGGCGACTCGCCCTTCGCTCCGCTGCCCTGAGCGACAGTCCCGTCAGGCGACGGGCTTTCTCTATTTATCTAAGAATCGTGCGACAACGCTGGCGCGCGTTACTTATCCGTCATCGGCATGGGAAATGGCATGACATTGCTGGCGCCCTTGGCTTCGCTGATCTTCGGCGTACCAATACGCTCAACCTCATCAATGCGCACGATGGCGTGCATGGGTACGAAGCTGCGCACCACGCCGTCAAACTGAGCCTTGAGTTTTTCTTCGCTGGGATCGACGACCATCTGCGTGCGCTCGCCGAAGACGAATTCCTCGATTTCCAGGAACCCCCAGAGCTCACTCTGGAAAATCTGCTTGGCGTACATCTCGTACACCTGACCCTGGTTGAGAAAGATCACCTTGAAGATGGGTGTGTCATGTTTGCTCATGGCGATGCGGCTACTGAAGGCTGTTAAGGCGGGCGCGGAGGATACCACAAGCAGCCCTCGGCCGGCGGCACACCTGCCGTGCGCAACCCTGCCGCTTGCCTACAAACCTACCCCCTGGACCAGCACTCCCCTATAATCCGCAGTCCTTTCGAACACCCCGATGCGCAGACACTCATGGCCAAGAAGCTTTATATCGAAACCCACGGTTGCCAGATGAACGAGTACGACAGCTCGCGCATGGTGGACCTGCTGGGCGAACACCAGGCCCTGGAAATCACCAGCAAGGCTGAAGATGCCGACGTGATCCTGCTTAATACCTGCTCGATTCGCGAAAAAGCCCAGGACAAAGTGTTCTCGCAATTGGGCCGCTGGCGCGAACTGAAACTGGAAAACCCCGACCTGGTGATCGGTGTGGGCGGCTGTGTGGCCAGCCAGGAAGGCGCGGCGATCCGCGATCGCGCCCCCTATGTCGATGTGGTGTTCGGCCCGCAAACCCTGCACCGCCTGCCGGAAATGATTGATGCTGCGCGCACCACCAAGACTGCTCAGGTGGATATTTCCTTCCCGGAAATCGAGAAGTTCGACCGCCTGCCCGAGCCGCGCGTCGATGGCCCCAGCGCCTTTGTCTCGGTGATGGAAGGCTGCAGCAAGTACTGCACCTTCTGTGTAGTGCCTTATACCCGTGGCGAGGAAGTCAGTCGCCCGGTGGAAGATGTCCTGGCGGAAATTATTCACCTGACTGAAAACGGCGTGAAAGAAGTCACCCTGCTCGGCCAGAACGTCAACGGCTACCGCGGCACCAACCCGGACGGCAGCCTGTGCGACTTCGCCGACCTGCTGTACCTGGTGGCTGCCCTCGATGGCATCGAACGCATCCGTTATACCACCAGCCACCCGCTGGAATTCTCCGACGCGCTGATCCAGGCCCACGCCGAGATTCCCCAGTTGGTGAAGTTCGTCCATTTGCCCGTGCAGTCGGGCGCCGACCGGGTATTGGCGGCGATGAAGCGCAACCACACCGCACTGGAATACAAGTCGCGCATCCGCAAGCTGCGTGCGGCAGTGCCGGACATTTGCATCAGCTCGGACTTTATCGTTGGCTTCCCTGGCGAAACGGAAAAGGACTTCGAGCAGACCATGAAGCTCATCGAGGATGTCGGCTTCGACTTCTCCTACTCGTTCATTTACAGCTCGCGACCCGGTACGCCGGCTGCCGAAATGGCTGATGACACGCCCGATGAAGTGAAAAAGCAGCGCCTGTCGATTCTGCAAACCCGCATCAGCCAGCAAGGGTTTGAAATCAGCCGGCGCATGGTCGGTAGCACCCAGCGCATCCTGGTCAGCGATTACTCGAAAAAAGACCCGGGCATGTTGCAGGGGCGCACCGAGAACAACCGCATCGTCAACTTCCGCTGCGACAACCCCCGCCTGATCGGACATTTCGTCAATGTGCACATCGACGACGCTCTGCCGCACTCGCTGCGTGGCTCCTTGATCGACTGAGCAAGGTACGCGGCGTAAGACGGCGTCGCTTGTTACACGCGCACAGGTTGGATGTCCGCGAGCTGAACGAGCACCCCGCCAGCAGCGCATGGCGGGGTGCTCGAATAACGCCCTATTCCAACCCGCATGCTGCAACGGGCGAGAAGAGCTTCGCTGGCCTTGCCGTGCAGCGGCCTGTACACCATTCGACCTAAAGCTGCTTGCTTCACGCTTCCCGCATCTTGCTGTCAGCGCTATTCTTCAATCTCCACCATGAAACCGGTTACTGACAAAGCCCTTGAACGCCCCCACAGATTTACACCGTTTTACCCTCGAGCCCTTCGAGGCACGCCGCTTCGCTAATCTCTGCGGGCAATTTGATGAGCACCTGCGCATGATCGAGCAGCGCCTGGCCATTGAAATTCGCAACCGCGGCAATCAATTCGAACTGATCGGCGACTCGCAACAGGCCCACAACGCAGAAAATCTCCTGCGCCGCCTGTATCGCGAAACCAAAAACGACGAACTGTCCCCAGAAACCGTGCACCTGTACCTGCAGGAATCCGCCATGGAAGCCCTGGAGCAGGGCAAGGCCGACAGCCGTCTGGCCCTGCGCACCAAGAAGGGCCTGATTCGCCCGCGCGGCGCCAACCAGCAGCGCTACGTCCAGGCGATCCTCGACAATGACATCAACTTCGGCATTGGCCCGGCCGGCACCGGCAAGACCTACCTGGCGGTCGCCGCCGCGGTTGACGCCTTGGAGCGCGAACAGGTACGGCGCATCCTGCTGGTGCGCCCAGCGGTGGAGGCCGGCGAAAAACTCGGCTTCCTGCCCGGTGACCTGGCGCAGAAGATCGACCCTTATTTACGCCCACTGTACGACGCGCTGTATGAAATGTTCGGCTTCGAGCACGTGGCGCGACTGATCGAAAAACAGGTGATTGAAATCGCACCGCTGGCCTACATGCGCGGGCGCACCCTGAACAACAGCTTCATCATTCTCGACGAAAGCCAGAACACCACGCTGGAACAGATGAAAATGTTCCTCACACGCATCGGCTTCGGTTCCACCGCAGTGATCACCGGCGACATCACCCAGGTCGACTTGCCGCGCGGCACCAAATCCGGCCTAGCCCATGTCATCAAGGTGTTGGAGGACGTGCCCGGCATCAGCTTCACCCACTTCCAGCCCAAGGACGTGGTACGCCACCCGCTAGTGCAGCGCATCGTCGAAGCCTACGAGCGCTTCGAGGATCAGCAAGCCATAACGCGAACGCCCCGCTCGGCGGACAACGATCCGGGAGCGCGAGCCGACGATGCTTGAGCTTGATCTGCAACTGGCCACCACTGGCAACCATCCCAGCGAAGACGACTTTCGCCGCTGGTGCGAACTGGCTCTGCGCCAGCGCACAGCGGACTCCGAACTGACCATTCGCCTGGTCGACGAGCCGGAAGGCCGTGAGCTGAACCACAGGTGGCGACACAAGGATTACGCCACCAATGTGTTGTCTTTTCCAGCGGACATTCCCGAAGGTCTGCTGGATATTCCACTGCTGGGCGACCTGGTGATCTGCGTTCCGGTGGTCGAGCGTGAAGCGACCGAACAGGGCAAAGCCCTGAAGGCCCATTGGGCCCATTTGGTCATCCATGGCTGCCTGCATCTGCTTGGCTACGATCATCTCGAGGATGACGAAGCCGAAGAAATGGAAGCCCTGGAACGAGAGCTGCTTGGCGAACTGGGGCATCCCGACCCCTACGCCGGCGATGAATGACTGAGCAAGGAAATATGAGCGAAGATCGAGAGAGCAACGGGCACAAGTCCTGGCTGGAAAAAATCACCCAGGCTTTTGCCCATGAGCCAAGAAACCGTGCAGAACTACTGGAAGTCCTGCACGATGCCCACGACAACAAGCTTCTGGACAGCGAGGCGCTATCCATCGTCGAGGGCGCTATCCAGGTCGCCGACCTGCAAGTGCGCGACATCATGGTGCCGCGCTCCCAAGTGATCAGCATCCGCGCCGATCACACGCCTCGGGACTATCTGCCGACCATCATCGAGGCGGCACATTCTCGCTACCCGGTGGTCGGTGAGACCCTCGATGACGTAAAGGGCATCCTGCTTGCCAAGGACCTGCTGCCGATGGTGCTGCACGATGAGGCGCAACCCATCCAGCTCAAGGACTTGCTGCGCCCGGCCACCTTCGTGCCCGAGTCCAAGCGCCTCAACGTGCTGCTGCGCGAGTTCCGCAGCACCCATAATCATATGGCCGTGGTCATTGATGAATACGGCGGCATGGCCGGCATCGTCACCATTGAGGATGTGCTCGAGCAGATCGTCGGGGATATCGAGGATGAGCACGATATCGAGGAAGACAGCTACATCAAGCCGCTGCCCAGCGGTGATTTCATCGTCAAGGCACTCACCCCGATCGACAGCTTCAACGAGTTCTTCGACAGTGAATTCTCCGATGAGGAGTTCGATACCGTGGGCGGTCTGGTGATGCACGCCTTCGGCCATCTGCCCAAGCGCAACGAAGTCGCCACTATCGGCGGTTACCGCTTCCGCGTGCTGAATGCCAACAGCCGGCGCATCCACCTGTTGCGCCTGACCGCGATGGACGCCTGACGCCCGGCGGGTGCGGCACAAGCCGCACCCGCATAACATGGCTCGCCGACTTGCCGTCGATGGCTCCTGCCGTTAGCCTGCGGCGATTGCACTTCCATAAGGACTCACGCTTGCGCTGGATTACCCAACCCGGCTGGCCGGGCCATTTGCTGGCCTTGGGCGCTGGCGCACTGACGCCCCTGGCCTTTTCGCCCTTCGATATCTGGCCGCTGTTACTGCTGTCCATTGCCCTGTTCTACCTGGGCTTGCGCCAGCTGAATGGTCGGGCGGCTTTTGCGCGCGGCTGGTTCTACGGTTTCGGCCTGTTCGCCAGCGGCACCAGCTGGGTGTATGTCAGCATCCACGATTACGGCGCCGCGCCGGTGCCCTTGGCAGTCTTCCTGACCCTGGCCTTCGTTGCCGGATTGGGCCTGCTGTTTGCCCTCAGTGCCTGGATCTGGGCACGCTGGCTGCGCCGCGAGCAAGCGCCATTGAGCGACGCCCTGGCCTTCGCCGCCCTGTGGCTGGCCCAGGAAGCTTTTCGTGGTTGGTTTCTTACCGGTTTCCCCTGGCTGTACGCCGGTTACAGTCAGCTGTACGGCCCGCTGGCGGGGCTGGCTCCGCTGGGAGGAGTCTGGCTGCCCTCGTTTATCCTGGCGCTTACCGCCGCGCTGCTGATCAATCTGCCGCGCCTACGTGTTCGCACACCGCTGCTTATCAGCGGCCTGGTCCTGATGATCGCCCCCTGGCTGCTTGGCCTGGCCTTGCAGCAGCACGCCTGGACGACGTCGTCGGGTGCGCCGCTGCGGGTCGCCGCGCTACAGGGCAACGTGCCGCAACAACTCAAGTGGGAGCGCGAACAGCTCAGGGCGCAACTGGACCTGTATCGCGGCATGACCCAGGCGACGGCCGATGTCGACCTGATCGTCTGGCCGGAAACCGCCGTGCCGGTATTGCGCAAATACGCCTTGGCCTACCTGCAAGGAATGAGTGCCCATGCCGCCCAGCGCGGTGCAGCACTGATTACCGGCCTGCCGATTCGCCAGCTCAACCAGCATGGCGAGCCGCGCTACTACAACGGCCTGACCGTACTGGGCGACGGGGCCGGCACCTACCTCAAGCAGAAGCTGGTGCCGTTTGGCGAATACGTGCCGCTGCAGGACCTGTTGCGCGGGCTGATCGCCTTCTTCGACCTGCCGATGTCCGACTTCGCCCGCGGCCCGTCCGGCCAACCGCTGCTGCAGGCCAAGGGCTACACACTGGCACCGTATATCTGCTACGAAGTGGTCTACCCGGAATTCGCCGCCAGTCTGGCGGCACAGAGCGACATTCTGCTCACGGTCAGCAACGACACCTGGTTCGGCAGTTCGATCGGCCCGCTGCAGCACCTGCAAATGGCGCAGATGCGCGCCCTGGAAGCCGGACGCTGGATGATTCGCGCCACCAATAACGGGGTTACCGCCTTGATCGACCCGTTCGGGCGAATCAGCGTGCAGATTCCGCAATTCGAACAGGCCACGCTATACGGCGAAGTAGAACCCATGCAGGGGCTGACGCCTTACCTGCGCTGGCGCGGCTGGCCGATGGCGCTGCTGTCGATTGTGCTGTTGGGCTGGGCGCTGTATCGGCGGTCACACGCCCGCACCTAATGCTGCGCGCCCGCTGCGCGAAACAACTGCGAGCCGCAGCATGAACACCGGATCAAGCTGCGATTCGCCGCCCAAGTGGATAGCACGCCGCACAACGCGCAGCGCAGCTGGGGATGACGCACAAACCGACGTTTGAGACTGCGCCGCGGCAGCCAGCGTGAACTTCCCGTCCCTGCCGACGAGCGACGGATCAGCTCCATTTCCTCGGCAGCGGCATGCCAACCCCGCAGCCATTGCAGGTCCTGCGCCAGATAGGCGCGAATCAATTCCAGTTCGGCGTCGCTCAGTCCCTGCAACTCCAGCAGCTCGGCCTCTGCGGGGCCCATCTCCCCAGGCGGCTCATCTGCCTGCTCCAAAACCCGCCCCAGACGTTGCAGCAAACGCCCATAAAGCCCGTTTTCATCCTCGACCTGCCGCTCCTCGATCATTCGATTTACCTCATGTCCTGCACTGTCTGCCCTACTACCCGAAGCTTAGCGTTGCCATTTGCCGGGGTTTTTCGCCGCGACCAATGGCGCCGATATTAGTTCGCCCAAGGTTCTTAACGGACGGCCAACCGAGCGCCATCCCACGGCCAGGCAAAGGGCTTTAGCGCATCGAATAGCCTCGCCGGTCAACCAAACGAATGCTGCGCGGCCAACAGAGTTTCCCTATGCCGAGGGGGGTCATGTATGCTAGCGGGCTTCCGTAAGTCCCCCTTTCCTAGCGCCAGAAGCCATGCACGAACAGTATCAGCCCCGCGAAATCGAAGCCGCCGCGCAGTCCCACTGGGACGCGCAGAAATCCTTTGAAGTGAGTGAACAGCCTGGCAAGGACACGTTCTATTGCCTGTCGATGTTCCCCTACCCCAGCGGCAAGCTGCACATGGGGCACGTGCGCAACTACACCATCGGCGACGTGATCGCACGCTACCAGCGTATGCAGGGCAAGAACGTGCTGCAGCCCATGGGCTGGGACGCGTTCGGCATGCCGGCGGAAAACGCTGCCATCCAGAACCAGGTCGCGCCCGCCAAGTGGACCTATGCCAACATGGCCTACATGAAGGCGCAGTTCCAGCGCCTGGGCCTGGCCATCGACTGGTCCCGCGAGATCACCACCTGCAAGCCGGACTACTACCGTTGGGAGCAGTGGCTGTTTACCCGCCTGTACAAAAAGGGCGTGATCTACCGCAAGAATGGCACCGTGAACTGGGACCCGGTGGACCAGACCGTACTGGCCAACGAGCAGGTCATCGACGGTCGCGGCTGGCGCTCCGACGCGCTGGTGGAAAAGCGCGAAATCCCCATGTACTACTTCAAGATCACGGCTTACGCCGACGAGCTGCTGGAGAGTCTCGACGAACTGCCGGGCTGGCCCGAGCAGGTCAAGACCATGCAGCGTAACTGGATCGGCAAGTCGCGTGGCATGGAGATCAGCTTCCCCTATGACCCGGCCTCCATTGGCAGCGAAGGCGCCCTCAAGGTCTACACCACCCGCCCCGACACGCTGATGGGTGCCACATACGTGGCCGTAGCCGCCGAGCATCCGCTGGCCACCCTGGCTGCCCAGACCAGCCCTGAGCTGCAGGCGTTCATCGATGAATGCAAGCGCGGTGGTGTGGCTGAAGCCGACATCGCCACCCAGGAAAAGAAAGGCATTGCCACTGCCCTGCGTGTGCAGCACCCGCTGACCGGCGAACTGCTGCCGGTGTGGGTCGCGAATTACGTGCTGATGACCTACGGTGAAGGCGCGGTGATGGCCGTGCCGGCCCACGACGAGCGCGATTTCGAATTTGCCAACAAGTACCAGTTGCCGATCAAGGCAGTAGTCCGCACCAGTGCGGGCGACGAAACGCCTGCGCCCTGGCAGGACGCCTACGGCGAGCACGGCACCCTGATCAATTCCGGCGACTTCGACGGCCTGGACTTTGTCGGCGCCTTTGACGCCATCGAAGCCGTGCTGCAGACGAAAGGTCTCGGCCAGGCCCGCACCCAGTTCCGCCTGCGCGACTGGGGTATCAGCCGTCAGCGTTACTGGGGCTGCCCGATCCCGATTATCCATTGCCCGAGCTGTGGCGATGTGCCGGTGCCCGAAGACCAACTGCCGGTGGTGCTGCCCGAAGACGTAGTCCCGGACGGCGCCGGCAGCCCGCTGGCCAAGATGCCGGAATTCTATGAGTGCAGCTGCCCACAATGCGGCGGCGCGGCCAAGCGTGAAACCGACACCATGGACACCTTCGTCGAGTCGTCCTGGTATTACGCCCGCTACGCCTCGCCACAGTACGACCAAGGCCTGGTCGACCCGGTCGCAGCCAATCACTGGCTGCCGGTAGATCAGTACATCGGCGGCATCGAGCATGCCATCCTGCACCTGCTGTATGCGCGGTTCTTCCACAAACTGATGCGTGACGAAGGCCTGGTGACGTCCAACGAGCCGTTCAAGAACCTGCTGACCCAGGGCATGGTGGTGGCCGACACCTACTACCGCCTGCAGCCCAATGGCAGCCGCCAGTGGTTCAATCCGGCCGAAGTGGACATTGAGCGTGACGCGAAGGCCAAGATCATTGGCGCCACCCTCAAGGCCGACGGCTTGCCGGTGATCATCGGCGGCACCGAGAAGATGTCCAAGTCGAAGAACAACGGTGTCGACCCGCAAGCGATGATCGACCAGTACGGCGCCGATACGTGCCGACTGTTCATGATGTTCGCCTCGCCGCCAGACCTCAGCCTGGAATGGTCGGACGCCGGCGTCGAAGGTGCAAACCGTTTCCTGCGTCGCGTCTGGCGCCTGGCCCACAGCCATGTCAGCGCCGGCCTGCCCGGCACTGTGCAGATGGCCAGCCTGAATGACGCGCAGAAAGCCGTGCGTCGCGCCATTCATCTGGCGATCAAGCAGGCCAGCATCGATGTCGGCCAGCACCACAAATTCAACACCGCCATCGCCCAGGTGATGACGCTGATGAACGTGCTGGAAAAAGCCGCCACTGCCAGCGAGCAGGACCGCGCCCTGCTACAAGAGGGCCTGGAAACCGTGGCTCTGCTGCTTGCGCCGATCACCCCGCACATCTGCCACGAACTCTGGCGGCAGCTGGGCAAGCAGGGGGCGATCATCGATGCCCAGTGGCCGCGAGTCGACGAAAGTGCCCTGGTCCAAGACAACCTGACCTTGGTGGTGCAGGTCAACGGCAAGCTGCGTGGCCAGATCGACGTGCCGGCCAGCGCCAGCCGTGAAGAGGTCGAAGCCACTGCACGTGCCAACGAGAACGTTGTGCGCTTCACTGAAGGCCTGACGATTCGCAAAGTGATCGTGGTGCCGGGCAAACTGGTCAATATCGTCGCCAACTAAACGACTCGAGCCCGGCGCGTGCGCCGGGCCGATGGACAGGAGATCGCCGAGATGCTGCACCGCAACCTGATGGTCATTGCCCTGGCACTGCTGCTCGGTGCCTGCGGCTTCCAGCTGCGCGGTAGTGGCACGCAAACCTTTGCACTCACGGAAATCGATCTGCAGGCCCGCGATGCCTTTGGCGAGACCGCCCGGCAACTGGAAGACCTGCTGACCAGCAGCGGCGTGCGTGTGCATGCCGGAGCGCCTTATCAACTGGTGCTGCTCGACGAACAGCAATCACAGCGCACTGTCAGCTTCACCAGCGCAGCGCGCAGCGCCGAATACGAACTCAGCACCTCACTGGCCTATCAAATTCGCACCCAGCAACTCCCTCTCCTGGAGAACCGCCTGGAAGCGCAGAAGATCTACGCCGTCGACCAGAACAACCTGGTGGGTTCGGAACAGGAGCGCGTGCAACTGACTCAGGAAATGCGCCGCGATCTGGTCCAGCAACTGGCCCGCCGCCTACAAGCGCTGACGCCCGATCAGTTGGATCGTCTGCGCCGCGATGCCGAAGCGAAAGCCGAAGCCCAAGCTCCAGCAGCAGACAATGACTCTCCGCTCTCACCTCCCACGCCCTGAGGGGCAGGTGCGCGACAGCGCCAGAACATGAAGCTCAACCCCTCCCAACTCGCCAAACACCTGCAAGGTAACCTCGCCCCGGTTTATGCCATCAGCGGCGATGAGCCGTTGCTGTGCCAGGAGGCCAGCGATGCGATCCGCGCCGCCGCCCGCCAGCAGGGGTTCGATGAACGCCAGGTGTTCAGCGTTGACGCCAGTTTCGACTGGGGCCAGCTCTACGAAGCCGGCGCCAGCCTGTCGCTGTTTGCCCAGAAGCGCCTGATCGAGTTGCGCATTCCTAACGGTAAGCCGGGCGACAAAGGCTCTGCTGCGCTGCTCGACTACCTGGCGCGCCCCGCCGAAGACACTGTGCTGCTGATCGAGTTGCCCAAGCTGGACGCCAGCACCCAACGCACCAAATGGGCCAAGGCGCTGATCGAAGGGGGCGCCGTGCAGTTCATCCAGATTTGGCCTGTGGATATCCAACAGTTGCCCAACTGGGTACGCCAGCGTCTGGCCCAGGCCGGTCTGTCGGCGAGTCCCGAGGCGCTGGAAATGATCTGCTCGCGCGTGGAAGGCAACTTGCTGGCCGCCGCCCAGGAAATCGAGAAACTCAAGCTGCTCGCCGAAGGTAACCAGATCAGCGCCGAGACGGTGCAGGCCGCGGTGGCCGACAGCGCGCGCTTCGATGTGTTCGGCCTGATCGATGCCGCCCTCAACGGCGACGCCGCCCACGCCCTGCGCATGCTTGAAGGTCTGCGCGGCGAAGGCGTGGAAACCCCGGTGATTCTTTGGGCGCTGGCCCGCGAGCTGCGCCAACTGGCCAACCTCGCCCAGCAGTACGAGCAGGGAATCCCCTTGGATCGTGCCTTCAGCCAGTGCCGCCCCCCGGTTTGGGACAAACGCCGACCGTTGCTCAGCAAGGCCCTGCAACGTCACTCCGCCGAGCGCTGGGGTCTGCTGTTGCTCGATGCCCAGCGCATCGACGCGCAGATCAAAGGCCAGGCTGCTGGCAGCCCTTGGAGCGGCCTGGCGGGTCTGACATTGGCCATTGCCGGCAAACACCTGTCGTTGCCCCGCGAGACCTGACGTCGACTGCAGCACAACGGGCACTGAATATCCCCGTGCTGCCTCTCACGGGCGGACGCTTCAGAGGCTGGACATTTTTTGAACAAGCACCGATGATGCGCGCGCCTGGCGACTCCAGGCCCAACAGAGGAATTTTTATGGCAAAAACCGGTAAGACTCGCCCCAACAAGGCCAAAAGCCTGATCGCCCAACCCTTGTTCCGCTGCCGTCAGGAACGCCCCAAGAAGGGTAAAGGCAGCTACCGCCGCGAAGCCTCCCAGCAAAACTGGGGGGCTTCCGTCGTTCTGGCCGCCTAAAACTGCGAGCCCGTGATAATGTCAGGTACTGTTTAGCCACAGACCGAGATCGCTTCGCATGTCGTTCATCCCGGCCTCACGCCGCCTCAAGCAATTCCTGTTCGCCTTCACGGCTATTTTCGTGCTCACCGCCTGTATCGAGAACTCTCCCCAGGCTGAATCCATGGCGAGCGAGCCGCACATCTATCCGGCTGACGCACAAGACCCATCCTTTGCCGCCTGGCTGGCCTCTTTTCGCCAGGAAGCCCTTCAGGCAGGGATCAGCGCGACCACCTTCGACCAGGCTTTTGCCGGCGTCACACTGGACCCCAGCATCATTCAAGCGGATCAAGGACAGCCCGAGTTCACACGCCCCGTCTGGGAATACCTTGATAATGCCCTGGCGTCCCAGCGCGTCATTCGTGGACGTATCCTGCTGCGCCGGCACCTCAGCACGCTGGGCCGCATTGAGCACCGCTACGGCGTGCCCCCTGAAATCCTGGTCGCGATCTGGGGACTGGAAAGCAACTTTGGTCAGACCCAAGGCAATAAATCCGTCATCCGCTCCCTGGCGACATTGGCGCACCAGGGGCGGCGCCCCGGCTTTGCCCATGACCAGCTGCTGGCTGCGCTTAAAATTCTTCAGAACGGCGATGTGCGCCCTGAGCGCATGATTGGCTCCTGGGCCGGCGCTATGGGGCAGACCCAATTCATTCCCACCACCTATCAAGTTCACGCGGTGGATTTCGACGGCGATGGGCGTCGCGATATTTGGGATTCTTCAGCCGATGCCCTGGCATCAAGCGCTCATTATCTGGGCAGATCTGGCTGGCGTGCTGGAGTGCCGTGGGGCTTCGAGGTGGAACTGCCAGAGCAGTTCGATTACGCCCAGGCTGACCTCCAGATCCAGAAGCCCCTCAGCGAGTGGCGCCATCTGGGCGTACGGATCAGGACAACGTCGGCACCCAGCGAGGAACCGGCTTCTCTGCTGTTGCCCGCCGGCCACCGTGGCCCGGCGTTTCTGGTATTCACCAATTTTCGCGCCGTCCTCAAATACAACAATTCGACATCCTACGCTCTGGCCATCGGCCTGCTCTCCGAGCGCCTGCAAGGCCGTGGGTTGATTGCCGCCGATTGGCCACGCAATGATCCACCACTCAGTCGCAGCGAACGTATCGCGCTGCAGGAGCGCTTGGCAGCCCAGGGGTTTGACCCAGGCAGTGCCGACGGCATCATCGGCGCCAATACTCGCCAAGCGGTGCGAGCGTTCCAGCAAAGCCGTGGCCTGCCCGCCGATGGTTATGCCAGCCAAAAGCTTCTAGAGCACCTGTTCAAGCCTAACGCGCCGCGGACCCGTTAACGCCCTGGTTGACGATACCCATCACAGCGTGCGGCTAGCTTGCATGCGGAGGTTTCCCATGAAACTCAGCCGTCTTGCCACGTTGTCGCTTAACCGCCCGCTCCGTGAGGTGTTCTGGCTCTATGGGGCTGTGCCCAGCAACCTGTTCTGGGCCAGCATCCTGTTTCTCTTCCAGCGCGGCGCCTCGCTCGGCACCTTGGTCCTGCTGTTCGCCGCGCTGATGATCTACACCACCTGGATCCTTATCCAGATCTGGCTGTGCGCCGACAATGTGAAGAATCCCCTATTCGGCGTCATGGCCCGCTTCCTGACCACCGCCTGGGCGATCAACACCCTGCTGCTCAGTACGTCACTGCTGCTGCAGCGGCTGACATAACCGGCGGCGTCGCCCTTCTGTAAACACAGAGCCACCGGCAGACCGTCGTTTGGATATACGTGTTGCTCGTCTACCCGTTCAGCAGCACGCCACTTTCCGATGGCGATTGCCGTTAACCGAAACCATAAAAAAACCCGGCCGTTGGGCCGGGTTTTTTGCTCAGCGCTCAGGCTCAGCCGATCTTATTACCATGAGCCTGCTGGTCGGCGTGGTAGGAGGAGCGCACCAGCGGACCGGAGGCGACGTTCTTGAAGCCCATCTTCATACCTTCCTCGGCGAACCAGGCGAACATATCCGGGTGCACGAAGCGACTGACTGGCAAGTGGTTGCGCGATGGCTGCAGGTACTGGCCGAGGGTGAGCATGTCGATATCGTGCTCGCGCATGCGGTGCATGACTTCGATGACTTCCTCATCGGTCTCGCCCAGGCCCAACATCAGGCCGGACTTGGTCGGCACGCCGGGTACGCGCTGCTTGAACTTTTCCAGCAGATCCAGCGACCACTCGAAGTCCGAGCCCGGCCGCGAGGATTTGTACAGGCGCGGTACCGTTTCCAGGTTGTGGTTGAACACATCCGGCGGCTGGGTCGCGGTGATGTCCAGAGCGATGTCCATACGGCCACGGTAATCCGGCACCAGGGTTTCCAATTGAATGCCGGGGCTGAGCTGGCGAATCTCGCGCAGGCAGTCGGCAAAATGCTGGGCACCACCGTCGCGCAGGTCGTCGCGGTCCACCGAGGTAATCACCACATACTTCAGGCGCATGTCGGCAATGGCCAGGGCCAGGTTCTTCGGCTCGTCGACATCGAGCGGCTTGGGCCGGCCATGGCCGACGTCGCAGAACGGGCAACGACGGGTACAGATGTCACCCATGATCATGAAAGTGGCGGTGCCGCTGGAAAAGCATTCGCCCAGGTTCGGGCAGGAAGCCTCTTCGCACACGCTGTGCAGCTTGTGCTTGCGCAGGGTTTGCTTGATCTGATCCACTTCCGGAGACACCGGGATGCGTACGCGGATCCAGTCCGGCTTCTTCGGCAGTTCTTCGGTGGGAATGACTTTCACCGGGATCCGCGCAACCTTCTCGGCTCCGCGCAGCTTGACGCCGGCTTCCAATTTGGCCGGCTTACCGGTGTTTTCAACGGTGCTCATAATGATTCGATCCCGCCCGTCAGGGTCTTGTAATCCACATAGTCGAGGTGTGAGACGAGCTGAGTGCGCAGTCGGCCACTCACCTCAGCAAAATCGATGGGCCCAACCAGGTCGCGCAACTGAGTCATGGCCAGCCCAGCATAGCCGCACGGGTTGATCCGCTGGAACGGCGCCAGGTCCATATCCAGGTTCAAGGCCAGGCCATGGAAAGAACAGCCGCGACGGATGCGCAGGCCGAGGGAAGCGATCTTGGCGCCATTGACGTAAACACCGGGCGCGTCAGGCTTGGCCGTCGCGCCAACGCCATAGCTGGCGAGCAAATCGACCAGACTTTGCTCGATGCGACTGACCAATTCACGAACACCCAACTTGTGGCGCTTGACGTCGATCAGCAGGTAGACCACCAGTTGGCCTGGGCCGTGATAGGTCACCTGGCCGCCGCGATCTGCCTGCACCACCGGAATGTCACCAGGAAACAGCACATGCTCGGCCTTGCCTGCCTGGCCCTGGGTGAACACCGGCGGGTGTTGCAGCATCCAGATTTCATCGCCGTGCGTGGCATCCCGCTCGTTGGTAAAGCGCTGCATGGCCTGCCAGGTCGGCAAGTAGTCGACCAGGCCGAGTTCGCGCACGCCGAGAAGGTCTTGGGCCATTACAGCACCATGTGTACGCGGCCGGTCGCTCGCAAGTCGATGTGGATCGCTTGCAATTGCTCTTCACCGGTCGCGGTAATCAGCACCTGCACGGTCACGAATCGGCCCTTGCTGCTGTCGCGCAGCACCAGGGTGGTTTCGTCGAAATCCGGGCAGTGGCGCTGCATCACCTCAATGACCTGAGCAGCGAAGCCTTCGCCAGCGTCACCGATCACCTTGATGGGATAGCGCTCGCAGGGAAATTCAATTTTCGGAGCTTTGATATCGGAATCAGTCATGGACAGCTTCTATGGCGGACTTGTGATCCGCAAGGACAAAAGCCCGCGGATAGGCGGGCGTTTATCACGGTGGAAAAATCAGTTGAACAAACCGTAGAAAAACAGTCGGATACTATCCCAGAGCTGGCGGAAAATGCCACCCTCGGCAACGCTTTGCATGGCAATCAAATCGGCGCTGTGCACCAGCTCTTCGCCATTGCGCACCTCAACCACGCCAATCACCTGGCCCTTTTCAATGGGCGCAACCAGCGTAAGATCCAGACTCATGCTCGCCTTCAGATTCTTGCCCTGGCCACGCGGCACGGTCAGGGTCAGATCCTCGGCCAGGCCTGCCTTAACCTCACCTTGCTCGCCCTTCCAGATCTTCGCCTTCGCCAGCTCGTCGCCGCGCTTGTAGAAGGTCTCCGTTTCAAAGAAGCGGAAACCATAGGTGAGCAGCTTTTGGGTCTCCGCCGAACGGGCCTCTTCGCTGCTTGTGCCGAACACCACGGAAATCAGTCGCTGGCCATCACGCACCGCTGAGGCCACCAGGCAATAACCTGCTTCATCGGTATGTCCGGTTTTCAGGCCATCCACGGATTTGTCGCGCCACAGCAGCAGGTTGCGGTTGGGCTGTTTGATGTTGTTCCAGAGGAATTCCTTCTGCGCGTAGACAGCGTAATGCTCCGGGTCCTGATAGATGATCGCCCGCGCCAGCTTGGCCATGTCATGGGCCGAAGAGTAATGCTCCGGGTCCGGCAGGCCGGTTGCATTGCGAAAATGAGTATTCTGCAGGCCCAAACGCGTAGCGCTTTGGTTCATCATCTCGGCAAAGGATTCTTCACTGCCGGCGATGTGCTCGGCCAGCGCCACACTGGCATCGTTGCCGGACTGGATGATCACACCATGCAACAGGTCATCCACCGTTACCTGGCTACCGACCTGAATGAACATGCGCGAGCCGCCGGTGCGCCAGGCCTTTTCGCTGACAGTCACCAAGTCTTGCTCGCTAATCTGCCCGCGGTTGATTTCCAGCGTGGCAATGTAGGCCGTCATCAGTTTGGTCAGACTGGCCGGCGGCAAACGTTCGTCGCCATTGTTGTCCACCAGCACTTTGCCGCTGGCCGCATCCATCAATACATACGACTTGGCTGCCAGCTGAGGTGGAGCTGGGATAGCCTGCTCGACGGCCATTGCCGCCGGGGTCACAAAACTCAAGACGGAAACGAGCAAGCAAGGCGCAAAACTGAAGATTTTCATTCTTCTCCCTGACATTTTTTAATAGGAACGCAGCCCAATGCTGGAGTGCCGCCCGTAGGGCGTGCTTCAGACCCTGAGCGAGTGACTAAGTTCACCGAGGGGGATGCATGATTGCCCGATAATAGCAGCACGAGCCAATATTCTGCAGGTGGGCCATCGATACAAACCGAATCAGTCGTGATTCAGATGCGCAGCCTAATCGGGACGCACTAGACGGGGCTGACCAAGATTGGCCAGACGCACACTGTCCTGCACTTGCTGGGCCTCGCTCTGGCTGCCAATCGGCCCCAGGCGAACACGGTGCAGAATCTGGTTATTGTGCAACACGGAGCTTAAGAAAACGGGCACTGAAACAGTTTCAGACAACTTGGCCTTGAGCAGCTCTGCCGCATCCGGATTGGCAAAAGCCCCTACCTGTAAATACAGCGCACCGTTTTGAACCGCCTGAGGATACGCCGAGGCGACCTGCACGGGCAGCACGGCCGCGGCATGCTGCTGTGGCGGCGGTGTGTACTGCTCCATGGGCTGAGTGCTCAGCCTGGAAGCCGGTGCAGCCGCAGCGGGCTGTGCCAGCACGCCAGGCGCTGGCTGGCCGCGTGCAGCCCACCATTCATGGGGATCGATGCCTTCCACTCGCACGCGCGCCGTACCGCTCTCGGCGAAGCCGAGCTTCTTGGCCGCAGCGAAGGACAAATCGATGATGCGGTCGGAATAAAACGGCCCGCGATCATTGACCCGCAGCGTCACCTGGCGACCGTTGTCCAGGTTGGTGACCTTCACGTAACTAGGCAGCGGCAGGGTTTTGTGTGCGGCGGTCATTCCATAGAGATCATAGGATTCGCCGTTGGCGGTGGCCTGGCCATGGAATTTGGTGCCGTACCAGGAGGCTGTACCCGTCTCCCGATAGTTACGCCCGTCAGGCATGGGGTAATAGCTTTTGCCCAGCACCGTATAGGGATTAGCCTTGAAGCGTCCGTAGTGCGGCATTGGCGTGGCGTCGGGAATCTGCGAGACATCCACATCCCACCAGGGCGCGCCATCTTGGTGCGGACGGGAGTAGCTCGTCGGCCCGCTCAGCCCTGGCGTACTTGCGGTGGGCTTGGACACGGGCGGGCTGGCGCACCCGGCCACGATCAGCAGGCTAGACAAAGCCAGCGGCAACCCCATCCTGACCATCACTTCATGCCCCGCACGCGGCTTAGTTCGCCGGCCAGTTGATGCACGGCCATGGCGTACATGGTGCTGCGGTTATAGCGGGTGATCACTGAAAAATTATGCAGTCCGAACCAGTATTCATCACCCGCCTCGCCCTCGAAACGAAAGGCGAGGACCGGCAAATCGTCCGCCAAGGCGGTAGCCGGCTGCCAACCCAGCCCACGCAGCTGAGCCACCGTGTGCTGTGGGTCAAGGGTCGTGTTGAGACCCTCCTCGATGCGCTCGCCTTGGACCTCAGCCCGACTGACCACCGCTTCGCCGCTGGCCCAGCCATGACGCTTGAAGTAACTGGCCACGCTGCCGATGGCGTCTACGGGATTATTCCAGATATCGATACGGCCATCGCCGTCGAAGTCCACCGCATAGGCGCGGAAGCTGCCCGGCATGAATTGCGGCAGACCCATGGCGCCCGCATAGGAGCCCTTGAGCTGCAGCGGATCGACCTGCTCTTCACGCGTCAGTTGCAGGAATTCGCGCAGCTGCTGACAGAAAAATGGTGCACGCGGCGGGTAATCGAAGCACAGGGTGGACAAGGCATCGAGCACCCGGTAATTGCCGGTGTTGCGGCCATAGAAGGTTTCCACGCCGATGATCGACACGATCACCGAGGCCGGCACGCCGTATTCGCGCTCGGCGCGGCTCAGTGCCTCCTGGTGTTCGCGCCAGAAATCCACACCACGGGCGATACGCGCCTCGGTGATGAAGATCGGCCGGTATTCCTTCCAGGGCTTTACCCGCTCGGCTGGCTTGGAGATGGCATCCAGAATGGCCTGCTTGCGCTCGGCTTCGGCGAACAGGGCCTGGAGCTGTTCTTCGGCGAAACCATAGCTGCGGGTCAGTTCGTCAATCATCGCCTGTGCATGAGGCGAACCTTGGTAAGTCGTAGCGCTGGCAACACCCGAGGCGGCCAGCATCACCGCGGCAAAGGTTGCGGTCAGCCAGCCCTGTACAGTCTGCAACGTGTTCTTCATTGGGGTGCGATCCATTTGCGATGGGTGTGAATGGCCATCAAAACTCCAAACCCTGACAGCAGGGTCACCAACGAGGTACCACCGTAACTGATAAACGGCAGGGGTACCCCCACCACCGGCAGGAGACCGCTGACCATGCCGATATTGACGAATACATACACAAAGAACGTTAACGTCATGCTTCCGGCGAGGAGTTTGCCAAACAGCGTCTGCGCCTGCAGCGTAATTACCGTACCACGGGCAATCAGCAACAAATAAAGAAGAAGAAGCAGGCAAACACCCACCAGACCAAACTCTTCGCTGAGCACGGCAATGATAAAGTCGGTATGGCTTTCCGGCAAAAAGTCCAGGTGTGATTGGGTACCGAGCAGCCAGCCCTTGCCATACACACCGCCCGAACCAATGGCCGCCTTGGACTGGATGATGTTCCAGCCCGAGCCCAGCGGATCGCTCTCCGGATCAAGGAAGGTCAGCACCCGCTGCTTCTGGTACTGGTGCATCACGAAGTACCACATGAACACGGCAATCGGTACCACGGCTGCCACCGCACCGATAATCCAGCGCCAGCGCAATCCGGCAATGAACAATACAAAGGCACCTGAGGCGAGAATCAGCAAGGACGTACCCAGATCAGGCTGACGCAGGATCAATACGAAGGGGATAACGATCAGCAGCAGACTGATGCTGGTGTGCTTGAGGCCCGGCGGCAAACTGCGGCTGGCCAGATACCAGGCAATGGTGGCCGGCATGATGATTTTCATGAATTCCGCCGGCTGGAAGCGAATCACTCCGGGGATATAGATCCAGCGAGTCGCGCCCATGGCGTTGTGGCCCATTACGTCCACCACCACGAGCAGCCCCACTCCGACAACATATGCAAACGGCACCCAACGGGCCATGAAGCGCGGTTCCAACTGGGCGATCACCAACATGGCCGCCAGGCCCAAGCCGAAGGAGCTGGCCTGCTTGGCGAGCAACTCGAGGTTCTTGCCGCTGGCCGAATACAGCACGAACAGGCTGACGGCCGCCAGAACCAGCAACAGCAACAGCAGAATGCCGTCGATATGCAGACGCTGCAGCGGACTGGCCCGGCGGCGCAGCGCATCCTGGTTGGACAGGGTACGGTCAAACTCATTGAACACGGCGAACCACCTCGGCGGGTTGCGGCGGGGCAAACTGAGGCTTGAGGCGACCGTCTTCACCCAGCAGCCAGGCATCCATCACCTGGCGCGCCACCGGACCGGCCACCCCAGAGCCCGACTCGCCGTTCTCGACCATTACCGCCACGGCGATCTGTGGGTCGTCAGCCGGTGCGTAGGCGACAAACAGTGCGTGGTCACGATGCCGTTCATCAAGCTTTTCTCGGTCATATTTTTCGCCTTGTGCAATGGCCACCACCTGAACCGTACCGCTTTTGCCGGCGATCCGGTAAGGCGCATCCAGGCCCACTCTGCGGGCAGTGCCACGGGCCCCGTGGACCACCGCCTCCATGGCGCGACGCCCCTCTTCCCAAAAGCGGGGATTTTTCAATTCGATGTCCGGAAATGGATTGGGATCCACCGTTGGCACACCACCGACACTTTTTGCCAGATGCGGTCGAATCCACTTGCCTCGCGTGGCCATCAGCGAAGTCGCCTGAGCCAGCTGCAGGGGTGTGGACTGCATGTAGCCCTGACCGATGCCGAGAATAACGGTTTCGCCCGGGAACCAGACCTGGCGATAGCGCGCCTGTTTCCATTCGCGCGACGGCATCAAGCCTGCGGTTTCTTCGAACATGTCCAGGGACACGCGCTTGCCGAAGCCGAAAGCCGACATGTAACGATGTAACTCGTCGATGCCCATCTTGTGGGCCAACTCATAAAAATAGGTGTCATTGGAGCGGGCAACCGCCAGCTCCAGACTGACCCAGCCATCTCCATAACGGTTCCAGTTACGGTAACGGTGACTGTGATTGGGCAACTGGAAATAACCGGGGTCGAATATCTTGGTGTCCGGCGTAACTGTGCCGCTGTCCAGCCCGGCGACTGCCACCATCGGCTTGATGGTCGAGCCCGGCGGATACAGACCACGCAACACGCGGTTGTACAGCGGACGATCAATGGACTCGCTGAGCTCCGCGTACTTCTTGAAACTGATGCCGGTGACGAACAGGTTGGGGTCAAAGCTGGGCTGACTGACGATGGCCAGCACTTCACCGGTAGCCGGCTCCAGAGCCACCACTGCGCCTCGGCGCCCGGCCAACGCCTCTTCGGCTGCGGCCTGCAGGTGCACATCCAGACTGAGCACCAGATCCTTGCCGGGCTGCGGCGGGGTGCGCTTGAGCACGCGCAACACACGTCCCCGGGCATTGGTTTCGACTTCTTCGTAGCCGACCTGACCGTGCAACTGATCCTCGTAAAAACGCTCGATGCCGGTTTTGCCGATATGGTGCGTGCCGCTGTAATTAACCGTGTCGAGACGCTTGAGTTCCTGCTCGTTGATGCGCCCGACATAGCCGACCGAATGAGCGAAGTGTTCTTGCTGGGGGTAATAACGAACCAATTGCGCGGCGACTTCGACTCCAGGCAAACGGAACTGATCGACCGCGATGCGGGCAATCTGCTCTTCGGACAGCTCGAACATGATCGGCACCGGCTCGAAGGGCCGGCGCCCCTGGCGCACGCGCTTCTCGAACAGCTGACGTTCTTCATCACCCAGCTGCAGCACCGCGACGATGCGGTCCAACACATCTTCCCAATCACCGGCCCGCTCACGCGTGACCGTCAGGCTGAAACTCGGTCGGTTATCAGCCAGCAAAATCCCGTTACGGTCATAAATCAGCCCGCGCGTTGGCGGCACGGGCTGCACGTGAACACGGTTGTTCTCCGACAGGGTGGTGTGATGCTCAAACTGGATCACCTGCAGATAAAACATCCGCGCAATCAGCAGCAGGGTCAGCACCACGACACAGGCGGCGCCCACGAGCATGCGCCGCCGCACCAGGCGGGTGTTGCGTTCGTGGTCATGCAGGGGGATCGAGTGCGGCATCGTTACGGCTGACTACTTGTGATAAGGATGCCCGTTGAGGACGGTCCAGGCGCGATAGATCTGCTCGCCGAGCAGAATGCGCACCAGCGGATGCGGCAAGGTCAAGGGTGACAACGACCAACGCTGCTCACTGCGCGCGCACACTTCTGGCGCCAGGCCTTCGGGCCCACCAACCATCAGATTGACATTGCGCGCTTCGAGACGCCAGCGTTCCAGCTCAGCCGCCAGTTGCTCGGTACTCCAGGGCTTGCCATGTACCTCAAGGGTGACGATGCGTTCGCCCGGTTGCACCTTGGCCAACATGGCCTCGCCTTCCTGACGGATCAGCCGCGCCACGTCGGCATTCTTGCCGCGGGTGTGCAACGGAATCTCCACCAGCTCCAGCGGCAGTTCGGGCGGCAGGCGCTTGGCATATTCATGCCAGCCATCTTCCACCCAGCGCGGCATGCGCGAGCCGACCGCAATCAGTTTGATTCGCACGGCTGCGGCTTATTCCGCGTCGGTGCCGTGCTGTGCGCGGCTTTGCTCCGCACCGCGCCACAGGCGCTCCAGGTCGTAGAACTCGCGCGTGGCCGTTTGCATGGTATGCACTACCACATCGCCCAGATCGAGCAGCACCCACTCGCCGCCTTCCATGCCTTCACAGCCAATCGGGCGCACACCTTGTTCCTTGACCTTCTCAAGGACATTGTCGGCCAGCGACTTGACGTGACGGCTGGAAGAACCACTGGCAATCACCATGAAGTCGGTGACGCTGGTCTTGCCGCGCACATCGATAACGGTGACGTCCTGGGCCTTCATATCTTCCAGGGCGGCGACCGCCAGCTGGACCAGTTGTTCGTTTTGCATTCGGAAACTCTTCACTTAAGGTTCAGTTCGACGCAGGGTACAGCCCATGCGCGTGTATGTATGCCAGTACCGCATCGGGCACCAGAAAACGGATCGATCTGCCGCTGGCCAGCCGCTCACGCAATTGCGTGGCGGAGACTTCCAGCGGCGTTTGCCAGATAAATGAGATTTGCCCGCCCGGACCATTCAGCGTCAGTGGGTCACTGACACTGCGCCCGGCCAGCAAGTTGCGCAGTTCATCGGGTGCCTCGCTGTCGGCGTCCGGCCGTTGCAACACGAGGATATGGCAATGGTCGAGCAGTTCTTCCCAGCGATGCCAGCTGGGCAGCCCGCAAAAGGCATCCCAGCCCAGCAGGAGAAACAGTTGATCGTGGGCCGCCAACTCCTGGCGCAGTGAAAGCAGCGTATCAACGGTATAGGACGGCTTGTCCCTGCGCAGTTCACGGTCATCCACCGTCAGTGGCGTGACGCCCTGGACGGCACATTGCACCATGGCCAGCCGGTCTTCGGCGGACACCTGCGGCGTACCCCGATGGGGCGGGCGGGCGCTGGGAGTCAGCCGCACCTCATCGAGGTCGAGCAGCTCCGCGACCTCCAGCGCTCCGCGCAGGTGTCCTATGTGCACCGGATCAAAGGTGCCGCCCAGAATACCGATGCGCCGTGTCATCAGCTGCGGGTATGCCCGTCGCCAAAGACCACGTATTTTTCACTGGTCAGGCCGTCCAGGCCGACCGGACCACGCGCATGCAGCTTATCGGTGGAAATGCCGATCTCCGCCCCCAGGCCATATTCGAAGCCGTCGGCAAAACGGGTCGAAGCATTGATCATCACCGAACTGGAATCCACCTCAGTGAGAAAACGCCGCGCATCACTGAAATTTTCGGTGATGATCGAATCGGTATGGTGCGAGCCGTAATGGTTGATGTGCTCGACGGCCTGCTCAAGCGAATCGACCACGCGAATCGCCAGAATCGGTGCGTTGTATTCGGCGAACCAGTCGTCCTCAACGGCTTCCCGCACATCGCTGCCCAGCAATTCGCGGGTACGTTCGCACCCGCGCAACTCAACCTGCTTATCGCGATAGACCGAAGCCAGCGGCGGCAATACCCGGGCCGCCACATCGGCATGCACCAACAGGGTTTCCATGGCATTGCACGGCGCATAGCGCTGAGTCTTGGCGTTGTCAGCGACGCGAATGGCCTTGTCCAGGTCGGCAGCGGCGTCGATGTACACGTGGCAGACACCGTCCAGATGCTTGATCACCGGCACCTTGGCATCGCGACTGATGCGCTCGATCAGCCCCTTGCCGCCGCGCGGCACGATGACGTCGACGAACTCCGGCATGGTGATCAGCGCGCCCACGGCGGCACGGTCCGTGGTTTCCACCACCTGCACGCACGCCGCCGGCAGGCCAACCTCGGCCAAGCCCAACTGAATGCAGCGGGCAATCGCCTGATTGGAATGAATCGCCTCGGAGCCGCCCCGCAGAATGGTGGCATTGCCTGACTTCAGACACAGGCTGGCAGCGTCAATGGTCACGTTGGGCCGCGACTCGTAGACGATGCCGATCACTCCCAATGGGACACGCATCTTGCCGACCTGAATGCCGGACGGCATATAGCGCATGTCACGGATCGCACCGATCGGATCAGGCAGCGCAGCAACTTGGCGCAGGCCTTCGATCATCTCGTCGATACGTGCCGGCGTCAGCGCCAGGCGGTCGAGCATGGCGTCGTCCAGGCCGGAAGCACGACCGGCAGCCAAATCCTTCTCATTGGCAGCAAGCAACTCGACACGGGCGTCATCAAGGGCGCGCGCGACGGCCAACAGGGCATTATTCTTCTGCGCCGTAGTAGCACGCGCAGTCACTCGCGAGGCCTCGCGCGCGGCGCGGCCCAGGCGGGTCATATAGTCGAGCACGGAGTCGGTCATGGCTTCGGATCTGGAAAGAGTCGGAGAAAGCGGCAGATTATAGCCGTGCCGGCTTGTCAAGCACAGCGCGCCGTGCACACGCCCATCATCTTAGCGCCAGACGCTGATTGCGACCCACTGTAAGCAGCATTTCGCAATAGTTGTCACGCCCTGCGGCCAGTAGTCATCTGACGCTGACGAACAAGTTGGTTATCATGCCGGCAGTTTCCGCCTGCGAGATCCCCATGCCCCGCCTGCTGTTATGCCTGCTACTGCTGTTCACCCTGCCCGCCAGTGCCGGCCTGTTCGACGCCCCTCGCCCACCCTCCGCTTTGTCCGGTGGCGCACTGAACAATAGCCAGGATTTTCTGCCGGTTGACAAAGCCTTTCGGCTTGAGCTTAGCGAGGCCGATGACGGCAGCGCTCACCTGCGCTTTATCAATGCCGATGGCTATTACCTGTACCAGCATCGCTTCACATTCAACAGTGACCAGCCAGGCGTGACGATTGGCAACCCGCAACTGCCTGCCGGAACTGCCAAGACAGATGAATTTTTTGGCGATGTCGAGGTGTATTACGGCGTGACGGACATTGTCGTGCCTGTGGACAACCCGCAAAGCCTGCCGTTTACCCTCAGCGTGGGCTATCAGGGCTGCGCCGATTTGGGCCTGTGTTATCCCCCGGAAACCCGTGCGTTCAGCATCGGCGATGCCCCAGCCGACGCAGCGGGTGAGGCACAGGCCTGGAGCTGGGGCGATTTGGCGTTGTTCTTTCTGGCCGGCTTGGGCCTGACCTTCACCCCGTGCGTACTGCCGATGCTGCCCATTCTCTCCGGTGTCGTTTTGCGCGGGCAGATCGGCGGGATGCGCGGCCTCAGCCTGTCGGTAGCTTATGTGTTGCCGATGGCGGCCTGTTTCGCCTTGCTTGGCGCGCTGATGGGTGTGTTTGGTGCCGGCCTGAATTTGCAGGCGCGCCTGCAATCTCCCTGGATTCTCGTGCCCTTTGCTGCTTTTTTCGCAGCCTTCGCCCTGGCCATGTTCGGCACGTTCGAGCTGCGCCTGCCCCGCGTCATCAGCGAACCGCTGGATAAACTGGCCAGCAATACCCGCGGCGGCTCGTTGTGGGGCGCGGCGCTGCTGGGCGTGTTGTCCAGTCTGCTGGTGTCGCCTTGTGTATCCGCTCCACTGGTCGCCGCCCTGCTCTACATCAGCGCCAGTGGCGATGCCCTTGGTGGCGGGCTCAAGCTGTTCGCCCTGGGCTTGGGAATGGGCACACCGCTGGTGCTGTTCGCCGTGGGCGGCGGTGCCCTTCTGCCCAAGTCCGGCACCTGGATGGTGACCGTGCGCAATGCCTTTGGCGTGCTACTGCTAACGGTTTCGGTATGGCTGCTGGAGCGCGTGCTACCCGGCCCAGCGGCCTTGGCACTGTGGGGTTTGCTGGCGGCCGGCACGGCGCTGTGGCTGGGCGCGCTGGAGTTCATCCCCAAGCCGGGCAAGCAGAAAATCGCCCAACTGGCCGGCCTGGCACTGCTGGTGTACGGCCTGAGCGCCTGGATCGGCGCACTGCAGGGCGAGTCCGATCCCCTGCGTCCGCTTGGTCGCATGGAGATACAGACCGCCACGCTTTCGTCCCCGGGCAATGGCTGGCAAATGCTGGACACGCCGGCTGCGCTCGACGCTGCCCTGCTCGCAGCGAAGAATGCCGATCGGCCACTGCTGCTCGACTGGTATGCCGACTGGTGCATCAGTTGCAAGGTTATAGAGCGGGAAGTACTGGAAGCGCCAAAGGTCCGCGAGCACCTCACCGGCTATCAGCTGGTGCGCTTCGACATTACCCGCAGCGATGCGTCACAACGTGCACTACTCGATCGCTACCAGCTGTTTGGCCCACCGGCGCTGCAATTGTTCGCGCCTACCGGAGAGGAATGGCAGGATCTGCGCACCGTCGGCGAAACCGACGCGGCCAGCTTTGCCGCACGTCTGCGCCAGGCGAATAGCCGCTTCTGAGTGAGGCGGTCATTGACCCATCGTCACCGGCGCATCGCTGACCAGGCGGTCGCGCCCTTCGACAAAAGATCCATTTTCCTGACAATTTCGGCAAACCCCCACCAATCGGCGGCCTACTGTTCTTATCTAGACAGCCACCCACCTTTGCCGGCATATTTCACCGCTTTCCACCGTGACAAGGATTCCCATGGCCAGCTTACTGGTGCTGCACGGCCCCAATCTCAACCTGCTCGGCACGCGTGAGCCCGGGCTTTATGGGGCTGTCACCCTCGAGCAGATCAATCAGGACCTCGAGCAACGCGCTCACAGCGCCGGCCATACCCTCAGCCATCTGCAGAGCAATGCCGAGTATCAGTTGATCGACCGCATCCACGCCGCCCAAGGCGAAGGCGTGCAGTTCATCATCATCAACCCGGCCGCTTTTACGCACACAAGCGTCGCATTACGTGACGCGCTGCTGGCGGTGAGCATCCCATTCATCGAAGTTCACCTGTCCAACGTACATAAACGTGAACCTTTCCGGCATCACTCCTACTTCTCCGACATTGCGGTGGGAGTGATTTGCGGTCTCGGCGCCAGCGGTTATCGCTTGGCCCTGGAGGCGGCACTAGAACACCTTGAACGCCCCTGACCCCACTTGGGAGTGATTGCTTAATGGATATCCGTAAAGTCAAGAAACTGATCGAGCTGCTGGAAGAGTCCGGTATCGACGAACTGGAAATTCGCGAAGGCGAAGAGTCCGTCCGCATCAGTCGCCACAACAACAAGGTCGCTCAGACCGTCTACGCTCAAGCGCCTGCTCAAGTTGCCGCTCCGGCCGCTGCGCCGGCCGCCGCTCCGGTTGCCGACGCTGCGCCGGCCGCACCCAAGCTGAACGGCCACGTGGTCCGCTCGCCCATGGTCGGCACCTTCTATCGCGCCTCTTCGCCGACCTCGGCCAACTTCGTTGAAGTCGGCCAGACCGTGAAGAAGGGCGACATCCTGTGCATCGTCGAAGCGATGAAAATGATGAACCACATCGAAGCTGAAGCCAGTGGCGTCATTGAATCCATCCTGATGGAGAACGGTCAGCCGGTAGAATTCGACCAGCCGCTGTTCACCATCGTTTGATGCGCGGGGAACCTGCGATGCAGCTGGAAAAAGTTCTGATTGCCAACCGCGGCGAGATCGCCCTGCGTATCCTGCGTGCCTGCAAGGAACTGGGTATCAAGACCGTGGCGGTACACTCCACCGCGGACCGTGAGCTGATGCACTTGTCGCTGGCCGACGAGTCGGTATGCATTGGCCCGGCAAACGCTGCCCAGTCTTACCTGTCCATCCCGGCCATCATCGCGGCCGCCGAAGTCACCGGCGCCACGGCGATCCACCCGGGGTACGGCTTCCTGGCTGAAAACGCCGACTTTGCCGAACAGGTCGAACGCTCCGGCTTCGCCTTCGTTGGGCCGAAAGCCGAGACCATCCGCTTGATGGGCGACAAGGTGTCCGCCAAGAACGCGATGATCAAATCCGGCGTACCTGTGGTGCCCGGCTCCGACGGCCCGCTGCCGGAAGATGAGCAGGAAGCCCTGCGTATCGCCCGCGAAGTGGGCTATCCGGTGATCATCAAGGCCGCCGGCGGCGGCGGTGGTCGCGGCATGCGCGTGGTGCACAAGGAAGAAGACCTGATCAAATCGGCCAAACTGACCCGCACCGAAGCTGGTGCTGCGTTCGGCAACCCGATGGTCTATCTGGAGAAGTTCCTCGGCAATCCGCGTCACGTGGAAATCCAGGTACTCTCCGACGGTCAGGGCAACGCCATTCACCTGGGCGATCGCGACTGCTCGCTGCAGCGTCGTCACCAGAAGGTTCTGGAAGAAGCGCCTGCGCCGTTCATCGACGAAAAGGCCCGCGCCGAAGTGCTCAAGCGCTGTGTCGATGCCTGCATCGAGATCGGCTACCGGGGCGCTGGCACGTTCGAGTTCCTCTATGAAGACGGCCGTTTCTACTTCATCGAGATGAATACGCGCGTGCAGGTCGAGCACCCGATCACCGAAATGGTCACCGGCTTCGACATTGTCAAGGAGATGCTAAGCATCGCCGCCGGCAACAAGCTGTCGATCAAGCAGGAAGACGTGGTCATTCGTGGCCATGCGCTGGAGTGCCGGATCAACGCCGAAGACCCGGCGACGTTCATGCCCAGCCCGGGCAAGATCAAGCACTACCACGCGCCAGGCGGCAACGGCGTGCGCGTCGACTCGCACCTGTACAGCGGCTATGCCGTACCGCCAAACTACGACTCGCTGATCGGCAAGATCATCACCTACGGTGCCACCCGCGACGAAGCCATGGCGCGCATGCGCAATGCCCTGGACGAAATCGTAATCGACGGGATCAAGACCAACGTGCCGCTGCACCGCGATCTGACCCGTGACGAAGGCTTCTGCAAGGGTGGTGTGAATATCCACTACCTGGAAAAGAAGCTGGGGATGGACAAGCACTAAGCAAAAGTCGACAAAAGCGCTGAAGGCTGGATGGCCGGACGGAAAAGCGGATAATCCCCCTTTCGTCCAGCTTTCCAGCCTTCAGCCGTTTTACAACGAGGTTTTTATGCCCTGGCTACAAGTCCGTCTCGCCATCACCCCTGACCAGGCGGAGACCTATGAGGATGCGCTACTCGAAGTCGGCGCCGTCTCGGTCACCTTCATGGATGCCGAGGATCAGCCGATCTTCGAACCGGACCTGGGTACCACGCCGCTGTGGAGCCACACCCACCTGCTCGCGCTGTTCGAAGGCGATGCCGATGCCGACCAGGTCGTCGCCCACCTGCGCCTGCTGACCGGTGATCCGCTTCCGGAGCACCAGATCGAACGCATAGAGGATCAGGACTGGGAACGCAGCTGGATGGACAATTTCCAGCCCATGCGCTTCGGTCGTCGCCTGTGGATCGTACCGAGCTGGCACGAAGCACCCGAGCCCGACGCCGTCAACCTGCTGCTCGATCCGGGACTGGCCTTTGGCACCGGCACCCATCCGACCACTGCACTGTGCCTGCAATGGTTGGACAGTCAGGCACTGGAGGGTTGTACGGTGCTCGACTTCGGTTGTGGCTCGGGCATCCTGGCCATTGCCGCCCTGCTTTTGGGCGCAGAGCACGCAGTCGGCACGGACATCGATCCGCAAGCCGTAGAAGCCTCGCGCGACAACGCCACCCGTAACGGCATCGACCCGGCGCGCTTCCCGGTCTACCTGCCCGAGAACCTGCCCCAGGAACAGGCTGACGTCGTCGTCGCCAACATTCTTGCCGGGCCGCTGGTCGCCTTGGCGCCGCAGATCACCTCCCTGGTCAAGACGGGCGGGCGGCTGGCGCTGTCCGGCATCCTCGCCGAACAGACCGAAGAGGTGCGCGCCGCCTATGCTGCAGCCTTCAATCTCGATCCCACCGCCGAACAAGACGGCTGGGTGCGGATCAGCGGCGTGCGTCACGGCTGAACGATCAGATGTTCCCCCAGGCCCTGACCACCAGCCTGGGAGCTTGCGCTAGACTAGACGCCCCTGTTTTCAGCGGATTGTTCCATGACCGAGACATTCGTCGCCCAGTGCCCCCATTGCCGAACCAGCTTTCGCGTCAGCCGCGCGCAGTTGGGCGCTGCCCATGGCGCGGTTCGCTGCGGCGCATGTCTACATGTGTTCAATGCCGCCCGCCAGGTCCTCGGCGACGCTGCGATTCAAGTCCCAGCTCCGGCGTCCAGACCTACCACGACGACCACGGCCAAGCCCGCTGCGCAAACCAAACCAGCCGCTCCGGCCGTTTCCCCGACCGCCCCGACGGCCACCCCGGCAGCACCACGCAATCCCGTGGAGGATGACCTGCGCATCCATGATGACCTAGACCTGGGCGACATGGACCTGGATCGAGAGCTGGAGCGCCTGGAACAGGAGGAACATCAACTTTCTCAGCAGTTCCTCTCTCTGCACGCCACCGACGAGCCCTCATTCAATGACGCGCCGGACGCCCCGATAACGGACGACGAGGCGTGGGCCGAGGCCCTGCTCGACGAAACGACCGACAGCAAGGCCCGCCACGAGTTGCACATCGAGCCTGCTCTGGGCGAGCTGGAACCTGAGGCACCCACACGTGGTGCGCGCTCCAGCGCCACCACGCCCAAGCTCGAGTCCATGCACGCCCAGCCTGACGGCGATTTGTCCGCCCGCCACTACGAGGGCGGCCTGGATCAGCTCAATGAACCTCCCTTGCAACTGGAATGGCAACGCCCGAAGAAACCCTGGGGACGCTGGCTTGGCTGGAGCTTGTTGATCCTGCTCGCCCTGCTGGGTCTGGCCGCGCAGTATGCCTACTACCACTATGCAGAACTGGCCCGTCAGGACCGCTACCGCCCCTGGTTCGAGCAGCTGTGTCCGCTGGTGGGTTGCAGCGTGCCGTCCAAGGTGGACATTACCCAGATCAAGAGCAGCAACCTGGTGGTGCGCAGCCACCCGCGTTATACCGGCGCGCTGATTGTGGATGCGATCCTGTATAACCGCGCCGCCTTCGCACAACCCTTCCCACTGCTGGAAATGCGCTTCTCCGATATCAACGGCCAATTGCTGGCCAGCCGGCGCTTCAAGCCCAGCGAGTACCTGAGTGGCGAATTGGCCGGTCAGCGGGAAATGCCACCTCAAACGCCGATCCACATTTCGCTGGACATCCTGGACCCCGGCGCTAAGGCAGTGAACTACAGCCTGGGCTTTCATTCGCCGGAATGATGGTGGTTAAAGCCAATTTCGGGCTGCGCTTATCATAAAACAACCCTTGGCGATAAGCCCCAAGCTGCTCAGAATTTGTTCAGTTCGACCTTTATCCGTTCATGAAGAGCGGGTATTATGCCCACCCTTTTTTGCAGTCCCCGATTCGACCTGAACCAGCAGGCCCCATGCAGGGAAGTCCTATGTCAGCGCTACGTATCGGCCCCTACACATTGCCCAACCGTTTGATCCTGGCGCCCATGGCGGGCGTGACGGATCAGCCATTCCGCCAGCTTTGCCGGCGTTTTGGCGCGGGGCTGGTGGTGTCTGAGATGGTCACCAGCGACGTACGGCTGTGGAACAGCCGCAAGTCACGCCTGCGCCTGCCTCATGAAGATGATCCCGAGCCGCGTTCGGTGCAGATCGCCGGCGGCGATGCGCTCATGCTCGCTGAAGCGGCGCGCGCCAATGTCGCATTGGGCGCGCAGATCATCGATATCAATATGGGCTGCCCGGCCAAGAAGGTCTGTAACAAGGCCGCTGGGTCCGCGCTGATGAAAGACGAGCGACTGGTGGCTGAGATTCTCGCCGCCGTGGTAGCCGCGGTCGATGTACCGGTGACGCTTAAAATACGTACGGGATGGGATCGTCAGAACAAAAACGGCATCACAATAGCGAGGATCGCTGAGCAGGCAGGCATAGCCGCCCTGGCGGTGCATGGCCGCACCCGCGCCGACCTGTACACGGGCGAGGCCGAATACGACAGCATCGCAAGCATCAAGCAGGCCGTGTCGATGCCGGTGTTCGCCAATGGCGACATCGACTCACCGCACAAGGCCCACGCGGTGCTCGCACACACAGGCGCCGATGGATTGCTGATTGGCCGGGCTGCTCAGGGACGCCCGTGGATTTTTCGTGAAATCGCCCATTTTCTGGAAACCGGCGAGCAGTTGCCGGGACCAGGTCTGATCGAGGTGCAACACATACTGCTGGAACACCTGGCCGCACTGCATGTTTTCTATGGAGATGTCATGGGCGTTCGCATCGCCCGCAAGCATGTCGGCTGGTACCTGGCAACCCTGCCGGGCGCCAAGGAGTTCCGTGCTCAATTCAATCGTTTGGACAACACGGACGCGCAGCGCGCCAGCATTCGAGAATTCTTCGCCGCGCGAATCGACGCTGAAGAAGAGGTGGCCGCATGACGACGATGACCGAGACCTTTTTAAGTGGAACAACACCCGTGAGTGAGCAAGCCAACCTGAAACAGCACCTGAACACGCCTATTGAGGAGGGTCAACCGACCCTGCGCGGCAGCGTGGAGCAGGCGCTGAAAAATTATTTCGCCCATCTCGAGGGCGCCTCCGTCACGGATGTGTACAACCTGGTGCTTTCCGAAGTGGAAGCCCCGCTGCTGGAAACTGTGATGAATCATGTGAAGGGCAACCAGACCAAAGCTTCCGAGCTGCTCGGCCTGAACCGCGGCACCCTGCGCAAGAAACTCAAGCAGTACGACCTTCTTTAAGCCACAAGCCGCAGGCTCCAAGCCGCAAGCAGATGCGTTTTCCCTGTACTTGCGGCTTGTGCTGTCAGCTAAACCTTTGATGGAATCGCTATGACCGACCAAACCACCCGTCTTTCCGTCCGCCGCGCGCTGATCAGCGTGTCCGACAAATCCGGCGTCGTCGACTTCGCCCGTGAACTCGCCGCCCTGGGCGTCGAGATTCTCTCCACGGGTGGCACCTTCAAGCTGCTCCAGGACAGCGGAATTGCCGCAGTGGAAGTTGCCGACTACACCGGTTTCCCGGAAATGATGGATGGCCGGGTCAAGACCCTGCACCCGAAGATCCACGGCGGCATTCTTGGCCGTCGTGACCTGGACGGCGCGGTGATGGCCGAGCACGGCATCCAGCCGATCGACTTGGTGGCGGTCAACCTCTACCCCTTTGCGGCCACCGTGAGCAAGCCGGACTGCACGCTGCCCGACGCCATCGAGAACATCGACATCGGCGGGCCGACCATGGTGCGTTCCGCCGCGAAAAATCATAAGGACGTGGCCATCGTGGTCAACGCCAGCGACTATGCCGGCATCGTCGAATCCCTCAAGGCCGGTGGCCTCAGCTACGCGCAGCGCTTCGACCTGGCCCTCAAGGCCTTTGAGCACACGGCGGCCTACGACGGCATGATCGCCAACTACCTGGGCACCATCGATCAAAGCAGCGAGACCCTGTCCACGGCAAACCGTGGCCAGTTCCCGCGCACCTTCAACAGCCAGTTCATCAAGGCGCAGGACATGCGCTACGGTGAAAACCCGCATCAGCAGGCGGCGTTTTACGTCGAAGCCCAGCCGGCCGAAGCCTGCATCGCCACCGCCACGCAGCTGCAGGGCAAGGAATTGTCCTACAACAACGTCGCCGACACCGACGCCGCGCTGGAATGCGTGAAGGGTTTCACCAAGCCGGCCTGTGTGATCGTCAAGCACGCCAACCCGTGCGGCGTGGCCGTGGTTCCGGAAGCCGAGGGCGGCATCCGCAAGGCCTATGACCTGGCCTATGCCACCGACAGCGAGTCGGCGTTCGGCGGCATCATCGCCTTCAACCGCGAGCTGGACGGTGCTACCGCTCAAGCTATCGTCGAGCGTCAGTTCGTCGAAGTGATCATCGCCCCAAGCATTTCCGCCGACGCTCGTGCTGTGGTCGCCGCCAAGGCCAACATTCGCCTGCTGGAGTGCGGCCAGTGGCCTGCCGAGCGCGTCAATGGCCTGGACTACAAGCGCGTCAACGGCGGCTTGCTGGTGCAGAGCCGCGACATCGGCATGATCACCGAAGCCGACCTCAAGGTCGTGACCAAGCGCGCGCCGAGCGAGCAGGAAATCCATGACCTGATCTTCGCCTGGAAAGTGGCCAAGTTCGTCAAGTCCAACGCCATCGTCTATGCCAAGAACCGCCAGACCGTGGGCGTAGGCGCCGGGCAAATGAGCCGCGTCAACTCCGCCCGCATCGCCGCAATCAAGGCCGAACACGCCGGCCTGCAGGTTCAGGGCGCCGTAATGGCCTCCGATGCCTTCTTCCCGTTCCGCGACGGCCTGGACAACGCCGCCGCCGTCGGCATCACCGCCGTGATCCAGCCGGGTGGCTCGATGCGCGATGCGGAAGTCATCGATGCGGCCAACGAAGCCGGAATTGCGATGGTCTTTACGGGAATGCGTCACTTCCGCCATTGATCCGCTGGTGGATGGCTTCGGCCTCCACTCTACCGGGAACGCAAGACATCGTAGGGTGGATAACGCTCTGCTTATCCACCGCGGGCCACAGGCCCGCCCCCAACGGGAGAAAGAAATGAACGTATTGATCATCGGCAGCGGCGGTCGTGAGCACGCCCTGGCCTGGAAGGTCGCGCAGGACAAGCGCGTCGAGAAGGTTTTCGTCGCACCCGGTAACGCCGGCACCGCCACCGAGGCCAAGTGCGAGAACGTCGCCATCGACGTGCTGGACATTGAGGCACTGGCCGATTTCGCCGAAAAAAACGTACAACTGACCATCGTCGGCCCGGAAGCGCCGCTGGTGAAAGGCGTGGTCGATCTGTTCCGCACCCGCAAGCTGGATATTTTCGGCCCGACTGCGGCCGCCGCTCAGTTGGAAGGATCCAAGGCGTTCACCAAGGACTTCCTGGCTCGCCACAAGATTCCCACCGCCGACTATCAGAACTTCACTGAAGTCGAACCGGCCCTGGCCTACCTGCGTGAAAAGGGCGCGCCGATCGTCATCAAGGCCGATGGCCTGGCCGCCGGCAAGGGCGTGATCGTCGCCATGACCCTGGCCGAGGCCGAAGATGCCGTGCGTGACATGCTGTCCGGCAATGCCTTCGGTGAGGCCGGTTCGCGCGTGGTAATCGAGGAATTTCTCGATGGCGAAGAGGCCAGCTTCATCGTCATGGTGGACGGCGAAAACGTGTTGCCCATGGCTACCAGCCAGGACCACAAGCGCGTCGGCAATGGCGACAGCGGCCCGAACACCGGCGGCATGGGCGCCTACTCCCCCGCTCCGGTGGTCACCGATGCCATCCACCAGCGTGTGATGGACGAAGTCATTTACCCGACCGTGCGCGGCATGGCTGGCGAAGGCAATGTCTACACCGGCTTCCTGTACGCCGGCCTGATGATCGATAAGGCCGGAACGCCCAAGGTCATCGAGTTCAACTGCCGCTTCGGCGACCCGGAAACCCAGCCGATCATGATCCGCCTGGAGTCTTCGCTGGTCCTGCTGGTCGAGGCCGCACTGGCCAAGGCGCTGGACAAGGTCGAGGCTACCTGGGACCCACGTCCGACAGTCGGCGTGGTCCTCGCTGCCGGCGGCTACCCAGGCGACTACGCCAAGGGTGACGTGATCGAAGGCCTGGATGCTGCCGCCCAGCTGGACGGCAAGGTGTTTCACGCCGGCACGGCGCTGAATGCACAAAATCAGGTGATCACCGCCGGCGGTCGTGTACTGTGCGCCACGGCAATTGGCAGCAGCGTGGCCGATGCCCAGCAGCAGGCGTATCGTCTGGCAGAAAAAATCCGCTGGAACGGCTGCTTCTACCGCAGCGACATTGGCTACCGCGCCATTGCTCGCGAGCGCGGAGAAGGCTGAGTCCCCCGGAAAAAAAACAGGCCCCGCATCAGCGGGGCCTTTTTCATTTGCGGGCACTCAGTGCCAGTTGCGCAGGTCCCTGTCCTTGGTTTCCGGCATCAGGAACAGGCCAATGAAGAACGTCATCACCGCCACGATGATTGGATACCAAAGTCCGTAATAGATATCGCCCGTTGCCGCCACCATGGCGAAGGCGGTCGTCGGCAGGAAGCCGCCGAACCAGCCGTTGCCGATATGGTAAGGCAGCGACATGGCCGAATAGCGGATGCGCGTGGGGAACAACTCGACCAGCATAGCCGCGATGGGACCGTAGACCATCGTCACAAACAGCACCAGAACCGTCAGCAGCACAACCAGCATCGGTTTGTTGATCTGCTCCGGATCCGCCGTGGCGGGATAGCCGTGGCTGCGAATCGTCTCGGTCATGCTCGCGTTGAAAGCATCGCCTCGTGCCTTGAACTCGTCTGCAGGTAGGCCGGCTCCAGAAAACGATGCAATCGTCTCCTCGCCGATTCTGATGCTCGCAAGAGTGCCTGCCGGCGCCGCTTCGTTGGAATAATTCACCGAGTTGCGGGCCAGAAAGCTCTTGGCGATATCGCAGGACGTCACGAACTTCGAGGTGCCGACCGGGTTGAACTGGAACGAACACTCGCGGGGGTCCGCCACTACCGTCACCGGCGCGCTGGCTTGGGCCTGTTCGAGCGCAGGGTTGGCATAGTGGGTGATCAGACTGAACAGCGGGAAGTAGGTCAACGCCGCGATAAGGCAGCCGCCCAAGATGATCGGCTTGCGGCCGATCTTGTCGGACAGCCAGCCGAACACGATAAAGAAGGGCGTGCCGATCAGCAGCGAGAGCGCGATCAGGATGTTGGCCGTCGCACCGTCCACCTTCAACGTCTGCGTCAGGAAGAACAAGGCATAGAACTGGCCGGTGTACCACACCACTGCCTGTCCCGCCGTCCCGCCAAACAGGGCAATCAGCGCCACCTTGGCGTTTTCCCAGCGGCCAAAGGCCTCGGTGAGAGGCGCTTTGGAAATCTTGCCCTCGGCCTTCATTTTCTTGAAGGCCGGACTCTCGCTCAGGCTCAGACGAATCCACACGGAAATAATCAGCAGCACGATGGACAGCAGGAAGGGAATACGCCAGCCCCAGGCCGCAAATTCTTCCTCGCCAAGCCAGGTGCGCGTGCCAAGGATGATCAGCAGCGAGAGGAACAAGCCGAGCGTCGCGGTCGTCTGGATCCATGATGTATAGAACCCCCGCCGGCCGTGCGGTGCGTGTTCGGCTACATAGGTCGCGGCGCCTCCGTATTCCCCGCCGAGCGCCAACCCCTGAAACAGACGAAGGGCAATGAGGATGACAGGCGCTGCCATACCCCATGTTGCATAACTGGGCAACACACCGACGATAAACGTCGACAGACCCATGATCGTAATGGTGATGAGGAAGGTGTACTTGCGTCCGACCAGATCGCCTAGCCGACCGAAGAAGATCGCACCGAATGGCCGCACGGCAAAACCGGCCGCAAAGGCCCCCAGTGCGAAGATGAAGGCTGCCGTAGGGTTGATCCCTGAGAAGAACTGCGCCGCGATGATCGCTGAGAGCGATCCGTACAGATAGAAGTCGTACCATTCAAAAACGGTACCCAAGGAAGAAGCGAAAATGACTTTCCTTTCCTCCGCCGTCATGGCTCTGGCCGGTGGGTGATCGGCCTCCAGCGTTGCGTCGCTCATGGTGCCTCCAGGACGCCAACGGGCAAGCGCGTGATCGCCCTGTGCCGGACGTCTTTTAAGAGTGTTTGCCGAAAAAGCTACTCGTTTCAAGAAAACAGGCGAGGCAAAAACGCCACACTACTTTGTGTTCTCATTAAAGACGGCAGCTCAAAAAATCAGCCAAACGGTGCAACGTGCCGAGCAAGCGCCTGGCAGACACTGCTTCGAGCGAACGCTGAACAATATCGAACCAAACGGCTCAGGCACCTGCGTAAAGGCAGTATTTCCTCCACCTAACCTTAGGTTGGTAAGTATAAAGATACGCGCGACTACGCTAAAAACCGCGCTTAAGGCGGATTTATATCTACCTTTCCCTTGTTACACCGATTCTTGTCGCGGCTATAATCGGTCAAATTTTTTGCTGGATACTCTCTTAGTGCCCAGGCTCAGGACCGCCACTGCATTTCTCTTCGGCCTGCTGCTAATTGCTTGGGCATCACTGGGCCTGTCAGGGCCAGCCATGGCGAATGCCGGCACCTCTTTCAGCGATGCGCCTGGGGCGCCTTCGCAACCTGCCCGTGAAACCTGGGAATTGTTCATCGACGCCACGGCTGAACTGGACCTGGAGCAGGCCATTGCGCGAAGTTCACAGTTCCGGCCGTTAAAACTGCAAGCCCTGACCCATCCGCCCACAAAGAGCGCGGTATGGCTGCACGCCTCCGTTCCGCCACTCAACCAACCTCATTGGCTGTGGTTATTTGCGCCTTATTTGCAGCATGTCGACTTCTACCTACTGGAAGGCGGTCATCTGCAACAAGAAATCCGCACGGGTGAGCATCGGTCGGGCACTGGGCAGATATACGACACCCATCCCTATTATTTTTCCTTGCCCGACGACTCCAGGCCACGCGACATCTACCTGCGTATTACATCCCAGCACACCTTGATGGCCTGGTTCAACATCCTGGACGGGCCTATGGTGCGTGATCAAGGGCATCCCCTATTGCTGTTTGGCGCCTTGTTTGGCGCGTTGGCCATATTGCTGGTCTACTGCCTGATTCGTGGCCTGAGTACCCGCACGGCCGCCTATGGCTGCCTGGTCGCGCTGCAGGCAAGCCTGCTGCTGGGACTGGCCGCTCATCTGGGCCTGCTACACCTGCTTCCCGGTACTGGCTGGCAAACGCAGGTGAATGCCTTTACCAAATTAGTCGGCTCACTGAGCTTGCTGAGCCTTGCCCTGACCGCCTTCGCTCCACGCCGGAGTCCCTGGCGCACGGTGTTAAAAGCAGAACTGGTGATCGGCCTCGCTCTGGCCGTGCTCATGTGTTTCGAGACCCGGCCCTGGCACTCATCCCTGCTGCACGGATTGCTCTTGGTGGTTTCGTTGAGCGTGTGCAGTCTGGGTGCTTCACACTGGCACAGGGGCCATCAGCCGGCACGGTTGGTGTTTTTTGCCATGCTGCTGTTCAGCGGCACGCTGATGTTTTTCATTCCTGCGCTTCTTGGCTATCTGCAACTGCCCTTCGGGGTACTGATCGTGGCCATCTATGGTGTCGCCGCGCTCAGCAATCTCATGCTGTACCACGCCTTGGTAGAACAACAGCGGCTGGTCGAGCAAACCGCCGCCACTGCGCATACAAGAACAGCCGTCACCGATGCAGAGCTGCGTACCAAAGCAGACTTTCTCGCCAAGGTCAGCCATGAAATCCGCACGCCCATGAATGGCGTCCTGGGTATGAGCGAGCTGCTGCTTGGCACCCAGCTATCGACCCGGCAACGCGACTATGTGCAAACCCTGCACAGTGCGGGCAATGAGCTGCTCATCCTGATCAATGAAATTCTGGACATCACACGACTGGAAACGGGCAGCATCGAGCTGGAAGACGTGCAATTCGATCTCCATGCCCTACTCGATGATTGCCTGACAATCTTCCGCAACCAGGCTGAACAGCAGCAAGTCGAGCTGATCAGCTTTGTGCAGCCACGCGTGCCACAGGTCATCTCCGGCGACCCCACCCGATTGCGCCAGGTGCTGGTGAGCTTGCTGCACAATGCATTCAAACAAACCGATACGGGCGAAGTCCTGTTGGTGGCTGCCCTGGATGATGACGGTCCGACACCGCGCCTGCGCATCGCCGTACAGGACAGCGGTCGGCCCTATTCACCAGAAGAACAAGACTACTTGCTCACGACCCCGTTGCTGAGTCATGACCTGCTTTCAACCCATAAGGTGGACGGACACTTCGGCCTGCTCATCGCTCGTCAGTTGGTGCAGCTCATGCAGGGCCAATACGGTATCCAGGGCGGCATAGAGCGGGGCAATACGCTGTGGCTGTCCTTGCCTCTGGATGAAGAGCACCTGGAACAGCCGAACGCCAACCTTGAAGCGCCCCTGCAGAACATTCGCCTCCTGGTGGTGGATGACAACGAGACCTGCCGCAAGGTGCTGGTTCAGCAGTGCAGCGCCTGGGGCATGAACGTCAGCGCCGTGGCCACCGGCACCGAGGCCCTGGCCTTGCTGCGTACCCGGGCCCATTTGCAGGACGACTTCGACGTGGTGCTGCTCGATCAAGACATGCCCGGCATGACGGGCATGCAATTGGCCGCGCGAATCAAGGAAGATCCTTTCCTCAACCGCGATATTCTGCTGATCATGCTTACGGGCCTGAGCAACGCGCCAAGCAAGATCATCGCTCGCAACGCCGGCATCAAACGCGTCCTGACCAAGCCCGTGGCCGGCTACACCTTGAAAACCACCATTGCCGAAGAGCTGATTCGACGCAACGGCGGGAATCGTGCACGCGGATTTACCCAGGCGAGCGACGCCCTGCCATTGCCTGCGGATTTCCGCATCCTGGTGGCGGAAGACAACAGCATTTCCACCAAGGTGATCCGCGGCATGCTGGGCAAGCTCAACCTGCAACCGGATACCGCCAGTAACGGCGCTGAAGCCCTACAGGCAATCAAGGAGGGTCATTACGACTTGGTCTTGATGGACTGCGAAATGCCGGTACTTGACGGTTTTTCCGCCACCGAACAACTGCGTGAGTGGGAACGTCGCGAACAGCGGCCCCGCACGCCCGTGGTGGCCCTCACCGCACATATCCTCAATGAGCACAAGGAACGCGCCCGCCAGGCGGGTATGGACGGCCACATGGCCAAGCCCGTGGAGCTTTCGCAGTTACGCGAAACCATCGAGCACTGGGTGCTTGAACGGAACCTGCACCGCAGCGCACTGTCTTGATGCCGTTCCGGCAGTTCTTATGGCTCTTGAACGCGAGTTGCCGGTAGCGCGCAGACCTTTACGGCAACGATGGACAGCCCGAGCTTTTGTCTAGCTCCTGGGCTAAAATCGCGGCTATTTTTTCCCGTCCCCCTCCCCGAGACTCTCGCAATGCTCGCCGAGCTGTTCAGTGTTTACTTGAGGATGCTGGTGCTTTACAGCCCCTTCTTCGTGCTGTCCTGCTTCATCAGCCTGTCCCGTGGCTATACCGTCAAGGAACGCAAGCACCTGGCCTGGCGCGTGGCCGCTGGCGTGCTGATTTCAAGCTTACTGCTGTACCTGTTTGGCCGGTATATTTTCGATCTGTTCGGCATCACCATCGATGCCTTCCGTATCGGGGCCGGCACGGTATTGTTCATTTCGGCGCTGGGCATGGCCCAGGGCAAGGCTGTGGCGACCAGCGACAACGTGCAGCAGGACGTGACCATAGTGCCGCTGACCATTCCACTGACTGTAGGACCGGGCACCATCGGTGCTCTGCTGGTTATGGGCGCGGGTGATCAGCTCTGGGATCAGAAGCTGATCACCATCGCTGCCCTGGGCCTGTCTGCATTCACTGTCGGCGCGATTCTTTATCTGTCGAACCAGTTCGAGCGGCTGCTCGGCGATCAGGGGCTGCAGATAGTCAGTCGCTTGATGGGTCTGTTCGTGTGCGCCCTGGCCGCTCAAATCATCTTTACTGGCGTGAAAAACTATCTACTGGGCTGATCAGGCCTGGTTGAGGTACGCGCGGTATTCCTCCAGGTAGTCACCGGCGAGCAGCAGTTTCTGCTGCGCCTCGAGCACCTTGCCGGCCATCTGGAAGAAGGAATGCTCTTCTTCGTCCAGGTGATGATGAACCTTCTCCGCGAGCTTTTTCGCCTGAACCAGCCAACTGGAACTGCTCGGGTCGGTCTGTTCCAACGACTCGACCTGTTCATCCATTTCATGGTGTTCGGCAATCGCATGGCGGGAAAGCGTCTGGGTCAGGTCGGCCTGTAACAAAGGGATGTAGAAATGACGCTCTTCGGCCATCGCATGAGCGGCGAGTTCCTGCTTGAGCCGTCCGAACAGCACATGCCGCTCGGGACTGTCGCCCTGCGTGGCGAGCAGCTCGGCACACAAGGCGCGCTGTATTTCGTGACTCTGGCGCAGGGCTTCAAAAATGGTCATTGCGCATCTCCAACGTGATGTGATCACGTAGAGACTAGCTCGCGCCTCACCCTGAACCAGCCCGCCAATCAGCGCTCAGCGCAGCTGACTGTCCTTGCTCGCGCGGCGGTTATACAGGCTGAACGCCGCTTGCTCTTTGTCGTGCTCGCTCTGGCAAGCGATACACAGCTGCACGCCAGGTATAGCTTCACGTCGCGCCTGGGGAATGGGCGCGCCGCACTCTTCGCAGTCACGGCGACTCTCGCCCCGTGGCAGTTGGCTGCGGGCACGCTGGATTGCATCCTCGATGCTGTTATCGATCTGCTCTTGCACCGCCCCGTCGTTGGTCCACCCACCGGCCATAACACCCTCCACAACGATCAATGCCTTGACAGGTATGGCCGAAACCAGCCCGCCTGGCAAGCGCTGCGATGGATTGCAGTCAGAGATCAGGCCGTCGCGGCGCGACGCTGGACCCATACCGAGAACACGCCACTGGCAATGATTACCCCCATCCCAATCAGCCCACCCAGGTCAGGAACATGACCAAAGGTAACGAGGCCAACCAGTGCGGCGAAGACGATCTGCCCGTAGGTAAAGGGTGCCAGGGTGGCTGCGCTGGCATAGTTGTAGGCAACGCTCAACATCAGGTGGGCAACCATGGCCAACGCGCCAAGCGAAAGGATCATCAGGCCGTGGATGAGTTCCGGGGTTTCCCAGACAAAGGGCAAGGTCGCCCCGAACAGCAGTGTGCCGACCAGACTGGACAGGTAATTGCTGGTCACCGGATTGTCGGTGGCATTCAAGCGTCGGGTCAGCAGCTGATACACGCCGAAGCAGATGGCGGCGCCCAATGGCAGCAGGATAGCCGGGGTAAACAGCGCACCACCGGGACGCACGATGATCAACACGCCTACCAAGCCCAGCAGCACCGCGCCCCATTGGCCAAGACTGATCCTCTCCTTAAGCAGTAGCACGGACAGTACGGTCACCACCAAGGGCGATAGAAACATCACCGCCGTGGCTTCGCCCAGCGGGATGTAGCGCAGCCCCGTAAGCAGCAAACCACTCACCCCGGTTAGGCACAAACCGCGGGCCAACTGCAACCAAGGGCGTTGGGTGCGCACCATATTTAGGCCCTTGCGTGGCGCGAAAATCAGCGTCATCAGAAAGAACTGGGCGAAGTACCGCGCCCAGACGATAAGAAAGACCGGATACAACAAACTCATTTGCTTGGAAATGCCGTCGTGGCTGGCCAGCAAGAGGCCAGAACCGAGAATCAGCAAAACGCCGATCAACGGATTTTTCGAAGAACTCATGGAAAATGACTCAGGAAGAAAGCAAGCAGGGTTATAGTTAGCTAGCTAAGTATAGGCGCTGCGCGGTGCTGATTGCCAGTCTTCACACAGGCAAACTCCCAAGGCTTGCCATGGATCATGCGACAAGTCGCACGGCGCACCGTAGAATGCCTGGCCCGCGAAACAACGCCAGCTCACGACACCGGCTGACCGAGATTACGATGTACTCGATACGACTGATGACCGAAAACGACCTGCCCCAGGTTATGAAAATCCAACAGCAAGCCTACGAGACCGCCGTGCTGGAAAGCGAAAGCGTAATCCGTGCGCGCCGCAGTAGCAGTCCACAGCTGGCCTGGGTTGCCGAGGATGCGAGCGGGGTATGTGCCTACCTGTTCTGCTACCCGTCGCAGGTTGGCCAGGTCACCCCATTGGATGGCGACTTCAACAGCCCGGCGGATGCCGACTGCTTATACCTGCACGATCTGGCGGTGGCTTCTCGTGCAGTCGGGCGTGGCATTGGCCCCGCATTGGTCAAACAAGCCCTGCAACGAGCGCGACATCACCAGCTGCGCTATTCCGCGCTAGTCTCGGTACAGGATTCCCAGCCGTTCTGGTCGCGCCTGGGGTATGCCGAACACGCTGAGCTGGACCCACCCCATGCCGAACATCTGGCCAGCTACTGCATTCCCGCTACGTACATGGTGTGCCATCTCAATTGAAGTGTCTGACCGCAGGACACACGTGGTTACGTCCCGGTCGTCATCAACGGTTGAGGATCGGCGCATGCTTGGTAATACTGCGCCGCGATCCCCCACTCTACGAGGGGTCTTCCTCCTGCCAACTGTCTTTTGACAGGCCTACCTGTCCGTTACCATTGCATGCCGTGGAGCCAAACCAATGCTAAAGAGGAGCGATGTTGTCTGGAGCCTCGTAGGCCTTGGTGCGGTAGCCCTGTCCTGCTTTTTGCTTTACCAAGAAATTCGCGACATCTCCCTGGATGATCTGGCCGATAGCCTACTGGCCATTCCGCTGAGTAAATGGTTGCTCGCCGCCCTGGCCACCGCCGGCGCTTACTATGCTCTGGCCTGGTACGACCGCATCGCCATCGCCCACCTGGGCAAGAAGATTTCCTGGTGGTTCATCACCCTCTGCTCGTTTACCACCTACGCGCTGGCCCACAACATCGGCGCATCGGTGTTTTCCGGCGCACTGGTGCGTTACCGTGCCTACCGGACGAAGAACCTCAGCCCGCAAGAAATCGGTCTGCTGATCGTGTTCTGCTCCTTCACCTTCACCTTGGGCGCCCTCTTCGCCGGTGGCGTGGTGCTGATCATCCGCCCTGAATTGATCCACCGCGTCGCTGATGTCGACTCGTGGTTGTCGATTGTCATCGGCCTGAGCCTGGTCGGGCTGGTCGGCCTGTACGTGCTTGGTGCCTGGCGCCAGCTCAAACCGCTACGCATCGGCAAGTTCAATATCGAATACCCGCGACTGAGCATCGTGCGCAAGCAGTTGATAGCCGGCCCGCTGGAACTGGCCTGTGCGGCGGCAATCATCTATTTCGCTCTGCCTAGCGAAGCCAACCCTGGTTACCTGACGGTGCTCGGCGTCTTCCTTGCTTCCTTCTCGCTGGCTCTTCTTTCCCATGCACCGGGTGGTCTGGGCGTCCTAGAAGTCACCTTTCTGGCCGCCATGCCCGAGTTCAGCACGACCGATGTCCTGGCCGCGCTGATCGTGTTCCGCGGTTTCTATTTGCTGCTGCCCTTTGCCCTGTCGCTGCTGGTGGTGCTGGGCTTCGAGTGGTCGCAATGGCATCAGAAGCGGGATGACAGCCTCTCGGGGTCTGCTGAAAAGAACAACCAATAATCGAGCGCGTGCCCGCTTCGTCTGAACATCACTCTCGCCTACACTGCGCGCCCGTTTGACTGCACAGACTGTTGATCCATGACTCTCGCCCTACCCGCCCGTGCCTGCGGCATCGATTTTGGCACCTCTAACTCCACCGTCGGCTGGCTACGTCCTGATCAGTCGCCCCTGATCGCGTTGGAAGACGGCAAGTTCACGCTGCCCTCGGTGGTGTTCTTCAATCAGGAAGAGCGTCGTCCCGCATTTGGCCGCCTGGCTCTGCACGAATACCTGGACGGCTACGAAGGCCGTCTGATGCGCTCGCTAAAAAGCCTGCTGGGCTCCAAACTGCTGAAAAGCGAGACCACCGTGCTCGGCAGCGCCGTGCCCTTCAAACAGATCCTCGCTCTATTCATTGGCGAATTGAAAAAACGCACCGAAATCGCCGCTGGCCGCAGCTTCGATCAGGTGGTATTGGGCCGTCCGGTGTTCTTCGTCGATGACGACCCAAAGGCCGATCAGGAGGCTGAAGACACCCTGGTAGCCGTTGCCCGCACGCTCGGCTTCAAGGACGTGTCTTTTCAATACGAACCGCTCGCTGCAGCCTTCGACTACGAGTCAGGCATCCAGAAGGAAGAGTTGGTTCTGATCGTCGACATTGGCGGCGGCACCTCGGACTTCTCTCTGGTACGTCTGTCCCCGCAACGCCGGCACAGCGCCGAACGTCAGGACGACATTCTCGCCACTGGCGGTGTGCACATCGGTGGTACTGACTTCGACAAGCAGCTCAGCCTGCAGGGCGTAATGCCCTTGTTCGGCTACGGCAGCCTGATGAAGAGCGATGCGCCGATGCCCACCAGCACCCACATGAACCTGGCCACCTGGCACACCATCAATGCGGTGTATGCGCAGAAGCACCAGTTGGCACTGAAGAACATGCGCTACGACATCGTCGACACTACCGGCATCGACCGCCTGTTCCGCCTAATCGAACAACGCGCCGGGCATTGGCTGGCAATCCAGGTGGAAGACAGCAAGATCGAACTCACCCATCGGGATCAACGATCCATCGACCTGTCACGCCTCGAGCCTGGCCTGAATGCCACGCTCAGCCGACCGCTTTTCGAACAGGCCATTGATGCCCAACTGCAACGCATCCGTACGGGTATCGAGGAATTGCTGACTCATGCAGGCGTGAACGCTGGCCAAGTCGACACGCTGTTTTTCACCGGCGGTTCCAGCAGCGTGCCGGCTCTGCGTGGCAATATCGCCAGCCTGCTGCCCAATGCACGACTAGTGGATGGCGATAGTTTCGGCGGTATCGGCAGCGGCCTGGCCTTGGAAGCCTTCAAGCGCTACGGCTAGGCGGCTGGAACGACTCGATTGCACAACGCAAAACAAAGAGGGCCCCCGTGAGTACGGGGCCCTCTTTTTTAGTGGGCGTGGTGCATCATCCCATGCTGCGCGGGAGCGGACTGCGGTGCGTCGGCTTGCACGGCAACCTCGACGGTTACCTCGCCTGCTTTCTCAAAACGCAGCGTCAGGGGAAAACGCTCCCCGGCCTGCATCTGCCGCGACAGCTCAAAGAGCATCACATGGTAGCCCCCCGGTACAAAATCCACCTGTTCGCCTGGCCCGATATCCACGACAGGCACGTGGCGCATCTTCATCAGGCCATCCACATGGGCATGCTCGTGCAGCTCAGCCTTGCCGGCCACAGGTGTACTGGCCCCCAGCAAACGATCTGCCTCGGCCCCGGCGTTCTGCAAGACGAAATAGGCGGCCGCGGCGGGCGCCGTAGGCGGCATGGCTCGCGACCAGGGATGGTCGATATGGATAGCACCGGCTTCATAGCTGTGGGCCTGCGCCAGACCACCAGCGACCAGAAAAACAACGCTCAACAAACATTTTTTCAGCGACATGGAAATTCCCCAAGGAGTGGCAAGAAGGAAGGAGGCCTGACGGCCGGTGTCTTCATTGCCACTTACGGGGCTCGAGGATGTTTCATCGGCCAACGCCGACGTGGCGAACGCTTGTCAAGCCTGCGCGCTATAACGGGTGCGCGGCGAGCTGTCGGTAGTCGCCATCCCGCATTCTGGCCTGTATCGCTGAGAGCCGGCGTTTGACACAGCGGGCATCGCCAATCGTCCGCCCCTTCAGCCGCCATTCGCCCATCACTCGGCCCTGCTCCACTGGCCGTACAAAACGCCGTTTTCAGCCCACTCAGTGCCAAACCACTCGCCTGGCCATGGTGCAGGCCACAAAAGTGCAGGCTGAGCAGCACGCCCATGCACAGCGTCCAGGCGAGCAACGGATGGGGATGGCGGAAGAAAGGCATGTGGCGAACTCTAGCATTGCCGGCGGTGCGGGCAAATCGCTGCTCTGTAGCGTGATGCCGCATGCTTGGCGTAACTACCCCAAATGCCCCTTACCTCCGATGGACTTTGTCGAAGTCATCCCCCTTGGGCGTGGCCTGGATACCTTGGGCTTCCTGACTGCGATAGTAGGTCTCGATGCTCAGACCGGGATCGATCTTTGCCTGGAGGATGCAGGACTTCTCCTGCCAGGGGTAGGCCACCAGTTTCTCGCGCAGTCGTTTGCCCTCCGTGCGCAGCCAGGCCTTGGCATCGATATCACGCCAATAGCGTGGCGGGCGATTGGTCGCGGCATCGTGGGCGGCGGTCACCGGATCGAGGTGGCGGTTCTGTTCGAGCATCGGCAGATTCGGCAAGGGCTGTTGTACATCCATATAGCGCTGCAGGCAGTCCCAGAAGGCCAACAGGTTGGCCTTGTCCAGGCCCAGGCTATGCAGTCGGCCGGCCAGGCAGACCTTGGCACCGGTATACCGATGGTGCAGCCACAGGCCGTAGTCGTGACCACCGTGGGGCGTGACCATCAGCTGCATCACCGGATCGAACTCGTAGAATGGTGCCACGAAGGGTTTACGCAAGCGCCGGGCAATGGTCAGCGTGCCTGTCTGGCGGTTGAACTCGCTGCCGTCATGTTCATAAAAACGGGCATAGAGCCCGAGCAAGGCATCGGCCCCGATCAAGGCCATAAAGAACAAAAACATCCCCCACCAGAACGCGGTCTGCTCGGCCCAGAAGCCCCAGAGCGCACCTTCATGCCAACTGATCACCGCAGCGGTGATTACGACACCTACGGCCATCAACCAGTAGGCATAGTGCTGTTTGCGGGTGCCAAAGAGGAACATTGAGCCAAAAGCAATGGCAACCGTAAAAACACCTGAGAAAAATGTAGTACTGACAGTGACTGTCAGATTCAAACACTCTTCAAGTTTTACAAACCAAAACACCCAAGGAAAACCAAAGCAACACCACTTAATTACGAATAAGAGATGCGGAATCTTGCTGATATTTTCAAAGCGCCAGCGCTGGGCATCGCAAAATATCCGCTGTTCGCGTTTCTCCTGCTCCTGTCGCTCATACGCTTTATGCAACTCGGCGTTGAGTTGATATTCCACTTCAGTGGTAGGGTCCAGCCCGGCATAGTGACCCCAGTGCAGAGCGCTGTGCATAAACCCGGCATGCTCGTCCTTGCTCGGCGGCAGGTCCGGTATGCCGTCGGCACGGTAGGCACCGGGGCCATAGGGGATGTTCTGCTCCTGCACACTCATGCCTTGAACTCGCTGATCTCGATCTGCCAATAGGGTACGTCATCCGCTTGGGCCTTTGCCGCCGGACGGTTTCTGAAGGCCGGGTCATAAGCTTGCCAGCGCTTGGGCGTAGGCTGCGGCAAGACCAGCGCATGGGTAGTGCTGCCCGCTTGCCACAGGTGAAACTGGGCGCTGACCTTGAGCCGATGGGTGACGCTGGTGTAATGACGCTGCAAGGGCGACAGCTGCATAAGGGCGAACTGGCGGGGCAGGATATAGAGCACAGTGCCCTCGTCCAGTGGTAAAGCACTCAATTTGGGCTTGTCGATGCCTCGGCGTTCAATGCGCTCCACATTGAACGCCCCCGTGCGCGGCAGCACGCCGAGTTGCTCTTCTGCAAACAACTGGAAATCGTGTTCACCACGAAACATGGCCAGCAGCGGCGAGTGAATGGTAAGCACCCAATCCTCGTCGTCAAAGGCCTGGAGGGCCGGGTTGACGCAACTCCAGTGGCTATCGGGGGCGCTGGCCTGGCGTTCGGCTTCGATGCCTTGCAGCAGTGCCCGTTGTACTGGCAGTGCCTGTTTACGCCAGTCCTCCAGGCGAACGACCTGAATTACTGGCTTGCCCAGAATACCGAGCAACTGGGTATAGGCGACCTGCGGGTCTTGCAGGTGGGCGAAGCATCGATCATCACCCAATAGGCCGTCGAGCACACCGACCTGGCCGTGATCGCGACCGAACGGGCCGTTTTTCAGCAGCGCTTCGACATCGCTGTCGACCAGCCAGTTGGCCAGGATGCCACCACCGACAAACAACACGCCACCGGCAACCAGCACAAAAGGGTTGATGGCCATGCCAAAGGTGTAGGCCGTCCAGGCTGCACCGCCAGCGGCAGCAACGCCGTAGGCCAGAGCGGCATCATGGTCACCCTGGTGCCAAGCGCGCTTGGCATCCCAGGTCGCAAGGCCTGTGGTAAAAACCATTGCCCAGCCTGAAACAAGCCTCAATACAGGCAACTTGGTGCTGCCAGTCTGCTCATACAGGTTGGCAGCCCATTTGCTGGAGATTTTCGCCACATCGAAACGCGGCTTGTTAAGGGCACTCACCAAACCATTTTCAGAACCCAGTATCGGCTTGGTCAGATTGCCCAGTGCAACAGTGGTATCAGAGATAGCACTTATAAAGCCGAGAGCATATCTAGCGCGGCCATCCCCCTCCTCATCCTTTAACCCCCTCATCCCCACAATCTGCGCTTGCAAATTGAACAGCGCGCATACCACCGCCACCAAGGGCGCCGCTGGGGTTTCCAGCGTTGCCTGGATGGTACGGTTGGACTGCAGCTTCCAGGCGCTGAGCTTGTGCACCTGGGGATGATCCGCCGGGGCGGCGATCACGGTAATGCGACCGAGATTAGGCAACTGACGCCCTGCATGCCGAGAGCTGCTCGAACCAATCGAGTTCCCAGCCTGGTCATGCAGGGTGGCGTAGCGATAGTTCTTACGGGTCAATGTGCGGCGTTCCTCCGCCGTCAGGCCATACCTCAAGCCCGCGCCCTCAACCCCAAGAATCACCCAGCCCTGAGCCGTGGCATCGCCCTTGGTCATCAGCTTGAGCCCCCTCCAAGAGGGCGACAGATTTTCCAATATGCCAAAAGAAGGGGCGAACAGGCGAGACAGCTCGATATTGACCAGGCTACCGCTGAGCCGGTTGAGCTGGGTGCCCACGGCGATGGCGAAGAGGTCCATAAATTCGCCGACCAAGGCCGTCATATTTTTGTAGATGGCGAGTGTGCCGGCGGCAGGCGTATCAATGCTGGCCGCCTGCAACAGCGTGCTCAGGCCCATCCGTGCGGGGTCGGGCTCACGCGTTTGCATCAGCAGCGCCTGCACGCGCTTGGCCGCCTCGGGCAGTTCGCCGTCCACACTGGCGAGCATTCTGCGGGTCAGGGGATGTTTGGCTTGCAGCAGCGCCTGCATCAATCGATCAATGCTGGCGTCCAGCTCGGGGCTGGTTGACGTATGACACAGGGCATCACACTGCACTGGATTTTTGTTGAGCGCATCCAGAGCCTCGGTCAACCAGGCGTAGGGCTCCAGCAAACGCTCGTCATGACTGAACAGCCAATCCGCTACGACCACCTCCATCCGTCGTTCCAGTAGTTCAACCAGCCGCTTGAGCACACGTTCGAGGTGTCCGCGCGCTGCCCTGCGCTCTTCCTCGAACACGGTTTCCAGCAGACTCGGCTGGTCGAGCAGATCCTCGAATTTCGCTAGGGGATTGGCGCCTGGACGCATGACAGTGCTGTAAACCACCTGCGCGTAACGACCGTTCGGGCGATGGGCAATCAGGGCATTCAACGACAGCAGATAGGCCTCGGCCAGCCGGGCTTGTGCCGTGGCATGACGCAATGCAAATAACGGGTCATCGAGCATAAAGCCCACAAGCTTGGGGTAGCCACGCAGCTTCTTTTGCGCCAGCACGTCCTGGCCTGCTTCCAACCCGGGCAAAGGATGGGGTTGTTGGCCTTGCTGAACAGCGGCCAATTGCTCCTGAATGCGCTGCAGCTTGATGACCCATTCCGTTTCGGCGAATACAGCAAACGATGGTGTAAAGACTGCCGGATCAACCAGTGTGCTTTCCACATTGAAATCGCGTGCGCGCAGCCCCTCGACTTGCTGGTCGATCACGACGACGGGCATGGCCTGGGTTGGCTTCCACTGCTCGCCACCCACAACCGCCGCAGACCAGGCCGGGGCTACATTCTGGCAACGACTTTTGACCCTGCCGCCATGGGTTTCCAGCCACGCAATGTATTCCCAGGTCCAGACCATTTCGCTGTAAGCCATGCTGTACTGATCACCGACAAAACGGCCCTTAAGCAGCATGGGCACCAGCGTCAGCGCCAAGGGCTTGCCCACGGGCTCGCGGTTATCCGCTTGTTTGCCTTGCGCCGCTTGTTCACGCCAGTGGGCTACATCCACATCAGCCAGATTGCCCTGACCATCGCAGGCCAGCTCTCGCCACAGCTTGCCGTTCTGGAATACGTAGAGGCGCCCCGGCCGAGGCAATGCACCTTTCGGCGGTTTATCGTGCCGGTCATGCCCGGGCAAACGCGCCATGGGCACCACACCGAGCAAGGTATTCTGCTGAATCTCCGGCTCTTCCTCGTGGCTGCGCATCTCCGTTTCAATGACGATCTGCAGCATGCCGCCGTCAGTGCGCTCGATATTCAGCGCCAAACGTTCCCATCGCGCATTGTCGTACTCGGCACGTTTGCGCATGCCCTGTGCGATTGGCTGATCCTTCAGCCCACTCATGCCCTCTCCTCCGCGTCGATCAACTGCAACTGGCCACCCTGCTCGGGATCACCCCAGACATCGACGATCAGGGCCTGTGGCCCTTGCTCGCCCTGGTTGGGCAACGGCCGTTGTGGATTATTAATGTTGGCTTGTCCGATTTGTTCACCCACAGAGGCGGCATCAGTTGGTTTGGGAACAATCGGCACAATAGGCCTGGCCCCCGAACCACTCCCCGCACTCCCCCCCGAATTAATCTTCACCTGCCCACCCACCAGCGTTACACCGCTGGCATCCAGCTTGACGAAGCTGCCGCCGGCCTTGAGGGTGAGTTCGCTGCCGGCTTCCATGACCACTTTCATGCCGCTGGAAAGGTGAATTTCCTGACCGGCATCGATGAACTGCCCGGTGGCGATCTTCACGTGCTGGCTGCCGTTAACGGTCAGGTGATCATCGACCTTGAGTTCAACCAGGCGGTTGCCCTGGGTGATGCGGTGTTCTTCGGCGCTCAGTTCGGTGTAGCTGTTGGCGATGACGCGGTCGTGGCGCTCGTGGCCGACGTGCACGACCTGGTCATGTTGAATGTGCTGCTCCCAGTCGCGCTGGGCGTGGATATAGATTTGCTCGGCATCTTTGCGATCTTCGATGCGCAGTTCATTGAAGCCGTCGCCTCCGGGGGAGCTGAGGGTTTTGAGCACTGTGCGGGTTTTATTGGCCGGCAGCTCGTAGGGCACCGGATTCTCGGTGTGGTACAGGCAGCCAGTGACCAGCGGCTGGTCGGGATCGCCTTCCAGAAAGCTGACCAGCACTTCCATGCCCACGCGGGGAATGCTTAAAGCACCGTAGCGGTCGCCGGCCCAGCCGCTGGCTACCCGCAGCCAGCAACTGGTCTTGTCGTCGGCTTGGCCTTCGCGATCCCAATGGAACTGAACTTTGATGCGGCCATAGTCGTCGCAGTGAATGTCTTCACCTGCGGGGCCAGTGACCACCGCGCTTTGGCTGCCGAGCAGGCGCGGTTTGGGGTGCCGTAACGCGGGACGGAAAGGAACGTCCCACGGCGTGGCGGTGAAGCGGTTGCGATAGCCTTGGATAAAACCATCGACCGACGGACTGTCGCTGCCCATTTCGCCCAAAACCTGGGGCTGTTTACCCTCGTGATGCAGCTCGGTAAGCAGCCAGAGATCGTTCCAGTCAGTGCGGGAGTGATCGGCCAGGGCGAGGAAATGCCCGCTGGCCAGTAGCGGCTGATCGCTTTCACCCTGCGCCACCTCAGCATCGTGGCGATGGCGTTCCAAGGCGCGCTGGCTGAGGTATTTGCCGCGTTCGCGGTCAACGAAACGACCGGGAAAACCGTAATCCTCCAGCGCGGGGCCGGTCTCAACGGCGGCCTCGCCGGCCAGCAGCAGGCGAGGTTTTTCAAAATCGTAATCGCGACGAATCACATGGTTGGTACGCGTCGCCACACGTACGCCGAATTGTTTTATGGCCGGCTCGTCGGCAACCTGCCCGCTACCAGGTTGGTACAGGGTGGGCGCCAGTTTCGGAAAGGGCGTCTGATCGTCGCCGAAGACCAGAACATGCCCGCCTGAACTGTGCTGGAAGTGGTAATGGATGCCCTCCTCCTCACACAGGCGCTGCACGAAGTGCAGATCGGATTCACCGTACTGCACGCAGTACGTACGCTCGGGATAGGTGGCGCCGAGCTGAAAACGATACGCGTCGGCTTGCATGCCGTGGGCATCGAACACCTGACGGATAATCTCCTCCACCGTCAGTTGCTGAAAGATGCGCTGTGTATAACTGTGGGCCAGGTACGCAAGGTGCGGGCGCAAGCCGAGCTGATAACGGGTCAGGCGCTCCCCGGAGTCGCCCTGGGCGATGCGATAGATCAGCCCATGTATGCCGCTGCCGTCTGCAGCAAAGGCCAGAAACGCCGGCTGATGCAGCAGGCTGTGCAGGTCGAGATCGGCGCGCTCGCTGACCAGTTCCAGCTCAAAGGCATAGGGCTGGCTGATGGCCTCGTGTCCGGTGAAGGCCAGCACCTGGAAGTCGTGCTCGACGCCGGGAAGGCTCAGGCGAAACTGGGCGTGATTGGCGGGCGCGAACATGGGCGGTACCTCGTGATCGTCCGTGAATGAATCGTCCGTGAAACCCCTTCGGCCTGCGGGGGGAAAGGCCGAAGGGGGGAAGCCAGAGGTTAACCGACGTTCGCTGTGCGCCAGTCGTCCGAACCGGAGGTGCCGGCAACTTCGTGAGTCCAGACGATCTTGCGGTAGGTGAAGTAGACGTCTTCCAGGTGGGTGAAATGGGACATGGCCGGGTCCTGGCAGTTGGGCATGCGCGACTGCACGTCGACGATCACCGCATCTTCCAGCTCGATGGTGAAGTAGTGCTCCTGAGTGCCGGTGGCCGAGGTGCGGTACCACTCCAGGCGGCACTTGTTGAGGCGTTCGCCGGAGGTCAGGGCGTTGAAGATCAGCGGCGAGGACTTGTCGAACACCTTGGTGATCATCAGCGGCTTGTGCACGCGCTGGCCGGTGGGCTGACCGGACTGCGGGTCGCGGGGGATGATCACCTGGTGGCTGAAGGCCTGGACCAGGATCTGGTCTTCATGGCCTTCCTGGAAGATGTTGCCGACCGAGTCTTCGGTGAAGGTGCCGGCGGTGATCAGGCCTTGCTTGCTGCCTTCGATGGACAGAAAAGAGGGAGTGGGCATATGGGGTGCTCCTTGCGGGTGGTGATGAATCGCTGTGTCGATTCGGAACCCGGAGCCAGGCGAATTCAGTGCCAGATTTAAATTTGCCTTAAATATCATCGAGATATGCCAATCACCCAGCACCTCTCAAAACATTCAGGCCCGTTCTCTCGCAAGAAGCTGCGCACTGCAGGCAATCGCTTGCGCATCACCCTAAATGACAGCCCACCGAGGCGGCCCGCCCTAGACCGCTCGGGTTACCCCGAACGGCCAGGCAACAAGTGGCGCAACCGCCCGGCCGCTAGGACAGCGTGCTCAGTGCCTGGCGCTCCAACTGTCCGCTGTACCAGGCCAGCACTGCCGCCAACAAGGCACAACCGGCAATCACCATCGCCATCGGCAGCGCGCTGCCATCGTGCAACACGCCGACCAGTGCCGAGGCCAGCCCCGCCACCGCAAATTGCAGGCTGCCCATCAAGGCCGAAGCGCTGCCCGCCTGGTGGCCCTGGCGAGCCATGGCGCACGCCGCCGCATTCGGTGCAATGCACCCGAGGCAGGCCATGCTGAGAAACAACGGAATCATCAGCAGCCACAGTGGCACCGCGTCCAAACTAGCCAGTGTCAGCAATGACAAGGCGCACAGCAAATACAGCCCGCTCAAGCGGCGCAACCAGAACCCCGGTCCGCGAAAACGCATCAGCCAGGCATTGATCTGCGCCGCGATGATAAAACCCGCCGCGTTGGTGCCGAACAGCCAGCCATAGTGCTCGGCCGGAATGCCGTACAACTCGATGAATACAAAGGGCGAACCGGCGATATAGGCGAACATGCCGGCCATGGCCAGGCCCCCGGAGAGCCCGAAGGCGAGGAATTCATGATCCCCGAACAACCCTACGTAGCGCTTCAAGGTACCGCGCAGGGGCGCGCGGGGCAGTTGGGTCGGAAGGGTTTCCGGCAACCACAGGGCAATCCCCAACCCCGCTAGGATACTGAACAGGGTGAGGCTGATGAAAATCGACCGCCAGCTGAACAACTCGAGCAACAGCCCACCGAGCATGGGGGCGAGAATCGGGGCCAGGCCCATGACCAACATCAGCTGGGAAAATACTTTGGCGGCATCCACCGGCTCGCACAGGTCACGCACCACCGCGCGTGAGACCACCATTCCCGCGCACCCACCGAGCGCCTGCACAAAGCGCGCAGCAATCAGCCATTCCAGGCTAGGCGCCAGGGCGCAGGCCGCCGACGCCAGGGTGAACAGGCTGACGCCGAACAACAGCGGCCCGCGGCGGCCAAAGCGGTCGGCCAATGGTCCGTAGATCAATTGCCCCAGAGCCAGGCCGATGAAGTACACGGCTAGTGACTGCTGCACATGCTCGACATCTGTCGCAAAATCACGGGCCAGCGCGGGGAAACTCGGCAGATAAAAATCAATGGCTAGCGGCCCGAACGCGGACAACGCGCCGAGCACCAAGAGCAAGCGTAAAGGCATGTGGGGGCGGATCTCCGAGCGAACCGGCAGCGAAGCGCTGTCAAAAAAGAGAACAAGCGGGGCTGGCGACTTTCTTACATACATTGACGTTTGTAAATAGGGGGTCGACAATGCTTGCTCTATGACATCCCCTGGCCAGGTTTTCTCCAAATATATCTATGCGCCGCACCAAAGAAGATGCCGAAAAAACCCGCACCTCCATTCTTGCCGCAGCTGAAGTGCTGTTTATGGAGAAAGGGGTTGCTCATACCAGCCTGGAGCACATTGCCCGCGCCGCAGGAGTTACGCGGGGCGCGGTGTATTGGCACTTTGAAAACAAGGCGCACCTGTTTAACGACATGCTCAACCAGGTGCGTTTGCCGCCTGAGCAATTGGCGGAAAAGCTCAGCTCCGATCCGGAACTCTCCCTGCAGTCGCTGTGCAATCTGTGTATTGCCGGGCTGAAGTTGCTGACCCAAAGCGAGCAAAAACGCCGCCTGCTGACCATTCTCATGCATCGCTGCGAATTCACCGAAGAGCTGCGCGAAGCGGAAGATCGCAACAACCTGTTCATCCAGCAGTTCATCGACATGTGCGAACGCCTGCTGACTGACTGCGAAACCCGCGGGCAATTGCACCCAGGCATCAGTGCCTTACAAGCCTCGCGCGCCGTACATGGCATGCTGATCGGGCTGATCAGCGATTGGCTGCGCGCCCCCCACTTGTTCGACCCCGAGCGCGATGCCGCCCCCATGTTCGAGGCGCTGTTTCGCGGGCTGATTCGCGACCCACTGCCTAAAGCTTGACCTTGCCACGAGGTCAAGCTTGAGCATAGGGTGACCTTTCAGGAGGACACCTTATGTCGGCCACTGTCGATTTCCCCATCAACGGCATGACCTGTGCCAGCTGCGTCGGTCGCGTCGAACGCGCCTTGGAAAAAGTCCCCGGCGTGCAACACGTCCAGGTCAATTTGGCCAGCGAGCGCGCCCATGTCGAGGCTGAAGGTGTGGCTCTCGATCGATTGATCGATGCCGTGGACCGCGCCGGCTACAGCGTACCCAGCCAACATGTCGAGCTGGCCATCGAAGGCATGACCTGCTCCAGCTGTGTCAGCCGCGTCGAACGCGCCCTGCTCAAGGCACCTGGTGTGCGCCGTGCCAGCGTCAACCTGGCCAGCGAGCGTGCCCACGTCGAATTACTTGGTCAGCCCGATCCCGCTGCGCTGATTCAGGCGGTGAACAAGGCCGGCTACCGGGCCAACCTCATCGGCGAGCGCCAGCCCGCCACACACACTGCCGAACAGCGCTTGCGCCGCGAGCGCTGGACAGTAATCGCCGCCCTGGTCCTGGCCGCCCCGCTGGTGATCCCCATGTTCGGCGACCTGTTCGGCCAGCACTGGATGCTGCCGGCCTGGGCGCAGTTCCTGCTCGCCACCCCAGTGCAATTCATCCTCGGCGCACGCTTCTACAAGGCGGCCTACAAGGCCGTGCGCGCCGGTAGCGGCAACATGGACCTGCTGGTCGCGCTGGGCACCAGCGCCGGCTACGGGCTGAGCCTTTATCAATGGTGGGCCACGCCGGCCGGGCAGATGCCTCACTTGTATTTCGAAGCTTCGGCGGTGGTCATCGCCTTGGTGCTGCTGGGCAAATACCTGGAAAGCCGCGCCAAGCGCCAAACCAGCGCGGCAATTCGTGCCCTTGAAGCCCTGCGCCCGGAACGCGCTCTGCGCCTGGTCGAGGGACGTGAGGAAAATGTCGCCATTGCGGCTCTGCGCCTGGGTGACATCGTGGTGGTCAAGCCCGGCGAACGCTTCCCGGTGGATGGCGAAGTCATCGACGGCGAAAGCCAGGCCGACGAGGCGCTGATTTCCGGCGAAAGCCTGCCCGTGGCCAAGCAGCCCGGCAGCCCGGTGACCGGTGGGGCCATCAACGGCGAAGGCCGGCTGATCGTGCGTACCACCGCCCTGGGCGGGGAAAGCGTGCTGGCGCGCATTATCCGCCTGGTGGAAGACGCCCAGGCGGCCAAGGCGCCCATTCAGAAACTGGTCGACCGGGTCAGTGAAGTGTTCGTCCCGGCGGTGCTGGTCATCGCCCTGTTCACCCTTGGCGGCTGGCTGCTGGCCGGCGCTGCGCTGGAAACCGCGCTGATCAACGCCGTGGCCGTGCTGGTCATTGCCTGCCCTTGCGCCTTGGGCCTGGCCACGCCGGCCGCGATCATGGCCGGCACCGGCGTGGCGGCGCGCCACGGCATCCTGATCAAGGACGCCGAAGCCCTGGAAGTCGCCCACGCCGTTACCTCAGTGGCCTTCGACAAGACCGGCACCCTGACCTCCGGCAAACCGCGCATCGTCCATCTGCATGCTGTCGATGGCGATGAAGCCTCGCTGTTGCGCCTGGCCGGCGCCCTGCAACGCGGCAGTGAACACCCGCTGGCCCGCGCCGTGCTGGATGACTGCGCCGAACGCCAATTGGTGGTACCCGAGGTCCAAAACAGCCAGGCCCTCAGCGGCCGCGGCATTGCCGGCGCATTGGAGGGCCGTCAATTGGCCCTGGGCAATCATCGTCTACTGGTGGAAAGCGGCCTGCAGCCAGGGGATTTAGCGCAGCGTGCAGCCGACTGGGAAGCCGAAGGGCGCACCCTGTCCTGGCTGATCGAAACCGCACCGAGTGCTCGCGTGATCGGCCTGTTCGCCTTTGGCGACACGCTCAAGGACGGCGCAGCCGAAGCTGTCGCCGCCTTGCATGAGCGCGGCATCCGCACTCACCTGATCAGCGGCGACAATCGCGGCAGCGCCAACGCCGTGGCCCAGCGCCTGGGCATCGACGATGTGCATGCCGAAGTACTGCCGGCCAACAAGGCCGCCGAAGTGGGCCGGCTAAAAGAGGATGGTGGGGTCGTGGCGATGGTTGGCGACGGCATCAACGATGCGCCCGCACTGGCCGCCGCGGATGTCGGCATCGCCATGGGCGGCGGTACCGACGTGGCGATGCACGCCGCTGGCATTACCCTGATGCGCGGTGATCCACGCTTGGTGCCCGCCGCGCTGGAAATCAGCCGGCGCACCTATGTGAAGATCCGCCAGAACCTGTTCTGGGCGTTCATCTACAACCTGATCGGCATTCCGCTGGCTGCGCTGGGTTTTCTCAGCCCAGTGGTTGCTGGCGCGGCCATGGCGCTGTCCAGCGTCAGCGTGGTGAGCAACGCGCTGCTGCTGAAAACCTGGAAACCGAAGGAGTAGACCCATGAACATCGGTCAGGCAGCCAAACAGAGCGGTCTATCCGCCAAGATGATCCGTTACTACGAATCCATCGGCCTGTTGATGCCGGCCGGGCGTGGCGACAATGGTTACCGCCGCTACAACGCCACTGACCTGCACCGCCTGGCCTTTATCAAGCGCGCCCGTGACCTGGGTTTTTCTCTGGAGGAAGTCGGCAAGCTGCTGACCCTCTGGCAGGACCGCCAGCGCGCCAGCGCCGACGTCAAGGCGCTGGCCAGTGCCCATGTCGCCGAGCTGAACCGCAAGATTGAGGAATTGACCAGCCTGCGCGACACCCTGCAAGAGCTGGTTGAGCATTGCCAAGGCGACGATCGACCGGATTGCCCGATTCTCAAGAGCCTGGAAACCGGTGGTTGCTGCAGCGGGCATTGACGGCAGCATTATTCGCGTGGGATGGCATGGTTCGGTGCAGGCTCATGGTGGACGAGAAAGCGTCGTCCACGGGTTAATGCTCGCCCTTGGAGCCAGCGTGCTGGCGAAGCTTCTAACTTCGGGTGATCGCGAGCAAGCTCGCTCCTGCATAAGCAGGTAGGGTGGATGTCGTTTTTTACATCCACCATGACCCCGCAGGGTGGGGATCATAATAGCGCGATCCACCCCGCGAAAAATGCAGCGTAACCCATCGCCGTCAGAGCTGCGCCTGCAGATAGTTCTGCAGGCCGATTCGCCCGATCAGGCCGAGCTGCTGCTCCAGCCAGTAGGCGTGGTCTTCTTCCGTGTCCTTGAGCTGGGCCTTGAGAATGTCGCGGGTGACATAATCGCCGTGCTGTTCGCACAGTTCGATGCCTTTTGCCAGTGCCGCACGCACCTTGTATTCCAAAGCGAGATCGCTGCGCAGCATTTCTTCCACCGTCGCGCCAGGATTGATCGCATCGGGGACCATGTCCGGCGTGCTTTCCAGGAACAGGATACGTTTCAGCAACGCGTCGGCGTGCTGGGTTTCCTCTTCCATTTCATGATTGATGCGCTCGTAAAGCTTGCTGTAGCCGAAATCGTCATACATCCGGGAATGCAGGAAATACTGATCCCGGGCCGCCAATTCGCCCTTTAGCAGGCTTTTCAGATAGTCGACGACCTGTGCGTGCCCCTGCATCTCAAACTCCTCGAACCGATACGAACTAACAAGCGACAAGCTTCGGCGCCACGACAGCGGTGGTCAAGTTTTCCCGCTGATTCAGGCAATTCGCCGCACCCGTGACGGATGTTTATTGCATCCAGGGCGGCGGCGGTTCCATATCGCGCGGTGCATCCTCGGCATTGAGCATCGCCTCACGGCGCGCCTGCTCGGCCAGAGTCGCCTTGATCTCGCGCATGACCGACTCGACATCAGCCTCTTCTTCCGGCTCTTCGAACTCGCCGGTGAGCACCGTGTCCGGCGTCAGCTCGCCGACCTCGTAGAGTGCCCACATTTCCTTGGCGTACTTGGTGTAGCGCAGCTCGGGCGCGAACTGACCAAAGTATTCAGCCATGTTGCGCACGTCACGCTCGAGCATGGCGAAGGCATGGTTGTTGCCGGCGGCGTCCACGGCTTGGGGCAGATCAATGATCACCGGGCCGTAGGGATCGAGCAGCACGTTGAACTCCGACAGGTCGCCGTGCACCAGGCCTTCGCAGAGCATCTTGACGATCTCGCCGATCATGAAGGCATGGAATTCGCGAGCGTCTTCGGGCAACAGATCGACGTCGTTGAGGCGTGGCGCCGCATCGCCGGCGCCGTCGGACACCAGCTCCATCAACAGCACGCCGTCTAGGAAGTCATAGGGTTTTGGAACGCGCACGCCGGCGCCGGCCAGCCTGAACAACGCGGCCACTTCAGCGTTTTGCCAGGATTCCTCCTGCTCCTTGCGACCGTATTTAGAGCCCTTGGCCATCGCGCGCATCGCTCGGCTGCTGCGTACCTTGCGGCCTTCCTGGTATTCGGCGGCCTGGCGGAAGCTACGCTGGTTAGCCTCCTTGTACACCTTGGCACAGCGCAACTCGGAGCCACAGCGCACCACATACACGGCGGCTTCTTTGCCGCTCATCAGCGGGCGTACTACCTCGTCGATCAGGCCATCCTCTTGCAGAGGGAGCAATCGTTTTGGGGTTTTCATCGGCGTTTCTGCACTTCCTTGCCAGGCAGTCAATCGGCGGCACGCAGAGTACGGCAAAGCAACGTTGGCCGCCATGCATGCGCATGGCATTCATCGCTCTGTTTACAAGACAGGCTCACCGAGAGCGTTATCAAGGCGCTGCGCTTACCCCCAGAATGGGTGGATGAACCTGTGCATAACCTGTAGAGCGAGGGTTCCAGGCCAGGCCTGACAAGCCTTAGGTAGTGGCGTTCATTTTTCAGTCAGTGGCAAATGGATCGTGCACAGATAATGTGCACGAGGCTGTGGACAATCTGTTCAACCCTGCCTGGACGCCAGCATTGACGCGCTCTGACGCCGCTCGCTCAGTATTTGAGCAGCACGGGCTATCAGGCCGACAGAGAATGTGCAGATTTTATACAGCGGAGCGCTTGCCCACAGTAACCGGGGATGACCCTGTGGAAAAGCTGTTCAGACCATTCCCCGAGCGTGGCAGTCGCTGGCCTTGCCGCCGTCGAACATTTCTTGACCGGTTCTGGAAACTTAACCACAAACGCTGGGCAACACCCTGTCGAAAGGCTGTGGGTAAGCGCAGCCAAACCACGCAATCTGTGGCTTGGCGCGCAGCGTTCAGTTTTTGTTCAACGCTCCAGAATGGCCACCACGCCCTGCCCACCCGCCGCGCAGATCGAAATCAGCCCGCGCTTGCCCTCACCCGCCACGCTGAGCAGCTTGGCCAGATTGGCGACGATGCGCCCGCCGGTGGCGGCAAAAGGATGTCCGGCCGCCAGCGAGCTGCCCTTGACGTTGAGCTTGCTCCGGTCGATGGCGCCCAGCGGCGCATCCAGACCCAGGCGCGCCTTGCAATAGTCCGCGTCCTCCCAGGCCTTGAAGGTACAGAGCACCTGGGCGGCAAAGGCTTCATGGATTTCGTAGTAATCGAAGTCCTGCAGGGTCAGGCCGTTGCGCTCCAGCAAGCGGGGCACGGCATACACCGGCGCCATCAGCAGTCCTTCCTGGCCATGCACGAAATCCACCGCTGCCGCTTCGCCATCCTTGAAATACGCCAGAATCGGCAAACCACGCGCCCTCGCCCAGTCCTCGCTGGCCAACAGCACCACCGACGCACCGTCGGTCAGCGGGGTCGAGTTGGCGGCCGTCAGCGTGCCCCGTGCACTGCGCTCAAACACCGGTTTAAGGGTGGCGAGCTTGTTGAGGTCGATATCGGGGCGCAGGTTCTGATCGCGACTGAGGCTGAGGAACGGACTGAGTAGATCGCTCTGCCAGCCCTCGGCATAGGCTGCGGCCAGTTTTTGATGGCTCTCGTAAGCCAACTGATCCTGTTCATCGCGAGGGATCTGCCACCGCTGGGCCATACGCTCGCAATGCTCACCCATGGACAGCCCGGTACGCGGTTCGCCATTGCGGGGAATGCTCGGGGCCAGATGACCAGGACGCACCTTGAGCAGGGCCCTGATCTTGTCGCCGGTGGATTTGGCCCGGTTGGCCGCCAGCAGAATCTTGCGCAAGCCTTCGTTGACGCCGATTGGCGCGTCGGATGTGGTATCCACGCCGCCCGCGATGCCACTCTCGATCTGCCCGAGGGCGATCTTGTTGGCCACCAGCAGCGCCGCTTCCAGGCCGGTGCCACAGGCCTGCTGCAGGTCATAGGCTGGGGTTTGCGCCGAGAGGCGCGAACCGAGTACGCATTCTCGTGTCAGGTTGAAGTCCCGTGAATGCTTGAGCACCGCACCGGCCACCACTTCACCAAGGCGCTCGCCGTGCAGGTTGAACCGCTCGATCAGGCCTTCCAGGGCCGCGGTGAGCATGTCCTGATTGCTGGTGGTGGCGTAGGCGGTATTGGAACGAGCGAACGGAATACGGTTGCCGCCGACGATGGCGACCCGGCGTAGCTGGGTCATACAGACTCCTGTGCGATAAACGTGCAATGAACATTCGCTACAGGCTAGCCTGCGCTACATCTCTCGCATTGGCCGCCTCGCCGGTTCCTCGTGAATACCGGTCAATGCCAGGAGCCGCTCAGCGCGTAGAGTGTTTCGCCATTCGTCCTCAGGGAGACCATCATGTCCGACCGTTATATCGATTTCGCCAACTCCTCGCTGGGCCGCCAGGTGGTGCGCCGCGTCGGCCTGCCCGCGCCACTGCGCCTGCAACGCTGGATATGCGGTCAGTCACGCCCTGTAGACGGCGCCTTGCTGGTCGGCGGCGGACCGCTGCTGGCCCAGGCATTGCCGGCGCTGCAGCGTCTGGGCAATGAACTGTATGCCAGTGGCGAAGGCGTGGCTCTGCCAGCCTGGAATGCCGCGCTGACGTCCAAACTCAAGGCCCTGGTATTCGATGCCAGCGACCTGCAGCGTCCCGAGCAACTGATCGCGCTGCGCAATTTCTTCCAGCCTGCCCTCGGCCACCTAGACAGCTGCCCGCACATTGTCGTGCTCGGTCGCGCGCCCGAATCGCTCAGCGATCCGTTCGCCGCCAGCATCCAGCGCAGCCTGGAAGGATTTACCCGCTCGCTGGGCAAGGAAGTGCGCCGTGGCGGCACCGTGCAGTTGCTGTATGTCGGTGAAGGCGCCGAAGCGCAACTGGAAGGCGCGCTGCGCTTTTTCCTATCGCCCAAGAGCGCCTATGTATCGGGCCAGGTGCTGCGCCTCAGCCGAACCGCTGCCGAGGTCAAGGACTGGACACGTCCACTGGCCGGCAAGAAAGCTCTGGTCACGGGGGCGTCACGGGGTATCGGTGCCGCCATTGCCGAAACCCTCGCACGCGACGGCGCCGAAGTGACCCTGCTCGACGTACCCGCTGCCACTACCGCACTTGAAGCCTTGGCCGCGCGCCTGGGCGGGCATAGCCTGGCCCTGGACATCTGCGCCGAGGATGCCCCGCAACAATTGGTGCAGGCGCTGTCCGGCGGCGTGGATATCGTCGTGCATAACGCCGGCATCACCCGTGACAAGACCTTGGCGAAGATGAGCGAGGCGCTGTGGAATTCGGTAATCGACGTCAACTTACTGGCCCCGCAGCGCCTCACCCAGGCGCTGCTCGACGCCGGCACGCTGCGCAATGACGGCCGCGTGGTGCTGATCGCCTCGATCAGCGGCATCGCCGGTAACCTGGGGCAGACCAACTATGCGGTGAGCAAAGCCGGGCTGATCGGTTTGGCCCAGGCGTGGGCGCCGGTGCTGGGCGAGCGCGGCATTACCCTCAACGCCGTGGCGCCGGGTTTTATCGAAACGCAGATGACCGCTGCCATTCCGTTCACCATCCGCGAAGCCGGTCGGCGCATGAACTCCATGAGCCAGGGCGGTCTGCCTCAGGACGTCGCCGAAGCCGTGGCCTGGTTCGCCCAGCCGAGCAGTGGTGGTGTCAGTGGCCAGGTCTTGCGGGTGTGCGGGCAAAGTCTGTTGGGGGCGTGACTATTCTGTCAGCGGCTTGCAATTGCAGAGCGATTCTCAGCATTGAATTCGCCCTGTTGCCGCGCGCTCGGGACAGCAGGTGAGCGAAGCCTTGTACCGTGTCAGTCGGCACTGACCGTGGACGCCTTGGCCCTGTTTTGCCGACCCTTGCGACGAAACTCCACCGGCGTCTCGCCGATCCAGCGCTTGAAGGCACGATAGAAAGTGCTCGGCTCGGAGAATCCGGTGCGCTCGACGATCACCTCGATGCGTTCGTCGGTATTGAGCAGAAGCTCCTTGGCCAGGCGGCAGCGGTAGTCAGTGACCAGGTCATTGAAACGCACCCCCGCCATGGCCAGGCGTTCACGTAGTCGCCGCGAAGGCATGTTCAGGCGCAAGGCGACCTGCTCCAGGGTGGCGCCACCGTCCACCAACAACACGGCGATCAGCTCACGCACCTGGCGTACCAGATCAAGGCGCTCCACTTCATGCAATTGCCGGCGCGCCAGCGACTCATGCATGCGCAGCAGCTCCGGCGCCGCATGGCGCGAGGGTTTTTCCAGAACGCCGGCGCTGAACACCAAGGCATAGCGTGGCGCATTCAGGCGCACCGGACAGCCGTAGACATCGTGGTAGCGCTCGGGCGTCGCGCCTTCGGCATGCATCAACTGGACTTCAAGAGGAGTGAATTCACCGTCGGTGAGGGCGCTAAACAGACGAATCGCCGCGCCCATGAGCATTTCCGGAAAATGCCGCACGGCCCCGGCATCCATGCCCAGCACCAATGTGGCGCGCTCGCCGTCGAGCTCCAGGCTGCCGGCTAGCAGGTCGGATAACAGTCGCGTATAGCGCAAGGCATGGCGCAGGCCTTCACCGAAGGTGGCGCTGGACAAGAACAGGTATTCAAGCAGCAAGCCATGGAAGGCGGGTAAATACCCGGCCAGGTGCAGGCCGACATCCTGCTCTTCGCAAGCCTCGGCGCAGGCCTGCCAGAATTGCAGTTGCGCCGTATGGGGGAAACGGCTCGCCGGTAACGCGCCTTGCGGCAGGCCGACTCGCGTCAGAACCCGTTCGGGATCAACGCCACTGGCGCGCAACGCCTCGATTACCGGGCGCATCAGCGCCACATCGTCGGTCAGATCTTGCATCATTATTTTTAGTTTTTCTTGTTGAGCGTGGCGCAGTCATCTTAGTCAGCTTTAGGGGCGATACTCAAGAACGCCAGGCATTGAGGCAGGCAGAGCGATTGGCTGCTTTGTCATGGCCTCTCGTCGCGCGGCCAATGTACCCAGGCGCCGGGACGATAAATCTGTAGGTAATCGGAACAAGGGAGATAACCGATGCTGATCCAAGATCTGCCCCATCTGCCAGCCTTGCCCAGCCTGTTCGCCCGTGCCGTGCTGCGCCGTGGCACCCGAGGCGCGACGCTGCCCTTGCGGGGGCTGAGCTGTACACTGATGGTCGACCCGCATAACCTGGCGCGCTATCGGCAGTTGTGCGGCTTCGCGGACGATGGCCTGCTGCCCCCCACCTATCCGCATATCCTCGCTTTCGCCTTGCAAATGAAACTGCTCACGGCCGATGACTTCCCCTTTCCGCTGCTGGGCCTGGTGCATCTGGAAAATCGCATCAAGGTGCTGCGCCCGCTCGGCGGCCTCGGACCCTACCGAGTGAGCGTAACGTTGGACGCCCTCGCCCCCCATGACAAAGGCACCACCTTCGGCCTGATCACCCGCCTCGACGACCAGCTCGGCCTGCTCTGGGAAGGCAACAGCCGCATGCTTTATCGCGGCCTGCACATCGACGGCCCGGCCGTGGAACGCACCGAACACGCATCGTTTCCGCTGGAAGAAATCGCCCGCTGGCGCGCGCCAGCGAATATTGGCCGCCAGTACGCGCGGGTCGCCGGCGATTACAACCCGATCCACATGAGCGCCATCAGCGCCAAGCTGTTCGGTTTTCCCCGTGCCATCGCCCACGGCCTGTGGAACAAGGGTCGCGCCCTGGCTGCCCTTGGTGATCGCTTGCCCAGGGCCGGTTATGACGTAGAAGCGCGCTTTCAGAAGCCGGTCCTGCTGCCCAGCGATGTGCGCCTGCTGGCCAGCCCGCCGGCCGACCATGGCCAGTTCAGCTTGCGTAGCACCCAGGACCTGCCGCATATGGCCGGCCAATGGAATCTGTGGAAGTCATAGACCGCAGACTGACTGACAATGAGTTCGCCCCGGCGCGCCGAGATCCGGGATAATCCGCAGGTTCAGCCCTGCGGAGCCACCATGAACCTCGAAGCCCTCACCCAACGCCTGCATGCCATTCGCGACGCCAACGACTGGCGGCAGTTCCACAGCCCGAAAAACCTGACCATGGCCGCCAGCGTGGAGATGGCCGAGCTGGTGGAAATTTTTCAGTGGCTGAGCGAAGCGCAGTCCCGCCAATTGCCGGCCGACCAACTGGAACACGCCGGCCAGGAAATCGGCGACGTCGTGCTTTACCTGTTGCTGCTGTGTGCCGAGCTTGGACTGGACATGAACGCCGTGGTCAGCACCAAGCTGGCCGACACTGAACGGCGCTACGCACGATGAACGACCGGCATTTCGATGAGCTGGCGGTGCGTTTCGCCGAAAAGATCTACGGTGGCGCCAAGGGCGCAATCCGCCTGGCCGTGCTGCAGGCGGACCTCAGCGAAATTCTGCCGCAACGCCCGCTACGCGTGCTGGATATCGGCGCCGGCCTGGGCCACATGTCGCTGTGGCTGGCTCAACAAGGCCACATCGTAACGCTCGCCGAGCCTGCCGCACCGATGCTTGAGGGTGCGCGCCAGCGTTTCGCCGAGGCCGGACAAACAGCCACCTTCATCCAGTCGCCTTGGCAGGAACTGACCGAGCAGTTGCATGAGCCCTATGACCTGGTGCTCTGCCACGCCGTGCTGGAATGGCTGGCCGAACCGGCTGCCATCCTGCCGGTGCTGCACCGCCTGACGGCCACCGACGGCTGGCTGTCCCTGGCCTTCTACAACCAGGACGCCTTGATCTACCGCAACCTGCTCAAGGGACACTTTCGCAAACTGCGCAAACAAGAGTTTGCTGGGGAAAAACAAAGCCTGACGCCGCAACGCCCGCTTGATCCTCGCGAACTGGCGGCGCAACTCGCCGCTACCTGGACAGTTGAACACACCAGTGGCGTGCGGGTGTTTCACGACTACATGCCGATGGAATTCCAGACCAAGGCCGAGGGGGCCGCGCTGGTCGAAATGGAACTGGCCTATCGTCGCCACCCGGCCTTCGCCGGCCTGGGTCGCTATCTACACTGGATATGTCGGCCCCACTAACAAGCGTAAATACCCTCTGGCAGGAGCGTCACATGATCCGCCCCGCCCTTCTCACCCTCAGCCTCGTGCTGGCCGCTTGTCAGGGGAACAATCCCTACACGGCAAGCTCGGCTCCGCTGCCTCCAGCGCCGAACCCGGCGGTCAATGGCTTCGATGCCAGCGCTTATCCCGCCGCACCGCGCGATTATGGCCATTACCGCTCCTGGGCCTGGCAGCCAGGCCTACTTCCGGCGGGCACAGCCGAGGCCAGCCCGGAGCAAGTCCAGTCAGCGATTGCCGCAGGGCTTGATCAGGTCGGCCTGCGTCCGGCACGGGACAACCGGACCGCCGATCTACTGGTCAGCGCCGACCTGCGAGTCGAGCGCCGTCTGCAACGACGCTATGACGACTACGGCTATGGCGGTTATGGTTATGGTTACCATCCAGGGCTGTATCCCTACGGTTATCACTCGCCTCACCATTCTGGCTATGGCCTGGCCATGAGCGTACCGCTGGTGCGCACCTTCGAAACCGAAGTTCTGGTGGTGGATATTCAATTGCACGATGGACGCGACGGCCAGCCCGTCTGGAGCGGCAGCGCCGAAGCGGTACGCGGCAGTGATCGCCACACGCGCAGCGACAGCCTGCACGATGCCGTACGCCAGGCACTGGCAGGTTATCCGCCATACTGATCAGGCACCTCTCTCGTTTCGGAGAAGCCATCATGCCGTACCGACTCTTGCTGTTACCGCTGCTGCTGGTGCTCGCAGCCTGCCAGACGACCCGTCTGGAACGGGATTTTGACGCTAGCCGCGATTTCGCCGCCTACCGCAGCTGGAGCTGGCAGGAGCCGGCCGTGCAATACGTCCCGGCCGACCCGCGCTTGCACAGCGACCTGACCACCCAGCGCGTACGAGAAGCCGTAGCTGAGGAGCTCGACCAACGCGGCCTGCGCCCGGCCCAAAGCAACCCGGACCTCAAGGTGCAGGTCTGGATGCTGGTTGAGCAGCGCCAGGACCAAGTGACCACCGTCTACGGCGGTGGCGGTTACTGGGGCAACCCGTGGGGTTTCTGGGGCGCGCCGGGTTACGCCGAGACCAGCTCGTACAACTACCGTGTTGGCACCCTGCAAATCGACCTGTTCGACGGCCGTGACGGCAAGCTGGTATGGCGCGGCAGTGCCGAGCAGGTATTGCCGAGCCGTTCGCGAACCCCAACCGAGCGCCGTCTGGACATCTACGAAACGGTGACCAAGGTCCTCAGTCAGTACCCGCCCTATTGAGGTAATACGCATGGAAGCCCAATCGCAACAAGTGCTCATCCTGGTAGCCAGTGGCCCCAGTACGCCGGCGCGTTGCGCCGCACCGTTTCATATCGCCACGCTGCTGGCCTGCATGGACGCGCAAGTGACGTTGTTTCTAACCGGTGAAGCCGTGCGCCTGGCGCAACAGAATATTGCCAACACACTGCGGGCAACCGAGGACGGCGAGCCGCTGCTGCATTTCATCCGTCAAGCCAAGGACGCCGGAGCACGGCTGTTGATGTGCCGCCAACCCGGCGTGCCCCTGGATAAGTCCGCACTGATCGCCGAACTCGATGAAATTTCCAGCGGCGGCGAACTGGCGCAACTGATCCTGGAAGCCGAACGGGTGCTCACGCTATGAATCTGCATGGACTGGAGTTTCCCGATGCGCTGTTCTATGCCCCCGCCCATGGCCTGTGGCTGCGCGAGGAAACCGATGGCACAGTCACGCTGGGCCTGAATGCCTATGGCTGCGCCCTGTATGGCGAAATATTCGCCTTTACCCCCAAACGCATCGGCGCGCGCATCGAACGCGAGCGCAGCTTCGGCGTGGTGGAGTTCGCCAAAGCCGCCACTTCCGCCCGCAGCCCGCTGGCCGGCGAGCTGCGGGCGGTCAATACGCAATTGCTGGAACGCCCGGGCTTGATCAACCGCGACTGCTATGGCGAAGGCTGGATGATCCGCCTGTACCCAGACGACTGGCTGGCCGTGCGTGATGAATTCCCCCAGGGCGAATCGGCGCTGACGGCCCTGGCCGAACAGATGCGCCTGGATAATTTCGACCCGGAGGACCGCCATGTGCAGGCGTTGAAGTGGAAGTAGATCTGACAAGAAGATCAACAGGAAATGGCGGAAGGCAGTAGGAGTCGAACCTACCCGGGAGCGGCTGCCGCCCCCAACCGGGTTTGAAGCCCGGCCGCAGCACCGGCTGCGATTGCCTTCCAATAGTCGCGAATTCGGCCTCGAACGCGACAGCCCTCAACCCTAGGTGCTTTCCGTGTCCTGCGCCAATGCGCTGTCGCTGCGCACCTTGCGTTCGTTGCCGAAGCGCCGAGTAAAGCCGATGCGGTCGAAGTGTTCCAGCAATTGAATGCTGCGTTTGCGCCCCAAGCCAACGCGGTCACGAAATGCCGCCGCACGAATCTCTCCAGTTTGCTGATGCAGGGCCAGCACATGCCCAGCCAGCTGGCGCAGCGTAGTTTCCGGATAGAACAGATCCTTGACCACCTGCTGCACCAGCCCCAGGCGCGCCAGTTTGCGCAGCAGGTGACGCATCACGGCTTCGTCCGCTGCGGTTTCCCGTGCCAGATCGCGCACCCAGGGCGGGTTGAAACCTCCCGCGACCAACGCTGGCCAGATGCACGTTTTCAAGCGCTCTTCCGCCTCGCTCAAGCGCACCTGATGTTCGGGACGGTGCAGCCAGGGCCCGCTTGCCAGGATATGACCCGCGGCCATTTGCTGTTCCAGCAAGGCGATAAATACCGGGCGTTCCAACTGTGGCAACGCGTAGCGGCGCAGGCGATCGCGGTCGGGGCCGAGCTCATCCGGCTGCTGCTCGTGAAAACGTTGCAGAGCAGCAGTCAGGCTTTCACCCAGGGCCTGCCATTGTTCGCGGCTGAACACGCGCGGACCGAGCCGGGTGGTGATGTTGAGTACCTGCTCAGGCAGCTGCCAGCCCGCCTGGGGGCGGTTGAACTGGCGTGCCAACACCTGTGGATCGAGGCCATTAACGGCTTGGGCAAGCAATTCCGGCAGTGCCTGCTCCAGACCACCCTCACGTAAGGCGCGCATTTGCTGCAGTCGCGCCGCACTGCGCCGATAACGCGCTGGGGCGAAGGGATCGAGAACCTGTCCGCCGCCCAGCGTGCGCTGCGCCGACTGGTCACGCAGCACCAGACGGTCGCCATGCACGGCATGCACGGGAGCGTTAACAAGCAACTGAGCCAGCATGCGTTCACCTGGAGCCACGCGTTCACCTTCCAGTAAGGCAACACGACCGGTGACATCCTGGGCCGCGAGGTGTACGTGCACAGGCGTCCAATGGCGCAGCTCACGGGCTTCGCTTGGCAACAGCTGCAGGTCAATATCGATGCGTGTGGTTGGCGCGTGCAACGGCGGCGCCAGCAGCCAGTCGCCGCGCTGGAAGCTGTCGACACTCAAACGTTCGCCAGCCAGGTTGACGGCTACCCGCTGTCCGGCAAATGCCGCCCGCGCCTCGCAATTCTGCGCATGCAGGCCGCGTACCCGCACGCGCTGGCCGGCGGGACTGAGCACCAGCTCGTCACCAACCTGCACCTGTCCGGCAAAGGCCGTGCCTGTCACCACCACGCCGGAACCGGTAACGCTGAAGACACGGTCGATGGCCAGACGGAAATACCCGTCGCGACTGCGTGCTCGACACTCAGCGGCAGCGCTCACTAACGCGCCGCGGAGATCTTCGATACCTGCGCGGGTGATGCTGGACACCGGAAAGATCGGCGCTCCGGCCAATGGCCCATCGGCCAGCAGTTCGACAATCTGCTGGCTGACCTCGGCGAGACGCGCTCCCTCCACACGGTCGATCTTGGTCAACGCCACCAGAGCGCGGCGAATACCCAGCAGCTCGACGATGGCCAGGTGCTCGCGGGTCTGGGGCATCACCCCGTCATCGGCGGCCACCACCAGCAGTACCAGGTCAATGCCGCTGGCGCCAGCCAGCATGTTGTGCACGAACCGCTCGTGCCCCGGCACATCGATAAAGCCGGTCAGGTTGCCTTCACCCAAGTCGGCGTACTGATAGCCGAGATCGATAGTAATGCCGCGTTCGCGCTCTTCGCGGCGGCGGTCACCCGCCTGGCCGGTCAACGCCTTGAGCAGTGCGGTCTTGCCGTGATCGATATGGCCGGCGGTGCCGACAATCATCCCAGCGCCTCGCGCAGTTGCGGTAATTGCTCGGTAAACGCGGCCTCATCATCGAGCTGGCGTAGGTCGAGCCACAGAGCGTCATCGTCGATCCGACCGAGCACCGGAATGGGCAGCTCACGCAGCGCCGTTTCCAGCTGGCGCAGGCTGCGTCCGCGCAGGCGTCTGGGCTGTTGCGGACGCAGGCACAGGGCCGCACTGGCCAGGCGCGCCACCGGTTGTGCGCCGCTGCCGATCATGCCCAGCGCATCGCTGGCCGTGACGCTCCAGCATTCATCCATCACCGCTGCCAGCTGCGGCGCCAGACGCTGGGCCTGGTGGCGGATCTCAGCCTGCGGACGGGTAAGCAGGCGCAGACTGGACAGACGCTCGGCCAGGCGATCCGGGTCGCGGTACAGGTTGAGCACCGCTTCCAGGGCCGCGAGGGTCAGCTTGTCGACACGCAGGGCACGCTTGAGCGGGTTCTTCTTGATTCTCTGAATCAGCCCTTTGCGCCCGACGATCAATCCGGCCTGAGGCCCACCCAGCAGTTTGTCACCACTGAAGGTGACGATATCGGCGCCATCACGCAGCGCCTCCTGCACGGTCGGCTCCTTAGGCAACCCCCAGCAGCTCAAATCGACCAGGCTGCCGCTGCCCAGGTCCTCCAGTAGCGGTAGACCATGCTCATGAGCAATGGCCGCCAGCGCGGCGGTGGGCACGCTGGCGGTAAAGCCCTGCACGCTGTAATTGCTGGTGTGCACTCGCATCAGCAGTCCGCTACGGGGTCCGATCGCGTTTGCGTAGTCGTGGGCATGGGTGCGGTTGGTAGTGCCCACCTCATGCAATTTCACCCCGGCGCGGGCCATGATGTCGGGGATGCGAAAAGCGCCGCCGATCTCGATCAGCTCGCCACGCGAAATAATGCCTTCCTTGCGCGCGCCCAGGCTGTTGAGCGCCAGCAGCACGGCAGCCGCATTGTTGTTGACCACAGTGACCGCCTCGGCACCGGTCAGCTCGCGAATCAACCCCTCGATCAGGTCGTCACGGTCCCCACGTTTACCCGTGGCCAAATCGAACTCCAGATTGAGCGGGTAACGCGCCGCCAAGCAGACCGCCTCGACCGCCTCTTCCGGCAGCAGCGCGCGGCCCAGGTTGGTATGCAACACTGTGCCGGTCAGGTTGAAGACGCGGCGTATCCGGCTGCGCTGCTGGTTGGCCAGCCGCTCGCCGGCGCGCCCGGCGAGGACTGCTTCACTGAGTTCCTGCGCTGTCAGTTGGCCGTTGCGAGTGGGCGTGCGCAGCTCATCAAGCAAGTCGCGCAAGGTAGCGAGCAGCGCCTCGCGCCCGTAACGCTGCTGCAGGGGCTGACAGGCCGGCGTGCGCAACAGACTGTCCACCGAGGGCAGTCGCGCGCTGGTCATGTATCACCTCCCGGCGCCAGCAAAAGATTAGGTGCACGGCGCTGGAAATCCTGTTCACTCAGCAGCAGATCGAGGTCAAGGGTGGCCAGGTCGGCGGAGAGACTTTCACCGTCCGGTTGCAAGTCCAGGTAGAGCTGCTTGAGGTACGTATGGCACTCCGGGCAGGCTTCGGCCTTGACCCCCTGGGGAGAATTTTCCAGATGCAGGTAATCGATTTCCCGCGTGCTGCGGCAGTGACTGCATTTCAGTCGGGTGTAATGCCATTCGCAGGCGCACAGTGAGCACACCAGGTAGCGCAGGCCATTCATCGCGCCCCGATGGCGGATCACACCAGCCATCGGCAGGGCGCCACAGCAGGGACACTGGCCCTGATCCTCGCGTTCGCGAAGGTCGGACAAGCCCAGCCCCAGTAACCAATGACTCCAGGCAAGTTGCAGGGCAGCACCGAGGAATGGCACCAGTGCCGCCGGCAGGCTCGAGAACTGCCCCGTCAGCAAGGATAAGGCCCACACCTTGCGTTGGCTGGCATCAGCGCTGCGCAGTTGCTCCAGCGCTAACGCTACCGAGGGCGTGACTGGCGCATCGAACGTCACAAGCCAGGCATCGAGCATCGGCAACCAATGACCTTCGCGCACTAACGTGTCTGCCGCCAGCGGCGGCATGCCATGGTTGATGCATTCACGGCTGCGGTGCTCATCCAGCGGTTCCAGAGTGGGTGGCAGGTCGAGCACCTGCTGCTGAGCCCGGCATACCGCCGCCAGCAGGTGCAGATAATCGGCCAGGGGGTGCTCTGTGGCGATCTGCTCCAGGCGCGCCGCACGCCGCGCAAACAGGTCGCGTGGCGGTAACTGTATGAAGGGGGGTTTGTTTGCCGCGGCTTCAATCTGCCCGGGCTCGAGAATGTTGCCTGCCACGCCCTGCTCCTTTTATAGAGTGTTCAGAGCAAGCGTAGTTGGCTTCGCCCGTATCGTCCGATACGGGCGTTTTTGTCTTCCCCCTTGTGAACTATGCCGCCTTTAACGATAAGGCTGTCGGCGGGGCGGAGTGCGTTCCAAATCTTTCCCCGACTCGCCATTGACCTGCCGGTACCAGGCCAGATGATGCTTGCGCGCCCAGGCACGGCTGACCCAGCCGTGGAACATGCCGTACATGGACCCTTTGACCCAGATTCCGGAATACACATGGACGATGATGCTGAGGATCAGCACGAAGGCGGCGAAGGCATGGAGCAAGCTGGCCCAGCGCGCCGCCGTTACCGGGAAATAGTCCCCGAAGAACTCCTGCCACATGAGGATGCCCGTTACCAGCAGGACCAGCAGGCACAGCAGCAAAACCCAGAACAAGACCTTCTGTCCGGCATTGTAGCGCCCCACTTCCGGCAGACGCTCCTCGCGGTTGGCGACAACATCGTTGATCTGTTTCAGCCATTGCCGATCATTGCGGTCGAGCAGGTTATGGCCGGCGAAGCGCACCGCCATAAACAGGAACAGGATGAACATCACCACACCGAAAATCGGATGCAAAATGCGCGTCCAGGTGCCGCCCCCAAACAGCCCCGACAGGCCGAACAGCCAAGGGTGGAACAGGGCCAGGCCGGACAGGCCCGCGCAGAGGAACAGAATCGCCACCAGCCAGTGGTTGGTCCGGTCCAACCGCGTGTAACGCAGGATTTCTTCTTTCATGGTTGCCTCCAGGGGCAATCGAACACCGGCGTGCCGGGCGGGCACGCCGGTGCGCGTCAGGCTTTCGGATCGCGCGGGTCAACCACATGCACGCTTGGATCGACCTGGTGCACCACTGTTTCGCCGCCGGGTCCATCGTCGTGATCGTGTTCGTCCTCTTTCACACGGTTCGGGCCGACCCCCACATAGTGGAAGAACCCACCGAGCACTGCCGCACCCATGGCCAGCAGCGCCAGCGGCTTGGTCACGCCCTTCCACAAACTCACCAGCGGACTGATCGTCGGCTCGTTGGGCAGGTTGCTGTACAGCATCGGCTGGTCGTTGTGATGCAGCACATACATGACGTGGGTGCCGCCAACGCCCTCCGGATCGTACAGACCGGCCTGGTCGAAACCCCGCGACTTGAGATCGGCGATGCGCCCGGCGGCGTGCTCCTTCATGTCCGCCTTGCTGCCGAACACAATGGCGCCGGTCGGGCAGGTCTTCACACAGGCCGGCTCCAGGCCGACGGAGACCCGATCAGAACACAGCGTGCATTTGTAGGCCTTGTTGTCCTTGGCCGAAATGCGCGGCACATCGAACGGGCAGCCGGTAATGCAGTAGCCACAGCCGATGCAGTTGTCCTGATTGAAATCGACGATGCCGTTGGCGTACTTGACGATTGCCCCAGGGCTCGGACACGCCTTCAGGCAACCGGGGTCGGCACAATGCATGCAGCCGTCCTTGCGGATCAGCCACTCGAGGTCGCCGCTATTGGGGTTTTCGTATTCGGCAAATTTCATCACCGTCCAGGAATCCGCCGTCAGGTCGATCGGGTTGTCGTAGGTTCCATGGTTGGTGCCGACTTCGTCGCGTATGTCGTTCCATTCCGAACAAGCGACCTGGCAGGCCTTGCAACCGATGCACTTGGAAACATCGATCAGTTTGGCCACCTCGCCAATCTCACGAATCGACGGCATTTGCGTGGTGGTGGCGGAGCGGGCAATTACGTCTTGGGTAGCCATGTCATGCCTTCTCCACGTTGACCAGGAACGATTTGAATTCCGGCGTCTGCGTATTGCCGTCGCCCACAAATGGGGTCAGGGTGTTGGTCATGTAGCCGTTTCTGGCCAGCCCCGAGAATCCCCAGTGCAGCGGAATGCCGACGTGGTGCACCGTGCGTCCGTCCACGGTCATGGGCCTGAGACGCTTGGTCACTACCGCAACCGCCTTGATGAAGCCTCGGTTGGACGACACCTTGACCCGTTCGCCGGCGGCGATGCCCAGCTCGTTGGCTAAAGCTTCGCCGATTTCGACAAACTGCTCGGGCTGAGTGATCGCATTCAGGCGACAGTGCTTGGTCCAGAAGTGGAAATGCTCGGTCAGTCGGTAAGTCGTTGCCGCATAGGGGAATTCCTCTGCGGTGCCGAACAATTCCATATCGTTCTTGAACACCCGCGCTGCTGGGTTGCTGGTGGCCTGCGGGTTGTCCGGATGCAGCGGGTTGCGCCCGATGGGTGTTTCGAACGGTTCATAATGCTCAGGGAATGGCCCCTCGGTCATCATGCCCAGGGCGAAGAAGCGCGCCACGCCTTCGGGGTTCATGATGAACGGGTTCATGCCCGCCTCCGGCGGCGAGTCGACTACGAAGTCGGGCACGTCGGTACCGGTCCACCTTCCACCGTCCCACCACACCAGACGTTTCTTCACCGGGTTCCACGGCTGACCCGCGGGATCGGCGGAGGCACGGTTGTATAGAATCCGCCGGTTGGCCGGCCAGGCCCATGCCCAGGCCAGGGTTTGCCCCATGCCGAACGGGTCGGCGTTGTCACGGCGCGCCATCTGGTTGCCTTGTTGAGTCCAGGCGCCGCAATAAATCCAGCAACCGCTGGAAGTCGAGCCATCGGCGCGCAACTGACCGAAACCAGCCAATTGTTCCCCCGCCTTGGCCAACACCGCGCCGCTGGCCGGGTCGACAAGGTCGCTTAGCGCACGGCCGCTGTACTCCCGGGCAATTTCTTCCGGGGTCGGCTCTTCCGGCTGCTTATAGGCCCATTCAAGGTTCAGCAGCGGCTCGGCATAAGCACCACCTTCCGCGCGATACAGCTCGCGTAGCCGATGGAACAGGCCACCCATGATCGCCACATCGGTTCGTGCCTGGCCGGGCGGCTCTGCGCTCTTCCAGTGCCACTGCAACCAGCGACCACTGTTGACCAACGAGCCGTCTTCCTCAGCAAAGCAGGAGGTGGGCAAGCGGAACACCGTGGTCTGGATGCTGGCGGTATCGACGTCGTTGTGCTCACCGGCATTGCGCCAGAACTCGGCGGTTTCGGTGTGCAGCGGGTCCATGATCACCAGGAATTTCAGCCGCGCCAGCGCGGCGCTGACCTTGGCCTTGTTGGGGAAGGAACCGATGGGGTTGAAGCCCTGACAGAAATAGCCGTTGACCTTGCCCTGGTACATCATGTCGAACACCTGAAGCACGTCGTAGCCGGGAATATCCAGCTTGGGCAACCAGTCATAACCCCAGTTATTTTCTGCCGTGGCGTTGGCCCCGTACCAGGCCTTCATCAGGCTGACGTGGAACTTCTCATAGTTCTGCCAGTAGGACAGCTGCCCGGGGCGCAACGGCTTGCTGGCCCGTTTCTCGATGTAGGCGGCGTAGTCCTGTTCCGAGTCGAGCGGCAAGGTCAGGTAGCCGGGCAACAGGTTCGACAGCAGACCCAGATCGGTCAGACCCTGGATGTTGGAATGTCCGCGCAGGGCGTTCATGCCACCCCCGGGCATGCCGATATTGCCGAGCAGCAATTGCACCATGGCGCCGCAGCGAATCATCTGTGAGCCCACCGAATGCTGGGTCCAGCCCAGGGCGTACATGATGGTCATCACCTTGCCTGGCGCCGAGGTTTCGGCTACAGCTTCCCAAACTTGGAGCAGCCGGTCCTTGGGTGTGCCACAGATGCTGCTGGCCATATCCGCCGTGTAGCGGCTGTAATGCTGCTTGAGCAGGTTGTATACACAGCGTGGATGGCTGAGCGTCGGATCGACCAGCGCGTAGCCGTCCTCGCCGGTTTCATAGAACCAGCTGCCCTTGTCCGGATAGGCGCGCGCTTCGGCGTCGTAGCCATTAAACAGGCCGTTAGCGAAGCTGTACTCCTCCTTCACGATGAACGGCAAGTCGGTGTAGTTGCGCACGTACTCGTGCTGAACCTTGTCATTCTCCAACAGGTAATTGATCAGCCCGCCGAGGAAGGCAATGTCGGTCCCGGTACGGATCGGCGCGTACATGTCAGCGACCGCGGCGGAACGGGTAAAGCGTGGATCGACCACGATCAGCCGGGCCTGGTTGTGGGCCTTGGCTTCAGTGACCCATTTGAAACCACAGGGGTGGGCTTCAGCAGCGTTGCCACCAATAATCATCACCAGGTCGGCATTCTTGATGTCGGTCCAGTGATTGGTCATGGCTCCTCGGCCAAACGTCGGGGCAAGACCTGCCACCGTCGGGCCGTGTCAGACACGTGCTTGGTTGTCGAACGCCAACATGCCGAGGGAACGGACCACCTTGTGGGTCATGTAACCCGCTTCGCTGGAAGCAGCCGACGCGGCGAGAAAACCCGTACTCAACCAGCGGTTCACCGTCATGCCCTGGTCGTTCTTCTCGATGAAGTTGGCATCGCGGTCGTCCTTCATCAACCGGGCGATGCGGTCCAGCGCCTCGTCCCATTCGATGCGTTTCCACTCGTTGCTGCCGGCTTCGCGCACTTCGGGATACTTGAGGCGATGGGGGCTGTGGACGAAATCCAGCAGACCTGCGCCTTTCGGGCAGAGCGTGCCACGGTTGACCGGATGGTCGGAGTCGCCCTCGATGTGAATGATTTCCTGCACGACGTTCTTGCCGCCACTGCCCTGGCTGTAGAGGATCAGGCCACAGCCGACCGAACAGTAGGGGCAGGTGTTGCGTGTCTCGCGGGTATTGGTCAGTTTGAAATGGCGGATCGACTCGGCGAAGGCCGGCGGAGGCGCCATGCCCAACGCCGCCATGCTCGACGCCCCAAGGCCCACTCCGCAGACCTTGAAGAATTGCCGACGGTTCATGTCCATCGAGGTTCTCCTGATTCAGGCTAGGCAGACCGTTTTGGCCTTGAGCGGCGCGACGGCCTCTGTGGCATGCGTGCGACTGACGTCACGCTGTGCCACTGCTTCTAACCCTAGTCAACGGGGTGAAATTGGCAATGTTTGCCCCCGCTGCTCTTAACATGCGGACCGTTTCCTTTCCCCGCCTGCGGCATAATGCCCGCCCCTTGTTGTCTGGAGTTCGCCATGCATCCCTGGTGGTTACTCGCCCTGCCTTTTATTGCGGGTTCGTTGATGCCCTTGCAGGCCGGAATCAATGGCCAGGTGGCCAGGCAGTTATCCAGCGTGATGGCCGCAGCCCTGCTGTCTTTTAGCGTCGGCACCCTGGCTTTGCTCTGCATTGTGCTCATGCAACGGGGCATGCCCGGCCTCACCGCTTTACGCGAACTGAGCGGGTATCATTGGCTGGGTGGACTATTCGGCGCCGTGTTCATCGCCGTTGCCGCCTTCGCCGCGCCCCGCATTGGCGGGCTGGTGATGATGGTATTGATCCTCGCCGGCCAACTGGGCATGGCGCTGCTGCTTGATCACTTCGGCTGGGTCGGCTATCGCGAGGCGCCAGTGAGCGCCGGCAAGCTTGGCGGCCTGGCGCTGATCGCCGCTGGCATCTGGTTGATTCAGCGCGGCTGAGCCTTGTGTAGCGAGGTGGTGCTAGACTGCGCCGCTTCAACTTAAGCAAGGCTCAGCGCATGCAGGCAGAAGGTTTTTTCGAAGGGCTCGGCGAAGTGCTGGGGACGATTTTGCGCGTGCTGATCGACAGCCTGTACGGAGTCTTTGCCTGGCTGGCGGGGGCCGGCGCCAGCTTTCTCAACGGCCTGTCGAAAGCCCTGGGCATGGACCCGTCACTGCTCAGCCTGGTGGCCGTGGCGATCGGCCTGCTGGTTCTCATTTCCGCATTCCGGGCGCTGTTTCGGCGCGCGCTATTTTCCGGAGTTTTGCTACTGTTGCTGGCCCTGTGGCTGTTCAGCCTGGTCATTCACTGAGCATCGCTTGCCCCTCTCTGAAGGGCCGCTTGGGTCGCCAAGCCCGCATCGGGTAAACTCCGCCGACTTTTACACCTATAAAACGATCAGTCTGATGCCCAAGACGTTCCATGAAATCCCCCGCCAGCGCCCTACCACGCCTCTGCTCGACCGCGCAGCGACGCCCGTCGAGTTGCGCCGCCTGGGCGAAGCGGAACTGGAGCAACTGGCCGATGAGTTACGCCAGGAGCTGCTCTACAGCGTCGGGCAGACCGGCGGACACTTCGGCGCCGGCCTCGGTGTGATCGAGCTGACCATCGCCCTGCACTACGTATTCGACACCCCGGATGACCGCCTGGTGTGGGACGTTGGCCATCAGGCCTACCCGCACAAGATTCTTACCGGTCGCCGCCAGCGCATGGCCAGCCTGCGCCAGAAGGACGGCCTGGCCGCCTTCCCGCGCCGCACCGAGAGTGAGTACGACACCTTTGGTGTAGGCCACTCCAGCACCTCTATCGGCGCGGCACTGGGCATGGCCATCGCCGCCCGTCTGCAAGGCCAGAAGCGCAAGTCGATTGCCGTAATCGGCGATGGCGCACTGACCGCCGGCATGGCCTTCGAGGCGCTCAACCACGCCCCGGAAGTTGGCGCCGACATGCTCGTGGTGCTCAACGACAACGACATGTCGATCTCGCGCAACGTCGGCGGCATGTCCAACTACCTGGCCAAGATTCTTTCCAGCCGCACCTACGCCAGCATGCGCGAAGGCAGCAAGAAGGTGCTGTCGCGCCTGCCCGGCGCCTGGGAAATCGCCCGCCGCACCGAGGAGTATGCCAAGGGCATCCTGGTGCCCGGCACGCTGTTCGAGGAACTGGGCTGGAACTACATCGGCCCCATCGACGGCCATGACCTGCCGACCCTGGTCGCCACCCTGCGCAACATGCGCGACCTGTCCGGCCCGCAGTTCCTGCACGTGGTGACCAAGAAGGGCAAGGGCTTCGCCCCGGCCGAACTCGATCCCATTACCTGGCACGCGATCAACAAGCTGGAACCGGTGGATGCGCCGAAAACGCCCAAGGCGCCGTCCGGCCCACGCTACTCCAATATCTTCGGCCAGTGGCTGTGCGATATGGCCGAGGCCGATCCGCGCCTCGCCGGCATCACCCCGGCGATGAAGGAAGGCTCGGACCTGGTGGCCTTCAGCGAGCGCTTCCCGGAGCGCTACTTCGACGTCGCCATCGCCGAACAACACGCCGTGACCCTGGCCGCCGGCATGGCCTGCGAAGGCGCCAAGCCGGTGGTGGCGATCTACTCGACCTTTCTGCAGCGTGCCTACGACCAACTGATTCACGATGTGGCAGTGCAGAATCTCGACGTGTTGTTCGCCATTGACCGCGCCGGCCTGGTGGGCGAAGACGGCCCGACCCACGCCGGCAGCTTCGACCTGTCGTTCCTGCGCTGCATCCCCGGCATGCTGGTGATGACGCCCAGCGACGAGAACGAGCTGCGCCGCATGCTTACCACCGGCTATCTGTTCGACGGCCCAGCGGCGGTGCGTTACCCGCGCGGCACCGGCCCCAATGCCACCTTGGAACCGGGCCTGCAGCCACTGGAAATCGGCAAGGGCGTGATTCGCCGCCAGGGCAATAAAGTTGCCCTGTTGGCATTCGGCGTGCAACTGGCCGAAGCGCTCAAGGTCGGCGCAACGATGGATGCCACCGTGGTCGACATGCGCTTTGTCAAACCACTGGACCAAGCCCTGGTGCGCCAACTGGCCGACAGCCATGACCTGCTGGTGACCATCGAGGAGAACAGCATCATGGGTGGCGCCGGCAGCGCGGTGAGCGAATTCCTCGCCAGCCAAAACCTGGTCATGCCTCTCCTCCACCTCGGCCTGCCGGACAGCTACGTCGAACATGCCAAGCCCAGCGCGATGCTCGCCGAGTGCGGGCTGGACGAAGCCGGCATCGAGGCGGCGGTGCGCGCGCGGTTGAGTCTGCTGCAAGCATGAAAAGCTGTGGGTGAAGGTGATTCCAACCTCACCCACAGGCCCGTTCATCCTTGTCTTTCCCCGCGCGACGCCGTAAGGTGCGCGCGTTTTACTTATCCGCCCAGGTGTGCGCGACCGCAAGGTGCGCATTAAACGGGAAGCCGGTGCGTTCGATCCGAACAATCCCGGCGCTGCCCCCGCAACGGTAATCGACCGCGATCCCCGAGATCGCCGTCCGCTCAAACGCCACTGTATTTGAAATATGGGAAGGCGAGCGCGATGAGAGTCGAGAGCCCGGAGACCGGCCTAAGCGGATTCGACTGGTGTTGCGGAGGGCAGCACCGTCAAGCGCTGCGCCTGCAATCCAGACCCGCGCTTGTTCCTGCCCTCCTCAAAAGTGTTGTTCTTTTGAGGAATCTCCTGATGAAACTGTCCCGTTTGGCTCTGGCCGTGGCCCTTGCGCCGATTACGGCATTCGCCGCCAACGAAACTCCGCGCTTCGATGAACAACTGAAACTGCCTAATGTGGTGGTGACGGCGTCGCGTATGGCTGAAGCCGCCAGCGACAGCAGCGCGTCGATCAGTGTATTTACCCGTGCCGATATCGACCGCCTGCGCCCAGCCAGCGTGCCGGAACTGCTGACCCATGTACCCGGTGTCCAGGTGGCCAATTACGGCGGTCGTGGTGCCAACTATGGCCTGTACATCAGAGGCACAAGCACCGCACAGACTCTGGTTCTGATCGACGGCGTACGAGTCGGCTCGGCCACTATCGGCGGCGCCAGCCTGCAATTTTTGAGCGTTGATCAGATTGAGCGCGTCGAGGTCCTGCGTGGCTCGCGCTCGGCCATCTACGGTGCCGATGCCATGGGTGGCGTCGTGCAAATTTTCACCCGCCGCAGCCAAGGTGAAGGCCTCACCCCCTACGTTCGCCTGGCAGCCGGCACGGATAACGCGCGGGAGACCAGCCTGGGGCTGTCAGGTGGTAACGCGCTGACGCGCTTCAGCCTTAACGCGAGCCTGGAAGAGACCGACGGTTTCGACCGTACACACGCCTCCTTCCCCAGCGATGCGGATGATGATGGTTATCGCAACCGCTCCTTGTCCATGAGCCTGAGCCACCGTCTCAGCGACAAGGTAGAAGCCGGCTTGAACGTGCTGGATCAGCGCGGCAAGACCGAGATCGACAATCCGTTCGGGCGTTGGGACGACACCCTGTACGCCAGTTTCCCGGCCGAGCCCTATGATGAATTCACTATCAGCAGTACGTCTGTTTATCTCGATGCGCAGCTCACGAATGCCTGGAGCAGCCGCCTGGAATTGGGCCACAGCGAAGACAAACAGGAAAACTTCGACAAGTTGTTCCCCGGCAGCTCGGTGAACAACACCTACCGGGACTCCGCCAGTTGGTTGAATACCCTACACCTGGACGACGCCCACAGCCTGCTGGTCGGGCTCGACTATCTAAATGACAAAGTCGGCAGCAGCAACGAATACGATCAGACCAGCCGCTGGAACCAGGCGGCCATCGTCCAGCATCAGTTCCATGGCGAGACATTCTCCACTGAACTGGGGATGCGCCACGACCAGAATGAGCAGTTCGGCCATGAGAACACCTTCAACGCCGCGCTGAGCCTGCCGGTGAATGCCGACCACCAGGTGATTCTCTCTTATGCCGAAGGCTTCCGCGTTCCCACCTTTGCGGATCTGTATTGGCCCGATGAAGGCTGGACCAAAGGAAATCCCGACCTTGAGCCAGAGCGCTCAAAGAGCTATGAGCTGAAGTGGCGTGCGCGTCTGGCCGCTGAGACCCGCCTGGAGGCCTCGATCTACCGTACCGACTTCCGTGACCTGTTGGCTTATGTGAGCGACCCCATCACTTGGGTTGGCAGCACGCAAAACCTTGGTGTAGCTCGCATCAACGGTTTTGAAGCCCACCTTGAGCACGACCTGTTTGGCTGGCAGGCCAATTTAGGCGTCAGCATCATTGATCCACGCAACCGCGAAACCGGCGGCATCCTGCCCAACCGTGCCAAACGTACCCTGAGCCTGGATCTGGATCGCCACTTCGGAGCCGTGGGCGTCGGCGCCAGTTGGCGGGCCGTGAGCCGCAGCTTCAATGATGGCGCCAATACTCAGGAAATCGCCGGTCACGGCGTCCTCGACCTGCGCACCAGTTGGCAAGCCAGCGATGAACTGGGCTTCGACCTGAAGTTGGCCAACGTTCTGGACAAGGACTACAGCCGCCTGCTTTACAGCTACGAGGGCCAACAACACGGCTATCAGGAAGCACCGTTCAGCGTGATGCTCGGCCTGACCTGGACACCCTCCCTGTAGCACCCCCTGCGGTTGCCGGCCAGCCGGCAACCCGCCATATTCCGCAAACGCCGCCGCTGTGGCGTTTTATCTGATCAGACGAGGCGATTTCTGGTGCTGCGTGTCCTGCTGATGCCCTTGCTCCTGTTGCTGGCCCTGCCCGGGCCAGCCCGGGCCGACAGTACGTCGGCGCAGCGCATCGTCTCACTCGATCTGTGCCTGGACTGGATGGTCGCCCATTACCTTCCGCCTGAACGCGTGGCCGCCCTGTCGCAGATGCAGAAGCGCTACCCCATCGACTGGATCGGCCCGCAATGGCCGAGTCATGACGGCAGCCTTGAACAGATCTACGCCCTGCAACCAGACTTGGTGGTGGTCGGGCAGTACGCCGGCACCTTGCTGCGCCAGCGCCTGCAAGCGCTGGGCAACCGGGTAGAGATTTTCCCATTGCCGCAAAACCTGCAGGATGTGGCGAATTACGAAGTGCACTTCCTGCGAGCCGTGGGCCTTCCGGTATCCCTGGCCAGTCGCCCGCCGCTGGCCAGTTTCACGCCCACACGCGAGCAACGTCTGTTGCTGCTGGGCGCCAACGGCATCGGCACCGGGCGCGGCACGCTGGAAAACGAAATCCTCGAGCGCGCTGGCTGGACCAACTACCTGCGTGGCAACGGCTACCAGCGGCTGGATCTGGAGCAGGTCGTCGCCGATCCGCCGGATGCCATCCTCTGGGCTGCGCCGGAACACCGGGCGCTGGCCAACCAGTTCGCCGAACATGCGGCGCTCAAGCACGCCGTACCCGCCGAACGCTGGCTGACCACCGACTACTGGCGCTGGCAATGCCCCGGCCCCTGGACCTGGGATCTGATAGGACAACTGCACCAATGGCTCGACTGATCACCCCCCTCCTGGCCTTGCTGGCGCTTGTCCTGGCGCTGCTGTCGCTGAGCCTCGGCTCCACCCAGGTGGCGGTATTAACCGGGCTGCTCGATTGGCTCAGCGGCGGCAACGGCCCGGACGCCATTGTCATCGGTGAAATTCGCCTGCCGCGCACGCTGCTGGCCCTGGCGGTGGGCGCGGCGCTGGGGCTGAGCGGCGCAGCCTTGCAAGGCCTGTTGCGCAACCCACTGGCCGACCCGGGCCTGACCGGTGCCAGCCAGGGCGCTGCGCTGGGGGCAGCCGGAGTGTTCTATTTCGGTTTGCTGCCGTGGGCCGGAGCTTTTGCGCCGGCGCTGGCCGGGCTGTGCGGGGCCGGCATCGCCCTGACCCTCATGCTGGGCCTGGCCGGTTCCAGCGGGGCCGGCATGGTGATTCTCGCCGGTCTGGCCATCAGCACCCTGAGTGGAGCGCTGCTGGCCGCCGTGCTCAACTTCGCCCCCAATCCCTATGCCATGCAGGAACTGGTGTTCTGGCTGCTGGGTTCGGTGTCCGAGCGCGGCCTGGAGCACCTGCTACTGCTCGGCCCGGCGTTGTTGATCGGTTTTTTGCTGATCTGGGGCCAGCGCCGTCTGCTGCTGGGCCTGAGTCTGGGCGAACAAGTCGCTCAGAGCCTGGGGCTGGCCCACAAGCGCGGCAGCCGCCTGGTCGTGCTGGGCTGCGCCCTACTGGTCGGCGCTTCCGTGGCCGTGGCCGGCGGCATCGGCTTTGTCGGCCTACTGGTCCCGCACCTCATTCGTCCGCTGGTGCGTCACCGCCCCGACCGTTTGCTGATTCCCTCGGCGCTGGCCGGTGCCTGTCTCGTCTGCCTGGCCGATATGGCTGTACGCCTGTTGCCGGCCGGGCGTGAATTGAAACTGGGCGTGCTCACGGCCCTGATCGGTGCCCCGCTGTTTATCTGGCTGGTGTGGAAGGAGCGCAAGCAATGGATCTGATTCGCCTCGAACGCGTGAGCGTACCCGGCCGCCTCGAACCTGTGCGCTTCTCGCTCGCCGCCGGCGAGATGCTGGGCCTGATCGGCCCCAACGGCGCGGGAAAATCCACCCTACTGAACGCGCTGGCGGGCATTCAGCCTCACACCGGCAGCCTGAGTTACTTCGGCTTCGACGCCGCTCACCTGAGCCCGAAGCAACGTGCCCAGCGCATCGGCTTTCTGCCGCAGAGCCATCACAGCGCCTGGTCCCTGAGCGTGGAGGATGTGGTCGCCTTGGGCCGCCTGCCATGGGGCGACGAAGACGCTGCGCTGATCACGTCTGCCATGCAACGTACCGGCGTGCTGGAGTGGCGCACGCGCAAGGTTGCGGAACTCTCCGGTGGCGAACAGGCGCGCGTCTGGCTAGCTCGCGTCCTCGCCGGCCAACCCGTGTTACTGCTGGCCGACGAGCCGATCGCCAGTCTCGATTTGCGTCACCAGCGCAAGGTGATGGAGCTGCTGCGCGATCATGCGCACCAGGATCGCTCGGTCGTGCTGTCTATTCACGACCTGGGGCTGGCCGCGCGCTACTGCGACAAGCTGTGCCTGCTCGCTGAAGGGCAGGTGCTGGCCTATGGAACCCCACAAGAGGTGCTGACCGAGGCCCATATCACCGCTGCCTTCCAGGTGGATGTGCATATCGACCTCACCACCAATCCACCCATCATCCTGCCCACGTGAGCACCATGCTGAAGCTGAGTAAGAACCTCGATGAGGTCTGTTATCCCTTTATTCAGGACGCCTCGTCATTGTGCGATTTCGAGGTCGTTACCGATGAACTGTGCGCGCTGATTGGTGGGGTGCTCGCCTACCTGCCGGACGACATGCCCGACCTGCGTGCCGACCTCGAAAAGCTGCAACCGCTGGCGTTTCACGTCAACGGTTCGGTGCGCGGGCGCCTGGCGATCGAAGAAGATGACCTGAGCTGGCTGAGTGCGCGCATGGCGCACTATCGCGAAGAGGTGTCGGAGCGTTTGCAGGGGTTTGTCCTGCCCCGCGGGCACGCGCCGGTGCCGCAACTGCACCAGGCGCGCTCGGTGGCCAAGAAAGCCATCCGCGCCTTGGTGCGTGTGGATCAGGAAGGGATTGAGGTGCCGCTGGTTCTGCCGCGAATGTGCAACCTGATGTGCAATTTCTTCTTTGTGCTGACACTGGTGGTGAACCAGCGTCGCGGTTTTGAAGAGACGTACTTTGTCAGCAAGAGTTACGGCAAAAGCACCTGACGCGGAATGCGGTAAAGCGCAAAAATCATCACGCTGCCGAAGATCAGCAGCAGGCACGCAACGCCTTCCAGACCCGACAACGTACCGAGGGCGGCCATCCAGGCCGGCAGGCTGGCCCAATAGAGTCCTTTGCCCTGTGCTTGTTGCAGAGCGCCCCAGCGGGCCGATTCGTCGGCGTCCGTCTGGCCCATGGCCCAAAGCGCCCGTTTAAAGGCGGGGAAGAATTTCAGGGTGACAAACAGGCTGAGCAGGCCGGCGATAAAAAACGCCATGGGCGGCAGGCCCCAATTTATGTCGACCTGCGCCAGCACCAGCCAGGGCAGCACGCACAGGGCCAAGCGGCCCCACCAGATCAGGTTCAGCCGGCGACGGGCGCTGGCGCGGTTCATGGCTGTTCGACTTCGTCCTGATGCAGGCTGCCGAGCATGTGCCCGAGTTTGCCGGCCTTGGTCGCCAGGTATTTGCGGTTATGGGGATTGAGTCCGGTCTTCAGCGGCTTGCGCTCGGTAACCGGGATGCCGAAGCCTTCCAGCGCCTTGACCTTGCGCGGGTTGTTGGTCATCAGCTTGAGTTCGCGGATGCCCAAGTGGGCGAGCATCGGCAGGCAGATGCCGTATTCGCGCATGTCGGCAGGGAAGCCCAGGCGTTCGTTGGCTTCCACCGTATCGGCGCCGCCGTCCTGCAGTTCATAGGCGCGGATCTTGTTCAAGAGGCCGATGCCACGGCCTTCCTGGCGCAGGTACAGCAGCACGCCACGACCTTCATCGGCGATGGCGCGCAACGCTGCTTCCAGTTGAAAGCCACAGTCGCAGCGCAGGCTGAACAGCGCATCGCCCGTCAGGCACTCGGAGTGCACCCGGCCCAGCACAGGCTGGCCATCGCCGACATCGCCCAGGCTCAGCACCACATGCTCTTTGCCGGTCGCCTCGTCGAGGAAACCGTGCATGGTGAATTCGGCAAAAGGCGTAGGCAGTTTGGATGCGGCGACGAAAACGACGGACACCGGAGAAACTCCAGAAAAAATAAAGCGCGGAGTATAACCGCAGTGAAGCGGCTTGCGGGCGTGGAAAGCCACGAACGGACTGACTGAAGAAGGTACGCGTGACGACCTACAACTTGGATTCCAGTACCAGTACGCCCTGCTCCTCGCGCCAACGTACACGACTGAGAAAGCTCATGCCCAGCAGGGCTTCGGTCGGCGCATCGCCTTCCAAAACCACCGTATCCACACCGAGCACTTCCAGGCTACCGACCTTGACCCGGTCGACGCTGAGCTTCCAGCCCTTGGCCGTGCCACTGGCCGTACTGGCCAGCATCGGCCGGCCTTTTACCCGGTAATCCAGCCCGAGACGCTTGGCATGCTGTTCATTCATCGCCAGCGAAGTCGCCCCGGTATCCACCAGAAACTGCATCGGATGCCCGTCCACCGAGCCGGCGACCCAGTAGTGCCCACCCAACCCTCGGGCAATGCTGATCTGCTGCTTGCTCGGCGCGCTGAAGCCCTCACTGTATTCTCGGCTCAACTCGAACCGACGCGTCTGGCCATCGATGCGCAACACCGCGCCGCGACTGTCGGCGCTGACCACTTCGACACCGCCCGGCCCTACCTGGCCAACCTTTACCAGCTTGCGCTGGCCGTCGACATTGAGCACGGCGGCATTGGGGAACAAACCGACCACCAGCACTTGCTCAGGCGCGGCTTGGGCAAGGGAAGCGGCCAGCATCAGGCTGGCGAACGGAAGGAGACGGCGCATCGGCATTCGCGGCTCACTAAAAGATACGGGCGGACAGGATAGTCGTCGGCGTGCGCGGCAAACCGTGGCCAGGTCACAGCTGGGGAAATTCCAGAGGGGGAGTGAAAACTGATGAGGCGGCCAGGTTCAGAACTTGATGTCTTTAGCGGCTGCTTGCTTCCAGCCTGACTACCGTCTGGTGGGTCGATAAAGCGTGACCCACCCTACGAAAGCGCGACACGTTTTTCGTCGCCGGTAGGGTGGATGTCGCTTTTTACATCCACCACAGCACCACTCAGTGGATCGTGATTCACCTACGAAAAGAGCTGAGTGCCGCCGTTAAGCCAGGCCCAGATGATGCCCTGCATGGCCATCCAGGCGAACACACCGGCCAGTACGTCGTCGAGCATGATGCCGACGCCGCCGTGCACGTTGCAATCGACCCAGCGGATCGGCCAGGGTTTGAGGATGTCGAAGAAGCGGAACACCAGAAACCCGACCAGCAGCCACTGCCAGCCCTCAGGCACCAGCCACAGGGTGATCCACATGCCAACCATTTCGTCCCAGACGATGCCTTCGTGGTCGTGCACGCGCAGGTCATTGGCGACCTTGCCGCACAGCCAGAAGCCGAACAGCATGGTCACGCCGAGCATTAGCCAGTAGCCCCAGTCCGGCAGCATCTGCCAGAGCGGGATAAACGGCAGCGCCACCAGCGAGCCCCAGGTGCCCGGCGCCTTGGGCAGGGTGCCGGAGCCAAAGCCGAAGGCCAGGAAATGCCAAGGATTGCGCCACACCGAAGGCGGTACGGGTTCGGAACCAGAGAGCTTAGTCACGGGAAGGCCCAAAATGTTGATAACCACGTTCGGGCAGCGAAAGTTCGCCTCCCTGTTCATCGTACAGGTGCACGCCCTCACCTATCGCTACCCGGCCGATGACCGCCACGTCCGGCCAGTGCGCTTGCACGTCGGCCAGATGCCGCTCCGGCAGCGTGAACGCCAGCCGGTAGTCATCGCCGCCAGACAACGCACACTGCTCGGCCGCTTGGCGTCCCCCAAGGCTCAGCAAGGCCTCGGAGAGTGGCAAACGCGTCCGGTCGATATGCAACGCGACCTGTGACGCCTTGGCGATATGCCCGCAATCCGCCAACAAGCCATCGGAGATATCCAGCGCCGCGCTGGCCTTGCCGCGCAGCAGCAGGCCCAACTCAAGCTGCGGTTGCGGCGACCAGTACCGCGCCAGCAAGGGCTTGGCGATAGACGCCGCTGCGACTCGCTCGCCCAGCACCAGCGGCAACGCGCCGGCTGCATCACCCAGGCTACCGCCCACACACAACAGCTCGCCGGGTTGCGCGCCCGCCCGGGTCAATGCCCGGCCACGCGGCACGCGACCGAACACCGTCATGCCCAGGCTCAACGGCCCGCGCGTGGTATCACCGCCCACCAGGCGCAAAGCGCACGCCTGCGCCATGTGATTCAGGCCACGGGCGAACGCCTGCAGCCACGCCTCGTCGGCAGCGGGCAGGGTCAGGGATAGGGTAAACGCAAGGGGGGTGGCGCCCATGGCAGCCAGATCACTGGTCGACACTGCCAGGGCACGCTGGCCCAGCAGAAATGGATCGCACGGATCAGGAAAGTGCACGCCGGCCACCAAGGTGTCAGTGGACACCGCCAAGTGTTCGCCGGACGGCACGTCAAGCAAGGCGCAATCGTCGCCGATGCCCAGCGCCACGCCCTCGCCGCCTTGCGCACAGGGCGCGGCGGCGAAGAAGCGGCGGATCAGCTCGAACTCACCCATGTGGGCGGATCATCAGCGCTTGTTGCTGCGCACTTCGGCGGCGCGCAGCGTGGGCGCCAGCTTGTCCAGCACGCCGTTGACGAACTTATGCCCGTCAGTGGCACCATAGGTCTTGGCCAGCTCGATCCCTTCGTTGATCACCACGCGATACGGTACATCGACGCGGTAACTCAGCTCGTAGGTGGACAGTCGCAGGATGGCCAGTTCGACCGGGTCGAGCTCCTCCAGCGGGCGGTCCAGGTGCGGTTCGATATGCCCGTCGACCTCAGTCTTGTTGCGCGCCACGCCAGTGAGCAGTTCATGGAAATACGCCCCGTCGACGCCGGCGAAATCGTTGTCGACGCGAAACTGCGCCTCGATTTCGTTCAGACTCTGGCCAGCCATGTGCCACTGATACAGCGCTTGCATGGCCAGGCTACGCGCCACTCGGCGCGTCGCGATCTTGCCCTTGGCCGGCTTGGCCGGCTGGGCATCGGGACTGTCGTCGCGATTCAGGCTCACTTGACCTCCAGGGCGGTCAGCAGGCTGACCATTTCCAGGGCGGACAATGCAGCCTCGGCGCCCTTGTTGCCGGCCTTGGTGCCGGAGCGCTCGATGGCCTGCTCGATGGAATCTACAGTCAGCACGCCGAAGGAAACCGCCACGCCGTATTCCATGGACACCTGGGCCAGGCCCTTGGTGCACTCACCGGCGACGTATTCGAAGTGCGGCGTGCCGCCACGAATGACCGCGCCAAGGGCGATGATCGCCGCGTATTCGTCCAGCTGGGCGACTTTCTGTACCACCAGCGGGATTTCGAAGGCACCCGGCGCGCGGATGATGGTGATGTCGTCTTCGCTCACACCATGGCGAACCAAGGCGTCAACAGCGCCGCTCACCAGGCTTTCGACAACAAAGCTGTTGAAGCGGCCGACCACCAGGGCAAATTTTCCTTGGGGGGCGATGAAGGTACCTTCGATGGTCTTCAGGGTCATGGACTGGCTTCTCTTCTCTTTAAAGAACGAAGGCGCCGCGTTCCGGCGGCGCCTCTGGGCATTATTCAGCGGGCAGGTATTCTACAACTTCCAGGTCGAAACCGGATATCGCGTTGAACTTCATGGGCGAGCTCATCAAACGCATCTTGCGCACGCCCAGATCACGCAGGATCTGCGAGCCCGCACCCACTGTGCTGTAGATCGCCGGCGTCGGTGCGGGGGTCTGCTGGCGGTTGAGCTGGGCGAGCAGTTCGGGACCGGTCAGCGGCTTGCCAAGCAGCAACACTACACCGCTGCCGGCCTTGGCCACCTCGGCCATGGCCGCGCGCAAGCTCCAGCGCCCCGGCACGTTGACCAGCAGCAGGTCGCGCAGCGGCTCCATGTTGTGCACGCGCACCAGCGTCGGCACTTCGGGGCTGATCTCGCCCAGGGTCAGCGCCATGTGCACGTTGTCTTCGACGCTGTCGCGGTAGGTCACTAGGTTGAACTGCCCCAGTTCGGTATCCAGCGGCTGCTCGGACACGCGCTGCACCGTACGCTCGTTGACCATGCGGTAATGAATCAACTCGGCGATGGTGCCGATCTTGATGCCATGCTGCTCGGCGAAGGCTTCAAGCTCCGGACGACGGGCCATGGTGCCGTCGTCGTTCATGATTTCGCAGATCACGCCGCTGGCATCGAAACCGGCCATGCGCGACAGGTCACAGGCCGCCTCGGTGTGGCCGGCACGCGACAGCACGCCGCCGGGCTGGGCCATCAGCGGGAAAATGTGCCCCGGGCTGACGATATCCTCGGCCTTGGCGCCCTTGGCCACGGCCACTTGCACGGTGCGCGCACGGTCGGCGGCGGAAATGCCGGTGGTCACGCCTTCGGCGGCTTCGATGGATACGGTGAAGTTGGTGCCGAAGCCGGAGCCGTTACGCTGCGACATCAGCGGCAGATCGAGGGCTTCGCAGCGCTCGCGGCTCATCGGCAGGCAGATCAGACCCCGGGCGAAACGCGCCATGAAATTGATGTGCTCGGCCTTGCAGCATTCGGCGGCCATGATCAGGTCGCCTTCGTTCTCGCGGTCTTCGTCATCCATGAGGATGACCATCTTGCCCTGGCGGATGTCTTCGACCAGCTCTTCGATAGTGTTGAGTGCCATGCTGGCAAATTCCTTACTTGAGGTAGCCGTGTTCGGCCAGGAAACCTTCGGTGATGCCGGATGCCGTGGGCTCGGCGGCTTTGTCGCCGAGCAGCAGACGCTCGATATAACGCGCCAGCATGTCGACTTCCAGGTTGACCCGCCGCCCGGGGCGGTAGTCGGCCATGATGGTTTCCACCAGGGTGTGCGGCACGATGGTCAGCTCGAACTCGGCGCCATTGACCGCGTTCACCGTCAGGCTGGTGCCGTCCACGGTGATTGAGCCCTTGTGGGCGATGTACTTGGCCAGTTCGCGCGGCGCGCGAATCTTGAATTGCACGGCGCGGGCATTGTCCTCGCGGGACACCACCTCGCCGACGCCATCGACATGACCGCTGACCAAATGGCCGCCCAGGCGGCTGGTCGGCGTCAGGGCCTTTTCCAGGTTGACCGGGCTGCCGGTCTTCAGGTCGATGAAACCGGTGCGTGCCAGTGTCTCGCGGCTGACATCGGCCCAGAAGCCGTCGCCGGGCAATTCCACAGCGGTCAGGCACACGCCGTTGACGGCGATGCTGTCGCCGAGCTTGACGTCGCCCAGGTCCAGCTTGCCGGTGGCCACATAAACTCGCGCATCACCGCCCTTGGGCGTGATCGCGCGAATGCTGCCGATGGCTTCGATTATTCCTGTGAACATGGAGCCTCCGTGACGAGGCAGGTGAAGCGATGCATATGACGAACTCCTGTTTGTAAAAACAGGGCACTGCAGATCGAAAGGGATTGGACCGACGCACGAACGGCGCCCGTCGAGGCATCCCGCTCTCTCTCATCCGGACTATACCGTCGGCTCCGGGATCGCACCGGATCTGCTGACCTTGCTCGGGTGGTCCCCTGACAAGCGCTCGCGGGCTAGGCCATCAGGCCATCACCGCCGGTGGGGAATCACACCCCGCCCTGAGAACGTTGCGCGCCACCTTGGTCGAATGGCGCACGCCGGCGTTTTAACACAAAAGCCCGCGGCGTGCAGCCGCAGGAGCGCCTATCGGGACGATAGGCGACATGCGCAAAGGGAAACCTTGCTTTAGCTCCCAATGATTCTGTTACCAAAAGGCTTGGGACATGAGATGTCTCAAACGAATGAAACCATGGTGATAACCGCAACCCACAAGGAGTCCAACAATGTCCACTTATGAAGTCACCATGGGCCGCGCAGGCGGCGGAAGCGCTGCTTTCAAAGTGATCGTGCATGGCAACTCGGTCAACGATGCGCGCCGTGCGGCCGAGGCGCAAAATCCCAATTACAAGGCTCAAGCGATCAAGCAGGTGTGGCTGCCGAAGTAACAATGAAAAGGCCTGCCCGGATTGGGCAGGCCTTTGGAAACCCCTTCTGAGTTTGCGCTTACACCTCTAGAGAGCTCCGTTCAGCTGCTCAGCAAGATCCATCATGCTGTCGGCAAAGAACCGCGCATAAAGAGCTGTCGGCCTCTTGTTCTGATCCAGCAAACCGAAATGCTGCCCGACTCCGCAGCCAACGCTCAGAAGCGTTGCGGCAGCCTTATGCGTTCCTGCAAAGCCACTCATCACCAAGGCCTGCAGGGCATTCTCGTTAGCCAACCCGTAAACCTGGCCAGCAAGCCATGCATCAACCAGACAAACACTTTCGAGTTCATCACCCTGAACCAACGACTCCTTGCTGCCTATTACGGCATACAGCGCCTGCTCTCCACCCCCGACGATGACAGCCAGCTCATCAAGGGGACGCTCCCAAAGACTGAATTCACGATCCGAAAACGGAAAACAGTATGCCCGGGCAGTGCTCAGCTTTACGGGCCTATCGCGCTGGGTTTGCAGCCACTGCTGGAACGCCTGCGGTGTAGGATCGCCCCCGGCCTTTCGATGCTCCCAATAGTCTCGTAGTGTCTGTGGAAAAGGGTGGCCAGCAGGCACCCATTTTTTACCGCCTGCAATGGCCAGATCATCGTCTTTACTGGAATCTTGCCTGGAGGGCGCCTTCGCCCCCGCTTCCGCAATTGCGAGCCCGAAGCAGCGCAGGTCGTAACCCAGCATGAACAGGCAGGCCTCGAACGCATGACAGCACTCAGCCTGTTCGCCCTCTTGAGCAAACCAGTTGGTGCGTTCCAACACGGCGTGGATTATCCAGCCCAAACGCAGCTGGGACCTGGCCCATTCGTGATGCGGAACTTGCCACGAATAGAACTGAGGCGCGGCCTTATGCCCCTCGAAGGCACCGGGATTACGAATCTGCTGACCACGGGCCGGGCCGCTGGGAAAATTCAAGGTGGGCCTGCCGGGAAGCCCTTGCTGAAGGCAAAACCGGCCATAAAGCATTGCAATGGCGGCGCCGACGCGACTGTCATAAATAGGCGATCCACGGCGATCCAGCAACGCGTAGATCGTGGCCAGTCCCGAATCGAAGCGGACAATGCTGGCGGCATTTAACTTGCTGAGCCTGGCGTCATTCCCCGAGTTCAACAGATTGACCATATCTTGCAAGTGGGCAGCCAGCTCCCCTCGCTTTTCCAAACCTTTCAGAAACGGAATGGGACTCCTCAAGCCTCCCCAGCGCAGCACGTCACAGCTTGCCTGGAAAGCCTGAGTGTTATTGCCCTGCTCAACCGAGTCATGCAACCGGGTACGCAATTGTCGGAGGATTTCCCGCGTTTCCTGCCAATCGACTCCCCAGCGATAATGTTGCAGAAGTTGCTCAAACCCTTCGGTGCGAACGTGCAATCCACCCGGTACAAACTTGCTCGACTTTAGGCTCAGCTCAACTTTCAGAGTCGGCAGGCTCTCAATGAGCCAATCAATAAAGGCAGCCACTTCCTGCTGCGCCAAAAATTCTCCACGTTGCATATTCACTCCTGATTTAACTGCTTCCAGGGACTACAGACTGCAAAGCTTCATGACCCGGCTATGCAGGATGGAAGGACTTAGACGCTGCTTGCCAGTCAACCGCAACCGCGGGAAGTCAACAACATGTCCAATTCGAAGCCACTATGGGTCACGTCAGCGGCGGAAGCACCACCCCAAGTGATATGCATGGTATGGCGTGGGGCCAGAAACAAAGAGGCCTGCCCAGGTTGGCAGGCCTCTCGCTGGTCGGAACCAAAGAACCAGGCCCCGTTTAATTTCCCTGCTCGTCTGCCTTCAGGCGCATCTCAGCTCACGCATTCGATACGAACGAGAGATCATCGCCCAGCATAAAAAGCGCAGCCTCTACCTTTCGAGAGTTCCACTCTTGCGCTCGAGCTTGCTCGATTGCCGCTTTAATCACCCAATTGGCTCGTATGTTCCAAGTGGCATGTTTATGGTGGTTTCTGACATGCCCGGAGGGAACAAAATACTTGAATAGTTTTTCGTCCGGCGAGCGGCGTTTACCGGCTGCCTTGGAGGTATTGGCACGCATGCAGGCAAACTTTAGATGCGCCGGGATTTCCTGATCGTTTTCGGAAGCCCAGCCCTGAACCAGCCAAGCGAGCGAAGCCGCCACTCGACTGTCATAGATGATGAAGTCCGACAGGAGCAGCGAGTGAATTTTTGTGGTTCCGGCATTGGAACGCAGGTTCGCCATGCTGAGGTGGCGAGTGTCATCCTCCCCTTCCAACGCCTCGATCGCACTGCGCAAATAAGTTGCCAGGGCCGGTTTTTGTTCTTCCAGCCACCCGCTATTGCCCTTGGTTTTTTCCTTGCCAACACGGGTATAAACACCTCCCCATACCATGATGGCCTGGGCCCACCCGGCCAGCTCATCGTTATCGGGGCTACTGCCGTGCAAACAACTTCTGAGCCCTTCTGCCAGCCCGAGCAATACGGTTTCATTGGCTGCAAAATCGGACCAGGCGTCGATGCTGATCTCACCTTTGGGCGTCGAAATGTTCACCCTCTTGCTCGGCCAAGCATATCCGAGCAACACATCGTTCAGATACCGGGCGTTTTCGCCTGCACGGGACGGCACTAGCGGTCTTTCACCTCGGACAATCGTCGCAAACCAATTTACGAAGCTCTGCGTTTGTTCAAGATTCAAAAATTCGTTATTCGTCATCAAAGCCTCTGTTATCCATTCCTACGAGGGCGCTTCCAAACTCCGGTTTATTTCTGCGCCGGTAATCAGATCCCCGGAGCATGCGGAGCGGTAATTCGTCAGTCACTCTTCTTATTTACACAAGTGCATGGCCAGCCGCGTCATATCTTCCGGCCAATACACCGCCGGCCGGGGCATAACCGTATTCCCAAGCGCTCGACAGGACATCACCATTAACGGCAGCTCCACCTCGATACTTGAAACCCCCTCCACGGCGCCCACCAGTGCCCCGGCAATACAGGCGTTGGTATCGGTGTCACCGCCACGCAAGACCGTGTTCATGATTGCGTCGGACACACTGCGACCTGCCAACAATTGATAGAACGCGTTATGCAGCGCAATCAGCACCCAGCCCATGTGCTGCTGGAACTCAGCTACCGGTTCGCCCGCGGCGGCCGCCCGCAGGCGCTGGCGAACCTGAGCCCCCGCCTCATCCTGACTCAACTGCTCCAGCGCAGCAGCCAGCATGCTTTGATGATTCCCGCCGGCCACACCCACCGCAATGGCTGCGGCAAAAGCCGCGTTGGCTTCCTGGCAAACCGGATGTGGGTGGGTCAAACACGCATCCAGCCGCGCCCAACGCGCCGCCAGTGCGGGGCGCCCTTGAGCAGCTATTCCAATCGGCGCAACGCGCATCAGTGCACCATTGGCCTGACTACTGACGCTGGAGGCCGCGTGACAGGCATCTGCAGAAGACAACTGCGGATAGGACAACGGCCCCAACAAGGCTTGCCAGGTGGTGTCGCCGACATCAAAGGGTTGCGATTCCAGCCAGGCCACATAGGCATGGGCGGCCGAATCGGCGCAGTAACCTCCTTTCTCTACCAGACTACGGGCCAGCGCCAGAGCCAGTTCGCCATCGTCGGTAGGTTGCCCGGCGAGGATGTCCCACACACCGCCGTCCTCCATACGCAGCGGCTGTTGCTGGCAGCGGCGGGCAATCTGTGTCGCATCCATGAATTCGACCTGCGCGCCAAGGTTGTCGCCAATGAATAACCCCGCCAGGCAGCCCGCCGCACGCTGCATTAACTCAGGGGCCGGATAACGCGGGGGCTGCCGGGCAAAGCGCGTCACGGTCGAGGGTGAATACAACGCATGCTCCCAAGGACGCTGGGCCAATTCCTGGCAAACCTCGGGAGCACCCCCGAAGCAGCGCGACGATACCGACTCCAGCGAATCCGCATAGCTCAGCGGCTGGCCATCTTCACGCAGCAGAACGCCACCGGCACCGCGCAGCAGGGCATGCCCGCCCGCCACATCATGGGCAGCCAACTCGACCAACGACACGGCGCATACGCCGTCACCAATAGCGACGCGGGCCAGTCGGTAGGCAATGCTGGGCATGGCAATGAAACGCGCGGGCTGGCACAGCTCGCTGTTGACCTCGGGCTTGCCGGACGCAGCAACGCTGAGCCAAATCCGTTCATCTTTGTCCAGGCGTGACTGGCGCAGATCACTCATCACCGGCTGGCCGTTGCGCAACAGGTGCGGCAATCCTTCCGCCCAAGCGATGCAATCCTTGCCGCGATCGGGGCTGATCGGCGCATATACCACGCCCAACACCGGCGTCCCGCTGTGTAGCAGCGCCACTGAAATCGAGCTTCCCGGCAAGCCGCGCAGAAAATCCGAGGTGCCGTCTTGAGGATCGACCACCCAGCAATAGGGGTGGCCGCTCATGCTGGGCGAGGTTTCCTCCCCCCAGAAGTCGACATCCAGAAGCCCGAGCAACCCTTCCCGCAGCTGCGCTTCGATTTCCTCATCAACATCGGCGGAGAAATCAGCGCCACGCGGGCCGCCCACACGCGCCCATTCAGCCAGTAGCAGCTGACCCGCCGCCTCTACCTGCGTGATGACGCTTTCCAGAATCCGTGGCAACGACAATTCAGAGGTGCTCATTTTTATTCTCCTTAATCAGCTTGTACGGCCACCAAGGCAACTCGTTATCCGGATCCAGGTGCTGCCCATAAACACGCTCGGCATGTTCGGCCCAGAAAGCCAGCAGCCTGCCTTCAGGGTCCAGCCGGGTGCCTTCCTCGGATTCGTAGAAGTCACGCAGACACGCGATGGCTTGCTGCTCATCGCCTAGGGCCGCCGACTGCAGCCAGTACACGGCATTGCCTTTGTCATGGACAGGTTGGCTGGGGTCGAGCAACAGCACGCCCAAATGATAAGCAGCCTCCGAGTCCCCGGATTCAGCACCGCGCAAGTACCACTTTCGGGCCTGCTCAACATCCACGTCGTGGCCTTCCGCTCCCAGATAAAGATGGCCCAACTGAGTACCCGCACATCCCATGCCGTGAGCTTCAGCCAGCCGGTAGAAGCAGGCAGCTTTCTTGACGCTATCAACCAGGTGTACGGGCTCAGTGAGAGCCTGCTGGGCAAGATTGAACCACGCCTCGCCACGACTTCCCGTGACGGTGGCCAGTTCGAACAAAGTCTCAGCCAACCCCTGGTTGGCCGGATAACAGAGTTCGTTAAAAAAGATCCAACCGAGATCGTTGAGCGCTTCCCCATTTCCTCGCAAAGCGGCCCGGCGCAACGCCTTGTAGCGCTTACGTAACCAGCGGGCATCATGATTGCGGGTGCGCAGGGGATTAATGGCCGTCACATATTCCCGCGTGCTGGGATTGAGCCCCTCCATCAAAGTCTCCAGCAGGCGCAGGGAAGGCATACCGCACCCATGGATTGCAGATTTTCGATCACGAAAATGAAGGTCTTTAGCGCATGGCAAAATGATGTCAATCTTGACGAATACTGCCTCTGTACCGGTCATGCTTAGCTCCGTTTCGGTGACAGAGGACATTTTCCATGCGATCGGGACATCTGATGTCCCATTGCCTTTATGAGAGATTGTTCAGTGAATCAACAACAGCGTCAGCAAGCCTTGCTGAGCCGGTTGCCGCGCAAAGCAGACCGCAAGAGCACAAGCGAGGTGTGTGAACTCATCCGGAAGCTGAGCCCGGATAGATCTTGGTCGAAAAAGACCATCAGTCGGGACCTGATAGCACTCAAAGGCCAAGGAGTGCGTCACGAAAGGGTCGGCAAAACCGACTTCTGGTGGGTGGATAAGACCTTGCCCAACCTGTGCCTGCTGCCCAACGATGCTATGAACCTTGCAATGATCTTCGATCATGCCAAGCGCTTCGGGATGGAGGCCCAGGTCAACCGTTTCACGGAGCTCCATCAATACGCGAAGGACGTTTTGCAACGGGAAAACCCAAAAGTGGACTGGTCGAAGCGGATCACGAGCACGACCCGCTTCATGACTCTCCAGCCCGGCACAGTCAATCCCCTGGTGCTCGAAGGCCTACAAAAAGCTCTGCAAAATAATTTTGCGGTAAAAGCCCTCTACAAGAGCGCCAATGCATCGGAACCGAAAACCTATCGGCTCAAGCCGTTAGGTTTGTCGTATCAGGATTCCAACATTTACCTGTCCTGCGTTTTTGCCAAACGCCCCGAGCAACTTGCAGCCCTGCCGCTACACCGATTCATCAAGGTTGAACTCGCCCTGGATGACATACCTGTACCGCAGGACTACGACATAAACTCGGTTGCCGCACGGCGCAGCCTAATCAGCCTGGATAGCGAGGTATCCGTAAATCTGGTGGTGCGCCTGCGATCTGAAAACCTTTATCGACGACTGCAAGAAAACCCCCTCAGCGAGGATCAGCAATTGAGCCCGGAATCCGAGGGATGCTGGCGGCTGGTGGCCAGCCAGTTCCGCAGTCAGGGGCTGGATCTCTGGTTACTCAGCCAAGGGGCTGACCTGGAAGTTCTGGAGCCTTCCGATCTGCGCGACAACATCGCCGAAAAAGTCCAGCAAATGGCCGCGCTGTATCAGCAATAGAATGCGCGCGGCCCTCAACGCACTTTCTTGTCCGCCACCGCCGGCTTGGCGTTGACCGCACCCTCTTCAACCAGCCAGTCCAGCTTCCAGCCGCCGTGGCTTTGCGCAAGGGTCTGGGCCAGCCAGGGCAGCAGTTCGCGCAGCTCGTCTTCCAGGCCCCACGGCGGGTTGCTGATGGTCAGGCCGGAGCCGTTCAGGCGCGTGGCATCGTCCGGGTTGTGCACGTACAGCTCGGCGCGCAGCAGTTTGGGGGCGTTGCTTTTGCTGAGCTTTTGATAAAAGCGCTTGAGCTGGCGTTCGTCCTTGATCGGATACCAGATCACCACGATGGCCTGGCGCATACGCCCGTGGGCTTCCTCGAGCGCATGCACGCAGCGCTCCAGCTCGTCGGGCTGTTCGAACGGCGGGTCGATCAACAGCAGTACGCGTTTTTCCTGAGTGGGCAGCAGGGCGCGTGGCACTAGCCAGCCTTCACCACGGTGCACGGCCACGCGCCGGTCGCCGCGCATGTTGTTCTTGAGCAGCTCGCCGTCTTCGGGGTGTTTTTCATTGAAGTGCAGACGGTCTTGCTCACGTGTCAGCACCCGTGCCAGTTCCGGTGAACCGGGGTAGTGGCGCAGCTCGCCGTCCGGGTTCATGGCGCGAACCACACCCAGGTAATCGTCCAGCAGCGCCGGCGCCCTCTCGTTCGACCAAACACGGCCGATACCTTCTAGATATTCACCGGTACGGCTGGCCTGGTCGCCACCCAAGTCGTAAAGGCCCACCCCGGCGTGAGTGTCCAGATAAGCAAAAGGCGCGGGCTTGCGCGCCAGCAAGGCGATCAAGCGCGCCAGGATGAGATGTTTAAAGACGTCGGCATGGTTGCCAGCATGGTAGGCGTGACGGTAATTCATGTGGGAAGGCTCCTGCGATGGCGTAGTCTAACAGGCCACACCTGTGCGCCCAGCCTCCAGCCATGCGTTGGCGGTAACAGAAAAGGGAGTTTGTTGCATGGTGTCCTTACTGCGGCAATGGCCGCTACGGGTGACCTTGACCACTCTGGTCATCACCCTCGCCGCCCTGTTGCTGGGTGTGATGCTCTGGCAATTGGTGTTTGTTTACCAGCCGAATATCCGCACCGCACAGGCCTATAGCCAAGCCAACCGAATGAGCGACCTGCTCATCGAGGCCGCTGCCGAGTACGCCCAAGAGCGCGGGATGACTGCGACTCATCTCAGCCTGCTGGCCATTGGATCAAGCGACGCCGAGATGGTGGAGCACATCCACACCACCCGCCGTCTGGGCGACGAGCTTTTGGAGCTCGCGCTTGCTCAAGGCGAACAGTTGATTGCTGGCAACCAAATGGCCGAGCCTGTGCGAGCCCACATCTTATCGGTGCAATCTGCGTGGGAGCGCGTACAACTGGCCCGCCAGCGGGTCGATCGCAGCAGCCAGGCTCTTGCCGATATCCAGTCGATCTACTGGCTGCGGTCGCTCAATACCTTGATCGAGCGAATAACCGTCTTGCGCAAATTGGCGTTTTTACCCACCACAGCGCTGGAAAACGCCGCATTCAAAAATATCGACCTCAAGCAGGCCATCTGGCTTGCAGCCGAATATGCCGACCGCGAGCGCGCCTTGCTGGCCATTGCCCTTGCCGAGCGCACTCCCCTGTCCGCGTCGAGAGCCCGAGAGCTGATGGAATACCGCGGCATCGTCGACAGGCAACTGACCTACCTACGCGAGGCGGGTCTGCCGGTATTGCAGATGACCCAGACAGCCGGAGTGGATGAGGCCTGGGAGCACCTGCAACGGGAGTTCGTGCTGCGTTTTGGTGCGGTTCGCGCCAACGTTTATGCCGCTACCGCGCAGGGCAACTATCCGCTCACCGAGCGCCAATGGCTGCAGGCCGCAACCCGCGGGATCGACAGCCTGCAAGCTTTCGGCGACGTGATCAATGCCAGCGCCGCTGAGGATGCCGCCGCCGCGAGCCGTTCGGCGCAACTCAATTATCAGCTTTCCATTGCCATGCTGATCGGCATACTGCTCATCAGCGCCGCCCTGGTTTTGTTGGTCAAGCGCATCTGCCTGCGCCTGCACCAGGCAGCGGTGCGCATTCAGTCCGCAGAGCGCAGCAATGACCTGAGCCTGAGACTCGACGCCACCGGGTGCGATGAACTGGCAACCCTGGGCCGTGCCTACAACGCGCTGCACGACCGTCTCGTCGTGCTCATTCAAGCCGCCCACGATGCCACGGTGGAGATCGGCAACGCGTCCGAACGGATCGGTGCGGAGTCGACGCAAATCGAACAGCGCATCGACCAGCAGCACGCTTCGCTCATTCAGCTGGCAACCGCACTGACCCAGATTGACGCACTGGAAAGGGAATTATTCGGCCATACCCTCGAGACCGCCGCTGCTGCCAAACGCACCGAGCGTGATGCGCTAGAGGGCATACAGCGCGTAGACCAGACGCTCGCGGGTATCGAGTCGCTGAATTTAGAATCTGACCGGGCGGCCGAGGCGGTTTATCACCTGCAAGCCGATTGCCGCGAAATTGGCCGTCTGCTGGAAGCCATGGTCGAGAGTGGGTGTGTAACGGAGGCGAGTGTACAGGGCCCAGACTCTTCCACTGCCCGTGCCGAGGGCATGCGCAGCCTAATCTCGCGAATGCAGCAGCATGTATTGCAACTGGCCAGGGCCATTGCCACGAACCAGCACGCTACCGACATCCACCTTGAACACATCCGCACCGCCCGCACCTCTTTCGAGCGCATCGCGGCGGAAACCGGCACGTTCAGTCAGCTCAGCCAGCAGATTGCCGCAGTCGCTGTAGAGCCTTTGACTGTGACCAACACCATGTACCTCACTATCGACACCCTCATGCACCTCGACAAGGAAAACGTCTGTGCTGCCAAGCAGGTCCGGAGGTCGGCGACCGATATCGGCGACCAGATGCAACACCTGGGGTCGCTGGCCAGCCAGTTCAGCCCACCCGACCCCCGCTGAACAATACTCAGGCCGGCGCTGCCGGCGCGCGCAGCAATTCGATCAGCCGTTCCAGTGCCGGGTGCGCCGGTGCATCGCGGCGCCTTACCAGCAAGGTGGGCGCCACAGCCAACTCAGGAGCGATGGGCTGCCAGGCCACCAGAGGGCCTCGTGGGTGAGCTTGCAGCAGACTGCGGGGCAAAAGACCGATGCCCATGCCGGCAGCGATGCCGCCGAGTATTGCCTCGATCGAACCGTAACTTTGCCGAGCCGCGACCAGCAAGGCCTGCTGCTCGCTCCAGCGCTCCAATCGCTCGCGATAATGGCAGCCGTGGGGAAAGCCGAGCAAGGTGACCGGTGCTTGCATCAGGGTGTGCAGGTTCGCCTGCGCCGGCATCACCAGCACCAGCTCCTCACGCCATAGCACCTCGCTGTCCAGCTGCGGATGACTGTATGGGCCACCGATCAGCGCAGCCTCCAAGCGGCCGGCCAGCACTTCTTCGACCAAATGGCGGCTGGGACCGGTTACCAGACTTAAATCGACCCGAGGCGCATCGCGGTGGAAGGCCGCCAACACTTCGGGAAGACGCACCGCCGCCGTGGTTTCCATTGAGCCGAGGCGCAACTCGCCACTCCACACATCGTCCCGCACGCTGCTCCAGGCCAGTTGACACAGGCGCTCGAGCGACTCGGCATGGGGCAGCAGACGTTTACCGGCAGGCGTTAGCAGTAGCTGCCGGGCCTGGCGCTGGAACAAGCCGGCGCCCAATTGCTCTTCCAGTTGACGCAGGCGCGCCGAGACGTTGGACGGCACGCAATGCAGGTGCTGGGCCGCACCGCTCAACGAGCCCGCGCGATGAATGGCCAGAAAATGCCGCAGCAGCTGCGGATTGAGACGTTCCCAGGATGACACTGTCACCTCGACATTCATTAAAAGTGAACAACAAGCGCAATATTTATCACTGGCAGTCTTGCACCGGCAACCGCTAAGGTTGGCAGCCTCCCTTGACGAGTTCAGCCATGCCTTCGATCCCGTCCCGCCAGATTTTCATTGCCCTACTGGCCGGCAGCGCCGCGCTGGTGGTGGTGCATTCCCTCGGGCGCTTTGCCTATACCCCGCTGCTGCCACTTTTTTTGGGCGACGGTATGTTCAGCCTGCAACAAGGCGCGCAACTGGCCACCTGGAACTACATAGGTTATCTCCTCGGTGCCCTGCTGGCTGTGGCCATGGCGACACCGGCGCGGATGCGTGTGGCCTTGCCGACGGCGCTGCTCGGCAACGCCCTGCTCACCCTGCTGCAGGGCTTGAGCGAGCACTACCCGAGCCTGGCGGCGCTACGCCTGCTCAATGGCGTGAGCAACGGCTTGGTATTCGTGCTCGCCCCGGCGCTGGTGCTGGAATGGCTGGCCCAGCGTCAGCGCGCCCACCTCAGCGGCCTGGTTTACCTGGGATTTGCCATCGGTCTACTGCTGGCCGGCTGGCTGGCCGAATTGCCGGCCACGCTGCTGCACGGCGCGGCGCGCTGGTGGCCGATGGCGGCGTTGGCCCTGCCGCTGGCCCTGCTCAGTGCCTGGTTGCTTGGTCGTCTGCACCTCGCGCCGCGCCAGATAAGTGCCAGCGCGACGACCAGCCCGCTGTTCGACCGCGCCAGCACACCGCTGTTTCTCGCTTATGCCGGTGCGGGGCTGGGCTACATTCTGCCCATGACGTTTTTGCCGACGCTGGCCCAGGAACATCTCCCGGCCGACCATTCGCTGATCAGTGGCGCGTGGCGCTGGACGGCATTGGCGTGCGTGGTCGCCGTCCCGCTGTGGAACAGCCTCGGTGCCCGTATCGGCGACCGTCATGCGCTACTGGCCAATTATCTGTTGCAAACCGTGGGCTGCGCCGCACCGTTGCTCTGGCCGGGCGCCACTGGCGTGCTGTTGTGTGCGGCGCTAGTGGGTGGCACCTTTATCGGCACGGTGTTTCTTACCCAACGCCTGGCGCGCAGCCTGCAACCGCACCAGGGCCCAAAGCTGTCCGCGGCGCTGATCGCCCTGTATGGCGGCGCCCAGTTGCTGGGCCCGTGGCTGGCCGGTCTCTGGATCGGCGCCGGGGGCACGCTGACGCAAAGTTTCGCGCTGGGTGTTGGCGCCCTCATCTGGGCGTTGGCCTGGACCTGTACCCTGCCCAGCTCTGCTAGTCATTCTTCTCCCGCCGGAGCTTCCTCATGACCCTGACTTCGTTGCTCGGCACCGAGCTGCCAATTATCCAGGCCCCGATGGCCGGTGCTCAGCACCACACCCTCGCCGCTGCCGTGTGCAATGCCGGCGGCCTGGGCTCGCTGCCCGCCGCGATGCTCAGCGCCGAAGCACTGGATACCCAGCTTCGCGAGCTCAGATCCCTGACCGACCGGCCCTTCAACGTCAACTTCTTCGCTCACCAAAACCCCGCTGTCGACTCCGTGCGGGAGCAGGCCTGGCACGCATTACTGGCGCCGTTCCTGGCCGAGTTCGAGGTCGACCCCGCCAGCATCCCCAGCGGTCCCGGACGCCAACCGTTCAGCGCGGCCATGGCCGAGGTGCTGGAAGCCCATCGCCCGGCAGTGGTCAGTTTCCACTTCGGCCTGCCGGAGCCCGAGTTGCTGCAGCGGGTAAAGGCCACCGGCGCGAAAATTCTGTCCAGCGCCACCACCCTTGAAGAAGGCCTCTGGCTGCAGGAACACGGCGTGGACGCAGTGATTGCCCAGGGCCTGGAAGCGGGAGGCCATCGGGGCATGTTTCTCAGTGAAGACCTGTCCACCCAGCTCGGCACCTTCGCCCTGGTGCCACAACTGGTAGATGCCCTGCAGGTACCGGTGATCGCCTCGGGCGGCATTGCCGATGCCCGTGGCGTGGCGGCAGCCATGGCCCTGGGGGCCAGCGGTGTGCAGGTGGGCACTGCCTACCTGCTGTGTCCGGAAACCACCATCAGCGCCTTGCACCGCGCCGCACTGCAGAGCGAAGCCACGCGCCATACGGTATTGACCACGCTGTTTAGCGGCCGACCGGCGCGCGGAATCGTCAACCGCCTTATCCGCACACTGGGTGCAATGCCCCAGGGCATTCCCCTCTTTCCGCTGGCCGGCAACGCCATCGGCCCGCTGCGCGCCGCGGCAGAAAAGCGTGGGCTAGGCGATTGCTCACCGCTCTGGTCCGGACAGAACGCCAGCGCTTGCCAGGCAGCGCCCGCTGCGGACATCACCCGGCGCCTGGCGCAAGGGCTGCCAGCTTCCAGGGCCTGACGCCACTGACCAGCGTGCGCCCCCAGATGGCCGTTGAAAAGCGTAGGCGGGGCAAGTAGCTTTCAAACGGCCAACTTGCGCCGCATGCCGCGGCGCAGGATTGGAGTGACCTGCCTAGACTCGCTGACACGTTCTTTTCATGAATGTTGTACGCATCGGCACGCGCCTGGAGTGTCCCCATGATGTTGGATGCTGGCACCGTCAACAGCCTGTTTTTCATTGGCGCCTTCCTGGTTGCCAGCAGCATTCTGGTCAGTTCGTTTTCAACCCGCATCGGCATACCGGTGCTGGTCCTGTTTCTCGGCGTTGGCATGCTGGCCGGGGTCGACGGTATCGGCGGCATCGTCTTTGACGACTACTCCATCGCCTACCTGGTCAGCAACCTGGCACTGGCGGTGATCCTCCTCGACGGCGGCATACGCACCCGGGCCGCCACCTTTCGCGTGGCGCTGTGGCCGGCGCTGTCTCTGGCCACCTTCGGCGTGATGGTCACCGCCGGGCTGACCGGGCTCGCCGCCGCCTGGCTGTTCTCATTGCCACTGCTGGAAGGCCTGCTGATCGGCGCCATCGTCGGCTCCACCGACGCCGCCGTGGTGTTCAATCTACTCAATGGCAAGGGCCTGAACGAACGGGTGGGACCAACCCTGGAGATCGAGTCGGGCAGCAACGATCCCATGGCAATGTTTCTCACCGTGTCGCTGATCGCCATGATCGCCAGCGGCGAAAGCGATTTCGGCCTGGGCTTCCTGCGCAGCCTGTTCGAACAGTTCGGCCTGGGCACCTTGCTCGGCTTGGCCGGCGGCTGGCTGCTGCTCAAGCTGATCAACCGCATGCACATCGCCAGCGGGCTCTACCCATTGCTGGCGGTGAGCGGCGGCATCATGATTTTCGCCCTCGCCGGCGCCTTGGGCGGCAGCAGTATTCTCGCCGTGTATGTCTGCGGCCTGCTGCTGGGCAACCGGCCGATCCGCAACCGCCACGGCATCCTGCACATGTTCGATGGCCTGGCCTGGCTCAGCCAGATCGGCATGTTCCTGGTGCTGGGCCTGCTGCTGACGCCCAGCGAGCTGCTGCCGATCGCCGTGCCGGCCCTGTTGCTGTCGGCCTGGATGATCCTCTTCGCTCGGCCGGTCTCGGTGTTCCTCGGCCTGCTGCCCTTTCGCGGCTTCAACCTGCGCGAGCGGTTGTTCATCTCCTGGATCGGCCTGCGCGGCGCGGTGCCGGTGATTCTCGCCGTCTTCCCACTGATGGCGGGGCTGGAGCGGGCGCAACTGTTTTTCAACGTGGCCTTCTTTATCGTCCTGGTGTCGCTGCTGTTGCAAGGCAGCAGCCTGACCTGGACGGCTCGCAAGGCTCGGGTGCTGGTACCGCCCGCCCCTGCACCGATATCCCGCGCCGGCCTGGAAATCCACCCGACCAGTCAGTGGGAGTTGTTCGTCTATCACCTGAGCGCCGAGAAGTGGTTTATCGGTGCGCCATTGCGGGCGCTGAACATGCCGGACGGCACGCGCATCGCGGCGCTGTTTCGCGGCCGGCAACTGCTGCATCCCTCGGGCAGCACTACCCTGCACGCCAACGACATCCTCTGCGTGATCGGCCACGACAAGGATCTGCCCGCCCTGGGCAAATTGTTCAGCCAGCCGCCCAAGCGCAGTCCGGATCTGCGCTTCTTCGGCGAATTCATTCTGGAGGCCGACGCCGAATTGGGTGCGGTCGCCACGCTGTATGGCTTCGCCATCGAGCCCCATGAGAAGACAGTGCCACTGGGCCAGTTCATCGCGCGCAAATTCGCCGGCGAACCCGTGGTCGGTGATCAGGTCGAATGGAACGGTCTGACCTGGACTGTGGCAGAAATGAGTGCCCACAGGATTCACAAGGTCGGCCTCAAGTTCCCCGAGGGCAGTCCATCCCCGCCGGGGGTGTCTTCCTGACGGGCCGACCGAGACTGCCGCTGGCAGGCAACGGCGCTGGCCCCCGATTCGCGATTGATCCCAACCATGCTTGTGTTTCGCTTCTTGTGCCTCACGTTCCTGTTTGTACTGAGCGGCGCCCTACTGGCCGCCGACCCGCCCAGTCGGGAAGCCGTCGAAGCCAGCCTGGCCGCGCTAGCAGATCGTAAGCTGCCAGAAGCCGAACAGTTGCGGGTGCAGCAGACCCTCGAGCAAACCCTGGCCCAACTCGACCAGCAGCAGGAGCTCCAGCAACGCCTGGAAGCCCTCCAGCAACAACTGGACGTGGCACCGCAGCAGATCAATGAAGCCCGCCAGGCCTTGGAGGAGCTGCAGCTGCATCCCGCCAAGAACCCTCTCACCCAATATGCGGACACCGACATGGTGGAGCTGGAGCTGATCCTCACCGACCGCAGCCAGCAACTGACCGACTGGCAGAAGCAACTGACCGCCGCCAATAGCCTGATCATCAGCGCCCAAACCCGCCCGGAACGCGCGCAGACCGAGATCAGTGCCAACCAGAACCGCATCCTGCAACTGCAGACGGCCCTCAAGGATGACAAGCTCGAGGGTAAAACCTTGATCCCTGAGCAGCGCGACCTGCTCAACGCCGAGCTGGTCACCCTTGAGCTGCGCAATGAATTGCGCCGCCAGGAGCTGGCCGGCAATAACCCGCTGCTCGATCTGGGCACCAGCCGCCGGGAACTGCTCACCGAGCAGGTCACTCGCCTGGAAAACGAGCTGGAAGGCCTGCAGACTCTGATCAATGAACGCCGCCTGGCGCAGTCCGCGGAAACCCGCGAGGAGGTGTCCCGGGAAGCCCGCATTGCCGGACCAGGCAGCCTGCTGGCACGGGAAACCGCCACCAACCTGAAGCTCACCGATTATCTGCTGCGCGTTACCGACCGCCTTAACGAAGTGACGCAAGCCAACCTGCGCACCAAACAGCGCCTGGACACTCTGACGCAAAGTGAGCAGGCCCTTGAGGAGCAGATCGATGTCCTGCGCGGCAGCCTGCTGCTCTCGCAGATTCTCCTCGAACAGAAGCGGCGCCTGCCGCAGGTGAAAACCGATACGCGTCTGGCCGACGACATCGCCGACATCCGCCTGTACCAATTCGAGCTCAACCAGAATCGCGAGCAGTTGAACAACCCCCAGCAGTTCGTCGCCACCCTGCTGGAAAAAGAGCCGGGCGCTGACAGCGAGAGCATGCGCGCCTCCCTGCTGGAGCTGGCGAAAAGTCGCAGCGAACTGCTCGACCGTCTCGCCCGTGAACTCAATGCCTTGCTGGGCGAAGCCATCAGCCTGCAGCTCAACCAGACGCAGCTGAACACGCTCGCCAGCCAGCTCAGCAAGACGCTGGAAGAGCAATTGTTCTGGATCCCCAGCAACCCGCCGCTGAGCCTGGCCTGGTGGGCACGCGCACCCGAGCGCCTGGCCGCCCAGATCGCCACGCTGCCCTGGCTGGACACTGTCAAGGACCTGGGTCGGGGCTTGATGGCGCGTCCCTGGGTGTTTTTGCCCTTGCTGCTCAGTGCCCTGCTGTTCTTCAAACGCTCACTGTTTCGGCGCAAGTTGCACGCGCTGCACCAGGACATCGGCCACTTCCCCCGTGACACTCAGCGGCATACGCCGCTGGCGCTGTTGTTCAATCTGCTGCAAGCGCTGCCCGGCACCATGCTGCTGGCGCTGTGCGGCTATGCCTTGCAGATCGATGCGCGCGGGCAGAATACCTACCTGGGCGCGGCGCTGTTCGCCATGGCCGGAGCCTGGCTGGTGATCTACACCTCCTACCGCATCCTCACCCCAGGCGGTGTCGCCGAGCGGCATTTCGGCTGGTCCAGGGCGCAGATCAGCTTCCTCTACCGGAATGTGCGCTGGCTTGGCGTGGTGGTGCTGGTGCTAGTGGGCGTGGTGAGTTTCGCCGAAGACCAGCCCACGGTGCTCACTGAAGATGTGCTCGGTGTGCTCTTGTTGCTCTGCAGCTTCGGGGTACTGGCCTGGCTGCTTGGCCGCCTGATGTTCAGCGGCCCGCACAGTGACCAGGCCTCACCGTTTCGCAAGCTTATCGGTGCACTGCTCACCCTGTTGCCGCTGGGTATGATGGTGGCCTTGTTCGCCGGCTACTACTACACCACGCTGAAGCTCAGCGGCCGCCTGATTGATACCCTGTACGCCCTGCTGATCTGGATCTTGCTGGAAGCCATGCTGGTGCGCGGCCTGAGCCTCGCCGCCCGGCGCCTGGCCTGGCAACGGCTGCAAGCCAAGCGCGACGCCGCCCAGCAGGAAACCCCCGACGGCGCCACCGTCGCGGTGGAGGAGCCCGAGCTGGCCATCGAGGACGTCAACGAGCAGTCCCTGCGCCTGATCCGTCTGGGCTTGCTCGCCGGCCTGGTCGCTGTGCTCTGGTGGGTCTGGTCCGACATGCTGACCGTATTCACCTACCTCGATACCATCACCCTCTACCAGTTCACCAGCGGCACCGGCGCCACCGCCAGCCTGGTGCCGATCAGCATGCTCGACGTGCTGGGCGCGCTGCTGATCGTGGCCATTACCGTGATCCTGGCGCGCAACCTGCCCGGTTTACTGGAGGTGTTGATCCTCTCGCGCCTGAAGCTGGCCCAGGGCAGCGCCTATGCCACCACCACCCTGCTGTCCTACGCGATTCTCGGTTTCGGCATTGTCACCACCCTGTCCACCCTCGGCGTGAGCTGGGACAAGCTGCAATGGCTGGTGGCCGCGCTGTCGGTGGGTATCGGCTTCGGCATGCAGGAAATCTTCGCCAACTTCATTTCCGGATTGATCATTCTCTTTGAGCGCCCGGTCCGCATCGGCGACCTGGTGACCATCGGCAACGTCACCGGTACGGTGAAGCGCATCCACATCCGCGCCACGCACATCATCGATGGCGACCGCAAGGAAGTGATCGTGCCCAACAAGACCTTCGTCACCAGCCAACTGATCAACTGGACCCTGACCGACACCATTACTCGTATCGTGCTGTCCTTCGGGGTCAATCGCGGCGCCGACCTGAGCCGCGTGCGTGAACTGCTCCTGCAGGCCGCGCAGCAAAACCCGCGGGTGATGCGCGATCCCGAGCCTGTGGTGCAGATGACCACCTACGCCACCAGTGGGTTGACCCATGAGCTGAAGTTCTATGTCAAGGAGCTCGTCGACCGCGGCCTGGCCACCGACGAAATCAACCGGCGCGTGGATCAACTGTTCATTGAAAATGGCATCAATGTCGTGGGCAGGCCGCAGATGGAAGTCTTCATGGTCAACCGCGAGGGCAAGGAACAAGCCGTCGAACCGGCCAAGTCGGAAATGCCGTGACACCGCGCCACCAGGGCAGCGTACGGCTTAGCGCCAGGCAACAGGGTATGCTGACGTTATTCCGATTGAAGCACTCAGGCTTTCGCCCCGATGAAAACCCTTGAACAGTTGCACTTCGACAACCGCTTCGCCCGTCTGGGCGATACATTCTCCACCGCGGTGCTGCCCGAGCCCATCGCCGAGCCGCGCCTGGTGATTGCCAGCAGCGCGGCCATGGCCCTGCTCGACCTCGACCCCGCCGAGGCGGACACCCCCGCGTTCGCCCAACTGTTTGCCGGCCATAAGCTGTGGAGCACCGCCGAGCCGCGGGCGATGGTGTATTCCGGGCATCAGTTCGGCGTCTACAACCCGCGTTTGGGCGATGGTCGCGGCTTGCTGCTCGGCGAGGTGGTCAATGCCGCCGGCGAGCACTGGGATTTGCACCTCAAGGGCGCTGGATCGACGCCCTATTCGCGCATGGGCGACGGCCGCGCGGTGTTGCGCAGCTCGATCCGCGAATTTCTCGCCAGCGAGTACCTGGCGGCGCTGGGCATCCCCACCAGTCGCGCGCTGTGCGTGGTCGGCTCAAGCAGCCCGGTATGGCGCGAACGACAGGAAACCGCCGCTATGCTGCTGCGCCTGGCGCCCAGCCATGTGCGCTTCGGCCATTTCGAATATTTCTACTACACCCGCCAGCACGAGGCGCTCCAGCAGTTGCTCGACCATGTGCTGGCCAGCCACTTTCCGCAGTGCGCGGATTATTCGGCGATGTTCCGCGAGATAGTCGAGCGCAACGCCGACTTGATTGCTCGCTGGCAAGCCTACGGTTTCTGCCACGGAGTGATGAACACCGATAACATGTCGATCCTCGGCATCACCTTCGATTATGGCCCCTACGCCTTCCTCGACGACTTCGATGCGCACTTCATCTGCAACCACTCCGACGACGCCGGGCGCTACAGCTTCGAAAACCAGGTGCCCATCGCTCATTGGAACCTCAGTGCCCTGGCCCAGGCGCTGACGCCGTTCATTGCCGTCGACACGCTGCGCGAAAGCCTTGGCCTGTTTCTGCCGCTGTATCAGGCTCATTATCTGGATCTCATGCGCCGCCGCCTCGGTTTTCGCCAGGCCGAAGACGACGATGCCGAGCTGATCCAGCGTCTGCTGCAGCTGATGCAAACCAGCGCTATCGATTACCCGAACTTCTTCCGAGAACTCGGCGACCACGCACCGGACGCCGTGCTGGCTCGCCTTCGCGAGGACTTCATCGATCTGGCCGGTTTCGACGCCTGGGCGGTCGACTATAGCGCCCGCGCCGAACGCGACGGCGGCACCCAAGCCGAGCGTCAGGCGCGCATGCATGCAGTGAATCCGAAATACAGCCTGCGCAACTATTTGGCCCAGCGGGCCATCGAAGCCGCTGAACAGGGTGACTATGGCCCTGTCCGCGAGCTGCACGCCGTCCTCAGCCAGCCGTTCGACGATCAACCCGGCATGCAACGCTACGCCGAGCGCCCTCCGGAATGGGGCAAGCACCTGGAGATCAGCTGTTCGTCCTGAGGTTCACCGAGGCCTAAGGAAGGTGTGCAAGTCTTTGCACCTCCAGCTCAAGGAAACAGACCGCCCGGCACGCAGCCAGCGTGCTTGGCCGCGTGCGCAACCTGTCGCCAGGCTTGCGCAACTTGTGGGCCGGTTTTATATCCCGAACGCCCAGCGGTCGCGGCCTTCTAGCCTACCTGCTTGATTTATAAGTCGAATTTAGATCTGGCACTGAATTCGCCTGGCTCCGGGTTCCGAATCGACACAGCGATTCATTACCACACGCAAGGAGCACAGCATGCCCACTCCCTCTTTTCTGTCCATCGAAGGCAGCAAGCAAGGCCTGATCACCGCCGGCACCTTCACCGAAGACTCGGTCGGCAACATCTTCCAGGAAGGCCATGAAGACCAGATCCTGGTCCAGGCCTTCAGCCACCAGGTGATCATCCCCCGCGACCCGCAGTCCGGTCAGCCCACCGGCCAGCGCGTGCACAAGCCGCTGATGATCACCAAGGTGTTCGACAAGTCCTCGCCGCTGATCTTCAACGCCCTGACCTCCGGCGAACGCCTCAACAAGTGCCGCCTGGAGTGGTACCGCACCTCGGCCACCGGCACTCAGGAGCACTACTTCACCATCGAGCTGGAAGATGCGGTGATCGTCGACGTGCAGTCGCGCATGCCCAACTGCCAGGACCCGGCCATGTCCCATTTCACCCACCTGGAAGACGTCTACTTCACCTACCGCAAGATCGTCTGGACTCACGAAGTTGCCGGCACCTCCGGTTCGGACGACTGGCGCACAGCGAACGTCGGTTAACCTCTGGCTTCCCCCCTTCGGCCTTTCCCCCCGCAGGCCGAAGGGGTTTCACGGACGATTCATTCACGGACGATCACGAGGTACCGCCCATGTTCGCGCCCGCCAATCACGCCCAGTTTCGCCTGAGCCTTCCCGGCGTCGAGCACGACTTCCAGGTGCTGGCCTTCACCGGACACGAGGCCATCAGCCAGCCCTATGCCTTTGAGCTGGAACTGGTCAGCGAGCGCGCCGATCTCGACCTGCACAGCCTGCTGCATCAGCCGGCGTTTCTGGCCTTTGCTGCAGACGGCAGCGGCATCCACGGTGTGATCGAACAGCTTGCCCAAGGTGAATCGGGCCCGCGCTTGACCCGCTATCGCATGACCCTGGTGCCGCACCTGAGCCGGCTGGCTCATCGACACAATGCGCGCATCTTCCAACAGCAGACAGTTCTGCAGATCATCGCCCAGTTGCTTGAAGCGCACGGCATTCAGGCCGATGCCTACCGGTTTCAGTTAGGCCCAACGGTTTATCCCGAGCGCGAGTACTGTGTGCAATACGCCGAGAGTGATCTGCACTTTCTGCAGCGCCTGTGCGAAGAAGAAGGCATCCACTATCACTTTCGGCACAGCACACAAGGTCACGTGCTGGTGTTTGGCGATGACCAGACGGCGTTTCCTCAGCTGTGTCAGCCGACGGCCTATCGGCCCGGCAGTGGCCAGGTCGCGGATGCACCAGCCATCCACCGCTTCAGCGTACGCGTGGCAAATCGCACTAGCCGGGTCAGCCGGCGCGATTACGATTTTGAAAAACCGAGTCTGGTTCTGGACAGCGCCGCCCCTCTCGACGGCAATAGGCTGCGTGAGGATTATGGCTATCCTGGGCGCTTCGTTGATCGCGAACGCGGCCGGCACCTCAGCCAACGCGCATTGGAACGCCACCGCTGCGATGTCCGCAAGGCCGAAGGCCAGAGCAATCAACCGCACCTGCTCAGCGGTCACTTCCTGGCGCTGAACGAGCATCCGCGCGATGTCTGGAACAATCTATGGCTGCTCACCGAACTTCATCACGAAGGCAAACAGCCCCAGGTGCTGGGAGAGTTTGCCTCTGGCGATACCGCAACGGCCGATGGCTTCAACCAGGGCTACCGCAACCGCTTCACCGCCACACCGTGGGATCTTCCTTTCCGGCCAGCGCTGCGCCATCCGAAACCACACCTCTTCGGCAATCAGAGCGCTGTAGTCACCGGCCCCAAGGGCGAAGAGATCCACTGCGACGAATACGGCCGCATCAAGGTGCACTTCTTTTGGGACAGGGAATATGGAGACCGCGACAGCCCGGCCGACGACAAGAGCAGTTGCTGGCTGCGCGTGGCCAGTGGCTGGGCCGGCGAACGCTACGGCGCAGTTGCCATCCCCCGTGTGGGTATGGAAGTACTGGTCAGCTTTCTGGAAGGCGATCCCGACCAGCCGCTGGTCACTGGCTGCCTGTATCACACCGAAAACCCGGTGCCCTATGACCTGCCGGCCCACAAAACCCGCACGCTGTTCAAAACGCTGAGCTCGCCCGGCGGTGGCGGTTTCAACGAGCTGCGCATCGAAGACCGCAAGGATGCCGAGCAAGTCTATATCCACGCCCAGCGCGACTGGGAGCAGCACATTCAACATGATCAGATTGTGCACGTCGGTCATGAACGCCACGACCACGTCGGCGCCAACAGCTACACCGAGCTGAACGCCGAAGAACACCGCCTCACTCATCGCACACGCAAAACCGAACTTAAGGCCGACGATCACCTCAGCGTCGGTCAGAGCCAGCACATCAAACTGGGCACCGCCCACCTGCTCAACGCTGGCCAGGAAATCCACCTCAAGGCCGGACAGAAACTGATCATCGAAGCCGGCAATGAACTAACCCTCACGGCCGGTGGCAGCTTTATCAAGCTCGACCCCGGTGGCGTTAGCTTGGTTGGCCCCCAGGTGAAGATCAATGCGGGTGGGAGTGCGGGGAAGGGATCAGGGGTTGAGCTTTTATTGCCGCTTACATTTCAGCTGACCGCTGAAGGTAAAAGTCCTGGCGTACTATCAGGTGCGCCAACGAGTCATGAACCACCCAGCAATATCAGAAAAAGCATCAGTTCTGAGCCAGCCTATGAACTAAAGGCCGAGCTGGAGACCGAAGATGCCGATGACATCAAATGGCTTACGGTGCCGCAAGGTCAGCTGACATTTGACGCGGAAGGTAACGATACGGAAGGATCAATCTACTTCAGCAGACGACCTCACTGGCCTGCAACCGCCAACTCTGGAATTACTATCGGCAGAGGTTATGACATCCACCATCAAAGCCATGTGGAAAGTAACTTGAAAAGGGCTGGGATAACAGAGCCATTACTGTCATGGCTCGTTTCAGGTAAAGGCTTGAAGGGAAACGCAGCCCGTGACTATTTAAACTCAGCCCCCGCTGAAATTCGACATTCGATCATAACCAGAAAGCAACAGCATGATCTGTTCCTGCACACCTACGCTGTGATGGAGAAGGACGTCATCCGAATCTGTAACAAGGCCGACACTGTACAAGCCTATGGTTCTACGGATTGGGACACACTGAATCCAAAAATAAAAGAAATGCTTGTCGACTTGAGGTACCGCGGTGACTATACGCCAAGTGCCCGCAGAAAAATTCAATCCCATGTCGCGCGCAACGATTTTGACAGTTTCAAAAGCGCTATGAACAACCGATCAAACTGGCACCCTGAATTACCGAGCGATAGATTTTCACGACGAATAGCGGTTCTGGAGGACTAATGTTTAAAAATCAGCTTTTGGTGTTTTTGCTGATAACGATATCGCCGCTTTCATTCGCGGCCGATGCAATCCCTGGCAATGCGGTCGAAATGAATACCACCCGCATAGATAATTTACTCTTTCGTTTTACCAGATTCAATGCAGAATCTTCCTTCCCTTGCTTAAGGCTTGAGAGCATTGACCCCTTAAACAACTGGAAAATAGTTGAGCAGAAAGATTTGTGCGAGATTGACGGGATGTCGCTGGGCGACGATCTTACTTACGCCGCCATTGAAGCCTTGGAGTTTAATAAATCCAGACTTCACTTCAACCTGACCTATTTCGATAATCAATCGCCAGGTGAATACCTAAAAGAATGCTCAGTTGATTTTAACAAAGGTAACATTCAGGAGCCCAAATGTTTGAAGGCGGCTCTGATTGAGTGATTCAGGATCACGTAATATTTAATGCAACTGAGCAACTGCCTACCCCAACACCCACCCCAACCCCATCGCCACGTGTTCCTCGGCGCTGTCGATCAGCGCCAGCGGGCTTTCGACACCTTCCAGTAACAACCCGATCTCGGTGCAGCCGAGAATGGCTGCCTTCGCGCCCGCCTGGCGCAGTTGCGCCAAGGTTTCGAGGTAGAAGTCACGGGTTGAGTCGATGAATTGGCCGCGACACAGTTCGGCAAAAATGCTGCGATCGATTTCATCCATGGTCAATGCATCGGGCAGTAACACCTCGACGCCGAAATGTTGAGTCAGGCGCTCGCGATAAAAATCTTCCTGCATGGTGAAGCGTGTGCCGAGTAATGCGGCGCGTTTGATCCCGCGTTGTTGCAGCGCTGCGCCGACCGCATCGCCGATATGCAGCAAGGGCACCTTAATCGCCGTTTCGATGGCCGGAGCGACCTTGTGCATGGTGTTGGTAGCCAGCAGCAACGCAGTGGCTCCGGCGTGTTGTAGCCCAAGGGCGGCAGCGGCGAGTTGGCGTCCCGCCTCGTCCCACTCACCTCGACTCTGCAAGTCGGCAATTTCGGCAAAGTCCACCGAGTGCAGCAGCAAGGGCGCCGAGTGCAGCCCACCACGGCGCGCACGTACGCCTTGGTTCAACAAACGGTAATAACTCACCGTTGACTCCCAACTCATGCCACCCAGCACGCCCAAACAGTTCATGGTCACCTCCGCTTTCCTTTGATCAAGCGTAGCGCTGCAGCGCCGCTCACGATGCGCGTACTCACCCGAACAATCAAACTTAAAGGCATATTAATCTTCCAAAACAGTCTTAGACGCTCTAAGGAAATTCTTTTACCGTCCCTTGCCGCTATACAGCGCCTGTTCTACAACTCACTGTCAGGCCCCGCATGAAAATCCGCAGTCTGGACCTCAGCCCAAGTTCGCTAAATGCTGAACACGAAGCCTTGAGCCTGCCTCCCGTCGAAGCCCTTATTGCCCACCCGGCTAATCACCCGGTGTTACGCGCTGCCATGTGGAGCGCCGTGCTGATTCTGCTGGGCCTGCTGCTTTTTCTTGCCTGGCGGGTGTTCTTCGCCAACGGCCTCGACAACGGCTTCGCCATCGTTGACCGTGTGCTGCACAGCCCGGCGTTCTGGAGCGCGGTGGCCGTTGGTTTCCTGGCTCAGGTGATTGATGGCGCGCTGGGCATGGCCTATGGCATTACCGCCACCACCTTTCTGCTCTCCACTGGTGCCAGTCCCGCAGCAGCCAGTGCCAGCGTGCATATTGCTGAAGTGTTCACCACCGGGTTGTCAGGCATTGCCCATGTGAAATTGGGCAACGTCAACAAGTCGCTGTTCCTGCGCCTGCTGCTGCCCGGGATGATCGGTGCGATTCTCGGCGCGGTACTGATTACCCAGTTCGACGGCGCGGTCATGAAGCCCTTCATTGCCGCCTATCTGTTGCTGATGGGCCTGTACATCCTGAGCAAGGCCTACCGCCACATCGTGCAACGCAAGGAGCCCAGGCATGTCGGCAAACTGGCCCTGTTTGGCGGCTTCGTGGATGCCGCCGGCGGCGGTGGCTGGGGGCCGGTGGTGACCAGCAGCCTGATCGGCTCGGGCAGCGACCCGCGAACCACCATTGGCTCGGTGAACTTCGCCGAGTTCTTCCTGACCATCACCAGCGCCGCATCCTTCATTCTGCTCGCCGGTGAGCCCGATACCTGGGCCATGGTGGCCGGCCTGGTGTTCGGTGGCCTGTTCGCCGCGCCCTTTGCCGCGCTGCTGTGCAAGAAGCTGCCGGCGCGCACGCTGTTGATCATCGTCGGCGTGCTCATCACGCTGATGAGTGCCTACAACATTTACAGCGCGCTGAGCTGAGATAAAACCGGACCGGTAGCGGCGTTTGTAAAAGGTTCTAAGCAAACAGGCCGTTTATTGCTTTGAGCCATTGACCGATAGCGGACGTTTTCCCATGCTGGGCGCTTACTCTCTGCCGCAAGGAGCGTCGCATGAAAGCCGAAACCCTCGCTATCCACGCCGGCTACAGCCCGGACCCGACCACCAAGGCCGTGGCTGTGCCGATCTACCAGACCACCTCCTACGCCTTCGACGACACCCAGCATGGCGCCGACCTGTTCGATCTGAAGGTGGCGGGCAACATTTACACCCGCATCATGAATCCCACCACCGACGTGCTGGAGCAGCGCGTGGCGGCGCTGGAGGGCGGCGTGGCGGCGCTGGCGGTAGCCTCGGGCATGGCGGCCATCACCTACGCGGTCCAGACCATTGCTGGCGTGGGCGATAACATCGTCTCGGTGGCCAAGCTCTACGGCGGCACCTACAACCTGTTCGCCCACACCCTGCCGCGTCAGGGCATCGAGGTGCGTTTCGCGCCCCACGACGATATCGCCGCCCTCGAAGCACTGATCGACGACAACACCAAGGCGGTGTTCTGCGAATCCATCGGCAACCCGGCCGGCAACATCATCGACCTGCAGGCGCTGGCCGACGCCGCGCACCGCCATGGCGTGCCACTGATCGTCGACAACACCGTGGCCACACCAATCCTCTGCCGGCCGTTCGAGCACGGCGCTGACATCGTCGTGCATTCCCTGACCAAATACATCGGTGGCCACGGCACCAGCATCGGCGGCATCGTCGTTGACTCCGGCAAATTCCCCTGGGCCGACAACAAGGCACGCTTTCCGCTGCTCAACACCCCGGACCCGTCCTACCACGGCGTGACCTACACCGAAGCGTTCGGCCCGGCCGCGTTCATTGGCCGCTGCCGCGTGGTGCCATTGCGCAACATGGGCGCCGCGCTGTCGCCGTTCAACGCCTTCCTGATCCTGCAGGGTCTGGAAACCTTGGCGCTGCGCATGGAGCGCCATTGCGAAAACGCCCTCAAGGTCGCCGAGTACCTTCAACAGCATCCGCAGGTTAGCTGGGTGAAATACGCCGGCCTGCCCGACAACCCGGAATACGAACTGGCGGTGCGTTACACCGCGGGCAAGCCGGCGGCGATCCTGTCCTTCGGCATTCAAGGTGGCATCGAGGCTGCGGCACGCTTTATCGACGCACTCAAGTTGGTGGTGCGCCTGGTAAATATTGGCGACGCCAAGTCGCTGGCCTGCCACCCGGCGTCCACCACCCACCGCCAGCTCAATGACGAGGAATTGGCTCGGGCCGGCGTTTCGCGGGACCTGGTGCGCCTGTCCATCGGCATTGAGCATATCGACGACATCCTCGCCGACCTGAGCCAGGCGCTGGAGGCTGCGCGCGGATAAGCCGCGCTTGTGAAAGGCCGGGTCTCGTTTTGTAGCTACTCCGTTGCACTGGAAGTCAACGGATCAACCTCTGAATGAGACTCCGCCGCCGCATTCAGCCGCTTAGACCGATCGCCATCCTCCTGCAAGCTGATATTCAACAATACACATGCAGGAAATAATCCGAGCTTTCGGACATTTCAATAGCAATATTGTGCATCGGAGCACACGTTCCAAGCGCGACTACCAAAGCGGCTCAGCCGCTCCATATACTCCCGGGCTTTGTATTTCATTAGGATGATGTCGTACCGATGCTAAGCCGTCCTCTGGTTGTTGATCTTGATGGAACGCTCCTCAACAGCGACATGTTACTTGAAACGGGACTGGCCTATCTGCGTCAGTACCCCTTGTACTTCTACAGGCCCTTTCTGTGGTTATTGAAAGGGAAGGCGCATTTAAAGTCCAAACTTGCTAAAGCCACCAATCTGGATGTCAGCGTTCTGCCCTACAATCCAGATGTTATTGCTCTTATTGAATCGGTACGTAAACAAGGCCGGCGCGTTATCTTGGCAACAGCAAGCCATCGGGTGTTGGCACATAAAATTGCCGAGCATCTTGGTCTGTTCGACGACGTGCTGGCTTCGGATGAACAATGCAACCTATCGGCTGTAAATAAGCAGCGAACGTTGGTTGATGCCTTTGGAGAAAGGCAATTTGATTACATAGGCAATTCTGCGGATGATCTCGTCGTCTGGCGTTCAGCCCACTCTGCCGTTGTGGTCAGCCATCCAGACAGCCGTTTAGTACGGCAGGCCCAAGCTCACGGCAACACTGAACAAGTAATTACCCCGGCGAGAGTTCGGATTCGCCATTGGCTTAGAGCCTTGCGCCTACATCAGTGGCTCAAGAACTTGCTGATCATCGTTCCGCTTCTGGCCTCGCATCAGATTACCAATCTTGAGCTTTTATCACACTCCATACTGGCCTTCCTGCTGTTCGGTCTATGCGCTTCCAGTGTCTATATTCTCAACGACCTTCTGGATTTGGCCGACGATCGCCACCACCACCGTAAACGTCGTCGTCCGTTCGCTTCCGGTGATCTCTCCATCCAAAGCGGACTCGTGGCATTCCCGCTGCTGCTCGCGCTCTCCTTCACTGGCGCGATACTTCTCCTGCCCTGGACATTTGCAGTGGTTCTAGCGGGCTATTACCTACTCACACTGGCATATTCGTTATTCCTGAAGCGTCAGATGAGCCTGGATGTCATCACCCTAGCCCTGCTCTACACCACACGCCTCGTTGCAGGAGCGGCTGCTTGCCAAATTGCCTTGACGTCGTGGATCTTGGCCTTCTCCATGTTCATTTTCCTCAGCCTGGCGCTGGTCAAGCGGCATACCGAACTCTTGGCCGAACGCAATAAGGGCAGCACAACCCGAACACGTGGGCGCGGTTATTACGCCAGTGATCTAGAAATCATCAGTGCACTGGGTGCCGCCTCGGGCTACTTATCTGTCATGGTGCTGGCCCTGTATATCAATGAGCCAACCACCGCCCTGCTCTATAGCCACCCACAGATCATTTGGCTCGCCTGCCCGCTAATGCTCTTCTGGATCAGCCGCATCTGGATTCTTGCGCATCGCGGTCAGGTGCACGATGACCCGGTCGTCTTTGCCGTAAGAGATCGCACCAGCCTCGTGACTGGACTGATCCTGGCATGTGTGTTTTGGCTGGCCGTATAACGCCATCAACTTTCAGGAGTCATACATGAGTCCCTTGTCGATCACCCTGTTGATAATGGCCATCATTGCTAACGCACTGGCAAGCATCCTGCTCAAGAAGTTTTCCACTCAGGGCGACGCCAGCCACCTGAGCATGTCGACACTGCTCCACTTGGGTGGCTCTGTATTCTTTTACGGACTCGCCTTCCTGGTTTACGCCGCGCTGTTGAAAACCTTGCCTGTCAGTAAGGCCTACACCCTGATGACTTTCGGAGCGCAGACAGCGCTGATTGTGTGCGGTATTTTCTTCTTCGATGAGAAATACAGCACGACAGCCTGGATCGGCCTGGGGCTCGTCGTCGTCGGGCTGCTACTCGTCAGCAAGGGTGCTTTGCAATGAGGAGTCTGCTAATTGATCGCTCGGCGAGCCCCTTCAACAATCTCACGTTAGCCCGGTCCTCTGACGTTGTTGCTCTCTTGCTCATCAGCACTGTTCTGCTTGTGATGGCGTTTATGATGAACCCCATCCGGACGGGCGATGGTCAGTATTACCTTGCGATGCTGGAAGGCCTAGCGAACCACTTCAGTCCGGCCATTACCCATGAGGTAGCCCAGACTGTATTTGACCGAACAGGATTAGATACCCAAGCAGGCCTGGTGCTCCGGGGGACCGATGGCAATCTGTACGCCTGGCACTTTTGGGCGTATTCGCTCGCATGCGTACCCGCCTACTGGCTATTAAAGGCATTGGACCTGGATACACTCCAGGCCTTTCAATTAACCAACGCCTTTCTGATTATCTGGTCGCTCCGTTTTCTCGTGCTGCGTTCCAGTCTTGATAGGGCGGTGCGCTGGTTAATTGCCGGTGGCTTTATCTTGTCCACCGCCACGCTCTATTTTCAATGGACACACCCAGAGGTCTTCACGGCCTCATTACTGCTGATTGCCTCCGTTCTAGCGGCCAGTCGCCAATACTGTTCGGCGGCCCTACTGGCAGCCATCGCTTCGTTCCAGAATCCTTCGGCCAGCTTCCTGATTTTCCCCCTGGTCCTCGCTCAACTTGTTGAGCTTCGGCACACCGGGATTAGCAAGGACTCGCTTCGCAAGCTCGCCTACACCGCCTGCGCGGCATCCCTAACACTAGTGCCCTATGTCTGGAGCTTGTACCAGTTCCAGCTACTGAATCCTATCGCCGCAAGCGGCCACTACATTGCTTATTCGGATATCAACCTATCCCGGCTAATGTCGTTTATCTTCGACCTGAATCAGGGCCTGACGGTGGGTATGCCTATGCTGGCGTGGGCCTTCCCTTTGGCCCTTCTTGCCAGACTCCGCCGTGATCGAGGTATCCGACTTCGCCAGGAAGACCTTCTGTTAGTTGCCTTCGTGATCATGGTGCTGCCCACCCTGGCACAGGCCAACTGGAACGCAGGGCAAAGTGTCTTCTTGCGCTATGCCGCCTGGGCAGGGATGCCAATACTGGTGTGGACGGGCATCACGCTTGGCCGAGCGACGTCCAAGAAAGGATGGTTGATCGCTGTAATTCCCGCCGTGTGCCTGCAGATCGCGCTGTTGGGATACAGTGGTGGCGCCTACGCCAAGAAACACCCGTCCTACGTCAAACTCGCTCCATGGGTACTGCCGCTCTGGAGCGTTAATCCTCATCTCTACCACCCCTTGCCGGAAATCTTCCGTGAGCGTGTTCTACGCAGTGATGGCGCTTCACAAAGCCCCGTCCTGCTTCGCAGTGCGCAAGGCAGCATTCTTCGAGTGCTCACCCAACAGGCGACCCTGGAAGACGCGCAGGAGGAGGTGTGTGGCGCTGGCAGAACACTGATACCGATCGATACTCGGCCCACCAGCCAACCCCGCCTTCATAAAACCGAACATGACACCATCTACCTGACCGGCCGTCTCACCTGCTCGACATCATTCCCACTCATCGTGCAGGCGTCGCTTCATTCCGGGGGAGAGATCCAACTACTTTCAGGCTGGTCATTTCCCGAGTCCTGGGGCGTTTGGAGTGCTAATGAAACGGCCTCGCTCAAGCTTAACGTAAACATCCCGGACGTCCCTGGTACGGTCAATGTAACCCTCCAAGGTTGGGTCTTCGTAAATGACCAGCACCCCAAGCAAATGGTGTCGTTCTTCGTTAACGGCAACCTGATACAACAGGCAACTGTCAATTGGCCCGAAACCACCTTGGAAGTTTCTACCCCCATTCCTCTTGAAACGTTGAACGACACTGTCTTCGGTTTCCACTTCGCGTCCCCGACGTCCCCTTACTCACTAGGTATGTCTAGCGACACGCGCCCGCTCGCCTTTGGGTTGCAGTCTATTAGGTTAGACCGGTAGGTCGAGGTCCCCTTTTTTCGCTTCAGATCACTACCACACCGGCATAACAGCCATCCCGTAGCCCATCCATACAACCGCGGTCTCCATAACCTTGATATTCACCGCGGCGAGCGCCACATTCAGGCCATTCACTGTGGAGCCCGTCATGTCCGAATCCCTGCTGGTCCCCTGCCCTCACTGCAACGGCATCAATCGTATCCCTACTACTCGCCTGGGCGACACGCCGCATTGTGGGCGTTGCAAAAACGACGTGCTGCCGGCCGCGCCGTTCGACCTGACTCAAGCCAGCTATGCCAGTCAGATCAAGGGCGACCTGCCGTTATTGGTGGATGTATGGGCGGCCTGGTGCGGGCCCTGCCGCAGCTTCGCACCCACCTTCGCGCAAGCCGCCACGCAACTGCAAGGCCGCTGCCGGCTAGCCAAGCTCGACAGCGAGGCCAGCCCGCAACTGTCGGCGCAACTGGGCATTCGCTCGATACCCAGCCTGATTCTGTTCAAGGATGGCCAGGAAGTCGCCCGGCAAAGCGGCGCACTGCCGTTACCCCAGCTACTGGCGTGGCTGCGGCAGCACGGCATCTGAGCGCATCGGTCAACATTCACGGGCGACTCGATCATTTGCTGGCCGCTTCGGGCCTCTTAGGCTGGGACTGACTTATCAGCCGCGGAGCTGCGCCATGTCCCTGCCCATTGAACTTGCACGTCAGTTGATCGAAGAACAGATCGCTTTTATCCAGCGCAGTGGCCTCAAGGCCAAGGTTTTGGAACCCGGCTTTGTGCGCCTGCGCATGCCCCAGGCCGGCAACCAGAACCATATCGGCAGCCTGTATGCCGGCGCCCTGTTCACACTGGCCGAGGTGCCCGGCGGCGCGTTGTATGTCACCAGCTTCGACGTGCAGCGCTTCTACCCCATTGTCAAGGCGCTGGACCTGCGTTTTCTCAAGCCGGCGCTGGGCGACATTCAGGTCGAGGCACGTCTGGATGTGGACACCGTCGAGCGCTTGCAGGCAGAAGCAGCGGCGACTGGCAAAGCGGAATACCGCCTTAAACTTGAGCTGACCGATGAGCAGGGCGTTGTCGTAGCCGCCAGTAACGGGCTGTATCAACTGCGCAAACGCTGAGCCACGACAAAGCCGACGGTTGTCGGCGCTGCTAGGCTGTCGAATCATCCGCGCCAGAGGCCCTACTCATGCATATTCTGATTGCCCATGACCTCAGCCCCGAAGCCGACCTGGCCCTGCAGCGCGCCGCCCAGTTGGCCGTTCAGCACAACGCTCGCTTGACGCTACTGCACATTGTGGACCACCTGCCGGCCGACCCCGCGGTAGAGCGCCAGCTGAATGAGCGGCTTGCTCGCTTCAACCTGCCCGACGCCCAGGTGCGCCTGGCCGGCGGCCAGCCCTCGCAGACGATCGCCGCACAAGCCGACGGTATAGGCGCCGACCTGTTGGTCCTCGGCGCCCATCACAAGTCTCGGCCCGAGCTGTTCACGGGCACCACCCTGGAACGTCTGGCGCGCACCAGCACACTTCCAGTGCTGCTGGCGGTGAATCAGAACAGCGAGCCGTATCAGCAAGCCGTAGTCGCCCTGGATTTTTCCCAGTGCGCCAATGCCGCCCTGCACCAGGCCCATCGCCTGCTGCCCGACAACGCCGAGCTGTTCGCCCTGAACATTTGCGAAGTGGCGCCATCCCGCGCAGCGCAAGACCAGGCCGAGTTGGAGATGCAGTGCCAACTGTTCAGCCGCATGGTTGCCGATGAGCAAGCCCAGCTGGCTGCGCCTGGTCGCGTCCTGCAGTACGGCATTCGCCATGGCGAACGACAGGACTGCTTGCAGGCGGTTCTAGACGAACGACGCCCGCAACTCCTCGCGTTGGGCCGTCACACCCGCAGCCTGATGAGCGAAGCGCTGCTGGGCAGCCTGACCCAGGACATGCTGCGCCAGCCGCCCTGCGATGTGTTGGTGGCGCGAGGGTGAAGACCCCGCCTTCGCTCCGGATACGCGCCCCGCGCTAGTAGAAATACCAGCGCGCCTGCACCTGGACTTCGGTGGCCGGCGCCGACCATTGGCCGAACTCGCGCTGCGCGCTAAGCCTGACACCGAGGTTGTTACTCACCTCCAGATGCTGAGTGAGGCTGAGACGGCGACGCACTTCACCGTTATGGAAGTAGTCGCCCTGGGCTTCGAGCAGTAAGTTGCCGACCGCGTTCCGCCAGAGCAGACCGGTATCGAAACCGGCTGCCGGACTGAGGGTCGCGGCAAAGTCGCGATTGTGCTCAAGGCGCACGGTGCCCATGGCAAACCCGAGCAGCCCTTCGCCAAGGCTCCAGGAAAACCCACCTCCCCCGGTGAGATAGCCTGCCAGGCGTTCATCATCGCCGAACCCCGGCACCCGCTCGGCGCCTGTTGCGACCTGCCAGGACCAGGGCTTGAGCAGACGGGTGCGCGGCGTCAGCGAGCGAATGCTGATCAGGTCAAAATGCTGTACCTGCCAGTGGCTGCCCTCGTATTGGCGCAGCTTCAATTCACCCAGCTCGATCTGTGCCCCGAGCGGAAAACCGTCGAGGTTGTCGAGCAGGTCATGGTACGCCATGCGCAGACCGTACTCGGCGAAGGCGCGATCTCCACGGTTACCGACACCCAATTGCAAGGCTCGCGAGCGGTGGCCGTCCTCGGGCAACAGCGGCCGCTGAACATCCTGACGCGGCGGCGGGTTGCGGTTGATCGCCTGTAACAAGCGATAACTGCGCTCGGCGCTGGCGGCATCGCGCTCCGCACCGGTCTTCCGATAGCGCAGCAGGCGGTAGGCGCCATCCTGAATCAGCGCGCGGCGCTCGGCCGGTAGGGCAAGGTACTCGGCATCCTGGAGCCAGGCGTCGTTTTCGGCCAGGCGTTGCACCCACCCCTGTTCGCGCGCATCCAGCGGTGCCACGCGTGCCAGCAGCTCGTGTTCACGGGAGGGTCGATAGTCGATGCGCTCGATCAGCCCAGCATCTTTCACCGCCCGCACGGTGTCGGCAGGAATGGCGGTCAGCGGGAATTGATCGGTCAGCTCAAGCCCCGGCCGGGCAATTTCCAGCAGCTCAAGCAACCGGTAGGAGCAGTTTTCGTCAAAAAAGAAATAGTCGAACTGGATCTGCCGCAGCTCCCACACATGTTCGAGCATGCGTGCGGTTTCCACTGGTGTCAGGCTCAGGCGGTACTCCCACAGGTCGCGGTTCTCCAGGCGGCTGTACTCACCGATTTTCTCGCGGTAGGGCATCAGTGAGAACAGGCCGGGATAGCCGCCCATGAGCCCCTTCCAGGCATACAGGATGCTGTTGTCCATGCCTTCGATATAGGCACCGAAGTTGATTGCATAACTCAGCAGCGGACTGCCTTCGCGGTCGATGTCCACGGGGTCGATGCGCAGCAAGGTATGGCCGAACATCGACGAAGGGCTGTTCAAGTAGGCCGCCGGGAATACCAGCACGGTGCTGTGCGGCGCGATGTCGGTGTACCAGGTGTCGTACTCCGCGCAATTTACCTTCGGCAAATCGTCCAGTGACAGCTGGTCGCGCAGCCAGCGGGTGCGGGCCGGATAGATACACTGCGGATGGCGGTCACCGAGCGCGGGGTCGCGGTACAAGGCCGGGACGGTCGCTTTCAACTCGGCAAGCGGGTCCTTCTCGCCCTGTTCGGCGAGGAAATATTCGTCATCGTCGACATAGCTGTGCCAGCCGCCCAGCGTGCCGCGCTCGTAATGACCCAAAGAAAGCCAGAACGGTTCACCGGCCAGGGTCTGGAGACGGTCGGGGGCAATGTGCGGGGCAGCCTGCAACAGGCTACAAGCGCCGCTCAGCAAGAGTGGAAGCAGAACTCGAAGCATGGAAAGCCAATGGCGGGGGCATAAAAATATGCCCGCCGTAGCGGGCATACAAAAAAGAGTCGGGCGTCCGGAGAACGCCCGCAGCCTTGTTAGGCCTTGTCGGCGTACTGAGCCAGACGTGCGTCTTTCTTCAGCACGGCCAGGGTAGCGGCATGGACCTGCTCGGCGGTGACGTCGGCGGAGCTGAAGATTTGGTCGAAGTGGCTGTGGGTCACCGCGGAGAAGTGAGCGCGGTCTTCCGGCTGCACGCCCAGTACCACGGCGAAGGTGGTCAGCGCTTCGCCTTCACCCTTGGCCATGTCTTCGGACAGCTCGTTCATGATGCTGCCCAGAACCAGCATCGGCTTGCCGCCGTAAGTCAGGGTGCCATCGGCGGAGCAGCCATTGGTGCCGGAGGTCATGCCGAAGGTAGCGTTGCCGGACGTGCCGTTGGTGATCGAAGCCACTACGTGCGACGGCAGGCCTTTCTGGCCTTCGAACAACATGTTGCCCCAGCCGCAGTTCGGGCCGCCCGGCGCTTCAGCGAAAGCGTTCAGGGAGGCGGCGGCGATCAGGGTACCGAGCAGAATCCGTTTCATGGTTATTTCTCTTCTTCAATGCGATTCAAGGAGCGTCGGCCAATCCGACTGCGGTTATAGCTTTCGGCAATAACCATACATGTGTCAAGGCTTATGCTGTGCGTATCACACCCGGTTCTCAGCCAACCTGTAGCGGGCTGCTCTGCTCGAAAAAGCCATGCTATTTTCAGCGACGCGCCTGCGCCTCGCGGGTCACCAGATCAATAAACGCCTGGGCCAGAGGGGAATGCTCCAGGCGACGCTTGATCAACCACACCGCAGTCGTGGCCTCAGTGTCGAGCAGCGGGCGAAAGACCACACCGTCGATGCGAATGCGCCGAAACGACGCCGGTAACACCGAGACCCCCAACCCCGCCGCCACCAGACCGATAATGGTCAGCGCCTCATGGGCCTCCTGGGCAATACGTGGCGTAAAGCCGGCCTGGCGGGCCAAGCCGACAAGCTGATCGTAAAGCCCTGTGCCATGGGTGCGCGGAAAAAACACAAAGGGCTGCTCAGCCAGTTCACTGAGATGAACACCGGCATCGCCGCCCTCGGCCAATGGGTGATCGGCATGCACCAGCGCCACCAGCGGCTCAGTGAACAGCTCCACCGCCTCCAGCGTATCGGGCAAGGCCAAGGGGCGGATCATGCCAATCTGCAAACGCTCATCGATCACAGCCTGACTCACGTCGCGGCTGTTCATCTCCTCCAGGTTCAGATGCACCGCCGGAAAGGCCTGCCGAAACGCAAAGATCGCCCGCGGAATAATCGACACGAAGGGCGCCGACGCGGTGAAGCCGATCTGTAGTTCACCCAGTTCGCCCTGCTCCGCACGCCGCGCCACATCCACCGACTTGTTCACCTGCGCCAGGGTCTGCCGCGTTTCGTCCAGGAACAGCCGTCCCGCATCGGTGAGCGATACGCGCCGGTTGGTGCGATCGAACAACCGGACACCGAGCTCCTGCTCCAAGGCCTGAATCTGCTGGCTCAACGGCGGCTGGGAGATTCCCAGCACCTCAGCCGCACGGCCAAAGTGCAGCTCTTCGGCAACCGCCACGAAATAGCGCAAATGTCGCAGTTCCATACCCGCCTCTATAAGTCGCAAAACATATCATTCATGTCGAATAATATATTGGAAAGATTAAATCAAGCTGCTTATCCTTTACAGCCATAACCCACCCCCAAGCCGCCTACTGCAGCTGCGCGAAATCGTCGTGTGCCTGTTACGGACCGGATGTGGCCGCCAAAAGCGCCCTAGAGAGGACCTTGTGAGCAGTATCCAGAGCTTGCCCAGCGAGCTGGCGTCACCCAACGAAGTGCCCCCCCCGGCAACTCCCGCCGTGCAGCCGATCGAGACGTACACCGAAAAAGGCACCCGGCACTTTCTGCTTACCGCCGTGGCCCTGTTCTGCGGTGGCTTTGCCACCTTTGCCCTGCTGTATTGCGTGCAGCCGATGATGCCGGTGCTGTCCGCCACCTTCGGCATCAGTGCGGCACAAAGCAGCCTGATCCTGTCAATTTCCACGATCACCATGGCGATCGGCCTGCTGATTACCGGGCCGATCTCCGATGCCATTGGCCGTAAGCAGGTGATGGCCGTGTCGTTGCTCGCCGCTGCCGTGTTCACCATGGTCAGTGCTTTCATGCCGACCTGGGAAACCGTGCTGCTGATGCGCGCCCTGGTGGGCTTGGCCCTGAGTGGCCTGGCGGCCGTGGCTATGACTTACCTCAGCGAAGAAATCCATCCCAAGCACCTGGGCTTGGCCATGGGCCTATATATCGGCGGCAACGCCATCGGTGGCATGAGCGGCCGTTTGTTGACCGGCATTCTGGTGGACTGGATGTCCTGGCACGCGGCTCTGGGCATCGTCGGCGGGCTCGCCATGCTGGCAGGGCTGCTGTTCTGGCGTTTGCTGCCGGAGTCCCGCAACTTCCGCCCACGGCCGTTACGTGTTCGCGGCCTGATTGATGGCTACACCCTGCATGTTCGTGACTCGGGCCTGCCCTGGCTGTTCGTTCTTGGCTTCTTGCTGATGGGCAGCTTCGTGACGCTATTCAACTACATCGGTTACCGGCTGATTGCCGCCCCCTTCCAGATGAGCCAAACCAGCGTCGGCCTGTTGGCCGTGGTCTACCTGTCGGGTATTTACAGCTCCGCGCAGGTGGGCTCCCTGGCTGACCGGCTGGGGCGCGGCAAGGTGCTCTGGGTGGTCATCGGCCTGATGCTGGCCGGACTGATCCTCACCTTATTTGACGCCCTGCCCGCCGTGTTACTCGGCATGCTGATATTCACGTTCGGCTTCTTCGGCGCGCATTCCGTGGCCAGCAGTTGGGTCGGCCGACGCGCCAAGCAAGCCCGCGGGCAAGCCTCGTCGCTGTACCTGTTCTGCTACTACGTGGGTTCCAGCCTGGCGGGCACCCTCGGCGGCGTGTTCTGGCAGGCGGCCGGCTGGGATGGGGTCGGCCTGTTTATCGGCTCGCTGTTGTTGATCGCCTTGCTGGTGGCCTTGCACCTGGCTCGCGTTCCAGCCTTGCCGGAAGCGGTTCAGCGCCCGGCGCACTGAGTTCATCTCTAACCGCCACAGAACGTAAAACGCCCCGCAATGCGGGGCGTTTTTGTATCAGCCGATCACGCCATTCAGACGTGATACTGCGCGGACAACTCGTGAACGGCCTCGATAAAGGCACCGGCGTGGGCCGGGTCGACTTCCGGAGTGATGCCGTGACCAAGGTTGAACACGTGACCATTGCCGTGACCGTAGGCGGCGAGGATGCGCCCGACTTCGGCACGGATCGCTTCCGGCTTGGCGTACAGCACGCTGGGGTCCATGTTGCCCTGCAGCGCCACCTTGTCGCCGACGCGGGCGCGAGCAGCACCAATGTCGCACGTCCAGTCCAGACCCAGCGCTTCAACGCCTGAATCCGCCATGGACTCCAGCCACAGGCCGCCGCCTTTGGTGAACAGGATCACCGGCACGCGGCGCCCGTCATGCTCGCGGATCAGACCATTGACGATCTTCTGCATGTAGGCCAGGGAAAACTCCTGATAGGCCGCGGCCGACAGGCTGCCACCCCAGGAATCGAAAATCTGCACCGCCTGGGCACCGGCGAGAATCTGGCCGTTCAGGTAGCTGGTCACCGACTGGGCCAGCTTGTCCAGCAAGGCGTGCATGGCCTGCGGGTTTTCATACAGCAGTGCTTTGGACTTGCGGAAATCCTTGCTTGATCCGCCTTCCACCATGTAAGTCGCCAGGGTCCAGGGACTGCCGGAGAAGCCAATCAGCGGCACGCGGCCGTTCAGCTCGCGGCGAATGGTGCGCACCGCGTCCATCACATAGCCGAGATCTTTGTCCGGATCGGGGATCGGCAGCGCCTCGATATCCGCCATCGTGTTGACCACTTTCTTGAAACGCGGGCCTTCGCCGGTTTCGAAATACAAGCCCAGGCCCATTGCATCCGGGATGGTGAGGATGTCGGAGAACAGGATCGCCGCATCCAGCGGATAGCGTTCCAGTGGCTGCAGGGTCACCTCGCAGGCGAACTCGGGATTCATGCACAGGCTCATGAAATCACCCGCTTTGGCGCGGCTGGCGCGGTATTCCGGCAGGTAGCGACCGGCCTGACGCATCATCCAGACGGGAGTGACGTCGACAGGTTGCTTGAGCAGGGCACGGAGGAAGCGATCATTCTTCAGAGCAGTCATGTCCAGGTTCCAGCAAAAAAAGTGCCCGCATTGTCGCAAAGCCCACCACAAAAGGCACGGTGGGGGCCCCGCCTTTTGTCTTTGGCTTGATCCACGGCAAGCGGCAAGCCTAGGTCAGACGAATAATCCGCGAGGGAAATGGCGTGTTTTATAGCCACTTCCCGCCTTTTGGCGGGGCCGCCGGCGCTGCTCAGCCCGCCCTTATACGCCGAGGTAATCGAGGATGCCCTCGGCGGCGGTGCGCCCTTCGTGGATAGCGGTGACTACCAGATCGGAGCCGCGCACCATGTCACCGCCAGCGAAGATTTTCGGGTTGCCGGTCTGGAACTTGTACGGGCCCTGCTCGGGTGCGACAACGCGGCCTTGGGTGTCGGTAGCGATATCGAAGTCGCCAAACCAGGCCGCCGGGCTGGGGCGGAAACCGAAGGCAATCACCACCGCGTCGGCGGGGAGGATCTGCTCGGAACCGGGGATCGGCTCCGGGCTGCGCCGACCACGGGCATCCGGTGCGCCGAGGCGGGTTTCGACGACTTTCACGCCTTCCACCTTGTCCTCGCCGACAATGGCGATGGGCTGGCGGTTGAACAGGAATTTCACGCCCTCGTCCTTGGCGTTCTTCACTTCCTTGCGCGAGCCCGGCATGTTCGCCGCGTCGCGGCGATAGGCGCAGGTCACACTCTTGGCGCCCTGACGGATCGAGGTGCGGTTGCAGTCCATCGCCGTATCGCCGCCGCCGAGCACCACCACCTTCTTGCCCTTCATGTCGATGAAATCGGCGGGCGATTGCTCGAAGCCCAGGTTGCGGTTGACGTTGGCCACCAGAAAATCCAGCGCGTCGTGAACGCCAGGCAGGTCCTCGCCGGGGAATCCGCCCTTCATGTAGGTGTAGGTGCCCATGCCCATGAACACTGCATCGAACTCGTCGAGCAGTTGGGCCATGGTCACGTCCTTGCCCACTTCGGTGTTCAGGCAGAATTCGATGCCCATGCCGGTGAACACTTCACGGCGACGGGTCAGTACGGTTTTTTCCAGCTTGAATTCAGGGATGCCAAAGGTCAGCAGTCCGCCGATTTCCGGGTTCCTGTCGAACACCACCGCACTCACGCCGTTGCGCGCTAGCACGTCGGCGCAGCCCAGGCCTGCCGGACCTGCACCGATTACCGCCACACGCTTGCCGGTCGGCACCACCTTGGACAGGTCCGGGCGCCAGCCCATGGCAAAGGCGGTGTCGGTGATGTACTTCTCCACCGAGCCGATGGTCACCGCGCCGAAGCCGGTGTCATTCAAGGTGCAGGCACCCTCGCAGAGGCGGTCCTGCGGGCAGACGCGACCGCAGACTTCCGGCAGGGTATTGGTCTGGTGCGACAGCTCGGCCGCGGCAATGATGTTGCCCTCGGTCACCAGCTTCAGCCAATTGGGGATGTAGTTGTGCACCGGGCACTTCCACTCGCAGTACGGGTTTCCGCACTCCAGGCAGCGGTGGGCCTGCTCGGCCGCTTGATCGGGCTTGAAGGGTTCGTGAATCTCGACGAACTCCTGCTTGCGGCGGCGCAGCAGCTTTTTCTTGGGGTCCTGACGGCCCACTTCGATGAACTGGAAGTCGTTGTGCAGACGTTCGCTCATTGCATAAACCTCTTAACGGCAGCGGCACTTCAAGTTGCCGCTGCAGGACAATCACGTTGAACCGGCAAACCCTGCGCTGTTTTCGCTTGCACCGTGGGGGCTTGCCGCTTGCAGCTGCTTTATTGCGGGTTGGCCCGAGTGCTGGCGAGCAGCGTCTTCAAGCTCGCGGCCTTGGGCTTGACCAGCCAGAAGCGACGCAGGTAGTCGTCCAGGTTCTCGGCCAGCTCCGCGCCCCAAGGGCTGCCGGTTTCCGCCACGTATTCGGCGAGCACCTGCTGCAGGTGGCTGCGATAGCCTTCCATCGCCTCGCCGGTGATGCGCTGGATTTCCACCAGTTCGTGGTTCACCCGGTCAAAGAAGCTGTTGTCCTCATCCAGCACGTAAGCAAAGCCGCCGGTCATGCCCGACCCGAAGTTGTAGCCGGTCTTGCCCAGCACACACACGAAGCCGCCGGTCATGTATTCGCAGCAATGATCGCCTGTGCCTTCCACGACGGTATGCGCGCCGGAGTTGCGCACCGCAAAACGCTCACCCGCCGTGCCGGCGGCGAACAGCTTGCCGCCGGTAGCGCCATACAGGCAGGTGTTGCCGATGATCGCGCTCTCCTGGGTCTTTAACCGGCTGCCGGCCGGCGGGGTGATAACGATCTTGCCGCCGGTCATGCCCTTGCCCACGTAGTCGTTGGCGTCGCCTTGCAGGTACAGGTTCAGGCCGCCGGCATTCCACACACCAAAGCTCTGCCCGGCCGTGCCCTTGAAGCGGAAGGTGACCGGCGCGGTGACCATGCCCTGGTTGCCATGGCGACGGGCAATCTCGCCGGACACCCGTGCGCCGATGGAGCGGTCGCAGTTGCAGATGTCCAGTTCGAACTCGCCGCCCAGCTTGTCGGAGATGACGCCACTCGCCAGCTCGACCATGTGCTCGGCCAACAGGCCCGGATCGAACGGCGGGTTGTTCTCGACCTGGCAGAACTGCGGCTTGTCCGCCGGAATATGGGCGCTGCCCAGCAGTGGCGACAGGTCCAGCTGGCCTTGCTTGTCGGTCTCGCCGGGCAGCAGCTCGATCAGGTCGGTGCGGCCGATCAGCTCGCCGAGGCTGCGTACGCCCAGCCTGGCCAGCCACTCGCGGGTTTCCTCGGCGATAAAGGTGAAGAAATTCACCACCATGTCCGCCGTGCCGATGAAGTGCTCCTTGCGCAGGTTGTCGTTCTGGGTGGCCACGCCGGTGGCGCAGTTGTTCAGGTGGCAGATGCGCAGGTATTTGCAGCCCAGAGCGATCATCGGCGCGGTGCCAAAACCAAAACTCTCGGCGCCGAGAATTGCCGCCTTGACCACGTCCAGGCCGGTCTTCAGGCCGCCGTCGGTCTGTACCCGCACCTTGCCGCGCAGGTCATTGCCACGCAGGGTCTGGTGCGCTTCGGACAGGCCCAGCTCCCAGGGCGAGCCGGCGTACTTGATGGACGTCAGCGGCGAAGCACCGGTGCCACCGTCGTAACCAGAGATAGTGATCAGGTCCGCGTAGGCCTTGGCCACACCGGCGGCAATGGTGCCCACGCCCGGCTCAGCCACCAGCTTGACCGAGACCAGGGCCTGCGGATTGACCTGCTTGAGGTCGTAGATCAGCTGCGCCAGATCTTCAATGGAATAGATGTCATGGTGCGGCGGTGGCGAGATCAGCGTCACGCCGGGCACCGCATAGCGCAGCCGGGCAATCAGGCCGTTGACCTTGCCGCCGGGCAACTGACCACCCTCTCCAGGCTTGGCACCCTGAGCAACCTTGATCTGCAGCACTTCGGCGTTGACCAAGTATTCCGGGGTCACGCCGAAACGGCCCGTGGCCACCTGCTTGATCTTGGAACTCTTGTTAGTGCCGTAACGGGCCGGGTCTTCGCCACCCTCACCGGAGTTGGAGCGCCCACCGATGCGGTTCATCGCCTCGGCAATGGCTTCGTGGGCTTCCGGCGACAGTGCGCCCAGTGAGATACCGGCAGCATCGAAACGCGTAAAGATCGATTCCAGCGGCTCGACTTCGTCGAGGGACAGCGGCTGGGGCGCTTCCTTAACCTTGAGCAGGTCGCGCAGCATCGACACCGGGCGGTTATCCACCAGTGCGGTGTATTCCTTGAACCTGGCGTAGTCGCTCTGCTGCACAGCCGCCTGCAGGGTGTTGACCACGTCCGGGTTGAAGGCATGGTATTCGCCGCCGTGCACGAACTTGAGCAGACCGCCTTGCTGGATGGTCTTGCGGGTATTCCAGGCTTCCAGGGCGAGCAGTTTCTGCTCGGCTTCGATGTCGACGAAACGCGCACCCTTGATGCGGTTGGCCACGCCCTTAAAGCTCAGCTCGACCACGTCGTCGGCCAGGCCGACCGCCTCGAACAGCTGGGCGCCACGGTAGGAGGCCACGGTGGAGATGCCCATCTTCGACAGGATCTTCAGCAGGCCCTTGGAGATGCCCTTGCGGTAGTACTTGAAGACTTCGTACAGGTCGCCCAGCACTTCGCCGCTGCGGATCAGGTCGGCCAGCACTTCGTAGGCCAGGTACGGGTACACGGCGGTGGCGCCAAACCCCAGCAACACGGCGAAATGGTGCGGGTCGCGCGCCGTGGCGGTTTCCACCAGGATATTGCAGTCGCAGCGCAGACCGGTTTCGGTCAGGCGATGGTGCACCGCACCGACCGCCAGCGAAGCATGGGCCGGCAACGTGCCCGGCGCAATGTTGCGGTCGGACAGCACCAGCAACACCTTGCCGGCACGCACCGCCGCCTCGGCCTGATCGGCGATGCTGCGCACGGCCGCTTCCAGGCCGATGGACTCGTCATAATTGAGGTTGATGACGTGGCGATCGAAGCCGGGACGTTCCAGCTCCATGATGGTCCGCCACTTGGCCGGGGAGATCACCGGGTTGCTGAGGATCGCGCGGTTGGCGTGTTCGGGGGTTTCCTCGAACACGTTGCGCTCGGCGCCCAGGCAGGTTTCCAGCGACATGACGATGGCTTCGCGCAGCGGGTCGATCGGCGGGTTGGTGACCTGCGCAAATTGCTGGCGGAAGTAGTCATAGGTGGAGCGCACGCGCCGCGACAGCACCGCCATCGGCGTATCGTCGCCCATCGAGCCCACCGCTTCCTGGCCCTGTTCGGCGAGCGGGCGCAGCACCTGGTCACGCTCCTCGAAGGTGACCTGGAACATCTTCATGTACTGCTTGAGCTGCTCGCCGTTGTATTGCGGACCACCGTGGTCGTTGTCGTCCAGGGTCGACTGAATGCGCAGGGCATTCTGGCGCAGCCACTTCTTATAGGGATGGCGCGATTTCAGACGGCTATCGATATCCTCGGTGTGCAGCACTTCGCCGGTGTGGGTGTCGACGGCCAGGATCTGCCCCGGCCCAACACGCCCCTTGGCGATGACTTCCTCGGGCTGGTAGCCCCATACGCCGACTTCCGATGCCAGGGTGATATAGCCATTGGTGGTGGTGACCCAGCGCGCCGGGCGCAGGCCGTTGCGATCGAGCAGGCACACAGCGTAGCGACCATCGGTAAGTACGATACCGGCGGGACCGTCCCAGGGCTCCATGTGCATGGAGTTGTATTCGTAGAAAGCGCGGCGGTCAGCATCCATGAAGTCGACGTTCTGCCAGGCCGGCGGCATGATCATGCGCAGGCCGCGAAACATGTCCATACCGCCGGTGACCAGCAGCTCGAGCATGTTGTCCATACTCGACGAGTCTGAACCGACGCGGTTGACCAGCGGGCCGAGCTCCTGCAGATCGGGGATCAGATCATTGGCGAACTTCAAGCGGCGTGCCAGCGCCCAGTTGCGGTTGCCCGGAATGGTGTTGATTTCACCGTTGTGAGCCAAAAAGCGGAACGGCTGGGCCAGCGGCCACTTCGGCAGGGTGTTGGTGGAGAAGCGCTGGTGGAACACCGCGATGGCGGTCTGCAGGCGTTCATCGCCCAGGTCCGGATAAAAGGCCTGCAGATCCTTGGGCATCATCAGGCCCTTGTAGATCAGGGTCTGCGCCGAGAAGCTGCACACGTAATGGTCGCTGTCGGCGGCGTTGGCCACCGATGACCGGCGACGCGCGCGGAACAGCTGTACAGCAAAGTCCTGGTCCGACAACCCGTCGCCGCCGACGAATACTTGTTCGATCTGTGGCAGACGCGCCAGCGCCAGCTCACCCAGCACCGAGGTATCCACCGGCACTTTGCGCCAGCCGATCAGTTGCAGGCCAGCGGCGAGGATCTCGCGCTCCATGTTGGCGCGAGCGGCGGCGGCCTTCACCGGGTCCTGGTTGAGGAACACCATGCCCACCGCATATTGCGCCGGCAGTTCGACCGCGAAGGTGTCGCGCGCCACAGCGCGCAGGAACAAGTCAGGCTTCTGAATCAACAGGCCGCAGCCGTCCCCGGTCTTGCCGTCTGCGTTGATACCGCCACGATGGGTCATGCAGGTCAGGGCCTGGATAGCGGTCTGCAGCAAGTGATGACTGGCCTCGCCCCGCATGTGGGCGATCAGGCCGAAGCCGCAGTTATCCTTGAACTCTTCCGGATGAAACAGACCTGCTTTCATAGGGGACTCTCGCCATGCAGCCTTAAAGGCAAATTACTTTAAATTCAATCACTTACATCGCTAAAACCTCTTCTTGAGAGGTCGTTTGCAGGGATCGCGGTCGGCCATATTACACAGCGACTTTAGGCCAAACAATAAAAAAGCGACTGAAATATGAAAGTTAATGTCGCAAAAGAGAACGATGACAGGACAGGTACGTGATAGCTGAATTAACGGTCCAAGGGCGTATTTTCGACAGCTGACCAGCCTCCTGGGCAGATTCCCAAGCGAGCTTGCTTTACCACTCCCCCTTTCCGTCACGGGTGCACAGCGCCTATCCATCTCGCTACAAACCCACAAAAAAAAGCCCCGTCGCCCTTCGTCCAGCTGCTGGACGAAGGGCGACGGGGCCTTGGGTTTGGCGCACCGCCGCGAGCAGCGGGCGCAGCGGTGATTAGCGGCTCTGGGCGATTTCCTGCTGGATACCCGCGAAGGGACGTGCCCAGGGTTTGGCCTCACGCACCGTGGCGGGCAAATTGGCGATTGCGGCCCTGGCTGCAGCCTGGGACGGGAAAGCGCCCATGGTCACCACATACAGCGGCTTGCCCTGATGCAGTTTGCGGTAATAGCGGTACTGACTCCCTTGTGCGCGTACAAAATCACGGGCGGCCGCCTCGGTACTCAAGGCCAACACTTGCAAGGCGTATTGCTTTCCGTTCTGCGCCAAATACCAATCACTGTCGAGTTCGGTTGCCACCGTCGATGGCAGCGGCAGCGGTGTGGTCTTGGCGACGGTAGGCGCAGGTGCTGGCGCTGGCGCTGGCGTAGGTGCTGGCTTGGCAACCGGTGCAGGAGCGGGAGCGGTAACCGGTGCCGGTGCCGGTGCTATGGCCTCTGCCGGTATCGATGGCAAGGGCAAGGCTGTGGTCGCCGATGCTTGCGGAGCGGGGTCGATCGTCCACGTCTGTTCGTCCTGCGCTGGGGCATCGGCGACCACGGCGTTTGGCTGCGCCTCAATGTCGCTACGTGATGGCCGGGGCAACGGCAGTGCCTGGCTGCTGGTCGCACTTACGGTACGCGGCGGTGCCGGTTGACGGTTATCGGCAAGCGGGGCAGTCGTCGGCGCTTGCTCGGCGTCATCGCCGCCCAACAACAACCAGCCCACCAGCACCACCAGGAGGATGCCGAGCAAGCCAAGTTGTTGTTGGCGTGGCAGGTTGAACGTGAATCCAGGCGGACGCAGCAGGCCGCGCTCGGTCTGCATATCTTCGATGAGAATTTCGTACGCGACCTGATTGATCGCGCCTGGCCAGCCGCCAGACCGCTCCTGGATCTCGGCCAGCTGTTCTGCACTGAACACGGCCAGACTTTGCCCGGCGCCTTCCAAGCGCTGCGCCAGATATTCGGCAGTCTCTTCCTCGGTGTAGGGTTGCAGCTCGATGGTGTGGAAGCGCTCTTCGTCCCCTTCCTCGCTGAGCGCCTGCAGCCGCTCGGCGGTGTCCGGCTCGCCGAACAGGAAGACATGGGCGCGACCTTCGCGGCGTTCCTGGGCCAGGGCAAGCAATTCGGCCAGTGCCTCGCTATCCAGCCGCTCTGCGTCATCGACCAGCAGATACACCTCCTGCCCGGTCAACGCGCACTGCTCCACATGGGCGCGGATCGCCGCAGCGTCCGCTGCAGGCAGGCCCAGCACCTGGGAGATCTGCAGCAACAAGCTCGCTGCGCTGCCCGCCTCACTGGCGCTGACCACCACCGGCAATACGTTCTGCTTGTTGGTACTGGCTACCAGGGCTTGGCGCAGCAAGGTCTTGCCACTGCCCAGCGGACCACTGACCAGCAGGAGCAACTGGCTGTAGCGCGCCAGATGGTGCAGTTGGCCAAGCACGGGTTTGCGCTGTGCCGGGAAGAACTTGAAGCCGGGCACCCGTGCGGCGAAAGGATCGTGACTGAACTGGTAGTGACTGAGGAAAACTTCCTCGGCATGTAGGCTGGTCATGATGGCTCAGGCATCTCCAAGCTGTTCGACGAGGGCGCGATAATCGGTACTCAGGGTAGCCTGCAATGCGTCCTGGGCATAATCGGCGGTGACCACCGCTTCCCCCAAGCGCTTGAGCAGAACCAGGCGCAGCTGGCCATCGAGTACCTTCTTGTCCACAGCCATGTGTTCAAGAAAATGTTCCGGGGTCATCTCCTTAGGCGGGACCACCGGCAAACCTGCGCGCTGCAGCAGACGAATGCCGCGATCACGCTCGGCGGCGCTGATCCAGCCCAGGCGATGGGACATCTCCAAGGCCATGACCGTGCCCGCGGACACCGCCTCACCGTGCAGCCAAACGCCGTAGCCCATGTGGGTTTCGATGGCGTGCCCGAAGGTGTGGCCCAGATTCAGCGTGGCGCGGATGCCTGACTCACGCTCGTCGGCACCGACCACGCGCGCCTTGGCCTCACAGGAGCGGGCAATCGCCGTGGTCAGCGCGGCATTGTCGAGCTCTCGCAAGACATCCATGTGGGTTTCCAGCCAGCCGAGGAACGGCTCGTCGCAAATCAGTCCGTACTTGATCACTTCAGCCAGGCCGGCGGAGAGCTCGCGAGCCGGCAGGGTGGACAGGCTGGCAATGTCGATCAGCACGGCTTGCGGCTGGTAGAAAGCGCCGACCATGTTCTTGCCCAGCGGATGATTGATGCCGGTCTTGCCACCCACCGAAGAATCCACCTGGGACAGCAGCGTGGTCGGCACTTGAATGAAGTTGACCCCACGCTGGTAACAGGCGGCGGCGAAGCCGGCCATGTCGCCAATCACCCCGCCGCCGAGGGCGATCACCGTGGTACGGCGGTCATGGCGAGCCTGCAACAGGCCATCGAAGATACTCTGCAGGGTTTCCCAATTCTTATGGGCCTCGCCATCGGGCAACACGATACGGGTGACTTGATAGTCCTTCAGCGCTTGGGCTAGCCGCTCCAGATACAGGGGCGCCACCGTCTCGTTGCTGACAATCGCCACCTGGCGGCCGGCGATGTGCCGGGCCAACAACGCGCTGTCGTCAAGCAACCCGGAACCGATGTAAATGGGATAACTACGCGTGCCGAGATCGACCTGAAGAGTCTGCATGGAACCCCCATATTGGATAGGCCTCTAGGATAACCCAGTTCGCGGCGGCCTTTAACGGTGGGGCAAGTCATCCAGGCGGGCGAGAATTTCCTGCACCACCATGCGCGGTGGGCGCTCGTCGGTTTCGATGATGATGTCGGCAATCTCTCGGTACAGCGGATCGCGGATTTCCAGCAGGTCGCGCAGCACCTGACCCGGGTTGGCAGTGCGCAGCAGGGGCCGGTTGCGGTCACGGGCGGTGCGGGCGATTTGTTGCTCGACCGATGTATGCAGATAGATCACCCGCCCGCCGGTCCGCATGGCCTGGCGGTTTTCGGGTCGCAAAATCGCGCCGCCGCCGGTGGCGATCACCTGGCCTTGCTCCAGGCACAGCTCGGCAAGCACGCACTGCTCGCGGTCGCGAAAACCCTGCTCACCCTCGACGTCGAATATCCACGGGATATTCGCGCCGGTGCGCTGTTCGATTTCCTTGTCGGAATCCTTGAAGGCCAGCCGCAATTCCTTGGCCAACAGCCGCCCGATGGTGCTTTTTCCAGCCCCCATCGGGCCCACGATGATCAGATTCTGCACAACATTAACGACTCACTGCTATCGCCTGGTTGTGCATGATACGCGGAGTGAGGAAGACCAGCAGCTCGGATTTCTTGTCCTGCACGATATCGCGGCGGAACAGGCGGCCGAGGAACGGCAGGTCGCCCAGGAAGGGCACTTTTTCCACACCCTTGGTCTGGGTGTTGGAGAACACACCACCGATAACGATGGTTTCGCCATCCGCCACCAAGACCTTGGCATTCACCTCGTTCTTGTTGATCGGCGGCACGCCATTGAGGGCATTGGCGAAGTCCGGCGCATCCTTGGTAACTTTCACTTCCATGATGATGCGGTTGTCCGGGGTGATCTGCGGTGTCACTTCCAGCGACAGCGCGGCTTCCTTGAAGGAGGTAGAGGTGGCGCCGCTGGAGCTGGCCTCTTGATACGGAATTTCGGCCCCCTTGAGGATCTTGGCGGTTTCCTTGTCGGCGGTGACCACCTTGGGCTGAGAGACCACTTCGCCGTTACCGCTCTTTTCCATCGCTGTCAGTTCAAGGTCGAGGATCAGGTTGTCGGTCAGGTAACCAATGCCGAACCCTGCCGTGCGGTTGGCTACGCCCAGGTCGACGAAGGGGACGTTACCGGTCATGTCGTCTCCTGTATTACCGCCCTCATCGCCACGGTCATCGTTGCCGTAAAACAGGCCGCGGCCATTGGCGAACGTCTGGCTACCGCCCCAACGCACGCCCAGGCTCTTGTCGTAGTCGACATTGGCCTCGACGATGCGCGCCTCGATCATCACCTGGCGTACCGGCACGTCGAGCAGGCTGACGATGCGACGCATCTCGTCGATGCGCTCCTGCGTCAAGGTCATCAGCAGGCTATTGGTGCGGTCGTCGTAGATCACCGAGCCGCGCATGTCGTCCTTCAAGGCGCCTTTCTGCGACTCGCTCTCATACAGCTTGGCAATGTCGGACGCCTTGGCGTAATTGAGTTGGATGACGTCCTTGCGCAGCGGCGCCAGTTCCGCCACCTGGCGCTGGGCCTCAAGCTCCTGACGCTCGCGGGCAGCAATCTCATCAGCCGGCGCGACCAGCAGCACGTTGCCGATCTGACGCTTGTCGAGCCCCTTGGTCTTGAGTACCAGATCCAGCGCCTGGTCCCAGGGCACATTCTGCAGGCGCAGGGTAATGCTGCCCTGCACCGTGTCACTGGCCACCAGGTTGAGGTCGGTGAAGTCGGCAATCAGCTGCAACACTGAACGCACGTCGATGTCCTGGAAGTTCAACGACAGTTTTTCGCCGGTGTAGGCAAAGCGTTCAGCCTTGCGCTTTTCCAGGTCATCGCGCGACAGCGGCTTGATGCTTACAGTCAGGCGGCTGTCCGTCTGAAACGCCATGTAGTCGTAATGACCGGTCGGCTCGATGAGCACTACCACACGATCACCCTGGCTACTGGCACTGACGAATTGCACAGGGGTGGCGAAGTCCTTGACATCCAGCCTGACGCGCAACGCTTCTGGCAGGTGGGTTTTGGCGAATTCCAGGCGGATCTTGCCGCCTTGTTCCTGAATGTCCGGAGCGGTGGTCGGGTCGCTCAGGTCAATGATCACATTGCCTTCACCTTCGGTGCCGCGTTGAAAGTCAATGCCGCGGATGGTCTTGCCCGCAACCGCCTGGCTCTGCGGCTGCCCCTGTGCCGGGGGTCTCACGGTTGTACTGGGTGCTGCCGAGGCAACGGCCGTATCACCCAGCACCAAGAAGAGATTATTGCCTTCGGCACGCGTGCTGTAAGGCGCCAGTGCCGACAGGTTGACGATCAGCCGCGTGCGGTCCTTGACCTCCACCACGGTGACACTGCGCGCGTTACCGATTCCCAGGTCACGGGTCTTCACACCCAGCTTGTTGCGTACCCCGGGCATATCCAGGGCGATGCGCGCCGGCTGGTCGATGGTGTAGCCACGCGGCACGGCGACCGGTTCGTCGAAACTGAGCTTCAGCTCGACGCGGTTGCCCGGTAGCGTGGCAACATCCAGTGCCTGCAGATCGGCAGCCATCAGGTGCGGAGCAAGCAAAGCAGCCAGAAGTGGCAGGCCAAAGCGCGGCAGGGTGCTATTCATTGTGTACTTCCGTTGTGCAGACTGGCGTGTTGTTCTCATGTGTACTTCTCCGCCCAATTAGGAACGCTCCTTGAGCGTCATGCTTCGTGGGCGCTCCAACCAGCCCCCTTCTCCATCTGGAACAATTTCCAGCACATCGATCTTCGCCTCGTTGATGGCGATGATCTTGCCGTGGTTGCGCCCCAGATAATCACCAATACGGATCCGGTGAACCCCGCCCGCACCGCGCACCAGGGCGTACATGCCGTCCTCGTTGGACAGACTGCCGACCATCTCGAACAGCTCGATGTTGAACCCTTCGAGGAATTGGCGGATACGTGCCTCATCCGGCTTGATGTCCTTGGACCCTTTCTGCTGATTGGCCAGGTCGATACGGATGGGCGGCTGGAACGGGCTGCGCAGATTCGAGGCACCGTAGGTAAAGGCCTCATAGGGTTGGAAGGTGGGCAACGGCTCGATGGTGCCTTTGGGCCGTACGCGCACCTCATCCATGAAACTTTGCAGATCATTGAAGTCATGGTTGCCGCTGCAACCGCTGAGCCCGAGGATCAGCGCCAGGCAGACCAGGCTGTGGAAGCGCTTCATTTCTGCACCCCCTTGTCGTTATAGCGGTAGGTTTTGGCTGTGATGCCCATGCGCAGCTTCGCAGCGCTGTCGGCTGCCAGCGGCTTGATCTCGAAATCATGCAGGGTAACGATGCGTGGCAGGCTGGCCGCACCACTGACGAAGGTGGCCAGGTCGTGATAGGCCCCCACCACGCTGATCTTGATGGGCAGTTCGATATAGAACTGCTGGGCGACCTCGGGCATCAGCTTGATTTCCTCAAACTCAAGCCCACTGCCAAGACCCGTACGCGTGATGTCTTCAAGCAGGCCCGGCACTTCGGTGTCGCTGGGCAGTTGGCGCAGCATGGCGCCGAAGGACTCCTCCATCTCTACCATTTGCGCCTGGTAAGCCTCGAGGTTCGCTGCCTGAAACGCCTTGGTGGTGAACTGTTGCTTGAGGGTGACTTCCTCAGCTTCGCGCTGGGCCAGCTGCGACTGCAGGTCCTTGAGGTGAAAGTGGTAGCCCAAAAACAGCACCAGGATCAGCAGCAGAATGCCGGTGATGACCCTGACCGGCGCCGGCCATGAACCCAGATTATTGACATCGAGATCAGCAAGGTCGACCTTGCGCAGACTCTCTAGCGATGCGGCCAGATTCATTGCTTCTTGACTCCTTGCTCTGCAGGTACGGGCTGCGTTTGCTGCACAGTCAACTGGAAGTGGTTGGCCTGCTCGACTGCGCCGGAGGTGACCGCCTTGACCTCGGTGAGATTGGGCGCGGTCAGCCAATCCGAGGCGTCAAGGTTACGCATCAAGTTGGAAACCCGGTTGTTCGACTCCGCAGCACCCTTGATGGCGATGTTTTTGCCGGTCATTTTCAATTCAGAGAAATGCACGCCATCGGGCAGCGTACGCACCATCTGATCAAATACCCGGGCGATGATCGGCCGGTTGCCCTGCAGGTCCTGAATGATCTTCATCCGCTCCAGCAGTTGCTGGCGACGGGTGCGCAATTCGCTGATTTCCTTGATGCGCGCATCCAGGACGGCGATTTCCTTACGCACGAATTCATTGCGGGCAGTCTGGCGGTCGATGGCGGCCGAAAAATATTGATCGGTGAGGAAAACCACGCCGCCTGCTATCAGCAGCACGCCGATCAGAGAAGCGAGAAAACGTTGCTTGCGCTCTTCGCGAAGCTGCTCACGCCACGGCAATAGGTTGATACGCGCCATCAGTCGAAACTCCTCATGGCCAGGCCACAGGCAATCATCAACGCCGGCGCGTCACTGGCCAGCGCGCCAGCGTTGACCTTGCTGCTCAGGGCCATGTCGGCGAACGGATTGGCGATCAGAGTGGGTGTGCCGATTTTCTGCTCGACCAACCGATCCAGTCCGGGGATTGAGGCGGTGCCGCCGGCCAGCATGATGATGTCGACCTGGTTGAACTGGCCTGCCGCGAAGAAAAACTGCAGGGAGCGCGACACTTGCTGCACCACGGCGTCCATAAAGGGCTGCAGCACTTCCCGGGAGTAATCCTCAGGCAACCCGCCGCGCTTCTTGGCCAGGCCTGCCTCTTCGACGGACAAACCGTAGCGCCGCTGGATTTCCTCAGTGAGCTGACGACCGCCAAACAGCTGTTCACGGGTATAAAGCGTGCGCCCGTTGTGCAGCACGCTGAGCGTGGTCATGGTGGCGCCGATATCCACCAGCGCCACGGTCAAATCATCGGCCTGATCACCCAGCTGGGCTTTCAGCAGGCTGTAGGTACGCTCCAGCGCATAGGCCTCGACATCCACCACCTTGGCCGTCAGCCCCGCCAAGCCAAGGGCGGCTTCGCGGACCTCGACATTTTCCTTGCGGCAAGCGGCCAGCAGCACATCGACCCGCTCCGGATTGCGCGTCGAGGCGCCCTGCACTTCGAAATCAATGGCGACTTCTTCCAGGGGGTATGGAATGTACTGGTCAGCTTCTAGGGTGAGCTGGGTTTCCAGCTCGTCATCGCTGAGGCCGGCATCCATTTCGATCAGTTTGGTAATGACCGCCGAGCCCGCCACCGCGACCGCGGCTGACTTGGTGGATACCTTGGCCTTGGCCAGCACGCGGGCCAAGGCCTGACCGACGCCGTCCAGTTCGATGATGTTCTTCTCGACGACTGCGTTGGCTGGAAGCGGCTCGACCGCGTAAGCCTCTACTTTGTAGCGGTTTCCCGAACGACTCAATTCGAGGAGCTTGACCGAGGTCGAACTAATATCGACACCCAGCAGCGTGTTCCCCTTCTTATTGAAGAGACTTAGCACGAGCGTATTCCTATAGCTATCGGTTACTTATGAAGTAATCGTGTTGTTTCACATTAAATAGCGCGCTTGACACGGGCGTAAATGGTTCACAGGGATGAAAATGCTTATAATGTGACCAGCTTTCCCCTTTCGCCTTTAGCGATGTCCTAACTGCTTCTTGAACCTGGAAATCCGAACACTTGATTCGCCTGCTGAAATTCCTGTCCTGGTCATGTGTTGCTGTTGTGTGTGCCCTGGCACTCAGCATCAGCGGCGCTTTTCTGTATCTGAGCCCCACGCTGCCTTCAGCGGATGCACTGCGTAGCATCCAGTTGCAGATCCCTCTGCGCATCTACAGTAGCGACGGCAAGTTAATCGCCGAATATGGCGAAATGCGCCGGTCGCCTATCGAATTCACCGCTATTCCCAAAGAGTTCATCGATGCGCTGTTGTCAGCCGAAGATGACAACTTTGCGAATCATTATGGCGTCGATGTCACCGGCCTTATGCGCGCTGCCACGCAATTATTGAAGTCAGGGCATATCCAGAGCGGTGGCAGCACCATCACCATGCAGGTGGCGAAAAACTACTTTCTGACCAGCGAGCGCAGCTTCTCGCGCAAGATCACCGAGATCCTCCTGGCCCTGCAGATCGAGCGGGAATTGAGCAAGGACGAAATCCTCGAGCTGTACGTGAACAAGATCTATCTGGGGAATCGCGCCTATGGCATCGAAGCGGCGGCGCAGATCTATTACGGCAAGTCCATTCAAGAGCTGAGCCTGGCGCAGATGGCGATGATCGCCGGCCTGCCGAAGGCGCCGTCGCGCTACAACCCGGTGGCCAACCCGGAGCGCAGCAAAGAGCGCCGTGACTGGATCCTTGGGCGCATGTACCGCCTGGGCAAGATTGATCACGAGCGCTATCAGGCGGCACTTGCCGAGCCGGTAGAGGTCCGCCTGCAGTTGCAGGAACCGGAACTCATGGCCCCGTATATCGCCGAAATGGCGCGCGCGGAAATGGTCGGCCGTTTTGGCAGCGATGCCTACACCGAAGGCTTTCAGGTCTATACCACCGTGCCCAGCCAGCTCCAGGAGTACGCCAACACCGCGGTGCGCCAAGGCTTGATCGACTACGACCAGCGCCACGGCTATCGAGGTCCGGAGGCTCGCTATCGCGGCCAGTCCCTGGAAACCTGGAAGCACAAGCTGTCGGAACACCGCACTCAAGGCGGTCTGCAGCCGGCCATCGTCACTGAGTTGAATGACACCGGCATCCAGGTTCTGACGCAACAAGGCGAAGAGGAAAGCGTTGATTGGGAAACCATGAAATGGGCGCGCCCGTATCTAAATACCAACAGCGTCGGGGAATGGCCCAAGAAACCCGCCGATATCGTGCAGCCGGGCGACCTGATTCGCCTGCTGCGCGAGGACGATGGCCGTCTCGTCTTCAGCCAACTGCCTACGGCGCAAAGCGCGCTGGTATCACTCGATCCCTATAGTGGGGCGATCCAGGCGCTGGTTGGAGGCTTTTCCTTCGAGCAAAGCAATTACAACCGCGCCATCCAGGCCAAACGCCAGCCGGGCTCCAGCTTCAAACCCTTCCTTTATAGCGCCGCCCTGGACAAGGGCTATACCGCAGCGACCCTGGTCAATGATGCCCCCATCGTTTACCACGATTCGAGCATGGATGAAGCCTGGCGCCCGCGAAACGACAACAATACCTTCCTGGGTCCGATCCGCCTCCGGGAAGCGCTGTATCGCTCTCGCAACCTGGTATCGATCCGCCTGTTGCAAAACATAGGCATGCAGTACGCCCTGAATTACTTCAGCCGCTTTGGCTTCGACACCCAATCAATGCCTCGTGACCTGTCTCTGGCACTGGGCACCGCAGCGCTTACGCCACTGGAAATCACCAGCGGCTGGAGCGTATTCGCCAACGGCGGCTACAAGATCGAACCCTACCTGATCGAGCGCGTGGAAAGCCGTGACGGCGACATCCTGTTCGCCGCCAATCCTCCCCGCGCCCCCCGGTCCGCACCCGCTGCCGACGCCGCTCCGCATGAAGAAGGCATTGTTCCGGCCCAACCGGTGGCCTTCACAGAACCCGAAACCCAGCTGGCCGAGCAGATCGTCGACTCGCGTACCGCCTATATTCTCAACAGCATGTTGCAAGACGTGATCATCCGGGGCACCGGCCGCCGCGCACTGGCGCTGGAGCGCGACGACCTGGCGGGCAAGACCGGGACGACCAACGACTCCAAGGACGCGTGGTTCAGCGGCTACAACGGTGACTATGTGACTACCGTCTGGGCCGGTTTCGATCAACCGGAAAGCCTTGGCCGCTGGGAGTACGGCGGAACTGTCGCCTTGCCCATCTGGATGAATTTCATGGGTCCCGCCCTGCAAGGCCGTCCGTCGCACCAACTCGCCGAGCCCGAAGGCCTGCTCTCGCTACGCGTCGATCCGCTCAGTGGCCGCGCCGCCTCACCCAGCACGCCGAACGCTTACTTTGAACTGTTCAAGGCCGAGGACTCGCCACCACCCATGAGCGAATTCGACTCCGGCTTCGGTGTTCCGGGCAGCCCGCTGCCAGCTGACGAAGTCGCCCCCATCGACTTGTTCTGAAGCAGCCCAGCGAGCCAATCGAACCCACAAAAAAACCGCCCTAAGGCGGTTTTTTTGTGGCGGCCGGTTTAACCGTTGAACACATCATCCACTGATTTCAGCGGATAGTTCGACGGGTAGGGCAGCGTGGCCACACCCGACTCGATCGCGGCCTTGGCAACCGCATCGGAGACCAGGGTGATCAGGCGCGGGTCCATCGGCTTGGGAATGATGTACTCGCGACCGAACTGCAATTCGCCCAGACTATAGGCTGCACACACATCCGCCGGCACCGGCAGCTTGGCCAGGTCGCGCAACGCCAATGCGGCTGCGATTTTCATTTCCTCATTGATGCGCGTTGCGCGCACATCCAAAGCACCCCGGAAAATGAACGGAAAACCGAGCACGTTGTTAACCTGGTTCGGGTAATCCGAACGCCCTGTAGCCATGATCACATCGTCACGGGTGGCGTGGGCCAGTTCGGGGCTGATTTCCGGATCGGGGTTGGAGCAGGCGAAGACGATGGGATTGACAGCCATGCGCTTCAAACCCTCGGCGCTGAGCAGGTCTGGGCCGGACAGACCGACGAACACATCGGCGCCGTCCAAGGCATCTTCCAGCGTGCGCCGGTCAGTCTCATGGGCAAACGCTGCCTTGTACTGATTGAGGTCGTCGCGGCCAGCATGGATCACGCCCTTGCGGTCGACCATGAAAATGTTCCCGACCTTGGCGCCCATGCTGATCAACAGTCGCATGCAGGACGTCGCGGCCGCACCCGCACCGAGGCAGACGATCTTAGCGTCCTCAAGAGTCTTGCCGGCGATCTCCAGCGCGTTGAGCATACCGGCCGCCGTGACGATGGCGGTACCGTGCTGATCATCATGGAACACCGGAATGTCGCATTGTTCGATCAGCGTCCGCTCGATCTCGAAGCACTCGGGTGCCTTGATATCTTCCAGGTTGATGCCGCCGAAGGTAATGGAGATGCGCTTGACCGTATCAATGAACGCTTGGGGGCTCTCAGCATCCACTTCGATGTCGAACACGTCGACACCGGCGAAACGCTTGAACAGCACGCCCTTGCCTTCCATCACCGGCTTAGAGGCCAACGGGCCCAGATTTCCCAGACCGAGAATCGCGGTGCCGTCGGAAATCACCGCAACCAGGTTACCCTTGCCGGTATAGCGATAAGCAAGCTCCGGATCGCGAGCAATCTCGCGCACCGGCTCAGCCACTCCAGGGCTATAAGCCAAAGCCAGATCACGGGCGGTGGCCGTGGGCTTGGTCAGCTCGACGCTCAGTTTCCCGGGGCGGGGTTGAGCATGATATTCGAGGGCGGCTGTTTTCAGATCTGACATGGTGGGAGTCCCGCTTTTTTTTCTAGTTAAACCGACAGATCAGCGAGCATACGCAAGATAAATACACCTCACAAGGTCGTCTTGACGCTGCTGCAACCACATGCAAAGGGCGGTCTGGCGCAGCCTGTGGCGTGGACGCAACAGTGCGACACAGCGTCGCTGCCAGGGTGCGTTCTAGAGCGACCGCACCCTGATTTGGGAACCAGACAAGGCAACCCGTCCGCTCCACTTGATAGCGCAACAATGGCTCGCCACATCCAGCTATGGGCCTCAATGCTCCTCCCAGGCGGCCCCGACAACCCGCCGGAAACCACAAACGACAGGCACAAAAAAGGCGCCACCAGGGACGCCTTTTTCATCAGCTTGGAAAAGCCCATCAGGCTTTCCCGGCTTGCTGCGCTTATTTGGCGCTGAAGCCACCGAAACGCTGCTTGAAGCGGTCGATACGGCCACCAGTATCCAGCACTTTCTGCTTGCCGGTGTAGAACGGGTGGCACTCGGAGCACACGTCCAGGCTGATGTTCTTAGCAATCGTGGAGCGGGTCTTGATCACGTTACCGCAGGAGCAGGTAGCTTCGATCGCGACATAATTCGGATGGATATCGGCTTTCATAGCAAAGTCCTCAGTCGGCGCGCCGCCACCCGGCCCTATGCCGAATACCGCACGCAAAACAGGCGGCGGATAATACCAGACGATCGAGTCGATGCAAATCTGTCTCGTCCGTAAAACTGACGTAGATTTGCACCCGCTTCCTTGAAGTGCGATAAGGGTACCGGGCGACATGACCACACGTCTGCAAAGTCTGAACTAAGTTGCCCGACCTTTTTTTTGGTTATATTTTATTCAGTTATTTCATAGCTAGCATTCAATTCGCCAATGAAGCCAACCATTTTACGCACGCCGCTGTATCCAAAAAGCCACCTGCTGGCGGCCAGCGGCGTAGCTGCATTACTCAGCCTGGCTCTGCTGGTGTTTCCCTCGCGAGAAGTCGAAGCCAAGAAAACCTACCTGACCCAGGAATTGGAATTGGGTTCGGCTGCTTATCTCGAGAAAGACACCCTAGCCAATCCAGCCCCGGAGCTGACTGCTGCGGACACCGCGCCCTTCTCGCACGACGCTGAAGCGATCGACCAGGCGAGCGACACGCCCACTGATCCGCTGCTAAGACAAGTTACCGTCGGCAGTGGTGATACGCTTTCCACTTTGTTCAGCGGCCTGGGCCTTTCTGCCAACACGCTGCATGAAATGCTCAACAGCAGCAAAGAAGCCAAGCAGTTCAGCCGTATCCGGGCAGGTCAGCAAATCGATTTTCGACTCACCCCTGACGGCCAACTGGAATCGATGAGTTCACCGCTAAACAGCCTGGAAACCATTCGCCTGTCCAGAACGGACCAAGGTTACCAATTCGAGCGCGAGCGCCTCGAACCCGAAACACGCCAGGCCTATGCTCACGCAACGATCAACAGCTCCCTGTTTGGCGCAGCCCAGCAAGTCGGCCTGAGCCACACCGTCATCATGGACCTGGCCAACGTCTTCGGTTACGACATCGACTTCGCCATGGACATTCGTGAAGGTGACGAATTCGACGTGCTCTACGAGGAGAAGGTATTGGACGGCAAACCTGTCGGCACCGGCAATATCCTCGCGGCTCGCTTCGTAAACCGCGGCACCACCTACACGGCGGTCCGTTATACCGACACTAAGGGGCAAACCAGCTACTACACCGCCGACGGCACCAACGTTCGCAAGGCATTCATCCGCACCCCGGTTGATTTCGCCCGGATCAGCTCGCGATTCTCCACAGGCCGCAAGCACCCGATCCTCAACAAGATCCGCGCCCATAAAGGTGTCGACTACGCAGCGCCACGTGGCACGCCGATCAAAGCCGCCGGTGATGGCAAGGTGATCCTGGCCGGCAACAAGGGTGGTTATGGCAAGACCGTGATCATTCAGCACGGCAGCCGCTACCGCACGCTGTACGCGCATATGCAGGGCTTCGCCAAGAACGTGCGCAACGGCAGCACGGTAAAACAGGGCCAGATCATTGGCTACATCGGTACCACGGGCCTGTCCACCGGGCCACATCTGCACTATGAATTCCAGGTCAATGGCACCCACGTTGATCCGCTGAGCCAGAAGCAGCTGATGGCCGATCCGCTCACCGGCAAGGAAAAAAAGCGTTTCCTGCAAATGAGCCAGCCGCTGGTTGCACACCTGAACCAGCAGCGCACCACTGTATTGGCTGAGAACAAGCAGTAAACCATGCCTCTTTATCTGGGCGTCATGTCCGGTACCAGCCTGGATGGGCTGGACATCGCCCTGATCGAGCAGCTGCAACAACCCCGGCTGCTTGCCTCGCTGTATCGCCCCATGCCCGACACCCTTCGCCACGAGCTACTTAGCCTATGCGCCGCGGGCAATGACGAACTGGCGCGTGCCGCCCTGGCGGAGAACCGCTGGGCAGAATTGGCCGCCGAGGCGATCACCCACTTGCTGCAGCGCGAAGGCTTGGAGGCAACCGCTATCCGCGCCATTGGCAGCCATGGCCAGACCGTTCGCCATGAGCCAGCTCGCGGCTTCACGGTCCAGATTGGCAACCCCGCGCTGCTCGCCGAGCGCACCGGCATCAGTGTGGTTGCGGATTTTCGCCGCCGCGATGTAGCCGCCAATGGACAGGGAGCACCACTGGTTCCGGCGTTTCATCAGGCCGTGTTCGACACGGGCGACATGCCCCGCGCAGTTCTAAATATCGGCGGCTTCAGCAACGTCACCCTCCTGCAACCCGAACAGCCTGTTTGTGGCTTCGATTGTGGCCCGGGCAATGCGTTGCTGGATGCCTGGATCGGGATTCAGCGCGGCCTGACCTACGATGACCGCGGCGCCTGGGCAGCCAGCGGCCACGTGGTCCCCGCCTTGCTACAGCGCCTGCTGGCAATGCCATTCTTCCAGACCCAAGGCCCGAAGAGTACAGGCCGTGAGCTGTTCAACCTGCCCTGGCTACAAGAGCACCTGAACGCCCTGCCGCCCATCGCAGCAGAAGACGTACAGCGTACGTTGCTGGAATTGACCTCACTCAGCATCGTTCACGCCCTGCAGGCGGCCCAAACCGATTGCCGGGAAGTCCTGGTGTGTGGGGGCGGAGCCCATAACCAGACACTCATGAGCCGTCTGGCCGAGCTGTTACCGGGTGTCCATGTGACCACCACGGCACATTACGGCATTGATCCCGACTGGGTAGAAGCCATGGCCTTTGCCTGGCTAGCACACTGCTGCCTGGAACGTATTCCCGCTAATCGGCCCAGCGTGACCGGCGCAAGTGGTCAGCGAATACTGGGCGCAATTTATCCCGCCTAATCAGAGCCCCAACGGCTATTCAAGAGGCACTATCGGCGGTCGCTCCTTCCCTACGGGACTCGCACCACTTAACGCAGAGCCAAAAAAAACGCCGTGTCGAAACACGGCGTTTTTTAAGCAGGCAACGCGCATCAGATTGAGAATGACTGACCACAGCCACAAGTGGTGCTGGCATTCGGGTTGTTGATCACGAAACGTGAACCTTCCAACCCTTCCTGGTAATCCACTTCCGCTCCGGCCAGGTACTGGAAGCTCATCGGATCGACCACCAAGCTGACCCCCTCGCGTTCGACGATGGTGTCGTCCTCGGCCACCTCTTCATCGAAGGTAAAGCCGTACTGGAAACCGGAACAACCGCCTCCCGTTACGAAAACCCGCAATTTTAGGCGGGGATTACCCTCTTCATCGACCAAGTTCTTCACCTTGCTCGCCGCACCCTGGGTGAATTGCAAGGGAGTGGGGGTGAAGGTTTCAACGCTCATGCTGTAGATCTCCCGGCAGCAAGCCAACTACATCGTGATGCGCATTATCCGCTTGTCCGACAAATTTGGTCAACTATTCCTCAACGAGCTCCGCATCCAGCGGTGCCGGCAGTTCTAAAGGAGCCGCGCCATCGCGGGTCGCAAACAAACGCCCCTCTACCTGAGCGCCGATGGTCATTTCCATCAGTCCGTAGTACAGGTTGCCGCGTACACGGGCGTCAGCGCCAAGCTCGACCTGCTCGCTGGCATGCACATCGCCAGTCACTTCGCCGTCCAGGATGACATGCTTTGCATGAATTTCCCCTTCGACCAGACCACCGGTACTGACACGCACCAGTCCGTCCTCAGCGATCAGATTGCCCTGCAAGCGACCATCCAACTGCACTGCACCTTTCACGCGCAGGTCGCCAACCAACAGAGCACCCGCTGCGATGATGCTGGTCTTGCCATTGAACTGCTGCAGATCGGCAGCCACTTTCTTCTTTCCCCACCTAGACATTATTTTTTCTCTTCAATCCAGTTATATGTGCGTTCCAGAGGTTTGCGCTGTCCGGAGATCTCGGCCTGCACATTGACCTGACTGGGGGTGAAATCCTCAGGCAACTGCAACTCGGCGAATCGCCCCCCCTCGGGGATTGCCTGCATATGCTTGAAGGAAAAAGGTGTCGCACCCTGCCATTCCGGCGAGAGTTCGGCCATATCAAGGGTTACGGTTTTGCCGGCTTGCTTGCCGATCACAGTAATCTGCACCTTGCCCTTGAGCGGCTTGTTATCCTCACCAACTCGGCTGAGCAGCAGCTTGTAGCGGAAGTTCCGGGGCGAATCAGTGGCTTGCAGCTCAAAAGAGCGAATTCGCAGCCCTTCCTTGCGACTGGCCGGGGCCAGTACCCCCTTGTAGAACGCCAAATCCTGCTGCAGCTTGTAGATCTGTTCTTCCAGCGACTTGATGGTGAGGCGACTTTGTTCGTTGGCCTGACGCACGAGGCGCTCGCCACTGGCCAGCACCACTTGCATCTGCTGCGCCTGCTCCAGCTCATTGGCGCGTTCCTCGAACTGCTCCTGCATGGCTCGCAGCTCGAGCAGCTCGGCACGACTGTTGTGCCCACCCAGCCAGTACGCCACCGCAAACATGGCCGGAAGGGACGCTATCGCAAGCACGATCAACACCCTGACCTGACGTTGCCGGCGCGGGTTGCGCGCCCGTACTTCCCAATCAGCCATCAGGGCATCATCCCCGCATGGGCGAGCCCCATTCGCTCATCGAAACCAAACAGAATGTTCAGGTTCTGCACTGCCTGGCCGGAAGCACCCTTGACCAGGTTGTCGATCACTGACAGCACGACAACCAGATCACCACCCTGTGGGCGGTGTATGGCCAGGCGGCACACGTTGGCGCCCCGCACGCTCCGGGTTTCCGGATGGCTGCCAGCCGGCATCACATCCACGAAGGGTTCATTGGCATAACGCTGTTCGTACAACGACTGCAGATCGACGGATTTATCCGCCACAGTGGCATACAACGTGGCGTGAATACCGCGAATCATGGGAGTCAAGTGCGGTACGAAGGTCAGCCCGATATCGCCCCCAGAGGCGCGACGCAGACCCTGACTGATTTCCGGTAGATGGCGATGGCCCTTTACCGAATAGGCCATCATGCTTTCCCCGGCTTCGCCGAACAGCGAACCGACCTTGGCACCTCGCCCGGCCCCGCTGACACCCGACTTGCAGTCGGCAATCAGCCGCGAGGTATCGGCCAACCCAGCCTCCAGCAAGGGCAGCAGCCCCAGCTGAGCCGCGGTCGGATAGCAGCCCGGCACTGCGATCAAGCGTGCCGCTTTGATCTTTTCCCGATTGACTTCCGGCAAGCCATAAACCGCCTCGCCTAGCAATTCGGGCGCACCGTGGGGCTGGCCGTACCAGTTGGCCCATTCTTCGGCGTCCTGCAGACGGAAGTCGGCAGACAGGTCGATTACCTTGGTGCCGGCGGCCAGTAGTTCACCTGCCAATGCGTGGGCAACGCCATGGGGAGTTGCAAAGAACACCGCATCGCAGGCTCCCAGGGTGGCAGCATCCGGCACGCTGAAGGCCAGTTGATCATAATGGCCACGCAGATTGGGATACATGTCGCTGACCTTGATACCCGCTTCCGAGCGCGACGTAATGACCGCGACGTCGACCTGCGGGTGCTGCGCCAGCAAACGCAACAATTCAACCCCGGTGTACCCCGTACCCCCGACGATTCCAATCTTGATCATGTTGCGTACCTCAAATACGTGTCAGAAAAAACCGCTGATGATAAGACCGCTGCACACACCAGCCAACCGTTGAGGTGACGCCTGACAGCTTTGTCACTACTATCGGCCGCCCCCTGAAAAACCTTAGGACATCCATCATGCTCTACTTGTGGCTCAAAGCTCTGCACGTTATCGCCATGGTCTGCTGGTTTGCGGGCCTGTTCTATCTTCCGCGCCTGTTTGTCTACCACGCCATGAGCGACGACCAAATCAGCCGTGACCGTTTCTGCACCATGGAGCGCAAGTTGTACCGCGGCATCATGCTGCCGGCCATGCTCGCCACGCTGATTTTCGGCATTGCCCTGTTGGCACTCAATCCCACGCTGTTTCTCGGCGGCGGCTGGCTGCATGCCAAGCTGGCCCTGGTGGTGTTGCTGATCGGTTACCACCATGTCTGTGGTGCCCAGGTGAAACGCTTTGCCAAGGGCGAGACACCACGCAGCCATGTGTTCTACCGTTGGTTCAATGAAGTTCCTGTTCTGGTTCTGATTGCCATCGTGATTCTGGTCATCGTCAAGCCGTTCTGACCCCCTGTCGGCCGCTTGCCTGCCGCAGTAGGGCAGGTCGGCCGCAGCACCATTACACTGAAGGCTCTTCTCGCGATTTGGAGCCTTCTGTGGAATGCCTCTTCTGCAAGATCATTACCGGTGAGATTCCGGCACGCATTTTCTACGAAGACGACCAGGTGGTCGCCTTTCATGACGTCAATCCACAAGCGCCTGTGCATTTTCTGGTCATTCCGAAAAGACACATCGCCACCCTTGATGACCTGGCTGATAACGACACTACACTGGCCGGCCATATTCTTCTCACCGCCCAACGCCTCGCCGCGCAACAAGGCTGCAGCCAAGGGTTTCGGGTGGTCATGAATTGCAACGAACACGGCGGGCAAACGGTCAGTCATATTCACATGCATGTTCTTGGCCAGCGGCAGATGCATTGGCCACCCGGCTGACCTGCCAGCCAGTCGTCCCTGATGCGGGTCAAATCACCGCCTCGACAATGGGGTAAACTGCCGTATCTGTTTCCGGAGGTGCCCATGGCCAGCGAACGCCACTATTCCCCTGCCGACCGCCTGCTGCTCCAGGCTGATGCCGCACTGCGCACCCTGTTGCCCTTCAGCGGACCCTCGACCCGGCCTTCACCCGCCATCTTGCAAACAGAAGCGACGCTCGACCCGGAAGTGACCCGCCACGTCGCCGGCCTGATGCGCGTCAACCATACCGGCGAAGTTTGTGCCCAGGCGCTCTATCAGGGCCAGGCGCTGACCGCCAAGCTGTCGCATATCCGCGATGCCATGGAACACGCCGCCGATGAAGAAATCGACCACCTGGCCTGGTGCGAACAGCGCATCCGGGAACTGGGCAGCCATACCAGCCTGCTCAATCCCCTGTTTTACGGAATGTCCTTTGCCATCGGCACGGGTGCCGGCCTGATCAGCGACAAAGTCAGCCTGGGCTTTGTCGCCGCCACCGAGGACCAGGTGGTGAAGCACCTGGACGAACACTTGGCGCAGATCCCCGCCGAAGACGCCAAGAGCCGCGCCGTGCTCGAGCAAATGCGCATCGACGAAGAACAACATTCCAGCAATGCCTTGGCAGCGGGTGGCTATCGCTTCCCCGCACCAGTGAAATTCGGCATGTCGCTGATGGCCAAGGTCATGACCAAGACCGCCTACCGGATCTAGGCTCTGCATGAACGACAAAGGGCGCCCAGGCGCCCTTTGTCGTTCATGCAACAGCAGTCGTCTCAACCCAGTTCGACGATCTCATAGCTGTGGCCCATGTCTACGCCCGCGCGACCGAGCATGATCGACGCCGAGCAATATTTTTCTGCCGACAGGTCCACCGCACGCTTCACCTGAGGTTCCTTCAAGCCACGCCCCTTGATTACAAAGCGCAGGTGAATTTTCGTGAACACCTTGGGGTCTTCATCAGCCCGCTCGGCCTCGAGAAAAGCCTCGCAACTCTCCACGGCCTGGCGTGACTTCTTGAGAATGCTCACCACATCGAAACTGGCACAGCCACCCAGGCCCAGCAGTAGCATTTCCATCGGTCGCACGCCCAGGTTACGACCGCCATTTTCCGGCGGACCATCCATGACCACCACATGGCCGCTACCCGACTCACCGAGAAACATCGCCTCGCCGGCCCACTGAATGCGCGCTTTCATCGCTACCACTCGCTCTCACCTGTTGAAAGGCGCGCAGCTTATCACAGCTGTTTGAGCCGCCCTGACCCGCGACTTTTGCCGAAACCAAGCGCAGGATGAGAGGCTGGTCACGAAATGCCGATACCAAAGCAGGGGTGACTGTTAAGTTGCCAGCTGTTAAATGGCACACTCCGCCTATAACTAGAACAAAGGGCTGTTCGCCAGAACGCACCTTACATTTTTGGGAACTTGAGCATGGTCGCTATCAGCATTCCGTCAAAAAACAAACACCTCGATAAACTTTTGGCACATTGCCACCGACGCCGCTACACCGCGAAAAGCACCATCATTTATGCAGGTGATCGCTGCGAAACTCTGTTTTTCATCATCAAGGGATCGGTCACCATTCTTATCGAGGATGATGATGGTCGCGAGATGATCATCGCCTACCTGAATACGGGCGATTTCTTTGGCGAGATGGGCCTGTTCGACCAGAACGGCGCCGAGCAGGAGCGCAGCGCCTGGGTACGCGCCAAGACCGAATGCGAAGTCGCCGAGCTGAGCTATACCAAATTCCGCGAACTCGTCCAGCAAGACCCGGACATCCTCTACGCCCTGGGTAGCCAGATGGCCGAGCGTCTGCGCAACACTACACGCAAAGTGGGCGACCTGGCATTTCTCGACGTGACCGGTCGCGTGGCGCGCACCTTGCTCGATCTGTGCAAGCAGCCCGACGCCATGACCCACCCGGACGGCATGCAGATCAAGATCACTCGCCAGGAAATCGGCCGCATCGTCGGCTGCTCCCGCGAAATGGTCGGTCGCGTGTTGAAGGCTCTGGAAGAACAGGGCCTGGTGAACGTCAAAGGCAAGACCATGGTGGTATTCGGCACACGCTGAGCCAACACACCAAAATAAAAAACCGGCCAATAAGGCCGGTTTTTTATGTCCGCTGCGCCACTCAGGGAAAGAACAGTCGCTTGAGCTCCGCACCCGGATCCTCGGCACGCATGAACGCTTCACCGACGAGAAAGGCATACACATCGTTGGCGGCCATCAACTCGACATCCGCACGCCCGAGAATGCCGCTTTCGGTTACCACCAGACGATCCGCCGGCACGCGGTTTTTCAGCTCCAGCGTGGTGTTCAGGCTGACCTCGAAGTTATGCAGGTTGCGGTTGTTGATGCCCAGCAACGGCGTGTCGATGCGCAAGGCACGCTCCAGCTCGTCACCATCATGCACTTCTACCAGCACATCCAGATGCTGCTCTTTGGCCACCGCAGCCAGCTCTGCCATTTGTCCGTCTTCCAAGTTGGCGACGATCAGCAGCACGCAGTCCGCGCCCAGCGCACGGGACTCGACGATCTGGTAGGGATCGATCATGAAGTCCTTGCGAATCACCGGCAGCGAACAGGCAGAACGGGCTTCTTGCAGGTAAGCATCGCTGCCCTGGAAAAAGTCGATGTCGGTGAGTACCGACAGGCAAGCGGCACCGCCCGTTTCGTAGCTGCGCGCGATCTCGGCCGGCATGAAGCGTTCGCGAATGACGCCCTTGCTGGGCGAGGCTTTTTTTACCTCGGCGATCACCGCCGCTTCGCGACGGGCAACGCGATCACGCAGAGCCTGGGCGAAACCACGGGGTGCATCGGCCTGCTTGGCCAGCGCCTCCAGCTCGGCAAGACTGACCCGCGCACGACGCTCAGCAACCTCCTCAGCCTTGCGGGCCACAATTTTATTCAACACGGATGGGATGCTCATTGGGCATTCTCCTGACGGAATATGGCCGTGAAGGAGACCAGCTCCTGCAGCTTGTCCAGGGCCAGGCCGCTGAACAAGGCGTCATGGGCCATATGCACGCCGTCTTTCAAGGTGCTGGCGATATCGGCGGCATACAGCACCGCACCGGCATTGAGCACGATCATGTCGGCAGCCTTCTGACCGTTTTCAGTCTTGCGCTTGCCCAGGGCATCCTTGATCAGCGCCAGGGATTCCTGGGCATCGTTAACAGCCAGGCCAATCAGGGTCTGGCTCTTGATGCCGAAGTCCTCCGGCTTGATCACATATTCGGTGACCACCCCATCTTTAAGCTCAGCCACGTGGGTCGGCGCGGCCAGGCTGACTTCATCCAGACCGTCCTGGGAATGCACCACCAACACGTGCTTGCTGCCCAGACGCAGCAGCACCTCGGCAAGTGGCCGGCACAACGCCTTGCTGAATACGCCGAGCACTTGGTGCTTGACGCCAGCCGGGTTGGCCATCGGACCAAGGATGTTGAACAGGGTACGCATGCCCAGCTCCTTGCGGGCCGTGCCGGCAAAGCGCATGGCGCCGTGGTAGGCCGGAGCGAACATGAAGCCGACGCCAACGGTATCGATACTGCGCGCCACCTGCTCGGGGGTCAGTTCCAGATACAGCCCCGCAGCCTCCAGCAGGTCGGCGCTGCCACTTTTGCCAGACACCGCGCGATTGCCGTGCTTGGCGACCTTGCCGCCCGCAGCGGCGACCACGAAACTGGCGGCGCTGGACACGTTGAAAATGTTGGCGCCATCGCCGCCGGTGCCACAGTTGTCGACCATGCCTGCACCGACCAGCGGCATCGGCGTGGCCAGCTCGCGCATCACCTGCACGGCACCGACGATCTCGTCGATGGTCTCGCTCTTCATGCGCATGCCCATCAGGAAGGCGCCGATCTGCGCATCCGTACACTGGCCGGTCATGATTTCGCGCATCACCGACTGCATTTCCTCGGTGCTCAGATCCAGATGGTTCACCACCCGATTAAGGGCTTCTTTAATATTCATTGGCGCACGCCTCCGGATTGTTTGAGAAAGTTGGCAAAGAGTTCATGGCCTTGCTCGGTAAGGATCGACTCCGGGTGAAACTGCACCCCCTCGATGTTCAGCGTCTTGTGCCGCAGGCCCATGATTTCATCGACACCGCCGTCGTCGAGCTGGGTCCAGGCCGTTACTTCCAGGCACTCCGGCAGCGTATCGCGCTTGACCACCAGTGAGTGGTAACGGGTCACGGTGAGTGGGTTGCTCAGTCCGGCGAACACGCCGTGATGCTCATGGAATACCGGGCTGGTCTTCCCATGCATGGCCACGCGGGCGCGCACCACCTCGCCGCCGAAGGCCTGACCGATGCTCTGATGGCCGAGGCAGACACCGAGGATCGGCAGTTTGCCGGCAAAATGGCGGATGGCTTCCAGCGAGATCCCCGCCTGACTGGGCGTGCAAGGGCCGGGCGACACCACGATGCGCTCGGGTTGCAACGCCTCGATATCCGCCACACTCAGTTGGTCGTTGCGCACCACATGGACATTCGCGCCCAGCTCGCCGAGGTACTGGACCACGTTATAAGTGAAGGAATCGTAGTTATCGATCATCAGCAGCATGGTTGCTCTCCTTCACGTGCCGTGTTGTTCGGCCAGGGCCACCGCGCGGAACATCGCGCGGCGTTTATTCAAGGTTTCTTCCCACTCCAGCGCCGGCTGTGAATCGGCCACGATGCCGGCACCGGCCTGCACATGCAGTTCGCCGTCCTTGATCACCGCCGTGCGGATGGCAATCGCCGTGTCCATGTTGCCGTTCCACGCCAGGTAACCCACCGCACCGCCGTAGACGCCGCGCTTGACCGGTTCCAGCTCGTCGATGATTTCCATCGCACGCACTTTCGGCGCGCCGGACAATGTCCCGGCGGGCAGGATCGCGCGCAGCGCATCCATAGCCGTCAGTTCAGGTTTGAGCTGGCCGGTGACGTTGGACACGATGTGCATGACGTTGGAATAGCGTTCGATGACCATTTTCTCGGTGACTTTCACCGAGCCGGTGTCGGATACCCGACCCACGTCGTTACGACCCAGGTCGATGAGCATCAGGTGCTCGGCCAATTCCTTGGCATCCGAGAGCAGGTCCTGCTCCAGGGCCAGGTCGGCCTCCTCGTTGGCACCACGTGGACGGGTACCGGCGATCGGGCGTACCGTAACCGTGCCATCCTCGACGCGCACCAGCACCTCTGGCGAGGAGCCCACCACGTGGAAATCGCCGAAGTTGAAGAAGTACATGTAGGGCGTGGGGTTGAAGCAGCGCAGGGCGCGGTAGAGATCGATGGGCGCGGCCTGGAAGGGAATCGACATGCGTTGCGACACCACCACCTGCATGCAGTCGCCGGCCAGGATGTAATCCTTGATCCGCGCCACGGCCCCCTCGAAATCGTCACGACTGAAGCTGGAGCGGAACGTGGGCTCGCCCCCCCCGTTCTGGGTGAAATCCAGTCCCAGCCGCGGCGTGATCGGCTGGCGCAGCGTGTCGCGCAATCTACGCAGGCGCGCCTGGCCGTTCTCGTAGGCATTCGCCTCGGCCGGATCGACCAGCACGATGCAGTGCAGCTTGCCAGCCAGATTGTCGAACACCACAACGGCGTCGGAGACCATCAGCAGGATGTCCGGCGTGCCCAGCGGATCAGGGTTGGGACACTGCGCCAGCTTCTGCTCGACATAGCGCACGCTGTCGTAGCCGAAGTAACCCACCAGGCCGCCGTCGAAGCGCGGCAGACCACCAAGAGTCGGCACCTGGTAACGGGCCTTGAACTGCTCAACAAACGTCAGCGGATCTTCTACGTCGATCGCTTCTATCAACTCGCCATGCTCGCGGATTTCGGCATGATGGCCATAAACGCGCAGTACGGTACGGCTGGGCAGGCCGATGATCGAATAGCGCCCCCATTTCTCGCCACCCTGCACCGACTCCAATAGGTAACTGTTGGGCGCATCGGCAAGCTTGAGATACAGCGACAGCGGCGTATCGAAATCCGCCAGGGTTTCGAACGCCAGGGGAATGCGGTTGTAGCCGTCGGCGGCCAAACGCAGGAAGTCTTCGCGGGTCATGTCAGCCTCGTGGTCGGAGGGATATACACATAAGGTCGGGCAAACGGGCCGGCGCCATCAGGGCCGGCGAGGCAAAAGTCAGGCGCGCCAGCGCCAACGGGCCAGGGCCTTGATGACTTTCATCCACTGTTTGCGGGTGACCACCACGATCTGAACTCTTTGGCGGGAAATGACATTGAGCCGCAACACTAGCTCAGCGCCGCAGCGCTGGCAACCAGCGCACGCAGGTCGTCAAGTACCAGCGCCGGTGATTCCTCGGCAATCGGTCGACCGTGGTTGTAGCCATAGGACAATGCCACGCAAGGCACGCCCGCCGCGTTGGCGGCGTGCACATCATTGCGCGAATCACCAATGAACAGTGCATCCCCAGCACTGACTCCGGCCTTGTCCATGACCCAGAACAGCGCCGCCGGATCGGGCTTCTGCTGGGGCAAGGTATCGCCGCCGACCAGCCAGCGGAAGTAACCGCCCAAGCCCTTCTCTTCCAGCAAGGGCGCGACGAACTCACTCGGCTTGTTGGTCACCACAGCCAACGGGATGTGCTTGTCCGCCAGCCAGTCCAGGCACTCGTGCACACCAGGATAGACCGTCGTCAGCACGTGACTGCCGGCATAGGCCTGCATGAATAGCGCCAGGGCCTGCTGCGCCAGTCCGTTGTCCACGTGATCGTGCTCAAGCTCTCCAGCCAGGGCACGGCGTACCAACACCAGCGAGCCGTTGCCCACCCAGTTGCGTACCCGCTCGATACCGGCCACCGGCCGACCGAGCTGGACAAGCATGCTGTCCACCGCTGCCGTCAGGTCAGGCACCGAATCCACCAGGGTGCCATCCAGATCGAACATCACCAGGCGCGGCAGACGACCGTTGAACAGCTGTTCCAGACGCGTCATGAGCGGACCTGCGCCAGCTCGGCGCGCATGGCGTCGATCACTGCCTTGTAGTCGGGCTGATTGAAAATCGCCGAGCCAGCCACGAAGGTGTCGGCGCCCGCTTCGGCAATCGCGCGAATGTTCTGCACATTGACCCCACCATCGATTTCCAGGCGAATGTCGCGGCCGGACGCCTCGATCAGCGCGCGGGCTTCACGCAGCTTGTCGAGCGTACCGGGAATGAACTTCTGCCCGCCAAAACCTGGGTTGACGCTCATCAGCAGGATCATGTCGACCTTGTCCATCACGTACTTCAGGCTGTCCAGCGAGGTGGCCGGATTGAACACCAGGCCCGCCTTGGCGCCACCTGATTTAATCAGCTGCAGGGAGCGATCAATGTGCTCGGAGGCTTCCGGGTGGAAGGTGATATAGCTGGCGCCGGCTTCGAGGAAGTCGCCAATGATGCGGTCTACCGGCTTGACCATCAGGTGGGCGTCGATGGGCGCAGTGATGCCATATTTGCGCAGCGCCGCGCAGACCATCGGGCCGATGGTCAGGTTGGGCACGTAATGGTTGTCCATGACATCGAAATGCACGATGTCGGCACCGGCGGCGAGCACCTTGTCCACTTCCTCGCCGAGGCGGGCGAAATCGGCGGACAGGATCGACGGGGCGATGGCGAAGGGTTGCATGGGCGGCTCCTCGGGGCGAAAGCGGGATGCGGCGCATTGTACCCCTCACCGCCTTCGGCGTGCTCATGGGCCGCTGGTTGCTGTGCGCAGGCGTTCGTTACGTCCACGCAGCCATTCCAGCGTCAGCAGCAGCAACACGGAAAAGGCGATCAGCAAGGTGGCGGCGGCGGCAATCGTCGGGCTGAGGTTCTCGCGGATACCGGTGAACATCTGCCGGGGCAAAGTGGCCTGCTGTGGGCCAGCGAGAAACAACGTGACCACCACTTCGTCAAACGAGGTCGCGAACGCAAATAGCGCGCCGGAAATCACTCCCGGCGCAATGATCGGTAACGTGATGCGGAAGAATGCCGTCAGCGGAGGCGCCCCCAGACTTGCGGCGGCACGCACCAGGTTGCTGTCGAACCCCTGCAACGTTGCCGTCACGGTAATCACCACAAACGGCACGCCGAGCACCGCATGTACCACAATCAGCGACAGGTAGCTGTTGACCAACCCCAGCGGTGCGAAGAACAGGTAACAGGCCACCGCCACGATGATCACCGGCACCACCATGGGAGAAATCAGCAGGCTCATCAGCAGCGCCTTGCCGCGAAACTCGCTGCGCGTCAGCCCCACTGCTGCCAAAGTGCCGAATATAAGCGCCAACAACGTCGCGCCTGGCGCGATGATCAGGCTGTTTTTCAGCGCGCGCATCCAGTCGGCCGAGCCGAAGAACTCCGTGTACCAGCGCAGGGAGAATCCCTGCAGCGGATACACCAGAAAGGAGCCGGAGTTGAACGACAGCGGCACGATTACCAGCACCGGCAGGATCAGAAACAGCAGCACCAAGGCGCAAAAGATGCGCAGGCTGTAATGCCATATTCGCTCGATGGGCGAGGCGTAGGGGGTCAGCATATGGGGCTCCTAGTCCTTTATCCCAGGCGCAGCCGGCCGGCGCCCACAAGCCAGCTGTAGACGATATATAGCAGCAAGGTGGCGAACAGCAGCAGCCCACCCAGGGCCGTGGCCATGCCCCAGTTGATCGAGGTGTTGGTGTAGAACGCCACGAAGTAACTGATCATCTGATCGTTCGGACTGCCCAGCAGCGCCGGGGTGATGTAGTAGCCGATGGACAAAATGAACACCAGCAGTCCACCGGCACCGATCCCGGGCAAGGTCTGCGGGAAATACACCCGCCAGAAACTGGCGAACGGATGGCAACCGAGGGAGATCGCCGCGCGCATGTAAGACGGCGAGATGCCTTTCATCACGCTGTAAATTGGCAGAAGCATGAACGGCAGCATGATGTGCACCATGGCGATGTACACGCCACTGCGGTTGAACACCAGCTGCAACGGCTGCTCGATCAGCCCCAGTTTCAGCAGCGCGCCGTTGATCAGACCACCGGACTGCAACAGCACGATCCAGGCGGCCACGCGGACCAGAATCGACGTCCAGAAGGGCAACAGCACCAGAATCATCAACAAATTGCTTTGCCGGGTCGGCAACGTAGCCAGCAGGTAGGCCAGCGGATAGCCCAGCAGCAGACAACAGACGGTGACGACCGCCCCCATCCAGAAGGTGCGCGCAAAAATATCCAGGTAGATCGCTTGGTCAGGCGTGGTTGCCGATAGCTCACCCTGCTCGTCTATACGTAGATCGAGCGCAGCGAGCAGGTAGTAAGGCGTCACCCCGCGGGCGTTGCGGCGCATGACCTGCCAGTAGGCCGGATCGCCCCAGCGTGCATCGAGCTTGATCAATGCGTCCCGATAGCTCACCGGTTCAGGCTTAAGCGGCATGACACGCGCGGTTTTCGACAACAGGCTACGGTAGCCAGGCAATTCCAGATTCAGGCGCTTGGAAAGATCACCGAGCCGCTGTTGCCGGCGCGCCTGATACAGATCCTCGCCCAGCGCGCGATAGGCCCCTTCGCCTGGTAAATCCTGGCCGTCCCAATCGGCGAGAATCGCCAGGGTTTCCGGCAGACCGCCCACCACTTCCGGGTTGTCGACACTGCGCATTAGCAACGCTCCGATCGGCACCAGAAACGTCAGCAACAGAAACAGCAATAAGGGCAGGATCAGCGCCTGGGATTTCAGGCGCGTCAGCCGTTCGGCGCGGGCCAGGCGGCGCTTGAGCGACAGCCCGGTCCTGAGTGGCATCGGCGCAATGGCCATAGATCACTCCGTTTGATGAGCGTCCTCGCCCGGTCATGGGCGAGGACGCCTGCTCAGCGTGCAGCCCAGGCGTTGAAACGCTGTTCCAGCTGCTCGCCGTAGTCCGCCCAGAAGGTCACGTCGATGGCCACTTGGTTGGCAATATTTTCCGGGGTGGTCGGCATCAGCGGTAGGCGCGCCGGGTCCATCAGCTTGACGGCGCCCTTATGGGTCGGCCCGTAGGCGATGTTGTCGGAGAAGATCTTCTGCTGTTCGGGCCGTAGCGAGAAGGCAATGAATTCCAGGGCCTGCTCCTGATTCTGGGCGCCTTTGGGAATTGCCCAGGAGTCGAAATCATAGATACCGCCGTTCCAGACGACCTGCAGGTTGCTCTCGTTCTGCACAGCGGCAATACGCCCGTTGTAGGCCGAGCTCATCACCACGTCGCCAGACACCAGATACTGCGGCGGCTGCGCACCGGCTTCCCACCACTGGATATGCGGCTTGAGCTGATCAAGCTTGGCGAATGCCCGGTCAACGCCTTCAGGCGTTGCCAACACGTCGTAGACCTCCGCCGGGGCGACGCCATCGGCCATCAGGGCGAATTCCAGCGTGTATTTGGCCCCCTTGCGCAGGCCCCGTTTGCCGGGGAATTTTTGTACATCCCAGAAATCAGACCAGCCGGTCGGCGCGGCTTTCAATTTGTCGGCGTTGTAGGCGAGCACCGTGGACCAGACGAAGAAGCCTACGCCGCAGGGCTGAAAGGTACCGGGAATGAAATCGTCAGGGTTGCCAAACTGCTCCAGATCCAGCTCCACAAACAACCCCTCGTCGCACCCGCGCGCCAGCTCGGGCGATTCCACCTCCACCAGGTTCCAGGTCACGCTATTGGTATCGACCATGGCCTTGACCCGGGCCATTTCGCCGTTGTATTCACCGGCCAGGATGCGGTTGTCGGTGGCTTTCGCGAAGGGCTCATAGAACGCCTTGACCTGGGCCTGCTTGCTTGCCCCGCCAAACGACACAGCGGTCAAATCCACCGCCAGGGCGGGTCCCGCAGTCGCCAGAGTGGCGGCCAGGAATGTGATTCTCAGAGTGGTCATCATTGTTGTTGTCCCCGCTCGTTGTGTGGTTGGCATGTTTAGTGGCCTGTTTGGCTAGTTCAGTTAGTCAATTTCGGCGCCCGAGGCCCCGATACTGCGTTGCCACTCCTCGCCATAGCCCTGCTATGACTCGTCGTGGCGCCTTGTCTCGGAACCTCAGGCATCCGAACTTGAGGGAACCAACTAACCGCACAGGCCACTAGCGTTTATTTATTCCGTCGTCAGGGGGTCGAGCGCACGCACATGCTCGACCTGCCAGCCCAACGGCACCACGTCGCCGACCCGCAACTCGGGATCGAGCTCGGCAATTGGCTGCTTGACGATAAAATTGTTTTGCCCGGCAACTTCCAGCCGCATCCGCACGTGGTCGCCCAGGTAAATGAACTCCATCACCCGCCCGGCAAAGCGATTGGCGCATGCGGCACTGTGGCCGTTGAGCAGCACCCGCTCCGGCCGCACGGACAGGCTCACCGGCTCGCCCGGCTGACCGACCTGTACAGCCAGCGCTTCGACGGTTTCGCCTTGGGGCAGTCGAACCACACAATGCTCGCCGCTGCGACTGAGCAACTGGCCATTGATGCGGTTGTTCTCACCAATAAAGTTGGCAACGAAGGCATTTTGTGGCTCTTCGTAAAGCACCCGCGGTGGCGCGACCTGCTGGATCTCGCCCTGATGAAACACTGCCACCCGGTCGGACATGGTCAGCGCCTCGCCCTGGTCGTGGGTGACATACACCACGGTCACGCCCAAGTGCCTGTGCAAATGGCGTATCTCCATTTGCATGTGTTCGCGCAGTTGCTTGTCCAGTGCCCCCAGCGGTTCGTCCATCAGCACCAGCTGAGGCTCGAATACCAGAGCACGTGCCAGCGCCACCCGTTGCTGCTGGCCACCCGATAATTGCGCGGGGTAACGATGGGCAAAGGCATCCAGTTGCACCATGGCCAGCGCCCGGCTTACCCGCTCGGCGATTTCCGCCTTGCCTTGCCCTCGCACGCTGAGCGGAAAGGCCAGGTTTTCCCGCACCGTCATGTGCGGAAACAAGGCGTAATTCTGGAACACCATGCCGATATCGCGCTTGTGCGGCGGCACATGCTTGATTGAGCGGCCGTTAAGGAGGATGTCTCCGGCGGTGGGCGTTTCGAAGCCGGCGAGCATCATCAGGCTGGTGGTCTTGCCCGAGCCGGAAGGGCCGAGCAAGGTCAGGAATTCCCCCTGGCGAATATCCAGATTGAGGTCCCTGACAATCAGTGTTTCACCGTCGTAGCTCTTCTGGATGCCACGAAAGCTGACCAAGACTTCGCCTGTCGGTGCATCAACCATTGAAATGACCATTCGAAAGTTTGTAGTCCGGCGATTCAAAAAGCCCGGTTTCGTCACCGAGCTGCCTGAAACCTGCCTTTAAAAGCGTAGCGTCAATCGGCAAAAGCGCACCTGACAGGGTTTCAATCAGGCATTCATTCGGTCCATGGGCGGCGTAACCTGACAACCTCTCGATTGGGCTTTAGACTCCCTATTTTTCAGCCCCCGGTCCGTTGCCATGCCGCGTAACCTTGCCGCCCTCCTTCCCCCGCTGACATTGGCTTTCTTCATGTCGGGAGCCATCGCCGAGGAAAACCTCGACGAGGCCACGCAAGCCATTACTCAAGTCGAACAACCGGAAACTGCTGCGCCACGGCCCGCGCCTGACAGCCGCAGCGAAACGGCCGCCGTGGCGTTGCAGCGTCAAGTGCCAGTTCATCAGCAGTTGCAACTGGATGGCGGCAATGATGCATTCCTGGGCCTGTGGCAACCAGCTAACCAGGCGCAGGCCAAAGGGCTGGTCATCATTCTGCCCGGCGAGGGCGAAACGGCCGACTGGCCGCGAGCAATCGGCCCGCTGCGGCGCCAGTTGCCGGATGCTGGCTGGAGCACGTTGAGCCTGACGCTGCCCGACGCGCCCAATGCCGGTATCGCCCCGCGCCGGGTAGCCGAGGCGCCGCTACCGCTGGAAAACACCGCAGCCGAAGACGCAGCGCAAGCCCCGGAAACTGCAGAGTTCCCCGTTCCCGCCACGAATGAGGAGATGCAAACGTCGCTAGAGGCTGAAAGCCTGGAGCTCGGTGACTATGCTGCCGAGCCTGTCGAGGAAGCGGTCATTGATGCCGATCAGGCCCACAACGAGCAGATGCTAGCCCGCATCGACGCAGCCCTGGAATACGCCTACCAACAGCAACCGCGCACCATCGTGCTGCTTGGCCATGGCACGGGCGCCTACTGGGCCGCGCACTACCTGCGTGAAAAGCAGCCACACGGGGTTGCCAGCCTGTTGCTGGTGGCGCCGCGCGCGCCCAAGGACGTTGTCCCTGGCCTTGATGAAGTCCTCCCCGACCTGCGCCTGGCGACCGGTGATTTCTATTACCGCAATATCCCCGCGCAGCGCAGCGCGGCCCGTGAGCGTCTGCAGGCCAGCAAGCGTCAGAAACACCCAAGTTACGTGCAAGTGGGCCTGCAAGCACTGCCTGGCGACGCACAAGCCGAACAAGGGCAACTGGTACGTCGCATTCGCGGCTGGCTGGAGCTTGAGCCCCGCGCCAGTCGCTAGGACTGTTCGCTAACGATTGGCTCCCGCAACCGCTGGCTCAGATTCTAAGAGTGGATGTCGAGTCGCGCATCCATTCATCCCCACCTAGTGGTCATGGTTCGTTGCGATGAGAAGCAACGTTTACTGAATGGCCTGGAATCAGAAGCCGTGGCGCTCGCGAACCAAAGCGTAGGCACTGTGCAGCTCACCGGTTTTCTCCGTGGCAAGGCGAACTTCGCTTTCGCTGGCGCCAGCGCCCGCTTGCTTATCGGGATGGTACTGACTGAGCAGGCGCCGATACGCGCGCTTGATTTCCTTTTCATCGCTGTTTTCGTTCACGCCCAACAGGTGCAACGCAGCTTCATAAGCGTTGCGTGCCCGAGTGGTGACGGTGGCCGTACTACCGCGCGTTTCATGTTGGGTGCGCTGATAAAGCGATAACACTTGACCCGGCGAACATCCGGCCCAGCGGCCCCAGAGCAGGATCAGGTCGCGCTTGCGGTCACTGACCTTGCCCTCTGCTGCGGCCAGGCGCCAGCAACTGCTGAGCAGACGGCGCACCAGCTCGGGTCGGTTGCGCAGGCGATGCAAGGGCAAGCGCAAGCCGTCGCCGCCCGTTTTACCGCGCGTAAAGGCGGCGATAGCCTTTTTGCGACCTTCGGCATCCAGGTGCAGTCGGCGCATTTCCTCCCGTGTCTGGGCAATATGCGCCTCATCCACACGCCCTTCACTCTTGGCCAGACGGCCAAGCAAAAGAAACTGCAGATCGTTGTCGGGCAGTTCTTCGGCCCAGCCCAGTCGCTTGGCCAGCCCCCCCCAGGATTTCAGGCGCAGGCGTCGATCAACGCTATGGCCCAGCACGCCGCCCAGCAGTGCGCCTGGAATACTGGCCAACGCCAGCCCGGCGACGGCGCCCAACAAAGTGACAGGCCAAAGCATGGGTCAAGATTCTCCAGTCAGCAGGCGCTCGACCTGCGCCAGTCGTTCATGAGTGCCGACATCGATCCAGCGCCCTGAATAATATTCACCGCTGGCCTGTCCATCGGACAGCGCCTGGCGCAGCAACGGCGCCAGCTTGAATGCGCCGCCCGGGCACTGAGCGAACAAGCGAGGGTGCAAAACGGCGATTCCGCTATAGGTTAGACGCGAGATCGCCTCTTCGGTGGCCAATTGCCCAGCACTCCAGCCAAAATCACCGCCAGGATGATGCTCAGGGTTATCGACCAGAACCAGATGGGCTGAAGTCGACCATTCGCCGCGCAGCCGACTGAAGTCGTAATCGGTCCAGATATCACCATTGACCACAACAAACGGTGCTTCTCCAAGCAGCGGCAGCGCGCGCTGGATGCCGCCACCGGTCTCCAGCGGTTCACCTTCCGGCGAATAGACGATACACACGCCGAAGCGAGCGCCATCCCCCAGATAATCCTCAATCTGCGAGCCAAGCCAGGCGTGGTTGATAACCAGCTCGGTAAAGCCCGCCGCCGCCAGCGCCCGCACGTGGTACTCGATCAAGGGCACGCCGCCGACCCGCACCAACGGTTTGGGCGTATGCAGCGTCAACGGACGCAGCCGCTCGCCCTTGCCTGCGGCAAGAATCATGGCCTTCATCGCGAGACTTCCTCGGCGCGCAAGGTGGCGAGCAATTCACCCAGCTCCGCAAGCTCTGGCCGGCGGGCTACCACTTCGTCCAGATAAGCGAAGAAGCGCGGCACGTCACCGAGGTAGCGGGGCTTGCCATCGCGATGACAGATGCGCGCGAAAATACCGATCACTTTCAGGTGCCGTTGCACGCCCATCAGGTCGCTGGCGCGCAAGAAATCCTCGAACTGCTCGGGCACCTTAATGCCCTGCGCATGCGCTTGCTGCCAATAGCGTTGCAGCCAGGCATCGACACGTGCTTGCGGCCAACTAAGGAAGGCATCTTTGAACAGACACGTAATGTCATAGGTAACCGGGCCGTATACGGCATCCTGAAAATCCAGCACACCAGGATTGGGCTCGCTGAGCATCAGATTGCGCGGCATGAAGTCGCGGTGTACCAACACCTGGGGCTGCGCCAAGGCGTTATCAATCAGCAACGTGCAGATCCGTTGCCAGGCAGCCAGTCGCTCGCCTTGCCATTCGATTCCCCGCTCATGCTTTAAGTACCAGTCGGGAAACAGTTGCAGCTCTCGGCGCAGCAGCGCTTCATCGTAAAGCGGCAGACCCGGATCCAGGGGTAGCTGCTGGAATGCCAACAGCGCACGCACCGCGTCCTCGAACAGCACATCGGCATTCGTGTCGTCGATCACATCCAGATACGTTTGGCGTCCCAGATCGTCGAGCAGCAGAAAGCCGTGCTGCAGATCACTGGCGAGTACGCGCGGCACATGCACACCGGCGGTCGCCAGCAACGCAGCCACGTTGACGAAGGGTCTACAGTCTTCTTGAGGTGGCGGCGCATCCATGAGAATCAGGCTGCGTCCCTCGGCCTCCCAGCGAAAATAGCGGCGAAAGCTGGCGTCGCTGCTGGCAGGGGTCAAGATACCCTGTGGTACGGTTCCCCAGCCATGCTCTGCGAACAGGTGCGACAATTGCTGGTCGAACCAGGCAGATAGTTGTTGCAGACGAACATCAGGTTCAAGCATTCAGGAGTCTCCGACGGCGCTGGCCGTTACGCAGGTCATGTTTTATCATCCAAAATCTTTATCAGCCCATTGAGAGGCGTGCGACGGCTCTTCGCAGGCCCTTCGAGCGCAGGAAGCCGGACCCGGAAGATGGCCGATACCCCCCCCGCATTTCGCAAAAAACTTCCGCTGCTGGTGACCGGAGGCATGCTCGCCTTGCAATCCGTTGCGGCTACATTCGTCAGCGCGGAAGAGCAGTTCGATTGTCGCGCGGTAAGCGCCGATGGCTGGGCGTGCGCCCCTGTGGATGACGCCGAAACCGCCGACCTGCCGCCGCGTCCGCAGCATAGCAGCTCCGACCCTGAGCCGGCAGCGACACAAACGCCCCAATCCCAGGCTTCTACCGCACCCGCACCCAATCCATACCGTCATCTCGACTGGGTACCCCGTGAGCAACTCAACGCCGCGCAACTGGCCGAAGTCGGCCCGTACTGCATGGGCAGCTATGTCGAACCACAACGCCCTGGCATGTATGACACCACGCCACGCGACCAATCGCCGACCTACGCGTCGGCCAATGCCTCGGTGTACGAGCAGCGCGATGAACGCACGACCCTGACCGGCGATGTGGTCTTGCGCCAGGGCAGCATGCAGGTCGAGTCCGACACGGCGCACCTGAACCAGCTGCAAAACCGCGGCATTCTGGACGGCAATGTCCGCCTGCGTGACAACGGCATGCTGGTGCTGGGCGATCATGCCGAACTGCAGCTGGACACGGGCGCCGCCCAGGTGGATAACGCCGAGTACGTTATCCACCAGACCCATTCACGGGGCAGCGCACGCTATGCCAAGCGTGAGGAAACCGCCGTCGTGCGCCTCAAAGACGGCACTTACACACGCTGCGAGCCGGGCGAAAACACTTGGCACCTGAGGGGCAACACCGTCACGCTCAACCCGGCCACCGGCTTTGGTACCGCCACCAACGTGACACTGCGGGTCAAGGACATTCCGGTGTTCTATACGCCGTACATTTATTTCCCAATTGATGAGCGTCGCCAAACCGGTTTCCTGGCCCCCAGTATCAGCACCTCGAGCGACACCGGCTTCAGCTTGCAAACGCCGTTCTACATCAACCTGGCGCCGAACTACGACGCCACGCTCTATCCGCACTATATGACCGAGCGCGGCTTGTTGATGGAAGGTGAATTCCGCTACCTGGGCAAAAACAGCGAAGGCCAGTTTGGCGCCGCCTGGCTGGATGACAAGGAAACCGAACGCGAACTGCAATCCGAGTATGAATCCAACCGCTGGATGTACAGCTGGCAACACCGTGCCGGTCTGAGTTCACGCCTGCTGGCCGAGGTCGACTACACCGACATCAGCGATCCCTACTACTTCCAGGACCTGTCCACCAACCTGGGCATCGGCACCTCGGACTTTCTCAACCAGCGCGGCAGCCTGAGCTGGCGCGGCGACAGTTTTACCGCGCGCCTGGCCGCCCACGGCTACGAAATGACCTCGGTCACCGACGTGACACCCTACAATCGGATGCCGCAATTGACGGTGAATGGCCGCCTGCCGGTGCAGCCGGGCGGATTGAATTTCAGTTATGGCGCGGAATACGTGCAGTTTGAGCGCAGCCTGCGTAGCGGCCTGTTCACCGATATTGATGGTAACCAGACCCGTTGGTATGACGAGAACTTGCGCGGCCTGAAGCGCGCCGAAGGCAGCCGCGTACATCTGGAACCCAGCGTCAGCCTGCCACTCCAGTGGACCTGGGGATTCATCAAACCGACGGTCAAATACGCCCACACTCAATACGACCTGGATCTGGATACCAGGGGGCTTGCCACGCTGGGCACGGGCAATACATTTGACGATGCCCCGGATCGCGGCATCCCGATCTTCAGCCTCGATGCAGGCCTGTATTTCGATCGCGATACCCAATGGTTTGGCAAACCCTTCCGGCAAACGCTGGAACCACGCCTGTTCTATCTGTACGCGCCCCACGAAGACCAGGATGACATCCCGATCTTCGACACTGGTGAGAGCACCTTCAGCTATTCCTCCCTGTGGCGCGACAACCGTTTCTCTGGCAAGGATCGCATTGGCGACGCCAATCAGCTGTCGTTCGGGTTGACCAACCGCTGGATCCAGGCCAACGGCTTCGAGCGCCAGCGCTTTTCCATCGGGCAGATTTTTTATTTCCGGGATCGCGAAGTCCAGCTACCCGACATACGCTACGAAACCCGTGCCGATGCACTGTCGTCGGTGTCGCCTTACGCGCTGGAATATCAGTACCGTTTCAATCAGGACTGGCGCCTTAATTCGACCTTCAACTGGGACCCGGATGCTCACCGCACTCGCTCCGGCAGCGCCATGTTCCATTACCAGCCGGCTGACAATCCCAACAAGATCGTCAATGTGGGTTATCGCTACCGCAACGACATTACCCGTTATGACCCGGTTACGGGCTTGTATGGAACCAACCCGGACTTCGGCACCCCCGGCAGCCCCAACTACGTCAAGAACTACTACAAGATCAGCCAGCACGACTTCTCGACCATCTGGCCCATCGTGCCGCAGTGGAGCCTAATTGCCCGCTGGCAGCATGACTACAGTCGCAACCGCACCCTGGAAGCCATGGGCGGTTTCGAATACGACAGCTGCTGCTGGAAACTACGTCTGGTCAATCGTTACTGGATCGACTACGACGAGACCAGCCTCGACCCCGCCCAGAACGACGACCCAGACCGCGGCATCTTTCTGCAAATTGTCCTCAAAGGACTCGGCGGAGTTACCGGCAACAAGTTAGAGTCCTTCCTCGACCAAGGCATTCAAGGTTACCGAACACGTGAAGACCAAGCTTTCTGATTGTCTGCGCCCGCTGCTGTTGGGCGCGCTGTTGTTCACCGGCACGGTCACGGCCGACGTCCGCCCCCTGGATCGCGTGGTCGCCATTGTCGACAACGATGTGATCATGCACAGCCAACTGCAGCAGCGCCTGAACGAAGTCCAGCAAACCATCGCCAAGCGCGGCGCGGCCCTGCCCCCCGAACATGTGCTCAGCCAGCAGGTGCTGGAACGGCTGATCATTGAAAATATTCAGCTGCAGATCGGCGAACGCTCGGGCATCCGCATCGGTGATGAGGAGCTCAATGGCGCCATGGCCAGCATTGCCCAACGTAACGGCATGAGCCTGGCACAGTTCCAGGCCGCCCTGGCCCGCGACGGCCTGTCCTATGAAGAAGCGCGCGATCAGGTGCGCCGCGAGATGATCATCAGCCGTGTGCGTCAGCGCCGTGTCGCCGAGCGCATCCAGGTTACTGACCAGGAAGTGCAGAATTTTCTCGCCTCCGACCTGGGCAAGCTGCAGCTGTCCGAAGAATTTCACCTGGCCAATATTTTGATTCCGCTGCCCGACGGTTCCTCCAGCGAAACCATCCAGGCCGCCGAACGCCAGGCACGCGAGGTTCACCGGCAACTACGTCAGGGCGCCGATTTCGCCCAGCTGGCGATTACCCGCTCGGCCAGCGAAACGGCCCTGGAAGGCGGCGACATGGGCTGGCGCAAGGCAGCCCAACTGCCGGCCCCCTTCGATTCGATGATTTCCTCCCTGCGCCCTGGCGATATCACCGAGCCCCTGCGAGCACCGGGCGGCTTCATCATTCTCAAATTGCTCGACAAGCGCGGCGGCGGCACCCTGGTGCGCGAAGAAGTGCACGTGCGGCATATCTTGATCAAACCCAGTGAAATCCGCAGCCTGGACGAAAGTCGTCGCCTGGCCGAGCGCCTGCATCAACGCCTGCAGGCCGGCGAGGATTTTGCCACCCTGGCCAAGCGCTTCTCCGAAGATCCGGGCTCGGCCCTCAATGGTGGCGATCTCAACTGGATCGACCCCAATGCCCTGGTGCCCGAATTCCGCGCGGTGATGGCCAATACGCCGGCCGGCCAACTGTCCAAGCCGTTCCAAAGCCCCTTCGGCTGGCACGTGTTGGAAGTCCTCGGCCGCCGCGCAACCGACAGTAGCGCCCAGTTCCGCGAACAACAGGCGCTCACCGCCCTGCGCAACCGTAAATACGACGAAGAATTGCAAACCTGGCTGCGCCAGATCCGTGACGAGGCGTATGTAGAGGTCAAGCTGTAATAAAACCCTGAAAAGCCACCTGGCTCCACAATCAGAGCCAGGCAGGCCCGCTTGAAGCGCTGCCTTTGTGAGACGTCTGAGTCCCCAGTTGGCCTCTGCCACAGCCACTGTGCCGGCGTGTCTGTTGTCCCGTCGTTTTGACCCTAGTGTCGCCCGACGCCTGCTATCGAGGTCTGTCATGTCCGAACCCCGCCGCTTTGCCCTGACCCCCGGTGAGCCGGCCGGTATCGGCCCGGACTTGTGCCTGCTCCTGGCCCGCCAGGCTCAACCGCATATTCTGGTGGCCATAGCCAGCCGCGAGCTGCTGGAACAGCGCGCCGCCCAGCTTGGCGTACCGATTACCGTCATCGCTGTCGGACCCTCCGCATGGCCAAGCGCCCCTGCCTCGGCAGGCAGCCTGTATGTCTGGGACACTCCACTGGCAGCCCCGGCGCAAGCCGGTCACCTGGACCCACACAATGCCGCTTACGTCCTGGAAACCCTGCGTCGCGCCGGCCAAGGCTGCCTGGACGGCGACTTCGCCGGCATGATCACCGCCCCGGTTCACAAGGGTGTAATCAACCAGGCAGGTGTCCCCTTTTCGGGGCACACAGAATTTCTCGCCGAACTGACCCACACCGAGCAAGTGGTGATGATGCTCGCAACCCACGGCCTGCGGGTGGCCCTGGTCACCACCCATCTGCCGCTCAAGGATGTCGCCGCCGCGATTACCCCCGAACGCCTGGAACGGGTCACGCGCATCCTGCATGCGGACCTGGTGGAGAAGTTCGGGATCGCCCAGCCACGCATTCTGGTCTGTGGCCTCAACCCCCATGCCGGTGAAGGCGGCCACCTCGGTCGCGAAGAACTCGACATCATCGCACCCAGCCTGGCGCGCCTGCGCGACGAAGGTTTCGACCTGATCGGCCCGCTGCCGGCCGATACGCTGTTCACGCCCAAGCATCTGGAGCAGTGCGACGCGGTGCTGGCCATGTACCACGACCAGGGATTGCCTGTGCTCAAATACAAAGGTTTCGGCGCTGCGGTCAATGTCACCCTGGGCCTGCCGATCATCCGCACCTCGGTCGATCATGGCACCGCCCTGGACTTGGCGGGCACCGGCCGGATTGATACCGGTAGCCTGCAGGTGGCCCTGGAGACGGCATACCAGATGGCTGGCAGCCGGCGTTAAGGCCGCAACCAGACCGCAAGAGTCTGTTTGTGGTGCAAAGATCTCCATCGCCCTGCGCCACAACAGCTGATGACGTGCAGCGTGAGGCAGCGGTTCACTGGTAAACTGCGCCTCTTTCCTTTTTGTCTTGAGCGTTGCGCCTGCCGCGTGCAGCCGAAGCCTGGAGCTGCCCTGATGTCCGAATACCAACACCGCGCACGCAAGCGCTTTGGCCAGAATTTTCTGCATGATGCGGGCGTGATTCATCGCATCCTGCGGGGCATTTATCCGCGTGCCGGCGAGCATCTGGTGGAAATCGGTCCGGGCCAGGGTGCCTTGACCGAGGGTTTGCTGGACAGCGGCGCGCGGTTGGATGTCATTGAACTTGACCTTGACCTGATACCGATCCTGCAGGGCAAATTCGGCAGCCTGCCGAACTTTCACCTGAACCAGGGAGATGCGCTCAAATTCGATTTCACCCGGCTCAGCGAAGATGCACACAGCCTGCGCATCGTCGGCAACCTGCCCTACAACATCTCCACGCCGCTGATTTTCCACCTGCTCGATCATGCCCACCTGATCCGCGACATGCATTTCATGCTGCAGAAGGAAGTCGTCGAGCGCTTGGCCGCGGCACCCGGCGGCGGCGATTGGGGCCGCTTGTCGATCATGGTTCAGTATTACTGCCGCGTGGAGCACCTGTTCAATGTCGGCCCCGGGGCTTTCAACCCGGCGCCCAAGGTCGACTCGGCGATCGTTCGCCTGACGCCCCATGACAGGTTGCCGCATCCGGCCAAGGACCCGCGTCTGCTGGCACGCGTGGTGCGCGAAGCCTTCAATCAACGCCGCAAGACACTGCGCAACACACTGAAAAATCTGCTGCCTGCACCGGCCATCGAGGCCGCCGACGTGGACGGCGGCTTGCGTCCCGAGCAATTGGACCTGGCCGCTTTCGTGCGCCTCGCCGACCAACTGGCTCTGCAGACAACGCACGGCGAAACGCCCTAGACTCGAACCTCGCCTTACTGTGAGAGCCTTGCATGTCCGATAGCCGCCACCTCATCGACGTCAGCGTCGTCACCCGCTACCTGCCCGAGCGCTCCCAGCCGGATGCCCAGCGGTTCGCCTTTGCCTACACCATTACCGTGCTTAACAGCGGCGCTGTAGGTGCCCAACTGCTCAGTCGCCACTGGATCATCACCGACGGCGACGGCCAGGTGCAGGAAGTGCGCGGCGAAGGCGTGGTCGGCCAGCAACCTCACCTGCCGCCGGGGCACAGCCATACCTATACCAGCGGTACGCTGATGCACACCGAAGTCGGCAGCATGCAGGGCAGCTTCCACATGCTGGCCGACGATGGCCAGCACTTCGAGGCGATCATCGCGCCCTTTAGCCTGGCCGTTCCCGGAGCGTTGCACTGATGGCGCTGTATGCCGTTGGAGACGTGCAAGGTTGCCTGCAACCGCTGAAATGCTTGCTGGAGCGGGTCCACTTCGATCCGGCCCATGACCACTTGTGGCTGGTCGGCGACCTGGTCAACCGCGGCCCGCAATCGCTGGAAACCCTGCGCTTCCTGTATGCCATGCGTGATTCGATGACCACCGTGCTGGGCAACCACGACCTGCACCTGCTGGCCATCGCAAACAACATCGAACGCCTGAAAAAGCACGACACGTTGCGTGAAATCCTCGAGGCCCCAGACCGCAACGACCTGTTGGACTGGCTGCGCCGCCAGAAGCTGCTGCACTACGACGCCGAGCGAGACATTGCCCTGGTGCATGCCGGCATTCCGCCGCAATGGACCTTGCAGGAAGCCCTGCAGCGCGCCGGCGAAGTCGAGGAAGCCCTGCGCGACGACGCCCGCCTGCCGCTGTTTCTCGACGGCATGTACGGCAACGAGCCCGAGCAATGGAGCGAGGAGCTGCACGGCGCCGCGCGCTTGCGCGTGATCACCAATTACTTCACGCGCATGCGTTTTTGTACCGCAACGGGCGCCCTTGATCTGAAAAGCAAGGAAGGCCTGGGTAGTGCACCGTCCGGCTACGCGCCTTGGTTCAGCCACCCTGGTCGCAAAACCCGCGGACAAAAGATCATCTTTGGCCACTGGGCGGCCCTGGAGGGCAACTGCAACGAGCCCGGCCTGCATGCCTTGGACACCGGCTGCGTCTGGGGCAACGCGATGACCTTGTTGAACGTGGACAGCGGAGAACTGCACCGCTGTGATTGCCCCAAGAAGCAACCACGCGGCAAAAATGCCAAAACCCAGACGCCTACAGCCCCGGCGTAAAATGGGGTGCTCTTGGGCATCGCTGCGATGCCCCTAAGGGTGCTCGAGGCCGGCATCGCACCAGCCGCCGGCCCAACATGCCCCCTCGCTTTCTACAGGAACCCGCCATGTCCGACACCTATGAACGCATCTCCCCCCAGCAAGCCCAGGCATTGCGCGCCCAAGGCGCCGTGCTGGTGGATATCCGCGATCCGCACAGCTACGCACGCGGCCATATCATCGGCGCCCAGCACCTGGACAATCACAACCTGGCCGACTTCATCGCCGGGGCCGATTTTGACCAACCTCTGATCGTCTCCTGCTATCACGGTATTTCCAGCCAAAGCGCAGCCGCCTACCTGGTCCACCAGGGCTTCAGCGCGGTGTACAGCCTGGATGGCGGCTTCGAATTGTGGCAGGCCACCTTCCCGCAGGACACCGCGACCGCCGGCACGGAATAGTTTTTCCGACGACAAACCGCGTCAGCGCTGGGCTGCTTCGTTACCGCCCACCCTCCCTTCGCTCGGCACGAAAGCAACGCACCTTGACCCTGCCGATAACGAACTATCCTTGACCTCAGACCATCCAAAAAGGGGAAAGCCGGACCACCGGCTTCCGGCGATAGCGACCTTTAGGTTCTGGGGGATTTACCTGATCGACGTGTCGACGGGTTGTCAGCACCCGCAAGAACGAGCCACGCCGGCTCCTTAAATCGAGCGAGGTGATGCGATGAGCATTTTTAGCCACTTTCAGCAACGATTCGAGACGACTCGACAGGAAGAGTATTCCCTGCAGGAATATCTCGACCTATGCAAGGAAGACCGTGCCGCGTATGCCAGCGCAGCGGAACGCCTGCTGCTGGCCATTGGTGAGCCGGAGTTGATCGACACATCGACCGATCCGCGCTTGTCGCGGATCTTTTCCAACAAGGTCATTCGCCGCTACCCCACCTTCGGCGATTTCCATGGCATGGAAGAGTGCATCGAACAGATCGTCTCCTTCTTCCGCCACGCCGCCCAAGGCCTCGAGGAAAAAAAGCAGATCCTCTACCTGCTCGGCCCCGTCGGCGGCGGTAAATCCTCACTGGCGGAAAAGCTCAAGCAGTTGATGGAGAAGGTCCCCTTCTATGCCATCAAGGGCTCCCCCGTATTCGAATCGCCGCTGGGCCTGTTCAGCGCCACTGAAGACGGCGCCATTCTCGAAGAGGAATACGGCATTCCGCTGCGCTACCTGTCCGCGATCATGTCGCCTTGGGCCACCAAACGCTTGCAGGAATACGGCGGCGACATCAGCCAGTTCCGCGTGGTCAAGCTGTACCCGTCGATCCTCAACCAGATCGCCATTGCCAAGACCGAACCGGGGGACGAGAACAACCAGGACATTTCCTCGCTGGTCGGCAAGGTAGATATCCGCAAGCTCGAAGACTTCCCGCAGAACGACGCCGATGCCTACAGCTATTCGGGCGCGCTGTGCCGGGGTAACCAGGGCCTGATGGAATTCGTCGAGATGTTCAAGGCGCCCATCAAGGTGCTGCACCCGCTGCTGACCGCGACCCAGGAAGGCAACTACAACAGCACCGAAGGGCTGGGCTCGATCCCCTTCAACGGCATCCTGCTGGCCCACTCCAACGAGTCGGAATGGCACAACTTCCGCAACAATAAGAACAACGAAGCGTTCATCGACCGCATCTACATCGTCAAGGTGCCCTACTGCCTGCGGGTTACCGACGAGATCAAGATCTACGACAAGCTGCTGACCAACAGCTCGCTGTCCAAGGCCCATTGCGCGCCCGATACGCTGAAGATGCTGGCCCAGTTCTCGGTGCTGTCACGTCTCAAGGAGCCGGAGAACTCCAACATCTATTCGAAGATGCGCGTCTATGACGGCGAGAACCTCAAGGACACCGATCCCAAGGCCAAGTCGATCCAGGAATACCGGGACAACGCCGGTGTCGACGAGGGCATGAACGGGCTTTCCACCCGCTTCGCCTTCAAGATTCTCTCCAAGGTGTTCAACTTCGACCCCCATGAGATCGCCGCCAACCCGGTGCACCTGCTCTACGTGCTCGAGCAGCAAATCGAGCAGGAGCAATTCCCCGCCGAGGTGCGCGAACGCTACCTGCGCTTCCTCAAGGAATATCTGGCGCCGCGCTATATCGAGTTTATCGGCAAGGAAATCCAGACGGCCTACCTGGAGTCCTACAGCGAATACGGACAGAACATCTTCGACCGCTATGTGCTGTATGCCGATTTCTGGATCCAGGATCAAGAATACCGCGACCCGGAGACCGGCGAAATTCTCAACCGCATGGCCCTCAACGAGGAACTGGAAAAGATCGAGAAACCCGCCGGCATCAGCAACCCGAAGGATTTCCGCAACGAGATCGTCAACTTCGTGCTGCGCGCCCGCGCCAACAACAATGGCAAGAATCCCAGCTGGCTGAGCTATGAAAAACTGCGCGTGGTGATCGAGAAGAAAATGTTCTCCAACACCGAGGACCTGCTGCCAGTCATCAGTTTCAACGCCAAGGCGAGCAAGGAGGATCAGAAGAAGCACAACGATTTCGTGGTGCGTATGGTCGAACGCGGCTACACGGAAAAACAGGTGCGTCTGTTGTCCGAGTGGTACCTGCGAGTACGCAAATCGCAATAAGGCAGCGGCAAGCGGTGAGCGGCAAGCGGCAAGCGGGAACCCGGCACGCCCAAAGCGCGGCTTTTCACTTGCGGCTTGCAGCTAGAAGCTGACAGCTGCCCCTAAGGGGCACGACCTATGAGTTATGTGATCGACCGCCGACTGAATGGCAAGAACAAGAGCACGGTAAATCGCCAGCGCTTTTTGCGCCGCTACCGCGGCCATATCAAAAAAGCGGTGGAGGAAGCGGTTGGCCGACGCTCCATAACCGACATGGAACACGGCGAACAGATCAGCATTCCAGGCCGCGACATCGACGAACCGGTTTTCCACCATGGTCAGGGTGGGCGCCAGACCACCGTGCACCCCGGCAACAAGGAGTTCGTCGCCGGAGAACGCATCCCCCGCCCTTCCGGCGGCGGCGCAGGCGGCGCCGGCAGTGGTGCCAGCGACAAGGGCGAGGGGCTGGATGACTTCGTCTTCCAGATTACCCAGGAGGAATTCCTCGATTTCATGTTCGAGGACCTGGAACTGCCCAACCTGGTCAAACGCCACATCACCGGCGCCGACACCTTCAAGACCGTGCGCGCCGGGATCAGCAACGAGGGCAACCCGGCCCGCATCAATATCATCCGCACTCTGCGCTCGGCCCAGGCCCGGCGCATCGCCTTGTCGGGCAGCAGCCGCCTCAAGCTGCGCGAGGCACGGGTCGAACTGGAACGTCTGAAGCGCGAAGAGCCGGACAATTTCACCGATATCCAGGCCACCGAAGCACTGATCGGTAGATTGCGCGCACGCATCGACAAGATCCCGTTCCTCGATACCTTCGACCTCAAGTACAACCTGTTGGTCAAGCATCCCAACCCCAGCTCGAAGGCAGTGATGTTCTGTCTGATGGACGTGTCCGGCTCGATGACCCAATCGACCAAGGACATTGCCAAGCGCTTCTTCATCCTTCTGTATCTGTTCCTCAAGCGAAACTACGACAAGATCGAAGTAGTGTTCATCCGCCATCACACCAGCGCCAAGGAAGTCGACGAGGAAGAATTTTTCTATTCTCGGGAAACCGGCGGCACCATCGTGTCCAGCGCCTTGAAACTGATGCATGAAGTCATGGCCGAGCGCTATCCGGTGAATGAATGGAACATCTACGGTGCCCAGGCTTCAGATGGTGATAACTGGAACGACGACTCGCCCCTGTGCCGAGACATGCTGATCGAGAAAATCATGCCCTACGTTCAGTACTTCACCTATGTCGAGATCACCCCGCGAGAACACCAGGCTCTGTGGTACGAATACGAAGCCGTGCGCGAGGCCTTTGAAGACAGCTTCGCCCAGCAGCAGCTGGTCTCTGCCGGCGATATTTATCCGGTGTTTCGCGAACTCTTTCAGCGGAGACTTAGCTCATGAATGCCAGAGAGCCGAGCAGCAGGGAGAAAAAGCGACAACCGCTGTCCGTAGGCTCGGAGTGGACCTTCGATTTGATCCAGACCTATGACCGCGAAATCGGCCGGCTGGCCAAGCGCTACGGCCTGGAAACCTACCCCAACCAGATCGAGGTGATCACGGCCGAGCAGATGATGGACGCCTACGCCTCCGTGGGCATGCCCATCGGCTATCACCATTGGTCCTACGGCAAGCATTTTCTGGCTACCGAGAAGGGCTATACACGCGGGCAGATGGGTCTGGCCTACGAGATCGTGATCAACTCGGACCCGTGCATCGCCTACCTGATGGAAGAGAACACCATGTGCATGCAGGCCTTGGTGATCGCCCATGCCTGCTATGGCCACAACAGCTTCTTCAAGGGTAACTACCTGTTCCGCAGCTGGACCGATGCCAGTTCGATCATCGATTATCTGGTGTTCGCCAAGCAATACATCGTGCAGTGCGAGGAGCGCCACGGCATCGATGCGGTGGAAGACCTGCTGGACTCATGCCACGCGCTGATGAACTACGGCGTCGACCGCTACAAGCGCCCGTACCCCATCTCGGCCGAAGAGGAGCGCCTGCGCCAGAAAAGCCGCGAAGAGCATATCCAGAAGCAGCTCAACGACCTGTGGCGGACCATTCCCAAGAGCGTCGACAAAGACAAGCGCAAGGACGACAGCAAGCGCTTCCCCGCCGAGCCTCAGGAAAACATCCTGTATTTCATCGAGAAGCACGCGCCGCTGCTGGAACCCTGGCAGCGCGAGATCGTACGCATCGTGCGCAAGGTCGCGCAGTACTTCTATCCACAGCGGCAAACCCAGGTCATGAACGAAGGCTGGGCCTCTTTCTGGCATTACACCCTGATGAACAGCCTGTATGACGAAGGCTTGGTCACCGATGGCTTCATGCTTGAATTCCTGCAGGCGCATTCCAGCGTGATCTACCAGCCGGGTTTTGACAGCCCGTATTACAGCGGCATCAACCCCTACACTTTGGGCTTTGCCATCTACAGTGACCTGCGGCGTATCTGTGAAGCCCCCACCGCGGAAGACCGCCAGTGGTTTCCCGATTACGCCGGCAGCAACTGGCTGGAAACCCTCAAGTTCGCCATGTCCAACTTCAAGGATGAAAGCTTCATCCTGCAGTTTCTGTCACCCAAGGTGATACGTGACCTCAAACTATTCAGCGTGCTGGATGACGACCAGAGGGACGAACTGCTGGTGCCCGCCATCCATGATGATGTCGGTTACCAAGCGATCCGCGAGCAACTGGCCGCCCAGTACAACCTCGGCAACCGCGAGCCGAACATCCAGGTGTGGAATGTCGACCGGCGCGGCGACCGTTCACTGACCTTGCGCCACCAGCAACACGAGCGAAAACCACTGGGCACCTCAACCCATGAAGTGCTCAAGCATCTGCACCGCCTGTGGGGGTTCGACGTGCACCTTGATACGGTGCGCGGTGACAAGATCATTCACAGCCAGCACATTCCCTCCCACAGTGGTGGTGGCGAAGGCGGCGAGGACGATTACCCGCACCTGGATCTTGCTCTGCCCCCGATCTGAACCTGCTTCAGGCACTGGAGGCTTGCCATGCGCACGTGTCTCACACTTACGACCAGCCTGCTGCTGATCGCCTGCAGTACAGCAGACACACCTCCACCGGTGGAGGTGCTCCACAGCGCAGCAGACTTCGGTACCGTGCATGACTACCAATTGGTGGCCCCCGACCAGGCCATCAATGGAGAATTGCCCTATCCCGCCGGCTATCCGCTGCTTGCCAAGAGCTTGCGCGAAGGCTTTGCCGACCGTGGTTACCAGGAAACCCGCGAGGGCGCCTTGCAGGTGTATTACTGGCTGGCGACCCGCGAAACCCCGCTGGACTATCACGTCGACATGCCACCACCCAACCCGCTGGGCCCCTACCAGGCGATCCATCGTTTTTCGGATGAGACCGGCACGTTGCGCCTGCGCATTACCGATGCCGACGGCAAGGTGCTGTGGGAAGGGATCACCCGCACCGGACTGAGCCCGGCACATCAGCGCAACGAGCTGCTCAAGCACGCCGTGGACGCTCTGCTCGAGGAATTGCCGCCCGCCCGGTGATCGTCCCTGACCGCGCCGGCTGTTATTCTGCGCGGCCACGGAGGTGACGATGCAAATTTATAAAGTTGGTGGCGCGGTACGCGATCGCCTGCTCGGCAGGCCGGTGACCGAGGTCGATTGGGTGGTGGTGGGCGCAAGCGCCGAACAGATGGGCGAGCTGGGCTATCGCCCGGTCGGTGCGGACTTCCCGGTCTTCCTGCACCCGCATACGGGTGAGGAATACGCCCTGGCGCGTACCGAACGCAAAAGTGGCCGCGGCTATGGTGGGTTTACCTTCCATGCCAGCCCGGACGTCACGCTGGAAGAAGACCTGATTCGCCGCGACCTGACCATCAACGCCATCGCCGAAGACGAACACGGCCAGCTTTATGACCCCTACGGTGGCCAGCGTGACCTTGCCGCTCGCCTGCTGCGCCACGTATCCCCAGCCTTTGCCGAAGACCCACTCCGCGTGCTGCGCGTAGCGCGCTTCGCCGCCCGTTACGCCCCCTTGGGTTTTACCGTCGCCCCGGAGACCCTGGCATTGATGCGTCAGCTCAGCGAATCGGGCGAGTTGCGTGCCCTCACCCCCGAGCGCAGCTGGAAGGAAATTTCCCGCGCCTTGTTGGAACCGCGCCCGGACGTGTTCATTCAGGTGCTGCGTGACTGTGGCGCGCTGGCCGAGTTGCTGCCGGAAATCGATGTCCTGTTCGGCGTACCGCAAACAGCGGTGCACCACCCGGAAATCGACACGGGCGATCATGTTCTGCGCGTGCTGCTTCAATGCGCCGAGCATCAGCAACCGCTGACCGTGCGCTGGGCCTGCCTGCTGCACGACGTGGGCAAGGGCCTGACACCCAAGGCCGAATGGCCCCGCCATATCGCCCATGAAAACAAAGGCTACCGGCTGATCAAGGCCATCAACGAGCGCTGCAAGGTGCCCAGGGACTGCGCCGAACTGGCCCTACTGGTTGGCGAATACCACACCCACAGCCATCGGGCCATTGAACTGCGTCCCAGCACACTACTGGAGTTGCTCCAGCGCTTCGATGTCTTTCGGCGCCCGCAGCGTTTTGAAGAGTTCATCGCGGCCAGCGAGATGGATGCCCGCGGCCGGCTCGGATTGGAACAACGTCCGTATCCCCAAGCCGCTTATTTGCGCGGCGCCGCCGCTCGTGCACGGGCCGTAGCCATTCAGCCGTTGCTGGAAAACGGTCTGCAAGGGGCGGAACTGGGCGAAGCTCTGCAACAGGAGCGGCTCAAGGCCCTCAAGCATTACAAACAGGACTACGCCGAAGCGCTGAAGAAAGGCGCTGAAACACAGCCATAGGATATGAAAAAGCGACGGTGAGCAGGATGGGTTAAGCGCGACCAGGACGACTCGGGTTTTCCGGTGGCACACGCCGATACCCATCAATGCCAACTGACACGATGGGTATCGCTCGCTAAAGGCCACCTTACGGGGCAGGCGGTGTCGGATAGGCTTGCAGCAAGTCCACGGGGGTCAATTCACTTCCCCGCCACTGGAAAGGTACCGGCCAGAGCTGTTGATCGATGCGTGCCTCACGCCACAATTCGGCAAAGGTCTTGCCCACACCGGGATGCCGTGTCTGCGGTTCCAACAGCGCCAGCGGCCAGAGTACGAACGCATTTTTGAGAATTTCCGCGCGCGGCAGAACCAAGCCATGGAAATTGCCAACCAACTCGTCGTACATCAGCACGTCGATATCCAGCGGCAAGCCCTTGCGATCCGGCGCGTAACGGCCATTGTCCGCCTCGATAAACTTCAGCTTGCGATCCAGCTCGCCGAGCGGCAGGCGGGTCGTGCCGCTGACCGCCAGGTTGTAGAACGGCCCGCTCTTGATGCCCACCGGCAAACTCTCAAACACTGGCGAACAGTGCAGCTCGCCCAGTAGTTCGCTCAGCGCCTCGAGACCGGCATGCAGGTGCTCGGTACGCTGAATGTTGCTGCCCAGGCCGAGCAAGACGCGGCTTACAGACATCCGCGCACGATCTCCACGCCAACGCCCGTAGCCGCCGGCACGGCGCCTGGTTTGGTGACCTTCATACGCAGCCCCGGAATCCGGAACTCATCCATCAACACGGCAGCCAGGCGCTCGGCAAAGGTTTCCACCAACTGGAATTGCGCCTGGCTGGCAAAGTCCTGAATGCGCTCGGAGACCGCCGCGTAGTCGAGGGCATGGCTCAGATCATCGCTGGCAGCAGCCGCGCGAATATCCCAAGCGAAGGTCAGGTCCAGACGCAGGCATTGGCGAATGCCACGCTCCCAGTCGTACACACCGATGACGGTGTCCACGTCCAGACCTTCGATAAATATTCTGTCCAACTTGCTTGTTCTCCGCCGCACGACAAGGGCGCGACACCCCGTTAGAATCGGGACACCCTCGCCCCGGATTGGCTACCCATGTTCTGGCTGCTGACGCTTCTCGCCTACCTGCTCGGCTCCCTGTCCTTCGCTATCCTGCTCAGCCGGCTGGTGGATGGCCCCGACCCGCGCACCAGCGGCTCAGGCAATCCGGGCGCGACCAACATGCTACGCGTGGCCGGCTGGCGCCTGGCGGCCGTCACCCTGCTCGGCGATCTGCTCAAGGGCTATCTGCCGGTGCTGATCGCCTACCTGGCCGGTCTTTCGGCCCAACAGCAGGCTTGGGTCGGTCTTGCCGCAGTGTTGGGCCATCTGTATCCACTGTATTTTCGTTTTCGCGGCGGCAAGGGCGTGGCCACTGCCGCGGGCTTGCTAATCGGCATCTTCCCGCCGGCCGCCCTGCTCGCCGTGACCGCCTGGCTGCTGGTGTTCCTGCTGACCCGCACCAGCTCGCTGGCCTCATTGATTGCCACGCCCTTGATCCTGCCCTTGCTGGCCTGGCAGCACCCGGCGGTATTGCTGCCCATCAGCATGCTCACCGTGCTGATCGTTTGGCGCCACCGCAGCAATTTGCAGGACCTGCTTGCCAAACGCGAACGGCATTTTTAATGCCGACATAGCAGCAAAGGTTGGCACGAACGCTCTCAGCCGCACGCTTGGCGCAATGTTTCAGACCGCCGGCAACTGCTCCATCGGCCAACGCGCCCGCACGGAGATTGCCGGGCCATCGCGCTGACCGGCCAGCAAACGCTGACAGCCCGCGTAGGCAATCATCGCTCCGTTGTCGGTGCAAAATCGTGGTCGGGCATAAAACACCTGGCCGTTCATGCCGCCCAGCATTTTTTCCAGCGACTGGCGCAGCGCCTGGTTGGCACTGACACCGCCAGCGATCACCAGCGATTTCAGCCCCGTCTGCTTGAGTGCGCGCTTACACTTGATGGTCAGCGTGTCGACCACCGCCTGCTGGAACGCCAGGGCCACGTCGCAACGACTCTGCTCGCTGTCGTCGCCCGTGGCCTGGCACTGTTGCCAGGTGTTCAAAGAAAAGGTTTTCAGGCCACTGAAGCTGAAATCAAGCCCAGGCCGATCAGTCATCGGACGCGGGAAGACGAAACGTCCCGGCGTGCCGTGCTCTGCCAGGCGAGCGATTTCCGGGCCGCCCGGATAAGGCAAGCCCATCATCTTGGCGGTTTTATCGAAGGCTTCGCCTGCCGCATCGTCCAGCGACTCGCCGAGCAACTGATAACGACCGATACCATCGACCCGCACAAGCTGCGTATGACCGCCGGACACCAGCAATGCGACGAACGGAAAAGCGGGCGGCTGCTCTTCCAGCATCGGCGCCAGCAAATGACCTTCCATATGGTGTACCCCGACTGCCGGAATGCCCCACGCAAAGGCGAGGGCCTGTGCGCAGGACGCGCCGACCAGCAAGGCGCCCACCAGTCCTGGGCCCGCCGTATAACAGATCGCATCGATCTCGTTCGGCGCGCAGTCGGCCTCGTCCAGCACCTGTCGAATCAGCGGTATCATGCGCTTGACGTGATCACGCGAGGCCAGTTCAGGCACCACGCCGCCGTATACACGGTGCTGCTCGATCTGACTGAACAGCGCATCGGCCAGCAGCCCCTTTTCACTGTCGTAAAGGGCGACGCCGGTTTCGTCACAGGAGGTTTCCAATCCCAGCACACGCATGGGCAAAAGCATTCCAGCTAGGCAATTTCGAAGCGCCGCATGATAAACTCCGCACTTCGCCCCGGCCAGCGCTTTTCGATTCAAGGGCTTTGCATTCCGGGCGCCGAACCGTTAACATCCGCAACCCTTGAAAACCGACGTCCTCCTGTGCCGATTGCCCGGAGTGCGTTCACCCCCGGTAATTAATTGAAGGTACGACCTGGATGCCCGCCGTCAAAGTTAAAGAGAACGAACCCTTCGACGTAGCTCTGCGTCGCTTCAAGCGCTCCTGCGAAAAGGCCGGTGTACTGGCCGAAGTTCGCAGCCGCGAGTTTTACGAGAAGCCGACTGCCGAGCGCAAGCGCAAGGCTGCTGCCGCAGTCAAGCGTCACGCCAAGAAAGTACAGCGCGAACAGCGCCGTCGCGAGCGTCTGTACTAAGTTACAGCTGCAGCGCGACACCGCAACGCCCGGCCCACGCCGGGCGTTGGCATTTCAAGCGCCACATCCTCCGCTTCGCAGTCCTGCGAATGGCGGAGCGTTTTCGTTTCCGTCTTCTGACTTCAGAGGCGTATGCTGAGAAACCATGGCCGGCTTGATTCCCCAGTCTTTCATCGATGACCTGCTGAACCGCTCCGACATTGTCGACGTGGTGAGTTCGCGCATCCAACTGAAAAAGACCGGCAAGAACTACAGCGCCTGCTGCCCGTTTCACAAGGAAAAGACACCGTCCTTCACGGTCAGCCCGGACAAGCAGTTCTACTATTGCTTCGGCTGCGGCGCTGGCGGCAACGCCCTCGGCTTCGTCATGGACCACGACAACCTGGACTTTCCCCAGGCCGTCGAGGATCTGGCCAAGCGCGCCGGCATGGAGGTGCCGCGCGAGGAAGGCGGCCGTGGCCAGAAACCACGCCAGCCCACCGACTCGCCGCTTTATCCGCTGCTGCATGCCGCCTCGGAATTCTATCGCCAGGCCCTGAAAAACCATCCCGCGCGCCAGGCGGCGGTGAGCTACCTGAAAAAACGCGGCCTGTCCGGGCTGATCGCCCGCGACTTCGCCCTGGGCTTTGCTCCGCCGGGCTGGGACAGCCTGCTCAAGCACATGGGCAGCGACCCGCTGCAGCAAAAGGCGATGATCGATGCCGGCCTGCTGATCGAAAATACCGAGACCGGCAAGCGCTACGACCGCTTTCGCGACCGCATCATCTTCCCGATCCGCGACAGCCGCGGACGCGTGATCGCCTTCGGCGGCCGAGTACTGGGCGACGACAAACCCAAATACCTCAACTCCCCGGAAACCCCGGTGTTCCACAAAGGCCAGGAGCTGTACGGCCTGTATGAGGCGCGCAAGCACAACCGCAACCTCGACGAAGTCATGATCGTCGAAGGCTACATGGACGTCATCGCCCTCGCCCAGCAAGGCCTGCGCAACGCGGTCGCCACCCTGGGCACCGCCACCAGCGAAGAGCATCTCAAGCGCCTGTTCCGCCTGGTGCCCAGCGTACTGTTCTGCTTCGATGGCGATGCCGCCGGACGCAAGGCGGCCTGGCGCGCCCTGGAATCCACCTTGCCCAGCCTGCAAGATGGCCGGCGCGCGCGCTTTCTGTTCCTGCCCGAAGGCGAAGACCCGGACACCCTGGTGCGCGCCGAAGGCACCGAGGCGTTTCAGGCGCGCATCCACCAGCAAGCCCGACCCCTGGCGGATTATTTTTTTGAACAACTCAGCCAGGAAGCCGACCCGCGCTCCCTGGAAGGCAAGGCCCACCTGGCCACGCTCGCCGCACCGCTGATCGAAAAGATCCCCGGCGCCAACCTGCGCGCCTTGATGCGCCAGCGCCTGACGCAAATCACCGGCCTGAGCGGTGAAGCGATATCCCAGGCACCCACGCCATCCAGCGCACCGCCAAGCGAGTATTCGCCCTACGATGAGGACGCTTATTACCAGGCCTCACCCGGCTATGCCGATTACGAAACCGCCTCGCCCGCCCCTGCCTTTGAGCGTCCCCGTCCGCAAAAAAGCGAGTGGAAAAAAGATGGCAAGCGCTGGGAGAAAAAAGGCTCGCGTGACTTCCAGCCGCGCGCGCCGCGCACCGCCGTCAGTGTCGAGCCGCCCAACCTGAGCGCGCTACGCACCTTGCTGCATCACCCCGAACTGGCTCAGAAGGTCGAGGAAGCCAACACCTTCGCCGCCGAAGACGATACCTACGCGCAGCTGCTGGTCGCGCTGATCGAAGCCCTGCAGAAAAATCCCAACCTGCGCACCCTGCAACTCATCGCCCGCTGGCATGGCACCGAGCAAGGCCGCCTGCTGCGCGCCCTGGCAGAAAAGGAGTGGCTGATTTCCGCAGACAACCTTGAACAACAATTTTTCGACACTATAACTAGGTTAACGGCCCGCCAGCGGGAGCGTTGCCTTGAACAACTCCTGCAAAAAGCACGTCTAACCGAGTTGAACGCAGCTGAAAAAGACCAGTTACGCGAGCTGCTCAGCCGCGATGCCGGCATGCCCACACGCACATCTGGCGCGCGTGGTCAATAATCGGCTATAATCCTCGGCTTATTTTTAGCCCGCCAGACCGTCAGTGGATAGGGTGTTATGTCCGTAAAAGCGCAACAGCAATCTCGTTTGAAAGAGTTGATCGCCCGCGGTCGTGAGCAGGGTTACCTGACTTACGCTGAGGTCAATGACCACCTGCCGGAGGATATTTCCGATCCGGAACAGGTGGAAGACATCATCCGCATGATCAACGACATGGGTATCAACGTATTCGAGACTGCCCCGGATGCGGATGCCCTGTTGTTGGCCGAAGGCGACACCGACGAAGCCGCGGCTGAAGAAGCCGCAGCGGCACTCGCTGCCGTGGAAACCGACATCGGTCGCACCACGGACCCCGTGCGCATGTACATGCGCGAAATGGGTACCGTTGAGCTGCTGACCCGCGAAGGCGAAATCGAAATCGCCAAGCGCATCGAGGAAGGTATCCGCGAAGTCATGGTCGCCATGGCTCACTTCCCCGGCATCGTCGATGGCATTCTCGCCGAATACCAACGCGTCAGCACCGAAGGCGGTCGCCTGACCGATGTTTTCAACGGCTATATCGACCCGGACGATGGCACGCTGCCCGCCGAGGAAGTAGCGCCGGTCATCGCCAAGCCTGCCGCGCCTGCGGCCAAGGACAAGGACGACGAAGAAGAGGAAGAGACCGAGACCGAGGAAGCCGAAGAGGAAGGTGATGGCGGCCCGGACCCGGAAGAAGCCCTGCGCCGTTTCACGGCTATTGCCGACCAGCTGGAAGTTGCCAACAAGGCCTTGAAAAAATACGGCCGTGGCAGCAAGCAGGCCAATGCCGAGCTGGACGCCCTGGGCATCTTGTTCATGCCGATCAAGCTCGTACCCAAGCAGTACGATCCTCTGGTCGAGACCGTGCGCAGCGCCCTGTACCGTGTGCGCCAGCAGGAACGCGCCATCATGCAGCTGTGCGTGCGTGACGCGCGCATGCCGCGTACCGACTTCCTCAAGCTGTTCCCGCACAACGAAGTCGACCTAACCTGGAGCGAAGGCCTGTCCAAGGGCAAGGCGAAGTACGCCGAAGCCATTGGCAACCTGCAGGACGACATCAAGCGCAACCAGCAAAAACTGATCGACCTTGAAAACGAAGTCGGCCTGACCATTGCCGAAATCAAGGACATCAACCGCAGCATGTCCATCGGCGAGGCCAAGGCCCGCCGCGCCAAGAAGGAAATGGTCGAGGCCAACCTGCGTCTGGTGATCTCGATTGCCAAGAAGTACACCAACCGCGGCCTGCAATTCCTCGACCTGATCCAGGAAGGCAACATTGGCCTGATGAAGGCGGTGGACAAGTTCGAATACCGTCGCGGTTACAAGTTCTCGACTTACGCCACCTGGTGGATTCGCCAGGCAATCACCCGCTCGATCGCCGACCAGGCGCGCACCATCCGTATCCCGGTGCACATGATCGAGACGATCAACAAGCTCAACCGCATCTCTCGCCAGATGCTGCAGGAAATGGGTCGCGAGCCCACTCCGGAAGAGCTGGGTGAGCGCATGGAAATGCCCGAGGACAAGGTCCGCAAGGTATTGAAGATCGCCAAAGAGCCGATCTCCATGGAAACCCCGATCGGTGATGACGAAGACTCGCACCTGGGCGACTTCATTGAAGACTCCGCCATGCAATCGCCGATCGACGTGGCGACCGTGGAAAGCCTCAAGGAAGCCACCCGCGATGTGCTCTCGGGCCTCACCGCCCGCGAAGCCAAGGTCCTGCGCATGCGCTTCGGCATCGACATGAATACCGACCACACCCTCGAGGAAGTTGGTAAGCAGTTCGATGTCACCCGCGAACGCATCCGCCAGATCGAAGCAAAGGCACTGCGCAAGCTGCGCCACCCGACGAGAAGCGAGCACCTGCGCTCCTTCCTCGACGAGTGACACCAAAACCCCCGGCCCAAACCGGGGGTTTTGCATTGTGGACGACGGATGGCGCATCCCCGCCGACGCCGTTATAATCGCGCCTTCCTTCTGGGGGCCTATAGCTCAGTTGGTTAGAGCAGAGGACTCATAATCCTTTGGTCCACGGTTCGAGTCCGTGTGGGCCCACCACCTTCAAAGCCGCGCATTGCGCGGCTTTTTTGTGTCTGCTGTCCCGTCCTGAATAAGGTTTACACCTTTCTCTCGAGAATCTGGACGTCTCGATGGATCAAGGTGTTAAGCGAACCCAGCGTGATTACTCCCTGACTTTTAAGTTGGCCATGGTCGATCAGGCTAAAAGCCAGCCCCAACTCTCACTCCACCCCCTCCAACCGCATCGTCGACCGCACCAATCGCTGTTCTTCCTGCTCAATCTCGCGCAGGTTGTCGCGCACGCTGTTGATATGTTCGCGGGCGGCGCGTTGGGCTTGTTCGGGCAGGCGTTCGATTACCGCGTGGTACAGGCGGGTGTGTTGGCGGTCGATCTGCCGCTTCTGCGGCGGGCGGTGGTAGAGGTTGTTTACCGAGGCAAACACCGTACTCAGCATCAGTTCGCTCAGCGACTGCAGCGTGAGCACCAGCACCGGGTTGTGCGAGGCCTCGCTGATGGCGCGGTGGAAGGCATGGTCGCGCCGGGCGTGCTCGCGGGGGTCGAGCGGCTGCGGTTCGTCGTAGGCGGCGAGCATTTCTTGGTAGCGGCGCTTGATCAGCAGCAGATCGGCGTCGGTGGCGCGCAGCGCGGCCAAGCGTGCCGACTCCCCTTCCAGCAAGGCGCGTACTTCCAGCAGGTCGAACAAGGTACGCGGCTGTGAACTGAACAGGTTCATCAGCGGTGTCGCATCGTTGCCCCGGTTCAGGTCGGCGACAAACGAGCCCCGCCCCTGCTCGGTGTCGATGATGCCGCGTCCGCGCAGGATGCGCAGGCCCTCGCGCAGCGCCGAGCGTGAGCAGCCGAGGGTTTCCACCAGGCGCCGCTCGGACGGCAACGCCTGGCCGACTTTAAGCACCCCGTCGACGATCAGCCGCTCGATGCGCTCAGCCACCTGGTCGGCGATTCGGCTTTTACCCTGCTGATTACCCTTGGCATTTTCCATGATTTAGCTCTCCAACTGGTCGGACCAGCATACAAGCATATGGCCAACAGCAGAAACCGTACCCGCATGGATACGGGGCTACCGGCCTTTTACCGGTGAGACGAGGACAAAACTGGTAGGACCAGTCCCGCCCCCCATGGACTCTTAAAAGCGGCCTGGGCCACTCTCAAGGTGCCATGGCTCAGCGAGCCCGACCGGTTACGCCTCTAGTGAAGCCAACCGGCGGACTCCGAGAACAATTAAAAAACCACCACCGTGTGAGCCCTATGAATATTCTTTACGACGAACGCGTCGATGGTGCGTTGCCCAAGGTCGATAAGGGCGCGTTGCTGGCCGAGCTGCAAGCGCGGCTGCCCGATCTGGAAATCCTCCACCGCACCGAAGACCTCAAGCCCTACGAGTGCGATGGCCTGTCAGCCTATCGCACCACGCCGATGCTTGTGGTGCTGCCCGAGCACGTCGAGCAGGTCGAGACCCTGCTCAAGATCTGCCACGAACGTGGCGTGCCCGTGGTCGCCCGTGGCGCCGGCACGGGCTTGTCCGGCGGTGCGCTGCCGCTGGAACAAGGCATCCTGCTGGTGATGGCGCGCTTCACCAAGATTCTCGAAGTCGATCCTGACGGTCGCTTCGCCCGCGTTCAGCCTGGCGTGCGCAACCTGGCGATTTCCCAAGCCGCCGCACCCTATGAGCTGTACTACGCGCCGGACCCTTCTTCACAGATCGCCTGTTCTATCGGCGGCAACGTCGCCGAGAACGCCGGTGGTGTGCACTGCCTGAAATACGGCCTGACCGTGCACAACCTGCTCAAGGTGGACATTCTCACCGTCGAGGGCGAGCACATGACGCTCGGCTCCGACGCGCTGGATTCGCCGGGTTTCGACCTGCTGGCACTGTTCACCGGCTCTGAAGGAATGCTCGGCATCATCACCGAGGTCACCGTCAAGCTGCTGCCCAAGCCGCAAGTGGCCAAGGTGCTGCTGGCGGCTTTCGACTCGGTGGAAAAGGCTGGTCGTGCAGTAGGCGACATCATCGCGGCGGGCATCATCCCCGGTGGCCTGGAGATGATGGACAACCTGTCGATCCGCGCCGCTGAAGATTTCATCCACGCCGGCTACCCGGTGGACGCCGAGGCGATCCTGCTCTGCGAGCTGGATGGCGTCGAGGCCGACGTGCATGACGACTGCACGCGCGTCAGCGACGTGCTCAAGCTGGCCGGCGCCACCGAGGTGAGGCTGGCACAAAACGAAGACGAGCGCGCACGCTTCTGGGCCGGGCGCAAGAACGCCTTCCCGGCGGTCGGGCGCATTTCGCCAGACTACTACTGCATGGACGGCACCATCCCGCGCCGCGAGCTGCCGGGCGTGCTCAAGGGCATCGCCGACCTCTCCGAGCAGTACGGCCTGCGCGTGGCCAACGTATTCCACGCCGGCGACGGCAACATGCACCCGCTGATTCTGTTCGATGCCAACCAGCCCGGTGAGCTGGAGCGCGCCGAAAACCTGGGCGGCAAGATCCTCGAGCTGTGCGTCGAAGTGGGCGGCAGCATTACCGGGGAACACGGGGTGGGACGCGAGAAGATCAATCAGATGTGCTCGCAGTTCAACGCCGACGAGCTGACCTTGTTCCACGCCGTGAAGGCGGCCTTCGACCCCAGCGGCCTGCTCAACCCGGGCAAGAACATCCCGACGCTGCATCGTTGCGCCGAGTTCGGCCGCATGCATATCCACAACGGCGAGTTGCCCTTCCCCGAACTGGAGCGTTTCTAATGTCCGTATTTGAAAACGACACCAGCGCCCAGTTGCTGGATCAGGTCAATCAGGCGCTCGCCAGCAAGACGCCACTGCGCATTCAGGGCAGCGGCAGTAAAGGCTTTCTCGGTCGTCCGGTCGAGGGCGAACTGCTCGACACGCGCTCGCATCGCGGCATCGTCAGCTACGACCCCACCGAGCTGGTGGTCAGCGTGCGCGCCGGCACGCCGCTGGCGGAGCTGGAAGCCGCGCTGGACGCCGCCGGGCAGATGCTGCCCTGCGAGCCGCCGCATTTCGGTCCGGGCGCCACGGTCGGCGGCATGATCGCCACCGGTCTTTCCGGTCCCCGTCGGCCGTGGAGCGGATCGGTGCGCGATTTCGTACTCGGCACTCGCATCATCACCGGCCAGGGCAAGCACCTGCGCTTCGGTGGCGAGGTAATGAAAAACGTCGCTGGCTACGACCTGTCGCGCTTGATGGCCGGCAGTTTTGGTTGCCTCGGCGTGCTCACCGAAGTTTCGCTCAAGGTGCTGCCCAAGCCGCGCCTGTGCAGCAGCCTGCGCCTGGAAATCGACCAGGAGCTGGCCCTGCTCAAGCTCGCCGACTGGGGCCAGCAGCCGATTCCGATCAGCGCGGCCAGCCATGACGGCCAGGCGCTGCACTTGCGACTGGAAGGCGGTGAAGGCTCGGTCAAGGCCGCCCGTGAACGGATCGGTGGTGAAGATCTGGATGCCGGCTACTGGAACGACCTGCGCGAACAGCGCCTGGCGTTCTTTGCCGACGCGCGCCCGCTGTGGCGCCTGTCCCTGCCTAACAATACGCCGGTACTGGCACTGCCTGGCGAGCAACTGATGGACTGGGCCGGGGCCCAGCGTTGGCTGAAGAGCGATGCCGATGCGGAGATGATCCGTGGCATCGCCCGCGAAGTCGGCGGCCATGCCCAGTGCTACACCTTGGGCGTTACTGACAGCCCGTTCCAGCCGCTGCCGGAGCCGCTGCTGCGCTATCACCGCCAGCTCAAGGCGGCGCTCGATCCGCAGGGCATCTTCAATCCCGGCCACCTGTATTCCGAGGTCTGATGACGCTATGCAAACGAATCTGAGCGAAGCGGCCAAGCAGCTGCCGCGTGCCGAAGAAGCCGAAAGCATCCTGCGTTCCTGCGTGCACTGCGGTTTCTGCAATGCCACCTGCCCGACCTACCAACTGCTCGGCGACGAGCTGGACGGCCCGCGCGGGCGCATCTACCTGATGAAGGAGATGCTCGAAGGCGGAGAAGTAACCCAGAGCACCCAGCTGCACCTGGATCGCTGTCTGACCTGTCGCAACTGCGAAACCACCTGCCCCTCCGGCGTGAAGTACCACAACCTGCTGGACATCGGCCGCGATTTCATTGAGCGCCAGGTACCGCGCACCACCAGCGAACGCCTGTTGCGCGGTGGCTTGCGCACCGTGGTGCCACGCCCTGCCCTGTTCAAGGCACTCTTGAACACCGGCAATGCGCTGCGCCCGCTGCTGCCGGCCTCGCTGCAAGCTCACTTGCCGCGCGAGATCCGCCCGGCCAAACCGCGCCCGCAGACCACCCACAGTCGCACCGTGCTGATGCTCGAAGGCTGCGTGCAGCCGAGCCTGTCGCCCAACACCAATGCCGCGACCGCGCGGGTGCTGGACCGTCTCGGCATCAGCGTCACGCCGGCCCGCGAAGCCGGTTGCTGTGGCGCGGTGGACTACCACCTTAACGCCCAGGATGCCGGCCTTGAGCGTGCCCGGCGCAATATCGACGCCTGGTGGCCCGCCATCGAGGCGGGGGCCGAAGCCATCGTGCAGACCGCCAGTGGCTGTGGCGCCTTCGTTAAAGAGTACGGCCACCTGCTCAAGGACGATCCGGCCTACGCAGCCAAGGCCGCACGGGTCAGCGAGCTGGCCAAGGACCTGGTCGAAGTGCTGCGTGGTGCTGAGCTGGAAAAGCTCGGGGTCAAATCCACCATGCGCATGGCCTTCCATTGCCCGTGCACCCTGCAGCATGCCCAGAAGCTGAGCGGCGCGGTCGAAGACGTGTTGAGCCGGCTAGGCTTCCAGCTCACTGCGGTGCCCGATGCGCATCTGTGCTGCGGTTCAGCGGGCAGTTATTCGCTGACCCAGCCGGAGATTTCCAAGCAGCTGCGCGACAACAAGCTCAACGCCCTGGAAAGCGGCAAGCCGGAGGTGATCGTCACCGCCAACATCGGCTGCCAGACCCACCTGGACGGCGCCGGGCGCACGCCGGTCAAGCATTGGATCGAGATTGTCGAGGAGTCGATGCAGTAAGGCTGAACAAGCCGGGCGAACCTGAACACCTGCAACCCACCTGCGCATTGGCGCAGACCGAACTCGATAGGAGAAAACATGAAAACCAAAGCCGTATTGGGCCAGACCGAAGTCACCGCCATCCTCGCCGCTGCCCGTGCCGAGGCGCAGGCCAATGGCTGGGCGGTGACCGTCGCGGTCGCCGATGACGGCGGCCACCTGCTGGGCCTTGAGCGTCTGGACGGCTGCGCGCCGATCGCCGCCTACATCGCCACCGAGAAAGCCCGCAGCGCAGCGCTGGGTCGTCGCGAAACCAAGGGCTACGAAGACATGGTCAACAACGGCCGCAGCGCCTTCCTGTCAGCGCCAGTGGTGTGCTCGCTGGAAGGCGGCGTGCCGGTGATCGTCGACGGTCAGATCGTCGGCTCGGTGGGTGTGTCCGGCGTCACCGCCGCGCAGGATGCACAGGTCGCCAAGGCCGGCGCCGCCGTCCTCAATTGATTTTTCAGGCCAGACAACAAAGGAGAACAAGAGCATGACTGAGCGTGCAACCCTGGGTCGCCTGCATGTAGCGACCACTCTGCAGCGTTTTATCGAAGACGAAGTCCTGCCGGGTACCGGCCTCGACGCCGCCACCTTCTGGCAGGGCCTGGACGCCCTGGCCCATGATCTGGCGCCGAAAAACCGTGAACTGCTGGCCGTGCGCGACCGCATTCAGGTCGAGCTGGACGCCTGGCACAAGGCCAACCCCGGTCCGATCAAGGACATGCCGGCCTACCGCGCCTTCCTCGAGTCCATCGGCTACCTGCTGCCAGTGCCCGAGCAGGTGAAGATCGAGACCGCCAACGTTGACGTCGAAATTTCCAGCCAGGCCGGTCCGCAGCTGGTGGTGCCGATCATGAACGCGCGCTATGCGCTGAACGCCGCCAACGCCCGCTGGGGCTCGCTCTACGACGCCCTCTATGGCACCGATGCCATCAGCGAAGAAGGCGGCGCGCAGAAGGGGCCGGGCTACAACGAAGTGCGCGGCGCCAAGGTGATCGCCTTCGCCCGCAATTTCCTCGACCAGGCTGCGCCGCTGGCCGCCGGCAGCCATGCTGACGTGGTCAACTACCGCGTGCAGGATGGCCAGCTGAAGGTCACGCTGGAGAACGGCAACGTCACCGCGCTGGCCCAGCCGGAAAAATTCGTCGGCTTCCAGGGCGATGCACTCGAGCCCAAGGCCGTGCTGCTGAAGAACAACGGCCTGCACATCGAGATCCAGATCGACCCGAACAGCCCGATCGGCCAAACCGACGCCGCCGGCGTCAAGGACCTGCTGATCGAAGCCGCGATTTCCACCATTCTCGACTGCGAAGACTCGGTCGCCGCCGTCGATGCCGACGACAAGGTGCTGGCTTACCGCAACTGGCTGGGCATTGCCAAGGGCACCCTCAGCGAGGAAGTGGTCAAGGGCAGCACCAGCTTCGTGCGTCGCCTGAACCCGGACCGCGAATACAGCGCGCCGAACGGCGGCACCCTGAGCCTGCACGGCCGCTCGCTGCTGTTCGTGCGTAACGTCGGTCACCTGATGACCAACCCGGCGATCCTGCTCGAAGACGGCAGCGAGATCCCCGAGGGCATCATGGACGGCGTGTTCACCAGCCTGATCGCCAAGCACGACCTGGCGCGCAAGGGCAACTCGCGCACCGGCAGCGTCTACATCGTCAAGCCGAAGATGCACGGCCCTGTGGAAGTCGCCTTCGCCGATGAGCTGTTCAGCCGCGTTGAAGACCTGATCGACGTGCCGCGCCATACCCTGAAGATGGGCATCATGGACGAGGAGCGCCGCACCAGCGCCAACCTCATGGCCTGCATCGGCGCCGCCAAGCACCGTGTGGCCTTCATCAACACCGGTTTCCTCGACCGCACCGGTGACGAGATGCACACCTGCATGGAAGCCGGCCCGGTGATGCGCAAGGGCGACATCAAGAACACCCCGTGGATCAAGTCCTACGAGCGCAACAACGTGCTGGTCGGCCTGGCCTGCGGTCTCAAGGGCAAGGCCCAGATCGGCAAGGGCATGTGGGCCATGCCGGATCTGATGGCGGCCATGCTCGAGCAGAAGATCGGTCACCCGCAATCCGGCGCCAACACCGCCTGGGTACCGTCGCCCACCGGCGCCACGCTGCATGCGCTGCACTACCACCAGGTGGACGTGCAGGCCGTACAGAGCGAGCTGGAGAAGGTTGACCTGGCCGCCGAGCGCGAACAACTGCTCAACGACCTGCTGACCATTCCGGTCGTCGCCGAGGCCAACTGGAGCGCGGCAGAGAAACAGCAGGAACTGGACAACAACTGCCAGGGCATCCTCGGCTACGTGGTGCGCTGGGTCGAGCAAGGCGTTGGCTGCTCCAAGGTGCCGGATATCCACAACGTCGGCCTGATGGAAGATCGCGCCACCCTGCGCATTTCCGCCCAGCACATCGCCAACTGGCTGCACCATGGCGTGGTGACGCGCGAACAGGTACAGGAGACCCTTGAGCGCATGGCGAAAGTGGTGGACCATCAGAATAGTGGCGATCCGCTATATCGCCCCATGTCCACCGACTACGCGCAGTCGATTGCCTTCCAGGCAGCGGCGGATCTGGTGTTCAAGGGACGTGAGCAGCCTGCGGGTTACACCGAGCCGCTGCTGCATGCCTGGCGTCGTCGCTTCAAGGAAGCCAACTGAGTAACACAAGGATAATCACAGCTGCGCAACGCACTGCGCGTTCGCAGCCGTGACGATTTTACAAGCCCCAGACAGCCCACGCTGCCTGGGGCTTTCAAGCATCGGGCTGCAGGTATTCGCATCTGCCAACCTGCAACCCAGGCTTCGTCCACACGACGGGGCAATGCCAAGCGCCGGGTACATCCGGGCATTACTAAAAGTGGTTCACTACAAAAAGAAAGGGACCCAAGCATGAGTCAAACACTACTGTCCATTCTGGCCTTCGTGCCACTGGTGCTAGCGGGTGTGCTGTTGATCGGTTTTCGATGGCCCGCCAAGTATGCAATGCCGCTGGTTTTCGTCCTCACTGCGTTGATCGGCCTGCTGGCCTGGGACATGACGCTCAACCGGGTCATTGCCTCGACGCTTCAAGGCCTGATCCTCACCGCCGCGATCCTCTGGATCGTCTTCGGTGCGATCCTGCTACTCAACACCCTGAAACACTCGGGAGGGATCAGCGCGATTCGGCGTGGTTTCTCCAATATCAGTCCTGACCGCCGCGTTCAGGCGCTGATCGTGGCGTGGCTGTTCGGCTGCTTCATCGAAGGCGCATCCGGCTTCGGTACGCCGGCCGCCGTGGTCGCTCCGCTGATGGTGGCGCTGGGCTTCCCCGCCATGGCCGCCGTCGTGCTCGGCATGCTGGTGCAATCCACGCCAGTGTCCTTCGGCGCCGTGGGTACGCCGATCCTGGTAGGCGTGGGCGCCGGCCTGGACAAGAGCGGGATCAGCGAACAACTGGTCACGCTGGGGAGCAGCTGGGAGGTGTTCTTCCACCTGATCTTCTCGCGTGTCGCGATCATTCATGCCCTGTGCGGGATTCTCATGCCGCTGATCATGATCAGCGTCATGACCCGCTTCTTCGGCAAGAATCGTTCCTGGACCGAAGGCCTGGCCATCGCGCCGTTCGCCATCTTCACCGGCTTTGCGTTCGTTATTCCCTACGCGGCGGCTGGTGTGTTCCTCGGCCCGGAATTCCCCTCGATGATCGGTGCGCTGGTGGGCCTGGCCATTGTGGTGCCGGCCGCCAAGGCGGGCTTCCTGCTGCCCAAGCAGACCTGGGATTTCGCGCCGGCCAGCGAATGGCCAGCCGAGTGGATGGGCAAGATCGAAATGAAGCTGGACGATATGTCCGGTAAAAAAGCGATTTCCGTGCCCATGGCGTGGGCGCCCTACGTGCTGCTGGCCGTGCTGCTGGTGCTGACGCGCAACATCCCAGAGCTGAAGAGCTGGTTGTTGTCCCTGAGCTTCGGCTGGAAGGACATCATGGGTGAAGCAGGCGTCTCCGGAACCCTGGAGCTGCTCTACCTGCCGGGCGGCTTGCTCTGCATCGCTGCGCTGGCAACCTTCTTCATGCATCGCATGCAAGTCAGCGAGTTGGTTGCGGCCGTGGGCGAATCCAGCAAAACGCTGCTGGGTGCGGGCTTCGTGTTGATCTTCACCATTCCGATGGTGCGCATCCTGATCAACTCCGGAGTCAACGCGTCGGACCTGATCTCCATGCCGGTGGCCATGGCGCGTCTGGTGGCCGACAGCGTGGGCGACGTGTATCCGTTCTTTGCACCGGCAGTCGGTGCGCTGGGCGCGTTCATTGCCGGCTCCAACACCGTGTCCAACTTGATGCTGGTGCAGTTCCAGTTCAATACCGCTGAGCTCCTGGGCTTGTCCGGTACGTTGATGATTGCGCTGCAATCCGTGGGCGCGGCGGCGGGCAACATGATTGCCATCCACAACGTGGTGGCGGCATCGGCGACCGTGGGCCTGCTGGGACGTGAAGGCATCACCTTGCGCAAGACCATGCTGCCGACTCTGTACTACCTCATCCTGGCCGGTGGTATCGGTCTGATTGGCATGTACATCATGGGCATTACCGACCCCTTGGTGATCGCCAGCAACTGAGCTGCATCGACTCCGAGCTCTAACTGAAAATGATAAAGCACAGCGCCGGTTTAGCCGGCGCTGATGCTAGCAAGAGGCTTCAGATGACCACTGACTTCAAACAAGCCGCGCTGGATTACCACGAATTCCCCACACCCGGCAAAATCAGCATCGCACTGAGCAAACCCGCCGATACCGCCGCCCACCTCGCTCTAGCCTACAGTCCTGGCGTGGCCGAGCCGGTTCGCGCAATCGCCGCCAACCCTGAAAATGCCTACCGCTTTACCGGCAAGGGCAACCTGGTTGCAGTGATCAGCGACGGCAGCGCCATCCTCGGCCTCGGCGACCTCGGGCCGCTGGCCAGCAAACCGGTTATGGAAGGCAAGGCCCTGCTGTTCAAGCGTTTCGCAGGCATTGATTCGGTGGATATCCAGGTCAAGTCGGAAAACCCGCAGGCGTTCATCGACACGGTTGCGCGCATCGCCGACACCTTCGGCGGCATCAACCTGGAAGACATCAAGGCGCCCGAGTGCTTTGAGATCGAAAAGGTCCTGATCGAGCAGTGCGACATCCCGGTGTTCCACGACGACCAGCACGGCACCGCCATCGTCACCGCCGCCGGCATGCTCAATGCGCTGGAAATCCAGGGGAAGCTGCTCTCTGACGCACGCATCGTCTGCCTCGGCGCCGGCGCGGCGGCCATCGCCTGCATGAAGCTGCTGCTCAGCCTTGGTGCCCGTCGCGAGAACCTGTATCTGGTCGACCGCCAAGGTGTGATCCGTTCCGACCGTGGCGATCTCGTCAGCCACAAGCAAGCCTTCGTCAATGACGGCGGTGCCCGTACCCTGCTGGACGCCATGCAAGGCGCCGACGTGTTCATCGGCCTTTCGGGTGGCAACCTGCTGACGGCCGACGCACTGCTGGCCATGGCGCCCAAGCCGATCGTCTTTGCCTGCTCGAACCCCGATCCGGAAATCCAGCCGGAACTGGCCATGAGTCTGCGCGACGACCTGATCCTGGCCACCGGCCGCTCCGATTACCCGAACCAGGTGAACAACGTGCTGGGTTTCCCCTTCATCTTCCGCGGCGCCCTGGATGTGCGTGCTGCGCGAATTAACGAAGAGATGAAGATCGCCGCCGTTGAAGCCCTGCGCCAGTTGGCCAAGGAGCCGACGCCCATCGAAGTGCTGCAAGCCTTCAAGATCGACCGACTGGAATTTGGTCCTGACTACATTCTGCCCAAGCCGCTGGACGCGCGACTGCTGGGTGCCGTGGCCGGTGCCGTGGCTAAAGCTGCGGTCGATTCGGGTGTTGCCCGCTTGCCCTACCCTGCCCACTACCCGCTGTGATCGACTGTCCTTGGTAGAAGTCAGCTTGCTGGCGATGGGCGGAGGGTACGTAGGGTGGATGTCGCTTTTCACATCCACCACCACCGCTCGGTGGACAAGGAAAAAACGTTGTCCACCCTACTGACTTATCCCCTCTTATTCGCTCACCTCTAATTCAACCCACGTCGGCGCATGGTCACTGGCGCGGGGCTGATCGCGCACCCAGCGATCGACACCGGCGTTCTGTAGCCGTGGCGCCAGGTCAGGGCTGAGCAGCAGATGGTCGATGCGCAGGCCCGAGTCCTTTTCCCAGTGCTGGCGAAAGTAATCCCAGAACGTATAGATGCGCTCCTGCGGAAAGCGCGCACGCAGGGCATCCGTCCAGCCCTGGGCCAATAAGCGTTGATAGCACGCGCGGGTTTCCGGTTGCAGCAGCGCGTCCTTACGCCAGGAGCGCGTGTTGTAGATGTCGTCGTCGGTGGGCACCACGTTGTAATCGCCGGCCAGCACCACCGGGTGTCCGCTGGCATACAGCGAGGCGGCGTGGTGGATCAGCCGTTCGAACCAGGCGAGCTTGTAGTCGAATTTGGGTCCTGGCTGCGGGTTGCCATTGGGCAGGTAAAGGCTGGCGACAATCACACCCTTCACTGCGGCCTCGAGGTAGCGACTGTGGGTATCGTCAGGATCACCCGGCAAGCCACGACGAATCTCCAGTGGTTCCGCATCCCGGGCCAGAATGGCCACACCGTTCCATGACGCCTGGCCGTGCCAGATGGCGCCATAGCCGGCCGCCTGGATATCCAGGATGGGAAAGGCCACATCCGCAGCCTTGAGTTCCTGCAGGCAGGCCACGTCCGGCTGTTCACGCTCCAGCCACTGCAGCAACGCCGGCAGGCGTGAGCGAATACCGTTGATATTGAAGGTGGCGATTTTCAAGGTCTGCACGCGGGGCCTCGCTGATCGACAGGACGCAGAGCCTGTTCCGCGCGAGCGTGGAACAGGTGGGCTTAACAATAGAAGCCTCGGCGCACCATCGGTTCTACCCCCGCGATGTACAACCGTTGTAGAGCACAGCAAAACCTACCTGGACAACCGCGCACAATGTGTTCGCTCGTGGCTATGCGGCGGCGCCTCGTCTGCACCTATATACCGCCTGAATTGCTCCTACTGAGGGAACCGCGGCAAGGTTCAACAGTCAGATTTCCGCGCCAGCCGCGCGGGCATTTATTCACCTGATTACTGCACCCCTGACGTCGTGAAACTGTAACGAAGCTGCCGTAAAAAATAGCTGTTAACTCTTCATCACACTGTATTGACGACCAACATGACCACGCTTATCGAATTGGCCCAACACATCGAAAACCTGTATCCCTTGAAGGATAAGCAGGCCGGCCTGACCGAGCTGGAAGAGTTAGGCGGAAAACCCCGTTACGTGCCTTCCCAGGCCTTGCAGGACGGCACGCTGTGGGATGCGTCTTCTGTACAACTACCAGCCGCCCGCTGATACAAGCGGCTGTCCGCTTAATAGCTCAGGTTCAGGGACAGACTTGCGCCATGCTGGCGCTCCTCCGCATCCCGCAGGTGATAGGCCGCACGAACCGTCACGGTATGCCCCAGCGACAAGCCGAGCCCCAGGGTTGCCAGCGTCTGGTCCTGATAGGGCGTGATGGTCTGTAGGTCATAGTCGAAACCCGGCATTGAATTGAGCCCCATGCGCAGGGTTTGTGGATCGTCCTCGTACTCACGCTCGCGCGCCACTTCGCCGAACACCTGCAAAGTGCGGCTCAGCTGCAGGTTGGCTTCCAGACCCACCCCCAGTCGCTTGCTGTCACGGGTCTGCTCGGCATAATGCAGCGCCGTGGAGTTTTCCCCATCCTCGCGATACGCGTCGATTTCCACGCGCACATAGTCGGCGCTCACAAAGGGACTGACCTGCCAACTGCCCCGCCGCCCCAGCGCATAGCCCAATCGCAGTGTGGCGGCGGCAAGCTGGCCATCGGTGTCCCCTTTCTCGATGCGCTCTGCAATGCCCAAATCGAAACGCCGTTGCAGGTCGTGGTAATTCAAATGACCCGCCGTCAACCCGGCATCAGCCCACAGGCGCTTTTGCCGGTACTGCGCAAACGTGCTCAGCAGATAACCCCGCAGGTCATAGTCGGACTGGCTGTGGTCCATCTCCAGGCTGCTTTCCTGCAAACCCAGGGCAAAACCCAGGCGCCAGCGCTCGCTCAGCCGATAGGTCGCGCCCAGGTTCACGCCCAGGGTTTCACTGTCGCCAGGCGCCACGGCCAGATGCTCGTCGAAGTCCCGCCGCTGGCCGGTTGCCGCCGTAAAGCTGCGCCAGTTGCCCCGCGTCTGCCAATCACCCCGGTCGGCCTGCCACTCACTGCGCAGGTGCTGTTGGTGCGTGTTCAAACCGGACAGGGCCATGTCCGGCAGCAGGCCGACCTCCCACGGCGCCGACAGAAGCGAATAGACATAGTCGGCGCTGATCTGTTGCACCGCCGCAGTGGGGTGTACGCCATCATAGAAAATCAACTTGTCCGGATCTGCCGAAGCATTGCCCTGGCCCCAGGTCGGATCGGGCTGGCATCGGTCCCCGTTGAAGCACACGTCCATCTGCGCAACATTGGGGTCGAAGCCAAAGCGCGCCGGGTCGGCGAGCATTTCACTGAACAGCGCGCGGTAATTGAGCCGAATGACGTTACCGCCCAGCGCCAGCAATTGCCGGTCCAGTTCGGCATTGAACAGCCCACTCAGACCTGACCATGCGTCGCGTTGCCCACTGGCGAAGCCCGCCGGACTCAGGCCCACGTTCGGCAAGTCCGAAACGATGATGTAACGCGCCCCGGCACGCTGCAGTGCAGCCACGCCAGCGACCAGATCGGCGGCGGAGGAAGCCGCGCTGGCCTGATCGTTAATACGCCCCTGAAGAATGTCGTTACCGCCGCCATTGACATAAAACAGCGTCGAGGCACTCACCCGCGGCACATCAACCAGGTAACCGTCGCGGGTGCGCGAAACTAGCCCCGCATCAACCTCCGAGCCATCTTCATCGATGATCGATGCCAGGATTTCATCGGTGCGACTCCCCCCTACCGCATAGTTGGTGCCGTCCGGATTGCCGGTAAGCTCCTCGGGAAGGATCGGCGTCGAGGGGAGTGCCTGCAGCCCAAGCCGCCCGGCCAGCCGCTGGGAGGCGACAGCGGCATACGGCTCATCCCGACCATCGATATAGGCAGGACCAATGCGGTTGGTAAAACGTATCCCATCGGTGGGAAGGCCATTTTGTGTGGCGCCACCTAGATCTGGAAATTGCCCACTGTCACTGAGCGAATCGCCAAAAATCACCAGTTGCGAATACGGCGAGGCGGAAGAAAGAGCGGGAAGACCGGCAAACAACAGCGCGATGCCCAAGGTGTGGCGTCGAAACGTCATAAAGGACTCCTGTCATTGTTGGTGTTGTAAAAGCACCCTCAACGACTCTAGACCTCGTTTCGTTAGGTCACTGACCGATTGCCGGTTAGTTGACCCAGGCGGACCTCTAACCCATCTGTTTATTGCGGCGTCTCGAGAAGGTTTATCCCAAGGAATGCTTTAGGAGACGGTCATGTGAATAAATATCGCCTACCCCTCCGCCATTGCCTGCGCCACAAACCAACCACAAAAAAGCCCCGCCCGGATCACTCCGGGCGGGGCTTTTCAGTTCAGCTCAGCCGATCAGACCTTGCTGCGCTCGAAGCGCTTGCGGTCGTTTTCGTTGAGGTACTTCTTGCGCAGGCGAATCGACTTGGGGGTCACTTCGACGAGCTCGTCGTCGTCGATGAATTCCAGCGCCTGTTCCAGGGTGAACTTGATCGGCGGCACCAGGGCGATGACTTCGTCCTTGCCCGAGGCACGCATGTTGTCGAGTTTCTTGCCCTTGGTGGGGTTGATGGTCAAGTCGTTGTCGCGGCTGTTGATGCCGCACAGCTGGCCTTCGTAGATATCCTGGCCGGGCTCGAGGAACAGCTTGCCGCGGCTTTGCAGGGTTTCCAGCGAGTAGGTGAGCGCCTTGCCGGTGGCCATGGACACCAGGACGCCGTTCTGGCGGTTGGCGACTTCGCCCGATTTGACCGGCCCATAGTGGCTGAAGGTCGAGGTCAGGATGCCGGTGCCCGAGGTCATGGTCAGGAAGCTGTTGCGGAAACCGATCAGGCCACGGGCCGGGATGGTGTATTCCAGGCGCACACGGCCCTTGCCATCCGGAACCATGTTGGTCAGATCGCCCTTGCGCAGGCCCATCTGTTCCATCAGCGGACCCTGGTGGGTTTCCTCGATGTCGATGATGACGTTCTCATAGGGCTCCTGCTTCTCGCCGTCGACGTCCTTGATCACCACTTCCGGACGGCCCACGGCCAGCTCGAAGCCTTCACGGCGCATGGTTTCGATCAGTACCGACAGGTGCAGTTCACCACGGCCGGAAACCTTGAACTTGTCGGGCGAGTCGCCTTCTTCGACGCGCAAGGCGACGTTGTGCAGCAGTTCCTTTTCCAGACGCTCCTTGATGTTGCGGCTGGTGACGAACTTGCCTTCCTTGCCGCAGAACGGCGAATCGTTGACCTGGAAGGTCATGGACACGGTCGGCTCGTCCACGGTCAGCGGCGGCAGGGCCTCGACGTGGTTCATGTCGCACAAGGTGTCGGAGATGTACAGCTCGTCCATGCCGCTGACGCAGACGATGTCACCGGCCTCGGCTTCGGCAACTTCAACGCGCTGCAGGCCGGAGTGGCCCATGACCTTCAGGATACGGCCCTGGCGCTTCTTGCCGTCGGCACCAATGGCAACCACCGGGGTGTTGGTCTTGATCTTGCCGCGCTTGATGCGGCCTACGCCGATCACGCCGAGGAAGCTGTTGTAGTCCAGCTGGGAGATCTGCATCTGGAACGGACCGTCTACGTCGACGTTGGGCGCCGGCACGTGATCGACGATGGCCTGGAACAGGGCGTCCATGTTGTCGGCCAGGTTCTCATGATCGAGACCGGCCAGACCGTTCAGGGCGCTGGCGTAGACAATCGGGAAGTCCAGCTGCTGCTCGGTGGCGCCGAGGTTGTCGAACAGGTCGAAGATCTGATCGACAACCCAGTCCGGACGCGCGCCCGGGCGGTCGATCTTGTTGACCACGACGATCGGGTTCAGGCCGGCCTGGAAGGCTTTCTGGGTCACGAAGCGGGTTTGCGGCATTGGGCCGTCGATGGAGTCGACCACCAGCAGCACGCAGTCGACCATGCTCATCACACGCTCGACTTCACCGCCGAAGTCGGCGTGGCCGGGGGTGTCGACGATGTTGATGTTGTAGTCCTTCCACTTCAGCGCGGTATTTTTCGCCAGGATGGTGATGCCACGCTCCTTTTCCTGGTCGTTGCTGTCCATCACGCGCTCGTTTTCCAGCTCCTTGCGGTCCAGGGTGCCGGACAGGCGCAGTAGCTTGTCAACCAGGGTGGTCTTGCCATGGTCGACGTGGGCGATGATGGCGATATTGCGAAGATTCTCGATCACAGTTTTGTCTCGATATTAAGCTCGTGGCTGAAGGCCCGAGCTGGGAAGCTGATTCCCGCGGTTGTTGCCGCACGGGATGGATGGAAGCGGCGGCGCGAAGGCCGCTCTCTTCCGGGCTCGCTACGCGTCGTGGGACGCGCCAGAGTCGGGAGGTCGGTGGCGGATACTGCCACCCAGCAGCCCAGGCTGCTTCACGGACCTGTCAGGTCGGACGATAAACGCGCACATTGGCATGCCCCTCGGACAGAAGATGATGAGCATGCAGGCGGCTCATGACACCTTTGTCGCAATACAGCAGGTACTGGCGATTGTCATCCAGTTCCTTGAAGCGGTTGTTGACCGCGTAGAACGGCAGCGTCTGAATTTCGATCCCCGGCAACTGCAGCGGTTCATCGTCCACCGCGTCGGGATGGCGAATGTCCAGGACGATCTGCCCCGGCAGCGCTTCGCTGACGACTTCCACCGGCACATCTTTACCCAGCTCTTCGATGACCTTGTCCACGGTGATCCGCGTGGCGCGCTCGATCGCACGCTCGAGAATCGCCATGTCGAACTGTTCTTCTTCATGCTCGATGCGCCCGCGCTTGGCACGGGTGGTCGGATTGACCGAAATCACCCCGCAGTATTCCGGCATGTTCTTGGCGAACTCGGCGGTGCCGATGGCGGTCGCGGTGTCGATGATGTCCTGCTTGTGCGCGGCAATCAGCGGGCGCAGCACCAGGGTGTCGGTAACCGAATCGATCACCGACAGGTTCGGCAGGGTCTGGCTGGACACCTGGGAGATGGCTTCGCCGGTGACCAGCGCGTCGATGTTCAGCTCGGCGGCGATGCGGCTGGAGGCCCGCAGCATCATGCGCTTGAGCACCACGCCCATCTGGCTGTTGTCGACCTTGCCAAGAATCTCGCCGACCACTTCCTCAAAAGGCACGCTGATAAACAGCACGCGATGGGACGAGCCGAATTTTTGCCACAGATAGTGGGCAACTTCCATCACCCCCAACTCATGGGCACGACCACCGAGGTTGAAGAAGCAAAAATGGGTTAGCAGACCGCGGCGCATCATCTGATAAGCGGCCACGGTGGAGTCGAAACCACCGGACATCAGCACCAGCGTCTGCTCAATGGAGCCCAGCGGATAACCGCCCAGGCCCTGATGCTGCGCATGAATGATGTACAAGCGGTCGTAACGCACCTCGAACCGCACCTCGACCTCGGGGCGCTTAAGGTCGATGCCGGCGGCCCCGCACTCCTGGCGCAGGCGGCTGCCCACGAAGCTGGCCAGCTCTACTGAGGTGAACGAGTGGGTGTTACCGGAACGCTTGCAGCGCACGGCGAAGATCTTGCCCGGCAACTGTGCGCCAAAATGCTCGCTGCATTTTTCCAACACATCGTCGAAATCGACGTAGGGGTAGTCGTGCACTTCCAGGCAATGCGCGATGCCCGGCGTGTTGCGCAGGCGCTCCAGCATCTCGGCCAGTAGCTTCGGCTCGGTCTGCCGGGTTTCCAGCTCCAGGTTGTCCCATTCGCCCTGCACATCCAGTTGCGGATCGAGATCCTTGAGCACCATGCGGATGTTCTTCGCCAGCTGCCGGATGAACTGCTTGCGCACCGGACGGCTCTTGATGGTGATTTCGGCGAAGGGCTTGACGATGACTTTCATGGAAGGCGGGACTGGGCGGGCAGCCAGAAAAAAGAGGGGCGCGAATTATACCGGAAATTGTGCAAGCTTTGATCGATTAATTGCAGCGCACCCAATTGTTATTGAAAACGCAGCCGTTCAGATGAATCGACTGTCCCAATCGGGTGTGCAGGTCGTAAACGCAGCGGGGTGCCGACAGAGGGTCGAGGCGAAGCACCTACATGATGCGCCGCGCCTCGCAACTCGCACCACTTTGTATCGAAGTGGGCGAGCACGCACTGTTTTGGTGCAAAAGCTCGACTGCAAGCAGAACGAAGCTCCGTAATCAGCGCCATCCATGGCATGTCGGGACACTGGCACACTCATTGCTGTCTTGTGGTGGAGGGTGCGCTGGCGGATCATGCCGACCCAGCATTACCTAATTCTCTGGGAGTCAGCCGCATTCGGCGTGTACCCCGGTTTGCTTTCCCTTGGAGGACACTATGTCGAAATCGCTGCAACTGATTAAAGACCATGATGTGAAGTGGATTGACCTGCGTTTTACCGATATCAAAGGCCAGCAGCACCACATCACCATGCCGGCGCGCGATGCCGACGACGATTTCTTCGAACACGGCAAGATGTTTGATGGCTCCTCCCTGGCCGGCTGGAAAGGCATTGAAGCGTCCGACATGATTCTGCTGCCGGACGATGCCACGGCCGTACTCGACCCGTTCACCGAAGAGCCGACGCTGATTCTGGTCTGCGACGTGATCGAGCCCTCCACCATGCAGGGCTACGACCGCGACCCGCGCGCCATCGCTCGCCGTGCCGAAGAGTTCCTGAAAAGCACCGGCATCGGCGACACCGTGTTCGTCGGCCCGGAGCCGGAATTCTTCATCTTCGATCAGGTGAAGTTCAAGTCCGACATCTCGGGCTCAATGTTCAAGATCTACTCCGAGCAGGCGTCCTGGAACACCGACGCGGACTTCGAGGGCGGCAACAAGGGTCACCATGTCCCGGTCAAGGGTGGCTACCTGCCGACCCCGCCGAAAGACTATGACCACGAAATCCGCACCGCGATGTGCAACGCCCTGGAAGAGATGGGCCAGTTCGTTGAAATCCATCACCACGAAGTGGCGACGGCCGGTCAGAACGAAATCGGCGTGCGTTTCAATACCTTGGTCACCAAGGCCGACGAAGTTCAGACCCTCAAGTACTGCGTGCACAACGTCGCCGATGCCTACGGCAAGACCGCGACCTTCATGCCAAAACCGCTGTACGGCGACAACGGCTCGGGCATGCACGTGCACCTGTCGATTGCCAAAGATGGCAAGAACACCTTTGCGGGCGAAGGCTATGCAGGCCTGTCCGACACTGCGCTGTACTTCATCGGCGGCATCATCAAGCACGGCAAGGCGCTGAACGCCCTGACCAACCCGTCGACCAACTCGTACAAGCGCCTGGTGCCGGGCTTTGAAGCACCGGTGATGCTGGCCTACTCGGCCCGCAACCGTTCCGCCTCGATCCGCATTCCGTACGTTTCCAGCCCGAAGGGTCGCCGTATCGAAGCGCGTTTCCCGGACCCGGCCGCCAACCCCTACCTGGCCTTCTCCGCCCTGCTGATGGCCGGTCTGGACGGTATCCAGAACAAGATCCACCCTGGCGACGCTGCCGACAAGAACTTGTACGACCTGCCGCCGGAAGAGTCCAAACTGATCCCGCAGGTGTGCGGCAGCTTGAAGGAAGCCCTGGAAGCCCTCGACGCCGACCGCGACTTCCTGCTCAAGGGCGGCGTGTTCAGCAACGACTTCCTCGATGCCTTCATCGAGCTGAAAGCCGCTGAAGAACTCAAGGTGCGCACCTTCGTGCACCCGCTGGAATACGACCTGTACTACAGCGTCTAAGCCAGCGCCGACCCGCTGTCGGTGTAGCAAGCAAGAGGCCTCCTTCGGGAGGCCTTTTTAGTTTGGGCTGTGCCGTGATGCGGACACTTAGCTAGCACAGAGACCGCTGCCGAATAATTTCCGCCCTACTGCATGGGGAATCCTGTACGGGCTTATTTCAAGCCCAGCTCAACCAGCGAACCCTAAGACCCTAAGTAGATGCCTTCAGTTTGTGGGGCCGAATTTATTTCGGCTGCGATTCCCAATCAGTCATCGCCCCCCTCTACCTGCTCGCACCAACATTCCATGCACCACCCCACGTCCCGTGCGTCTGCCACTTGCCAGTCGCGAGGTCCGGTGCAAGGCTTGCCAGATTGCCACGGAGGGAACATCCCCATGCGCCTGCTCACCTGCTGCCTGCTTTGCGCTCTGGCTCTGTCGGCCAGCGCCGAGGTCTACAAATACACCGATGCCCAAGGCAAAACGGTGTTCACCAACCAGCCGCCCGAAGGCCAGCCGGTCGAGCGCATCGAGTTGCCCCCCACCAATACGATCCAATCCTCGTTTCCCGAGGGCGCCTCTACACCACCCGCCGCTTCGTCACTCGTTTCCCGCTATCGAGTTTTGCAACTGGTCGGTCTTCCGGATGACGAAGCCTTGCGCGCCAATAACGGCACCTTCACCGTCAGCGTGCAGATCGAGCCGCCCCTGGCGCCAGGGCACAGCCTGCAATTGCTACTCGACGGCAGCCCCCATGGCCCAGCCAGTACCACTACACAGCTGCAGATCAATCAGGCCGATCGCGGCACCCACAGCCTGGCCGTACAGGTGCTGGCCGATGGCAAGGCGCTGCAGCAAAGCGATGTACTGACCTTTACTGTCCAGCGCATCAGCATCAACAGCCCGGCTCGCAAGGCCGCTCCTTGACGCGCCTGGCGGTTCTGGCTCTGGCGCTTGTCAGCCTGCCGCTGTGCGCGCAGGTCTATACGTACGTCGATGCCGAGGGCAACCGGGTCTTCAGCGGCCACCCACTGCATGAGCACTCCCAGCCTGTCGCCCTTCCTCCCATCAATCGCTTGCCGTCTGTACTGCCGGTTGAGACGCAACCTCGCTCCGTAGCGCCGGCTGAACACAGCGCGCTGCAGACCTACCAATGGGTGCGCATTCTGCAGCCTGCGGCGGATGCAACCTACCGGGATGGCGCCGGCAATCTCAGCGTGCTCGCCGGCAGCGAGCCAGCCTTGCACCCTGGTCATGCCTACCAGCTACTGCTCGATGGCCAGCCGCTGGGCAGCGCCGGCTCGAAACCCAGCTTCCAACTGCACAACCTGGACCGCGGCAGTCATCGTTTGGCGGTGGAGATTGTCGATGCCACAGGCACAAGCCTGATCCGCAGTGCCGAGCAAACCGTGCATATCCACCGCCCTTCCCTAGCCCAGAAGCGGCGAGTCAGGCCCTGCCAGGGTGACGATTACGGACGTCGCCTGGAATGCCCGATGCGCGACAAACCTGTCGAGAAGCGCGACATCCCTTACGTCCCCTTCTTCTGACCTTTCGCATCTCGACCGCACGGCACTCTCCCCGTTTACGCACCATACTGGTGCATGGAAGCGCCAATCACGGCACACTTTTAGGGCAACCGGGCCGCAGAAAGCCGCCGGGTGCCCCATCGCTCGTGCCATACGCCGCCTGGTTTGCTTCTTGCATTTCAATGCCGCCAGAAGATGGAACCTACCCATGATGATGAACACTGACGCCACGCATCGGCTGTTGCTGGATAACCTGAACACCGCCATCGTGCTGCTTAACGACAGCCTGCGCCTGGAATACATGAATCCGGCCGCCGAAATGCTGCTGGCCGTCAGTGGTCAACGCAGCCAGGGGCAGTTCATCAGCGAGTTGTTCACCGAATCGCCCGAGGCCCTGCCCGCACTGCGTCAAGCCGTTGAAGAAGCCCATCCTTTCACCAAGCGCGAAGCCCTGCTCACCACCCTGAGCGGCCAATCGCTGACCGTGGATTACGCCGTAACGCCGATCATCAATCACGGCACCACGCTGCTGTTGCTGGAGATCCATCCACGCGACCGGCTGTTGCGCATCAGCAAGGAAGAGGCCCAGCAATCGCAGATCGAAACCACCAAAGTGCTGGTGCGCGGCCTGGCTCACGAGATCAAGAATCCACTGGGTGGTATTCGCGGTGCGGCGCAATTGCTGGCACGCGAGCTGCCGGGCGAAGCGCTCAAGGATTACACCAACGTGATCATTGAGGAGGCCGATCGCCTGCGTAACCTCGTCGATCGCATGCTGGGCTCCAACAAGCTGCCGTCGCTTGCTTACACCAATATCCATGAAGTACTGGAGCGAGTCGCCAGCCTGATCGAAGCGGAAAGCCAGGATTGCACCATGTTGGTGCGCGATTACGATCCAAGCCTGCCGGACGTCTTAATCGACCACGAACAGATGATTCAGGCCGTGCTCAACATTGCCCGCAATGCCCTGCAGGCACTGGCCGGATATACCATGACCGAACCGGCGCGCATCACCCTGCGCACTCGCGCGCTGCGTCAGTTCACCATTGGTCACGTCCGGCACCGCCTGGCAATCAGGCTGGAAGTCATCGACAACGGTCCAGGCATCCTGCCCGACCTGCACGACACCCTCTTTTATCCCATGGTCAGCGGCCGTCCAGACGGTACCGGGCTGGGCTTGGCGATCACCCAGAACATCATCAGCCAGCATCAGGGGCTGGTCGAATTCGAGAGCCAGCCTGGGCGCACCGTCTTCGCCATCGTCCTGCCACTGGAACAAGGAATTTCTCCGTCATGAACCGAAGCGAAACTGTCTGGATCGTCGACGACGACCGCTCCATCCGCTGGGTGCTGGAAAAGGCGCTGCAACAAGGCGGACTCACCACGCAAAGTTTCGACAGCGCCGATAGCGTGCTCAGTCGCCTGGCCCGCCAGCAACCGGACGTGATCATTTCCGACATCCGCATGCCCGGCGCCAGCGGCCTGGACATGCTGGCGCAGATCCGTGCACAGCACCCCGGCCTGCCGGTGATCATCATGACCGCGCATTCGGACCTGGACAGCGCGGTGGCCTCCTACCAGGGCGGCGCCTTCGAATACCTGCCCAAGCCGTTCGATGTCGACGAGGCGGTTTCGCTGGTCAAGCGCGCCCACTTGCACGCCCAGGAACAGCAAAACCAGGCGGTACCCGAACCCCAGCACACCACGCCGGAAATCATCGGCGAAGCACCGGCGATGCAGGAAGTATTTCGCGCCATTGGCCGGCTCAGCCAATCCACCATCACCGTGCTGATCAACGGTGCGTCCGGTACCGGCAAGGAGCTGGTTGCTCATGCCCTGCATCGTCACAGTCCGCGCGCCGCCTCGCCGTTCATTGCCTTGAACATGGCGGCGATTCCCAAGGACCTGATGGAATCCGAGCTGTTCGGCCACGAGAAAGGCGCCTTTACCGGCGCCGCCAACCAGCGTCGCGGGCGTTTCGAGCAAGCCGATGGCGGCACGCTGTTTCTCGACGAGATCGGTGACATGCCGGCCGACACCCAGACGCGTCTGTTGCGGGTGCTGGCCGACGGCGAGTTTTATCGGGTCGGCGGCCATATCCCGGTCAAGGTCGACGTGCGCATCATCGCCGCCACCCATCAGGACCTGGAAAACCTGGTGCGCGACGGCAGGTTCCGCGAGGATTTGTTTCATCGCCTGAACGTCATTCGCATTCATATTCCGCAACTGCGCGACCGTCGCGAAGACATTCCCGCACTGGCCCGACACTTTCTCGGCCGGGCTGCCCGTGAGCTGGCGGTAGAGCCCAAACTGCTCAAGCCGGACACCGAAGAGTACCTGTGCAACCTGCCCTGGCCAGGCAATGTGCGCCAGTTGGAGAACACCTGCCGCTGGATCACCGTGATGGCGTCCGGTCGCGAGGTGCACCTGGATGAGTTACCGCCGGAACTGCTGACCCACGCTCAGGATGCGGCGCCCGCCATCAACTGGGAACACGGTTTGCGCCACTGGGCCGACCAAGCCCTGGCCAGCGGGCAGTCGAACATCCTCGACAGCGCCGTGCCGGCGTTCGAGCGGATCATGATCGAGACCGCCCTCAAACACACCGCCGGCCGCCGGCGCGACGCCGCCGTGCTACTCGGCTGGGGCCGCAATACCCTGACACGCAAGATCAAAGAACTGGGCCTGAACATAGACGGCAGTGACGAAGAGGATGGTGAAGAAGGCGGCTAGCGGCCTCTACGAGCACTGCCTGCCTGGCGAACATGTCCACTTCGCACGCTTCGAGGTAGCGGCGAATTTATTCGCCGGGCCCTGCGTCTTGCGACGAGGGCTGGGATGCCACTAACCGGGGAATTGGAAACGTTGGTGTCCGTCACAAGGCTCATGCAGCTTGAACGTTATGTGCCAGGCGAAGAATTCGCCTCTACATCCGTACACCCGACCAAGGCTGTCATAAAACATAAACATCCCTGGTTTATTGTCCAAGGACTCCAGTTTTCGGGGCCCCTGGTTCAGGCAGGATTGGGGAACCCCTCTTTTATTCCGTGGCGAGGCTGATGACCAGCCGCCACGTCTTCCCCTCCTCGATGCCCTGCCACTGCGCGGGCAAAGGGCGGGTAGCGACCAGGTAGACCAGCAGGCCCTGCGCCGAGGGCATCACCCGCCACTTCACGTCGCCACCGGCCAGAGAAAGTGTGCCTTGTTCGGCAGCGCCCTGCGCCTGAATCAACAGGGCATAGGCTCCTTCCACATCCTGGGCCTGCATGGCCGGCTCGCGGTCAAAGTACAGCTCGAGGCCATTTGCCGTGGCCTGCACAGCCAGTAACTGCACATCTCCGGGCGCCATTAGCCTGCCCAGCATCAGCCCGACCAGCAGTCCGCTTACCGCCAAGCCGAGCAGAAACAGGGGCCACACGCGCCGCCGAGGGTCTGCCGGAGGAGTAGAATGCTGCCCGTCTTCGTGCTGAGTACCGCGCATGTTTCACGTCATCCTTTTTCAACCGGAAATTCCACCCAATACCGGCAACATTATCAGGCTGTGCGCCAACAGCGGGTGTCAGTTGCATCTGATCGAACCCCTCGGCTATGAGTTGGACGACAAACGCCTGCGCCGCGCCGGGTTGGACTATCACGAATACGCGCCGCTCAAGCGCCACCCCGACCTGAAGCACTGCCTGGACAGCCTTGACCTGCGCCTCGGAGCGCCCATCGATGCCGAGGCGCCCCGCCTGTTTGCCTTCACCACCAAGGGCTCGCAACCCTATCACCAGGTGCACTACCGCGCCGGTGATGCCTTTTTGTTCGGCCCGGAAAGCCGTGGCTTGCCCGCAGAGATACGCGATGCCCTACCTGAGGTGCAACGCCTGCGCCTGCCGATGCGCGAAGGCAACCGCAGCCTCAACCTGTCCAACACCGTCGCCGTGGCCGTCTATGAGGCCTGGCGGCAACTGGATTTCGCTCAGGAGCAGTGATCGCCGTTCGCTCCGCCAAACCCAAAAAAAAAGCGCCCGAGGGCGCTTTTCGCATCTTGCCGCAGCGTAAAACTTACTGCTGCGTAGCCGTCTGGGCTTCGGCATTGATGCGTTGCAGCTCTTGGGCGTACAGGGCATCAAAGTTCACCGGCGCCAGCATCAGGGCCGGGAACGAGCCACGGGTGACCAGGCTGTCCAGCGCTTCGCGGGCATAGGGGAACAGAATGTTCGGGCAGAACGCGCCAAGCGTGTGGCTCATGGACGCGGCGTCCAGGCCCTTGATCAGGAAGATGCCGGCCTGTTGCACTTCGGCAATGAAGGCCACTTCTTCGCCGGTCTTGACCGTTACCGAGAGGGTCAGCACCACTTCGTGGAAGTCGCCTTCCAGGCTCTTCTGACGGGTGTTGAGGTCCAGTGCGACATTCGGCGCCCATTCCTGACGGAAGATTTCCGGGCTTTTCGGCGCTTCGAAGGACAGGTCCTTCACATAGATGCGCTGCAGGGAAAACTGAGGGTTCTCGCCGTTCTGCGCGGCACCGTTGTTTGCTTGTTCAGTCATGGCTGAGCCTTATTGTCGTGCTTGTTGAAATCAGCTTTGGAGCAGCGCGTCCAGCTTGCCAGCGCGCTCCAGAGCATACAGATCGTCGCAACCGCCTACGTGCCGCTCGCCGATCCAGATCTGCGGCACTGAAGTTCGTCCCGCCTTGTCGCGCATTTCGGCACGCACTGCAGGCTGACCGTCCACGGCGATTTCTTCATAGACCACGCCCTTGTGATCGAGGAGCTGCTTGGCGCGGATGCAATACGGGCACCAGGCAGAGGTATAGATCAGGACGTGGGCCATATCATTTCACCACTGGGAGATTGTCACCGCGCCAACTGGCCAGGCCACCCGACAGCTTGGCAGCGGTGTAGCCTGCCTTCTGCAGTTCGCGGCACACCGTGCCGGAGTGTTGGCCCATGGCGTCGACGACGATAATGGTCTTGGCTTTATGTTTGTCCAACTCGCTAATGCGCGCAGCCAGTTTTTCGTAGGGCATGTGCAAGGCATCGACGATATGTCCGGCGTCAAAATCCTTTTTCGCCCGCACGTCCAACACGATGCCCTGCTCGCTGTTGACCAGCGCGGTCAGTTCACGGGTGCTGAGACTACGGCCGCCGCGACTCAGTTCATTGAGCGCGAAGAGGACCACCAGAACGACGAAAATACCGCTCAATACATAGTGGTTAGAAACAAATTCAATCAGCGTGGCAAGCATCTAGATGTTCCCGGACGGTAAAATGCCGGCAGTATACACAGGGCCCCGAGCCGGCGGCACCCTGACGCGCCGTGACGCATCGCTCGCCAACGCTTAGAATCCCCGGCCCTTTTCCATTGACCCCATCAAGCGGAACGAGTCGATCTTATGCCTGCCACGCCCAAACCCCTGGTCCTGATGATTCTCGATGGCTTCGGTCACAGCGAAAGCCCCGACTACAACGCCATCCATGCAGCCAATACGCCGGTTTACGATCAACTGCTCGCCACCCAGCCCCACGGTCTGATTTCCGGCTCGGGCATGGACGTCGGTTTGCCGGACGGGCAGATGGGCAACTCCGAAGTCGGCCACATGAACCTCGGCGCCGGCCGCGTGGTGTACCAGGACTTTACCCGCGTCACCAAGGCCATTCGCGACGGCGAATTCTTTGCCAATGAGGCGATCAACGCGGCCGTGGACAAGGCCGTGGCCGCCGATAAGGCCGTACACATCATGGGGCTGCTCTCCGATGGTGGCGTGCACAGTCATCAGGATCACCTGGTGGCCATGGTCGAATCAGCCGCCCGCCGTGGCGCCACCCACATCTACCTGCATGCCTTCCTCGACGGCCGCGACACGCCGCCAAAAAGCGCCCAGCCGTCCATCGAGCTGCTCGAAGCCTCCTTTGCCAAGCTCGGCAAGGGCCGTATCGCCAGCTTGATTGGCCGCTACTTCGCCATGGACCGTGACAACCGCTGGGACCGCGTCGAGCAGGCCTACAACCTGATCGTCCAAGGCCAGGGCCACTTCCACGCCGCCACCGCCGTGGAGGGCCTGAACGCCGCCTATGCGCGCGAGGAGAGCGACGAGTTCGTCAAGGCCACCACCATCGGCGCCCCGGCCCGTGTGGAAAACGGCGATGCGGTGATCTTCATGAATTTCCGCGCCGATCGCGCCCGCGAACTGACCCGTGCGTTCGTCGAGGCCGACTTCACCGGTTTTACCCGTGCCCGTGTGCCGCAGTTGTCCGGCTTCGTCATGCTCACCCAGTACGCCGCCAGCATCGACGCGCCCTGCGCCTTCAAGCCGGAGCCACTGACCAACGTGCTCGGCGAATACCTGGCCATCAACGGTAAGACTCAGCTGCGCATTGCCGAAACCGAGAAGTACGCTCACGTCACCTTCTTCTTCTCCGGCGGCCGCGAAGAGCCCTTCCCCGGCGAGGAACGCATCCTGATCCCGTCGCCGAACGTCGCCACCTATGACCTGCAGCCGCAGATGAGCGCGCCGGAAGTCACGGACCGCATCGTCGAAGCCATCGAGCAGCAGCGCTATGACGTGATCATCGTCAACTACGCCAACGGCGACATGGTGGGCCACACGGGTGTGTTCAACGCTGCCGTGCAGGCCGTGGAGTGCCTGGATGCCTGCATGGGCCGGATCGTTACCGCGCTGGACAAGGTGGGTGGCGAAGCCTTGATCACTGCTGACCACGGCAACGTCGAGCAGATGGAAGACGTCGTCACCGGCCAAGCGCATACCGCGCATACATGCGAGCCAGTGCCGTTCATTTATGTCGGCAAACGCAACCTGAGCATTCGCGAAGGCGGCGTGCTCGCCGATGTCGCACCGACCATGCTGAACCTGCTGGGACTGCCGCAACCCGCAGAAATGACCGGCACCAGCATCGTCGAGCTGCACTGATCATTTTTTTGAGAGCCACCTGCTAAGCTGCTCGCCAGGGACGAATGGAATCGTCCCCAGCGGCATATACCCTGCCCATGATTGGCGACATCCCTAGCCGTACGCGGGAAACCGACCCAGCCAACCATCCGACAGTCTGCCGCCTGGCCTGCAGCTCGCCGCTGCTTTTTTGGGCATACTTGCCCAGTCTTTTGTTCCAGGTGCCGTACGCCCCATGTTTCGAGCCCTTGCCCTTATTCTGCTGAGCTGCCTGCTGGCTCCAGCCTTCGCCGATCAGAAGGCGCAGACCCAGCAACAACTCGAAGCGGCCCGCAAAGATGTGGCCGAACTGAAGAAGATGCTGGAGAAGCTGCAGCAGGAAAAATCCGGCGTGCAACAACAGCTTCGCTCCACCGAGCAGGAGATGGGCGAGCTGGAAAAACAGGTTCGCGAGCTGCAACAGCAACAGAATCAAAGCGAGGCGCAGCTCAAGCAACTCGATCAACAGAAAAAAAAACTCCAGCAATCACGCGCTGAACAGCAACGTGTGATCGGCACTCAAGCGCGCGCTGCGTACCAGAACGGGCGCGGCGAATACCTCAAGCTGCTGCTCAACCAGCAAAATCCCGCCGCCTTTTCCCGCGTCCAGACCTACTACAGCTACCTGAACCAGGCACGTCTGGAACAGCTTCAGGGGTTCAACGACACGCTCGCGCAACTGCACCAGGTAGAAAGCGACCTGGACGCACAGCAGCAGCAACTGGCCAAGCAAAAACAGGCCGTGGCCGAGCGCCAGGCCCGTCTTGGCGAGGTTCGCAAAGAGCGCCAGCAGGCGCTGGTCCAGTTGAATCAGGATGCAAACAGCCGCAATCAGAAGCTCAAGGCCCGCCAGCAAGACCAGGCCGAACTGCAAAACGTCCTCAAGACCATCGAAGCCACCCTCGCCCGCCAGGCCCGCGAAGCCGAACAGGCTCGCCAGCAGGCCCTGGCCGAAGAGCGCCGCCAACGCGAACGGCAGCGCCCCAGCGGCGCACCGGTCAGCGGCGAGGCATTGGTTTCCAGTAGCGGCTTCACGTTTGGCGGCCCCTTCGCCGACGCGCGGGGTAAATTGCCCTGGCCCGTGGATGGCCGCCTGTTGGCCCGCTATGGTGCCCAACGTGGCGAAGACGCGCGCAGCACCTGGGATGGCGTCCTGATCGGCAGCCGTGCCGGCCAACCAGTGCGCGCCGTGCACGGTGGCCGGGTCGTATTCGCCGATTGGTTGCGTGGCGCCGGCATGCTGGTCATTCTCGATCACGGCGGTGGTTACCTCAGCCTCTACGGGCATAACCAAAGCCTACTCAAAACGGCCGGTGACATCGTCAAGGCCGGTGATACCATTGCCACGGTTGGCACCAGCGGCGGCCAGGAAATTCCGGCGCTGTATTTTGCTATTCGTCAGCAGGGTCGCCCCAGTGATCCTGCACAATGGTGCCGCGCGCAGGGTTAGCGCGCCTTTTCATTATTCCTGGAGTTCAACATGCTGCATCTGCGCCCTTTCGCTATCGCCCTCTCGCGCGGACTGACGCTATGCCTGGCGCTGGCCTTCAGTCATGCCTGGGCACAGCAGCCCGCAGCCAGCGGCGAGCGGGTCGCCTTGCCCCAGGCGCCATTGCCACTGGAAGATCTACGCACCTTTGCCGAGGTGTTTGACCGCATCAAGGCGGCCTATGTCGAGCCGGTGGATGACAAGACGCTGCTGGAAAACGCCATCAAGGGCATGCTCAGCAATCTCGACCCGCACTCGGCCTATCTCGATCCGCAGGCGTTCCAGGAACTGCAGGAAAGCACCAGCGGCGAATTCGGCGGCCTGGGTATCGAAGTCGGCATGGAAGACGGCTTCATCCGCGTGGTCTCTCCCATCGACGACACCCCGGCCGCCAAGGCCGGCATCGAGGCGGGCGACCTGATCATCATGATTGACGGCCAGCCCACCAAGGGTCTGTCGATGCAGGAAGCCGTGGACAAGATGCGTGGCAAGGCGGGGACCAAAATCACCCTGACCCTGGTACGCGACGGCGGCAAACCCTTCGATGTGCAACTGACCCGCGCCGTGATCAAGGTGCAGAGCGTGCGCTCTCAGATGCTGGAAAGCGGTTATGGCTACTTGCGCATCACCCAGTTCCAGGTCAATACCGGCAGTGAAGTCGGTCAAGCGCTGGCCAAACTGCGCAATACCAATGGCGGCAAGCTGGAAGGCCTGGTGCTGGACCTGCGCAACAACCCCGGTGGGGTTCTCCAGTCGGCCGTAGAAGTCTCCGATCATTTCATGACCAGGGGCCTGATCGTCTATACGGAAGGCCGTATCGCCAATTCCGAGCTGCGCTTTTCTGCCAATAGCGCCGACGCCAGTGAAGGCGTACCGCTGGTGGTGCTGATCAATGGCGGCAGTGCCTCGGCCGCGGAAATCGTCGCCGGCGCTTTGCAGGACAGCAAGCGCGCCGTGGTCATGGGCACCGACAGCTTCGGCAAAGGCTCGGTGCAGACCGTGCTGCCGCTCAACAATGACCGCGCCCTGAAGCTGACCACCGCGCTGTATTACACGCCCAATGGCCGCTCGATCCAGGCCCAGGGCATCGTTCCGGACATCGAGGTGCGCCGCGCCCGTCTGACCCGCGACAGCAATGACAACGAGAACTTCAAGGAGGCCGATCTGCTCGGCCATCTTGGCAACGGCAATGGCGGGGCTGACAAGCCCAGCAGCCAAAAAGCCCAAAATGAACCCCGTCTTCAGGATGACGACTACCAACTGAGCCAGGCGCTCAACCTGCTCAAAGGATTGAGCATTACCCGCGCTAAATGACCTGCGCGGCACGCGCCCTCATTGGCGCGTTCGGTTTGCTGCTGTCGCTCGGCTCGCTGGCCGCTGACGGCAGCCAGACGCATAGACCGCGACTGAGCCTGATCATCGACGATATCGGCAATAACCCGGAACGCGACCGGCGCGTACTGGAGCTGTCTGGTCCGGTGGCACTGGCCGTGCTTCCGGACTCACTCCACGCCGACGAAGTCGCCCGTGCCGCCAGCCGCGCCGGTAAAACCGTCCTGCTGCACATGCCGATGGCCCCTGCTGATGGTCCCTACGCCTGGCGGCCCGGCCAGCCGCACGAGGAATGGCAAACACGACTAAATGCCGCCCTGGCCCGCGTGCCCCATGCCCGTGGGCTGAATAACCACATGGGCAGCCAGATGACCGCCGACCCACAGGCCATGGCCTGGCTGATGCCGGAACTGCAGCAACGTCATCTGTTCTTCGTCGACAGCCGTACCAATGCCGCCACCGTGGCCGCCGCAGAAGCGCAACGCATCGGCTTGGCCAGCCTGTCGCGGGATGTGTTTCTCGACCACGACCAAGGCCTGCAAGCCGTCGCCCGCGAGTTCGCCCGTGCGGTGGAACTGGCGCGCCGGCAAGGTTCAGTGGTGATGATCGGCCATCCCCATCTCAATACCCTGGCGGTGCTGGAACGTGAACTGCCGAACCTGGCCGAGCAAGGTATCGACTGGATCGACGTGCCGGCGATGATTGCCCTGCGCGGCAACCGGGCGATGGCGGCCCATGGCAAAAACGGTGTTTATCGCACGCCGCCGCAAACGCAACCGGTGGCCCACGCGCTGCGTTGATCGCCCCACGAAGGTTGGTTAACAGCTTCGCGGCGAGGTCGCCGCTTCACCTCCACCACTGCGATCAAAAACAAAAAAAGCGGCCAAGACATAGCCTTGACCGCTTTTTTTTGACGCTACAAAACTTACCGGACGACGATGCCACGCGCGGCCAGGTAAGCCTTGGCCTCCGGCACGGTGTATTCGCCGAAGTGGAAGATACTGGCCGCCAACACCGCATCGGCTTTGCCTTCGATGATGCCATCAGCCAAGTGTTGAAGGTTGCCCACACCGCCTGAGGCGATCACTGGAATGCCCACGGTTTCGCTGATGGCACGGGTCACGCCCAGGTCGTAACCGCTCTTCACGCCGTCCTGGTCCATGCTGGTCAGCAGGATTTCGCCGGCGCCCAGATCTTCCATCTTCTTCGCCCAGAGCACAGCATCCAGACCGGTCGGCTTGCGTCCGCCGTGAGTGAAGATTTCCCAGCGCGGGGTTTCACCCGGCTTGGAGACCTTCTTTGCGTCGATGGCGACGACAATGCACTGGGAGCCAAAGCGCTGCGCGGCCTCGCCGACGAACTCCGGATTGAACACTGCGGCGGTGTTGATCGACACCTTGTCGGCGCCGGCATTGAGCAGGTTGCGGATGTCCTGCACGGTGCGTACGCCGCCGCCCACGGTCAGCGGGATGAACACCTGGCTGGCCATGCGCTCGACGGTGTGCAGGGTGGTATCGCGTCCGTCAACGCTGGCGGTGATGTCAAGGAAAGTAATCTCGTCGGCACCCTGCTCGTCATAGCGACGGGCAATCTCCACCGGATCGCCGGCATCGCGGATGTTCTCGAACTTGACGCCCTTGACCACGCGACCGTTGTCCACGTCGAGGCAGGGGATGATGCGTTTGGCCAGTGCCATATTGGTGCTCTCGCAGTTCTGTAGGGTGGACAACGCTGTGCTTGTGCTTGTCCACCATCGACAGGTGGAAAACGCTTCGCGGTTTTCCACCCTACGCCGGATTCACGCTTCGAAGTTGTCGCAGAGCGCCTGGGCTTCAGCCACGTTCAGCGTGCCTTCATAAATGGCCCGACCGGTGATGGCGCCGACGATGCCCGGCGCGCGGGCATTGAGCAGCTTCTGGATGTCACCCAGGTTATGAATGCCGCCGGAGGCGATCACCGGAATGCGGCTGGCAGCGGCCAGGGCGGCGGTGGCTTCGACGTTGCAGCCCTGCATCATGCCGTCTTTGGCAATATCGGTGTAGACGATGGCGGAGACGCCGTCAGCCTCGAAACGACGGGCCAGGTCCACGGCTTGCACGCTGGACACTTCAGCCCAGCCATCGGTGGCAACGAAACCATCTTTGGCGTCCAGACCGACGATCACCTTGCCCGGGAAGGCCTTGCAGGCCTCGGCGACGAACTCTGGCTCCTTGACCGCCTTGGTGCCGATAATCACGTAGCTGACGCCGGCGCGCACATAGTGCTCGATGGTTTCCAACGAGCGGATGCCGCCACCGATCTGGATCGGCAGGTTCGGGTAGCGTTTGGCGATGGCGGTGACGACTTCGCCGTTGACCGGCTGGCCTTCGAAAGCGCCGTTGAGGTCGACCAGGTGCAGACGGCGGCAACCACCCTCGACCCACTTGGCGGCCATGCTCACCGGGTCATCGGAGAACACCGTGGAGTCTTCCATGCGGCCCTGGCGCAGACGCACGCAGGCGCCGTCCTTGAGATCGATAGCGGGGATAATCAGCATTACTCGAACCTGTTCAAATCGGTGAAATTCCAAGACGGGTCAACTCTTCTCGAGTGCCCAGACATCGCTTTCAATACTGGCGAAACGGTCGGCCAGCACCGTCTGCACATCGGCAATCGCCTTGTCATAGTAATGCGGGGCAATTTCGCGGCCGATGAGCTCCAGCACTTCCTGCACCTCGAAAGAGCCCAGCTCCAGTTCGAAGCGCTCTTCGAGAAAGCGCTGCAGCACCTGCACCGCAACCTGCTCCTGGGCAGGCTCAAGGCTGAGGGATGGCACCCTGGCCTTCGCGCGACTCATTACCACCTGCCATCCCAGGCGACAAAATTCTGCAACAACTGCAGGCCGTGGGTGTGGCTTTTTTCCGGGTGGAACTGCACGGCGAAGCGTGAACCGTCAGCCAGGGCGGCAGCGAAATCCACGCCGTAATGGCCGCGACCGACCACCTGCTTGGGATTACCCGCTTCGATGTAGTAGCTGTGCACGAAGTAGAAGCGCGCCCGGTCGGGAATGTTGTGCCACAGCGGGTGGGGCACGTTCTGCTCGACTTCGTTCCAGCCCATGTGGGGCACTTTCAGGTGCTCGCCGTCCTCATGCAGGTCCTTGCCGAAGTAACGCACCTGACCGGGGAACAAGCCAATGCAATCGACCCCGTCGTTCTCTTCGCTGCGCTCCAGCAACGCTTGCATGCCGACGCAGATACCCAGAAACGGTCGATCGACGCTGACTTCACGCACCAGCTCATCAAATCCCAGGCGGCGGATCTCCGCCATGCAGTCACGAATCGCCCCGACGCCCGGAAAGACCACGCGATCCGCCTCGCGGATCACCTGGGCGTCGCTGGTCACCAGCACCTTGCCGGCGCCGACATGCTCGAGGGCCTTGGCCACCGAGTGCAGGTTGCCCATGCCGTAATCAATAACGGCAACGGTTTGCATCACAGGCATCCCTTGGTGGACGGCATTTGCCCCGCCATGCGCGGATCTTCGCTGATGGCCATGCGCAGGGCGCGGCCAAAGGCCTTGAACACCGTCTCGATCTGGTGGTGGGTATTGGTGCCGCGCAGGTTGTCAATGTGCAGGGTTACCAGGGCGTGGTTGACGAAGCCCTGGAAGAATTCCTGGAACAGGTCGACATCGAACTTGCCGACCACCGCGCGGGTAAAGGGCACATTCATGGTCAGGCCGGGACGCCCAGAGAAGTCGATGACCACACGCGACAGCGCTTCATCCAGCGGCACGTAGGAATGTCCATAGCGCACCAGGCCCTTCTTGTCGCCGACGGCCTTGGCGAAGGCCTGACCGAGGGTGATGCCGACGTCTTCCACGGTGTGGTGATCGTCGATATGGGTGTCGCCCTGGCATTCGATGTCCAGGTCGATCAGACCATGACGGGCGATCTGGTCAAGCATGTGCTCCAAAAAGGGCACGCCGATGGCGAAACGCGCCTGGCCAGTGCCATCCAGGTTGATTGAAACCTTGATGCGGGTTTCCAGGGTGTTGCGTTCAACGGACGCCTTACGTTCGACCATTACCAGCTCCGCAATAAAAATCAGGGGGCGAAAGGGCGGACATTATAGGCCGGAACGCCCACGGCTTGAAGCCGCGCGGCGCGCCGGCCGTTTTACGCCGATAACCTGTTCGGCTTTTACCGATAATTGCCGGGCTTACAACGTAACCCACCACCTGTCACACGCCTGGGCGAACATACCGCCCCAGTGCGTGCACAAAGCAGTGGCGCTTGATACCGTATTTCGCCGCCAAGCCCAAGGGCTGTACGACTCACGTATTGAAAACCGGAACCATGCCCGTCTACGTCGAAAACCTCAGCCTCGCCTCACCCCAGGACCGCCGCGACCTGGAACTCATCTATGCCGATGCGCCCGAGTGGTTGCTGGCGCCTTATCCCCAGGCCAGCACCTTGATCGACGACGCCCTGGCGAACCAGTGCCTACTGGTCGGCCGCTTTAACGGCCGCCTTCTGGGTGCTGCGCGACTGGAGCGACTGGCGGACCGCTGGCGCCTTACGCACTTGTGCGTGCGCGAGCTGACTCGCGGTCGTGGCGTCGCCCAGCGCCTGCTCGACGAAACGCGACGCTTGGCCCGCGAAGCCGACGTGCCGCTGGTACTTGCCGCCAACCCCGGTCAGACTGCTGCGCAACGTCTGGCTGCGCACCATCAGCTGTCCCTGGAAGCACTCTGAACGGAAGTCCACCTCCATGTCGCACCCTTTTTCCAGTCTCACCCCCGATCTGGTGCTGGATGCCGTGGAAAGCCTCGGCTACCTGAGCGACGCCCGCGTGCTGGCGCTCAACAGCTATGAGAACCGCGTCTATCAGGTGGGCATTGAAGACAGCGTGCCGCTGATCGCCAAGTTTTATCGCCCCGGCCGGTGGAGCGACGCCGCGATCCGCGAGGAGCATGCCTTCAGCCAGGAATTGGCCGAGCAGGAAATTCCCGTGGTCGCACCGCTACGTCGCGACAATGAAAGCCTGTTCGAGCACGCCGGCTTTCGCTTCGCACTGTTTCCCCGCCGGGGCGGCCGTGCGCCGGAACCCGGCAATCTCGATCAGCTGTACCGCTTCGGCCAGTTGCTGGGTCGCATGCACGCCGTAGGCGCCAGCCGGCCGTTTCTGGAACGCGAAGCCCTGACGGTGGATAACTTTGGTCACGAATCCCTGGCGACCCTGCTGGATGGCGGCTTTATTCCGTCGGGCCTATTGCCGGCATACGAATCCGTGGCCCGTGACCTGCTCAAGCGCCTCGACGAACTGTTCGCCCGAGTATGCTACGACAGCATTCGCCTGCACGGTGATTGCCACCCCGGCAACCTGCTGCACCGCGACGACAGTTTCCACATCGTCGATCTCGACGACTCACGTATGGGTCCGGCGATTCAAGACCTGTGGATGATGCTGGCCGGCGACCGCCAGGAACGCCTGCGCCAACTCTCCGAACTGGTGGAGGGTTATCAGGAATTTCACGATTTCCAAACCCGCGAACTGCCATTGATCGAAGGCATGCGCAGCCTGCGCCTGATGCATCACAGCGCCTGGCTGGCACGCCGCTGGGACGACCCTGCCTTCCCGCCGAGCTTTCCCTGGTTCGCCAGCGAGCGTTACTGGGGCGACCAGATACTCACCCTACGCGAGCAACTCGCCGCGCTGGATGAAGAGCCGTTGCGCTTGTACTGAACGCTTTGCAGAAACTGCCAAAACCCGCACACAGGCTTACACTAGGCAGCATCGTTAGCGTCCTAATCAAGGATTTCCATGGCTCCCGCCAATCTGCGTCGCGGCTACTTGCTCGGTCTCGTCGCCTACGTCATCTGGGGTCTGTTTCCCCTCTATTTCAAAGCCATTGAAAGTATTCCCGCAACCGAGATCATTGTTCATCGCGTGCTGTGGTCCGCCTTGTGCGGTGCAGTGTTGCTGCTGTTCTGGAAGCACCCCGGCTGGTGGCGCGAGCTGTGCGCCAATCCCAAACGCTTTGCCGTACTGGCCTTGAGCGGCGCGCTGATCGCCGCCAACTGGCTGATTTATGTGTGGGCCGTGAATAACGAGCGGATGCTCGAGGCCAGCCTGGGTTATTACATCAACCCGCTGGTCAACGTGATGCTCGGCATGCTGATTCTCGGCGAGCGGCTGCGGCGTTTGCAGTGGTTCGCCGTGGCGCTGGCCTTGATTGGCGTGGCGCAGCAGATCTGGCAGCTGGGCAGCCTGCCCTGGGTGTCGCTAGGCCTGGCCCTGACCTTCGGCATCTATGGGCTGATCCGCAAGCAAGCCCCGGTAGCCGCGCTCCCGGGGCTGGTGGTGGAAACCTGGCTGCTATTGCCGGTTGCCTTGCTCTGGGTGGCTTTTCACCCGGCTGCGGTCAGCAGTCAGCTGGAGTTCTGGGGCACGCCACTGGCCTGGTTACTGGCCGCCGCAGGTCCCATTACCTTGGTGCCACTGGTGTGTTTCAACGCCGCCGCGCGCCACCTGCCGTACACCACGCTGGGGTTTTTACAATACCTGGCACCCACATTGGTGCTGTTACAGGCCATCTTCCTGTTTGGCGAACACTTCGACCCGGCCCGCATGCTGTCTTTCGCCTTTATTTGGGCTGCGCTGGCCATTTACAGCGTAGATGCTTGGTTAAGCCTGCGCCGCAGCAAGCCAGGTCGAGTCGTTTCGTAGTGCGAGCATGCCCTTCGCTACACAGATGCCGGGCTTGATCAGGACACCTGTGTAACTGTTGCCCGGAGATGTTCATCGGGCGTGATCCTCGCCGTCATCGACGCGCAGATGCACATCGACCATCAGATCATCGGCAAGGGTTTCCAGGCTCGCCTGCAGGTTTTCTGTGCTAACCGCCAGCGGCAGGGCCAGCCAGGCATGGGCGCGAAACAGCATTTCGTTACTCATGGGCGCGGCATCGACTTCCGTTTCCAGTTTCTCAATATTCACCCCCAACTCGGTCAACACGCGAGTGATGTCGTACAGAATGCCCGGGCGGTCATCACCCACCAGTTCCAGTTGTACCGGCCGCCAGGTACAGGCCGGCTCGGGCCCACAAGGCTCGGCCAGTACGCGTATGCCGTGCTGATTCAATGCCTGCAAGGCTTCCAGCAATTCTTCGTGGGACTCGGCAGGCACCGCTACCCGCAGGATTCCGGCAAATTGACCGGCCATGCGCGCCATGCGGCTTTCCAGCCAGTTGCCGCCGTGTTCGGCGACACAGCGGGCGATGCGTTCGACCAGCCCCGGCTGATCCGGGGCAATGATGGTGAATACCAGATGCTCCATGTTCGGCTGCTCCTGTAAGAAGTCGCAAGACGACGACCGCTCACTAGGTATAGAACAGCCGGCCAAAACGGCTGTAGGGTCTGTTGACGTTTCGTCGCGAGCCGCGCAACCCGAAGGGTCGGGCCTATTTTTGCGCGATGCGGCGCTTCTCGTCACTTATTTGGAACAACCAAACTTCGCTCCTCGTGCCTTGCCTTGCGCAAAAACAGGCTTCGGCGCGGCCGCGAACGAAACGTCAACAGACCCTAACCACCGGCCCGCTGTTTTTCCATTCGTCTTCATGTAGTATCCGCCAGCTCGGACTACAAGAAGAATAAAAAAGCATCCGAGACCAATCGTAGAGCAGATCAAGTGAGGCGAATAATGACTGAGCGCGTTGAAATCGGTGGCTTGCAGGTCGCCAGAGTTCTTTTTGACTTCGTGAACAACGAAGCCATTCCCGGCACCGGCCTGAATGCCGATACCTTCTGGACAGGCGCCGCGGGCGTCATCCACGACCTGGCGCCGAAGAACCGTGCCCTGCTTACCAAGCGTGACGAGCTGCAAGCGCAAATCGACGCCTGGCATGCTGCTCGCCAGGGCCAGGCCCACGATGCGGTCGCCTACAAGGCCTTCTTGCAGGAAATCGGTTACCTGTTGCCCGAACCGGCCGACTTCAAGGTCACCACCGAAAACGTCGACGCTGAAATCGCCACCATGGCCGGCCCGCAGCTGGTGGTGCCGATCATGAATGCCCGTTTCGCTCTCAACGCCGCCAACGCCCGCTGGGGTTCGCTGTACGACGCGCTCTACGGCACCGACGCCATCAGCGAAGACGGCGGCGCCGAGAAAACCAAAAGCTACAACAAGGTTCGCGGCGACAAGGTCATCGCCTTCGCCCGCGCCTTCCTCGACGAAGCCGCTCCGCTGGCCAACGGCTCGCACGTTGACGCCACTGGCTATCGCATCGCCAATGGCCAACTGGACGTCAGCCTGAAAGACGGCAGCACCACCGGCCTGCAACAGCCGGGCAAGTTCATTGCTTTCCAGGGCGAAGCCGCCGCGCCGAGCGCCGTGCTGCTGAAAAACAACGGCCTGCACTTTGAAATCCAGATCGACGCCAACAGCCCGATCGGCAAGACCGACGCAGCGGGTGTCAAAGACATCCTGATGGAAGCCGCCGTCACCACCATCATGGACTGCGAAGACTCCACCGCCGCGGTCGACGCCGACGACAAGACCGTGGTCTATCGCAGCTGGCTGGGCTTGATGAAGGGCGACCTCGCCGAGTCCGTCACCAAGGACGGCAAGACCTTTACCCGCACCATGAATCCGGACCGCGTCTACACCAAGGCGGACGGTTCCGAGCTGAACCTGCACGGCCGCTCAATGCTGTTCATCCGCAACGTCGGCCACCTGATGACCAACGATGCGATCATCGACAAGGATGGCTTCGAAGTACCGGAAGGCATCCTTGATGGCCTGCTGACCAGCCTGATTGCCCTGCACAACATCAAGGGCAACACCACCCGCAAGAACAGCCGCACCGGTTCGCTGTACATCGTCAAGCCGAAGATGCACGGCCCGGAAGAAGTCGCCTTCACCAACGAACTGTTCAACCGCATCGAAGATGTCCTGGGCGTGACGCGCAACACCCTCAAAGTCGGCATCATGGACGAAGAGCGTCGCACCACCGTCAACCTCAAGGCCTGCATCAAGGCCGCCAGCGAGCGCGTGGTGTTCATCAACACCGGCTTCCTCGACCGTACCGGCGATGAAATCCACACCTCGATGGAAGCCGGGCCCGTCGTGCGCAAGGCCGCCATGAAGGCTGAGAAGTGGATTGCCGCGTACGAAAACTGGAACGTCGATCACGGCCTCAACTGTGGCCTGTCCGGCCGTGCCCAGATCGGTAAGGGCATGTGGGCCATGCCCGACCTGATGGCCGGCATGATGGAACAGAAGATTGGCCACCCGCTGGCCGGCGCCAACACCGCCTGGGTGCCCTCGCCGACCGCCGCCACCCTGCACGCCCTGCACTACCACAAGGTGAATGTGTTCGAACGTCAGAAGGAGCTGGCTACCCGTGAATTCGCGTCGCTGGACGACATCCTGACCCTGCCGCTGGCCCAGGACACCAACTGGACCGCCGAAGAGAAGCAGCAGGAAATCGACAACAACGTCCAGGGCATCCTGGGTTATGTCGTGCGCTGGATCGACCAGGGTGTCGGCTGCTCCAAGGTCCCGGACATCAACGACATCGGCCTGATGGAAGACCGCGCCACCCTGCGCATCTCCAGCCAACTGCTGGCCAACTGGCTGCGCCACGGCATCATCACCGAGGCTCAGGTCGTGGAAAGCATGCAGCGCATGGCGGTTATCGTTGACCGCCAGAACGCTGGCGACGCCCTGTACAAGCCCATGGCACCGAACTTCGACGACAACATCGCCTTCCAGGCGTCGCTGGAGTTGATCCTCGAAGGGGTCAAGCAGCCCAACGGCTACACCGAGCCGGTGCTGCACCGCCGCCGCCGCGAGTACAAGGCCAAGAACGGCCTGTAATCGCCCGTCGCGTTGAAAAAAAACCGCCCTTCGGGGCGGTTTTTTTATTCCTGCCCAACCCCCTCAAGGAGCGCTGACTTATGCCGATAGCCTGACGATCGCTTAGCGTTTAGTCATAAAGCGACGTATACTGTCACTTTGATATTGCAGTATTAAGGCAGCTTTCGCCGCCATGGAGTTGATCGTGTTCAAGAGCCTGTCGTTGACCGCCAAGCTGTCTCTGGTACCGGCTGTGGCCCTGCTTGGACTAATTCTCTTCGTCGGTTACACCTCACTGCAGTTGGCCGAGACCAATGACCGCCTGCAGGTACTGGAAAGCCGCAGCTACCCGATTCTGGAACAGAGCGATGCGGTGATTTTTCAGTTCTCCCGCCTGCCGGGACTGCTCAATAACGCCGTCACCGCCGGCGAAGCGGCGTTGGTCGACGACGCCCGCCAGTTGCTCAATGACATCGATGCTCAACAGCGACAGCTAGGCGCCCTGCTGCCCGACGCTCAGCGCAGTCAGGAATTGCAGGCCTGGCGCAACGCCGTGACCGCCTATGGCAGGAACGCTCTCGACGTTTCGCGCCAGCTGATCGACGGCTCGGCTTCATTCGGCGACCTGGCGGACAACCTGCAACGCATGACCAGCGACCTCGAGCGGGCCCAGAACATGGCCTCCGCCTTCCGCTCCAGCGCCTATCAGGATTTTCAGCAGACCCTCGCGCTTACCCGTGGCGGCAACGTCGCGACCACACAACTGGGCATCGGCCTCAGCATCTTGCTGATGGTGCTGGTGGGGTGCGGCGCCTGGTGGGTCACGCGCAACATCATGGGCAACGTACACCGGGTGATCGATTCCCTGCGCGCCATTGCCCGCGGCGACGGCGATTTGACCCAGCGCATCGACGTCGTGTCGAACGATGAAATCGGCACCATGATCCAGCTGTTCAACCTATTCCTCGACAAGCTGCAAACCACCATTCGCCAGATTGTCGAAGCGGCCAGCCCATTGGCGCGGATGTCCCAAGACCTCTATCGGCTTACCAGCGAGGCGGAGCGCAACGCCCAATCCCAGCAGGATCACACCGACGCCATCGGGCGTGACATCCAGACCATGTCGACGCGCATCGAGGAGGTGGCACAACGCTCGGGCCAAGCCTCCGACCAAGCCGGCACTGCCTCGCAACAGGCCAAGGCCGCCCGGGATAACATCGGCAGCCTGGCCGACGGCATCCAGGACCTGGGCAGCAGCGTGATGGCCTCGGTGACGGCCATGACTCAACTGGAAGTGGAAACCCAGGAAGTCGGCTCGGTGCTAACCGTCATTCGTACCATTGCCGAGCAAACCAACCTGCTGGCCCTTAATGCGGCCATCGAAGCGGCCCGCGCCGGCGAACAGGGCCGCGGTTTCGCCGTCGTCGCTGATGAAGTGCGCAACCTCGCGCAAAAGACGGCCAGCTCCACGCAGCAAATTCAGGACATCATCCAGCGCCTGCAGAACAGCGCCAATGCGGTGCTCGATGCCATGACTGCCAACGGCGAAAAAGCCCGCGCCAGCATCGAACGCTCCAGCGAGGCGACTCGCCTGCTGGAAGACATCGCCCGCACCGTCAGCCAGATCGACACCCTCAACGCCGCCATCGCTCGCTTTACTCAGGAGCAGATCGGCCTGTCGAGCTCGATACAACAAGAAACCCTGGTGCTGCAGCAAGGCGCCCAGACCACTGCTCAAGGCGCCGGCACCACCACCCGGCTCGGCGAGCAACTGGTCACCACCGGTGATCATCTGCGCGCAGCCACCGCCCAATTCCGCGTTTAACCTCCTACAGGGACTTTCCATGACTGCACTACGAGTCATTGGGCTGGCAGCCGCCTGCCTGGCCATCACCCCAGCTTTCGCACTGGATCAAGGCGATTACCGCTTGAATGCCTTCGGCACCGTCGGCGTTACCTACCTGGGTGGCGAAGAAGATGGCCGCAGCTATGGCATCAATGGCCAGACCACCGATGCCTGGCGCGGCGACCAACTGTCCAAGTTCGGCACTCAGCTGAGCTATGGCCTCACCGACAGCCTGAACGCCACCGCCCAACTGACCGCCAAGGCCGAGCAGGACTCGTGGGAAGCCAATCTGGAGTGGGCCTACCTGGCCTGGCAGGCCAATGATCAACTGCTGCTGCGCGCCGGCCGCCTGCGCACCCCGGCTTACATGTATTCGGAAACCCTCGACGTCGGCTTCAGCTATCCCTGGCTGCGTTTGCCCGATGAGGTCTACGGCCAGATTCAGCTGTCCAATTACGAAGGTGTCGATGTGGTGTACAGCCTGCCGCTGTCCTTCGCCACACTGAGCGTCCAGGCCGTCGCCGGCCAGGCCAAGGACCGTGACTACTACCTGTTCGACGAGTTCTACGATACCGATTGGGACAACCTGCTGGGCGCCAGCCTGAGCCTGGCCAGCAACAATTACGGAACCTTGCGTGTGGCCTACAACCAGGCCACGCTGACCATCGACCAGCCGCTGCTGGGCATCGCTGACAGCAAGGGCAGCTTTCTCAGCGTCGGCTACCAATACGATGATGGCAGCTGGATCAGCGCCAACGAATGGACTCAGCGCACCATCGACGGCCCGCTGAGCCCCGACCAGAACGCCTTTTACCTGATGGGCGGCCGCCGCTTCGGCGATTTCCTGCCGCACCTCACCTATGCGCAGCTGGATGAAGAGAAAGGCGCTCGTCAGTCGTCCTGGACCCTGGGCCTGAATTACAGCCTGGCGCCGAACATGACCCTCAAGGGTGAGTACAAGCAGATCGAAACCGAGAACAACTTTGAAGGCATGTTCGTGCCCTCGGGTCTCGAAGTGTTCACCCAAAGCATCCCGAACTTCGACGGCGAAATCGTCAGCGTCGGCATCGACTTCGTATTCTGAGGAGCCCGACCCATGTCGTTTATTTCCCGCATTCTTGGCATTGCTGTTCTGAGCGCACTGGCTGGCGCTGCCTCGGCCGAGGTCTCCGTGATCGTCCATCCCGCCGGGTCCAAGCAGCCTAGCCAGGCTGAGGTGGCCAATATCTTCCTGGGCAAGGACAAATCCCTGAAGGGTTACGACCTCAAAGGCTGGAACCCCACCAAGGAAACCTTCTACACCCAGGTGACCAGCAAGAACGAAGCCCAGCTGAAATCCTACTGGTCGGGCCTGATTTTCACGGGCAAAGGCCAGCCGCTGGCCACATTGGACGATGACGCCGCCGTGGTCGCGCGCGTCGCCAGCGACAGCAATGCCATCGGTTATGTGGACAGCCAGGCTGTCACCGGCTCGGTCAAGGTGCTTTTCACCCTGCGCTAGTCAGGGTGATCGTCGCCCTCGTAAAAAGCGCCGCGATCAATCGCGGCGCTTTTTTGCGTCCTTTTAATAGGAAGCCGTTTCGAAAGATGGGCCGACAGCCTGAAACCGCCTCTTCTACAAACAGAAATGCCAGTTACGCCATAGACTTACGTCCAATGTTGGCTCGCGGGTCCGCGGCCCACCATTACTGACCCGCCGTGTTTGAGCGGCGCACTGGCCACGGGGGAACTCCCGTGCACCTTTTCTGCGGGCACCTGAAACCGCTTGGACGAGGCAGTCAGTCTTTTCACACAACACATGGAGTAGCCATGAGCAAGGCGGACGCTTTTGCCGAGGCTGGTAGGACAGCAGTACTGCAGAACATTCAGGGCACCCTTGAATTTCTGCAAAAATTCCCGCCGTTCGATCAGATGGAAAATACCCATCTGGTCACGCTGGTAGAGAATTGCCAGCTGCGTTTCTACGCCCAAGGCGAGCCGATTCTGAGACCCGAAGACGGCCCGGTGGAATATTTCCATATCGTCAAACAGGGACGAATCCAGGGACAGCGCCGCAGCCCGAACGGACACGCCCATGACACCACCTTCGAAATCAGCACCGGCGAGTGTTTTCCCATCGCCGCGCTGATTGGCGAACGTGCCACTCGCACCGCCCATATGGCCGCGACCGACAGTTTCTGTTTGTTGCTCAAGCGCGACGTCTTCATGCAGTTGCTCAGCCTGTCCAGCGTGTTTCGCGATTTTGCCCTGCGCGGCGTCAGCAGCCTACTCGATCAGGTCAACCAGCAGGTGCAGCGACGGGCGGCGGAAAGCCTGGGCGAGGATTATTCTCTGGATACCCGCCTCGATGCTTTGACCCACCATGCGCCAGTCGTTTGCTTACCGAGCACGCCATTGCGCACTGCGGTAAGGCTGATGCACGAACAGTCAGTGGGCAGTATCGTCATCGTGGATAGCGAGCATCGCCCGCTGGGCATCTTTACCCTGCGCGACCTGCGCCGGGTGATTGCCGATGCCAGTGCCAACCTGGAGCAGCCGATCCACGACCTGATGACCCATGACCCCTTTTACCTGGGGCCTTCGGCCAGTGCGTTTGACGCGGCCATCGCCATGACTGAGCGACACATCGCGCATGTCTGCGTGGTGGAAGACGAGCGTCTGGTGGGCGTGCTTTCCGAGCGTGACCTGTTTTCCTTGCAACGGGTCGATCTGGTGCATATGGCCCGTGCCATCCGCCATGCCGAAACCATCGAGTCATTGATCGCCCGGCGCAAAAACGTCGGCCTGCTGGTCGAGCGCATGCTGGCCCACGGTGCGAGCTCCACCCAAATCACCCAACTGATCACTCTGCTCAACGACCACACCGTGTGCCGGGTCATCGAACTGTGCATCGAAGAGCTCGGCGATCCCGGCGTGCCCTTCAGCTGGCTGTGTTTTGGCAGCGAAGGCCGCCGCGAACAGACGCTGCACACCGATCAGGACAACGGCATCATGTTCGAGGCCCGTACCGCAGCCGAGGCCGCCTCCCTGCGCGGCCGCCTACTGCCGTTGGCCGAACGCATCAACCAGCGCCTGGATCAGTGCGGCTTCACCTTGTGCAAGGGCGACATCATGGCCGGCAATCCGGAGCTGTGCCTGTCGCGCGCCGAATGGATGCGCCGTTTCCAGGGCTTCGTGCGTGAGGCGACGCCGGAAAACCTGCTCGGCTCGAGCATCTATTTCGATTTGCGTGTGGTCTGGGGCCCGGAGCAGGGCTGCCGAGCCGTGCAGAAGGAATTACTGAAACTGATCCATGGCAACACCATGTTTCAACGCATGATGGCCGAGAATTCCCTGCGCCATCGTCCGCCCGTAGGGCGCTTCCGCGATTTCGTGGTCGCCCGCAAAGGCGCAGAAAAAGACACCCTGGACCTCAAGGTGCAAGGCCTGACGCCCTTCGTCGATGGTGCACGGTTACTGGCGTTGGCCCACGGCATCGACGAGACGAACACCCTGGAACGGTTGCGCTTGTTAGTACTCAAAAAAGCCATCGACGCCAAGGACGGAGCGGCCTATGAAGAGGCCTACCACTTTATTCAGCAGATGCGCATGCAGCAGCATCAGCAACAAGCACGACAGGGCCAGCCCTATTCGAACCGGCTGGACCCGGACACCTTGAACCATCTGGATCGCCGCATCCTGCGCGAGTCGTTCCGCCAGGCCCTGCGATTGCAAAGCAGCCTGACACTCCGGTATCAGTTATGAATGCATTCACCACCTGGTTGACTCGACGCAACCCACTCCTCACCGATGCGCAGCGCCGCCGCTGCGAACGACTGCCGCGTGCCGCGGCGCTGAGCGTCGCGCCCTTGAACACTCAACGTTTTGTTGTGGTGGATGTGGAAACCACCGGCCTGAACCTGCATCGCGATCAGGTGCTGTCGATCGGCGCCGTAGTAATTGATCAAGGCGCGATCCACTTTGCTGAACAGTTCGAGCGCACCCTGCAGCGCGAGTATCAGACGCCTGGGCCCAGCGTCCTGATTCATGGGATCGCACCCAGCGAAATAGCAGCAGGAGACGATCCGGTCGAGGTGCTGCTCGATTTCATGGAGTTCGTTGGCAACAGCCCGCTGCTGGCGTTTCACGCGGGTTTCGACCAGCGCATGCTGACCCGAGCACTGAAGGAAAGCCTGGGTTACAAGCTGCCCAATCCGTTCATCGATCTCGCCCATCTGGCGCCTCTGCTGTGCCCGCAGGTGCGCTTCCCCAATGCCGGGCTCGACGACTGGCTCGAACACTTCGGCCTGCAGGTGCAGCAACGCCACAATGCCAGTGCCGATGCGCTGGTCAGTGCCGAACTGGCCTTGATCCTGTTCAACCGTGCCCGACGTCAGCAACTCGACAGCCCAGACCTGCTGGCACGGCGTGTCAGCAACTGGAAGCGTCGGCAAGCACACGCGCTGTAAAAATGCCTGCTGTCATGCCCAAGTAGGCGGCCTCGCCGTTACGCGATGTTGCTCGTTAAGCCGGAGTCATCGGGCAGCCGCCTGCAGCGTATCGCAGCTCACCCTCGAGAATAAAAAAAGCCGCCTGCCCCTAGAGGGCAGGCGGCTTTTGCCAAGAACCGCGCGGGATCAGTAACCCAGTGCGAAGTCTTCTTCAGCCAGGTCCATCAGGTTGTTGGCACCGGACAGCATGGTTGCTGCGTGGGTGCGCGTGCGCGGCAGGATACGCTCGAAGTAGAAGCGGGCGGTCTGCAGCTTGGCCTTGTAGAAGGCTTCTTCGCTGGTGCCAGCGGCCAGTTTCTCGGCGGCCAGGCGAGCCATGTCAGCCCAGAAGTAGGCCAGGCAGGCATAACCGGAGTACATCAGGTAGTCCACCGAGGCGGCGCCGACTTCTTCGCGATCCTTCATGGCAGCCATACCGACCTTCATGGTCAGCTCGCCCCACTCCTTGTTGATCGCCGCCAGCGGCGCGACCAGGTGCTTGACGGCCTCGTTACCTTCGTTGGCCTGGCAGAACTTGTGCACGATCTTGGTGAAGCCCTTGAGCGCCTCGCCCTGGGTCATCAGCACCTTGCGGCCCAGCAGGTCGAGGGCCTGGATGCCGGTGGTGCCTTCGTACAACATGGAAATACGCGCGTCACGCACGTTCTGCTCCATGCCATGCTCGGCGATGAAACCATGGCCACCGAAGATCTGCACGCCGTGGTTGGCGGCTTCAAAACCGACTTCGGTCATGAACGCCTTGGCGATCGGGGTGAGGAAGGCCAGCATCGCGTCAGCGGCTTTCTTCTCGTCTTCATCCTGGCTGCGCTGGACGATATCCACCTGCTTGGCGGCGAAGTACACCATGGCCCGATTACCTTCGGCGAAGGCCTTCATGGTCAGCAGCATACGGCGCACGTCCGGGTGCACGATGATCGGGTCGGCGGCTTTCTCAGGCGCTTTCGGGCCGGTCAGCGAACGCATTTGCAGGCGCTCGCGAGCATAGGCCAGGCCACCCTGGAAGCCGATTTCGGCGTGGGCCAGACCCTGCAGTGCGGTACCCAGACGCGCAGTGTTCATGAAGGTGAACATGCAGTTCAGGCCCTTGTTGGCCGGGCCGATCAGGAAACCGGTAGCCGCGTCGAAGTTCATCACGCAGGTGGCGTTGCCGTGGATGCCCATCTTGTGCTCGATGGAGCCACAGGACACACCGTTGCGCTCGCCCACAGCGCCGTCGGGAGTGGGCAGGAACTTCGGCACGATGAACAGCGAGATACCCTTGGTACCGGCCGGTGCGTCGGGCAGGCGGGCCAGCACGATGTGCACGATGTTCTCGGCCATGTCGTGTTCGCCGGCCGAAATGAAAATCTTGGTGCCGGTGACCTTGTAGCTGCCGTCAGCCTGGGGCTCGGCCTTGGTGCGCAGCATGCCCAGGTCGGTGCCGCAGTGCGGTTCGGTCAGGCACATGGTGCCCGTCCATTCACCGGTGACCAGCTTGGTCATGTAGGTGCTGATCTGCTCCTCGGTACCGTGGGCGGAGATGGTGTTCATCGCGCCATGGGACAGGCCGGGGTACATGCCCCAGGACCAGTTGGCCTGGCCGATCATTTCGCTGAAGGCCAGGCTGAGGGACTCCGGCAGACCCTGACCGCCGTGCTCGACGTCGTGGGCCAGGCTCGGCCAGCCGCCTTCGACGAACTGTTGATAGGCTTCCTTGAAACCAGTCGGGGTTTTCACACCCTCAGGGGACCAGACGCAGCCTTCCTGATCGCCCACGCGGTTCAGCGGGGCAATCACTTGTTCGCAGAATTTGGCGCCTTCTTCAAGGATCGCATTGACCGTATCCGGGGTGGCATCTTCACAGCCCGGCAGGCTCTGGTAGTGGGCTTCGTAGCCAAGCAGCTCGTCACGAACGAAACGAATATCGCGCAAGGGGGCCTTGTAGTCGGGCATTGCGGTAAACCTCAGCGGTAGGTCTTTGGGGTGGTGAGCTGCGACACAACCACGCGCGCTCAAACAGTTGTTTGAAACTTACGTTTACCTCCTACCCTTGTCAAGTCCAGGCACACGAACAGGCATAAGCCTAGAAGCCCCCAAACGGGGCTTCCAGACCGTCACTATCAACACTGGTTTTCAGCGGGTCAGCAGGGACTGCAACTGCAGATGTTCAGCTACCTGGGCGGGCTGCGGAGAAGCAAGATGAGGCACGCGACCCAGGCACGGCGCTGCCAGCCGTTCGGTGAGCGTCGCCAGGTTATCCGCCAGTCGAGAGGTGGCCGGATCGACCACATTGGCAACCCAGCCGGCCAATCGCAGGCCGTTGGCGGCAATCGCCTGAGCCGTCAGCAGGGCATGGTTGATACAGCCCAGACGCACGCCCACCACCAGGATCACGGGCAACCGCAGCGCCACGGCCAGGTCGGACAAACAGGCACCGTCGTCCAGCGGCACGTGCCAGCCGCCAGCGCCTTCCACCAGGGTGAAATCCGCCTCAAGCGCGAGCACGCGGCGAGTCGCCGTTACCAGCCCTTCCACGCTCAAGGGCACACCTACTTCCCGGGCCGCCAGATGCGGCGCGATGGCTGGCGCAAAGGCGAAGGGATTCACCATGGCGTAGTCCAGCGGCAGGCTGCATTCGCCCAGCAAGGCCAGAGCATCGCCATTGCGCAAACCTTCAGCCGTAACCAGGCAGTCTGAGGCCACCGGCTTGGCCGCCGCCGTGCTCAGCCCCTGCTGCCGGGCAGCGTGCAGCAGGCCGGCAGCAATGGTGGTTTTGCCGATTTCCGTGTCGGTACCGGTGACGAAGAACGCAACCATGCTCAGGAGTCCTTGCGCAGTACGCCGTACACCACCTGATAGGTGGCCGGTAAACCCTTCGGTTGGCGGAACCTTTCATAGGCCTCGGCCAAGGCGCGCAGCCGCGCCCGCCCGGTCAGGCCGCCGGGGCGACCCGGATTGAGGTTGTTCGCACCGAGCGCCTTGAGTTCATGGGTCAACTGACGCAGATCGGGGAAATGCAACACTTCGGCGCGCCGGCTCAAGTGCACAACCTGCAAGCCGCTATCTGCACACACCGACAGATACTCCTCGAATGCTCGAAAGCGATTGACGTGCACGAAGCCGTCCACCGTCTGCCAGCTGTCGCGCAGTTCCTGCAGCGTGCCGACGCACAGGCTGGAAAATGCCATCACCCCGCCAGGGCTCAGCACCCGGCGCGCCTCGTCGAGCACCGCCGGGAAATCGGCGCACCACTGCAGAGCCAGACTGGAAAAGATCAGCTCCGTCGAGTTGTCCCGCAGCGGCAAGGCCTCGGCATCGCCGGCAATAAAATCCTGCGCACCGCCCAATGGCCGGGCATGACGCAGCATGCCTTCGGCGATATCCAGCGCCACGCCCCGTGCTGCCGGTAGGCGGGCCGACAACTCGCGTGAGAAGTGCCCGGTTCCGCAGCCCAGATCGAGCCAGCGCTGCGCCTGCGCGGTGCTTTCCGGCAACTTATCCAGCAACTGCATGCCGACGGTGCGCTGCAACGCCGCAACCCCGTCATAACTGGCCGCTGCACGGGAAAACGACGCCGCCACCTGGCGCTTGTCGGGCAGGCTTTGGCTGGGGAGCGAAGCATTCATCGTGCGGACTCCTGAATGAACGCCAGCATTGATCCGGCCACCTGCCGCGCATGACTGAAGGGCGCGGCATGACTGGCCTGTTCGATGACTTCGATATGCGCTTGCGGCAGGTGCTGACGCGTGACCTGCGCTGCCGTTACCGGCACCAGCACATCCTGTTCGGCGAACAGGTGAAGTTGCGGCCCCGGCCAGGCCGCCAACGCGGCCCGGCCATCGAGCTGCGCCAAACATCCCAGGCCGGCAGCCAGCACGCCTTCATCCGCCGCGCTGCGCATACCTTGCAGTTGGCGACGCAAAGCCCTTTGGGCGCTATCGCCCTGGCTGGCCAGCAGGTCGAAGCGTTGCAACGTTGCGGTTGTATCCGCTGCCAGCCCCTGGCGAAACGCGGCCAACGTCTCGGCCGGCATGGCGTCGGGCCAATCGCTGCGCTGCTGGAAGCTCGGGTTGCTGGCGATACTGATCAAGCCACGGCAAGACACGCCGCGCCGCGCTGCCAGCTGGGCGGCGAGCATGCCACCCAGCGACCAGCCGCCCAGCCAGGTATCGCGGGGCAGTTGCGCATCCAGTGCGTCGAGCCAATGCTCGGCATCGGCGAGCACTGGCAATTCGGCCAGCTCGACCTGCAGCGCGCCGCTCGACAATTCTCGCAGCGCCGTCGCCAGCGGCTGCAGTGCCGCGCTGGAGTAGGACCAGCCGGGCAACAGTAACAGCCGTTCAGTCATGGGCCAGCTCCGCCCAGGCGGTGGCGAGCGCGTCCAGCAAACGCTCCAGATGCGCCTCGCTGTGCGCGGCAGACAGCGTGACGCGCAGGCGCGCGGTGCCGGCCGGTACAGTCGGCGGGCGAATCGCCCCGACCAGCATTCCGAGCTCCTTCAAGCGAGCCGACAGGCGCAAGGCGCGCTGGCTATCACCGATCAGGATGGGCTGGATCGGTGTCGGGCTGTCCATCAGGCTCAGGCCGATTTCAGCCGCGCCCGCGCGAAAGCGTGCGATCAGTCGGTTGAGGTGCTCGCGACGCCAGCCTTCCGTGCGCAGCAGCTGCAGGCTTTTCAGCGTCGCGCAGGCCACGGCCGGTGGTTGGCTGGTGGTGTAGATGTACGGCCGGGCAAACTGGATCAGCGTTTCGATCAGCTCCTCGCTGCCGGCCACGAACGCGCCCGCCGTGCCGAATGCCTTGCCCAGGGTTCCGACCAATACCGGCACGTCGTCCTGATTCAGGCCGAAGTGCTCGACGATGCCGCCGCCCGTGGCGCCCAGCGGGCCAAAGCCGTGGGCATCATCGACCAGCAACCAGGCGCCGGCTTTCTTCGCCTCGGCGACCAGCTTCGGCAGCGGCGCCAGGTCGCCGTCCATACTGAACACGCCATCGCTGATCACAAGGGTATTGCCTTCGGCCTTGGCCAGTCGCGACGCCAGGCTGGCGGCATCACTGTGCAGATAGCGCGAAAAGCGCGCACCGCTGAGCAAGCCGGCATCCAGCAGGGAGGCATGGTTGAGGCGATCTTCCAGCACCGTATCGCCCTGGCCGACCAGCGCGGTGACCGCGGCCAGATTGGCCATGTAGCCGGTGGAAAACAGCAGCGCACGAGGCCGGCCAGTGAACTCGGCCAAGGCTTCTTCAAGCTCGTGGTGCGGTGAGCTGTGGCCGATCACCAGATGCGAGGCGCCGCCGCCCACGCCCCAGCGCTCGGCGCCAGCGCGCATCGCCTGGATCACCTCTGGATGGTTGGCCAGGCCCAGATAGTCGTTGGAACAAAAGGCCAGCAGCCGTTCGCCATCGGCCACCACCTCCGGCCCCTGGGGGCTTTGCAGCAACGGACGCTGGCGATAGAGATGCTCGGCACGGCGGGCGGCGAGACGCGTAGCAAGATCGAAACTCATGGGCAGCACCAGAAGCCGGTGGATAACCGCAAGCGGGTTATCCACCCTACAAAAATGGTTGGACTGGCGTAGGGGTGGATCGGGGCGCGCAGCTGACGCTTCATCCAACCACCGAACGTGCCATCAAACCGACGCGGCGTTGTAGAACAGCTTGGAATCGCGCTGCTCGACCAGCGCCTGCTCGATGGCCGCTTGATGCACGTCATCGTCATGCTCCTCGCGGGCTTCCGGCTGGATGCCCAGGCGCGCGAACAGTTGCATGTCCTTGTCAGCCTGCGGGTTGGCGGTGGTCAGCAGTTTTTCGCCATAGAAGATCGAGTTGGCGCCCGCAAAGAAGGCCAGCGCCTGCATCTGCTCGTTCATCTGTTCGCGACCGGCGGACAGACGCACATGGGATTGGGGCATCATGATCCGCGCCACGGCGAGCATGCGGATGAAGTCGAACGGATCGACATCCTGGGCGTCGGCCAGCGGTGTGCCTTGGACCTTGACCAGCATGTTGATCGGCACACTCTCCGGGTGCTCTGGCAAGTTGGCCAGCTGGATCAGCAGGCCAGCGCGGTCGTCCAGCGACTCGCCCATGCCGAGGATGCCGCCGGAACAGATTTTCATTCCTGCATCGCGCACATAGGCCAGGGTTTGCAGGCGCTCGGCATAAGTGCGTGTGGTGATGATGCTGCCGTAGAACTCCGGCGAGGTGTCCAGGTTGTGGTTGTAATAATCCAGGCCGGCTTCAGCCAGGGCTCGGGTCTGCTCCTGATCGAGCTTGCCCAGGGTCATGCAGGTTTCCAGGCCCAGCGCCTTCGCACCCTCGACCATCTGCAGCACGTAAGGCATGTCCTTGGCGGAAGGATGTTTCCAGGCCGCGCCCATACAAAAGCGCGTGGAACCTATGGCCTTGGCACGGGCAGCCTCTTCCAGCACCTTCTGCACTTCGAGGAGCTTTTCCTTATCCAGGCCGGTGTTGTAATGGCCAGATTGCGGGCAGTACTTGCAGTCTTCCGGGCAGGCACCGGTCTTGATCGACAGTAGCGTGGAAACCTGCACGCGGTTCGGGTCGAAATGCTGACGGTGCACCGTCTGTGCCTGGAACAGCAAATCGTTGAACGGCAGCTCGAACAGGCTGCGCACTTCGGCCAGGGTCCAATCGTGACGACTGACAGCGGTTGCGGTGGCGCTCATGGGTTTCCCTTCTTCTTGAACAGCGCCTGCTAGATTTCCCGGCGCGACATGGATGCGCGAAAAACTAGGGGATGGCCCAGGCCTATGTCAACTGCAAAATTTTTACCGGTTTACTACTGGCTAAAAACCAACCACAAATGCCTGCTTTGCGACGAACTCGCCGGACAGTCGCTGCCACTGTGTGATCCCTGCGAGACCGACCTGCCGTGGCTAGCCGGGCAGTGCGCCGTGTGCGCGCTGCCTTTGCCGACCCAGGGGCTGGCATGTGGCGCCTGCCTGCGTCAGCTGCCGGCCTTCAGTAGGGTCGAAGCACCCTGGCATTACGCCTTTCCAATCGACACCCTGATTACCCGCTTCAAGCATCAGGCACGCTGGCCACTGGGCCGCTTGCTCGCCGAACTGCTTGCGCGGCATTTGCACCATGCGTATGCCGAAGGCCTGCCGCGCCCGCATCGTATTTTGCCGGTTCCCCTGGCCCGTTCTCGACAACGGCAGCGCGGATTCAACCAGGCGGCCATGCTAAGTAACTGGCTGGGTCGCGAACTGCATCTGCCGGTGGACGAACACTTACTGCTGCGCGCCCGTGACACGGCCGCCCAGCAAGGCTTGGATGCACGCGCCCGGCAACGCAACCTGCGCCAGGCATTTGCCTTGTCCGCCAACGCGGCGGCAGTCATTCAGAATCAACATCTGGCGCTGGTCGATGATGTACTTACCACGGGCGCCACCGCCCAAGCCCTGGCTCACCTGTTGCGCCAGGCGGGCGCGGCGCGTGTCGATGTCTACTGCCTGGCCCGCACACCTAAACCCGGCGTTTGAGCTTTGATATGCTCGGCTGAAAAATACGGGCTTTCCATGGACAGCATTGACACCCTCATCATCGGCGCCGGCGCACTCGGCCTGGCGTGTGCAGCGCGCCTGGCCGACCCGCAGCGCAGTACCCTGATCGTCGAAGCCGAACGGTTGATCGGCAGCCACACCTCCAGCCGCAATTCGGAAGTCATCCACGCCAGCCTGTATTACCCGCCGGGCTCGCTCAAGGCCGAACTCTGCCTGGAAGGTCGCGAGCGTCTGTATGCCTGGTGCCGCCAATACCAGGTGGCGCACCGGAAGATCGGCAAGCTGCTGGTGGCTGTTGAGGATGCCGAGCAAGAGCAATTGGCCGGCCTGCTCGGCAATGCCCACGCCTGTAATGTGAACGACTTGCAGCCCGTCGATGCCCGCCAGTTGCAGCAGCTGGAGCCGGCCGTGCGTGGCGTGGCCGGGTTGCTGTCGCCGAGCACCGGCATCATCGACAGTCACGCCTACCTGCAGTCGCTGCTCGCCGCCGCCGAACAGCAAGGCGCGCAGCTGGTCCTGGATACCCGGGTCACCCAACTGCAGAAGATGGGCGACGGTTGGCTGGCCAGCGGCATCAGTGCCGGCGAGCCGTTCCAGATCCGGACCCAGCAGGTCATCAATGCCGGCGGGCTGTTCGCCCAACAGCTGGCGGCGGCAACTGAGGGTCTGGCAGCCGAGTCCATCCCTGCACTGCACCTGTGCCAGGGCCGCTATTTCAACTACAGCGGACGCTCGCCTTTCAGCCGGCTGATTTATCCGTTGCCGGCAGCCAACCAGGCCGGGCTCGGCATTCACGCCACTCTGGATCTGGGCGGCCAGCTGCGTTTCGGCCCCGATGTGCACTACCTGCAACACATCGATTACGCGGTCGATCCCACCCGGCGGGAGTCTTTCGCCCAGGCCGTGCGCCGCTACTTCCCCGACCTCGACAGCCAGCGCCTGGAGCCCGGCTACAGCGGCATCCGGCCAAAGCTTTCCGGCCCTGGCGAACCTGCGGCGGATTTTCATATCCAATTGCCGTCCAGTCATGGCTTGCAGGGGCTGGTCAACCTGTTTGGCATTGAATCGCCGGGGCTCACCGCCAGCCTGGCAATCGCCGACCGTATCGCTCAAGCCCTGTGATCTGCCCGCTTGGCGGTACGCGTCAAGAGCGTCAATGCGTATACTTCCTCGCCAAATCCATCCATTTACCCGTAAGGACTTGTCCATGAAAGCGCTCGGCAAAATCCTGGGCATTATTTTCCTTGGGCTCTTGCTGATCCTGGTCGGTCTGGGTTTCGCCCTCACCCACTGGTTCGATCCCAACGATTACAAGGACGAAATTCGTCAGTTGGCACGCGACAAAGCCAACCTGGAATTGACCCTCAACGGTGACATCGGCTGGAGCCTGTTCCCCTGGCTGGGCCTGGAACTGCACCAGACCACCCTGGCCAGTGCGCAAACACCGCAACAGCCCTTCGCCGAGCTGCGCATGCTGGGTCTTTCGGTGCGTGTACTGCCACTGCTGCGCAAAGAAGTGCAGATGAGCGACATCCGCATCGACGGCCTCAACCTCACGTTGCAGCGCGACGAACAAGGGCACGGCAACTGGGAAAACATCGGCCAGCCGGCCAAAGACAGCGCCGGCGATGACACGCCGGTCGCACAAAGCACGCCCCCCGAGCCTGCCGAGGGTGCCAAGGACAACGCAGCCCTGCCGATCCAGCTGGATATCGACAGCCTGAAGGTCAATGACGCCCGTTTCAGTTACCACGATGCGCAAACCGGCCAGCAGTTCAGCGCCGAAAGCATTCAATTGGAAACCGACGCGATTCGCGAAGGCGCCTCCATTCCGCTGAAACTAAGCGCCTTCTTCGGCACCAACCAGCCGGTCATGCGCGCGCGCACTGAAGTGCGCGGCAACCTGCGTTTCGATACAGCGCTACAACGCTACCAACTGGAAAATCTGCGCCTGACCGGCGAGGCGTCCGGCGAACCGCTGAATGCCAAGACCGTGACCTTCAGCGCCCAGGGAGAATTGCTGGTCGATCTGGAGGCGCAGATCGCCGAATGGAACAGCCTGAAGTTTTCCGCCAATCAGTTGCATGCTTTGGGCGACCTTAAGGTTCGCGAGCTTGATGACGAGGCACAAATCAGCGGTGGCCTGTCCATCGCCGCCTTCAATCTGCGTGATTTCCTCGAAGGTCTTGGCCAGACGCTGCCGGAAATGGCCGACGCCAATGCTCTGGGCAAGCTCGAAATGTCCACCCGCCTGAGCGGCACGCCAAACAGTATCCTGATGGAAGAGCTGCGCCTCAAACTCGACGACACCACACTCACCGGTAACGTGGCCGTTTCCGACTTCAGCACCCTTGCATTGCGCGCCCAGCTCAAGGGCGATCGGATGGACCTGGACCGCTACCTGCCGCCGAAAAGCGAGGCAGACAGCGCCAGCACTGCGCGCCAGGCCGAGGTAAAAAGCTCCAGCCAGGCCGCCGGAGACGGCAATTCGCCGCTGCCCAACGCACCCACTCAGCAAGCCTGGAGCGATGCGCCGATTCTGCCCATGGACCTGCTGCGTCAGCTGGATTTTCAGCTCGCGGTCAACTTTGGCGAACTGGTCTTCGACAAGCATCCGATCAGCAATGCCAGTCTGAGTACCCAAGGCAAGGCCGGCCTGATCACCCTCAAGGAGCTGCGCGCCGATCTGTATAACGGTCATGTCGACGCTAGCGGCAAGGTCGATGTGCGCGACGCTCTGCCACAGCTGGCCGTGACCAGTACGGTCAGCAAGCTGCCAGCGGATAAATTCATCCAGTCGGACAATCAGCCGTCGCCGATCAAGGGCTTGCTCGATCTCAAAGCCGACTTCACCACCCGCGGCAATAGCCAGAAGAGCTGGGTCGATAACCTCAACGGCAAGGCCGATTTCCTGGTCAGCGACGGCGTGCTGGTTGATGCCAACCTCGACCAGTATCTGTGCAGGGCCATCGCCACGCTCAACCGCAAAGCGCTGAGCAAGGAACTGCGCAACCGAGACACGGCTTTCGAGGAGTTGCGCGGCAATCTGGTGGTAACCAACGGCGTGGCCAACAACCCGGACTTCAAGGCCAGCATTCCCGGCCTGGCCATCAGTGGCGACGGCAGCCTCGACCTGCGCGTGCTCGGCCTGGATTACCACATCGGCATTTTGATCAAGGGTGACCAGCGCGAAATGCCCGACCCAGCCTGCCAGGTCAATGAACGCTACGTCGGCCTGGAATGGCCGCTGCGCTGCCGCGGCCCGCTGGAACTGGGCGCCAAGGCCTGCCGTATCGACCAGGACGGCCTGGGCAAGATCGCCGGCAAGCTGGCGGGCGAGAAACTCACCGAAAAACTCGATGAAAAACTTGGCGACAAGGTGAGTCCGGAACTCAAGGACGCCCTCAAGGGCTTGTTCAAACGATGAGTCCCGAGCAATTCGGCACGGCCGTGCTGGCGTGGTATGACCAGCATGGCCGCAAAGACCTGCCTTGGCAGCAGGGCATCACGCCTTACCGGGTGTGGGTTTCGGAAATCATGCTGCAGCAGACCCAGGTCGCCACCGTACTCGGTTATTTCGATCGGTTCATGGCAGCCCTGCCCACCGTCCAGGCCCTGGCCGACGCGCCGGAAGATGAAGTCCTGCACCTGTGGACCGGCCTGGGCTACTACACCCGCGCGCGCAACCTGCACAAGGCGGCCAAAATCGTCGTCGCGCAACATGGCGGCGAATTCCCACGCGACGTCGAGCAACTCACGGAACTGCCCGGCATCGGTCGCTCCACCGCCGGGGCCATCGCCAGCCTGAGCATGGGCCTGCGCGCGCCGATCCTCGACGGTAACGTGAAACGCGTTCTGGCGCGCTACGCCGCCCAGGACGGCTATCCGGGCGAGCCCAAGGTTGCCAAGCAACTCTGGGCGCTTGCCGAGCGCCTCACCCCGCACGCGCGCGTCAATCATTACACCCAGGCGATGATGGACCTTGGCGCCACGCTGTGTACACGCAGCAAGCCGACCTGCCTGCTCTGCCCGCTGCGCGAAGGCTGCCGCGCGCAGCTGCTCGGCCAGCAAAGCGCCTATCCGGTGCCCAAGCCGCGTAAGGAACTGCCGCAGAAGCACACCTTGATGCCGGTGTTCGCCAATACCGAGGGCAGCATCCTGCTCTACCGGCGCCCTTCCAGCGGCCTGTGGGGCGGTTTGTGGAGCCTGCCGGAAGTCGCGGCACTGCCCGACCTGCATGCGCTGGCCCAGCGTTACGGCCTGGAGCTGGGCGAACCCCGTCGCCTGCCCGCCTTCACCCACACGTTCAGCCATTTCCAACTGAGCATCGAGCCCTGGCTGGTGCCGACCAGCGCCTTGAGCAGCGTCGTGGCCGAAGACGACTGGCTTTGGTATAACCTTGCCACCCCGCCGCGCCTGGGCCTCGCCGCCCCGGTGAAAAAACTGCTCAAGCGCGCGGCCGATGAATTGATCGCAGGAGAATTGTCATGACCCGCACGGTGCACTGCCGCAAATATCACGAAGATTTGCCCGGCCTCGACCGCCAGCCCTATCCGGGCGCCAAGGGCGAAGACATTTTCAATAACGTGTCGAAAAAGGCCTGGGATGAGTGGCAAAAGCACCAGACCATGCTGATCAACGAACGTCATCTGAACATGATGAATGCCGAAGACCGCAAATTCCTGCAGCTCGAGATGGACAAATTTCTCTCCGGCGAAGAATTCGCACAGGCCGAAGGCTACGTGCCTCCAAGTGCCTAAAAAACAGCCAAGTACTTAAATAAACAGCTTTTTCTACCGCCGCTGGTTGACTCGGTGGCGGTAAAACCGGTTTAATGCCGCCCGTTGTTGCCCAGGTAGCTCAGTCGGTAGAGCAGGGGATTGAAAATCCCCGTGTCGGCGGTTCGATTCCGTCCCTGGGCACCACTTTTATCAGGTGCTCAAATTCCTGATATGCCCAGGTAGCTCAGTCGGTAGAGCAGGGGATTGAAAATCCCCGTGTCGGCGGT